>Ga0335398_10000002_pt1 | contig 432511 bp, 413 predicted proteins | sample BON03_FD_205742 | JGI IMG/M metagenome (GOLD analysis project Ga0335398, IMG submission 205742) | Freshwater microbial communities from Lake Bonney liftoff mats and glacier meltwater in Antarctica - BON-03 (spades assembly) (version 2) | ecosystem: Environmental > Aquatic > Freshwater > Ice >...
TGCGGCGATCACCGGGGGTAAGACCAGATGCACGATCGAGCTTTAGCTTCCGAGCCGCTGGTCCGCAGCAACCGGCTTGCGGCCCGCTACCCGGGCACGTCGGTGCCTGCGATCAGCAGCATCACTTTCGCTGTAGGGGCGGGGCAGCGAGTTGCCCTGCTCGGCCCCAATGGTGGCGGCAAATCAACCCTTTTCCGCGCGATCACCGGTGAGCTAGAGCCATCTTCTGGAGAACTAGAGCTCAGTGTCACCCACCCAGCGCTGGTGCCACAGAGCGAGCGCTCAAGGCTTGATTACCCTGTTAGCGCGCTCGACGTTGCGCTGATGGGCTCGGTCTCACGGCTGCCGTGGTGGAGGCGGCCGTCACGCGCTGACCGCAAGCTGGCTAGCCAGTCGCTACTGCGCGTTGGCCTTGAGGCTGAAGTGAACACGACCTTCGGTGAGCTCTCAGGCGGCCAACGCCAGCGCGTGCTGGTGGCGCGAGCGCTGGTGCAGGACTCACCTCTGCTGTTGCTCGATGAGCCGTTCGCGGGGATCGACGCTCCGAGCGCCGAGCTCCTTACTGCGCTCTTCGACGAGCTCGCTGACGAAGGCCGCGGCCTACTGATGGCCACGCATGACATTGAGCAGGCGCGCAACTGGGATCTGGTGCTCTGCTGCAACCGCGTACAAATCGCATTTGGCGACCCGGCACAGGTGCTAACGCGCGAAGTGATCGAGCGGACTTATGGGGCCTCGCTGATCCCGTTGCCTGGCGACGAATCGCTGGCGATCACGCCGCCCCACCATCACGAGCACTTCGAGGCTGAGCGATGATTGCCTGGCTGCTGGAGCCGCTGCGTGAGCCAGTCGTGTTGCGAAGCCTCGCCGAGCTAATCGTGCTGGGCGTTATCGCCGGCACGCTCGGCTGCTGGGTCGTGCTCGCTGGCCGCGCTTACAGCGCCGAGTCGCTTGCGCACTCGATGCTGCCGGGGCTGGTCTGCGCGACGCTGCTGGGGCTGCCGCTGGTGTTAGGCGGTGCGATCGGTCTAGCGGTCGGTGCCAGCCTGATCGCGCTCGTCGGGCGGATCAAAGTGCTTGGCGGCGAGGTTGCCGTCTCGGTCGTGATCACTTCGCTCTTTGGCGCCGGCGTGCTGCTCGGCCTGGCGCCCACTATCCCTGCGGGCCTTAACGGCATCCTCTTTGGCGACCTGCTCGCCGTCGGCGCTGGCGATGTGGCCCTAGCTGCCGCGTACGCATTGGTCGTCCTCGTGGCCCTCTTTGTGTTCCACGAAGGGCTGCTGGTCGCAGGCTTCGATCGACTAAATGCTCGCGCTTTAGGCCGCTCCCCGGCGCCGCTTGATCTGCTGCTCGCTCTGCTGCTCGCTGGTGCCACACTCGTCGCTGTGCAGGCGCTCGGCAATCTGCTCGTCGTCGCGATGCTGATCGGCCCGGCGGCCAGCGCGCGGCTGCTGACGAACCGGATAGGGCCGATGATGCTGCTCGCGGTAGGGGTTGCCTGGGCCGCCTCGCTGGTAGGGCTCTATGCCTCCTACCACGCCGAGCTGGCGGCCGGGGCCGCGGTCACTTGCGCACTGGTGGGCGCCTTCATCGCGGCGCTGCTGATCCGCTCGCTGCGCGATTTGGCCCTTAGCGACAGGTGGCGCAGAGGCCGTGGAGGACAATCTCGTGGCCTTCGACTGCGAAGTCGACGCGCTTAGAGATTGAGTCGACGGCGCGCTCGAGCGGTGCGTCATCGAAAGCGATAACGGCGCCGCACTTGTCGCAGACGAGGTGATGGTGGTGGTGGTCGGGGCGCAGCGGCTCATAGCGCGCCTGCGCTTGGCCCAACTCGACCTTGCTGACAACACCAAGCTCATCTAGCTCTTCGAGGATTCGGTAGACGCTGGCGCGGCCAACGGCGCGCTCGCGCCTCGCGAGTAGAGCTTCGATCTCGTAGGCACTGAGCGCACAGCTTTGTTCGTCAAGCAGCGCGACGACGGCTGCGCGTGCGCCGCCGCGGCGGAAGCCCGCTTCAGCGAGCCGCTGGTTCGTCGTCGTCGCCCACTGCGAGGCTCGCTTCTTCGTCTTCGCCATCGCTGAAGAGGCTAGCGATGAGACTGATTCCTAGGCTAGTTCGAGGCCGCCATGGTCATCACAGTGATCCTCGTGCGGGTGGTGGAGGCGGCCGTTAACGAGGTAGTCGGTGTGCTCGCCATGTGGCACCGCTTCGTGGCCGCAGTCAGGGCCGTGAACATGCGGCCCGCAGCGGTGCTCCTGGTCGCAAAGGTCTGGCAGCTGGTCACTAACGGGAAGCGAATGCTCGTCAACATGGTCGCCATGCGGCTGGTGCAAGTGGCCATCGTGGAGGAAATCGATGTGGCCGTCGTGAACAATCGCCGTGTGCCCGCAGCCGGGGCCATGGACGTGATCGTGACCTTCGTGGGTTTGCGGGTTCGTTTCCATCCAATAAATCTACCGCGTCGGCTCAACGGCAGGATCGGCCGCTTCTTCGGCGAAACGACGACTATGGGCCTTCGCCAACTTCGCTCCGCGCTGCACGCTTTCACGCAGGAAGCGGCGTGGCAACTGGCCAGTGATGCTCAAGGCGGCCACGAACTGCCGTTCGAGGTCGTTGAGGAGGGTCGCCGCGATTCGCCGCTCTACTGTTATCGCCCGCTGACCGCCGATTTCATTAACGAGCGCAGCAGCGTGCTGGCGCGGCTTCCCACCTTTCTTCCTGCCGCCCACGCATTGATCGCGATCGGCAGCCTCGCCGACTACCTTGATTCGCAAGGCCTGCGTCCCCCCGGTCCTGGCCGCCAGAGCGCCGACGCGGCGCTGCACTGCTTCCTCGCGCGAGTTTTCATCGACTCCAACGACTTTGTCTTCGAAGAGCGCCGCTTTGACAAGGCCTATCTCGAACTTGAGCGCTGCGTCGCCGCCGAGCGCGCAGAACACACCGTGGTCGCCGTTCTGCTTGGCGTTGAGCTCGGCTCGGAAGAGGTCAGTCTTGGCGACGGGCTAACGCTTGCCCGCGGGGAGCGCTTCGATGACGCACCTGACGAGGCGCGCTGGTCGCGGCTCGATGGCAGCCCGCAGACGATCGTGATTGTGCGCCGCGCGCCCATTCCCGGTGACGTTGGTCCCCTGCAAGCATCGCGCACTTCGCTGCGCAAGCTGGCTGCCGGCTTAAGCCTCTACCACCCCGATCCAGTAGCGATCGCGCCGCTTGGATGGTCACGAATTGGAGCTGGGCCGTGGCAGCCGGTCGCGATTAACGCCGACGGCGCTGAAGTTGAGCCGCTGGTGCTGATCGAACCTGCACAGGAAGATGAGTTGCGCGCATTCCTCAGCCTGATTGGCCGCCGCGAGCCGAAGTCGGGCGAGCTCGCTTGGGCGCTGCGTCGCTATGAGATGGCCCACCAGCGCGTGCTGGCAGCCGAAGCGCTGACCGACCTGCTGCTCGTGGCCCGCGCGCTGCTGGAGCCTGAAGGTCCGGCCAGCGGACGGATGGCCGGCCGCCTTGCCGCGCTTTGTGCTGAGCAGGAAGAGCGCGCCGCGATGACCGAGCGAATCGCCCACGCCGCTGCACTTGAGCCAGCGCTTATCGCTGGCGTGGACCATGATCTGCAGTTGCAGCCTTATGTAAGCGAACTCAGCGGTCACCTGCGCGCGCTGCTGCGTGATGCTTGCTGTGGCCACCTCAGTGCTGACCTTGTTGGCCTCGCCGATTCAATTCTGCTCGAGGATGTGGGGGTCGAATTGGTGCCTGAGCAAATAGTCGAGCCACCGCTCGGCCCCGAGACCGACCAGTTTGAATCGCTGCGCCCGCCTTTCTAGCGCGCAGCAAAAAGTTGGTCGTGAATCGCGACCAGCCCCTCAACGTCGTGAACGTCACCACTGAGCTCAGGAACGATTAGCGGCTCCAGCGCGCCTGTCTCATCGCGTAGCCGTTCGATTGTCGCGCGATCACGCTCGGCAAGGGCCAGCGCGTCTGCGTAGCTAGCGAGAAATTTTGCTGCCAGTGGCTCGTCAAACTCGCCGCTCAGCTGGCCAGCAACAGAGGCAAGCGTTGGCGCAGGCTCAGTTTCGTTGCCAACGAAATGGACGCGGTTAATAATTAGCGCGCCGAAGTTCATCTTTGCGCCGCGCAGCTTTCCGGCAAAGAAAATTGCCTCCTCGGCCGAATCGCGCTGTGGCGATGTGATCACCAGAAACGTCGTTCGCGGGTCGGCCAGCAGCGCTTGGACGGCCTCGGCGCGCTCGCGGAAGCCGTCGATCAGCCCGCCTAGGGCCTGAAAGAAGCCGGAAAGGTCCTCGAGCAGTTCAGCGCCGGTAATTCTTTTCAGTGCGCCAAGGATCGCGGCGGTACCGACCCCCAGCGCGCGCGCAGCGAAGCCTGTCGGCGCCAGCAGCAGCTTCAGCGCGCGGCCGTCGAAGAAGCCGGTCAGCCGGTCGGGAGCGTCAAGGAAGTCGAGCGCGTTGCGCGAAGGCGGCGTGTCGAGCACGATCACGTCGAAGCGGCCGGAGCGGTCAAGTTCGTAGAGCTTCGCGATCGCCGTGAACTCCTGCGAGCCGGCGACCGCGCCGGAGAGCTGCTGATAAATCCGGTTGCCGAGAATCTGGTCTCGCGTTTGAGCGTCGGGCGAGAGCGTTTCGATCAGTTCATCGAAGGTTCTCTGCGAGTCAAGTGTCATCGCCCATAGCTCGCCTTTGATCTTCAATCCGGCCGCGGCAAAGCGTTCGCCGTTCACAAGCGCCGGCTGGTTGGTGAGCTGCTCTAATCCGAGCGCGTCAGCCAAGCGCCGCGCCGGGTCGATAGTCACAACGGCCACGCGCTTTCCGCCCGCCGCTAAGCCAGCGGCGATCGCCGCTGCTGTCGTGGTCTTGCCAACGCCGCCGGAGCCAGCGCAGATCACAACGGAGCAATCCCGCAGCGCCGTTTTTAGAGGAGGACTCATTGCTTTGGAGATGCTAGGCGCTGCCGCTCTCGAAGATCTCAAGCAAATGCCATGTTTTCGGGAAGGAATAGCGCGCGCGGCTGCGAATTAAGCGCGAATACGGGTCCAACCGACGACCGGAGCATTTGAATGGCTGACAAAACGCCAAAAGTGATCGCATTCGCAAACCAGAAGGGTGGAGTCGCTAAAACGACGACGACACTCAACCTCGCCGTCGCCCTGGCCGAATCGGGCCACCGTGTGCTTTGCATCGACATGGACCCGCAGGGAAACCTGACAATGTCGCAGGGAATTGACCCTGACACGCTCGACAACTCGATCTACGACGTGCTCGTCCACGACAAGCCAATTCGCGACGTAATTGTCACGCGTGAGATTGATCTGGCCCCGGCGTCGATTGATCTGGCCGGCGCGGAGATCGCAATGTCAACGAAGATCGGCCGCGAACGTTCACTGCAGAAGTCGCTAAAGGCAGTTTCCGCGGACTATGACTTCATCTGCATCGACACGCCGCCCAGCCTCGGACTGCTGACGATCAACGCTCTTACCGCGGCAAACAAGGTAATCGTCCCGGTGCAGTGCGAATATCTCTCAATGCGCGGGCTAATTCAGCTGCAGAACACGCTCCAGATGATTCGCGAGAACCTCAACCCGACGATCGAGATCGAAGGCATCCTTCCAACGCTCATGGATACGCGCACTGTTCACGCTAAGGAAGCGATCGAGATTCTTGAGGAGAACTTTGGTGATCGCGTTTTCGCTTCACGGATCAAAAAGACAATCCGTTTTGCTGAAGCTCCCGTCCAGGGGATGTCGGTGCTCAAGTACGAACCGAATGGCAGCGCCGCGGATTCTTACCGCGCCCTCGCCAAGGAGGTGTTGTCACATGGCTAAAGACAAGAAGAGCCGCGCGAGCATGCGTGAAGGCCCCCTCTCTGAACTTTTTCGCCGTACCGAGAAGGGCAAGCCGGAAGGCGAGGCCGCTGAGCCGACAAAAGCCGCTGGGCCCGACGAGGCGCAGACCGAAGCTGGCCGCGAGCCGCAGGCTCGCGTCACCCCGACGCCACAGGAGCGCCTGCGCAGCGCCTTCAGCTCCGAAGTTCCAGACGACATCCTCGACGCCCCGGTAATTGAGCCGCCGCTGATGCCGCCAGCACCCGATCCTGCTGCCAACCGTTCGCCGAAGGCCAAGAAGGGCGGCCCGGTCTTGCGCGTAGTCGGCGTCGGTGGAGCTGGCGTAAACGCTGTCGACCGAATGATTGAAGCTGGCATCGCTGGCGTCGAATTCATCGCCATCAATACTGACGTTCAGTCGATTCAACAGACGCAGGCCGACGTAACTATTCACATCGGTGAAGCGTTGACTCGCGGCCTAGGCGCCGGCGCCGACCCTGAGCTCGGACGCGCCGCTGCGATGGAAGACTACGACCGCATCAAGCACCTGCTCAAGGGCTCCGACATGGTCTTTGTCGCCGCAGGAGCCGGCGGCGGCACAGGTACCGGTGCTGCTCCGATCGTCGCCCGCATCGCGCGTGAGGTCGGCGCACTGACAGTCGGCATCATCACGCGCCCATTCGGCTTCGAGGGAACGCGTCGCGCCTCGACCGCTTCGCTTGGAATCGATGCGATGCGCCAAGAGGTTGACACGCTGATCGTCGTCCCCAACAACCGGCTGCTCGAAGTGCTCGATCAGCGCACCTCGATGGTCGAAGCGTTCCGCATCGCCGACGACGTTCTGCGTCAAGGCGTTCAGGGAATCTCAGACCTTGTCACGCTGCCCGGGATCATCAATCTCGACTTTGCCGACGTGCGCACGATCATGTCCGACGCTGGCCCGGCGCTGCTGGGGATTGGCATGGGCACGGGCGAATCACGCGCGCTTGATGCCGCTGCGCAGGCTGTCGCCTCGCCGCTGCTGGAGACCGACATCAATGGTGCCCGCTCGATTTTGCTTTCGATCACCGGCGGCAACGATCTCTCGCTATGGGAGATCAACGAGGCCGCCAAGGCCGTTGGTGAGGCCGCCCACCCTGACGCCACGATCATCTTCGGCGCAATGGTTGACGACGCTCTCGATGACCAAGTCTGGGTTACCGTTGTGGCCACTCGCTACGGCGACTCGGCACAGCGCGCCAGGCGCCAGCGGGTCGAAGAGCCAGCCGGTGAACCACGCGTGGAACGCGGCCGAAGCGGCCGCAGTGGCAAGAACACTGTTCGTACAGGCACCGGCGTTGACACGCTCGATGTGCCTGAGTTCATGCCTGGCGGTTAGTCAGCTTCCAGCGGGCTAGATTCGCGGCCTTACCGATAGTCACTACTTTACGTTCGATGAGCGGCGCTACGGGAATGGTCGCCGCAGGCCATCAGAAGACTGCCGAAGTCGGCGCTGAGGTTCTGCGCTCCGGCGGTAACGCGGTCGACGCGGCGATTGCCGCAGTACTTGCGTCATGGGTCTGCGAGCCGCTTTTGACCGGCCCCGGCGCTGGCGGCTACATGCTCGTCGCCGGAGCCGGCGAGCAGCCAACGCTGTTGGACTTTTTTGTCGCCGCGCCCGGCCATGGCGCCGGCGAGGATCACGCGCCCCTGCTGCCGGTCGAAGTCTCGTTTGGTGACGCCACCCAGACCTTCAACTGCGGCGCAGCTTCCTGCGGCGTGCCCGGCAGTCCGGCCGGCATCGCCGCCGCTGCCGAGCGCTGGGGGACTCAGCCGCTGGGTGATCTGGCTGCGCCGGCAGTGCGACTGGCTCGCGAGGGTGTGCCCTTGAATGAGCCACAGGCCTACGTCTTCGAGATTCTCGAGGGGATCCTCTGTTCGACGCCCGCTGCGGCCGCTGAATTTACAGCCGGTGGACGCCCGCTGGCACTCGGTGAACGGTTTGCCAGCGATCAGCTAGCGGAGACGATCGAGCGCCTCGGCGCCGAGGGGGCGGCACCGTTCTACACGGGCGACATAGCCGAAGCAATCGTCTCCGAGGTGCAGCAGCTTGGCGGTTTACTCGACCTCGCCGACCTCGCCGCCTACGAGGTAATTGCTCGCCAGCCGGCCGTCGCCGAATATCGTGGTCGCACGATTCTCACCAACCCTCCGCCGTCGGCCGGCGGCGCACTATTGGTGCTCGCCTTTTCGCGCCTCGAGCAGCTCTGCCCCGAAGGGATTCCGACAAACGCTCAGCTGTTGGAGGTCATTGACGAGGTGCAGGCGCTGCGTACAGCTCAATTCACGGCCGGTCTGATCGACCCTGACTTTCTGCGCCGCTTTCTTGCTGCAAACCTAGGGTCGACGACGCATGTCAGCGTGATTGATGATGATGGCCGCGCCTGCTCGGTGACCTGCTCCAACGGTGAAGGGTCAGCCGTCGTCGTTGCTGGAACGGGGATCCACGTCAACAACATGATGGGCGAAGAGGACCTCAATCCGCTCGGTTTCTTTCGCTCGGCGCCGGGGCAGCGGATGCCTTCGATGATGGCCCCAACGATTGTGCTAGCTGGCGACTCAACGGTCGAATTGGCGATCGGTAGCGCTGGCTCAAATCGCATCCGCTCGGCAATCCTGCAGGTCATCGTCAACGTGATTGACCACGGCAGCGGTGTACAGGCGGCGGTTAACGCGCCGCGCTTTCATAGCGAGGGCGGCACGCTTTTCGCTGAGCCTGGCGTGGATCTAAGCGGAGTCGAAGTTGGCGACCGCCAACTCGCCCAGTTCCGCGAGGCGAATCTCTTCTTCGGCGGAACGCAGGCCGTCGCGCGCGACCGCGACAGCGGCCGCTGCGAGGGCGGCGGCGACCCAAGGCGCGGCGGAGCGGCGGTCGGGCTGTGAAGCGGCGCTGCGCAGCGCTCACGCTTGCGGCCTCGGCCGCGGTGTTTGTTGCCGGCTGCGGCGGCCCTTCTGCCGACCTTTACGAGCTCCAGCGCAGCGGCTCAATTGCAGGCGCGAAGCTGACAATGGTCGTCGGTGACGGCGGCACCGTGCGCTGCAACGGAGGCAGGGACTTTGAGATGAGCAGCGCCCAGCTGATCGAGGCGCGGGCAATCGCCGGTGAACTAAACGGCGATGAGGAGGAGCTTGGCCCGGCGCGCAAGGCGGTCAACTTGAAGCCCGGCAAGTATACAATTCTGCGTTACAACGTCCGCACCGAGTTCGGAACCGTTGCTTTCAGCGACAGCTCACGGCCGCAGCCGCCAGTCTTCTTCGCGCTCGCGAGGTTTACGCGTGACCTCGCAAAGAATGTCTGCGGACTAGCGCGTTAGCCGAAGCGAACGCGGCCATTTGAGGCCGCGCGAACCTGTGCTCGCTCGACGAACTCAAGCCGCTTGACGGTTGCGCGCAGCAGCTGCGCGACGAGCCCCATCCGTTTCGTCTCCGAGCGAAGGTCTAGCAGGCCTTGCTTGGCGTCGGCGCCAAAGTCGACCGTTGCTGCCATTTCGTAGGCGCTCTTCGCTGCCAGCTCCTCAGGCTCAAGCTGCTTGTCGGTTGCTTGCTCGACAAGGTCGGCGTAAGCCTCGCAGGCCTCAGCTTGGACTTTGCTGAAGTCGCCGCTCGCATCGTCGGCTTCGGCGTCGTCTAGAAACTCGATCACTGCCGCCGGGTAGGGAAGGTCGTGGCGCTCTTCGACCACGCGAAAAGGGCGAGTGCCGCGGGTAATAATGTTCATCCGTCCATCCTCGCTGCGCTCCGTCACTTCGGTTACTTCCATCGCGCAGCCGGTTGCGTGCGCGCCGTCCTCATCGGTCCAGACGATTCCAAACTCGCGCTCGTTATCGAGGCATTCGCCAATCATCGTGCGGTAGCGCTCCTCAAATATGTGCAGCGGTACTAATTCGGTCGGCAGCGCAACCAGCCCTAAGGGAAAGATCGGAAAGTCCTCAACGCGTTCTTCGCTCATCTCATCTAAGTGTACGAGCGAGGCGTACAGTTGGTTGATGGAGAAGACCGCGATCGTCTGGCTGCGCCGTGACTTGCGCACGCACGACCACCCTGCGCTGAGCGCCGCGGCGGAAAGCTGCGAGCGCGTAGTGCCACTTTTTGTGCTGGATCAACGCCTGCTTGACGGTCGCTTTGCGAGCGGACCGAGGACGGCCTTCATGTTCGGCTGCCTGCGGGCGCTGGACGAAGAGCTGGAGGCGCTTGGCGCTGGCCTTTGCCTGCGCGCCGGCGCGCCCGAGGATGTTCTGCCGCAGCTGGCTGAGCAGCTCGGCGCCAGCGAGGTTTATTGGACCAGCGACGTCTCACCATTCGCGCGTGAGCGTGACAGGCGAGTGACCGAGCGGCTGAAAGAACTCGGCGTAGCGGCTATCCCGTCGGCGGGCAACTTCTGCGCCGACGTGTCGCTGCCGCGAACAAAGAACGGAAAACCATTCAGCGTCTTCACGCCGTTTTGGAAGGCCGAGCGCGAGCTGCCGCGCCGCGCGGTGCTGGAGCAGCCGAAATCGTTGCGGCTGCCGGACGGCCTCGACCGCGGCGAGTTGCCAGCCTTGCCACCGCTTGGCGAGCAGCTGCCCGAACCCTTCTGCCAGCCCGGCGAGCCAGCAGCGCGCGCCGCGCTTGAGCTGTGGCTAAATGGCCCGATCGATTCCTACGCCAATCGTCATGACGACCTCAGCGGCGGCACCAGCGGCCTCTCGGCCTGGCTTCGCTGGGGCTGCATCTCATCGCGGGAAACAGAGCAGCGCGCCCAGCAGCGAGGCGGCGAAGGAGCCGCCGCCTTTGTCCGCCAGCTCGCCTGGCGCGACTTTTACGCCCACGTGCTGCTGATGTTTCCTGACAACCTCAAACTCGAATACCAAGCGAAGTTTCGTGAGCTTCAATGGGTCGCCGATGAGCCGGGCTTCACGGCTTGGTGCGAAGGACAAACCGGCTATCCGCTGGTTGACGCTGGAATGCGCCAGCTTGCCGCAAGCGGCTGGATGCACAACCGCGCCAGGATGGTGGTGGGTTCGTTCCTGACAAAGGACCTGCAGATTGACTGGCGCCGCGGCGAGCAGTGGTTCGAAGAGATGCTGCTTGACGCTGAGCCATCGCAGAACAACGGCAACTGGCAATGGATCGCCTCCACCGGGGTTGACCCAGCGCCCTACTTTCGGCGGATCTTCAACCCAATCCTCCAGCAGCAGCGCTTTGACCCGGAGGGTCAGTACGTTCGCCGCTGGGTGGGGGAGCTGGCCGGCGTGCCGCAGGAGCGACTGGCCGAGCCGTGGAAGATGAGCGAGCAGGAGCAGGAGCAGGCTGGCTGCGTGATCGGCCGCGATTATCCAGCGCCGGTGGTTGACCACGCGGCCGCGCGAATCGCGACGATCGAGCGCTACCGGGCGGTTTCACCGCCAAAGGACTGACCGGCGATGGGGCACACGGCACTCGTTCTCGGCGATCAGCTGATGGCCAATAATCCAGCGCTTGAGGGGGCTGACAGAGTCGTCTTGGTTGAATCGCTCGCGGTGCTCGGTCGCGGCCCAATTCATCGCGCGCGCGCACAGATCGTCCTCAGTGCGATGCGCCACTACGCCGAGGAGCTGCGCGGCCGTGGCCTCGACGTCGCAGAGCATCGCGGGGTAGCCTCATTCGACGCTGCGCTTGACGGCGAGGATGGTGAGATCGTCTGCGCCCAGCCCAACCGCGCCTCAGCGGCCAAGGCCCTCGCGGCGCGCGGCGTGAAGTTGACCCCCAGCAACCAGTTTCTGACTTCGCCGCAGCGCTTCGCCGACTGGGCTGACGGTCGCAAGTCGCTCACGATGGAACCTTTTTACCGCGAGCAACGGCGCAGCTTCGGTCTGCTCGTCGACGCGGCGGGGGAACCGGCCGGCGGACGCTGGAACTTCGACGCCGAGAACCGCCGACCGCCGAAGAGCGGCGTCGATGCGCCCGCCGCTTGGCGCCCGAGCGAAGATCAGATTGACGAGCAGGTGCGCGCCGACCTAGCTAGTTACGAACTTGAGCTCTGGGGCGAAGATGAGCCGCGCCGCTTCGCTGTTACTGCGGCCGAAGCGCGACTTGCGCTAGACGACTTCGTCGAGCATCGCTTGCCGCAGTTCGGCGCCTGGCAGGACGCAATGGTTCCTGGCAATCCATTCCTATTTCATGCGCTGCTCAGCGTTCCACTAAACCTTGGCCTGATCGAGCCGCTTGAGGTTGCGCAGGCCGCGCAGGATGCTTGGCAGCAGGGCCGCGTGCCGATTGAAGCGGCCGAAGGGTTCATCCGCCAAGTGATCGGCTGGCGCGAATATGTCTGGGGGACATACTGGTTGCGCAGCGGGCAGTGGCAAACTGACAACGCGCTCGACGCCACCGCTCCGCTTCCCGCTGCCTATTGGGGCGAGCCGTCGGGATGGGCCTGCCTTGACGGCGTCGTTGACGGCGTGCGTCGCCACGGTTACGCCAACCACATTGAGCGCTTGATGGTGCTCGGCAACATTGCCCTGCTGGCTGGGCTCGAACCGTGGGAGGTCGTCGGCTGGTTCGAGCGGGCCTTCGTTGACGGTGCCGAGTGGGTGATGGCCCCCAACGCCGCCGGCATGGCGCTCTATGCCGACGGCGGCGCGATGATGACGAAGCCCTACGCGGCCGGCGGCAATTACATCCACAAGATGAGCGGTGGCGCCTGGTGTGCATCGTGCCGCTACTCGCCGAAAAAGCGCACCGGCGAGGATGGCTGCCCGGTGAGCGCCCTCTACTGGGATTTCATCGGCCGCAACGAGGACCGCTTCGCCGGCAATCACCGCATGGCGATGGCGGTTCGCGGCTGGCAGAAGTTTGATTCCGCCGAGCAGCAGGCGATCAAGGGGCGCGCCGCGCTCGCTTGCGACGAGCTGGCGGGGCTCAGTCCGGGCGACGCGCGCTGAGCAGCAGGTTGTAGAAAATCGTCGCTGGCAGTCGGCCTTCAAGCAGGCTGCGGTCTACTTTCTGCAATGCGATGTAGCCGCGGAAGGCGTACTGGCGCCAAAACATCGGCACGTCCTCAGGGGCGGCGGTTGCCTCAAGCGCGCGGTTGGTCCAGCCGAACCAATTTGCCAGCAGTTCCTCGCCGCGAACGGCGACGTCGCTGAATCCGGCGCTGCTGGTGATCGCTTCCAGCTCTGACGGAACGAAGGCGTGAACGTCAACGTGCTGTTCGAGATCGTGGTTGTGCGCGCCACCGTCGCTGTCCCCGGCCGTAGATCGCGCTGCTCCAAGCGCGGCGCGCCAGAGCGGCGCCATTGCTAGTCCGGCGCGCTTTGGCAGCTGCGCGATGCGATCGCCCTCGCGCGAAGGCTCGCCTGCGAAAATTAATACGCCCCCCGGTTTTAGGACGCGAAAGAACTCAGCGAAGGCTTGGGCTAGGTCAGGGATGTGATGGAGCACTGCGTGGCCGAGCACGAGGTCGAAGCTTTGGTCCTCAAACGGCAGTGCTTCGGCGTCGCAGACTTGCGTTGCAAGATCGACTCCAAGCTGCTCTGCGTTGCCTTCTAGCGCTTCGATCATTCCCGCTGAGATGTCGGTGCAGGTTGCCTCGTCGATGGCTCCCGCCATCAGCATGTGGAGCGAGAAGTAGCCGGTGCCAGCCCCGATCTCGAGTGAGCGACCGAAGTGGGGGAGCGGGCCGCCGAGCGCTTTCTCGAGCTTCGTCAGAACCTGGTTGCGACCGATCAAGCCCCAGTCGATTCCCCACTTGGCGTCGTAAGCTGACGCCGCGCCGGTGTGGTAGCGAGTGTTTATGTCGCGAATTTCGTCGGCTGTCTTCGCTGTTGCCATTGCGGCCCGGGAGGTTAGCGATCGGCGTAGGTTTGCGGCCAGCTGACCGCTCGGTCAGAAGCTGCGAAACTTCAGGCGATGGCAACTGAAGCCCCAACCCTGCTCGATCTGCCGCCTGGCCCAAGGCAGCCGCGCTACGCGCAGGCTTTGCAGTGGGTAATGCGCCCGCAAGAGTTCGTCGTCCGTCAGCGCGAGCGGTTCGGTGACGTATTCACGCTCGACTTCATCGACGGCCAGCCACTCGTCGTCCTCGGCGACCCGGAGGACGTCCGCACCGTATTTACCGGCTCGTCCGAAGTAATGCACGCTGGCGAAGCGAACCAGCTGCTCGCACCGGTCCTCGGCTCGCGTTCAATCCTATTGCTCGATGAAGCCGAACACCTGCGCCATCGGCGGCTCTTGCTGCCGCCATTTCACGGCGAACGGATGCTGCGCTACGAGCAGATTATGGCAGAGGCTTCGGAGCGCGAACTGGCGACCTGGCAGGAGGGCGAGACGATCGAGATGCTTCCGCGGATGCAAGCGATCACGCTCGAAGTGATCATGCGAGCCGTCTTCGGCATTGAGGACGGGCTGGAGATGGAGCGGCTGCGGGTGCTGCTGCGCACGATGCTCCAACAGACGACGGACATGCGCCAGATGGCGCTCAGCCTCATCATGGGCCCCGAATCAGAGCGACTCCAGCAGCGTCTCGATGCGGTGCTCAGCCCGGTCGACGAGGAGCTCTACCATGTGATCGCCGAGCATCGCGCCGCGCCCGATCTCGAAGAGCGCGAGGACATCCTCTCGATGCTGCTTTTGGCCCGCGACGAGGAGGGTCAGCCGCTCAGCGACCAGGAGCTGCGCGATGAGCTGATGACGCTGCTGCTGGCCGGCCACGAAACGACTGCCAGCTCGCTCTCGTGGGCCTTCGAGCAGCTGACGCACCGGCCGCAGACGCTGCAGCGGTTGACCGAGGAACTCCGCGGCGGCGGCGACGAGCAATATGCCGAGGCCGTGATTCAGGAGACGATGCGGCTAAGGCCAGTGCTGCCGATCGTGATTCGCTTGCTGAAAGAACCGATCACCGTTGGCCAAGGGCGCTTCCGACTGCCTGCCGGTACGCGCGTAGCGCCGGGGATAATCCTGATCCACCTGCGCGACGACATCTACCCTGAGCCATACGAATTCCGTCCCGAGCGCTTCCTCGAAGCGCCTCCCGGCACCTATACGTGGATTCCATTCGGCGGTGGCATGCGTCGCTGCGTCGGTTCGGCTTTCGCGCAGTTTGAGATGCGAGCCGTACTGCGCGCCGTCCTGACCAACTTTGAGATTGAGGCGGCCGGGGGGTCAGAGCGGATCGCGCGCCGCTCGCTGACGCTAGTGCCCGATGCTGGTGGCCGCGTGCGTGTCGTCAAGCGCGTAAAAGCCGCTGGCGTCGGGGCCGCGGGACAAGGCGCGCTAGCGCTCTGATGGGTGTCGGCGAACCGCCCGAGCGCACCGACCCTAATGCGCCGCGAATCTTCCAGTCCGGCCAGCCGGAAGGCGTGCAGCCGCTAGAGCTGACCGGCGAGCGGACGCTGCCCGACGTCCCCGAAGAGAACTACTGGTACAGGCGCCATTCAGTTGTCTACGAGTGGATCGGCGCCCGAATTGGCGGCCTCGACGTTGTCGATCTTGCCTGCGGCGAGGGCTATGGCAGCGCTCTGCTCGCGCGCAGCGCCGCCGACGTCGTTGGAGTTGACGCCAACCCAGACGCCCATGCCCACGCCGAAGCCCGCTACGCGCGACCGGGGCTTAGCTTTGAGCGCACGCTGATCGACAGCTACCAGCAGCCGCGAGACGCCGCCGTCTTGCTCCAAACGATCGAGCACGTGACTAACCCTGGCGAGATCCTCGATCACTGCCGCGGTCTGGTCGAAACGAGCGAGCACGCGGCTGTCTACATCTCGACCCCGAACGTGTTGACGTTGGCGCCTGACGGGTGCGAAAGCTCGGGCAACCCGTGGCACGTTCACGAGTACCGCCCGAACGAGTTCCGCGAGCTTTGCGCCGCCCATTTCGGTGAGACGGAGCTATTCGGTCTTCACCACGCCCGTGCGCTGCGAATCCATCAGACGGCGATCGAGAGATTCGGCTGGGATGCGATTCACCAACGGCTGAAGCTGACGAAAACGTTCTACGACCGCTTCGTGCCAGCGATCTCAGAGCGCGACTTTGTGCTTGTCAGCGAGCGCGAACGCTCGCTTGACGACGCGCTCGACCTGCTCGCGGTACTGAGGCCCTGAAGGTGGCGCAGCCGGGCCGTGTGGCGATCGTTCTGCACACGCACATGCCTTACGTCGAAGGCTTCGGAACCTGGCCGTTCGGTGAGGAATGGCTTTGGGAGGCGATCGCCACTTCGTACCTGCCAATCGCCGACCTGCTCGATGCCGGCGCGCCGCTGACCCTGTCGCTCACGCCAGTGCTCTGCGACCAGCTAGAAGCGCCTGGCGCGCCCCAGCGTTGCGCTGGCTTCCTGCGAGAGCTTCGCCCCGAATCGCACCGGCTAGACGCCGAAGGCTGCCGCGCAGGTGGTCGCGATGACCTAGCCGAAGAGCTCGAACGGGCGGCCGGGCAGTACTCCGAGGCGCTAACCGCACTTGAGGCTTGCAAGGGGGATCTACTAGGTCGACTGGCGCCGCACGCCGCTTGGACGAGCAGCGCGACGCACGCAATCCTGCCTTTGTTGGCGAGTGATTCTGGAGTGCGCCTGCAGGCTCAGAACGGCGTTCAAAGCCACCGTGAACGCTTTCCGCGGGAGTGGCGTGGAGGCTTCTGGTTACCGGAGTGCGCTCACGAGCCATGGATCGACCGCCTCCTAGAGGAGGCTGGGGTTCACGCTGCCTGCGTCGAGCTGACCGGGTACTTCGGCGCTGGCGACGCGCGCAACCTGCAGCCGCTGCGCAGCGCTGACGGGCCGCTGTTGGTGCCGATCGACCGCGCTTTGATCGACCTAGTCTGGGGATCCGCGGGCTACCCGGCCGGCGGCGCCTACCGCGACAACCACCAGCGCACGACCTACGACCACCGTCCGTGGTCGAACGACGGTCAGGTTTACGACTGCCAGCGCGCCGAGCAGCAGGCGAAAGATGACGCCAATGATTTTGCTGCGCGCTGCGCTGCGCGCGTGGCCGACGGCGGGCTCTGCACGCTGGCCTTCGACACCGAGCTGTTTGGCCTTTGGTGGCACGAGGGTCCGATCTTCCTCGCCGCCTTCGTTCAGGCCTGCGCGCAGCGCGGCATTGAGCTGACCGCGCTCGATGATGCACTCACGGAGGTTGAAGCTGAGCCCTGGCCTAGCGGGCTCGGCGCGGCCAGCAGCTGGGGGACGGCGAATTCGCTGCGCACGTGGTCGTCGCCGAAGGTTGCCGCGATCACGAGCCGAGCGCGTGAGGCAGAGCTGCGCGCACTTGCCGCCGGCCCGGACCTTTCGCTGAGGGCAGGGCGCGAACTGCTGGCGCTTCAGGCGAGCGACTGGGCCTTCTTGGAATCCTTCGATCTTGCTGGCCCATATCCACTGGAGCGATTCAGCGGCCACCTCAAAAACTTCAACGCTGAGCTTGCCTCGGTACCCTTGGGTGAGGCTGCGCTGCGCAATCTCGCGCCTACGCTGAGCCTCGCACCACTGCTGGAGCCATGACCCGAATTCTGATTCTTTCTTGGGAGTACCCACCCGTCGTCGAGGGAGGGCTAGCGCGCCATGTGCGCAAGCTCGCCGAACAGCTCGTCGTGCAGGGCGTCGAGGTTCACGTGCTTACGCGAGGCGACGGTGAGCTGCCGCCCGAAGAAGAGGTTGCCGGCGTAATCGTTCACCGCGTGCCGGAGCCGAGCCGCCCCGGCGACCTCGGCGAATTCGTGACCTGGATTGAGCACATGAACGCCGACATGCTGGCGGCCGGCGTCGAGCTTGGCGATCGCTACGAGTTCGACATCGTCCATGGCCATGATTGGCTCGTCTTCGTTGCTGGAGACCACCTCGCCAACCGCTATCGATGCCCGCTGGTCGTGACAATCCACGCGACCGAGTACGGCCGCCATCAGGGCTGGGTCGACAAGCACCCACAAAGCTGGATCCACGGCGTTGAGAGTGAGATGGCGGCGCGCGCCGACCGTCTGATCACCTGCTCGCATTACATGCGGGGTCACGTCGCCGACATCTTTGATCTCGATGAAGCAAGCATTGACGTGATCGCCAACGGGATCGACCCGCTCGACCTGCAGCCGGTAGATGACCTCGAAGCGCTGCGCGCCAAGTTCGCTGCGCCCGACGAGCAGCTCGTGATCCTCGTCGGCCGGCTCGTTTACGAAAAAGGATTTCAACTTGCGCTCGAGGCGCTGCCGCCGATCATCGAGCGGGTTGGCAAAGTTCGCTTCCTCGTCGCCGGCTCAGGAACGCACGAAGCGCAGCTGAAGAAGCAGGCGCAGGATCTTGGGCTGACCGAGCACGGAACCTTCCTTGGTTGGATTGGCGACGACGTGCTTCATTCGCTCTACCGGATCGCTGACCTCTGCGTGATCCCAAGCCTTTACGAACCATTCGGTCTCGTTGCGCTCGAGGCGATGGCGAGCGGCTGCCCATGCATCGTTGCTGACACCGGTGGTCTGCGCGAAGTCGTCCCGGCCGGTGATCGCGTTGGGCTGCGCTTTAACGGCGGTGACGCCGACCACCTCGGCGTGATGATTGAGCGAATGCTGACCAACACTGAGCTACGTGAGCGCCTGACTGCCGAGGCCTCCGAGCACGTGCTCGGCTTCGACTGGGTTGATGTAGCGCGGGAAACGCGCGAGCTCTATGACGAAGCGCTTGTCACCTCGCGCAGCAAGGCTTAGCGCCAGCGCAAAGTTTCAGGTTGCCCGCGCATGCGCAGTACGCGCGCGGGGGAGCCACCAACGACGGCGTCGGCTTCAACGTCGCGAGTTACGACGGCGAGGCTGCCAATGATCGAGTTGTCGCCAACAGTGACGCCGCGCAGCAAGCAGGCGCCGTAGCCGATCCAAACGTTGTTGCCGACGCGCACGTCACGTTTGTAAATTCCTTGGTCTCGGATCGGCCGCTCAATGTCGTTGGTCGCGTGGTCAAAGTCGATCAGCATCACGCGGTCAGCAAGAATGCATTCGCTGGCGATTGAGATCTTCTGGAAAGCCGAAATAGTGCACTCTTGCCCCAGCACAGTGCGGTCGCCGATGCTGACCGTTCCCTCGTGCGCGCGAATCTTGCAGCCGTTGCCAATCCATGACCAACGGCCAATTTCAACGGTCGCCTCGCGGCCAATCTCAAAGGTCACGTTCGGGCAGATGAAGAAGAGGCCGTCGCCGCGCAGCCGCCCGCGCCAACGCAGCTTCAGCCAAGCCCACCGTGCGACCAGCCGCGCGTACTCGAAGTTGAGCATTCGGTTGGCGGCGGCAAAGCGCAGAAAAGCGACCACCCCTCCGCTGAGCGGGGCTGGCGCAGGGCGCGGCTGCGGCTGATCCTGCGGGCTCGCTGGATCGCTCGTGGGGACGGCTGTTTCCATCGCCCGGCAAGCCTAGCCGGGGGGCCTTGCCGATGACCCAACCACCGGCCCGCCCGCTAACCTCGAATGTTGTGACTCCTGCCGCTGCCGACACCCTTGCCGAGCGCCTATTGGCCGGCGATCAGCGCGCTCTGGCGCGGGCAATCACGCTCGTTGAGTCCGATGATCCACGCGGCTGGGATCTTGTCCGTGAGGTTTATCCGCACACCGGCCAGGCGGCGATAGTCGGCTGCACAGGTGCTCCCGGCGCCGGTAAGTCGACGCTGATCAGCGCACTTACGGCGCTGCGCCGCGAGCAAGGCCGCAGCGTCGGCGTGCTCTCGATCGATCCCTCGTCGCCGTTCACGCAAGGTGCGCTGCTCGGCGATCGCATCCGCCTGACCGACCACTTCTTAGACCAAGGTGTTTTCATCCGCTCGATGGCCAACCGTGGCGCGCTCGGTGGCCTCAGCGAAGCGGCGCTCCAGACGGCGCTGCTGATGGACGCTGCCGGCCGCCAAGACATCTTTCTCGAGACCGTCGGCGTTGGCCAGGCCGAGGTCGACATCATCGACCACGCCGACACAATCGTGCTCGTGCTGATGCCAGGCTCGGGCGACTCAATTCAGGCTTTGAAGGCTGGTGTAATGGAGATCCCCGACATCATCGTTGTCAACAAGTGCGATCACCCGATGACGGAGACGATGGTGCGCGAGATCCGCGGCGTCTTGAGCCTCGCTCCGTCCGACGGTAGGCCAACGCCGATCGTCAAGACTGAGGCGCTGCGTGGCGATGGCGTGGCTGAGCTGGCCGAGGAGCTCGACGCTCACCGCGACTTCATCAAGGCCGAGGGGACGCTGGCCGAGCGGCGCCGGCGCAACCTGCGCAGCGAAGTGGTCTCAATCTGCACGCACCGGATGCGCCGCGACCTCGAAAAGCGCGTTGACGGCGACGAAAAGTTCAACAAGCTGTTCGATGCCGTAGTCGAACGAAAGCTGGATCCAGCAAGCGCGGCGACGCAGATTCTCGAGCAGCTCGGCGACTAGAGCGCCTTAACCTTTCTAGCCGCCGAAAATGCTCCAAGGCAGCGGCCCGCTGAGCGGCGCCAAGCCGGAAGAGGCGGCAAAGCGCGCGGCAATAAGCAGCCAAAGCGTTAGCGCTGCGCCGACGACTGCAAGCGCGATGCCGAACTTCGGGTAGCGACGCATTCCCCAAGAACTGAGCGCAGCGGCTGTAGGCAGCGCCACGATCAGCGGCCCGCCGGGGGAGAGCCCGCTGAGGCTCGGCAGGAAAAAAACGGCGCCGATTAGCGCAGCGGCGCAGATCGCGGCCATTAGCTGCACTGCTACTTCGCTGTCTGCCGCCTCGGGCAGCGCTCGGGCCAGACGTGCGCGGCGCGAGCGCCACGCAAGCCCTACCGACACAAACGCCATTGCCAGCAGCGGCGTCGTCAGTAGCAGGCCAAGCTGTGGCTTAATAAAGATCTCCAGCAGCCTTGGCAGTCGATCGACGTAGTCACCAATGTTGGCGGCGCCGGTCGGGGGATCGGAGATCGCCGATGCCGCCATCGGCGTTAGGCCGCCAAAGAGTCGGGCGTTGATCGACACATAGAAGACAACCGAAACCAGCGTCAGCTCGATCGCGACCAGCCCAATCCAACCGCGCGAGCGGCGCCGTAGCCAGCGGAAGAGCGCGACGGCGATGACGGCGCCGGGAAGAATGCCGACTAACCCAATCCACGGCAGCAGCGCCAGCAGTGTGCCGGCGCCGAGCGCCGAGCGCGTGCCTGGTGATTCGCGCACACGCAGCGCTAGGAGCGCCGCCGCCGCGACTATTGCCGCGCAGGTCGCCGCAGGCCGAATCGTAGTCGCGGCGATCACCATCGGCGGGCTGCATCCCACTGCGATCACAGCGCCGCTGGCCCATGGGTCGGGAACCAATCTGCGCGCAAGTGCCGCTGCGCCAACCATCCCCAGCGCCGTGATTAGTGCCAGCAGCGCCTGTACTAGGGCGGTGCCGCCGAGTGCGTAGGCCGGCGCAAGTAGCGCCGGAAAGAGGAAGCCGTGTGGCTCGATCAGCCTGCCGTTGACTAGCACTCCGGCCGGCTGCACCGGCGAGCCACCGAATGCCCGCCAGCCCTGGCCGCGGTACTGGTTCATCAGTTCGAAGTTGCCGTCGTCGAGCAGCGAGGTCGTCGTCAGCAGGATTCGCGTCTCTGCCGGGGCGAACTTCGTGCTTGGTGTTGCAGGTAGGCCGATCCCCGCGAGGTAAGCCGCGAAGCAGATGACGAATACGAGCAGCCCCGAGCGACCGGCGCCGCGCGCGGCGGCGCGGGCAATCCGGCTGCGCTCAAACTCTGCGATCGGGGCGGCGGCTTCGCTCACAGCTGCCGATTCTCCACTGTCAGCTCGTCAGCGCGCGGGCGATCACCATCTGTTGGATCTCATCGGTGCCCTCGCCGATTGTCAGCACTTTCGCGTCGCGGTAAAAGCGGCACACCGGGTACTCCTCGATGTAGCCGTAGCCGCCGTGGATCTGTACCGCTTCCTCGGCGCAGCGCACGGCGAGTCGGCCTGTCTTTAACTTCGCCTGCGCTGCCGTCAGGCTGAAGTTCATACCCTGATCCTTCTCCCAAGCGGCCTTGTAGGTAAGTAGCCTCGCGGCCTCAATCTCGGTTGCCATGTCGGCGAGCTTCGCCCCGATCGTCTGAAATTGGCTGATCGGTTGGCCAAACGCTTGCCGCTCGGCCGAATACTTGATCGATTCGTCTAGTGCGCCTTGGGCCAGCCCAACGCCCATCGCGGCAACGCCGATCCGGCCTGAGTCGAGCACCTTAAGGAACTGGCGCAGCCCGGCGCCGCGCGGCCCGAGCAGGTTGGCTTGCGGCACGCGACAGTCGTCGAAGGTCAGCGGCCTTGTATCCGACGCGTTCCAGCCCATCTTGCGGTACGGCTCGCCCTGCTCATAGCCCGGCGTTCCGTTCTCGATGATGATGTTTGAAATCTCGGGTCGGCCGTTCGCCTCGCCGGTTATCGCCGTGATCGCGACGTGGCCGGAGATGTCGGTCCCAGCGTTGGTGATGAATTGCTTTGAGCCGTTAATCACCCATTCGCCGTCCTCGAGCACCGCGCGGGTGCGCAGTGCTCCGGCATCCGACCCCGCTTCTGGTTCGGTCAGGCCAAAAGCGCCGAGCTTTGCGCCGGAGCAGAGCTCCGGCAGCAGCTGCTCCTTCTGCTCGTCGCTACCAAACAGTTCGATCGGCTGGATTCCTAGCGATGAGTGCGCGCAAAGCGTTATTGCGACCGATGAATCGACTCGTGCCAGTTCCTCAACGCAGATCGCGTAGGCCAGCGTGTCAGAGCCAGCACCGCCGTACTGCTCGGGGAAGGCGATTCCCATCCAGCCGAGCGCTCCGATCTGCTCGAAGATCTCGTAGGGAAAAGCTTTCGTGCGGTCGAGCTCCTCGGCGACCGGAGCAATCTCGCGCTCGGCGAAGTCACGGACCGTCAGGCGTAGCGATTGATGGTCATCTGAAAGGGTGAAATCCATGCCCCAACCCTACGGCTAAATCGTGGCCAATTGTCGCTGGACGCGCTGCCCGACTAATATTGGCATCCACAACCGTTAGCCGATCAGGAGCCCGAATGCCCACGACCGTAATCCTTGGAAGCGCCCGCACCCCCGTTGGAAAGATGGGTGGCGCGCTGGCCTCAATGCCGGCAACGGAGCTTGGCGGCATTGCGATTGCCGCAGCCCTAGAGCGCTCAGGGGTCTCACCTGATCAAGTTGACCACGTAGTTATGGGGCAGGTGATTCAGGCCGGGCAGGGGCAGATCCCTTCGCGCCAAGCCCAGATCGCCGCTGGGATTCCGAAGGAGGTTTCATCTGAGACCGTCAACAAGGTTTGCGCCTCAGGCATTCGCGCGCTCGTGATCCTCGATCAAGGAATTCGAGCGGGCGACGTTGAGGTGGGCGTGGCTGGCGGGATGGAATCGATGTCGAACGCCCCATACCTGCTGCCAGGCGCTCGCTTTGGCTTTCGCATGGGTGAGACAAAGGCGCTCGACTCGATGGTCAACGATGGGCTGACGAATCCCTTCTCGGGCCGCCAGATGTTCGACGAGGCGACTGAGATCGGTGACGAGCTTGAGCTTGCGCGCCCGGACCTTGACCGCTGGGCTGTCCGCTCACACGAGCTGGCGATCGCAGCGACCGACGATGGCCGCCTGACAGAGGAGATTGTCTCGGTGACGATTTCAGGCCGCAAGGGCGACACCGTCGTCGAGGTCGATGAAGCGCCGCGGCGCGAGACTTCGCTTGAGACTCTGGCCAAGCTGCCAGGCCTTGCCAGCAAGGAAGGCAGTCACACGGCGGGCAACTCACCGGGCGTCAACGACGGCGCTGGCGCGATTGTCGTCGCCTCCGACGAATGGGCGCAGGCCAACGGCCACGAGCCGCTAGCCGAGATCGTCGCTCACGCGCAGTCAGCCAATGACTTTGCCTATCTGGCAACAACTCCGGCCAGCGCTTCGCTGAAGGCGCTGGAGAAGGCCGGGTTGCAGCCCGGTGACATCGACCTTTGGGAGATCAACGAGGCCTTTGCTTCGGTCGCACTTAACTCGATCAACGTGCTTGGAATCGACGAGGAAAAGGTCAACGTCAACGGTGGCGCCGTTGCCCTCGGCCATCCGATCGGCGCCTCCGGCGCACGGATTGTCGGAACGCTTATCCATGAGCTTCGTCGTCGTGGCGGCGGGCTTGGTTGCGCCGCCATCTGCTCCGGCGGTGGGCAGGGCGACGCAATCATTGTGCGAGTCAACGGCGCCTGAGTAAGGGCGCCTAGAGTAAGCCCTCATGGGCCCCGCGACTCAGGCAGCAGCTTTCTTCGACCTTGACCGAACGTTGGTCGCCGGTTCGTCGGGGATCTACTGGGCTCGGGCCGCCGTCGATGCGGGCATTGTTTCACGTCGCCAGATGGCGCGGCTGGTCGGAGCGAATCTCAAGTTCCGTCTGCGCGGGTCAACCGACGAGTCGACAGACGCGATCCGCGAACGGCTCTCAGAGCTGGTCGCCGGGCGCGATGCGATGGAGCTGCGGCGGATGATGCCGGAGGTTCTGGCCGGAGTGCTGCCGCGGCTCTATCCGCAGATGTTGCAGATCGCTTACGACCACCAAGATGCGGGGCGCAAGGTTTACATCGCGACAGCCTCGTCGCAGATCGTTGCCGAAATGCTCAGCGATGTACTCGGCTTCGACGGCGGAATTGGAGCCGTGCCGCAGATCGTTGACGGCAAGATGACTGGCCGCGACTCCGACGTTTTCCCGTACCGCGACGGTAAGGCGCAGCGGATTATTGAGCTGGCGGAGCGCGAGCAGATCGATTTGGCCTCCTCCTACGGCTACTCGGATTCGGAATCAGACCTTCCGATGCTCAGGCTCGTTGGCCACGCAGTTGCCGTCAATCCAGACAGCGAACTCGAAGCGATCGCCGCGGAAGCGGGGTGGGAGGTGCTGCGGTTCGATCAGCTGGGACGTAAGCTCTTAGCGCTTGGCGTGCTTGCAGTAATGGGATTGGCTGGGACCGCGGGTCGGACCGTTGTTGTGCGTAGGGGCTCCGTCCCTCCTGCGAGGGTTCGATTACGCAAGCTATGGAGAAGCAAGTGAGCATCGAATTTCTTAGCGACGAGCAGCGCGAAATCAGCGAGCTTGCGCGCCGTTTTGCTGACGAGCAGATAGCGCCCCAGGCTGCGCGCTGGGATCGCGACCACGAGTTTCCTAGCGAAACGCTGGCCGCGCTAGGTGAGCTCGGACTGATGGGGGTCTGCGTTCCAACCGAGCTTGGTGGCAGCGGCGCGGACTTTGTCTCCTACACGTTGGTACTTGAACAGATCTCGCGCGGCGACGCTGGTCTTGGCACGGCGCTTGCCGTTCACACCGGCGCGGGCACAATGCCGATCATTCTCCACGGCAGCGATGAGCAGCGCCAGCGGCTAGTGCCGCCGCTCGCGCAAGGCCATGAGATTGCAGCGTTCGCGCTGACCGAGGCAGGTTCCGGCAGCGACGCCGGGGCGATGCTCAGCCGGGTTCAGGAGAAAGGCGAAGAGCTGTTACTTAGCGGCACTAAGCAGTGGGTCAGCAACGGTTCGCAGGCCCATAACTTCACCGTCTTCGCGCTCGACCCGCAGGCGCAGATGAAGCCGAGCGCCTTCATTGCCCGCCGCGGCGCGGCCGGAATGACGCTGTTAGGTGAGGCCGAGAAGCTTGGGCAGCATTCCTCATCGACTGCCGACATTGGCTTTGAGGAGACGCCGGTCGAGCGGCTCGGCGAACCAGGGGAGGGCATGAAGATCGCTCTCTCGACGCTCGACGGTGGCCGGATCGGCATCGCCGCCCAGGCCACGGGCATTGCTCAGGCGGCGCTTGATCTCGCCGTGGGCTACGCCAAAGAGCGAGTTGCTTTCGGCCGCCCGATCGGCGGTTTCGGAGCGATCCAGCAGAAGCTCGCCGATATGCAGACGGAGGTCGAAGCTGCCCGCGCGCTGACTCTGCGCGCCGCGCAGCTAAAGGACGCTGGCTTGCCGCACACGATCGAAGGCGCGCAGGCGAAGCTCTTCGCCAGCCGCGTCGCGCGGCACTGGACCGGCGAAGCAATTCAGATTCTCGGGGGATACGGCTACACCAAGGATTTCCCCGCCGAGCGTTACTTCCGCGACGCCAAGCTCACAGAGATTTACGAGGGAACCAGCGAAATTCAGCGGCTTGTGATCGCACGCGGGCTGCTCGGCGAAATCGCTCGCGAAGACTGAGCCAAGGCGCGGCGCGCGCGGCCTGCGCGTATTCTCCCCGCAATGGCGCAGACCCCCGCAGACGGTTCGCTGCCCGAGCAGCAGTGGCGAACAGCATTTGAGGCAACGCCCGAGCGCGACGTTCCATTCACGACGCTCTCTGGCACTCCGGTCGAGCCGCTCTACACCGAGGCCGACCTGCCCGCTGACGCTGCCGGGCAGATCGGACTGCCTGGGCAGTACCCGTTCACGCGCGGCGTCTATCCGTCGATGTACCGCGGGCGGCTGTGGACGATGCGCCAATTCGCAGGATTTGGCAGCGCCGAGGAGACAAACGAGCGCTTCCACTACCTGCTCGACCATGGCCAGACCGGACTATCGACGGCCTTCGACATGCCGTCGCTGATGGGTCATGACTCCGACAGTCCGCTATCGCTCGGCGAGGTTGGCCGCGAGGGGGTAGCCGTCGACACGGTTGAGGACATGACAACCCTTTACAGGGGGATCGACCTTGGCGCCGTTTCAGTCTCGATGACGATCAACGCGCCGGCGGCAATCATGTTGGCCTATTACGTCGTCGCCGCCGAACGCGAGGGCGTGCCGCCGCAGCAGCTCGCTGGCACGATTCAGGCCGACATTCTCAAGGAGTACATCGCGCAGAAGGAGTGGTGCTTCCCGATCGACCCAGCGATGCGGATCATGGGCGACATGATCGAGTGGTGCTCGCAGCAGATGCCGCGCTGGCACCCGGTGTCAATCAGCGGCTACCACATTCGCGAGGCCGGTTCGACGGCCGCGCAAGAGCTCGCTTTTACGCTTAAAGACGGGCTCACCTACGTTGAGCAAGCGACCGAGCGTGGCCTTGACGTAGATGATTTCGCTCCTCGACTCTCGTTCTTCTTCAACGCCCAGATCGACTTTTTCGAGGAGATCGCCAAGTACCGCGCGGCGCGCAGGATTTGGGCGCGCGAATTGAAAGAGACTTTCGGCGCGAAGGACCCAAAGAGCTGGCTGATGCGCTTTCACACGCAGACCGCCGGCGTTTCGTTGACCGCGCAGCAGCCACTCAATAACGTTGTCCGCACTGCGATTGAAGCGCTCGCGGGCGTGCTCGGGGGTACGCAGTCGCTGCACACCAATAGCTACGATGAGGCGCTCGCGCTGCCGACCGAGGACGCAGTTCGCTTGGCACTGCGGACGCAGCAGATAATCGCCGACGAGACCGGCGTCGCAAACACTATTGACCCGCTCGGTGGCTCCTACTTCGTTGAAGCGCTGACCGACAAGATAGAAGCTGAGGCCTACGAATACTTCAGCAAGATCGACGAGCTTGGCGGCATGGTCTCGGCGGTCAAGGCGAACTATCCGCAGCGCGAGATCGCGGACGCCAGCTACGAGCTCCAGCAGGAGATCGACTCTGGCCGCCGCGTCGTCGTCGGAGTCAACGCCTACACCGAAGGCGACGAGGAGCAAACCGCGCTGCACCGCAGCGACCCAGCAATGGAGCGCGGCCAAGTTGATCGCCTCAACGCCGTGCGCGCCGGGCGCGACAGCGCTGCCGTCGAAGCGTCGCTGGTGAAACTTCGCGAAGCGGCTGACCAAACGGGCGCTAACCTGATGCCCTTGTTACTCGATTGCACTCGAACTGACGCATCGGAAGGCGAAATAGTTCAAGCTCTACAGCAAGTGTTTGGTAGCTACACCGAAACCCCAGTCTTTTAAATCAAGGAGAACAAAGATGACCCGCAAGTTCACATTGATTGCTGCAGTCCTGACGCTCGCCCTGAGCGCTGCTGCTGGCAGCGCGATCGCCAACGACGGCGCCAAAACAGCTGGTTCGAAGAGGATCTCGGTTAAGGACAACTATTTCAGCCCCAAGAGCATCACGGTTCCGGCCGGAACGACTTTGCGCTTCGTCTGGGCTGGCCGCTTACCGCACAACGTCCAAGGTCCGGGCTCGTACCTGAAGATCCGCGTAAAGGGTTCAGCATCGGTCAAAGCGCGCTCCGGCCGCTACGTCTGCACATTGCACAGCGGTATGAACCTCAGAGTCAAAGTCCGTTAAAGGCCACGAGGCGCTCTGCGGCGCCGGTCTACTACCATCGCGAGGTGCGCCCAAGCGGGCGCGCCCCGCTTTTTATGTCCGCCGCCACCTCCACCCAGAAGATACGCGTCGTTGTTGCCAAGCCCGGCCTCGATGGCCATGATCGCGGCGCGAAGATAATCGCTCGCGCGCTGCGCGACGCTGGCATGGAAGTGATCTACACCGGCCTCCATCAAACGCCGGAGCAGATCGTTGAAACTGTCGTTCAGGAGGATGCCGACGCGGTCGGTCTCTCGATTCTCTCGGGCGCTCACTTGACGTTGGTGCCGAAGATCGTTGAGCTGCTTCGGGCGCAGGGCATCGACGACGTCGTCGTGACGGTCGGCGGCACAATCCCGGCCGACGACATCCCGCAACTCAAGGAGCTCGGCGTCGCCGCAGTCTTCACGCCGGGCGCACCAACGCAGGAGATCATCGACTTTCTCGTTAGCGCCGTAGGCAGTAGAGATCCTCGGTAGGCCAGCCCCGGGTGAATGCTCAGTCAGGGCCGTCGATACACTTTCAAATAGAGCGAATTAGGAGACTGAAGAAGTGAAAATTTGCGTTCTCGTTAAGGAAGTACCGGACGCTGCCGTCCAGAAAAAGATCGACCCCTCATCGGGTCGGATGGATCGCAGCGGTGAAAAAAATCTCAACCCATATGACACGCACGCGATCGAAGCTGCGATGCAGCTGAAAGAGAGTGGCGCGATGGCGGTCGACGAAGTGGTCGCCGTCACGATGGGCCCGGACTCGGCTGAACGCGCCCTGCACAAGGCCGTCTCACTCGGTGCCGACCGCTCAATCCATCTGGCCGACGACGCGCTCGCGGGCTCTGACGTAGCCGCAACTGGCTACGCACTGTCGAAGGTACTCGAGAAGGAAGCTCCCGACCTCGTCCTACTTGGGCAGCAATCCGATGACGGCGAGTGCTACACAATCGGCGCGGTCGTCGCAGACCATCTCAAGTTTCCTTCGCTCACTCAGGTGATCAAGATCGACGTTGAAGGCGGCACAAAGCTGCGCGCCGAGCGCCAAGCCGAGTACGGATACGACACCGTTGAGATCAACCTGCCGGCAGTGATCTCCGTCGGCGACGCAATTAACGAGCCGCGCTATCCATCGCTGAAGGCGATTATGGGCGCCAAGAAGAAGCCGCTAGAGAAGGTTTCGGTGGCCGATTCGGGAATTGACGCTTCGCAGGTAGGTGGCGATAACTCGGCCGCCCAGTGGACCGGCTCGAGTGAGCCGCCAAAGAAGGAAGCTGGACGAATCATTGAAGACGAAGACACAGCCGAGACGGTCGAACAGATCGTTGCTTGGCTCGACGAAAGGAAGCTGATTTAAGTGGCGAACATTCTGGTTTACGCGCTGCAGTATGAAGGCGCCTTCAACAAAAACTCGCTCGGTGCCGTGTCGGAAGCTGCAAAGCTGGCCGCTGAGATCGGTGGAGAAGCGCACGCAATCATCGTCGGTGAAGCGATCAGCGACGAGCTCGCCGGCACGCTCGGCAACTACGGAGCGACGAAAGTCTTGAACGTCGAGGGCCCTGAAGGGCTCGCTCAGCCGGTTGTTGACGCCATGGCAGCTGCCATTGACGCTGGCGATTTCAGCTACGCAATCTTCGGCGGTGGGCTACTCGGCTTCGAGGTTGGAGCCGGTCTCGCTGCCCGCCTAGGCGCCGGCGTGGCAATGGAGATCACCGCTGTTCGCGCCGAAGGCGGCAAGCTCGTCGCCGAGCGGCCGATCCTTGGCGACTCAGCAATCTCGCAGATCTCATTTCGCAGCGACGTTGGCATTATCATCAGCCGACTGAATGCCTTTGAGATCAAGGAGACAGGCGGCACGGCAGCAGTCGAGTCGCTTAGCGTTGAGTTCTCAGCGTTTTCGGGTCAGGCAACGATGATCACCCGCGGCGAGCAGCGTGGCGCCGACGTTGACATCGAAGGCGCCGACGTTCTGATAGCCGGCGGCCGTGGCCTAGGCGCAGAGGAAGGCTTTGAGCTCTGTGAAGCGCTCGCGACCGCCTTCGGCGGCAACTCGGCGGTAGCAGCGACGCGCGCCGTCGTTGACGCTGGCTGGTTCCCGTACGCTGGGCAGATTGGCCAAACCGGTAAAACGGTCGCACCAAAGCTCTACCTCGCTGCCGGCATCTCCGGGGCGATTCAGCACAAGGTTGGAATGCAGGGTGCTGAAAACATCGTCGCGATCAATAAGGATGCAAACGCGCCGATTTTCGAGTTCAGCGACCTCGGCATCGTCGGCGATCTGAACAAGATCATGCCGAAGCTGGCCGAAGCCGTCAGCGCCAAGAAGGGCTCCTGAACCACAATGGCCCGAAAGAATGGCAAAGTCGTCCCTGGGTCGTACCCGCCTCCAGTTGACTCGCCCGCAGAGTTCATCAAGCGCGAGCTCGACGCTGAGGACGAGCGGATTGACGTTGGCGTAGCAATCGTTGGCGGCGGTAGTGCAGGCCTAGCTTGCGCCAATCGCCTGATGGACTTGCTGGCTGATGACCCTGAAACGCTGGAGCGGCTCGGCGAAGTTCCGGTGGCGGTAATCGAGAAGGCCAAGACCTGCGGCGGCCACAACCTGTCCGGCGCCGTGATGCGGCCAGAGGCACTCCAGAAGCTTTTTCCTGACGTAACGCGTGAACAGTGGCGCGAAGAAGGCTTTGCTTTCGGCGAGATCAAGAAAGAAGCGGTCTATCTGCTGCCAAACAGCAAGACGAAAATTCGGATTCCGCCGCCACCGCCGCTGAAAAACCACGGCAACGAGTCGATCTCGGTTGCTGGGATGTGCCGCTTCATGGCTGCCAAGGCAGAAGAGAAAGGCGCCTACCTTCTAACTGAAACTGCGGCCGCGCAGCTACTGGTTGCCGACGGAACCGTGCGCGGCGTTCGCTCCGGCGATAAGGGCCGCGGCAAGGAGGGTGAGCAGCTTGGAAACTTTGAGCCGGGCGCCGACGTTACCGCGCAGGTGACGGTCCTCTCCGACGGATGCTGGGGCAGCCTTACTGGCGCTGCAATCCGCGAGTTTGAGCTTGCCGCCGGCCGCGAGCCGCAGGTTTGGGAGCTTGGCGTGAAAGAGGTTTGGAAGGTTAAGAAGCCGCTCGACCGCGTAATCCACACCGTCGCTGGTTGGCCGCTGAAAATCTCCGCCAAGTATCACCAGATCGGCGGCTCTTGGATCTACCCGATGAAGGATGAGAACACTGGCGAAGATCTAGTTTCGATCGGCTTTGTAATTGATCTCGATTACGCAGATGCCACCACTTCAGCTCACGACATGCTTCAAACCTTCAAGACGCACCCGATGGTCAGGAAGATCCTCGAAGGCGGCGAGCGCGTAGCTTGGGGCGCCAAGGCGCTGCCTGCCGGCGGTTATTGGGCTATGCCGAAGCTTTCGATGCCCGGCGCTGTCGTCGTTGGCGACGCTGGCGGCATGGTCAATACGGCGGCGCTGAAGGGTCTCAATTACGCAATCGAGTCCGGAATCACTGCTGCCGAGGCGATCTACGCCAACCTTGCGCGCGGCGAGTCGCTTGAGAATTACGAAGATGCGATCGCTGACTCCGTCGTTGGCAAGGACCTCTACGAGGTTCGCAACGTCCGTCAGCCATTCGCCAAGGGCCTGATCAAGGGCGGCCCGCTTGTTAACTTGATGATTGCAACGAAGGGCCACTTCCCGGGTGGTCGTTGGTCGCTGCATCGCAATGACGCGCAGCCGATGTTCATCGGCAAGACCTCAGAGGAATACGTCAAGCCTGACGGGAAGTACACCTTTGACAAGCTCTCAAGCGTCTTCATCACCGGCAACCAGACCCGTGATGATGCTCCAAACCACATTCGCGTTCAGACCCACGTGCCGCGCGAAGTCGCTGAGACTTGGAAGTGGATGTGCCCTGCTGGCGTCTACGAAATTCCTGACGATGCACCCGAAGAGGGGCTCGTTGACGTGATCGTGAACTACACGAACTGCGTCCAGTGCGGTGCGATTACTGCCAAGGGTGGCCGCCTCACGGCGCCCGAGGGTGGCGACGGTCCGCTTTACCAGCTGACCTAAACTGCCGCCCGTACCGCAACCATCGCGCCAACGCCGTGTTAGAGAGGTCGTATGCCTTCGCTTCGAACAACAATCTGCGCCGCATCAATCGCCGGCTTTTCTCTTGTCGCGCCGGTATCAGCCTTCGCCGCCACGCCTGCGCCGCTGGCTTCGTTCGCGCCCGGTTCGGCGCCTAGCGCCGCGGCGACCAAGGGCAACGCCGTCGTAAAGCTCGACAGCTGCAGCGTTCTCGGCGTCAACGGGCGCTCAGCCAGCTTCAGCTCGAAGATGGAGGGCTCCAGCAAATCTGCTTCGATGGAGCTTCGTTTTGACCTTTACTCGCGGCCGATCGCCGGCGGGGCATGGAAGGCGGTCACGGGCGTACCAAAATTTGGCGCTTGGGACCGGCCAAGCAGCAGCAGCGTAACTTGGTCGAAGAGTGTCGGCGGGCTGAGCGTCGGTCAGAGCTACCGCGTGCTCGTGACGCACCGCTGGCTCTCAAAGAGTGGCCGCGTCATCAGGCGCGCCATTCTCGCTTCACCGGTTTGCAACCAGCCCGACGCCCGCCCTGATCTCGCGACCAGCTTTATCCGATCGACGGCGCTCGCAAACGGGAACGAGCGCTACCAGTTGATCGTTCGCAATCTTGGCCTCAGCGCTGCGCGCGGATTCAGCGTGGCGATGCGCGTTACGGGCATCGAACTTCCGACCGTCCGCGTCGAATCGCTCGGTGCAGGTAAATCGCGACTCGTCAGCTTCGTAGGGCCGGCCTGCACGGGCGCCTCAAAGATCAAGGCCGAAGCTGACTTTTCAAAAGAGATTGCCGAGCACAATGAACTCAACAACGTGGTTGAGGTCGCCTGCCCGTTATAGGCGGCTAGACTTCGTAATTAATGAAGACTGATCTGCATCCTGAGTACGTTGAATCGCAAGTTCGTTGCACCTGTGGCAACGAGTTCGTGACGCGTTCAACCGAGTCTGAAATTGGCGTCGAGATCTGCTCCGAGTGCCACCCATTTTACACCGGCCGCCAGAAACTGGTCGACACCGGTGGCCGCGTTGAACGCTTCCGTCGTCGCGCAGCCAAGCGCTCCGGCGTTGGCTCCTGACGGGAGCTTCTGTGTCAGCGGCGCAGACTCCCCAGGCTCCTGCGCTTAACGCCGAACCGGCCGAGTGGGTCGCCACTCGCGACGCGCCGATTGGAGGCCAGGCAGTCCTCGAGGGCGTGATGATGCGCGGTGTCGGCGGCTGGGCTGTGGCCGTGCGCGCGCCCGCTCCGCATCAGGTTGATTCAAAAGGCGAGCGAATTGACGCCAATGACCCGCCCACCGGTGGGATCATCGTCGAGAGCACCGCCGTCACCTCCGTTCTTGGCCGCCACCGCCTCTTGCGCCTTCCGATCATCCGCGGCGTCGTTGCGCTCGGCGAATCGCTTGTGATCGGTTTTCGCGCGCTCGGTATTTCCGCCAACGCTCAGCTCCCGGACGAAGAGGAGCCGATCTCAGGCTTCATGTGGGGTTTGACGATCCTCTTCTCGCTGGTGCTCGCGGTCGGTCTTTTCTTCATCGTGCCGGTCACGGCCACCAACCTGATCAAAGACCAGCTTGGTTCGGCGGTTCTCTTCTGGATCGTCGAAGGCGTGCTGCGGACGTTGATCTTCCTTGCTTATCTGATTCTGCTTTCGAAGCTGCGCGACCTGCGCCGCACGTTCGAATACCACGGTGCTGAACATAAAACGATCTCCTGCTACGAAGCTGGCCTCGATCTAACGCCCGAGAACGCGCAGCGCTTTTCAAGGCTTCATCCGCGTTGCGGCACGAGCTTCCTGCTGATCGTGATGATCGTTTCGATCTTCGTCTTTTCGCCGCTTGGGTTGCTGCCATGGTGGGCGCTGATTGCAAGCCGCATCATCGGTATTCCGCTGATCGCGGGGATCTCGTTCGAGGTCATAAAATTTGCCGGGAAGCACCGCACGCACAAGCTGGTACGAGCATTTATTTGGCCAGGCCTGAAGCTGCAGCTGCTCACCACGCGTGAACCGAATCTTGATCAGCTGGCGGTCGCGATCGTTGCGCTTAAGTCGGTGCTGGAGCATGAGACCGGGGCCGAGCGCGACGGAGACCTCGTCGGCGTTGAGATCGCCGCTTAGTTAGCAACGGTCGGTCAGCTAAGAACCTCAGTCGCTGGGCGCGGCTAGCCTAAGCGGAGCCGATGATTGAGTCACTCGTCACCCAGATCGAAGCGCGCTTCGCTGAGCTCTCGCGCGAGATCACCGATCCGGCGGTGATCGCCGATCGCGAACGTTACGCCCAAACGGGTCGTGAATACAGCCGACTTGAGCAGCCGGCAAAGTTGGCTGAGGCGTGGCGGCGCGCGACCGACGATGCGGCCGGCGCGCAGGAGCTGATAGCCGAGGGCGGCGATGAGGCCGAAGCTCATGAGATGCTGGCTCATGCTCGTGGGCAGCTGGAGGCGATTGAGGAAGAGCTTCGTTTGGCGATGGTCGAGAGCGACCCAAACGACGATAAGAACGTGATCATAGAAATTCAAGGTGGCGCGGGTGGCGACGAGGCCGGGTTGTGGGCCGGCGACTGTTACCGAATGCTGACGCGCTACGCGGAGCGGCTCGGCTTCGCGGTCGAACCGCTGGAGCTGAGCGAAGGCAAATACACATTTGCTGTTAAAGGCGCAGGCGCCTACTCGGTTTTTAAGTTCGAAGGTGGAACGCACCGCGTGCAGCGCGTTCCCGAGACCGAATCACAAGGCCGCATCCACACCAGCACTTCAACCGTCGCAGTGCTGCCGGAGGCTGAGGAGGTTGACATCAAGATCGACCAAAATGACCTTCAGGTTGATGTCTACCGTTCTTCAGGGCCCGGTGGACAGTCGGTTAATACGACCGACTCTGCTGTTCGGATAACGCACAAGCCGACCGGGGTTGTCGTCTCGATGCAAGATGAGAAAAGTCAGCTGCAGAATCGTGAAAAGGCGCTGCGCGTGCTGCGCGCGAGGCTTTACGAGCGAGCGATGGAGGAGCAGAATGCCGAGATCGCTGCCGACCGCCGCTCACAGGTAGGCAGCGGCGAGCGCTCGGAGAAGATCCGCACCTACAACTTTCCCGACCGCCGCGTCACCGACCACCGCGTGAAGGTTACCGTTCACGATCTTGACGCCGTACTTGAAGGCCAGCTCAACGAGCTGACTGCGGCCCTTGCAGCCGATGAGAAGAGCCGTCTGCTCGAAGCGCAGGCCGCTAAGCCTTGATGCGCGGCGTTAGCGTCCGTGACGCGCTTGACGGGGCACGTACGGCGATCGGCGCGTCAGGGAGCCCGTCGCCAGCGCTCGACGCCGAATTGCTTTTGGCGTTCACGCTCAGCGTTGACCGGGCCGCTTTGCTGACCGACCCGCAGCGTGAGATAACAGGGCCGCCGGTGCGCGTTTTTCAGGACCTTGTCCGGCGCCGCTCCGTAGGGCATGAGCCGGTTGCCTACCTCGTCGCCAGCAAAGGCTTCCGCTCGATTGAGCTTGTCGTCGATAGCCGCGTGCTCGTGCCGCGGCCGGAGACCGAGCTGCTGGTTGAAGTTGCGCTTCAGCTGCCCCAGCAGGCCCGGGTGCTCGACGTCGGCACCGGTAGCGGCGCGGTTGCGCTGGCGCTCAAGCAGGAGCGCCCCGACCTTTTGGTCAGCGGTTCGGACATCAGCCTCGGCGCGATCGAGCTCGCCCGCAGTAATGCTGAACTGCTCGGCCTCGACGTTGAGTTCATCGAGGCCGACTTACTCAGCGGACTGAGCCGACGGTGGGACGCGATCCTTTCAAATCCGCCTTACATCGCTGAAAGCGAGCGGGCCAGCTTGCCGCCAGATGTGATTGACCATGAACCGGAGCTGGCGCTTTTGGCTGGGGCCGATGGGCTTGACGTAATCCGCCCGTTGGTTCTGGCAGCGGCGCAGAGTGAGGCGCGGCTGCTGGCAATCGAACTCGGCTTTGGGCAGGCAGGCGCGGTCGCCAAGTTAATCACTGCAGCCGGTTTTGAGAGCGTGAACGCTTATACCGATCTCGCCGGGATCGAACGCGTCGTTGTGGGGGAGCGGTGAGCCCGTCGCCGCTTACGGCGGCCCAAGTGGACGTGTTTGCACGCTGCATGGCGGTTGGCGGCGTAGCAATCTTCCCGTCCGACACCGTCTATGGATTAGCCTGCGACCCTTCACATCGGGAAGCGGTGACGCGGCTCTACGCGCTCAAGCACCGCACGCTGGATGCCCCCTCGGCGGTGATGTTCTTCTCTCTCGACTTGGCACTAGGCGCGCTCGCCGAGCTCAGCCCAAAGACGCGAGCGGCGCTGGGGCGATTGCTCCCGGGCCCGCTGACCGTTCTACTGAATAATCCAGCTGGCCGCTTCCCCTTGGCCTGCGGCTCTGAACCTGCAACGCTTGGGCTGCGCGTGCCGGCGCTCAGCCCGCAGCTGAGCGCGCTCGGCGCACTGAAGTGGCCGATCTTGCAAAGCAGCGCCAACGAGGCCGGTGAGCCGGCGCCGACTTCGATCGCGCAGCTTGACTTGGCACTGCGCAGCGAAGTTGACCTTGTGCTCGACGGCGGGCCACTCGGTGAGCTTTCCTCGAGCGTTCTCGACCTGCGTGAATACGAGCTAAACGGGGGCTGGGAGCTACTACGCGAAGGGCCGATCGGGAGCGATCAGATCGCGGCAATACTTGGTCAAAATAGCTAGCGGGCGCGCTGCCGCCCAATGCAGCTATTAGAATTACAAACTATGGCTCAATTCGAACCAGAATTTCTAAACCGCCCGCTAAGTGAGGTTGACCCTCAGATCGCTGCTGTGCTCGCCGATGAGGTCGGGCGCCAGCAGCAGACGCTAGAGATGATCGCCTCCGAAAACTTCGTGCCCGAGGCGATTCTCGAGTGTCAGGGAAGCGTGCTTACCAATAAGTACGCCGAGGGCTATCCCGGCAAGCGCTACTACGGCGGCTGCGAGTTCGTTGACGTAGCTGAACAGCTTGGGATTGATCGCGCCAAGGAACTTTTCGGCGCCGACCACGTAAACCTCCAGCCTCACTCCGGCGCGTCGGCCAATTCGGCCGTCTATCACGCCCTGCTGCAGCCGGGTGACACGCTGATGGGCCTTTCACTCGCCCACGGCGGCCATCTCAGCCACGGAATGAAGATCAACATGTCGGGCCGCCTTTACGACATTGCCGCTTACGAAGTCAGCCCTGAGGATTATCTGATCGACATGGACGCTGTCGCTCAGTTGGCCCGCGAGCGCCAGCCAAAGATGATCATCGCCGGTTGGTCGGCCTATCCGCGTTACCTAGACTTTGCCCGTTTTCGAGAGATTGCCGATGAGGTTGGCGCCCTGCTGCTGGTAGACATGGCTCACTTCGCCGGGCTCGTCGCCGGCGGCGTCCACCCAAGCCCTGTTCCTTACGCCGACGTCGTCACGACGACGATCCACAAGACGCTAGGAGGCGCGCGTGGTGGAATGATCCTCTGCCGTCAGGAGTACGCCAAGGCGATCGACTCCGGCGTCTTCCCCGGCCAGCAAGGCGGCCCACTGATGCACATCATTGCCGGTAAGGCAGTGGCGCTTGGCATAGCCCAGACCGAAGAGTTCCGCGAGCGCCAGCAGCGCACCGTTGAAGGCGCCCGCGCCGTCGCTGCCGCAATCCTTGATTCCGCTGCCGCGCAAGAGGGTGTAACTGTCCTGACCGGCGGCACCGACGTGCACCTACTGCTCGTTGACCTGCGCGATTCCCGGATTGATGGCCAGCAGGCAGAAGATCGCCTGCACGAGGTAGGAATCACCGTGAACCGCAACGCAGTGCCTTTCGATCCGCGTCCGCCGATGGTCACGAGCGGCCTCAGGATTGGCGCCAGCGCACTGGCAACGCGTGGGCTACAGGTTGAGGACTTCAGTGAGATCGGCCAGATTATTGCGATTGCTTTGACCGACGAATTTGAGACCCGGCGCCCGGAGCTGGCCGAGCGCGTGACTGTGCTCGCTGGCCGCTACCCGCTTTACGAGCACTTAACTCCTGCTTTAAGCCAATAGTGCGCCGCGCCGCAGCGCGCTTTAGGCTTGGGCTCGGATGACTGAACGCGATGCGATCCTTGCCTTCGTCGTTGCCTTCATCGTCGCCGTCGCGCTGACGCCGCTGACGGCGAGGCTGGGGCGCCGCGTTGGCGCCGTCGATCAGCCGCGCGAGCGAGGTCTCTCGGAGCATCCCACGCCGCTACTTGGCGGGCTCGCAATTCTTGCCGCGGTGCTGGTCGCTAGCTTTGCCTTCCTTGATCCCACGGCGCCTGGGGACGAAAAGATCAGAGGAATTCTCGCCGGAGCGGTCATCGTCACGCTGGTCGGTGCACTCGATGATCGTTTCGATCTTCCTGCACCGGTCAAGTTCGTCGGCCAGCTCGTCGCGGCGACGGTTCCGGTGATAGCGGGGGTTGAGGTGGCAAACATCACGCTGCCATTCATCGGCGCCGTTGATCTCGGTTCGGCTGGTGCGCCGCTGACGGTGCTGGGGATCGTCTTCGTGATTAATGTCGTTAATTTCTCTGACGGTGTCGATGGCCTGGCCGCCGGCGTCTGCGCGATTAGCGCTGTCGCGTTCTCGATTATCGCCTTTGATCTGGGGCGTGGTTCGGCAGCCGTTCTGGCAGCGATCGTCGCCGGCGCAGCGGCAGGGTTCCTCGTCTTCAACTTCCATCCGGCGAAGGTCTTCATGGGCGACGCCGGTTCGAACCTGCTTGGTCTGCTGCTGGCTTGCGTCGCGGTTGAGGGGGCTGTCAAGACGCAGGTTGTGCTGGCACTCGTATTCCCGCTGCTCGTCTTGGCCGTTCCGTTCCTCGACACAACCTTTGTCGTGCTCAAGCGGCTCAAGTACGGCCGGCCGATTTATGTTGCCGACCAAAGCCACTTCCACCATCGGATGAACCGGATCGGCTTCAGCCAGCGCAAGACCGTGCTCTATCTCTACGCCTGGACAATGCTGGTGGCTGGCTTTGCGATAGCGCTGCGCTTCGTTCCCTACTCGGATGGGGCCGGACATTTCAACCTGGGCTGGTCATTGGTGCTGCTGGCGGCTGGGCTGCTGGTGCTGGCAGCGAGCGTCTATCTCGTTTACATACTCGAGATTCTCAAGTTCCGCAGGCTGCGCGAGCGTCGGCTGCGTCGCGCCGATCCACAGCTTTCAGAGGAGGCCGTGGCGCGCGACGTCGTCATGAAGCTCGAGACAGGCCAGTTCGACGCCGTGACCGTCGATGACCCAGCGGCAACTCAGGCCGAGCCGTAAACCGAACGAAGCCAGATTTCAACCAGCGCGTCGATTAACTCTTGGTCGGCCCTTCGACCTTGCTGGAGAATCTTCTGACTCAACGTGCCTTCGGTCATCCAAGTTAGCGCGAAGGCCGTTGCCGAAGGGTTGCTGCAGGTCGCTAGGCCGGCCGCCTGTTCCTCGCGGATTCGCTGCTCCGTTGCCGCGAGGAATTGGCCGATTAGGCGCTGCCAGTGCTCGGCCACTTGCTCGTCGTAGGTCGCTACTTCGCCAAGCGCTTTCAGTAGCACCGCGTGCTCGCCGAAGAGCTGGGAAACGTTGCTAACTGCCCGCTCGAGCTGAACCGCAGGGTCGCCTTCGCCCGACCACCAGAGGTCAGCTTGCTCCAGCAGTAGTTCGTTGACGTCGGCCGTTAGTGCCATCAACAGCTCGCGCTTGTCGGCGAAGTAGAAGTAGAAGGCGGTTCGCGTGATTCCAGCCTCGGTTGCTATGCGCTCTACGCCAAGGTCGGCAAATGAGGCTCCGTCGGCCAGCAGAGCTTCGGTCGCCTTCAGCAGTGCCGCCTTGACCGCGGCCCGTTTGGCCGTCGGCGCGCTGCTCTGTCTAGGTGGCGCGGCCATTGCGCCGAGGCTATCAGCGAATTTCAGGCGCACGCGCCGTTTACAGCTTTTTCGCGGTTACCACGATCGCTGTCCTGCCCGCCCCCTAGGATAATTCCGATGGCAAGTGATCATGGCCCTCAAATGTGGCGCGAGGGCCGCGGCGGTGCTGAGGCCTTGTCGCTTCTTCGCAGCTCGCTCTGGCGTGGAGAGGGCGTAGCCCATGGAGACGGGCAACCGGTGATATTAATTCCTGGCTTTCTTGCCGGTGACCGCTCGTTGACTTTGATGGGGCAGTGGTTGCGGCGGATCGGCTATCGCACCCATGGCTCCGGTCTCAGCGCCCATGTCGGCTGCTCTGAAGCGACCGTCAGCGATATTGAAGAGCGTGTTGTGGCGCTCAGCGAACGTTATGGGCGACCGGTCGCGCTGGTCGGGCAGAGCCGCGGTGGTAGCTGCGCGCGCGTGCTGGCGGTGCGTCAGCCGGATCGAGTGAATCGCGCGATTGCGCTTGGCTCGCCGCTAGTGGCACACATGGACGACCTCCACGTACTTTTGAGGCTCCAGATCCGCGCGCTCCAAGGAGCGCGCCGGCTCGGCGCGCCGGGGCTGATTGGCGACGCTTGCGAGCAGAGCTGGCAGGCCTACACCTTCGGCATCGAACCGACCGGCTGCTGCAGTCAGTTCTGGAGCGACCTCGACGAAGACATGCCTGCTCGCACGCTCTTTGCCTCAATCTATTCGCGCAGCGATGGCGTTCTCAACTGGCGCGCCTGCCTCGATTCGCAAGCAATTCAGATCGAGGTCAACAGCTCCCACTGCGGCATGGCGGTCAACCGTGAGGTCTACGAGCAGGTCGGCAACATGCTCAGCGCCGAGCTCGCCGGTGGCGCGCGGCAGCGGCTGCGCCCAGTTGCGGCGTAGGACCGGTTCAGGACCGGTTGTGGCAGCCGCTTCGAACTGTTATCGGCACGCAGCAATGCTCACCGATGCGATAGGCTGACCCTGCTTGCGGCATGCTTCAGTTGTCGTTTGACCTTCGCCAAAATGCTTCCAGCCACCACAAGCCTTACCGCCTCCACCATTAGCGAGCAATCATCAAAACCAACGATGCGCGCCGCCAACGCTGGCATCATGCTGCTCGTCGTCGTCTGCCTCTGCGCGCTGATCGGGTTCGGGCTCGGTTCGCTCGTCGGTCTGCCGGTCGCAATCGGCCTCGCTGGGCTGATAATCGGCCCAATTGTCGGCATCGCATTTGTCCGTTCACGCTTCCGTGACCTCTGAGTCAATGCCTTTACTTCGCTACGCCGACCTAATCTTGCTCGCCGCTGCCTTGCCAGTTTTCTTGCTCGCTGGTTGGCCAATGCTCGGTTATCTAGGTGGAGCATTCGCTTGGTGCGCGCAGCGCGGCGTTCGGGCTTGGACGAACAAAAAGGCGCTGGAATCCGATAGCCCAGCTCGGGTAGCGGGAATCGTCACCGCCTCAATGATCGGCCGGGGCTGGTTAGTAGCGCTCTCAATCTTTGGCGTTGGCATGCTTGAGAACGACGCTGGGCTCGCCGCCGGAGTCCTCTTCGTGATCGTCTTCACCTTCTATTTCACGGTCTCGATCGCAACGCGCCCGTTTGATCAGCCGAAAGCGGGGCCAGCGCGATGACCATGCCACGTCTCTTCGCCGCAGCAGCGACCTTCGCCGCCGTTCTCTCCTCGCCAGCGGCAGCGCTCGCACTAAACGTCAACGAGGATTACAAGCCGCAGGACGAGTTCGAGCTACTTCCGTGGATCCCAATCGAGATCTTTGGGATCGACATGTCGATCAACAAGGCAGTGATGTACGTCATGATCGCCGCGGCTCTCTCCTGCGGCACGCTGATCTACGTTGGCCACCGAATGAAGATGAAGCCAGGTCGAATTCAGGCCGCAGTCGAGATGTATTACGGCTTGATTGAAAGCATCACGAAGGGCAATCTCAGCGGCAAGATGATCAATCGCTGGTTTCCGTTTCTTGCCACGATCTTTCTATTCATTTGGTACTCAAACATGATCGGCTACATCCCGCTGCCGACGAACACGCATGAGCCCGTAATGATCTTCGGCGTTGAAGTGCCCTCGCTCGCGCTTTACGCGGCGACCGCCAACATCTCGGTGCCTCTAGTACTCACGCTTGTTGTCGTGGTCAGCTATCACTTCGAAGGGATCCGCGCAAAAGGTCCAGTGAAGTATCTGAAGGGCTGGATTCCTGCAGGAGTCACGGGCGCTGCTGCACTGCCGATCTTCTTCATCGAAGTGATCTCGCAGTTCGTTCGGATCGTCTCGCTTTCAGTCCGTCTCTTTGCCAACATCCTCGCCGGCCACCTACTGATCCTGTTCATGGGCGGCGGCCTCGTCGTGCTGCTGAACCTCGCAGTCATAGGGTCACTGATCCTTGGCCTCGTGACCGGTACGCTGGCCGTAGCTTTCTTCATCTTTGAAGTCGGCCTAGTCGCAACGCTTCAAGCTTTCATTTTTACCATCCTGACCGCGATCTACCTCGGCGGCGCCGTCGCCGAAGAACACTAAGGAGTAAGAACACAGTGGACCTCCACCTGATTAGCGAATTCGCCCAGTCGGGCGTCACTACTGAAGTGGCGCAGAATTACGGACGCCTGGGCATGAAAGCGATTGCCTTAGGCATCGGTGCTGGCCTCGGCACAATTGGCCCTGGCATCGGCGTCGGATTTATTTTCGGCAAGGTGATCGAGTCGGTCACCCGTCAACCTGAGATGAAGGATGAGATCACCTCGATTCAATGGCTTGGGTTCGCGCTGACTGAGGCGATCGTCTTCTATGCCTTCATTTTCGGCCTGATCGCATTCTTCCTCGGATAAGGCGATGCACGCCGTAATAACGCCACTGGCCTCGTCTGAGGGCGGCAGCAGCTTTCTTGTCAGCCCCAACGTGGGGCTGATGATCTGGACGCTGCTCGCCTTCGGCGTGACCTTGATCGTGCTCAACAAGTTCGCCTTTCCGGCGATCCGCGACGCCCTCGATAAGCGCGTCAAGATGATCGATGACTCGATTGATGACGCCAAGAAGGCGCGTGAGGAATCCGACGCGCTGCTCGCTGAATACCGTGAGCGGCTGAAGGATGCGCGCGTTCAGGCCGACGAAATCGTCGCCCGAGCACGGAAGGCTGCTGAAACCCACGAGCAGGACTCGAGCGAGGAGGCGCGGCTGAAGCGGGCTGAGATGCTCGAGCAGACGCGCCGCGACATCGAGGCCGAGACGCGCCGTGCGATCGAGGAGATCCGCTCCGAGGTTGCCGATCTGACCGTGCTTGCGACCGAGAAGGTGACCGGTCGCGTGCTGACCGACGCCGACCAGCAGCGGCTCGTTGACGAAGCGCTTGGTGAGCTAGATTTCTCGGCGATCAGCGGCGAGCGGCGGAACTAGCTCAAATGGAAGCAATCGCTCAGGTCTATTCGCGCTCGCTCTTCGAGGTTGCTAGCGAGCAGAACAACCTCGAGCTCGTGCGGGAGCAGCTCGGGCAACTGGCTGACGCTCTAAGCGAGAACGAGGAGCTGAAGCTGTTCTGCTTCTCGCCCTACTTCTCGACCGAGGAGAAGAAGGCGGGCCTGGCGAAGGCGATCGATGGAGCCGACCCGGCGGTCGAGAACTTCCTGATGCTGCTGACCGAGAACCAGCGCTTGCCAGTTCTTTTCCGTGTGCGCGAAGAGTTCGACCGTCTCTGCGACGAGGCCGATGATCTGCTCGCAGTAACCGTCACTAGTGCCGTAGCGCTCGACCCGGCCGTGGTAAGCCGGATCGGTGATCAGATCGGCCGTCAGACCGGCCGCAAGATCGAGCTTGCAGAAGAGGTAGACCCAACGATCATCGGGGGCTTTGTTGTGCGAGCCGGTGATTCCATTCTTGACGCATCAATCCGTAACCGACTCGACCAGCTTAGAACAGAGGTCGCACGCGCCTAGTTGCGCGGCGAATCCAAGGAGAAGATAAGAGAATCATGCAGATTAAGCCCGATGAGATCACAAGCATCCTCAAGTCCCGCATCGAAGGCCTCGAAGCCGGCGGAGCTGAGCTAACAGAGGTCGGCACAGTGCTGTCGATCGGTGACGGAATTGCCCGCATCCACGGGCTCGAGAACTGCCAGTCGCTGGAGATGCTTGAGCTTCCCCATGGTGTAACCGGGCTAGCCCTAAACCTCGAATCGGACAACGTCGGTGCCGTTCTCTTCGGTAATTGGACCGAGATTGTTGAAGGCGACATCGTCAAGCGCACCGGACGCCTGCTTGAAGTGCCCGTCGGCGACGAGCTGCTCGGCCGGATCGTGGATCCGCTCGGCCGGCCGCTAGACGGCAAGGGCGCGCTCAACACGACCGAGACTCGCCTAGCGGAGTTCAAGGCGCCAGGCGTTGTCCAGCGCCAGCCGGTTACCGAACCGATGCAGACAGGCCTGAAGGCGATCGACTCGATGATTCCGATCGGCCGCGGCCAGCGCGAGCTGATCATTGGCGACCGCCAGACAGGTAAGACGTCAATCGCGATTGACGCGATCATCAATAACAAGGACAGCGAACTGGTCTTCGTTTACGTCGCGATTGGGCAGCGGATGGCGACCGTCGTCCAGCTCGCCGAGACACTGGCTGAGGCCGGCGCTTTGGAGCGCACGATCATCGTTGCTGCCGCGGCCGACGAGTCGGCGCCAATGAAGTACCTAGCGCCTTACGCCGGTTGCGCGATGGGCGAATACTTCCTCTACAAGGGTGGCCACGTGGTAGCCGTCTATGACGATCTCACCAAGCACGCCTTCGCCTACCGCCAGATGTCGCTGCTGCTGCGCCGCCCGCCGGGCCGCGAGGCATACCCAGGCGACGTGTTCTACCTCCACAGCCGCCTGCTCGAGCGGTCGGTCAAGCTCAATGATGAGCTTGGAGGTGGTTCACTGACAGCGCTGCCGATCATTGAGACGCAGGCTGGTGACGTTTCGGCCTACATCCCAACAAACGTGATCTCGATCACCGACGGTCAGATCTTCCTTGAGCCCAAGCTTTTCAACTCCGGCGTGCGCCCAGCGATCAACGTCGGTATTTCGGTGTCGCGAGTCGGCGGCAATGCGCAGCTTGCGCCGATGAAAAAGATTGCCGGCCGCCTTAAGATCGAGCTCTCGCAGTTCCGCGACCTTGAGGCCTTCGCCCAGTTTGGCTCTGACCTCGACGCCGATACGCAGCGCACGCTGGCGCGCGGCGAGCGGCTCGTCGCCACGCTCAACCAACCTGAGCGCGACCCGTTGCCAATCGAGATTCAGGTGACCCAAATCTTTTCTGCGACCTCCGGCGCGCTGGACCGAATCACGGTCGAGCGGATCCCGGATTTCCTTGACGGGCTGACGCAGCGCGTGCGCGCAGAAGACACCGCGACGCTTGAAAAGATCAAGACCGGTGATTGGTCTGAGGAGACGCAGGCCGCGCTAGCGAAGATCGTGACCGGCTTCGCTGACGACTTCGGCTACGACCTTGACGAAGAGGGTCAGCCGATCATTGAGACCGGTGTCGGCGACACGACGCGCGGCGAAGAAGGGCTGCGCGCAATCGAGAAGGCCGAAGCGGAGGAGGCTGCGACCGCGATCTAACGCGCGTCGCTAGCCCAGCAAATGTCCCAGCGGGACGTAAAACAGCGGATTGAATCCGTCAAAAACATCCGCAAGATCACCAGCGCGATGCAGATGGTCGCGGCAGCACGGTTGCGCCGAGCCGAGCAGCGGATCGCCGCCTTGCGCCCTTACGCCGGTGCAATTCGCAGGATGACGCGCCAAGCCGCTGACGCCGCCGGCGGAGAAGTCGCTGGCAACCCAATTCTTCATGAGCACGAGAAGCTGGAGACGGCGGCAATTTTGCTCGTCACCGGTGACAGGGGCCTCGCCGGAGCGTTTAACTCGCAGATCATCCGCGCCGGGCTGCTGGCCGCTGCTGAATATCAAGCCGAAGGAGTGAAAGTCAGTTTTTATGCCGTCGGCCGACGTGGTGTTTCGTCACTGATCTTCCGCAAGCTGGATCCCGCCGGTCGCTACGTCGGTTTCACCGACCGTCCCTCGTATTCCGACGCACGCAACATTGCTGGCGAGCTGATCGCCGCTTATGTCGATGACGACGTCGACCGGGTTGAGGTTTTCTACAACGGTTACGTCTCGCCACTTACGCAGGAGGTCCGCCGCGAAGTGCTGCTGCCGCTGCAACAGGCGACCGTAGATCAGGAGATAGCAATCGCTGAGGCCGAAAGCGACGGCACCGAAGTGCACCACGCGCTAGTCGAGTACGAACCCGACCCGGCCGAAATTCTTCAACGCCTGATCCCCGATTACATTGAGATCTCGCTTTACCGCGCGCTGCTCGAATCGACCGCTTCCGAGCATGGCGCGCGGATGACGGCGATGGCAAGCGCCTCGGAAAACGCCGGCGAGGTCATCGATGACCTGACGCTGGAGATGAACCGCGCCCGTCAAGCAGAGATCACGCAGGAAATTATGGAAGTCGTTGCCGGCGCTGAGTCGCTGACCTGATCACAATCAAATCAGAGGAATAAATGGAATCTGAAAGCAGCAACACAGGACGCATCGAAGAGGTCAAGGGAGTTGTCGTTGAGGCATCCTTCCCTGGCTCGCTACCGGAGATTAACCATGCGATTACGGTCGAACTTGGCGGTGAAACGCTGGTCTGCGAAGTTCAGCAGCAGCTTGGCGACGACCGCGTTCGCGCGGTCGCTATGGACACGACCGACGGTCTCGCCCGCGGCACCGCTGTAACCGACACGCACGGCCCGATCACCGTCCCTGTTGGCGAGCAGACGCTCGGGCGCATCTTCAACCTGCTCGGTGAGACAATCGATGGCGGCCCGCAGATTACGGTCGACGAACGTCGCCCGATTCACCAGCCAGCTCCCGACGTCGAGGACCTCACTCCAACGACTGAGATGTTCGAAACCGGCATCAAGGTGATCGACCTGCTTGCGCCTTACGCGAAGGGCGGCAAGGTTGGCCTCTTCGGTGGCGCTGGAGTAGGCAAAACGGTTTTGATTCAGGAGCTAATTCACAACCTTGCCAAGGAGCACGGCGGACTCTCCGCGTTCTGCGGCGTCGGTGAGCGCTCACGCGAAGGAAATGACCTTTGGCTGGAGATGAAGGAATCGGGCGTTATTGACAAGACGATGCTCGTCTTCGGTCAGATGAACGAACCGCCGGGGGCGCGCATGCGCGTCGCCCTCTCGGGTCTGACGATGGCCGAGTACTTCCGCGATCAGGGTCAGGACGTGCTCCTTTTCATCGACAACATCTTCCGTTTCGTGCAAGCGGGCTCCGAGGTTTCGGCGCTGATGGGTCGGATGCCGTCGCAGGTCGGCTACCAGCCAACGTTGGAATCTGAGATGGGTCAGCTTCAGGAGCGAATTACCTCGACGCGCCAAGGTTCAGTCACCTCGGTGCAGGCAATTTATGTTCCTGCCGACGACCTCACCGACCCGGCGCCAGCTTCGGTGTTCGCCCACCTCAACGCGACAACCGTGCTTTCGCGATCGATTTCGGAGAAGGGCATTTACCCGGCCGTCGACCCGCTGGACTCAACCTCAACGATCCTCAAAGCCGACATTCTCGGCCAAGAGCATTACGACGTCGCGACGCGCGTTAAGGAGATTCTGCAGCGCTACAAGGAGCTTCAGGACATCATCGCGATCCTCGGGATCGACGAGCTCTCGGAAGAGGACAAGATCACTGTGCAGCGCGCCCGCAAGGTCGAGCGGTTCCTCTCGCAGCCTTTCAACGTTGCCGAGCAGTTCACGGGAACGCCCGGTGAGTACGTGCCGGTCGCTGAGACTGTGCGCTCGTTCCGTGAGCTGATTGAAGGCGTTCACGATGACGTGCCTGAGTCGGCCTTCCTGCTGAAGGGCACGATCGAGCAGGTAGTCGAAGCCGCGTCCAAGGACCGCTAGCAGCGAGCATGGCCCGCACTCCGTTCCACGTCGAGGTGTTGACACCCGAAGGGCCGATTTTCAGCGGCGAGGTTGAAATGGTCTCAACCCGCACCGAGGTCGGCTCAATCGGGATCCTCGCGCACCACACGCCACTGCTTGGGATGCTCGTCCCGGCTGAGCTGAGGCTGTATCTCTCCGAGGATGAGGTCATTCGCTTCGCGCAGGGCGAGGGTTACATCCAAGTCGCTGACAATCGCGCCCTCGTGCTGGTTGAGGAGGCGATCAAGCCCGGCGATCTAGTGCGTGAGCAGCTTCAGGCCGAAATCGACGCTACCGAAGCGGCTATCGCCGCCAGCGAACCACACACCGAAGCCCAGAAGAAAGCGCTGCGAGATCAGCGCCGCGCGAAGATCTTTTTCGGTATCCTCGAAGCGTAGTACCGCTAGATCAGTCCGCTTTGAGTCCGTAATCGGCGGCCGCGGCGGCCAGCACGTCGAGCCCAAAAGCTTGCACTGGACCGAGCGCACCGGTGGCGCTGACCTTGCCGGAAGCTACCTGCTCAGCGCCCCAGGCGAGGAAGCTGGCCGTCAGGTCATAGCCGTTGGGGCCGCTGAGTCGAACCGAGCTGAGCTGCTTGCCGGCACGGTCGTAGGTCACGGCGCAGACAATTGAGCGCGAGCCTGAGCGGGCCGCCGCGTCCGGGCCGCCAGTTGACCCGGTCACAAACCTCGAGCTCAGCGCACCAATCCCAGCTCGCACGCCGGGGACCTTCGTCGCGAGGGCTCCGCCGGCGGAGAAGAGCTGCATCGGCTTTGTCATCGAACCAAACCAAGCTAGATATACGCCGACGTCGTGCAGCTGCGGCTCGATATGGGGTAGCGCAAACTGCTCGCTACCGCCGACTGAAACTCCGGTCGCGCTGCGGCCCCCACCGATATCGAAGCTGCGAATCTCTTTCGCGCCGCGCTCAGTTACTAGCCTGCCTTTGCGCCAAGCGAATGAAGGCTCGAGCGCAATGCCGGCGGCGCTGGCGCGGGTGCCGCCGCTCATCCCTGACGCTGAGCTGCCGCCCTCGTTCTGCCAGCAGTAGCCAATCTCAACGCGGCTTGCTGTGCCACCAGCATCACGCAGCGCGAGCGCGCCCGCGAGGTTGCCGGGTACAAAGTCGTAGCCCATCGCGGTAAGCAGCACGGTTCCTTGAGCCTGCGCGCGTGGCCCAGCCTGCTCGAAGACGCGGCGAATAAACGGCCCCTCGCCGGTTGAGTCGAGGTAGTGAGCCCCGGCCTTCAGCGCGGCGTCCAGTGCTGGCTGGCCAAAGCGCATGAATGGGCCGACGGTGCTCACCAGCACGTCGCCCTTCTCAACCAGCGCGTAGACGCTAGCCGGGTCGTCGACGTCAGCGAGCTTAACTTCGAGGCCACCAAGCTCGGCTGCCAAGCGCTCCAGCGGCTCGCGCCGGCGGCCAGCGAGAACCGGCGTCATCCCGCGCTCAACCATTTCGCGGGCGGCCAGATCACCGGTATAGCCGCTGGCACCAAAGAGGACAATTCGTGAGCTCATAGGCGGGACTCTATCCTCATTAACGATGGATGAGCTTGCTCTGGCCGAACGGCTAATCGCCTACGACAGCTCGAAGGAGGATGGTCTACGTGCCGCCGCTGAGTTTGTCAACGGCTGGCTGCAGGCGCGTGACGTGCGGGTCACGAGCCGCACCCATGAAGGGCTCCCGCTGATCATCGCCGACGCGGGCCCGCTCGAAGGGCCGCTTGTCGTGCTCCATGGTCATCTCGATGTCGTCCCGGCCTTTGCGCCGCAGTTCGAGCCACGCATCGAGGGCGACCGCTTGATTGGCCGCGGTGCCTACGACATGAAGGGCGCACTGGCGGCGCTGATCTGTGCTCTTCACGACGCCAGCTTGCAGGACGAAGTGCGCGTGAGGCTGATCTGCGTCCCGGATGAGGAATCGGAGAACGTCGAGAATCGTTCTACGGCCGTGCTCGTTGGCGAGGGGATTGACGCCGACTTTGCGATCACCGGCGAGCCGACCGACCTGCATATCGGCGTTCAGGCCAAGGGCGTGCTGGCGCTCCGGCTCGAGGTAGTCGGCACAGCCGCTCACGGTTCAACGCCGTGGCTCGGTGACAACGCAATCCTCAAAGCCAATGATCTTTATCGACGGATCGAAACGCTGCCCTTCAGCCGCCAGTCGTCAGATCTTTTCGACCGCCCGTCGGTCAACCTCGCGCGCGTAACCGGCGGCGACGCTTTTAACAAGGTCCCTGATCGCTGCCTGATTGACGTTGACATCCGCTACCTGCCCGGGCAGGACGCCGATCAGATCATCGAACAGATCGAACGAATCAATGACCTGACAATCGTGCGCAAGTTCCATCGTGTGCCGGCGATCGTCTCGCGCCAAGATCCCTGCGTCTTGGCGCTGCGCGCGGCGGTTAGCTCGGTCCGCGCGGGCGAAGCGCTTGCGATCGGCCGCGATGGTGCCTCCGACGCAATTTCATTTCTTGAGGCCGGTATTCCAGCGGTCGAATTTGGCCCCGAGGGCGGCGGTCATCACGGGCCAAACGAGTGGGTTTCGATCTCCTCGCTGAAGTGCTATCGGCAAGCACTAGCCGTCTTTATCCGTGACCTGCCTAGCTATCTGGGCAAGTCGGGCGCGCCGTCGACGCTGCGTGCGGTTGAGGGCTAGCCTCGGGCCGCATCACCAAGTGGCGGCTCTGGCGGGGGCTCTCGCTAGGCTGCATTAGGAGCATCTGCCTGTGACAACCGATCCCAACAAGCCGCCCCGGCCTGGCCGCGGAGTGCTGAAGAAGGGGGCCCTCGCGGGCCTTCTGATCGTCCTGCTGACGGCGACGACGGTTTCCTCGGCAGCGCTGCTCGAAGTTGACCAGCTGGTCAATATTGTGCGCACCGAAGGGCAGTCGATTCCGGGCGTCAAGAACGCGCTCGACAGCGTCGACGGCGGTGGCCCGCAGACAATCTTGCTGATCGGCTCAGACCGTCGTTTCAGCGATCGCAAGACGAAGGGCGCGGCCCGCTCTGACACCCTGATGCTCGTACGGCTTGACCCAAATAAGGAAGCAACTGCGGTGATGTCAATCCCGCGCGACCTGAAGGTTGCTATTCCCGGCTATGGCAGCGACAAGATCAACGCGGCGTTCTCAATCGGAGGCCCAAAGCTCACGTTGGAGACCGTCCGCGACCTGCTTGGAATCAAAATCAATCACATCATCGAAGTCAATTTCGGTGGCTTTCAGCGCGCCGTAAACCGGCTTGGCTGCGTCTTCGTCGACGTTGATCACCGCTACTACCACTCCAACGTTGGCTTGGCCCCAAGCCAGCAGTACGCGGAGATCGACATTAAACCGGGCTATCAAAAGCTCTGTGGCCAAAAATCACTCGACCTAGTTCGTTTTCGGCACACCGATTCGGACTTCGTCCGTTCGGCTCGCCAGCAAGACTTCCTGCGCCAAGCCAAAAGCCAGTTCTCGCTCTCCTCGTTGCTCGGTGATCGCCAGGAGCTGGTGCGGATCTTCGCTCGCTATACGCGCACCGACGTCCGCTCCAACGACGCCATTCTTCAGCTGCTCAAGCTTGGCTTCCTCTCATCGAAAAATCCAGTCCGCGAGGTCAACTTCCCGGCCGCAGACGTCGCCGGAGGCAGCGACCTTGCAATCTCCCCGGCTGCGTTGCGGAAGGCCGTCGATGAGTTTGAGAGCACTCAGGCGAGCGGCGGCGCCGGCGTCACGAACGCGAAAAGCAAGAAGCCGTCGAAGGCAGGCAAGAAGAAAAAGTCGGCGAGGCTGCCGGCCGGCCTGATCGAAGCCAAGGGCGAAGGCGAAAGTCAGGCGATTGCCGCAGCAGCAAAAACTCCAATGCCGGTTTATTTTGCCGCTGCCCGGCTCGCTAGCGGCGGCTATAGCTCGGGTGAGCCTGACGTTCCCGCCACTCGCGCCTACAAGCTAAAAGACCGCGCAAAGACAAGCTACGCCGCATACCGAATGGTGCTAACAACCGGTGAAGCCGGCCAGTATTACGGAGTTCAGGGAACTACTTGGAGCGCGCCTCCAATTCTTGACAGCCCCAGCGAGATAACCGAGATGGGCGGGCGCAAGTTCGAGCTTTTTTATGACGGCACGCGACTGCGTTTGGTCGCGCTTCGCACGCCAAAGGGCGTCTATTGGGTTGCAAACACGCTTTCGTTGAAGCTGACTAACCGTCAGATGCTCGCGATTGCTCGCTCGCTGACGCGCCTTGGGAGCTAGCAGCCATCGTCCTGGACCTAACGCAGCTACGCTTCGCGACTCGCTAATGAGCAGCCCTGAACGCGAAGCAATAGGAGTCATCGGGACCGGCTATGTCGGGCTCTGCACTGCCGTCGGCTTCGCCGAGCTCGGTAGTGAAGCGTGGTGCGTTGATATTGACGAGGGCAAGATTGCCGGGCTAAACCGCGGCGAGGTGCCAATTCACGAGCCTGGACTCGCCGAAGCGATCGAACGCAACCGTGAGCGGCTCCACTTCTCGACCGACCTAGGCGAGGCGCTCGCACACACGCGCTTGCTGTTCGTCGCCGTCGGTACGCCGCCGACCTACTCTGGCGACGCCGACCTCAGCGCCGTCCACGCCGTCGTTGAAGCGATGCCACCATCCGATCACCACGCCTTGGTGATGAAGTCGACAGTGCCGGTTGGCACCGGCGAAGCGATTGAGCGAATCTTCGCGGAGCAGGGCAAAGATGGCTTCAGCTACGTTTCATGCCCTGAGTTCCTCAAGGAGGGAACCGCACTCGCAGACTTCCTCGGCCCCGACCGAGTCGTAATCGGCGACGACGGTGGGTGGGCTGGCGATGCCGTTGCCGACCTCTACCGGCCACTCCTGAGCGCCGAATACGGCGGGCGCGGCAACAGCGAGCTGGTGCGCACCGACGTCGCCAGCGCCGAGATGGTGAAGCTGGCGGCAAATGCCTTTCTCGCGACGAAGATCTCATTCATCAACGAGATTGCCAACGTTTGCGAAGAGACCGGCGCGGATGTGACCGAGGTCGCACGGGGGATGGGGCTTGACCAGCGGATCGGGCCGAAATTTCTCCAGCCAGGCATTGGCTTCGGCGGCAGTTGCTTTCCGAAAGACGTCAGTGCGCTCAAGCAGCTAGCCGGAAACAGCGGTTACCACTTTCAGTTGCTGGGGGCAGTAATTGAGGTCAACGAACTTCAGAAGCGCCGCGTGATCGGCAAGCTTGAGAAGCACCTTGGCTCACTCGTAGGCAAGCACGTTGCGCTGCTTGGCGTCGCCTTCAAGCCGAATACGGACGACATGCGCGAAGCCTCATCGCTAGTGCTCGCCGCGCGGCTGCAAGCCGCCGGCTCGACCGTCACCGCTTATGACCCAATCGCTCAAGAGGCCGCAGCCGAGATGATGCCCGGAGTCGAGTTTGCTGGCGATGCGCTGAGCGCAGTCAGCGGCGCAGACGCCGTCGTTCTCGTAACTGAGTGGGACGAGTTTGCTGAGCTTGATCTTGCCAAGCTGGCAGGCGCGATGGCCGGCGATGTGCTGATCGACGGTCGAAACCTCTTTGACCCCAAGGCGGCGGCCGCTGCCGGGTTGCGCTACGAGGGCGTCGGCCGCTCCTAGGCGATGCGCGCCGTAATCCTCGTCGGCGGCGAGGGGACGCGGCTTAGGCCGCTCACCTCCGAAATGCCGAAACCGGCGGTCAAGTTAGTAGACCGGCCAATGATGGCCTACATGCTCGAGTGGTTGGCCACCAACGGTATTGCCGAGGTTGTGATGGCCTGTGGTTTCAAACCAGACGCGATGCGCGAGGCGCTTGGTGACGGCGGCCGTTACGGGCTGCAGATCAGTTACGTAGCGGAGAGCGAGCCACTGGGTACCGGTGGTGCGCTGCGCTTCGCCGACGAGCAGCTAGCGGACGGCCTTGGTGAGCGCTTCGTGATGTGTAACGGCGACATCTTGACCGACCTTGACCTCGCCGCCCAGATCACCCGCCACCGTGAGCTCGGCGCCCAAGCGACCCTTTCGCTGGTTCCGGTTGAAGATCCATCGAGCTTCGGTCTTGTGCGGATCGGTGACGATGGCGAGGTATTGGGCTTTCTTGAGAAGCCTGAGCCAAGCGAGATCGACAGCGACTTGATCAGCGCCGGTGCGTACGTGCTCGAGCGCAGCGTGCTCGGTCTAATCGAGCCGGGCAAGGCTGTTTCAATCGAGCGTGAAGTCTGGCCCGAGCTGGTTGGCAAGGGGCTTTACGCGATCGCTGATCGCGACGCCTACTGGCTCGACATCGGCACGCCCGGGCGCTACCTGCAAGCGACCACTGACATACTCAGTGGAGCGGTGAAGACTGAAGCTGCGGCGAGGCTCGACGGCCGTGGGCTGGCACTCGGTGAAGGCTGCAGCGTTGAAGGCGAGCTAATCAGCCCCTCGGTGATCGGCGACAATTGCAGCGTCGCTGCTGGCGCGATGGTAGGGCCAGGGGTCGCGCTTGGCGATGGGGTACAGGTTGCCGCTGGCGCCAGGGTTAAAGCTTCGGCAGTGCTCGATGGCTGCCAGATCGGCGCTGGCGCGCTGATCGAGGACGCGATCCTCGCTCCCGGCGTGGAGGTTGGCGCTGGCGCGCGGATCAGCGGGCAATCTGTCGTCGGGCCGCGAGTCAAAGTAGCTGCCGACGCGATCGTTGACGACGGCGCCAAAATTTTTGCCACTGAATCCGATTAGCACCCGCAAGGCATCGCCAGCGTCGCTTCGGCAGACTTGCGCCAAGGAGCCTCCTTGACCGCCGATAACCAATCAGCCCAACCACTCGATCGCGCGTCCGTCGCGAAAATTGATCCGACCGATCAGATCGCCGACGTGCTCTCTCTTCCCGAGCAGCTGCGCGACGCCGTCTTCAAGGTTGAATCAGCAGAGCTTGCTCAGGTTGACTCCCCCGGTGGACTGCTCGTCGCCGGAATGGGTGGCTCGGGGATCGGTGGGCGCTTGGCGCGCGGGATTCTCGGCGACCAAGCCTCAAGGCCAATCCTCAGCGCAGCTGGTTACTCCTTGCCGGGTTGGACGACGGCTGAGACGACCGTGCTCTGCGCCAGCTATTCGGGTGAGACGGAGGAGACGCTGGCCTGCTTTGAGGCCGCAGGAATAATCGGCGCCAACCGCGTGGTTGTGACGACCGGTGGCACTCTCGCGCAAGCAGCGCGGGCCGAAGGCGTGCCCGTAATCCCGGTTGCGGGAGGGCTCCAGCCGCGCGCGGCAGTCGCTTACATGACGGTCGCTGCGCTCGAAGTTGCCTCCGCTTGCGGCGCCGGCCCGCGAATGACAACGGAGGTCGACGTGGCCGCGGACCACCTTGAGCAGCTGGCGGCCGAGTGGGGCCCGGACTCGCCCGAAGATTCGCTCGCCAAGAGTCTCGCTCGCTCGATCCACGGCAGCATTCCGGTGATCGCCGGCTATGGGCTGACAGAGGCCATTGCTAGCCGCTGGAAGACGCAAGTCAACGAAAACGCTAACCAGCTTGCCTTCGCTTCAGTACTGCCGGAGCTCGACCACAATGAGATCGTCGGCTGGGGCACGGCCGCCGACTTCGGCCGCTTCAGCGCTCTCTTCTTTGAGGACAGCGACGACCCGCCGCGGATTGCGCGCCGGATCGAGCTAACGCGCTCTTTGATCGAAGCCGATGGCGGCGCAGCTTACAGCGTCAGTTCGCTTGGTCAGACGGCGGTCGAGCGCGCCTTTTCGCTCGTGTTGCTCGGCGATCTTTTCTCAACCTATCTGGCTGTTTGCAACCAGCAGGATCCAGCTGATATCGCGGTAATTACGGCGCTGAAGCAGGGCTTAGCCGAGCACGAGTAGCGCTTAAGGGCCAAACCCCACTAACCTTGACACAACTTTGATAAGGTTGGCCTTCAATGGAAGCGCTAACAATTCATGAAGCCGCTGAAACGTCCGGCTGGACGCCGCGAATGCTGCGCTACATCGAGCGCATCGGCCTAATCGAGCCGGCCCGCACCGAGTCGGGTTATCGTCAATATGGCGCCGGAGAACTCCAGCGCTTGCGGACACTGCGCGAGTTGCTCGCCGAGCACGACATCGGCCTTGGCGACGTCGCCTTCGCGCTGAGGATGCGCCGCGAAGAAGCACTAAGCGGCGCGGTTGATAGCTGGCTTGAAGCTGAACCGCAACGCCCTGAAGCTGTATCTGCTGATCAATGGCTGCGCTGGGAGCAGGAGAAGCACGCTCGCATCATCGCTGCCTTAACAACCAACGAAATGATGGAGACCGCTGCCTGATGACCACCACCGCTGTACTTACCGACAACGACTACAAGGTTGCCGATCTAGGCGAAGCCGGATTCGGCCGCAAAGAGATTCGCCTTGCCGAGAACGAGATGCCTGGCCTAATGAAGACGCGCGAAGAGTTCGCCGCCACCCAGCCACTGAAGGGAGCTCGGATTACCGGCTCCCTACACATGACAATTCAGACCGCGGTGCTGATCGAGACGCTGGTCGCGCTCGGTGCTGAGGTTCGATGGTGCTCGTGCAACATCTTTTCGACCCAAGACCACGCCGCCGCTGCGGTTGTCGTTGGCCCCGAAGGAACGGTTGATAAACCAACCGGCGTTCCCGTCTTCGCGTGGAAGGGTGAGACGCTGGAGGAGTACTGGTGGTGCACCGAGCAGGCCGTGAATTGGTCTGACGGCGGACCGAACATGATTCTCGATGACGGTGGCGACGCGACAATGCTGATCCACAAGGGTCGCGAGTACGAAGCTGCGGGCGCTGTTCCAAACCCGGACGATGCTGAATCGGAAGAGTTCCAGGTATTTCTTGGCCTGCTGCAGCGCTCGCTGACTGAGGACGGAGAGCGCTACACGAAGCTCTCCGCTGGCGTCAAGGGCGTCACTGAGGAGACGACGACTGGCGTTCTGCGGCTCACGCAGATGGCGGAGAACGGCGACCTGCTGTTCCCTGCGATCAACGTCAATGATTCGGTCACAAAGTCGAAGTTCGACAACCTTTACGGTTGCCGTCACTCGCTCGTTGACGGCATCTTCCGCGCCACCGACGTGATGCTGGCTGGTAAGACGGCCGTTGTCTGTGGCTTTGGCGACGTCGGTAAGGGCTCGGCCGAATCGCTGCGCGCGCAGGGCGCCCGCGTGATCGTCACCGAGATTGATCCGATCTGTGCGCTCCAAGCCTCAATGCAGGGGTATCAAGTCGACACGCTCGAGAACAATCTCGAGAGCGCCGACATCTTCATCACAACCACCGGCAACCGCGACATCATCACGGTTGAGCAGATGGAGCGGATGAAGCATCAGGCGATTGTCGGCAACATCGGCCACTTCGACAATGAGATCGACATCGCCGGCCTCATGGAACTAGGCGGCATTGAGCGCAACAACATCAAGCCGCAGGTTGACGAGTGGATATTTCCCGACGGCCACTCGATCATCATGCTTTCGGAAGGCCGCCTGCTGAACCTTGGCAACGCGACCGGCCATCCGTCGTTCGTGATGTCGGCCTCGTTTACGAACCAGACGATCGCTCAGATCGAGCTGTTCACGAAGAATGATGAGTATGAAAATCAGGTCTACGTGCTGCCAAAGCATCTTGATGAGAAGGTTGCGCGGCTTCACCTTGACGCGCTGAACATCAACCTGACCGAGCTTCGTGACGACCAAGCCGCATACATCGGCGTACCGGTCGAGGGGCCTTACAAGCCAGACAGCTACCGCTACTAAGGAGTAGGCCCTGCCCAAATCTGACGTTGCCGACTTGACCCTCGCGGCCTCCGGGCTGGCGAGAATTGAGTGGGCAGCCGGGCAAATGCCGGTGCTCGGCCGTGTCGCTGAGCGCTTCGCAGCCGAGCGGCCGCTGGAGGGCGTGAAGATCGCTATCTGTCTTCACGTCACGGCCGAGACGGCGAATCTGGTCCGCGCTCTCTCCGGAGCGGGAGCAGAGGTTTCGCTCTGCTCGGCTAACCCGCTCTCAACGCAGGATGATGTTGCTGCGGCGCTGGTCGACGTCGACGGAGTTGAGGTCCACGCCATCCATGGTGAGACGCTCGCCCAATACCGTGAGCACGTATCGGCGTTGGTTGCAGTTAGCCCGCAGATCGCAATTGACGACGGTGCCGAACTGATCGAAGCGCTCCACGCTGGCGAAGATCCGCCTGCCGCGAGAATGATTGGTGCTACTGAGGAAACGACAACCGGCTTGGTTCAGTTGCGCGCGATTGAGCGCAGCGGCGGCCTAGCTTGCCCGGTGATCGCCGTCAACGAATCGCGTACAGAGCGAGCCTTCAATGACCGCTACGGAACTGGCCAATCAACGATCGATGGCATCCTCCGAGCGACCAACGTGCTGCTCGCTGGGGCGGTAGTCGTCGTGCTCGGTTACGGCTGGACAGGCAAGGGGATTGCTCTGCGCGCGAAAGGACTCGGCGCAACAGTGATCGTCTGCGAGGTTGACCCTCTGCGCGCGCTCGAGGCGAGGATGGAGGGCTTTGAGGTGATGCCAGCGCTTGAGGCGGCTGCACGCGGCGACGTTTTCATCACCGTCACTGGAGGTCGCGAGGTCTTGAGCGAGCAGCACTTTGTCGCGATGCGCGACGGCGCAATCCTCGCTAACGCTGGCCACTTCGATGTGGAGATCGACATACCGGCGCTAGAGCGCGTTGCCGCCTCGCGGCGGGAAGTGCGCCCGCTGGTTGAGGAGTTCGAAATCAACGGCCGCAGGATCAACCTGCTGGCGCACGGCCGAGTGGTGAACCTCGCCGCTGCCGATGGCCATCCCTCGGCAGTGATGGATCTTTCATTTGCCTCGCAGGCACTCGTAGTCGAAGGGCTTGTCAACGCCGCTGATCGCTTGAGCGCGGCGGTCCATCCGGTGCCGGAGGAGGTCGACCGCGAGGTAGCCCGGCTCAAGCTCGCCGCGCTTGGTGTCTCAATCGACTCGCTTAGCGATCAGCAGCTCGCCTACCTCAAGGTCTTCTCACCGGCACCGCACGACGGCTGAAGGCGCCGCGCTGTGCGACGATGACGGCCGTGAGCGACGAAGCTACAGCAGCCGCAATCGCAAAACTCGAAGCCGATGGCGCCGTCGCGGCTACCGTTGCCAGCTTCGCTGGGCAGATTCAGCGGCTCGCGGCAGGCGACCTAGGCATGCTGGCGGAGTCGGAGCTGGAACCGATCGCGGAGCTCCCCGACGCTGAGCGGCTCGAAGTCGACGCCGGGGCAGTAGCCGCGCTGCTCGACCAAACAGTTGTGATCAAACTAAACGGTGGCCTCGGCACAAGCATGGGCTTGGCCGGGCCGAAGTCGCTGCTGGAAGTCAAGGATCGGCTCAGCTTCCTCGACATTACGGCGCGTCAAGTCGAGGCCCTGCGCGCAGAGCACGCTGGCGCGCGGCTGCCGCTGGTGTTGCTCAACAGTTTCCGCACGCGTGAACCGTCGCTGGCCGCGCTCGCTAGCTACGGCCCGCTCTCAGCCGAGCTCGCGCCAGATTTCCTTCAGGGCCGCGTGCCAAAGCTGATCGATGACGGAAGCCTCGCTCCAGCCGCCTGGCCGGCTGATCCAGAGCTCGAGTGGAGCCCGCCAGGCCACGGTGACATCTACCCGGCGCTGGTCGGGTCGGGAATGCTCGCAGCGATGCTGGCAGCCGGCTACCGCTACGCCTTCGTCGCAAATGCCGACAACCTCGGCGCCGTGCTTGACCCGGCAATCCTCTGCTGGATCGCCGCCGAGCAGGCGCCCTTTGTGATCGAGGTCGCCGACCGCACCGCGGCCGATCGCAAGGGTGGCCACCTCGCGCGCCGCGGCGACGGGTCGCTCGTGCTGCGCGAGATCGCCCAGACGCCTGCTGCCGACCTCGAGGCATTCGCCGACATCGAACGCCACCGCTTCTTCAACACCAACAGCATTTGGCTCGATCTCCGAGCCTTGGAGGCAGCAATTGGCAACGACGGCGTCATCGACCTGCCAATGATCGTAAATCGCAAGACGATCGACCCTGCCGACGTGGAGTCGGCGGCGGTCGTTCAGCTCGAGTCGGCGATCGGAGCGGCGATCGCCGCGATCCCTGGCGCCCGCGCGATCCGTGTTCCGCGTTCGCGCTTCCTGCCGGTCAAGACAACCGACGACCTGCTGGTTTTGCGCTCCGACGCCTATGAGCTGACCACTAGCGGCGCGATGCAGCTCGCGCCGGCCTGCGCGGGCCACGCGCCACTGGCCGAGCTAGACAGAGACTATTTTCGCTTGATCGACGACTTTCAGGCGCGCTTTGCGCAGGGTGCGCCTTCGCTTGTGGCTGCTGAGCGCTTGACCGTCAATGGCGACGTCAGCTTTGGCGCCAGGGTCACTGTCAGTGGCTCGGTCACGGTTGAAGCGCCGCCCGGCGAATCGCGGCGGGTTGACGACGACACAGCGCTCAGCGGCTAGCTGCGCTGCTGTTCGGCGCGGTCTTGGAGCGCTTCGCGGCGGTCCTGATCACGCTCGCTCTGGTGATGCGCGCGAAAGTCAGCATTATTCCCAGTAGCCCGACCCCAACCTTGGTCGAAACGATCTAGTACAGCGGCCCCATCGCACCGCCGCGAAAACGCGAACGGAGCGGCGAGGGCAGCTGCCACCAGCAAAGAAATCGTCCACGACGGGTCGGCGGCGGCAGCGAGCGGCAGGATCGAAGTTGTTACCGGCGTCGGGCTTGATCGTCGCAGACCGCTGCTGGTGACGATGCGGTTCACGGGCCAAGCTCGAAGCAGTGTTTCGCGCCGCACTCAATCTGCTCGTCCCGCCACTCTGCTGGGCATGCCGCCAGCCGGCCGATGGTCACCTCTGCCCAGCCTGCACCCTGTCTTTGCCATGGATTGAGCCACTTGCGCCTCGCCGCCGCGGAAGCGTGCTCCAGCAGCACTGGTCGCCGCTCGAGTTCGAAGGACCGGCGCGAGCCTTGGTTCACGCATTGAAGTTTCAATCTGCGACAGCGCTCGCAACGCTGATGGCTAACCAGCTAGTAGATGCGCTGCCGCCGCGCTCCTTTCCGCCCGGAGCTGTACTAATCCCCGTTCCTGCTAGCCCGGCGCGCCTGCGCCAGCGGGGCATTGACCACGCCGATCTACTGGCCGCCGAACTCTCGCGGCTTGTAATGCTGCCAGTCGAGCGCCCGCTAAAGCGCCGCGCGGCGATCGCGCGCGGCCAGCGTGGCCTTAGCCGTAGCGAGCGTTTAAGTGGCCGGGGCTTGCGCGTTAGCGTCGCGCGTAAGGCGCCGCCGAGCGCGGTTCTGATCGACGACGTGTGCACGACAGGCGCGACGCTTGAGCTTTGCGCAAGTGCGCTCCTGGAGCGTGAAACCTGCCGCGTCAGCGCGATTACATATTGCTCTGTTGCTTAGCGCGCAGCGGTGGTACATTTGAAGTTCCTCCATCACGACAAAGGATTCCCTATGCGCATTGACCTGACCGGGACCAATATCGAGATCAATGGAGAGCTGCGCGCGCTTGTGGCTAAGCGCTTCGCAAAGATTAAGCGCAGAGTGCCGGAGGATGTTCACTGCGAGGTGATTCTTGCGGAAGAGCACAACCCCAAGATCGCTGACGGGCAGAAAGCCGAAGCGAACCTTCACATTAAGGGTGGGACGATCAACGCCAAGGCTCACGAGCGCAACATGGCGGCGGCCGTTGGTCAGATCGCCGACGAAGTTGTGCGCCAATTGAACCGTCGCGGCGACCGAGCCCGTGCCAACAGTCGAGCCGGCGCCGAGACAATCCGCCACGGCCGCCCACACGGCGCCATCTAAGCAGGCTCGCTGGGCGCCGCGCGCGGCTACACTTTGAGCAATGGGTTTGCTTGAAAAGGCGTTGAATGTTGGCGAAGGAAAGCAGTTTCGTCAGTACGAGAAGCGCGTCTCCGAGATCACCTCGTTTGAGGATCAGCTAGCAGCGCTCAGCGACGAAGATCTGCGCGTCCGGATGGACGGCCTGCGCGAGCGCGTTCGTGAGCAGGGCGAGCCGCTTGACAGCGTGCTGCCCGAATGCTTCGCGATCGTCCGTGAAGCCGGCCGTCGCTTCCTCAACATGCGCCACTTCGACGTTCAGCTGATCGGCGGCATGGTGCTGCACGGCGGCAATATCGCCGAGATGAAGACCGGCGAAGGCAAGACGCTGACGGCAACGCTCGCCGTTTGTCTCAATGCGCTCTCCGACAAGGGCGTCCACCTCGTCACCGTCAACGATTATCTGGCGCGCCGTGACGCCGAGTGGATGAGCCCGATCTACGATGGCCTCGGCTTTAGCTGGGGCGTCTTGCAGAACATGCAGGACCCGAATGAAAAGCTCGCCGCTTACGCCGCCGACATCACCTACGGCACAAACTCCGAATTTGGCTTCGATTACCTGCGCGACAACATGGCGCAAACGCTCGAGGAGAAGGTCCAGCACGGCGGCCGTATCGGCGAGGACGGCCGTCCGCTAGCGATGCACAATTTTGCGATCGTAGATGAGGTCGACAACATTTTGATCGACGAGGCACGGACACCGCTGATTATCTCCGGCGCTCCCGAGGCAGCCGCTGACTCGTACGCGAAATTCGCCAAGCTCGCTCCGCAGATGGTCCCCGGCAAGGCGCCGGAGGGAATGGATCCGAGGGCGAAAAAAGATTTCGTCGCTGACTTCGACTACGAGTTCGACGAGAAACACAAGACCGTCGCGATCACCGAACGCGGCGTCGGTAAGGCCGAGCGGTTCATGAATATTGACCATCTGTACCGGGCCGAGAACGGGCCGCTCGTCAACCACTTGATTCAATCCTTGAAAGCACAGAGTCTTTACAAGCGAGACGTCGACTACGCCGTGATCGACAACGAAGTGCGGATCATCGACGAGTTCACGGGTCGCATCTTGGAAGGGCGCCGCTGGTCGGAGGGGCTCCACCAAGCCGTTGAAGCGAAGGAGGGCGTGCGCGTTCAGGAGGAAAATCAGACGCTCGCCACAATCACGCTGCAGAATTTCTTCCGCCTCTACGACAAGCTTTCGGGAATGACCGGCACCGCCCTAACTGAAGCGACCGAGTTCATGAAGATTTACAAGCTTGGCGTCGTTCAGGTACCGACCAATCAAATGCTCGTGCGTGAAGATCAGAACGACCAGATTTACAAGACCAAGGACGGCAAGTGGAGCGCCGTTGCGCGCGAGATTGAGGCCCGCCATGGAATCGGCCAGCCGGTGCTCGTCGGCACGATCTCGGTTGAGATTTCAGAGCTGCTGGGTTCAATGTTGGCGCAGAAGGGGATTCCCCACACTGTCCTCAATGCTAAGCCTGAGTACGCTGAACGCGAGGGCGAGATCATCGCTAAGGCCGGTCGCCCCGGCGCCGTCACAATCGCCACCAATATGGCTGGCCGTGGCGTCGACATAAAGCTCGGCGGTAGCCCTGAGCATCTGGCGCGCGAAGAGCTGATCGCCAGCGGCGTTCAGCCGCACGAGCCTGAGTTCGCAGAGCAGATGCCAGCGTTGATCACGGAGCAGGAAGCGAAAGTTGCTGACGCTCGCGAGGCCGTGCTCGAAGCCGGCGGCCTCTTCATCGTTGGCACCGAGCGGCACGAATCGCGCCGGATCGACAACCAGCTCCGAGGCCGCGCCGGCCGCCAAGGCGACCCCGGTGAATCGCGCTTCTTCCTCAGCGCCGAAGACGACCTTGTGCGCCTTTTCGCCGGCGACCGGATCTACAAGATTCTTGACCGCCTGGGCGGCACTGACGAGGAAGGCAATGAGGAGCCGATTGAGGCCGGCATGCTGAGCAAGCAGATAGAGAAGGCCCAGCGCAAGGTTGAGGAGCAGAACTTCCTAATCCGCAAACGCGTCCTTGAGTACGACGACGTGATGAACGAGCAACGGCGAGTCGTTTACGCCTACCGCGACGAGGTACTAGAGGGTGCGGATCTCGGTGATCAGGCACGGTCTGAAATAGGCGACGTGGCGAGCCGCCTTGTCGACGAGTACACACCCAGTGACTACGTCGAAGATTGGGATCTGCCAGGGCTATTCGTTGCGCTCACTGACATCATGCCCGTCGGCACGGTCGACGCGGAACTCAACGCCGCGACCGTTTTGGCGGGCAATCTCGATCGCGAATCGCTAAGCGAGCGAGTCGTTGCGGAATCGCTGGCGCTGTACGACGGGCGTGAAGAGGAGCTCGGCGATGAGCTGATGCGCGCGCTTGAGCGTTACCTGCTGCTTCAAACCATCGATCAGCGCTGGAAAGAGCACCTTTACGACATGGATTACCTGCGTGAGGGCATCCACTTGCGGGGCTTCGCCCAGATTGATCCACTCGTTGCCTACAAGAACGAGGCCTTCACGCTGTTCGGCGACCTAATGAACTCAATCTGGGCCGATTTCGCGCGGATGATCTATCACGTCGAGGTCGAAGTCGAGGTGGATGATTCACAGGGGCAGCCGCCGTTTGCGCCAGCTGCCGCCGCGCCGCTTGCTGCGCAGGCGATCAATTACTCAGGCGGCGCTGGCACCGGCGCGCTTGAGGCCGCAGCAGCCGGAGGCGGCGTGGCCGAGGTCGCTTACGCGGGTGAAGATGAGGTCGTTGAAGCAGAGCCAGTTGAGCAGCGCATACTCGATGCCGATCAGCAGGTCGGTCGCAACGACCCCTGCTGGTGTGGCTCCGGGCAGAAGTACAAGAAGTGCCACGGCGCCTGAGCAGCGTCCTGCGAGCCAGCCGCTTCGCTGCTAGCGTCGCAAGCTGTGGCTACTGGGCCAAATCTTGAGTCGGCGCCACAGCGCCTCAGCTCCGTAACCGAGCAGCTCGCCGAGCTCTCTAGCTTCCTCGACCCTGAGGCGCTCGCCGTTCAGGTCGCCGAGATTGAAGGTCGGATGGGTGCTGAAGGGTTCTGGGATGACCAAGAGCAGGCGGCCCGCGTTAGCGCTGAGCATGCGCGCGCCTCACGCCGCCTAGAGCGCTGGCAAGAATTATCAGGCGACGCCGACGACCTAGCAACGATGCTCGAACTGGTCGATGAAGACCCCTCGCTGGCGGCTGAGTTCGAAGGCCAGCTCGTCGACGTTGAGCGGAGGCTCGCGGCGTTCGAAGAGGAGCGACTCTTCGCCGGTGATTATGACGCCGGCGATGCGCTCGTCACCGTGAACGCTGGCGCCGGCGGCACCGACGCCCAAGATTGGGCCGAGATGGTCTTGCGGATGATGATGCGCTGGGCCGAGACCCGCGACTTTGGAGTCGAGCTGCTCGAAGCTAGCGCCGGGGAGGAGGCGGGAATCAAGTCGGCGACCTTCAAAGCGGCGGGTGAGAACGCCTACGGCCTCTTTTGCGCTGAGCGCGGCGTTCACCGCCTCGTGCGGCTCTCGCCATTTGACTCTGCGAGCCGGAGGCAAACGTCATTCGCTGGTGTCGAGGTTGCCCCGGTCGTTGATCAGATCGAAGGCGTCACAATCGAGGATGACGACCTTCAGATCGACACCTACCGCGCCTCCGGGGCAGGGGGCCAGCACGTCAACAAGACCGATTCAGCGGTCAGGATCACGCATCGCCCCAGTGGAATCGTCGTCCAATGCCAGAATGAGCGTTCGCAGTCCTCGAACAAGGAGACCGCGATGAAGATGCTGCGCGCAAAGCTGCTCGAGGCCGAGGAACGGCGCCGCAGTGAGACGATCGCTGCCGAGAAGGGTGAAAGCCAGGACGTCAACTTCGGCTCCCAGATTCGCTCCTACGTGCTTCACCCTTACACGATGGTCAAGGATCACCGCACCGACGTTGAGATCGGCGACGTTCAGCGCGTACTCGGCGGCGATCTCGATGAGTTTGTCCGCGCCGAGCTGCTGCGATCGAGCGGAAACTAAGTGACCGCCGCAGACGACGACCAGTCGCGCGCACCCTACCTTGAGGCATTGGGTGCCTACGTGGCGCGAGCGCCGGCGCGATTCCACGTTCCTGGGCACAAGGGAGGGTTAGGCGCCGACGCGGGGCTTGTTGGGGCTTTCGGTGGAGCCGCTCTATCCCACGATCTCGCTCAAGGGATCGACGGAATCGATGACGGCCCGCAGCCCACCCCTTACGCCTTGGCGGAGCGCCTGGCAGCAGAGGCTTACGGCGCCGAAGAGAGCTGGTTCCTGACCAACGGAGCTTCGCAAGGCAATCACGCGCTCTGCCTTGCGCTTGCGCCGCTGGGGCGCCACGTGGTCGCTCAACGCAACTCGCACGCTTCGGTCGTTGACGGCCTCGTGCTTAGCGGCGGCAACCCAATCTTTGTCGAGCCAGAATACGACAGTGAGTTAGGGATAGCGCTCGGCGTTGAGCCAGAGAAGCTTGCGCGTCTGCTCGCTGAGCACCCAAACGTGCGTAGCGCGTTTATCGTCTCTCCAACTTATTATGGCCTCGCCGCTGACGTTGCTGGCTGCGCCGAGGCGGCGCATGCTGCTGGCGTGGCGCTAGTGGTTGATCAGGCTTGGGGCGCGCACCTTGGTTTCCATCCTGATCTACCGCCGAGTGCTCTGACGCTCGGCGCCGACGCCGTCCTCACAAGCACGCACAAGCTCGGGGGCTCGATGACGCAGAGCGCGATTCTTCACCTGGGCAGTGGCGAGCGAATCGACGCAGCCGCGCTTGACCGAGCGGTTCGGATCCTGCGTTCTACGAGCCAGAGCACGTTGCTGATCGCCTCGCTCGACGCCGCCCGTCGTCAGCTTGCAACTCGTGGTGAGGAGCTGCTGGGGGAGACGCTTGCGAAGTTGACCGCAGTTCGTCAGCGGCTCAAGGCGATTGACGGCGTTGAGCTAGTTGACGAGAGCTTTGTCGGCCGACCTGGAGTGAGCGGCTACGACCCGCTGCGGATTGTGCTCGACGTTCGCGCTGTCGGCTGCACTGGGTTCGAGTTCCTCGAGCAGCTGCGCACGCGCCACGACGTCCATCCCGAGATGGCGGCTCAGGCGACCGTCGTGTTCGTCGTCAGTCTGGCCGAAACCGAGCAGCAGTTGGACCGCCTCGTCGCCGCGGTCGAAGTGAGCGCTGCTGAGCTGGGTAGCGCAGCCGTGAACGTTGAGCCGGTGGAGCGCTTTGAGCTCAGCGGCGGCTGCGTTGTGCCGCCGCGCGAGGCGTTCCTCGGTGAGGCCGAGGTCATCGCGCTAGATCAGGCCGTCGGCCGTATCTCCTGTGAATCGATCGCCGGCTATCCGCCTGGCATACCGGCGTTGCTTCCGGGTGAGCGCGTCAGCGCCGGGGTCATCGATTACCTACGCGCGACGGCCGCTGCTGGCGCGCGCCTGCACGGAGCGAGCGACCCAACGCTAACGACGATTGCCGTATTGCTCGAAGAGCGCCCCAGCTGATTCTCTAGGCTCCTCCTATGGATCAAGCGACCCGCCTCGAGCTCGATCGTCTGGTCGCCGCTGCCTTAGCTGAAGACGTCGGTGATGGCGACCGCACGGCGCTGGCGACAGTGCCCAGCAGCAGTGTTGCCGTGGCGACGGTGACACAGAAGGCTGAAGGAGTGATCTTCGGCCTCGACGGTGCCGAGGCCGTCTTCGCGGCGCTCGACCCGGCAGCAGAGTTTGAAGCACTCTGCGGCGAGGGGATCTGGCGCGATCACGGGCCGGTGCTGCGAGTCCGCGGCGACGCGCGCGCGATCATTAGCGGCGAGCGCAGCGCGCTCAATCTGCTCGCTCACCTGAGCGGAGTTGCAACCGCGACGGCGCGCTACGTGAAGGCAGTCGAAGGCAGCGGCGGCCAAATTCTTGACACGCGAAAGACGACGCCGGGCATGCGCCTGCTGGAGAAGGCGGCGGTCGTCGCTGGCGGCGGCAGCAACCATCGCATCGGCCTTTGGGACGCTTACCTGATTAAGGAGAACCACATCGAGATGGCGGGCGGGATTACCGCCGCCGTTGCAGCCGCACGAGCCGCCGATGGCAATCTTCGGTTGGAGGTTGAATGTCGCAGCCTCGAAGAGGCTGATGAGGCGATTGCGGCCGGCGCCGAGAGGCTGCTGCTCGACAACATGACCGCTGCACAGCTACGCGAGGCTGTCGTCCACGTCAATGGGCGCGCCGAGCTGGAGGCGAGCGGTGGCGTGACGCTGGCGAGCGTCGTTGAGATTGCCGCCAGCGGAGTACAATATGTCTCGGTGGGCGCCATCACACACTCAGCCGCTGCTCTTGACCTCTCGCTAATCGTCGAGCCCCAGCAATGAGTTCGCTGCCGATGGCATCAGAGAGTGGCCCCGATCCAGCGCTTGTCGCCAAGTTGCAGGCTGAGGTCCGCGAACTTGCGAAGGCCCGCGACGCTGTGATTCTCGCTCACAACTATCAGGTGCCTGAAGTTCAAGACGTCGCTGATTACGTTGGTGATTCGCTCGGTCTTTCGCAGCAGGCGGCGCAGGTCGAAAACCCTGTGATTGCTTTCTGCGGTGTTCATTTCATGGCCGAAACGGCGTCAATCTTGGCGCCGGAGAAGACCGTGCTGCTTCCAGATCTGGACGCCGGCTGCTCACTGGCGGATTCGATCACAGCGACGCAGCTTGAGCAGTGGCAGCAGCAGTTCCCGGCGGCGATAACGGTGATGTACGTCAACACAACGGCGGCGGTCAAGGCGCTGACCGACTACTGCTGCACCTCGTCGAACGCCGTTGCTGTCGTAAACCACATCATCGCCGAGCATGGCCCCGACGTTGAGATCTGCTTCGGCCCGGACATGTTTCTTGGCTCTTACGTTCAGAAGATCACGGGCCACCACCCGATGCATATTTGGGATGGCGAATGCCACGTCCACGCCGGTATTCGCCCCGACGACATAACGCGCGTGCGCGGCGAGCACCCGGGGGCTGACTTTCTGATTCACCCCGAGTGCGGCTGCGTTACTTCGGTGATGGAATACGTCGCCGCCGGCGACATTGGCGCCGAAGGCGTGCAGATGTTGTCAACCGGGGGCATGATGGGTTACGCCGAAGGCGCTGAGGCTGAGGACTCGGAGCGCGACGTGATCGTCGCGACCGAGGTGGGCATGCTCTACCCACTGCGCCAGGCGGCTCCCAACATCAACTTCATTCCCGCCAACGCCGAGGCCAGCTGTCGCTACATGAAGATGATTACGCTCGAGAAACTGCGCGACACGCTGCGCGACGGTAGCGGCGAGGTCAAGGTCGAGCCCTCGATCGCTGAGCTGGCGCGAGTGCCGATCGAGCGGATGGTCGCGATCAACCCTTAGGACAGACGATGTTCGTTCTCGCTGCAGCGGCAGGTCCGATCGCGAACATCCTCGTCGCCCTGTTCGTCGTTCTCCTGGCGGCAAAGATCGGCGACGAACTCTTCAAGCGGCTCGGACAACCGACGCTGATCGGCGAGATTCTCGCCGGCGTAATAATTGGCCCCTCAGCGTTGGCGCTGGTTGAGCCAAGCGAAACCCTTGAGGTCTTCGCTGAACTTGGCGTCGTCTTTCTCCTCTTCTGGGTCGGTCTCGAAACCCGCCTCTCAGATGTACGCGACGTCGGAGTAACGGCAGTCCGCGTCGGTTTCTCCGGCATGCTGATCCCGCTGGTTGCGGGTTTTGCCGCGGCAAAGGCATTCGGCGCAAGCACCGACACCAGCCTGTTTGTCGGGGCCGCTCTTGTAGCTACTAGCGTCGGGATTACCTCGGCGGTGCTGCTGGACCTTGGTGCACTAAAGACCCGCGCTGCCCGCACGATTCTCGGCGCGGCCGTGATCGACGACATCCTCGCGATGATCTTTCTTGCGGTGGCGGCGGGAATTGCTGCGACCGGCGGCGTCGATCTGACATCAATCCTGATCGTGGTCGCGATCTCAGCTGGTTTCGTCGCCTTCGTCGCGCTTGGCGGCACGTCTGTAGTCGCCCGCTGGCCGGATGTCTTTCACGCGCCCAAGTTTTCTGAGTCACCGTTGCTGCCGGCGGTCATCCTCTGCCTCGGGCTCGCGGCAATCTCCGCTCAGATCGGTCTGGCGGCGATCATCGGGGCGTTTCTGGCGGGCATGATCGTCGCTGAGACTCGTGATCGCCATAATTTCGAAGAGGAGGTCGAGCCGCTCTACGCGTTCTTCCCTCCCTTCTTCTTTGTGTTCATTGGACTTAGCGTCGATCTCGCGGCGCTGGCCAACATTGACGTGATCGCTGCCCTTGCAGGTCTGACGCTGCTCGCCGTGGTTGCGAAGTTCATCCCGGCGTGGCTCTCGGCTCGCTCACTAGGACCACGAGAGGCCCTCGTGGTGGGGGTCGGCATGGTGCCGCGCGGGGAGGTCGGCATTATCGTCGCCGGCATTGGCTCCGCCGCGGGAGTTATCACCGACAGCCTCTTTGCGGTGATCATCGGGATGTCAATCGTCACCACACTGATCGTGCCGCCGATCCTGAAGAGAGTGCTGGGTGCTACCTCGACCAAGCCGAGCCGAGAGGCCTAACTCGGCCGCTAGTGTTGAAGACCCGAAAAGCGCTGGCGGAGGCCGAGCAGCTCAGAGACGGGCACTGGATAGAGCCGCTTTCGCTTGAGCGCCTGAAGAATCGGAGCGAGCGCCTGGACCGTGCCCTCGTGAGAGCCCTCTCCGTCGTGCATCAGGATGATCGAGCCGGGCCGAGGCCAGCTGCCGCTTCATGAAGATGATTACGCTCGAGAAACTGCGCGACACGCTGCGCGACGGTAGCGGCGAGGTCAAGGTCGAGCCCTCGATCGCTGAGCTGGCGCGAGTGCCGATCGAGCGGATGGTCGCGATCAACCCTTAGGACGCGCCGATTGGCCGCGTGACAGTTGAAGCGCGCCTCAGTCGTCGCTGGACTTGTCGTTCCTCGGCTTCTGCTCTGACCGGCCGCCGCCAGAGTCGCCATCGGCTGGTCTGTTCGGAGCGCTGGGCTTGTCATCGGAGCCGCTGTTGTCGGGCTTGCTTGGTTTATCCGGCTTGCTTGGTTTATCTGGCTTGCCGGGCGCTTGCGGATTGTTGGGCGTTTCGGGCTTGCTGGGCGTTTCGGTCTCACTTGGTTTATCCGGCTTGCTGGGCGTTTCGGTCTCACTTGGTTTATCCGGCTTGCTGGGCGTGCTGGGCTTATCGTCGCCTTTGCTGCCGCCAGGGGCGCTGTAGTTGGGCCTGCCGGGCGCCGGCGTGCCCGCCAGTGGCTGCGATGGCTGGCTGCGCCCGCCGTCGTCATCGCTGCCGCTTCGATCGCCGCCGCGACCGCCGCCGGGGGAGCGCATCTCTGGCAAAGGTGCAAACACAGGGCTGCGATCCTCACCGGGCGCACCGAAGGTTAGGGCCTCGTCACCGGCCGCCGGGTCGCCAGGCGCTGCATCCATGCCGGCCATCGCTCGGTCGCTGTCGCCTCCGCGGCCCGTATCGCTGGCGCCGAGGCCAAGCCCTGGAATTAGCGCCGCTGCGGGGCCGCCTGAGCCAAGCGCACTGCTGCCCGCAGTGCTTGCGCGAAGGATTGCCGCGGCTTTGTCTGAGCTTCGGCCTCGTTCGATTACGTTGCTGACCTTTGGCGCTGCAGTTGCCACGGCGGCGACCGAGACGACGATCGCCCCAGCCTTCATCGCGCTAGCTGCCAGCGCGTTGCCGCCGCCTTCGGCAAGAAGTTCGGCGACGCGCTGGCTTACGTCGGGTGAGGGAACGCGCTGGCCGTTGGCGAGCCAGAGTGCGAGTGGAAGCGGCGTTAGGGCCGTTACCGCGCTGCGTACCTGTACGCGAGCGCGGCGAACGAGTTGGCGAACGCCGGCATCGCTGACGCCGAGGTCACCGGCGACGTCTGCGTGGCTGCGGCCGTCGACTGCCACGGCGAGCAGCGCGGCGCGCTGGCGCTCGGGAAGTTCGGCGATCACGCTTAGCGCGCTACGGACCTCTTCGTTCTGTTCGAGGATCGAGTGCGGGCTCAGCGCGCCGTCGGCCGCTTCGATTAGTTCAAGGTCTCCAGATTCAGATCGGTTCATTGCGTTCAGGGCTCCGTTATGGACGATGCGGTATAGCCAAGGCCGCAAATCGCGGACCTCGGTTCCGGTAGTCAGCGCCGACCAGGCACTTAAGAATGCCGCTTGGACAACCTCTTCGGCCCTCGCCTCACCAAGGAAACGCTGCGCATAGCGCGTCAACGCTTTGCGGTAACGCTCAACGATCGCCTCAAAAGCGCGCTCGTGGCCGGAGCCAGCGAGCGACGCCAGCCGCTCGTCCGACTGCGTTCCAAGTAGGGATACGGAAATGCGAGGTGTCACCAGTGCTCCTGAACTACAGACAACGCTACTCCTCTTTTGTGACGCTCGCGCCTGCTAACAACAAAAACTACGAAAAATCGGCGTATTCATGCGGGCCGACGCAGGCAACTGAGAGTTCCTCAGGATTAACGCGCCGCGCGGCCTCGGCCACTTGCTCATAGGTAACGGCGTCGATTGCGGCAATTGCGTCGTCGGGATCAAAGCTCTCGCGGTTAACGATCGCGCGCCCAGCGGCGTAGCCAGCGACCGAATTGGTGCTCTCAAATGAGAGCACGCGGCGGCCAGCCACGTAGGCGCGGGCGCGCTCAACCTCTTCCGCGGTTGGTCCGTCGGCGGCAAGTTCGCCGACTATCTCTTTCATCCGCGTGAATGCTTCGACCGTCTTCGCTGACTCCAGCCCCGCGCCCAGGACGAGCGCGCTGTAGTCACTGGCGACGTGGGCCATCGAGAAAACAGAGTAGGCAAGGCCGCGCTGCTCGCGGATCTCATCGAATAGGCGCGAGCCCATCGAACCACCGAGCAGAGTCGAGTAGATTCCAAAGGCAACGCGCTGGCGAGCGTCACTTGGATCGAGGTCCGGCTGGTAGAGCATTCGCAGGTGAGATTGGTTGCTGTCACGCTCCTCAACCAGCGTGACCGGCGCGAACGCTGCGGGCGGCTCTGATTTTGGGGTATCGGGCAGCGATGGAAAACGATCGAAGTACTCGTCAACAGCACCGTTTGCCGGCAAGTGTTCGAGGTTGCCGACGATGAAAGCACCGCCGCGCTGCCCTGACCAGCGGCGCTCACGGAAGGCGACGATCGCCTCGCGCGAGAAACTTTCAATGTGCTCTTCGGGGCCGAGCACCGTGCGCCCCAGTGGGTGGTCGCCAAAGCCAGCGCGCTCGATCAGGTCGCCAGCGACCGAGGCTGGCTCGTCCTTATACCGCTGGATCTCTTGGATCACGACGCCGCGTTCTTTATCGAGTTCATCACCGTCGAGCCTCGGGCGGCCGACGAAATCGGTCAGCAGGTCGATTGCGGCAACGGTCGATTCGGCCCGCACCGTGATGTGGAAGGCGACGAGGTCGTGGCTGGTATAAGCGTTGAGCGAGCCGCCCATCCGCTCCGCTGTCTCGTTGACCTTGCGGTAGTCGTCGTAGATCTGGCCGCCCTTGAATACAAGGTGTTCAAGAAAGTGGGCCATTCCGTTTTCGCCGGCGCTCTCGGTGCGAGCCCCAGCGTCGAAGGCCACGAGGATCGTCGTTGCCCGCGTTCCGGGAATTCCGATCCGGTGAATCGGTAGTCCATTGGCGCCTGTTGCTGTGGAGATTTCAGCCATCGGATGAAGATAGCGACGACGTGGGGCTCGTTACGCGCCGAGTCGGCTGCAATCACTGCTGCATCGCGCCCGCTGGGGAGGAATCCAGACTGGCGGGGCTAACCTCGCTTCGATGGCCGCTACGGAGAAAGAACTGCGCCTGCGCGACTCGCAGGTGGCTCAGCGCAAGGATGCCGCTGCCGCATCTGGCCGCCCCGGCGACCCAGCAAATGCGATTGAGTGCCGCGGCGTAACAAAACGCTACGACAGCAGCAAGGCTGGGCTAAGCGGCACCACTTTCACGATTCGCCGCGGCGAGTTTGTCTTTCTCGTTGGCCCAACCGGCTCCGGCAAGTCGACGCTGATGCGACTTCTAATCAAGGAGCTCGACCCGGACGAGGGCCGCATCCTTGTCGCCGGCCGTGATCTCGGCGAGCTGAGTCACAAACAACTGCCGTTCTACCGCCGCAACCTTGGCGTTGTCTTTCAAGACTTCAAACTCCTGCCCGACCGGACGGTTTACGAAAATGTTGCCTACGCGCTGCAGGTAACGGGCAGCGCGCGCGCCGATATCCGCGAGAAGGTGCCGGACATTCTTCGCCTCACAGGCCTCGCAACCAAGCTCCACCATTACCCCGACCAGCTCTCCGGCGGCGAGCAGCAGCGCGTCAGCATCGCCCGCGCCTTCGTCAATGCACCACCGCTGCTTTTGGCTGACGAGCCGACCGGCAACCTTGATCCTGAAACTTCGATTGGCATCATGCAGCTGCTCTACCGCATCAATCGCACCGGAACGACTGTGCTCGTTGCGACGCACGACTCAGCGATGGTTGACCGCATGCGCCGCCGCGTGATCGAGCTAGCCGAGGGAGTCGTCGTTCGTGACGAACTCGATGGTCAATATGCGCCGACCGACATGTCGACCGCCGAGTTTGGCGCTCTGCTGCGCGAGCCGTCTCCTGAGCCTCGTCGCGTGGAGAAGAAGCGCGAGCCGGGCGACGACTTCGATGAGGCATTCCGAGACTAATGAACATCCGCTTTTTCGCCCGTGAGGCCTTGCGTTCGATCTCTCGCAACGCTGTGCCGAGCTTCGCCGCGCTGGCCTCGGTGCTTGTGACGCTACTCGTGCTCGGAGTTTTCATCCCGATTGTCCAAGCGACCACGGGCGCCGCCAATGACGTCCGTGGCCAAGTGATCGTCAACGTCTACATGAAGGCCGCCTCAACCCCGGCAGACGCGCAGCGCGTGCGAGCTCAACTGTTGGCCCTCGATGGAGTTAGGTCGGTTCAGTTTGTCAGCAAAGAGAACGCCTACGCGCAGGAGCGGCGCAAGAACCCGGATGCTTACGACCTGCTCGGCTCCAACCCACTGCCCGACACGCTGCGCGTAACGCCGACGAACGCTGACAACGCGCTCGCGCTGGTCAGCGCGATCGCACCGCAGACACCAGGCGGGGGGCGCACGACGATCGACCCATTAATTGACTCGGTCGGTTCATCGAAGGACAATACCGACAAGATTTTGACCGCTACTCGCGTCGTCAAGCTGACCACGGGGCTGCTCGCGGCGCTACTGATAATCGCTTCGGTGCTGCTTATCTCGAACACGATTCGTCTTTCCGTCTTCTCGCGTCGCCGCGAGATTCAGGTGATGAAGCTAGTCGGCGCGACCGACGGTTTTATCCGCTGGCCGTTCGTCCTTGAGGCCGTGATCCTCGGGGCGCTGGGCGCCGTGCTGGCGATCCTTCTGCTTGGCGTGATGAAGGTTGCGCTAGTAGATCCGTTGGTAAACGACTTTGCGCTGCTTTCAGCGCCGACGACGATCGGTTTCGGCGTCCTGATCGCGATCCTTCTGGGCGCCGGCATCGCCGTCAGCGCGGTTGGATCGGCGATCTCAATGCGCCGCTTCCTGCAGGTTTAGGCGCCGTCTCGCTCGCTCCACGCTGCCACCGCTCTACCCTCTCTGCGAGCGCTTAGAGCAGCGCCTCAATGATTCATGTCCTCACGCCGCGTAGCCTTATCCCTGCTGGTCATCATCGTCGCCTTCGGCGCTCTCCTTGCCGCGATCCTCGCGCTGATAATTGGAGTTTGGATTGGCGGCCGCCATGGTGATCTCGTTCCCCAGCCATTGCGCAGCGCGCTGGTCGGCAGCAATGACCAGATCATCGTCAACGAAGCACTCGACGTGATCGACGACACCTACTACCGCAAGCTCGCGCCCGGTCAGCTGGCTGACACTGCGATCGCCGGCGCCGTCAAGAAGCTCAATGACCGCTTCTCAACCTATTTCACTCCGGCCGAATACAAAAAGTTTGAAGAGGCGCAGACCAGCAGCTTCACCGGGATCGGCGTGAGCGTTGATCGCAGTAAGCGCGGGCTGTTGATTCGGTCTGTTTACAAGGAATCTCCAGCAAAAGAGGCGGGGATCAAGGTTGGCGACCAGATCGTCGAAGCGAACGGGCGCTCGCTCAAAGGGCTGACGACCGAGCAGTCCTCGCAGCTTGTTAAAGGGCCGGCAGGCACAAAGGTTCGGTTGAAGATCGTTGGCGACGGTAAAGAGCGAACCGTTGTCGCGACGCGCCGCGCGGTCAGCGTGCCTGTCGTTGCGTCCCTAATGAAAACCGTCTGTGGGAAAAAGATTGGCGTTGTCGCGCTCTCATCTTTCACCTCCGGCGCGCACGCTGAGGTTTATGCGGCGCTGCAGAAGCTGAAAAAGCAAGGCGCGCAGGCCTATATCTTCGATCTGCGAAATAACGGCGGTGGACTGGTCGACGAAGCGCAGCTAGTCGCCAGCGCCTTCCTTGCGAACGGCCCGATCGTCACGACGCGTGGGCGCAACGTTCGAACGCGCACGCTCAACGCGGTCGGCAATCCGATCATTCCGAAGGCGCCGCTCGTCGTGCTCACAAACGCTGGCAGCGCGTCCGCTTCTGAGTTAGTTGCTGGCGCCCTTCAGGACCGTGGTCGCGCCACTCTTGTTGGAGAGAAGACCTTCGGCAAGGGCGTCTTCCAGCAGGTGATTGAGCTGTCTAACGGCGGCGCGCTTGACCTCACTGCCGGGCAGTATTTCACGCCCAAGGGCCGCAACCTCGGGGGCAGAGGTGTTTCGCAAGGAGCCGGGCTTAAACCGGATCTTCTTGTGAAGCAGCCCGATCAGGCGACGAAGGACTTGGCACTGCGCGCAGCGTTGGCCAAGCTCGGCGGCTGCGCCAACGTCAACTAGATGCCGCCGCCGCCAAAACCCGAGCGCGTCGCCGGCGAGCCGCAGGTTGTGCTGCTTGAAAAGCGCGGCCAGTTCCTTGTCGGCCAGCCATTCTTTGAACCCGGCCAGCAGATCAGCATCGGCAAGCCGCCGGCTAAAGCGAAGGCCGGCAAGCTGGCTCTGATCGCGACGCCTGGTGCCAGCTCGCGTAACGCGCGGGCGAAAGTGCTGCGGCTACTGGGAAGCCCTGATATTGCGCGCAACGTCGTAGAGGCACTGATGCTTGACCGTGGCCTGCGCCGTCGCTTTCCAAAGGCCGTGCTGGCCGCCGCTGATGCGGCGCGCGAGCACCCGCACCCGGAGTCCGGGCGCCGCGACCTGCGCCAGCTGACAACCTTTACGATCGACCCTTCGGGCGCGAAGGATTTCGATGACGCGATCTCGGCGGAGAAGCTGAGCGACTCGCGCACGCGGATCTGGGTTCACATCGCCGACGTGAGCGCCTACGTGCGCCCTGACGACCCGGTTGACCGCGAGGCGCGCCGCCGCGCCACGAGTGTTTACGTCCCCGGCGCCGTTGAGCCTATGTTGCCTGAAGCCTTATCTAACGACGCCTGCTCGCTGGTTCCCGGTGAAGACCGGTTGGCTGTTACAGCGGAGCTTGAGTTCGAAGGAGCAAAGCTTGCTTCGAGCAGTTTCTATCGCTCGACGATTCGCTCCGACAAGCGCCTTAGCTACGAGGACGTTGATGAGATCTTCTCCGGCGAGCAAGAGGCACAGGCGCCGTGGGCTGAGCCGCTCGTCGCCGCGCGCGAGCTTTCCGCCCAGCGCGACGAGGCCCGTCGCGCGGGCGGCTCGGCGCTCGCGATCGAGTCGGTAGAGCCGGAATTCTCGTTCGACAAGCAGGGCCACGTTGCCGGCTCGGTGGCCATTGTCCAGACCGAATCGCACCGTCTGATTGAGCACCTAATGATCGCCGCCAACGAGGCCGTCGCGACGCTCTCCATCGAGAAGAGTTTGCCGGCGCTCTACCGAGTGCATGAGCGTCCGGAAGCAGAGTCGGTTGAGCGGCTACTCGACCAGCTCGCCTCCTTGGGCATCGCCACGCCGGCAACGCCCGAGCACCTTTCGTCTGGCGAGGCGGCGGAGGTCGTCGCAGCAGCTTCGCTGGCCGTTGATGAGCACGTAAAACGCACCGGCGTCGCTCGCATGGGTCTTACCTACTTAGTCTTGCGCTCGCTGCGGCAGGCTCGATATTCGCCTGACAACATTGGTCACGCCGGGCTCGGGCTCTCCAACTACTGCCACTTCACTTCGCCAATTCGCCGCTACCCCGACCTGCTATGCCACCGCGCGCTGTTGAGTGCCGTTGGCTGCGATGAGCAGGCGCCGCGCGCAGATGAGCTCGAGGAGGTGGCGGTATGGACAAGCGAGCGCGAGCGCGACGCAATTCGCACCGAGCGGATTGCCGATTCGATCGCTGGAACATTCCTGCTTGAACGCCGTCTCCGCGAGCGCGGACCCGATAAGCGCTTCGAGGGCGAAGTGACCGGCCTAATTGGGGCTGGAATTTTCATAAGCTTCGACGATGGTGCGCACGAAGGTTTTCTTCCCGTTCGCCGGATCAAAGGCGACTGGTGGGATCTCAACGAGCAGGGCACGATCATGACCGGCAACAAGAGCGGCGCTGCGATCCGCTTCGGCGACCGCCTTTCGGTAAAGGTCGACCGGATCGACAAGGCACGTGGCCGGGTTGATCTCATACTCGCCGAAGCGCCTCCTGCTCGCTAGGCTCGCTGGCGATGGCAAAGGCAGGCAAAAAGAAGGTCGCTCCCGGCGACGTCGCAACCAACCGCCAGGCTCGCCACCGTTACGAGATCGTCGAGAAGATCGAGTGTGGAATCGAGCTCCAAGGCACTGAGGTGAAAGCGCTGCGCGAAGGAGCCGTCCAAATCAAGGATTCATACGCCCAGGTATGGGAGGGCGAAATGTGGCTGCACAACTGTCACATCTCGCCGTACGCGCCTGCTGCCGCCAATAATCACGAGCCCGAGCGGGTGCGCAAGCTGCTCGCTAAGCGGGTCGAGATTCAGCGTTTGGCCGGCGCGCTCTCGCAGAAAGGCCTCACGCTGGTGCCGCTGCGGATCTACTTTAAGGGTCAGCATGCAAAGGTTGAACTAGGCCTCGCGAAGGGCCGCGACCGCTTCGACAAGCGCCAAGCAATCAAAGAGCGCGAAACCAAGCGTGACATCGATCGCGCGCTGCGCGAAGCCAACCGCTAGTCGCTACGCGCGGCTAACACTTCATCGGCGGCCGCCTCTGCTTCGTCGAGCTCAGCGGCGACCAGTTCAAGCCCTGACTTCCAGAAGCCTGGGTCGCTGAGGTCAAGACCCGCGATCCTGGCCAGCTCCTCAGGGCTACGCGAGCCGCCGGCGGCGAGCATCTTAAGGTAGGCGGGAACGAACGCTTCGCCCTCTTTGAGGTATTGGCCGTAAACCGAGAGCGCCAGTAGCTGGCCGTAGGCATACGCGTAGACGTAGCCGGGGCTGCCGATGAAGTGGGGGATGTAACTCCACCAGCCGCGGTAGTCCGGCGTGATCTCGACGGCGTCCCCGAGCAGGTCTTCTTGCGTCGCCTGCCAGTGATCCGCGAAATCCTCGACTGAAAGTTCGCCTTGCTCGCGCCGGTGAGTGTGGACGGCCTGCTCAAAACGATTCATCGCCGTCTGGCGGAAGACTGTGGCAATCGAGTTTTCGATGTTCTCTGCCAACAGGCTGAGTCGTGACTCGGGCGTCTCGGCAGCCTCCAGCAGGCGACGGAAGACGAGCGTTTCGCCGAATACTGACGCCGTTTCGCAGACCGTCAGCGGCGTGTGCTGCTCGAAGATGCCGCGCGGAATTGCGAGCGCCGCGTGAACTCCGTGGCCCAGCTCGTGCGCCAAAGTCATCACGTCGCGCCGCGTGGCCGTCCAGTTGAGCATTACGTATGGGTGGACGCTCGGCACGGTGTAAGCGCAGAAGGCGCCTCCACGCTTGCCGGGCCGGGCCGGGGCATCGATCCAGCGCTCGTCGAAGAAGCGCGCTGCAAGGTCGCCGAGCTCCGGTGAGAAGTCGCCATAGGCGTCGAGCACGATCTCTTTGCCTTGATTCCAGTCAACTTTGACGTCGTCCTCGGCGATCGCCGCGGCGCGGTCGTAATCGGCAATCCGTTCGAGCCCAAGCAGCTTTGCCTTGAGCCGATACCAGCGGCGCGGAACTTCGTAAGCGCCCTCGATCGCCTCGACCAGAGCCTCAACCGATTCGTCGCTGGCCTCATTTGCGAGGTTGCGACTTGAGAGCCATGTTGGATAGCCGCGCAGCCTGTCCTCTGTCGCCTTGTCTTGCAGCAGCGTGTTGAAAAGGTAGGCGCGCGTCCTCAGCCCCGGCTCGAGCGCCCGCGTGACCGCCGCCGCGGCGTCGCGCCGCGCGTCACGCTCCGGCGAGTGGAGCAGGCTCAGCGCTTGATCCAGCGGCGCAGCTTCGTCGGTGCCGGGGAGGTCGACGCGGATAGCGCTCGTTAGTTCACTGAACAGCCGTGACCAAGCGTCGCGGCCGGTGACGGCCTTTTCGGCCGAGAGCTTCTCTTCCGCTTCGCTTAAAAGGTGAGGGCGGTAGCGGCGAATCGTCTGCAGGTAGTGGCGCGCGTGTTCTAGGCCGCCTGCTTCGAGCAGCTCCGCGGCGCGCTGCTGTTCCACTTCGGCCCACTCAAGTTCGAAGAAAACGAGCTTTGTCTCAATGCCGGTTGCCAGCTCCCCAACGCGAGCCATCAGCGCACCATTGGCTGGCTCTTCGGTGTCGGCGGCGAAGCGCAGGTGAGCGTAGTTGCCGGCGCGGCCTACGAGGTCGCTGATGACCGCCAGTTCGGCGACGGCGAGCGCAAGACCAGGGCCGTCGAGTTCGCCGACCTTGCCGGCGTGAGCCACGGCGAGCGCGGCGGCGCGGCGGTCGGCGTCGGCGAGCAGCTCGTCACATTCCGCTGCCCCACCGCCGTCTACAAGGTCTTCAAGCTGCCAAGTGACGTCGTTTACAGTTGTATCGCTCATCGGGCGAGCATAAGCGCAACGGAAAATCGCCGTCGACAGGCTCGCCCCGGCGCTCTTTTCTCCTAAATAGCGGGATCAATGCCGCCGAGACCTTGACGCGGTTTCGGTCGATCTCTAACTTCAATTTCAGACGCGGTGTCCGAGCCGTAAAGAGCGACGATCAGGGATGTAAGATCGCGCCTCCCTCACCGGAACTGAACCCAGCAATGGGGAACGAGATGGAGCGAGGGGTCCCACAATGGCTCGGCCCGCGTCGCTTTATGTCCGCAGCCGTCTATGCCGCTGCAGAGAGCCTGGCAAGAGCGCCCTCAGCAGTGATCAGTTCGCTCCAAGTGCCGCGCTCGACTACCTCGCCCGCGTCAAGGACGATGATTTCGTCGAAATCTTCGAGCCCTTCAATCGTGTGCGTGATCACGAGCATCGCGCGGCCGTCGCTGCGCTCAGAGCCGATTGCGCTGAGCAGATCACGGGCCCCTGCCGCATCAAGGTTGGCGGTCGGCTCGTCAAGAATCACGATCTGCGCCGGAGCAATAAAGCCTCGCGCCAGCGCGATCCTTCCGCGCTGGCCGCCGGAAACCTCGGTGCCCTCCTCGCCGACCAGCGTTTCGATTCCTTCGGGGAGAGAGTCGAGCCAAAGGCCAAGGCCGGCGCGGCTGAGCGCGCCAATAATCTGCTCGTCGCTTGCCTGCGGCGCCGCGAGGCGCACGTTCTGCGCGATCGTCGTCGTGAAGAGATATGCCTGCTGGCTCACCAGCCTCACCGCACTGCGCAGCGCGTCCTGGCTGAATTCGCCGATCTCTGTGCCACCCAGTGTCACGCGGCCGCTGCTTGGGTCAAGGAAGCGCACGGCACAGCTCGCTAACGTCGTTTTGCCGGCGCCGCTGGCGCCCACTAAGGCGATCCGTGAGCCCGGTTTCAGCGTCGCGCTTACGTTCCTGAGCGCCGGCTGCTCGCGCCCTTCGAAAAAGACCGTGACCTGCTCAAATGCCAGTGAGCCGCCGATTGGTAGTGGCCTCGGAAAGGGGGAATCGCTGACCGGGACGGGAGCTTCGGTGATGCTTTCAACCCGCGCCGCCGCCTGCGCGCAGGCTGTGAGCCGCTGAGCCGCGTCGGGCAGCCCAATGACCGCTTCGAAAGCACCGATCGTGAGAAAGACGATGCCCGCCAGCAGCACGCCGTCCAGCTGCCCCTCGGCAACTGCTTGGACGCCGATCGCGGCGACAGCGATCATCGCCGCACCACCGATCGCTACGCCAGCGCCGCTGGTCGCGCCACTGATCCATGCGCCCGGCCGCTCAGTCGCAGCGAGCTTTGCGTCGGCCTGCTCAATCCGCTGAGCCCACTGCTGCTCGCGGCCGTAGACGGCTAATTCAGCGGCGCCACTGACCAGCTCAACGAGCTCAGCGCTCAGCTGCGCCCGCGCCGGAGCTTCACGCAGCCCCGAGCGCCTGCCTGCCCGCGCTGCCAGCGCCGGCAGCAGCAGGCCAGCAAGCAGCATCGCCGCAACCAGCACGAGCGCTGCTGCTGGGAGCACGATCGCGAGGCCAGCAGCGAGCACAACGACTGCGACGATGCAGATCAGCGGTGGGCCGAGAGCTCGCAAGTAAAGATCTTGCAGCGTGTCGACGTCGCCGACGAAGCGGCTCAGAACGTCACCACTGCGAACTCCGCGTAGCCCCTCCGGAACGAGTGGGATCAGGCGCTCAAAGAAGCGCACGCGCAGGTCCGCCAGCACGCGGAAGGCGAGGTCGTGCGAGACTATCCGCTCGCTGTAGCGCAGTAGGGCGCGCGCCATCGCGAATGCGCGCACGCCGACAGTGAAGATTGTCAGCGTCAAAATCTCCGGCCGCAGCGCCGCTTTGCTGATCAGCACGCCGGCGACCGCGAGCAGCCCCACGGCAGCCAAGATCGCGCCAGCGCCGAGCGCGATCGAAAGGATTAGCCGCCCGCGGCGCGGGCTGACGAGCCGCGCGGCTCGCACCAAGGCGCCCCAGCGATCGACTTGGGGCGGCGGGGACTGGGCAACGCTCATCGCTCTACCTGCCCGTCGACTACAACGCCTTCGCGAAGCGTGATTATTCGGTCGGCGGCCGCCGCCAATGCTGGGCGGTGAACGATCAGCAGCACACTGCGTGATTGGCTCAGCCGCGCGATCGAATCGCCGATTGCGGCCGAGGATTCGCTGTCAAGGTGGGCGGTTGGCTCATCGAGCACGACAAGTGGCGCGTCGCGCAGGAAAGCTCGCGCCAAAGCGACGCGTTGAGTCTCACCGGCCGAAAGCGTGCGCTGCCCGTCGCCGAGCTGAGTTTCAAGGCCTTGCGGCATTGAATCGACGAGTTGCTCAAGGCCCGCGTCGGCGCACGCCATCAGCAGCGCGGCATCGTCGGCGTCGGGCCGGCCAAGACGAATGTTTTCAGCCAAACTCGCGCTGAAGAGCGTTGGCCGCTGCGGCACCCAAGCCAGCTGCCGGCGCCATTCTTTTGGGTCAACGTCGAACAGGTCCACGCCATCGCAAAGGATTCGTCCGCCGTCGGGGTCAAGCAGCCGCAAGATTAAAGCGGAGACGGTGCTCTTGCCTTGGCCACTGGGGCCAACCAGCGCAAGCTGCTCGCCGGGATTGAGCGTCAGGTCGATCGATTCCAACACGGCCTCACCGCGGCCTTCGTAAGCGAATCTGATGTTTTCTAGCACGAGAGGGCCACTTCGCGGGTCAGGAGCCGGTAGCGGCGCCGCAGGGACGCTCACGGCGGCAGGAGTGTCAAGCACCTCAAAACACTGCTGCGCCGCAGTTAAGCCATCGGTGCTGGCGTGGAACTGCTGGCCGAGCATGCGGAGCGGCAGATAGAGCTCCGGCGCCAGCAGCAGCACTGCGAGCGCGGTTGAAAACTCAAGCCCGCCATTGATCAGCTGAATCGCGACCGCCGCCGCCACCAGCGCCGTGCCCATCATCGCCGCCAGCTCTAGGACGAGAGATGAAAGGAAGGCGATCCTCAGAGTCACCATCGTCTGCTTGCGGTATTGCTCGCCGGTCTCGCGCAGCGTTTCAACTTGCCGCTGCGCGCGGTCGTTGGCCTTCAGCGTCTGCAAGCCCTTCACGGCATCAAGGAAGTGCGCACTCAGTAGCGAAAGCGTGCGCCAGCGACGCTCGGTTGCGGTCCGTGCCGCTAGTCCAATCAAAACCATGAAGAAGGGAATAATCGGCAGCGTCACCAGCAGGATCCCCCCGGCGACAGCGTCGCGGGGGAAGATGTAAATCAGGATTACGACGGGAACCACGACCGCCAGCACCAGCTGCGGCAAGTAGCGAGCGAAGTAGGCCTCGAGCGAGCTCAGTCCCTGCACAGCGTTTGTGACCAGCTCACCTGCACGCTGGCCGCGCAGCCCGGCCGGTCGCGTTTCGAGCATGTGCGCTGTCAGGCCTGCGCGAAGCTCACCGACGACCCGCCGTGCGCCTAGCCTGCCGGAGCTTTCAAAGCCGAAGGCACAGAGCGCACGCGCCGCAACGACGGCGGCCAATATCCAAAGCTCGCCGCTTACATCGCTGAGATTCTGCCCTCCAGGAAAGGCGCTGGCGATGACACGGCCCAGCAAAACCGCCTGCGCAACTACCAGTAGCGATGTCGCAGCGCCTAGTACGACGGCGCCGACGAGCGGCGCTCGCGCCGAGTGGGTTGAGCGGAAAAGCCTGCGGTCAACCCCGCGCGGAGCGCTCTGGGCGCGACTAGCCAACTTAAGCTCGGTCGCTGGGGGCCTGATGGAGGCTGGTTTCAGGCGCTCTTCGTAGTCCGCTCACAGTGGTCAAGATTAGCGACGCAGCGCCGACTAGGGTCAATCATGGCGCTAGAATGAGCTACTAGTTAGTTGGTACATCCCTAGGGGACGACAGGCTTCGACGTGGTCGGATCGTGGGGGTGGTTGCGAGCCGAGGTTCCCGGAGGCCTCGTAAATCACCGGGAAAAACATATGTGCGGACTCTCACGAGTACGCCCTCGCCGCCTAGCACACCGCTAGCGCTGTGAGGTTCGGAGCCCGGCCCGCCGGCCGTCGGGATTTCTGAATCAAATGCCGGCTTACCTAGGGAGGACTGTCCTCGCCAAACTGGGAAAATTTTTTGGGGACTGGCTTCACGCAACCCCGCCGGCGAGGCGAGCGCGAAGTGAGATTAGAGCGCCGGATACGCTCGTAGACATCACCTCTTACGCGACCGCGGACGTGGGTTCGATTCCCACCGTCTCCATTACAATCGGCCGCATCGGCGTGGCCGATTGGCATGACTTGCCACGGAGGAGGCTTGGCTTGTGAAGTACCCAGCACTTGCGCAGCTCACGACGGTTCGCGCGGTGATTGCAGTGCAGCTAGCGGCGATGACTGTGGCCGGCCTCGCCACTGTATTTTCGTTGCCTAAGTTCACCGGTGACGAGATTGCCCACTTCAGTTATGTTCAGAGCGTCGCCGAAGAGGGCCGTTTGCCGCTGCTGGGCCCGACGCTGATAAGTCCGCAGGCGGAGGCGATCTATGAGGGCACCTACCCGTCGCCTGGCCGGCTCGACCCAGCCAGTCGCGGCCTCGGCGGCCGCAGCTACGAGGCCTTTCAGCCGCCGCTCTACTACTTGCTGTCGGCGACTGCGTTCCGCGTTGCCGGCAGCGATTACGTAGTCAAGCTCAGAGTGATGCGGCTGATCGGGCTGGCGCTTCTGCTGGCCGCCGCGCTGCTGCTGTGGCGCCTAACGGCCGAGGTGATTAGTGATTCCAGCGAGGCCGAGCCGTACTTCGCCTTCGCGCTAACGGCGCTACTTTGGCCAGGCATTGTGCTGCGGACGGTCACGGTTTCCAACAGCGGCCTTGAGTTCGTGATTGGGATTGGCCTGACGCTGGTGCTTTGGCGCGCTTGGCAGCGTCACAGCGTTGGCTGGCTGATCTGCGCCAGCGTGCTGGTCGGAGCGGGACTGCTTACGCGACTTACGATTATCGTCTTTATCCCTGGGCTGCTTATCTGCGCCGTCATCTTGCTGCGGCAGGCGCAGATCTCGGCCCGCGCTCGCTGGCTTGCCGCCGCTGGCGTGGTCGCGATTCCGGCGCTGATGATGGCGCCCTGGCTGCTGTCGAACCTTGACCGCTACGGCTCGCTGACAGGCTCGCGCATTGTGCGGCAACTGATGGAACCGTTCTTCAATCCAGACGGGATCAAATACACGCTGAGCGACATCCCGGGGCGCCTGCTGGTCGTGACCAGAGCACCGCTGGCGGAGGAGTGGTGGATTGAGCTGCTTTCCGCGCTGAAGCGTTGGGTCCTGACCGTGCTGATGGTGTCGCTCGTTGTGCTCGCGCCACTGGGCGTGCTGAGCGTGACGGCGAGAGAACGGCGAGCGCGGCTGCTCGTATTGCTGGCGCTACCAATCGGCGTTGGCCTCGTGTGGATGTGTTACGTGCTGCTTGTCATCAACTGGGATTTCTTCCTTCCGCGCTACCTCTACCCAGCAGTTCCCGGCCTGATGCTGCTGGCGGCCGTTTCGATCGGACGGCTCCGCAAAGGTACCCGCGCACTGACAGCAAGCGCCGCTGTGCTGACGGTGCTGCTGGCGGGGTGGTGGGTTTACCTCTCCACCGTTGAGCCGTTCACCGGCTAGCGGTCGGCGCTGAGAAGGCGAAAAGCCCCACGCCGCTTCTGCGGCGCGGGGCTCTTTAGCCGTGCTAAATCGCTGCGCCTAGTTGGTTGGCGGAACGAGCACCTTGTTGATTACGTGAACGACACCGTTGGAGGCATTGATATCCGCGCTCTCAACGGTCGCATCGTTGACTTTCACGACGCCGTCCTTGACCGTGACCGTCAGGTCTTGGCCCTCAACTGTCTTCAGCTTCTGACCATCCTTGAGGTCAGCGGCGGTGTAGATCCCCGGAACGACGTGGTAGGTGAGGACCTGCTGCAGATCGGTCTTGTTGCCTGGCTCAAGCAGCGTGTCAACCGTGCTTTGAATATCGGCAAATGCGGCGTCGGTAGGTGCAAAGACCGTGTACGGGCCAGCCCCTTCGAGCGTCGTCACCAAGTCGCCTGCTGTCAGCGCGGCAACCAGCGTCGAAAGGTCTGCGTTACCACTGGCGACTGCCGCAATCGTTTCGTTGCTCGTCTGGGCCGCTGTAGTCTCCGCGGCTGTTGTCGTGCTGTCGCTGCTACCACATGCAACGACGCCCAAACTGGCGGCGGCAATGGCAGCCATAATTGCAATACGTGTGAGCTTCATGTTCTCTCCTAATTTGATTTTGGAATTTAGATGGTACGCACCGAACTGCCGGCGCGATTGCCAAACCGCCAGCATTTACCAAGAATTTATGAAACAAGCACTTCATTCGCCACCGAACCGACCTGCCACGCCGAGATTGGCGGCGCGGCGAATAGGCGCCGCCAACCGTCAGCCGATTGGTTAGCCTTCGCCGATGACAGAAGACGAAGCTCCCGTCCCTGGCTGGTACGCCGATCCTCGCGGCGAAGCGGCGCTGCGCTGGTGGAATGGGCGCGCCTGGACGGAGCAGACCGCCTCATCACCGGGCGCGGGGTCGTTCGCGCCCCCTGTCGTTCCCGGCGACCGGCTGGCGGCAGGACAGGCACCTGACGCGCCGCCACCGGCCGCTGCGGTGGCGCCGGGCCAACCCTCGGCGGCAGCCGGCCCGCCAACGGTCGTTATCGCTGGTCAAACGCGACTGCTTTCAGGCTGGTGGCCGCGAGCTGGCGCCTACATAGCTGACGCTCTAATCACGTTTGCCTTCACGCTTCCGTTCATCATCGCTGCGGTCGTAATTGTTGCCGGGGTTGACTTTGCATCAATCAAAATCGTTGACAATCAGCTCAAGGGGATCTCAACCGAGGAGCAGGCGGCGGTCGGCGGCGCACTATTGCTCGTGTTTTTTGGCGCGCTGCTAGTTGGGTTCACTTATCAGCCGATAACGATGGCGCGCAAGGGTCAGCAGAACGGTCGCACTTGGGGAATGCAGCTACTCGGTATTCGCGTTTTGCGTGAGGACGGTGCGGCAATGACCTACGGCCCAGCGCTGGTGCGACAGTTCCTCGTGATGGTTGTACTTTATGGCGTGATCTCCGCGATCGGGAATGCGGTCACCATTATCGGCGGCACGATCGCGATTGCCCTCGCCTACCTTTGGCCGGTTTGGGATAAGCAGAACCGCGCACTACAAGACTTCATCTGCTCAACGCACGTCGTCCGTGACTAATTCGCGCCGCGACGCCAAGTTAGCTCCCGAAAGCCACGCAGGCGGGTAACCTTTGTATTGATGGATTCGTTGCCGCTAGCTGCCGACGCTCTCACGCTTGCTCGCTGGCAGTTCGCCACGACGACGCTTTACCACTTCGTCTTCGTGCCATTGACGCTGGGGCTTGCGCCGGTGATCGCCTACATGCAGACGAAGTGGTATCGCACGCGTGACGAATCATGGCTGCGGCTGACAAAGTTCTTCGGAACACTTCTGCTGATTAACTTCGCGATTGGCGCAGCTACCGGCTTGCTCCAAGAGTTCCAGTTTGGCATGAACTGGTCCTCGTACTCACAGTTTGTAGGCGACGTTTTCGGTTCAACGCTGGCGCTTGAGGGCTTGATCGCCTTCATGCTCGAATCGACTTTCATTGGCATCTGGGTCTTTGGCTGGGGCAGGCTCTCAGAGCGAATGCACCTCGCCTCAATCTGGCTGGTAGTTGCCGGCACATGGCTCTCGACAGCCTTCATTCTGATGGCCAACTCTTGGATGCAGAATCCGGTCGGGTACAGCATCGATGCCACGACTGGCCAAGCGCGGATGGTTGACCTCTGGGCAGTTCTGACAAACCCGATCGCGATCTGGGCCGTCGCCCACACGCTGCTCGCCTCTCTGATGTTGGCTGCTTTTGTGCTGCTCGGCATTGGCTGCTGGCACATTCTCAAAGGGCGTAACGTCGATCTCTTCCGCCCGGTCGTCAAGTTGGGGCTAATAATTGCGATTCCGATGACAGCGCTGACGCTGCTTGTGGGCAGCCAGTTTGGCGTAGCGCTGACCGGCCCGCAGCCGATGAAGATCGCCGCCGCGGAGGCGCTCTGGAATAGTGAGCAGCCAGCTTCATTCTCGCTCTTTCAGGTCGGTGGTTTCTCTGCCGATGATCCAACCCCGTCGTTTGCGCTCGAGATTCCCTACTTACTCTCGTTCCTAGCGACAAACACCTTCACCGGCAAAGTCGAGGGGATGAATCAAGTTCAGGCCAGCGCACAAGCTAAATATGGGCCTGGTAATTACGTCCCTGACGTGAAGCTCGCTTACTGGACGATGCGCGGCATGGCTTACATCGGTTCGCTCTCGATGATGATCGCGCTGCTTGGCGGCTTCCTCTACTGGCGCGGCACGCTCGAGCGCTCGCGCTGGTTCCTGAAAGTTGCCGTGGCCGGAATTTCGCTTCCGTTCATCACGTCACTAATTGGATGGGTCTTCACCGAGACCGCGCGCCAACCGTGGGTTGCCTACGGCCTGCTGAAAACCGCCGATGGCCTCTCGCAGTCGGTTGGCTCTGGCGAGATCATCGCCAGCCTCACGGCGTTCATGCTGCTTTACATCGTGATCGGGATAACCGCCTTCGTGCTGCTGCGCCGTTACGCAATCCTTGACCCGCCGCCGGCCCTGCCAGACGAAGAAGAAGAAGAATCTAAGTCCGAATTGGTGATGAGTTACTAAAGATGTCGCTCGCTGAGCTGTGGTTCTTTGTGATCGCTGGGCTTTGGTCTACCTATCTAGTGCTTGAAGGGTTTGACTTTGGCGTAGGAATGATGATGGGTGTGGCCGCGCGTACCGAGGACGAGCGCAGCGAAATGATTGAGACGATCGCCCCCGTATGGGATGCGAATGAGGTCTGGCTGCTCGTCGTTGGCGGGCTTACCTTTGCCTCGTTTCCGGCGTGGTATGGCACCTGGCTTGAGGCCGCCTACCTTGGCCTTGTCGTGCTGATCATCGTGCTCCTGCTGAGAATCATCTCGTTCGAGTGGCGCGGCCGCGCGGAACCGCGCTGGCGCGGGTTCTGGTCGGCAATCAACATCGGCGCCAGCGTTACCGCTCCGCTTATTTGGGGGCTAGTCCTCTCGGTGCTGCTCGCCGGCCTGCCGGTCGCAGGTGGTGGGCGAGTTGGCGAGATGCGTTACTTCGGCGACATCCTTGATTTCATCACGCCCTACTCGGTGCTTGGCGCGCTCTCGTTGACGGCAATCTTTGCCTTCCACGGAGCGCTCTTCCTTTCGCTGCGGCTTGACGGCGAGCTTGGGGAGCGGATACGCCAGCGGATCGCCAAGCTTGACGCCCGCCACCTGCTACCGAATCTAACGCTACCGGCGCTGCTACTTGGCGGCGGCTTCTTCGTCGCTACTCCCTTTGTTGCGCACTCCGTCAACGAGCGCAGCATCCTGCCGGTTGCGATTCCTGCGGCGCTCGGACTGGTCGCTTTGATTGCTGCCGTGGTAAACGCTCAGCGCGGCCAATTCGCGCGCGCTTTCGTATGCACGATCGTCACGATCATCGGCTGGGTCGCAGTCCTTTTCATCGGTCTCTTCCCGCGGATCATCGTTTCAACGATCGCGCTTGGTGATTCGGTCACGATTGCAAACGCACAGTCCTCGCATTACACGCTCGTCGTGATGACGGTCGCTGCGGTCATCATGATCCCCGTAATCATCCTCTACCAGTGGTGGGGCTTCAGAACGCTTATGGCGCGGCTCGGTCACGGCAAGATGCCGTGGAGCGCGCCCGACGCCAGCTAACGGCGCCGCTCGAGCAGCCCGGCAGCGACCGCTTGATAGGCGAGTTTGCGCCTGCCCTCCCGGTCGAGCAGCAGCGGACTATTCGGCGCTGTCGCGCTGGTGAGGCTGTAGCTGTCAAGCCAAGAATCGGAATCGCGCTGGCCCCAAACGGTGAGGCCGGTGCAGGCGCGTGCCTGGGCGCAGGCGCTAGCGACGCGGCGGAACACGGCCGCCTGTGCCGCCAGCGGGTCAGGTTGGTCCGCCAGCAGTGGCAGCCGAACGTCAAGCTCAGTTATCTCAACCTTGACACCGAGCTTGCCGAGCGCGTCGATGTAACGCTTCAGCGACGCGGTCGTGGATGGGAACCAAGGGCTGCTCGTACCGAGCATCGCGTGAGCCTGAATGCCGACCCCGTCAATCGGCACGCGGGCCTTCTTTAGCCGCGCGACCAGCGCCAGCAGCGCGTCGCTCTTTGGGTCGCCAACCCGCGCATCCCAAAGCAGCTCGTTGAGGAACAGTCTGGCCTTCGGGTCGGCCTTGCGCGCGCTTCGGAAGGCGCTTGCGATGTAGCCCTCGCCGAGCGTCGTATAGAAGATGTTCTTTGGCGTCAGCGGAGTCTCCTCGCTGTCGTAGCCGGCGCCGAAGATCGCGAGCGGTTCGTTGATTACGTCCCAGATTTCGACCTTGCCGCGGTAACGGCCGACAACCTTAGTGACCCGCTCAGCGATCAGTTGACGCAGCCGCGTAGCGGGGTCAGCCGCGGTGGCAAGCTCGGCCTTCAGCCACGGCGCGTTCTGGAGCCGGTGCCAAAGCAGGGTGTGGGCACGCAGGCGCAGTTTCTTCGCTCGCGCCCAAGCGACCATCCGGTCGGTCGCCGCAAAATCGGTCGTTGCCGCCGTTTTCGACATCTCACTCCACTTGAAGGCGTTTTCGCTCGTGACGGCGTTGAAGTTGGCTGCGATGTCGCTTTTCTCGGTTGCGCTGATCTTGTTCGAGAGCGCTGTCCCAACGAAGATGCCGCTCTGAGCTGCGACCTGCTTGAGGCTGCAGCCGACGCCGCTGGCTGGGCATCGCTTCTGCTTCGCCGCGGCTGAAGCAGGCAGTGCCGCGGCGCTAAGCGCGAGCGCCGCAAGCAGCGCAGAAGTCGTCACCCGACCGGCCATCTTTCAATCGTAATTGCCAGGCGGCGAAAGTGCCACCACTTTGCAATCAGGCCGCCCCGCTAAGCGCTGCCGGGGGAGGCTGCAGTTACTGTTGCGCGATGGCTTCGACGAACGCGGGCGCGCAGATCAACGCCGATGACCTTCCCTCGCCGATTAAGGCGATCATGCTGGCGATTCCGTTCGCCCTGCTGGGTTCGGTCGTCGCGACCGTGTTCCTATTCCTTGAAGAACAGCTGATTAACGCTGTTTGGGAGGACCTGCCGAAAGCGCTCGGCATGACCGAACCGGCTTGGTGGCTCGTCGTGCTGCTGCCGCTGATTGGGGCATCGCTCGTGATGGCCGCCTGGCGACTTCCCGGCAAGACAGATCAAGGCCCACTTGAAGGGCTTCACTTCGACGTCACCCCGGCAACCTTTGGCTCGGTCATTCTCGCCGCGGCCGGCACACTAATCTTCGGCCTCGTGCTCGGGCCCGAAGCGCCGCTGCTGGCTTGCGGCACGGCGGCGGGCGCCTTGGTCCTGCGCCGTCAGCCGGACACGGTGGTGAAGTTCGGCATGCTGATGACGGCGCTGGCGGCGATCGCAGCGATTTTCGGCAACCCGATCGTCGTCGTACTGATGCTGGCCGAGTTTGCTGCGCTGGGAATGATTCCAGTTGCAGCGCTGATGCCTGGTTTCGTTGCCCTCGGCGTTGCCTATGTTTGTGAGACGGGAGTTGGCGGCTGGACGGGCCTTGGCAGCGAAACTTTGGCTGTGCCGGGCCTGCCGGATTTCACCTCAATGTCGATCACCGACCTGCTCGTCGCGCTCGCCGTTGGCGTAGTAGCGGCGCTCGTTACGTTGGCCGCTCGCAAGCTTGGCGAGCGCGTTGCGCTGATGGCACGCAGCAATCCGCCGCTTGTTTTGGTTGCCGTTGCGCTGATTACATCGGGCCTCGCTCTCGCCGTCCGTGAGATCACCGGCGGATCGATAAACCTCGTCCTCTTCAGCGGCCAGATGGGAATGGGCGAGATTCTCGCTGAAACCTCGATCGGCGCCGTCGCGCTGATCATCGTCGCCAAACTGGTCGCCTATGGAGGCGCGCTCGGCGCCGGCTACCGCGGTGGACCAATCTTCCCCGCCGTCTTCCTCGGCGTCGCAGTCGCCGTCGGTGGCACGCTGATCTTCCCCGTCGCATCGCTCACAGGTCTTGTTGTAGCCGCGGTCGCCGCCGCCGCCACTGCAGCGCTGCGGGCGCCGTTCACGGCCGCTGCCCTTGCGCTGATGCTCGCGACCAGCGCTGGCGCGGGGAATGCCGCCGCGCTGGCAATCTTCGGCGCTGCAATCGGCTTCGTGTTGCGCGCCGCGCTCGATAAGTGGGAGCTCCAGCACGAGCCCGCTGAAGCGCTCGCCGCCGCTCAGTCGTGAGCGGCGGCGCTAGCTTCTGCGCCGCTTGCGGTTAGTAGTCCCAGCCGACGCTGTGGCAGGCGCTGGCGGCAGGGCAGACCTCGGTGATCCTGCCGCTTGGCTTGAGGAAGTCTGACTTCTGCTGGCGCGCCTGCGGCGTCGCGCGCGGCCGGCTGTGAGGGTCGCGCCCAAGCCGCGGCGCAAGATCACCGGTCGGCGCGATCGGGGTGCCAACGCCGCCTAGCTTGTCGAAAGCATCAGTCTCAATGCAGGTTGCGAATACGCTGCCAATTCGGCATGGGCCGCTGTCCCAGATCACAAGCCCCGAACCGCCGGCGTTGCCGCTGCTTAGCGACGGGATATTCCAGAGTGGCGTTTTGTCATCCGAGCGGCCCGGGTCGTAAGCCGGGCGACGGCCAACAAGGCCGATTGTCCTGGCCTCGTTCTCGGCCGAAACTTGAGCCACCTGGTGATCGCCCAGCGCCACGTGGAGCAGCACGTTGTGTTTCGGTGTACCCGGCAGCGGCTTATTCGTGACGTGCTGGCCGTAGCCGTTTGTCTCGCCGCGATCCCAGAGGTTCTGAATCGCCGACAGCAGCAGCATCCGGTCGAGTCGGCTCTTGTAGGCCGGCTTGAAGATCAGCTCGTAGGTGTCGAAGTCGGTGCTGCGCGGAGTTTGCATCCGGTGCCAGAGCAAGGTGTGGGCTCGCAGCCGCAGCTTATTCTTCGCCGACCAGGCGACGATCCGGTCGGCCGTAGTGAAGTCGGGTGCTTCGCTGCTGCCCGACATCTCGCTCCACTTGAAGGCATTCTCGCTAGTGACGGCGTTGAAGTTGGCCTTAATGTCGGCAAGCTCGGTTGCCGTGCTCTCATTCGACATTGCGGTGCCAACAAAGATCCCGCTCTGGCGCGCGACCTCAAGCAGGCTGCACTGTGCGCCGCTCGATCGGCATCTCTTCGCGGCTACGGCGCTTGGCGGCACTGCGGCGCAGCAGATCAGCAGGCCGGCAACCACGCCAAGTCGCATCGTAATCATCGCGGAAGTCTAAACGTAACTTTGTGATCGCGGCGCGGCTCACTGGCCGGACTAGCTTTCTGCTGCGCTGCACGACCAATAAATCGGATGCCAGTCACGGCCCGCGGCTGCTTAATGGCTACCGCTAGTAGGGCCAGACCGCGCTGCGGCAAGCTCTACTAGGCGGGCAGACGTCGGTGATCTTGCCACTTGGGGCAAGGAAGTCAGATTTTTGCTGGCGCGCGGCGGGCGTTGCGCGCGGTGCGCCGTGCGGGTCTATGCCCAGTCGCGGTGGCACGTCGCCAAGCGGCGCGATTGGGTTGCCTCGGCCGCCCGCAGCATCAAACGCATCGTCCAGCTGGCAGCTAGCGAAGACGTCGCTGATTCGGCACGGGCCGCTATCCCAAATGACCAGCCCGGAAGCGCTTGAGCTGCCGTGATTGAGCACCGGGATGTTCCACAGCGGCGTTTTGTCGTCGCTACGACCGGCGTCGTAGACGGGGCGGCGGCCAGCAATCCCAATTGATCGCGCCTCGACTTCGGCCGATACTTGGGCCACCTGATGGTCGCCGAGCGCGACGTGCAGCAGCACTTGGTGCTTGGGCGTGCCCGCCAACGGCTTAGTCGTGATGTGCTGCGCGTAGCCGTTGGTTTCACCACGATCCCAGAGGTTTTGGATCGCCGAGATCAGGATCATCCGCTCCAGCCGACTTTTGTATGCAGGCTTGAAGATCAGTTCATAGGTATCGAAGTCGGTACTGCGCGGCAGCAGCAGGCTGTAGTTCATTCCGGCGACGCCGAGCACAGCTCGCGTGAAGTCGGGGGACAGCGCAGTCAGCGCGCCGCCCAGAATCGCGCCCTGGCTGTTGCTGTCGTAATAAAGGTTGGCTGTGTTAATTACTGAGGTGCCGGAATCATTCTTGTAGTTGGTGTTGCCCGCCAGCCCGTCAGGGTGGATCATCAGCCGGCCGAGCGTCAGCTCGTTCAGCAGTCCTTGCTGGAGGCGGTCGGCCAGCGATGAGAACTGCGACATGTCGCCGAGCAGCGCAATCGCGTTAGGGACGTCCTCCTCCGCCATTCCAATCTCGGGCGTGGCACAGAACATCATGTTGTGCTCGCTGGCCATGTCGTCAACGTTGCCGGCGCCGACCTCAGTGGCTCTGCCGAGCAGGCCGTGCCCGTAAAGCGAGGGTCGCGCCGGCGTGCTGAGCGCTGAGCGCGGGATACGGCAGATGAAGTAAGCCTGCATTGACCCTTGCTGAACTGGGATGTGGCTAAATTTTCCGCGCCCTGCGACCTTGTACGACATCTTTCCGCCCGGCGCGCAGCCTTTCGAAAGGAAGCACGGCACGGTGACGGTTCCTTCAACTTGGCGGGCAATACGAGTGCTTTGGCCGAGCGTGTAATCGGTCGTCTTGGTGACTGTGAAGGCGGGGGCCTTGCCAGCGACTTTGCCGTCGGCGAGGTTCTTGTCGCCGAGCGCGCCGAATGTGCTATTGCGCATTGACAGCGCACGCTCCGACAGGTTGCGTTCACTGGCGATCGTGAAGTCCCAGGCAAGGTAGAGCGATGAACGCGCGATCTTCGCCTTGGCGAGCGTCTTGAAAATCGCCTCAAAGCTGCGGCTGCGCGATTTAACGGCGCCGCTCGGCCTGCCGCTACGCAGCGAGCTAAAGGCGGCTGCCGGCTTGATCACAGCACCGGAGCTGGTCTTCAGGTTGCGCAGCGCGACGATGTAGCGGTGCCCTTCGAGCCAGTTTTTTGCTGGATGAATCGTCAATAGCTGGCTATTGGTTTCAGCGATCGCGTCGGCGTTAGTGTCAAGCTCAACCCAGATTGGCTGGCGCTTACCCGTTGCGGCATCAATTACGACGATCGGCGCGCTAGCATCGGCGTAGCTGGCGATGTTGGTGATCGGTACGGCGCCGCTCTTTAATAGGTCGAGCTTCGGAACGAAAGTCAGAAGCGCGCTACCGGGGCTGAAGCCGTCGTTGCGATTGAGTTCAGGCGGAAAGCCGGAAACACCCTTGACGTTCTTCGGGAACTGGCTGGCGCTGAAGTTCAGTCGCAGGCCGGTTTCGGAGCCCTTCTGCGGCGTCGTGTGAAAGTTGCTTGGGAATGGAAGCAGGCACTGCCTTGCGTCGAGCGGGTCGCAGCCAGCCGCGCTGGCGCTGGCGGCCGGGATCAACAGGACCGCGCTGATTGCTGCCACGGCAATAGAAAGACGCTGCTTACTCATTGTCACTCCCCCAGTAACGCCTCGTCGTTGACCGACTAGATTGGCGAAGACTACCACGCACAGTTCGAAAGGTGGCCAGCTAGCTGAGCTCGCGGCGAGCACGGCTCGGGCTGGTAAACATGCACTGTGCGACTGACCGCCCGCCGCCGCGACGCCGACCCAAGCCGCCCTGACGGGCTGCTCTTGCTACTGGATGATCCGGTAACCGGCCTGCTGCCGTGGTTTGCGATCGCGTTCCTCGCGGGGCCGCTCTCATTCCTTGTGGCGTCGGTAGTCGCGCTTGCGCTGTCGCTGGCGCTGGTGACGGCCTCAAAGCTCCGCGGCGAGCAGGCCAAAATGCTGGAGCTCTCCGACCTCGTCTTCTTCATCGGGCTGACAATCGTCGCTGCGCTCGCCGGCCCCGACGTGATCAGTTGGCTGGAAGATCACGCCGATGAGGTGTCGAATGTGGCGGTTGCGCTGCTGGCCTGGGTTTCGCTCGCCGTCGGGCGGCCATTCACCGCGCAGTACTCAATCAACCGTTTTCCCAATGCCGACCGGGCACTGCTGGCCCACCTCGATCGCGTCGGCACGACGATCTGGGGCCTGGCGCTGACCTTTGCCGCCGGCGCTGGCTTCTACGGCGAGTTCGTCCTGCCCGACCTGGCAACGAACCTTTGGACCGGCTGGATACTGCAGACGGCGCCGCTGATCGTCGCCTTCAACACAACGATCTGGTTCGACCGCCGCGCACTCGCAAGGCAGGCAGGTCAGCCACCATTCCCGGGCGTATGGGCGCTGCTGCGCGACATTAGCTTCTGGATCATTCCGAGCGGCTGCCTGTCGCTGATCTTCGAGAGTGCGCCGGCCTGGTTTGGTTGGTCGCTGGTGGCCGTCGGCCTAACGCTGACGCTGATCTTCTGGGCGCTCCAGATTCGCGAGGACGGGCGGCTGCGGATCATTGCATCGCACTGATTGAGGACCCGCTGGAGCGGCTGCTGGGATCGTGCGAAGCCCGACTAGAGGCCCTGATCATTGGGCCTCCCTTTCCTGCGGACTTTTAAGCGGAGATCATCGAGCCGCCACTGGCGTATCGTCTTTACGGTGTTAGGAGTAGCCCTCGCAGCCCTCACGCTTGCCGCCAGCGGTCACGCTGCAGCAGCGGAGCGCCCCCCGATCGCGTGGGACGCGATTCCTTACCCGGCGAAGCGGAAGGCTGAGATGGCCTCCTACTCGGAGCGCCACTATGGCTTTCGCCGTTACGGTCTGCGCAACCCGAAGGTGATAGTTCAGCACCTCACTGAGTCTTCGACATACGGCCCAATTTGGTCGATGTTCGCCCGTGATGTCGCCGACAATGAGCTCCACGAATTACCCGGGGTTTGCTCGCACTTCGTGATCGATCAAAACGGCAAGATCCATCAGCTAGCGCCGATCAGCTTGATGTGCCGCCACACCGTTGGGCTCAACTGGACGGCAATCGGGATTGAGCACGTTGGCTTCAGCCCCTCCGACGTGCTCGGGCGAGCGAAGGTTAGGCGAGCGTCGCTGCGGCTGACAAACTGGCTGCGCTGCCGCGAAGGGATTTCGATCGGCAACGTGATCGGTCACAACGAAAGCCTGAAGTCGCGTTATCACCACGAGAACGTGAAGCGCCTGCGCGGCCAGACGCACGACGACTTTCCGACCAGCTCAATGCGCAAGTACCGCGCCGCGCTGCGCAAGCTGACCTGTTGAGCGGCTCACGTCTGACATTCCTCGGCCACTCGACGGTTGCGATCGAAGATTCTGGCGTGCGGCTATTAACCGACCCTTTGCTGCGCGGGCGGATCGGTCACCTGCGGCGCCACGGAGCCCCGGTGGCGGCGGCCGCGTGGGCCGGCCTTGACGCAGTGCTCATTTCGCACCTGCACCACGACCACTTTGACCGCCGCTCGCTCGCGCTGCTGGATAGGTCCACGCCGATCGTGGTACCACGCGGCGGTGGCGCTTTGGCGGCTGGGCTTGGCTTCAGCAACCTCGAGGAGGTGGTCGCTGGTGACCGCGTTAGCTTCGGCGCCATCACCGTGCGCGTCGTTCACGCTGAGCACGAGGGTGGGCGTGGCCCGCGCAGCGCTCACCACGCGCAGCCGGTCGGCTATGTGATCGAGGGCAAGCGGCGAATTTACTTTGCTGGCGACACCGACATCTTCGCCGCGATGGTGAATATCAGCCAGCCGCCGCTCGACCTCGCACTGATGCCCGTCTGGGGTTGGGGCCCGACGCTCGGCGCCGGCCATCTTGATCCGCGCGCGGCGGCCGATGCGCTGGCCCTACTGGCGCCAGCAGTCGCAATCCCAATCCACTGGGGGACGCTCTACCCGTTTGCACTTGAGCGGCTGCGGCCACGCGCGCTGAGTGACCCGCCGCACCTCTTTAAGCGCTATGCGGCGCAGCTTGCGCCGCAGTGTGAGGTGCGAATTCTCGCGCCCGGTGAGGCGACCAATCTTTAACTAGCGACGCTGCGCCGGGCGCATCGCGGCCACGACCCAAGCCAGCATCACTGCCTGCAGCGGCAGCCGCGCCCACAGCGCTGCGGGTGGAATCTTTGGGAAGCGCTCCGGGTGGGTTGCCATCTCAACGTTTGCCGGGAAGACGCCGATTAGCGTGAGGATTGCCAGCAGGCCGCCGGCGCGGCGCACGCGCCGGTCGGGGCAGATCAAAGCCGCGCCGGCGACTACCTCAGTGGCGCCGCTTATGAAGATCAGCTCGTCATGGGCTGGAAGCCAAGCGGGCATCATCGGCTTGTAGAGCCACGGACGCACGAAGTGCATCACGCCGGCGTAGACGAGGGCGGGGCCGCAAAGAAATCGAATCAGGCGCATGCGGCAAGCTTATGCGCCAGGCCCCGGCGGCAGCGCGAAGGCTTGGTCGCCGATCGCGATCACAGGCTCTTCGCTGCCGTCAGCGCGGGCCGTGATTGAGAGCGGGTGTTCGGCGCTGTCGGTTTCAAAGACTGCCATCGCGATGTTGCGCCCACCGAGCGCCGCGGCAAGAGCGCTCACGCCGTCAACAAGGTGCTCGAGGCCGCCGATTGTGCCGGCAATCTCGCCGCTGCTGGGGTTAACGTTGAATGGCGGTAGCGGCTTCACTTCCGGCAGAACGGGAGCCGCCGGCTCTAGTTCGGCGCCGTGATCGATCAGTACAACGCGGTCGCCAAGGTTTACCTCGATCGCGCAGAAGCGTTCGCAGTCAACGGTCGCGGGCCCAACGCCTGCTTCGCGGTCGACGACGGCGACGGCGCGAGTAGCGTTTGAATGGTGGAGGAACTCGCGCAGCGTGACGACTGCGAAGTCGAGATCTCCGACGGTTTCAACGGTCTCTAACGGCTCGCTTTCGGTTTCGTCCATTGGGTTGGACGCTATCAGTGGCGCTGCCGCGGGCTGGGCTGCGAAGCTATGGCAGTGGAATTTTCGCTGATAGGCCCAAGTTTGACGCTGCGCCCGCCCGAGCCCGGCGACGCTGAAGCGCTGCTCGCGCTCGCCTCCGAACCAGAAGTAACGCGCTGGTTCTCGTGGGGGCCGTACACCGACATCGAGCAGCCGCGTGAGTACATTGAGCGCTGCGTTGGCCAGCGTGAGCGCGGCGAGCAACTCGACCTCTTGATCATCGATTCGAAGCAGGGCCCGGCCGGCATCACCGGCCTCAGCGAGTTCAGCTACCGCGATCGCCGCTGCAGCGTTGGCACCTGGCTTGGCGCTGACTTCTGGGGCACGCAGGTCAATCGCGAGTCGAAGGCAATGATCGCCCGGCTTGGCTTCGATCTGCTGGGGATGAACCGGATCGGCTCCTACTCGAACCCTGAGAACGTGCGCTCAACCCGCGCGCTCGAGGCCGTCGGTTATTCGCGCGAGGGCGTTCTGCGCCAGTGGCACCGCCACCGCGAGCAATACCTCGACGTAAATGTTTTCGGCATGCTGCGCGACGATTGGCGAGCCAGCCAGCAGGCCGAGATTGAGGTCATTCTCGAAGGCTCTCTGCCGCGCGCCTTCCTGCAAGGGATTTAGTCCCGCGCGCTCCAGCTGAAGCCGCGCACGGCCAAAAACACGCTGGCCAGCATCCAGACAGCGACGACGGCAAGGTCGGAGAGGTGGTCGGCGATCGGCGCGCCGGTCACGAGCGCGGCGCTGATCCCATTAATTACGTGAACGAGTGGCAGCGCGTTGGCGATGTCACGCAGGAAGGTTGGAACATTGTCAACGTCAAAGAAGACGCCGGAGATGAAGATCATCGGCAGGAAGACAAGGTTGGTGTAGGCCGGCGCCGCCTCAAAGTTTGGAATCACGTGCGAGAAGGCGACGCCCATAGCGGCGAAGCAGGCGACGCCCAGAACAGTGAAAACGGCAAGCTCGGCCCAATCTTTAGGCCAACCAAGGCCGAAGAAGAGCTTGCCGGCGACGATGATGATCAGGATCTGAATTACGGCGTTGGTTGCCGCGCTGCCAATTATTCCAGATAGGTAACAGCCGCCTGGCAGCGGCGTGCCGCGGACGCGCTTGAGCACGCCCTGTTCGCGCAGGAAAGTCATTTGAGTAGCTAGCGCGTTGAAGGTTGTCGCCATTACGCTGAGGCCAGCGATTCCCGGCACCAGCACGTTGAGGTTGGCTTGGCTGCCGCTAAAGACGGCGCCAAAAAGGAAGAGGAAGATCAGCGGCAGCAGAAAGCTGAAAAAGGCAGCGGTAGGGTTGCGCCAGAACATCTTGCGCTCGAGGCGATATTGGCGCCAAGCGAGCGTTGTGTCGCTCATCACTGCGCCTCGCTGGTTTCGTCGGCTGTTAATTCGAGGTAGACATCCTCGAGCGATGGGCGAACGACAGAACAGTCGGTCAGCGACTGGCCGCGGGCGATCGCCTCGCCGGTCAGACGGTTGAGCAGCTCAGTCGGGTCATCCACCTCTTCGCTGATCAGCATCCCGCTTTCGTCGCGCCAACTGACGCGGTAGCGCGCTGATGCCTCGCTCAGCGTGCTCGGCGGTCCTTCCGCAAGAATTTTGCCGCTCTTGATGATCGCCACGCGGTCGCAAAGCGCCTGTGCTTCTTCGAGATAGTGGGTTGTGAGCAGAACCGTTTTGCCGAGGTCACGCAGGCGCTTGATCGTCGCCCAAGCGGCGCGGCGCGCTGCCGGGTCAAAGCCGGTCGTCGGCTCGTCAAGGAAGATCAGGTCGGGGTCGCCGATCAGCGCTAGCGCGAGATCAAGCCGGCGCTGCTGGCCGCCCGAGAGCGTCCGCACGAGCGCCGTCACCTGCGCCGCATCGTCAAGGCCGACGATTCCTAAAACCTCGTCAACGTTGCGAGGTTGGGGGTAAAGCCCGGCCCAGTGGGCCACTGCTTCACGAACGCGAACGTGGCGGTACATGCCTGAGCTTTGCAGCACGATTCCAACCCGCTCGCGCAGCGCCCGGGGCCGCTCGGCAGGATTAAATCCAAGCACCGAAACGCTGCCGCTACTGCTAGATCGGTATCCCTCGAGGATCTCAACGGTTGTCGTTTTTCCAGCTCCGTTGGGGCCAAGCAGGCCGAAAATTTCGCCTTTGGCAACCTCAAAGTTGACGCCGCCGACGGCCTCGTATTGATCATAAAACTTGTGCAGATCGACGACAGTGATCGCTGGCTGTGCGCTGGACACCGCGCAATGATCGCAGGCCACTGCTGCAATTCGATTACCGCTGATGCAGATCGTCGCCAATGGCGCGATACTGGCAACGATGGCCAAGGCACGAGCGATTCCCGCGCTAACTGCGCAGATGCGTTACGCCGACGCGGCGATCGCGACAATCGCTGTTCGCAGCGACGAGCTCTTCGAACACGCAGCGGGCGTCCTTGAGGTCACCAACATCGAAGCGGTTCACGCGATGCGCGTAGCCACGCGGCGTCTGCGCTCGGTTCTTGAGTTCTATGAGCCTTGCCTTGACGGGGCGCAGCTCGCGCCGATCCTTGAGCAGGTCTGTTCTCTGGCCGACGCGCTCGGCCAACGCCGCGACCCCGATGTTGAGCTTGAGGCGCTTGCCGGCTTCGCGGCCGCCGCAAACGAAGCTGAGCGGCCGGGCATCGAACGCTTCATCGACCGCACCAGTGAACAGCAGCAGCAAGCCAACGTTGAGCTCGCGCAGATGCTTGAGCGGATCGAAGCCGATGACCTCCGCGGCCGGCTCGCCGCGCTGATTGCCGTGCCAATGCTCGAGCCGCCAGCGGCGCTCGAGCCCCCGCACGAAAGCCGTCCAGAGCCGCAGGAAGGCGAGGCGCCTGCTGCTAAGAGCGGCTGGCTACGGAGGCGATGAGGCGATGAAAGCCCGCAAGATCAAACATCTCGACCCGGAAGGGACGCTGGCCGACAACGCGCAGCGCGTCGTTGCCGTTCGCATCGATGAGCTCTACGATTTCGTTCCAGCTGTTCTCGACCCGAGCCGCGTGAAGAAACTGCACAACATGCGAATTGCCGCCAAGCGACTGCGCTACGTGCTCGAAGTGACATCGTCGGTCTGCTTTGGCCCGTACGCAATGACTGCAACCAAGCGCGTGCGCGAGCTCCAAGACCTGCTCGGTGAGATTCACGACTGCGACATTCAGCTTCCACGCGTGCAGCAGATCCGCGCAGAGCTCAGCGCGGATGCCGTTGCTGAGCTGGTGCGGCGCGCCGGTGGAGCCGCCGACCTTGACCCGGCATTGGCGTCGGGCTTGCCTCACACTGAAGATTGGGCGGGACTAGCAGCGCTCGAGCACTACCTTGCTGTTCGCCGCCAGCTTCTTTATGACCGCTTCCTCACCGTCTGGCAGGACGTCGAGCGCTCGGCAATGCGAGCCCGCCTAGAGTACGCAATAGCTGAGCGACCTTCGATAACTTCCAGCTAGCTGAAAACCGACGCAATTAATTAATGAGCGATACCGAAATAGGAACAGACTCAGTGGAGGAGCAATCGCACGGCCTCGAAGCGCCGTTCGACGCTCGCCCGACGCCGGAGGATCCGTTTCCAGCGCCGCGCGAATCGCTCGATCTCGCCGATCCTGAGCTCGCGCTCAACCGCGAACTTTCGTGGACTGACTTCAACGACCGCGTACTTCAGCTCTCCGAGCGCGCCGACCAGCCGCTGCTCGAGCGCGTCAAGTTCTCGGCGATCTACTCCTCGAACCTGGACGAGTTCTTCATGATTCGCGTTGCTGGCCTGCTCGATCAGGTTGACGCCGGCATCGACCGCGAGCGAGGCGGCTACTCGCCGTCCCAGACAATTGATCAGATTCACCAGCGCGTGGTCCCTCAAGTTCAGCGCCAAGCTCAGCTTGTTAGCGAGACGCTACTGCCGCAGCTGACCGAGCACGGAATTGACGTGGTCAGCCTCGACTCACTTTCTGAAGGCGAGCGCGCCGAGCTCGCCGAGCGCTTCAAGCGTCAGGTATTGCCGGTCCTGACGCCGCTTGCCGTTGGCCTTGGCCGCCCGTTCCCTTACATCTCGAACCTTTCGCTCAGCCTCGCCGTGCTGGTCCGCGACCCACAGACCGACCAGACAATTTTCGCTCGCGTCAAGGTGCCAAAGGGGTTGATTCCACGCTTCTTCCCGGTCAGCGAGGGCGAAACTCGCTTCGTCCTGCTCGAAGAGCTGATCGCTGCCAACCTGCAAGGTCTCTTCCCAGAGATGGAGGTCATTGATCACGGCTGCTTCCGCGTCACGCGCGACGCTGACTTCGACATCTCTGACGAGGCCGACGACCTGCTCAAAGCGATCGAAGCCGAACTGCGCCAGAGGCCGTTCGGCGAGGTAGTGCGGCTCGAGATTGAGGCCGGCATTAGCGCTGAGATTCGTCAACAGCTAGTCGATGCGCTAATGGTCGACGAGCGCCAGATCTACTCCGTCCCCGGTCTGCTCGACATGACCGACCTTTGGCAGCTCGTCAAGCTGCCCGGCCACTCCGAGCTGCGCGACGCACCTGCATCACCGCTCACGCAGCCACGGCTTGCTGAGGCTGAAGGTGAGGAGCGCTCAATCTTCTCCGTCATCCGCGAAGGCGACGTTCTCGTTCATCACCCTTACGAATCGTTCGCCACTTCGGTTGAGCGCTTCGTGCAGGAGGCGGTTGAGGATCCTGACGTCCTAGCGATCAAGCAGACCGTCTACCGCACCTCTGATGATTCGCCGCTTGTTCCTTCGTTGATCCGCGCAACCGAAAAAGGCAAGCAGGCGGTCTGCCTTGTGGAGCTGAAGGCCCGCTTCGATGAGCGCGCCAACATCTCTTGGGCGCGCAAGCTTGAGCGCGCGGGCGTCCATGTCGTCTATGGCATGCCGGGAATCAAAATCCACGCCAAGTGCGTGCTCGTTGTCCGCCGCGAAGGCGATGGCGTGCGCCGCTACGTCCACGTTGGCACTGGCAACTACCACCCGACTACAGCGAGGCTCTACACCGACTTTGGCCTCTTCACCTGCGACGAGAAGATCGGCGCCGACGTCGCCGAGATGTTCAACTTCCTGACCGGCTACGGCCGTCCAGCCAACTACCGCGAGGTGCTCGCGGCGCCGCACTTCATGCTCGAAGGAATTCTGGAGCGGATCGAGCGCGTAATCGCAGCCAAGGGTGAAGGACGGCACGCGCGGATCCGCATGAAGATGAATGCGTTGGTCCATCCAGAGGTAATCGAAGCGCTCTACCGCGCCTCGCAGGCCGGCGTGCCGATTGATCTAAACGTAAGGGGAATCTGCTGCCTGATCCCCGGCGTTGCTGGGATGTCGGAGAACATTCGCGTCATCTCGGTCGTCGGGCGCTTCCTCGAGCACTCGCGGATTTACAGCTTCGAGCACGGCGATGAAATTGAGGTGTACATGGGCTCGGCCGACCTGATGCCACGCAATCTTGACAACCGTGTTGAGCTGCTCACGCCAGTAATCGACCCAATCTGCCGCGCCGAAGTACTCGACACGCTTGAGCGCTGCCTGCTTGACAACGTCAACGCTTGGGAGCTTCAGAGCGACGGCAGCTGGACGCCAGTTGTCGCCGGGCCAGATGACGAGCCGCGCTCCGTTCAGCGCGAGCTGCTCGCGCTAACTGCGGCGCGCGCCATTGAAGCATCGACGCAGACGCCGTGAGCGAAGACGAAAAGATTCTTCGCGAGCGTGTTCTCGAAGCTGAGATCAAAGCTCCAACGCGCGGTAATCGTAAGCTTGCCCAGCTGATCGACGCTGTTAACGCCAGCGAGCGGATTAAATCAACTTGGTACATGGCTGGCCTGAACGCCAGCCGGCTGGGAATGTCGGACCACTCATGGGTCCACATCCAGATCGTCACCAACATTGCGCTGCGCCTAACGCGGCTGCTTGCAAAGCGCGGAGTTGAGGCCGGGATCGTCACAGACCACGGAATGACCGAGCGAGATGCTGAAGTTGTGATCGCAGCCGGCGCGATGCTCCACGACCTCGGCCTGTCAATTAATCGCAAAGACCATGAGACCTACTCGCTATTTCTCGCCGCCGACCTGCTGCCCGGGCTACTTGAGGACATCTATGAGGAGCCGGAGCGGACCGTGATTGCCAGTGAAGCAATGCACGCGATTATCTCGCACCGCTCGAAGGGGGAGCCGTTGACGATTGAGGGCGCGATAGTCCGCGTAGCTGATGCGCTCGACATGGCCAAGGGTCGTGCGCGGCTGCCGTTCGAGGCCGGTGAGACGAACATCCATTCGCTCTCCGCTTACGCAATCGAAGAGGTGAAGATCAGTCCCGGCCGCGACACGGCCGTGCGCGTTGAGATCGAGATGAGCAATAGTGCCGGAATCTTCCAGGTCGATGAAGGCCTTGGAACGAAGCTTCGCGGCACACCGCTCGAATCACACATCGAAGTGGTGGCACGGATTGAGGGCGAGCACGAGAAGCGGCTAGTGCCCGTATTTCGCCTGTGAGCAGCGGCTCGTCCGCTACCCGCCAGCGGCGCCTTACGTTTATTGTCGGCGTTCTTGTCGCGGTGGCGGTCGCGATGGTGCTCTTCACTGGCCCTCTGAAATCTGGCGGCAGTAGTGAAAAGAGCAGTTCGGCCGCGCCGACCACGGCTACGGGCGCTGCCCCGGCGGCTGAAAAAGCTGGTGCGGCTGGCAGCACGCTGAAGCCAGCGACCGGGGACTATCGCGGCCCGGTTCCAATTCTGATGTACCACGTGATCAAAGCGCCGACCGCGAGCACGCCGCTGGCCCAGCTTTGGACGCCCGCCGAAACTTTCAAGGCGACGATTGAGCTGCTGGCAAAGGAGGGCTATAGCGGCGTGACGCTCGACCAAGTTTGGCAGGCGTGGCAGGGCGGCCCCGGCCTTCCCGCCAGGCCGCTCGTCGTCAGCTTCGACGACGGTTACCTCAGTCACTCGGTTACTGCTAGGCCAATTCTTCAGGCAGCTGGTTGGCCTGGCGTGCTAAACCTCAAAGGCGACAGCATTGGGAAAGGCGGCCTCACGCCAAGCCAAGTTACGGGGCTGATCGCGGCCGGCTGGGAGATTGATTCGCACACGCTCACCCACCCGGACCTAACGGCCAGCGACGATGCAAGTCTGACGACCGAACTTGTCGATTCGCGCAAGCTGCTTCAGGAGAAGTTTAAAATTCCAGTCAACTTCTTCTGCTACCCAGCTGGCAAGAACGACGCTCGCGTGCGAGCCGCCGTCAAGGCCGCCGGCTACAAGGGCGCGACCACGGTGGAGCCAGGCGTCGCGTCCAAAAGCGACAACCCCTACGAGCTACCCCGAATCCGCGTCAACGGGACCGACTCGGCGGCAACGGTCCTCGGCCGCGTCCGCAGCGGCGCGGGCGTTGCCGGCCGCTACTGAGCGGCTTTAGCTGCACCAGGCACCTAGCGCGGCGGCGCCGGTGCGGACAGAGAGTGAAGGGCGCGAGAGGCCGCTTTTCGGATCTTCGGCGGGCGGGAACAGGGCCGTACTTCTAGCGCTCAGCGGGTGGGTAGGGGTGGGGACGCTGGCTCTTCCCCCGAGGGTTACCAGTGAACGCCCTTCATCAGGTTCGCCATCGCCATCTGCTCAATGCTGGCCTTCTGTTCCGGCGCGGCGTCACGGCCAGAGGATGCCGCCGACTCGGGGAATACGCGAAAGGCTGCGTTTAGGACCTGATCAAGCAACTTTGGCGCCAGTGCATAGCCGACTTCAGCCACTGTTCCCAGCTTCGTATTGATCTGCTTCGGCTTGCTTCGCAGCGCGTCGCAGACCATCGAGCCGGCTTCGTCGGGTGAAATCGCTGGAAAGTGGTCGTACATCTTTGTTGGCGCAATCATCGGCGTGCGCACCAGCGGCATGTGGATCGTCGTGAATGTGATGTTGTCGCCGATCAGCTCGGAGCTCACCACGCGCGTCCAAGCGTCGAGCGCGGCCTTTGAGGCAACGTAGGCACTGAAGCGCGGTGGGCTGGCCTGAACGCCGATCGAGGAGACGTTGACGATGTGGCCGAAGTGGCGCTGCTGCATGTGCGGCAGGAAGCCCATCACCAGGCGGATCGCGCCGAAGTAGTTGAGCTGCATCGTGCGCTCGTAATCGTGGAAGCGGTCGAGGCTGTTGGCTAGTGAGCGACGGATTGATCGGCCAGCGTTGTTAACGATCATGTCGACCGAAGCGTGCTGCGAGAGGATTGTCACTACAAGCTCGTCGATCGACTCGATATCCGAAAGGTCAGCCGAATAGCAGTAAGCACTGCCGCCAGCTAGCTCGATCTCGGCTTTGACCTGCTCAAGCTTTTCGAGCGAGCGCGCCACCAGCAGCGGCGTACCGCCGGCGGCTGCAATCTCGAGCGCCGCCGAGCGGCCGATGCCGCTTGAACCGCCGGTAATCAAAACGGTGCGTCCGTTTAGTGCGGCGCGCAGCGAGCTGCTAGCGAATCCGCCTGCGTCGAGGTGGTTCTCCCAGTAATCCCAGATCACCTGTGCGTAATCGCTGAGCGCTGGAACGTCGATCCCGCTGCCGGCAAGCGCGGCGTCGGTCTGTGTTGTGTCAAACGAGCAGCTAAAGCCGGTGTGCTCGATCACCTCCGGGGGAATGCCAAACTCCTCGAGCACCGTTTCGGTGACCGTTGTTACGCCGGGCAGCGACCGCAGCAGCGCAGTGGTCTGTGCGGCGAGCGGGTCAAGCGGGCCGGGCGGTAGGCGCAGCGCCAAGTGCGGAGCATCGGCGGCTTTGGCAAAATCGTTTAGCACCTGCGCTGAGGAGACCATCTGCGGCGAAGCAAGGTGAAAGGCGCGCCCGTCGAGCCCCGGCTTATGCGCGATCTCAACTATTGCGTCGGCTACAAAGTCAACCGGCACGATATTCGTCTCACCGATCTCAGGCCCGATCAGCGGCAGCCAAGATGGCATCAGGTTGCGCGCGCGGCGAATCGCTTTGAAGAAGTAATAGGGCCCGTCAATCTTGTCTATCTTGCCCGTTCGCGAGTCGCCAATTACAACGGCCGGTCGGTATATCCGCCATGGCACCGCGCAGAACTCGCGCACCAGCTTCTCGGACTCAAACTTGGTGCGGTGGTAGGGCGATGGAAGTAGCTGCCCTTCGTCGAACATTTGCTCAGTGAAGACGCCCTCGTATGAGCCCGCGACGGCAACCGATGAGACCTGATGGAGCGTGCCTGGCTGAAGCTCGGCGACCAGCTCCAAGAGGTGTGCAGTGCCGCCGGTGTTGAGTTCCTCGTTGCGAGCTTGCGATGCCGTCATGTCATAGATCGCGGCGAGGTGAAAGACGTGGTCAATCTTGCCGCGGTGCTGGTCGATCCACTCTGCGCTGACTCCCATCCCGGGCTCCAACAGGTCGCCGCTAACTAGCTTCAGGTTCTCGCCGCCCGGCCAGTGCTGAAGCTGAGCTTCGAAGCGCTCGCGCGAGCCTTCGCGCACGATTGCGTGGACGCTCTCACCACGCGCCAGTAGTCGCTGAACAAGGTTGCTGCCAATAAAGCCCGTCGCGCCGGTTACGAGGTAGGTCGTCATTGGGCGAGACTAACGCAGCGCTCCGTGTTACGCAGCGCTACCAGCCAGCTTGCCAGCTGTCGCCGGCAGCGGACTTGAGCCGCTTGGCAGCATCCTTGCGCGCCTCTTTGCGCTTCTCAAGCCGCCACTGCAACAAGCTCATGCAGAGAATGAAGAGTGGGAAGAAGGCGATCACGATGAAGCCGGTCATCGTTATGACGCGGTCGGTCGCAGCTCCGTAGGTTCCTTCGCCACTAATCGGCTCCTGCGGTCCGGCTAGCGCAGCCGGAGCAAGCAGCAGCAGGCTGAGGGCCGAAACTGGAAGCGCGGCGAGAATCCGAAACATCACCCTTACAGCTTACTGAACGCTCAACGCGTCTTGATCTTCGCCTTCAGGAACGGGATTACCGTCTTCAGGAAGTCGTTTGTTGCTGGCGCGGCCAGTAGTGGGTCAAGGTGGCTCGTTGTGTTCTTGCGGTCAACGATTACGAGGCCACCTTTGGGCACCTTCGAGCGCGCCGCAAAGTTCGTCGCCCCGTTGACGACGCCGTTGCGCGAGCCGCTAAGCGAGGTTTGGAAGGCGTAGTAAGGAATGTTTACGTCCTTGATGTGCCACACGCGCAGGCCGAGGACCTTGGCCGCCGGGTTTTCCTTTTCCATTGTGCTGGCGCCGTCGGTGTCGACATTCAGGCGGCGCGGGTAGTACCAGTCGACGCCGTTAGTGCCGTAGCGGTCGCCGGCGAAACCGCGGGCGATGTTCTGGACCGGCGTAATGCCTGAGTTGTTCCAGCCGCGCGGGTCGCCGCTGGCTGCCAGCTCGCCGGATCGGACCTGAATGAGCGCGAGACTGGCGGGGGATGTTTTGTAGTCAAAGCCGTAACCGAGCGCCCCTTCACTAGTGGTCGGGAAGGGAGCCTTCAGGTTGGCGGGCAAAAGCGCGTAGCCCTGGAGTACCGAGCGACCCTTCGGCGTCTGACGTGCACCGACGGCGCCAATCTCAGCGAATGGGCCGGTCGCCCAGGCGAACCCTGAGAGGCCAAGCAGGTTGGCCCACGGACCATCTGGGTTACTGGCGCTGACCTTCAGCTTGGCCAGCTCGCCTTCGGCTTTCTCCGTGGTGTCGCTTTCGTCGGGGCCGGCTCCAAGGCCCCCGTCGATGGCGACAATACCGGCGATGTCCTTATAGCCTGGCTTGCCGTTGAAGTCCCACGCCGCGTAGGCGGCTGCCATCGAGGCGCCGAGCGAGTGCCCACCAAGAATGACGGTGCGTCCGCCCTTGGCTGCCTGCTTGATCACTACACGGGCGTCATCGAGCTGCATCTGCATGCCCCAGTGCTCCATGAACTGGAAGTCCTTCGCGTCATGAGCCTTAAACTCTTGCTTGGCGCCTGGCAGGTAATAGTCGAGCAGCTGCTGGGCGGTCGCCTTGCCCGCTGCCGCCTGCTTCATCATCGTCAGGTCTTCGAGGGCCTGCTCACGGCGATCGATCGCCCAAACCTGAAGGCTAGGCACCTTGCGGGCTAGCTCGGGTCCGATTATCGAAAAGTTTCCAGCGCCTCCACTGGTCCCCGGAATGAGGACGAGAACTTTCTTCGCGCTTGGGGACCCGTACTTCGTGACGAAGACCTTGTTGTACTTCGCCGGCGTGCCCGGGAGCGGGCCGACCTTGACCACGGTTGGCGGCGCGGCTGAAGCCGAGGCGACTAGCGTCAGGCTGAGGGCGGCGATCGTAAGGGCTGAGAAGTTCTTCGAATTAAGCATATCTTCGCACCGTACCATCTCCCCGTGGCCACTATCACCGCTTCCGATTTGGGCAAGGACGTTGCGGGCCGTCCGCTGCTGCGTGGCGTCTCTTTCCGGCTCGAGCGGCGCGAGCGGATGACGATCGCCGGGCGCAATGGCGCCGGCAAGACGACACTGCTGCGGATGCTCGCCGGTGAAACCCCAATTGACTCCGGTGAGCTGTCACTGGCGAAGGGAGCACGACTTGCGCTTCACGATCAGCGCCCGCCGCGCGAGCGTTCCCTCACGCTGCGCGATTACGTGCTGAGCGGCTGCACTGAGGCCGTCGCTCTAGAAGTGAAGCTGACAGAGTTGGAACGCAAGATGGGCGACGGTGACCAGCGCGCAATTGACTCCTATGCCAACGTCCAGGCCCGTTTCGAGCTGGCCGGTGGGTACAACTGGCGCGACCGCGTTACAGACATCGTCTTTGGGCTTGGCTTCCACGAGCGTGATCTTGACCGCTCGCTTGACAGCTTCTCCGGCGGCGAAATGACGCGAGGCTCGTTGGCCCGCGCGTTGGCTGGGTCGCCCGACGTGTTGCTGCTCGACGAGCCGACAAACCATCTCGACATTGAGTCTCTCGAGTGGCTCGAGAAGACGTTGATCGGGTTAGACGCGGCAATCATCCTCGTCGCCCACGACCGCTGGTTCCTGGAGTCGGTAGGAACCTGCGTTTTGGAGATCGAAGCGGGCCGCTCGCGCTTCTTCAGCGGCCCCTGGCACGCTTGGCGCACCGAGCAGGCCGCTCGCGAAATTGCGCTCGGCCGCTCGATCCAAAAGCAGAAGCTTGAGATTGAGCGGATCGAGAAGTTCGTCGAACGGTTTCGCGCGAAAGCGTCGAAAGCAAAGCAGGCACAGTCGCGAGTTAAGGCGTTGGACAGGATCGAGCGGGTTAGCGAGGATCCTCGCGACCGCCGCGAGCTCGGTTTCAAGTTTTCCACTCCGGAGCGCTCGGCTCGCGTCGTCTTCGAACTCGAGGACGGCCATCTGGAGGTTCCAGGCCGCACGCTTCTGAGCAACGCAGCGCTATGGCTTGAGCGCGGCGAGCACGTTTCGCTGGTGGGCCCTAACGGCTCAGGCAAGACGACACTCGTGCGCGCGCTCACCGGCGAGCAGGAGCTGGCAGCCGGTAATTTACGCACCGGGCACAAGGTAAGCGTCGGTTATTTAAGCCAGCACGGCGAGGAGCTTGAGTGGGACGGCGCGCGCACGGTGCTAGAGGCGGCTGTCAAGCGCACGGGCCTAACGCCGAACGAGGCGCGCGCTCTGCTCGGCCGCTTTCTCTTCTCCGGCGAGGATGCTGAGAAACCGCTCGATGGGCTGAGCGGCGGCGAGCGCAAGCGGCTCGGGCTGGCAGTGCTGGTGGCAGGCAAGTCGAATGTCCTGATTCTCGACGAGCCGACCAACCACCTTGACCTTGAGAGCCGCGAATCGCTTGAAGACGCGCTGCGCAGCTACGAAGGTTCGTTGCTCCTTGTAACACACGACCGTGCGCTGCTTGACGCCGTCGGTACCCGCACCGTTGCCGTTGAGCAGCACACGCTCCACTCTTACGCTGGCGGCTGGGCTGAGTACGCGCGCCTGCGCGAAGAGCGCGGCCCGCTGGCGACTATTGAGGCGCCAGCGACGCTTAATGAAAATGAAGGAGCATTAACGGCCGAGGAGGGGGAGCGTGAAGAAAGGGCGCGGGCGGCGACGAAACGCGCCAGCGCCAAGCCCCTGATTTCGAAGAACCGCGAGCGTGAGCAGCAGAAAGTGGAACGGAAGGTTGCCGACGCCGAGCAGCACCTAGCCGCGCTTGAAGCTGAGCTCGCCGACTCCGCAGCCTGGGCCAACGAATACGAATCGGCCAAGTCGCAGGCTCGGCACACCGCTGCCACGCGCGCCGTCGAGGCCGCCTATCAGGAACTTGAGCTGTTTGAGGCTAACGCTGCCGCCGCTAGCGCGGACGGACCTTGACGCGAACCTTGACCGAGTAACGGCTGGGCGTCATTGAGACTTCGGGGTTCTCAATTTCGCCGAGGCGACCCACCAGTCGGCTCCACTGTGAAGGCGCAAGAAGTACGCGTGAGCCGCCGCGACTTCCGGCTGCGCCAACGCTTGGGAAGCCAACATGGATGTGGTCAGCGTGGTCGCCCATTGCCAGCGTGTTGTCGGTGCCGGCGTATTCCATCAGCGAAATTATCTGGTGCGGCTTCATCGTTCCTTGAAGAGTCAAGAGCTTGCGGACGGTCTGATCGGTAATTGAGCCGGGGCCTTGGTTGCCCATAATCGAGGTGCCGTTCACGCTCGCAATGTCGATCGCGTTTCCGGACGAATGGTCTGAAACGTTGCCGCTGGCTGTCAGGTAGCCGTGGCCGCATGTGAGGCTTGTGGCGGAGATCTTTAGGCCGCTGCCAGAGAGGAACGCCATCGTCGCCAAGACGCGACGGTCGATCATCCCCGCACGGATGTCTTGCCGCCCGCAATCGTAAATATCGAGATTGGGATCGGCTAGCACGCGGCGCTCGAGCGCCTCTTTGCTCATCAACAGAATCTGCCCGATCGTTGCGCCCTTGCCGTTGCCCCCGAGCATCGGGTTAGCGGCGCGGTAAACATTGGCCGATGCCAAAACCTTCCAACCGTCAAGGATTGGTGTTGGGTCGATCCGCGGCGCTCCGGTGCCGGCCGGGCGGATCTCGAAGCGCAAGTGGGGTGGCTGCGCGAGGCCGAGCTTCTTGGCCGCGCGCTGGCTAGCGCTGTCGTTTCTGTCCGCTGCCAATGAAGCGGCGCCGATGCGGCCGAGGATGGAACCTGCAATTACCTGGGAGCCTTTGCGTAGAGGCTTCAGTGCGACCTGATCGCGGCGCAGCGTGTAAGGCGCGGCGAGGTAGCGGCCGAGATCACCGGAAGCTACGTTCGATGCCGACTGGCCAGCGCTCGCTGCCCCAGTTGCGGCGACCTGCTGCGAACCGCCAGCGTTGTATGACGCCGGGCGCTGGGGCTCGGCGAAGAGCCGCTCCTTGCCGGAAGCGGCGGCGCCACCAGTGGCCGCCGCTGTGGCTGGGGCGCTTGGCGCGTTAGCAGATGGAGCCTCATCGTTAATCACCTTGACGGCGCTTGTGTCGGCTCGTGGCACGATGTGCTGGGCCGCGAGTGAATCGAGCTGACCGTAGGTGTAGAGGTTGCCGTAAACGTCGCGAAGCTCAATGAAGTTGCCAAGCCGCTTGGAGCGGCCGATCCGCACGACCTCTCCATCCTGCACGGCGACCGCTGCCGCCCCACTTTGGCCGTAAATTGAGATGCCTTTTGCTGACCCCTTCGAGTACGTGCTGGGTCCGATCACCGGCGAGCGGCCCATCGTCAGCCCGCTAAGCGCGCTAATTAGGTCGGCGGGAAGTGCGGCTAGAGCCTTCGCGCGCTTCAACACATCGGCCACGTACCAGTCAGCGCGGTTGTAAGCGAAGATTGCCTTTCCGATATTTGTGCCCGCCCCGGAAGCTTTTAGGTAGCGAGCGGCCGCGAAGATTGCGTCAACGGGATTGTTTGGATCCTTGACACCGTCATGGTTGGCATCAACGCCGTAGCTCTCCCAAGTCCCGGGCATGAATTGCATCCAGCCCATCGCGCCGGCGCTTGAGATTGAAAGGTTGCGGCCGTAATCGGTTTCGATCTCGTTGATCGCGGCCAGAATCTCCCAGCGGACTCCGTACTCAACGCCAGCTGCTTGGTAGATCGGCAGCAGGAATGGTGGGATTCGCAGACTGTCAAGAATGGCGTTGGAGACGGTCCCTAATGGCGCGGCCATCAGCGGTGAGTCAAGCCCTGCAAACGGCGAGGAGGCGATGTCCAGCTTTGTCTGTTTGTCTAGGCGCTGGCTAGCACGCCGGCGCTCTTCGAGGAACAGCTTGGCTGCCTCCCGGCGTTTATCGGCCGCCGTTTGCTTCGGCGTCTTTGCCTTCGGTGGCTTCGTTACCTCGACGGTGCCGGGAACGGTGCCAAGGTCGCCGGGGGTCGTCGTCGTTGGAGTTGTCGACGGCGTCGTAGAAGTCGGCGATGGCTCGGGCGAGGCCGCGGTCTCGGCGGCGCCTGCTGGCCCGGCGATCGCCGCGGCCACCGCGATTGCGGCTGCAGATACCGTCGCTGCGTTTGTCGAGCGTCCCACTACCTGTAGTTATACGGCAATAGAGGCCGGAAAGCACGCAATTGCTGTGAAGATCCTGTTTTGATTGGCGGCTGCGAGCGCTCGCAGCTGAAAGGTTTTAGCTGCGGCCGGCGCGCAGCACGATTCCTTCAAGCCGGTGCGCGACTTGCTCGCATGAATCGATGCTGCCTTCGATCCAGCTAAAGATGTCCTTCCAGCGGATCACGACCATCGGGTCGATGCCGCCGGTGAAGAGCGCTGCGAGCGCTTCGCGGTGGAGCACGTCGCCTTCATTCTCAAGCCGGTGAATCTCAACTAGCGCGGGGTTTATGTCGTTTCCCGTGCGCAGTGAGCGCAGCGCCACCGCCACCTGCTCGGCGGCGCCGACCAGCACTTCAGCCATCTTCACGGCCTGCTCCATCGGCGCTTCAACGCCGTATACGCCGAGCATGTCACCGGTCTGTTCGGCGTAGTCGACGATGTCGTCGAGCGTTGTCGCCAGCGCATAGCCATCTTCGGCCGTCACGACGGCCGTTTTCTTTTGGCTGCCAAGCTGCACGATTAGGTCGTGTGTGATGCGATCGCCCTCGTGTTCGAGAACTACAAGCTCGCGCGCCAGCTCCGAGTGGAGCGGATAATCGGCGATCAGATCGCGCAGCACCATTGCGGTTCGCTCAATGTTGCGGCCTGACTCTTCGAGCAATGCCAGTACCGCCTCCTCGCTTGATCCGCTTCGTGGGGCCATCGGCGCCAAGTTAGCGCCTTCGCCAAGCTTGCGGCTCTGAGCAAGCTGTTCTTCAGCGCTCAACTTGCGCCCGAATCAATTCGAAGCCCTCGGCACGGCGCCAAACCCGGCCCTCGAGTCAGAGTCCGCCGCAGCTTCCATACTCTTTGCCTACACGGCGATCTCAGGAGCATCAAAAGTGCCTCAGCGGTTTGTATTACTAATTATCTGTGCTGCCATCGTTCTGGGCCTGGGCGCGTGCGGCGCTAAGAGCACCGCCGGGCTGCTCACGGTGCGCGGCCGCGTTGCCGTCGACGGCTCCAAGTCGATGCAGCCTTTCAACCTCAAGGCCGAAACTGTCTTTGGCAACTTCACCGGCGATGAGGACACCTCGGTTGAGACCTCTGGCGACACCGTCGCGTTGGAGCGGCTATGCGCCGGTCAGATCGACATTGCGTCTGTCACGCGGGAGATCAGCGCCGCCGAGAGCCGCGCCTGCGCAAAGAGTGGAGTTGACCTTCAGCGCGTGATGATCGCCCACCAAGCCGCAGTTGTGCTGACCAACCGCTCACAGGCGATCCGCTGCTTGAAAGACTCTCAGCTCAAGCTGATCTGGCAGCGCGGTTCAAAGATCGATAACTACAGTCAACTTGGCAGCGGCTTCCCGTCAGCGCCGCTTTCACTTTACGGCCCGACCGAATCGTCAGCCGTCTATGAGCTATTTACCTCGTCGATCATGGGTCAGGCTGGCGACTCAAGGGGCGACTACGAGAAGTTCACTTATCCACAAGGCCCGGAGATGATCGCCAAGGTTGCCGCCGATGACTCAGCTCTTGGCTACTTCGACTACGCATGGGTTCGTGACCAGCTCGGCCAGGTCAGCCAAGTCGCTGTCGATGCTGGAGCTGGCTGCGTTGCACCGACCTTGGCTGCGATCCAGGACGGCAGCTACGAGCTCTCACGCCCGCTTTACTACTACTTTGATCGCGGAAAGTCAGGGCAGCTTTCTGCGGTAGGGACCTTCGTCGAAATTACGATCGCCAACGCAACGCTCTTTGCCAATCGCTACTTCCTTGTTCCGCTGACCGCGGAACAGATAGTCGCTGAGCGAGTCAAGTGGCTAAAGCAGACAGGGCGCTACAAGCGGTCGCCTGGCTAGTTGCCAGGTTTTCACACTTCTTCACAACACGTTCACACCAGATAGCGGCTTTAGCAGCACGATGCAGTCTCCGCTAAATCAATGAGAAAGAGACTTAATCCTCCCATGCAGAAAAGACTGATGATCGCCGCGGTTTCTGGCATCCTCGCTGTTGGCGTGAGCGCCTGCGGCAGCAGCGACTCCGGCTCCAGCACGAGCAGCGTATCCGGCGCCGTCGCTGTTGACGGTTCAAGCACCGTCTTCCCCTTTGCCCAGGCTGCTGCCGAGAGCTTCCAGGCTGAGAACCCTGACGCCAAGGTAACGGTCGGCGAGTCCGGTACCGGCGGCGGCTTCGAGAAGTTCTGCGCCGGTGAGATCGACGTAGCCGACGCTTCGCGGCCGATCGACGAGGCCGAAGAGGTCCCGGTCTGCAAGGACAACAAGGTTGAGTACGTAGAGATTGCGGTTGCCAACGATGGCATCGCAATCGCCACCAACCCAGGCCTGAAGATCGCCTGCTTCACTACCGATCAGCTCAATCAGCTCTGGAAGAAGGGTTCCACCGTAAGCGACTACAACCAGCTTGGCGGCGGTACGCCGGCGGGCAAAGTTTCGCTCTTCGGCCCGGGAACCGATTCCGGCACGTTTGACTTCTTTACCGAGGAGATCAACGGTGAGAAGGGCGACACGCGAACCGACTACCAGCCATCAGAGGATGACAACGTGCTCGTTCAGGGCGTCGAGGGCGATTCAACTGCGCTCGGCTACTTCGGCTTCTCGTATTACGAGAGCAATGCCGACAAGCTGAACCTAGTTGCCGTAGATGGCGGCGACGGCTGCATTAAGCCGTCGATTGAGACGATCCAGAATGGCAGCTACAAGCCGCTCTCGAGGGAGATTTACATGTACGTAAACACGGCATCGCTGGCGGACAAGCCGCAGGTCAAGGCATTCATCAACTACGCCGTAGACAACGCCGATGAGTCAGCTAAGACAGCGCAGATTGTGCCGCTAACGCCTGCACAGCTGACGGAGGCTAAGGACTTGCTTTCGAAGGCTGAGGGCAGCTAAGGCAGCGCCCTAGTGGCGACAGATTCAGTTGCCCGCGACGCAGCTGGGCCGAACGCCGAATCGGTGTTCGGCCCAGCGCGCCGCCGCATTGGCGAGAAGGCAATCGCCGTCGTGCTCTTTGCTGCGGCGGCCACCTCGGTTGTAATCACGGTCGGGATCGTGATCTCGCTGGCCGGCGAGACGCTCACCTTCTTCGCCGATAAGGCGGTCAGCGTCAGTAGCTTCATGACGGGTGCGCAATGGACGCCGCTCTTCTCCGACCCGCAGTTCGGGATCCGTCCGCTGGTTCAAGGGACGCTGATCATCACCGGGATCGCGCTCGTGGTGGCGGTACCACTAGGCATTGGCACGGCTGCGTTCCTCAGTGAATACGCCAGCCCGCGCGTCCGCTCGGCGCTGAAGCCAACGCTCGAGCTGCTGGCCGGCGTGCCAACAGTGGTATTCGGCTACTTCGCGCTGACCTTCTTCACCCCGTCGATTCTGAAGGGGCTTTTGGGGATGGATGTATCGGTCTTTAATGGCTTGGCCGGCGGCATCATCGTCGGCGTGCTGATTGTGCCGACGGTCGCGTCGGTTGCGGAGGACGCAATGTCGGCCGTGCCACAAAGTTTGCGAGAGGGTGCTTACGGGCTCGGCGCCAGCCGTCGGCAGGTGACCGTGCGGGTTGTTGTTCCAGCCGCGCTTTCCGGCATCACGGCCGGAATTGTGCTTGGCGCTTCGCGGGCGGTCGGTGAGACGATGGTCGTTCTGATCGCTGCCGGCCAAGTGCCGACCACTTCGCTTGATCCGCGTGGCCCAATGCAGACGATGACCGCTTTTATTGGCGCGACGGGCAAAGGCGACGTTCCGACTGGCTCAACTGGCTACGAGGCGATCTTTGCGGTCGGTTTTGCTCTTTTCTTAATCACGCTGATTCTGAACACGATCTCGATTCGCTTCGTCCGCCGCTACCGGCAGGTCTACGAATGACTAGCGCCGAGGCAGCTTCGCGCCCGGTCAGTGAGGTGCTTGGCGTACCGCCGGCGGCTCGCACCGTGCGCGACAGAAGTTTTGTGCTGCTGCTAGCCACGCTCACGAGCGTTGCGCTGATCGTGCTCGCGGTGCTGCTTGTCGACACCGCGATCGACGGTCTCCCGCAGCTGAGCCTTTCGTTCCTGACCAGCTTCCCGTCGGCCTTCCCGGCCAAGGCAGGGATCGAGTCGGCGATTACGGGAACGCTCTGGCTGATGGGGGTCGTGACCTTCGTGATCGTGCCACTTGGCGTCGCCAGCGCTCTCTACCTCGAGGAGTTCGCCGACGGGTCGCGCTGGTGGAACCGGATTATTGAAGTAAATATTCAAAACCTTGCCGCTGTTCCGTCGATTGTCTACGGAATCCTCGGCCTTGCCTACATTGTTCGCGGGCCGCTCTCGCTTGGGCGCACCGTGCTGGCCGGTGGACTCACGCTGGCGCTCGTTGTGTTGCCTGTTGTGATCATCACCAGCCGCGAGGCGCTGCGCGCGGTGCCACCTTCAATCAAGGAAGGCGCGTTGGCTCTGGGGGCCACCCGCTGGCAAGCGATCTGGCGGCAGATTCTTCCGGCCTCGATTCCCGGGATTGCGACCGGCGTAATTCTTTCCATATCGCGCGCGATTGGCGAGACGGCGCCGCTGATCCTCGTTGGCGCCGCGACCTTCGTCGCCTTTAACCCGACCGGCCTTGATTCGCCGTTCACCGCCTTGCCGCTGCAAATCTTCTCCTGGATCTCCCAGCCCGACGACCAATTTCGCCTGCTTGCAGCAGCCGCGATCATCGTGCTGCTCGTGCTGCTCGTGCTTCTTAACGCCGTAGCAATCAGGCTGCGCAATCGACACCAACAGAGGTGGTAGCTATTTCTCCCGATGATCCCGTTCCGGCAAGTATGGTTGGCGATGTGAGCGACGTAGATCCCGCCTCCGATCCGCGCGAAGAGCGGCCCCTGCCAGCGGTTCAACGCCAAGTTCCAGCCGTGGCGGCTGGTCAAGCACACGCGCCTGTTCCCGCGGTCGGCCACAGCGACGTAATCGATGACGCAATCGAGTCGCCGGTTTTTGTAACCGAGAAGCTCTCCGTCAGCTATGGCACTTCACCGGCTGTTGTTGACGTTTCGCTGCGCGTTCCCGAGAAGCAGATTACGGCCTTCATCGGGCCGTCGGGCTGCGGTAAGTCGACGCTGATCCGCTGCTTTAACCGGATGAATGACCTGATTCCAGCCGCCAAGGTTGAGGGAACAGTTCGCTACCACGGCGTCAGCCTTTACGGCGGTGACATCGATTCGGTTCAGGTTCGCCAGCGGATTGGGATGGTTTTCCAGAAGCCCAACCCGTTCCCAAAATCGATCTACGACAACGTTGCCTTCGGGCCGAAAGTGCTTGGGATGAAGGGCTCGATGGATCAGATAGTTGAGCAGGCTCTGCGCCGCGCTTCGCTCTGGGATGACGTTAAGGACCGGCTCAAGGACAACGCCTTTGGAATGTCCGGCGGCCAGCAGCAGCGGCTCTGCATTGCCCGCGCTCTCGCGACCAACCCGGATGTGCTGCTGATGGACGAGCCCTGCTCGGCACTAGACCCAATCTCAACCGGCCGGATCGAAGATTTGATGCACGAACTCAAAAAGACGGTCTCAATCGTAATCGTCACGCACAACATGCAGCAGGCTGCCCGCGTTTCCGACCGCACCGCTTTCTTCATCGTTGACATGGGCTCCTCTGAAGAGGCGCGGATCGGACGCCTTGTTGAGTACGGACCGACCGATCGAATCTTCACCAACCCGCACGACATTCGCACCGAGGAGTACGTCTCCGGGAAGTTTGGCTGAGCCAGTGGAGCGCTCCACCGCCAGGCCGCAGTTCCACGAGCAGCTGTCGCTACTTGAAGGGCAGGCGCTTGGCGCACTAGACATTGTCGTTGAACAGCTCGACCGCGTGATGGAAGCGCTCGAGAATCAGGACGTTGAGCTTGCGACCTTCGTCATCGCAGACGACGACCGGATCGATGGTCGCTACCTCGAAGTTCATCAGGGGATCCTTTCGCTGCTTGCGCTCCAGGCCCCGGTTGCCGGTGACCTGCGGCTCGTAGCCGCGCTGCTGCATCTGATCAAGCACGCGGAGCGGATGGGCGACCAGTGCGTCAACATCGCGAAGCTAATTCCAATTGTCGGCAGTGAGCCGCCGGTCGTGCCGGAGCTGCTCGACCGCGTTCTGCGGATGGGCACGGCCGCGCGCTCCGAGGTTGTCGAGGCGCGCGTGGCATTCAAGAGCCGCGACGTCGATCTTGCGAACGACCTCTTCCGTCAGGATCGTGAAGTGAACCGGCTCAATAAAGAGGTCTTCCAGCTCGCCGTTACCGTTGGTGATGAGGTAGATCGGCGCGAATGGGCGATGACTTTGACGCTGATGGCGCGCGCAATTGAGCGGATCGGCGACAACGCTGTAGGCATCGGCGAGCAGGTGGTTTTCGTTGAGACAGGGCTTTTCAAGGAATTTTCCGCCGATTAGCTGTAAAGATTTAGTTATCGCGGGTGTTTTTCGCTCGCTTCCGCCGCACCAAGGCCCTAACATTCGCCTGACATGAACGAGCTCCCAACCGCCCGTCCAGAGAACGATTCACAGGGCGCCGCTTCGGTTTCTTTGCGGATCGCTGTAATTGATAACGACTCCGGTTTCCTTCAGGTGCTGGATAAGCGCCTTGACCGGCTTAGCTGGGAGCACCGAACTCTCGCTGGCCCGGCGCCGGTCGATGAGATTGTTGCGATGCGACTTAGCGCAATCGTGATTGACTTAGCGATCCTCGGGCCACAGGCTTGGGAATACCTCGAGCGGCTCTGCAAAGCAATGCCGGCTCTTGGCGTCGTCGTCTGCACCGGTCGCTCAAGCGTTGCCCAGCGAGTCCGCGGGCTGCGCCTCGGCGCCGACGACTGGCTCACGAAGCCATGCCATCCGGAAGAGCTGATCGCCCGGATTGAGGCTGTCGTTCGTCGCCGCCGCGAGGTCGATGAGCGTCACAACGCAGGCCCGCTTGAGGCAGGCGAACTGGTAATCCGCAACGACCATTTCCAAGCCTTCGTTGATGGACGCTCCGTTTCGCTGACGCGGCGTGAGTTTGAGCTTATTGAGCTGCTAGCAAATGCCGATGGCCGAGTGCTTGAGCGTGAGGACATTTACCAGCGGGTTTGGGGCTACGCGATGGCTCGCGGTGACCGTTCGGTCGACGTGTTCGTCCGTAAGCTGCGCCACAAGCTTGAGGCTGCTTCGCCGAACTGGAGCTATATCCACACGCACTTCGGTGTCGGTTACCGCTTCGCTGCAGAGCTGCGTGAGGGAGCCGACATCGTGCCCGACGCTCCGCCCGCAGATCTCGTCGCCGAAACGGCCGACGCAGCTGCCCCGCTCGAAGCCTGATCTGCAGGCTCGAACAGCCCGGCTCGCAGACGCGTAGGATGAGTCAATGCGCAATGCCGTCAACGTTGGGATTATCTTGCTGGCTGCCGGGGCGCTGGCATTTCTGCCGGCCGGCAGTGAAGTTGGCGCCGTCGCGGGCCGGGCACTTTCGTTGGCCTTCATCCTTGTATTTGCGCTCGGATTCTCGTTTGCGTACCGCCGCTTTGGCTCTGACTTTGAACGGCTGCCGGGGCGCTTGCGCGCGCTTGGCTTGGGCGCCGTTGGCGTTCTCGTCTTGACCTTCGCCGCTTGGTCGCGGCTGCTGGCAGGATCTGGTGGGCTGCTGACTGCGTTGTTACTGCTGGGTGGCTGCGGCGCGGTGCTTTTCATCGTCTGGCAGCGCTACCGCGCGATCGCTTAGGCCGTGCAACGCCGTTGCCGCGGCGTAACAGAGCGGCGCTAGAGACGTGACCGGTGCGCGACGACGATCGTCGCATGGCCGATCTGCGCGAGACAAGCGGGCAAGCGACAATTGAGCTGGTGCTGCTGCTGCCGCTGATCGCAGCGCTCGTGCTCGGCTCCTGGCAGGCGGTCATCGTAGGTCATTCGTGGTGGCTCGCTGGAATCGCGGCGCGCGCCGCGGCGCGCGCGCAGCTAGTGGGCGGCGACCCTGACCGCGCCGCGCGGCGCGCCTTGCCGCGTGGAGCTCGCGAGCGGCTCGTGCTGACGCGCCGAGGTAGCGGCGAGCTGACGCTGCGGCTGGCCGTGCCCGCCGTTGTTGGCGGCCTGCGGCTTGGCAGCGCGACGGCGCGAATCGGTCCCCCGGCTGGTGGCGCGCGGTGATCGCGGCTGACTTGATCGTGCTCGGCGAGCGGAGCGAGCTTGAGCTGCTTGCCCCGGCGCTGGCGATAGCGCTCGCCGCTAAGCACGCCGAACGCGTGGCGCTCGTGATCACGCTGGTCGGAGATCGCGCGCCACGACGGCGCTGGGCTGCTCCGGCCTCGGCCGCAGCGGTTCGCCATCGCGATCAACTCACCGATCAGGGAGTGGCCGCGGGCGCGCGAGGGCGGCTGGTGACGACTCACTGCGATGGCGATCGTGCCGTCGCGAGCGCCGAACGTTTGATCGCTGGTGCGGAGATCCCAGTGGTGCTCGTCGCGCTGTGCCCGCGTGAAAGTGAACTTGACGCGTTGATCAGCCAAGCCCGCCGGGTTGTTGTCGCGAGCTCGGATGATCAGCAGTTGGATCGCCTCGCGATCAAGCAGCTAGAGCAGCTTGGCGCCGACGCCGAGCTGCTCGAACCGCCGCCTTCAGCGCTGGCCCGTTTAGCTGCAGCCGGTCTTAGCTGGGGCCCGCTGGCGCGCAGCGAAGGGCAGGCATCGGTTGAGCTGATTGCGGCGGCGCCAATTCTGTTGGCGGTAACGCTGGCAGCCGCGCAGCTGCTGGCAGCAGGGCTCTGCCGTGAGCTGGCCGGCGATGCCGCCGGTGCTGGCGCGGCAGCGCTGCTGCAGGGTCGCGACCCGCAGGCCGCTGCGCGGCGCGCGCTGCCCGGCTGGTCGCGCGGCCAGGTCCGCGTTACGCGCCGCGGCCGTGAAATGAGGGTGGCGATCAGCCCGCCAAGTTTGATTCCCGGGCTGGCAAGGCTGCTCAGCGTTGAGGCCCGCGCCAACGCCGGGCCGCCGGCGTGAAGGCGGCCGCGGATGATGGTCAGGCGCTGATCCTCGTCGTCGGCGCGCTCGCAGCGCTGCTCGCAGGTGCCGGTGGCCTAGGAATGTTGGCGCGCGGTCTTGGCGCCCACGCCGACCACCAGCGCGCCGCCGACTTAGCTGCGCTTGCCGGAGCAAGGGCGCTTGTCGACGCCTTTCCTCGGGCGCTGGAAGCGCCGGGCTCCGCCCGCCATCTTGGTGCCAGCGCCTACCTCCAGCTAGCTCGTTCGGTTGCGCAGCGCACCGCGGCGCGCAACGGGGCGCGCCGCGTCTCGATCGGCTTCGCTTCCGGCCAGCTGCCGGACCGAGTGACGGTCACCGTTAGCGACCCAATCAACGTTCCTGGTGGCGGCCTCGTTGCCAAGCCGGTGACGGCCGAGGCGCAGCTGGCGGCCTTCGCCGTTCCGATTGGGGATGGCGAGTACCCGGGGCCGTACGCTTATCGCCAAGGCAAGCCGATGCGCCCCGACACGGCGCTGGCCTTCGATCGGATGGCCGCCGCGGCAAGGCGCAGCGGGTTCTCGCTGAGCGTTGTTAGCGGCTACCGATCAAATGCCGAGCAGGCTCGCCTTTTTGCCGCGCACCCCGACCCAAAGTGGGTCGCCCCGCCGGGGCAATCACTCCACCGGCTCGGCACCGAGCTCGACCTCGGCCCGCCCGGCGCCTACGGCTGGTTGGCGGCAAACTCGAAGCGCTTCGGCTTTCTTAAGCGATATTCTTGGGAGCCTTGGCATTTCGGTTTAGTCGCAAACCCCGGAAGCGCTTCGGTTGGCTTCGCGCCACCCGGTGGCGCCGCCAGCCAAGTTCCAACCTTCGTTCCGGCTGCCTACCGCGAGCCGCTGCGCCGCGCTGCTTCGCGCTGGTCGGTCGGTGCGGCGCTGCTGGCGGCGCAGCTTCAGCAGGAGTCGGGCTTTAACCCGCGCTCGGTCTCCAGCGCCGGCGCGCAGGGGATAGCGCAGTTCATGCCGGGAACCGCGCGCAGCTACGGCCTAAGTGACCCGTTCGACGCAGCGGCAGCGATCAACGCTCAAGCTCACCTGATGCATGACCTGCTGCGCCGCTTCGCTTCGGTGCCGTTGGCGCTAGCCGCCTACAACGCTGGCTCGTCCCGCGTCGGCGCCTGCTGGTGTGTGCCACCGATCGCCGAAACGCAGGCCTACGTTGCGCGGATCGTGGCGATCGCGCGCGGCGCCGGCGTAGCCGCTGGTAGCGGTGAGCCGCCGGTGCGGCTGATTCGCTGAGCGTTGCGGCAAACTAGGGGAACGATGGCTCCCTTCCGTTACGCGCTGCGCGTGCGCTTCAACGAATGCGACCCGCAGCGCGTAGCCTTCAATGCCAACTTCCTAACTTACATCGACGTCGCGATAACCGACCTTTATCGCCAGCACTGCGACGGTTCGTATGTCGAAGTGATGGAGCGTAGTGGCGTCGACGTTGTCGTCGCCGAGGCCAATCTCAAGTTCGTCGCGCCCGCCCACTTTGATCAGGAGATTGAGGTCGCTCTCACGGTCGAGCGGCTCGGCAACACGAGTATCGAAGTCTCGGCGCTGATCTGCTTCAAGGGCAAGACACTCGTAACTGCCGAGCTTCGTTACGTCTTCGTTGACATTGAAAGCTGGGGGAAGACACCGATCCCTGCTCAGATCCGCGCGATGATGGCCCAGTTCGGCCCGACCTAGGTGGCCGTAGCCGGCCCGCGTGGCGAAGCCGAGACGGCGCAAAGCGCCGCAGCCGTGTGGTAGCTTCACGCCCGAGGAGAGAAACGCCGCGTGCTTCGCAGCGGCAGAGGGGGAGCAGTGAGGAAGCTCGTCACCACATTTGTAGTTGCCGCTTGCAGCTTGATGGTGCTCAGCAGCGTCGCCGCTGCTAAACCAAGCTGCGATCCGCTCGACGGACGTGACTGCCTGCTGCCGTGGCCGAGCAATCACTCCACGGTCAAGGACGCCAAGACGCAGACCGGCCGGCGACTTGAGCTCAGCGCGCCGTTAATGCCGAAGAATGCCTCCGGCGTGCCGGCATTCCCGGCCGACATCAACCACAGCGATGGCTTTGGTCCGGGCAGCGCCATGCTGACTTACGTTGAGGGCCTCGACCTCGTCAAGACCGGCGCCGTGCCGATTACCAACATTGGCGCCTACACAGCAAAGAACGCCCCAATAGTCGTAATCGACGCGCTAACCGGTGAGCGCCAAATGATCTGGGCTGAGCTGGACTCCAACCCTGACAATGAGGCCCGCACCAGTGGCCTGCTGATGATTCACCCGGCCCGCAACCTGCGCGAAGGACGGCGCTACATCGTCGCGCTGCGCAACCTGAAGAACTCGGCTGGCGCGGCGATCAGCGCTGGTGCTGCCTTCAAATCGCTGCGCGATGGCGCGCCGAGCGCAGCCGTCAAGGCGCGAGCGGGCGACTACAAGTCAATTTTTGGATCGTTGAAGAAAGCTGGCATCGAGCGCAAATCGCTCTACTTGGCATGGGATTTCACGGTTGCCAGCGAAAGTAACCTGACGGAGCGGTCGCTGGCAATGCGCAACGAGGCCTTTGCCGCGCTGGGCGACAAAACAATGGCCGACCGCAAGGTTCAGGGAAGCTCGCCGAAGTTCACGATCGACGCGATCACGAACTTCACGCCAGCCGAGAACGCTGACACGGCGCGCCGCGTTGAAGGCACGTTGACGCTGCCCTGCTACCTGCAAGTCGCCAACTGCGCGCCCGGCGGGGCATTTGCTTATCGTCCGCAGAAAGGCAAGCGGACGGCATGGATCCCGAAGCGGAACGGCACGATGACGGCGAAGTTTTACTGCGCAATCCCGCGCGCGGCGATGACGACTGCGGGGCGCCCGGTCGTTTACGGCCACGGCCTGCTGGGCAACCCGCGGGAGATTTTTGGCACCGGTAACCAGATCCTTGCTGGCAAGTACAATCTGGTGCTCTGCGCCACGCGCGAGATCGGCATGGCCGACGACGACGTGCCGAACGCAATCGCGCTGCTCGGTGACCTTTCGAAATTCGCATCGCTCCCCGACCGCTTGCAGCAAGGAATGCTGAACGGTTTGATGCTCGGCCGGGCCATGCTTCATCCAAACGGTCTGTCGGCCAACGCGGCTTTTAAGAACGATGCTGGCAAGTCGGCGATCAACACCGCGAAGCTCTTCTATAACGGCAACAGCCAAGGCGGTATTCAGGGTCCGGCGATCACTGCACTGGCCCCCGATTTCACGCGCTCGGTGCTTGGCGTGCCGGGGATGAACTACAGCTTGCTGCTGCCGCGCAGCATCGACTTTGATATCTATGAGGCGTTCTTTAAGCCAGCCTACCCGAGCCGTCTCGCACGTCAGATCCTGCTGAACGTGATCCAGAACCTTTGGGATCGCGGCGAGGGCAACGGATATGCGCGCCATGCGACCGATGATCCGCTGCCGAACACGCCAAAGCACCAGGTGCTGCTTGAGGCCGTCGTCGGCGATCATCAGGTGGCGCAAGTTGCGGCGCAGAACCTGGCTCGCACGGTGGGCGCAGTCGGTCGCAGGCCAGGAACAGACCGCGGCCGCAGCAACGACAAGGTTGACCTCTACGGAATTCGCAAGTCGGGGGCAGCAGGCGATTCCTACTACGTCCTCTTCGACAGTGGGCCAATTCGCACCGTGGACGGCAAAGTGATCGGCACCGACGTGCCACCAAACGGTGACATCGCTCCGCGCCTCGGCCAGGATCCTCATGGCCTCTTTGACCTTGCGCGTGGCGAGCAAGCCTCGGCCTTTTTCAACGGCACTTTCCTTGACGTCTGCCCCAAAGGCCGCGCCTGCCGCCTCGACGGCTGGGCTTACTAAGCGGGGGCGCTAGCAGGCGGCCGATAGCTCAACGGGGATTCCGTTGAGCACCGCCGTGCCGGAGATCTCGTCAACGCGCTCAGTGTCGCCGAGCAGGTTGACATTGGCGCCGGCGTGGGCGCTGGCGACGTTGATTTCAGTTTCCTCGCCGTCGTGGCCCCAGCCGTGCGGCACGGAAACGACGCCAGGCATCATCGTGTCGCTGTGGACGGCGGTCAGTTCGATTGAACCGCGCGTTGACTTCAGCACCGCGCGCTGACCGTCGGCTACGCCGCAGCGGGCGGCGTCATCGGGGTTTACGAGCACGGTGCAGCCTTCGGGCCCGGAGACGAGCTTTGGCACGTTGTGCATCCATGAGTTGTTGGAGCGCAGCTGTCGGCGGCCGATCAACAGCAGCCCGTTGCCGTTTATCGGCGCGCTGCTCAGTTCGGCGCGCAAACGGGCGACGTCTGCAATGATCTCCGGCGGCGCCAGCTCAACCAGGCCGCTGGCCGTGCGCAGCGACTCGGGGATCCTTGGCTCGAGCGCGCCGAGGTCGATCCCGTGCGGGCTGGCCTCAAGCTTGGCGAGCGTCAGGCCGTCAGGGTCGGCGCCAAAGCCGTCGCCGTAAGGGCCGCAGCGGAGCATGATGTCGAGCAGTCGATCGGGGCCGACGCGATCGCCAACCTCGGCGACCAGCTCGGCCGGGTCGCGGCCGGCGACGGGCGAGGTTTCGCTGCGCGTTTCGCGGCCCGCTAGTTCGAGCGCAAAGAAGTCGTCGATCGCATCGATGTCGGCCGCCGCGCCGGCGCCGCTGGCGATCGCCGTCAGCCGCAGCAGAATCTCCCACTCGTCGAGCATCCCTGACGGTGGCTGAAAGATCGGCGGCGAATAGTTGGCGAAGTTCCGTACCGCAAAGACGGTGAAAACGAGGTCAAAATGCGAATGCTCGAGCGCTGAGAGCGCAGGGAGGATTACGTGCGCGTGGCGCGATGTTTCGTTGCGGTAGATGTCGATGCTGATCATCAGGTCGAGCGTGTCAAGGGCGTTCGCGAGCCGGTCGCCGTTTGGCGTTGAGAGCACCGGGTTGCCGCCGATTGTGATCAGCGAGCGGATCTGTCCTTCGCCGGGAGTTTCGATCTCTTCGGTAAGACAATTGACGGGAAGTTCGCCGAGCACTTCGCCGCGGCCAGTGGCGCGCGTCGCCCAGCGGTGGATTTTCATCCCGCGCCCACTGCCTGAGGCGCCCTGCGTGTTTGGTGAGCCAGCCGCTGGCTTCGCGAACATCACGCCGCCGGGGCGGTCGAGGTTGCCAGTCAGCGTGTTAATCACGTCGATTAGCCAGCTCGTAACGGTGCCGAAGGGCTGCGTTGTCGTGCCGATCCGGCCGTAGACGGCGGCGCTCGGCGCGGCCGCCAGCTCACGCGCGATCCGGCGGATTGTCTGGGCCTCAATGCCGCAGCTTGCCGCGACGGCTTCGGGCGTGAAAGGCTGCGCTGCCCGCTCAACCTCTTCAACGCCGCTGAGTAGTCCGTCGAGGTGATCGCCCGGCGCCACAAGCCCTTCGCCGAAGAGCGCGTTGACGATCGCGAAGCAAAGCATCGCGTCGCCGCCGGGGCGGATGAAGTGGTGCTCATCGGCGGCCTCGGCGGTGCGCGAACGGCGCGGGTCGATCACGACGACCTTGCCGCCGCGCTCGCCGATCTTCTTCATCCGGCCGCGGAAGTCGGGCGCGGTCATCAGCGAGCCGTTGGAGACGAGCGGGTCGGCGCCAAGAATCAGCAGGTAGTCGGTGCGGTCGATGTCGGGGATCGAGATGCTCAAGGAGGTGCCGAACATCAGCCCGCAGGCAACCTGCTTTGGTGCTTGGTCGACGCTGCTGGCGGAGAAGATGTTGCGCGTGCCGATTGCTTTGAGCATCGGCCGACCGTAAATCAGACCACTGAGCGAATGGGCGACCGGATTGCCGAGGTAGGCGGCGAAGGCTTGGCGGCCGTGCTCGGCGTCGATCGCTTTGAAGCGCTCGTCAATGAAGGCGAATGCTTCGTCCCAGCTGCAGGGCGCGAGCTCGCCGTCGGCGCCGCGCATCATTGGCGTGCGCAGGCGGTCCGGGTCGTCGTGAAGCGCGCCGATGCTGGCGCCCTTCGGGCAGATGAAACCGTGGCTTAAGGCGTCGTCCTTATCGCCACGAACCTTCGTAACTTTGCCGTCCTCAATCGTCAGTTCGAGGCCGCATGTCGCTTCGCAGAGCGGGCAGGTGCGTAGCGCCGTTGTTGCCATCTGCTCACCCTATAGGCGCTGGCGCTCTTATCCTCAACTAGGTGGCTGAGAAAAAGCAACAGAGCGAGCGCGAAGGGCGCCTGCGCGAGCAGCGTTTGGCGTTGCCCGACGGGCCCGGCGTCTATCTCTTCAAGAACGCTGACGACGAGGTGATCTACGTCGGCAAGTCGCTGTCGCTGCGCAAACGTGTCAGCAGCCACTTCAGTTCTCCCGTCACCCGCGGCGGCGTGCGGATGATTGATCAGATTGAGGCGATCGACTTCATCCTGCTCAGCTCCGAGGCTGAAGCGCTGCTGACTGAGCAGACTTTGATTACGCGCCACGAGCCGCGCTTCAACGTTCAGCTGCGCGATGACAAGAGCTATCCGTTCATCGCCGTTTCCACCGACGAGCAGTACCCGCGAATCTATTTAACGCGCGAGCGGCGCCGCAGCGGCCGTGTTTACTTTGGCCCATACTCGAACCCGCGCCGCGCGCGCAGCACTGTTGAAGTGCTCGAGAAGGTCTTTCAGATTCGCTCCTGCCGCGGCCCTGAGCCCGGCAGGCGAACCGGCTCACCCTGCCTTGATTACCACATCAAACGTTGCGAAGCACCATGTGTCGGCTACGTCACCGAAGAGCATTACCGCGAGAATGTCGACGGCGTGATCGCCTTTCTCTCCGGTAACTACCGTGAGATTGAAGACCAGCTCGAAGCGCGGATGAAGAGCGCCGCTGCGGCGCACGAATACGAACGCGCCGCCGCCGAGCGAAACCGCCTCAGCGCAATCCGCTCGCTGCTCGAAAGCCAAGGCATCGTCAACGAGGCGGCCGGGTCGTTCGACGCGATCGCGGTTGCCGCCGACGGAATCGAAGCGAACGCACAGGTTTTTCAGGTTCGCGACGGTGTGCTCGCCGACCGCCAATCCTTCTATCTCGAGAATCCTGGCGAGCTCAAGAGCGGCGAGGTCGCGGCCGAGTTCATCGCCCAGTACTACTCCGGTCGCCCCGGAGTTCCCTCGCAGATCATCGTTCAGCAGCAGTTTGCGTCGGAGGAGCGCGGAGCGCTCGCTGAGGTGCTCGCCGAGCGGCGCGGGGCGGGGGTCGAGATCCGCGCCGCCGAACGCGGCGCCAAGCGCCGCATCCTTGAGCTAGCTGAGCGCAACGCGGCGTTGGCGCTTGATCATGAGCGGCTACGCAATGAGCAGACGCGCCGCCGCCGCATCGAGGCACTTGATCAGCTACAGCGCGAGCTGAAGCTCGAATTGCTGCCGATGCGGATCGAGGCATTCGATATTTCGAACCTGATGGGCACGCACACCGTCGCTTCGATGGTCGTCTTTGAATCGGCGACAGCGAAGAAGGCTGACTACCGCCGCTTTACGATTCGCTCGCTCGAAGATGGGCAGCCCGACGACTTCGCGGCGATGCGCGAGGTGCTAGAGCGCCGGATTAACGCTTGGGAGAGCCAAGCCGAGCTCGTTCCGCACGACCCGGCTTACAATCAATCATTCGCGACGCTGCCGAACTTGATCGTGATCGACGGCGGCAAAGGCCAGCTCTCAGCCGGGCTCGAAGTGTTGGACCGTTTTCGCGACCGCGGCGTCGCCGTGATCTCGCTGGCAAAGCGGATTGAGGAGGTTTTCGAGCCCGATCAGAGCGCACCGCTGATGCTTGAACCTGGCAGCGCCGGGCTGCAGCTGCTGCAACGCGTTCGCGACGAAGCCCACCGCTTTGCGATCGCCCACCACCGCTCGCGCCGCGACGGCGCGATGACGGCGTCGGCGCTCGACAGCGTTCCCGGCGTCGGGCCAAAGCGAAAAAAGGCCCTGATCAAGCAGTTTGGCTCGCCCGAAGCGGTGATGGCGGCCAGCCGCGAGGAGCTGGAAAAGGTGCCCGGACTACCGACCAAGGTCGCCAATGATCTGCTCCACCACATGCGCCGCACCGGTAGCTGATCGAGCACTTGCGGGCTGGCTTCAGCTGCGGCGCAATACTGATTAGACGATGAATGCTGAAAACTCAGGCGGCTCAGCGCCCGTCTTGGAGCCGGTGCCGCTCGACGACTTCGTGATCATCACGGGCGTCTCAGGCGCCGGCCGCTCAACCGCGATGGAAGCTTTTGAGGATGCTGGCTACTTTTGCGTTGACAATCTTCCGCCGGAGATGATCGGCGGCCTCGTCGACGTTTTCCTCCACGAAGGCTCGAAGGTGCGCCGCGCAGCGGTTGTCTCTGATGCCCGCGGCGGCGAGTACTTCGACCAGATGTCGCGCGTGCTCGACGAGCTGGCGCAGGCCAGCATCAACTACCGCGTGCTCTTCCTTGATGCCTCCGATCAGGAGCTGCTGACGCGCTACCAAGAGACGCGCCGGCGCCACCCGCTTAGCCCCACCGGGAGCGTGCCCCAAGGCGTTGCCGCCGAGCGTGAACTAGTCAACCCGATCAAGGCTCGCGCCGACCTCGTAATTGATTCGACCGGCATGACGGCGGCCGAGCTGCGCGCCAAATTAATCGAAGATCTGCTGCCGCGCAGCAGCGCTGCCAAGCTCGCGGTGACATTCGAAAGCTTTGGTTTCAAGCACGGCCCGGCGCGCGACGCCGACCTGCTTTTCGACGTTCGCTTCCTGCCCAACCCACATTACGTTACGGAGCTGAGGCCACTAACTGGCCGCGACCAAGCGATCGTCGAATACGTAGGCAACGATGGTCGTCTCGAGCAGCTTTACGAGTATCTACTGGCTCTACTCGATTTCCTACTGCCGCAATACGTGGCGGAAGGAAAGTCACACCTTACGATCGCAATCGGCTGCACCGGAGGCCACCACCGCTCGGTTGCCGTTGCCGAAGGTTTAAGCCGCCGCTACGCCGACGGTGACGCGCTGACCGTTGATGTCGTTCACCGCGACATTGAGCTCTGATCACGCTTGATCGCAAAGCAGCGAACGGCCGCGCTCAGATAGCCTAAGGCGCATAACCGACCCGAAGGAATGACTGGAAATGTCCGTACGTGTTGCGATTAATGGGTTCGGCCGCATCGGCCGCAATGTTGTCCGCGCAGCAAAGGCCAGCGGAGCCGACGTCGAGTTCGTAGCCGTCAATGATCTAACCGATCCCGCCACGCTCGCTCACCTTTTCAAGTACGACTCGATTCTCGGTCCTTATGGCGGAAGCGTTGAGTACTCCGACAACTCGATCACGATCGACGGCGACGAGATCCGCGTCTGCGCTGAGCGCGACCCGGCCGACCTGCCTTGGGAAGAGATCGGCGTTGACGTAGTCGTTGAATCAACTGGCTTCTTCACCAAGCGTGACGACGCCGCCAAGCATCTTGCCGCGGGTGCAAAGAAGGTCGTCATCTCAGCTCCCGCGAGCGGTGAGGACAAAACAATCGTGCTCGGCGTCAACTTCGATCAGTACGACGCGGCCACCCAGGACGTGATCTCAAACGCGTCCTGCACAACTAACTGCCTCGCACCGATTGCCAAGGTTGCGAACGACACGGTTGGAATCAAGCACGGCCTGATGACGACAATTCACGCCTACACCGGCGATCAAGCTTTGCAGGATGGCCCGCACTCCGACCTGCGCCGTGGCCGCGCCGCGGCCGCAAACCTCGTACCAACCTCAACCGGCGCCGCCAAAGCCGTTGCGCTCGTCCTACCGGAGCTCAGCGGCAAGCTTCACGGTTACGCGATCCGCGCCCCCGTCATCACCGGCTCGGTCGTTGACCTGACCTTTGAGGCTGAGCGCGCAACCAGCGTTGAGGAAATAAATGCAGCGCTGAAAGCCGCCGCGGAGGGGCCAATGAAGGGGATTCTGCGTTACACCGAGGATCCAATCGTTTCCTCCGACATCGTCGGCGACCCGCACAGCTCGATTGTTGACGGCCTGCTGACGAGCGTTCTCGATGACACGCTGGTCAAGATAGTTAGCTGGTACGACAACGAGTGGGGCTACTCGAACCGCGTCGTAGACCTAGTTCAAAGGCTTCTCTAACGGCCGGTGCGCACGCTTGACGAGATTGACGTCGCCGAGCGCACCGTATTCGTGCGCGTTGATTTCAACGTGCCGCTCGACGCTGAAGGTCACATAACCGACGATGCGCGGATCCGCGCCGCGCTGCCAACGCTGAAATATTTGCTCGAGCGCGACTGCACGCTAATCCTCGCCTCGCACCTTGGTCGCCCCGATGGGGTTGACCCCAACTACTCGCTCCAGCCAGCCGCTGACCGGCTGACCGAGCTGACTGGCTGGCGCGTGAAGCTGGCGCGCTCGGTTGTCGGCGACGAGGTGCAGGCGATCGCAGAGGGGCTCGCTCCCGGCGAGATTCTGATGCTTGAGAACATCCGCTTCGAGCTAGGCGAGACAGAGAATGACGCCGAACTTGCCGCCGCCTACGCCGCGCTGGCAGAGGTCTACGTTGATGACGCCTTTGGCGCATCGCACCGTGCTCACGCTTCCAATGTTGGGATCGTTGATCAGGTCGAGGTAAGTGCCGCCGGGCTGCTGCTGCAGCGCGAAGTTGAGACTATCTCCGCAATCCTCACGGACCCGCCACGGCCACTGGTGGCAATCGTTGGTGGGGCCAAAGTGAGCGACAAGATTGGTGTTCTAAATGCTTTCCTTGATCGCGCCGACTCAGTTTTGATTGGCGGCGCGATGTGCTTCCCATTCTTCGCCGCGCAGGGTCACCAAGTCGGCAACTCACTCTGCGCCGATGAGGACATAGAGCCAGCCCGCCGCCTGCTGGCCGAAGCGCAGAAGCGTGACGTCGCGCTGATGCTGCCAGTAGATCTTGTGATCGGCAAAGAGTTCAGCGCGGAGACTGAGATCCGCACGCTCGACGGGATCGACGTCCCCGATGGCTGGATCGGGCTCGACATCGGGCCGAAGAGCTCAGCTGCTTACAGCGGCGTAATTGCGGGCGCTGGCAGCGTCTTCTGGAACGGGCCGATGGGCGCCTTTGAGATGGAGCCGTTCGCGGCCGGGACGCGCGCCGTCGCCGAGGCCGTCGCTGCTTGCCCGGGAACGAGCGTCGTTGGCGGCGGCGACAGTGCCGCCGCGCTAGCCCAATTTGGACTCGAAGATCGCGTCACCCACCTATCAACAGGGGGAGGGGCGACGCTTGAACTAATCGAGGGCGCCACGCTCCCGGCCGTGGAGGCACTGTCATGAGAACGCCACTGATCGCTGGTAACTGGAAGATGCACAAGACAATTGCTCAGTCTGAGCGCTTCATCTCCGGTCTGCTGCCGCTGCTCTACGCGGCCGACGGTGTGGAGGTAGGAATCTGCGTTCCGTTCACCAATCTTCAGGCGATGGTCGATTCAACCCGTGGCTCAAGAGTCGAGGTTTACGCGCAAAACATGCACGAGGCGCCGGAGGGGGCGTTCACCGGTGAGATCAGCGCCGCGATGCTCAGTGAGATTGACGTCCATGGTGTTGTCCTTGGTCACTCTGAACGGCGCGAATACTTCAACGAGACAGACGCGGCGTTGGCCGAGAAGCTGCTCGCTGCCCGCAATGCGGGCCTAGCGGCAATTCTCTGCGTTGGTGAGACCGAGCAGCAGCGCGCCGACGGTCAGACGGAGGCCGTTCTCGCGCATCAGCTTGACCGCGACCTTGCGCTGATTGACGCCGAAGCGCTTGCCGCGCTGGTGATCGCTTACGAGCCGATCTGGGCGATCGGCACCGGCGCCGTCGCGACCGCCGATCAAGCCCAAGCGGCCTGCGCTTTCGTTCGCTCGCGCGTAGCCGCAATTGACGCTGCAGCGGCGGAGTCGGTGCGGGTGCTCTACGGCGGCTCGGTCAAAACTGACAACGCCGCCGAGCTGCTGAGCCTGCCTGACGTCGATGGGGCGCTCGTCGGCGGCGCCTCACTTGAGCCGGAATCGTTCGCCGCAATTGTTGGAGCGGCGGCGACTTGAGCGGCGCTGCCCCCGCTGCCTGCCTTGTGATTCTAGACGGCTGGGGGCTAGCCGCGCCCGGGCCCGGTAACGCAGTCGAGCAGGCCGATACGCCGATCTTCGACGCGCTTTGGCAAAGTTACCCGCATACCGAGCTCGCGGCCTGTGGCCGCGCCGTGGGGCTGCCCGACGGTCAGATGGGCAATAGCGAGGTCGGCCACCTAAACCTCGGCGCTGGCTCGGTAATTCGCCAAGACCTCACGCGGATTGATGATGCGCTCGAGGGCGGGCTCTTCGATGAGAATCCGGTGCTAGTCAGCGCGATGCGCTCGAGTAGCCGACTCCACTTAATTGGGCTTGTTAGCGACGGCGGCGTTCACTCCAGCATCGAGCACCTTCAGGCCTTGATCCGAATGGCTGGCGACCTTGGCGTAGCTGAAGTCTTTATCCACGCCTTCACTGACGGGCGCGACAGCGACCCACACGGAGGCGAGGATTACCTTGCCGCCGTCAGCGGCTGGTGTGAGGCCGCTGGAAACGCTCGCATCGCCAGCGTGATTGGCCGCTTCTACGCGATGGACCGTGATCAGCGCTGGGAGCGCGTGCAGGCCGCCTACGACCTGCTCGCCCACGGCCGCGGTCAGCACAGCGAGCCGAGCGCCGTGAACGCCGCTCGCGCTGCATATGAGCGCGGTGAGACCGACGAGTTCATTGCATCGACGGTGGTCGGCGAGCCGGTCGCAATCGAGCCGGGGGACAGCGTGATCGCCTTCAATTTCCGCCCTGACCGGATGCGCGAGATAACACGAGCGCTCTGCGACCCGGCCTTCGCCGAGATTGAGCGTGGCGGCGCCGCGCCAGTGGCCAATTACAGCTGCCTGACCGAATACGAGGAAGGCTGGCCTTACGCCATCGCTTTTGAGCCGCAGCGTCCACTCGTGACACTGCCGCAGCTGATCGCCAGCGGCGGCGGGCGCCAGCTGCACGTGGCCGAGACGGAGAAATACCCGCACGTCACCTACTTCTTCGCTGGCGGTGACGAGCACCCGCAGGAGGGCGAGCGGCGCGAGCTTGTTCCCTCCAATCGCGAAGTGGCAACCTATGACGAAAGCCCGCAGATGAGCGCGCAGGCCGCCGCCGACAAGTTTGTCGCAGCCTGGAACGAGGAGCGGCCGCAGTTCGCAGTCATCAACTTCGCTAACCCAGACATGGTTGGCCACAGCGGCGTAATTGCGGCCGCCGTCGAGGCGGTCGAAACGGTTGACCGCTGCCTTGGCGAAGTTGCCGCCGCCGTTCAGGCAAGCGGCGGCGAGCTGCTGATCAGCGCCGACCACGGCAACGCCGAGCAGATGCTCAACGAGGACGGCTCAGCCAACACCGCTCATTCGCTCAGTCCGGTCCCGCTGATCGTCACGCGCGAAGGCCTGCAGCTGCGCTCTGGTGGCGTTCTAGCTGACGTCGCGCCAACGCTGCTGGCGATGCTGGGGATTGCGCAACCGGCCGAGATGAGCGGTAGGTCGCTAATCGAGGATTAAGCGCCGTCGCGCGGATTAACCAGAGGCGTAAGCTTCTGCTCGATCTGATCACGCTGCTGCTCATACTGCTGAGGCAGCTGAAGCGTGAAGCCAAGCTGCTCGAGCGGCTCATCAGTGGTGAAGCCAATGTCGCGCGTGGCCACCTCAAAGAGCACGCCGCTCGGCTCGCGGAAGTAGATCGAGTGAAAGTACTGGCGGTCAATGATCGCTGTTGGATCTGAGCCGGCGCCGCTGGCTGCCGCGATGCAGCTGCCGAGCTCGCCGTCATCGGCGGCCGACCAAGCTACATGGTGAACGGTCCCGGCTCCGGGGCGCGCGGCGTCAGGCGGCGGCTCGTCGTAGCTGAGCGTCGCACTGCGCTCGTCGCCACCGAGCAGCCAGCTGCTTTCATCGCCGTCGGCCGCGAAGCCGAGCGCTTTCAGTAGCTCGGCGCTGGCCTGCGGCTGCTGCGCGTAGGCGCGAACTCCAGCGAAGCCGCGCAGCGCAAACTCGGCTGGGATCTCGGGCGAGCTGGCGCTTAGTGGGGCGTCATCGCTGTCATCAACGACCAGCTTGCAGGCCAATCCTTCGGGGTCGCAGAAGCTCAATCTGTCGCCCTCGTGCAGAACCGACATTTCGGCCTCGCGCAGCCGCGCCTTCCAAAAGTCGAGCGCTTCAGTGGACGCTACGCGCCAGATGATCGTGTGCACCATCCCGTTGCCGGGGAGGCCTGGCGGAGCACCTGGGTATTCGAAAAATGTAAGCGCTGCGCCGGGGCTGGCGGCCTCGTCGGCGAAGTAGAGGTGGTAAGCAGAAGGGTCGTCGAAGTTCACCGTTTGCTTCACCATTCGCAGGCCCATGACCCCTGAGTAGAAATCAACGTTGGCCTGCGCGTCGCCCGTGACCGCAGTGATGTGGTGAATCCCCTCGAGCGCCATCTGTCGAGCCTACCGCGGCAGGCGCAACGGGGGCCATCTGATCTCCGCCCTGGCGACGCTCGCTGCTACCGTAATAGCGTCTCCATCAAAGACCTAATTGTGGCTAGCTCGACTCCATCAGCAACGCTCGGCAGCACTCTCTCTGGCCATGAGGTACTGGCTTGGCGGGGGATGCTGAGGGCGCACGCCGCGGTAACTAAGCAGCTCGACGCTGAGCTGCTTAGCTCGCACGCAGTCTCGCTGAGCTCCTACGAGGTGCTGCTCCATCTCGATCGTGCTGAAGACGGTCAGATGAGAATGTGTGAACTGGCCGAGCTGGCTGTTCTAAGCCGCAGCGGCCTGACTCGTCTGGTTGACCGGCTCGCGGGCGAAGGGCTGCTTGTTCGCGAGTCCTGCTCAAGCGACGCACGCGGCTCGTTCGCGCGCCTCACAGCGGCCGGTCAGGAGCTGCTGAGCGCAGCGCGCCCGACCCACATCGAGGGAGTACGCCGGGTATTCCTAAGTCACTTGAGCAGCGCCGATCAGCAAGCGCTAGCGGAGTGTTGGAGCAAGCTTCTGCCGGCCAGCGACGGCGAACCCGACTGCGCTGCTTCGACATCGGCAGCATGAGCGGGTTCGGCCTTTTCATCCTTTGCCTGCTGGTGCCGTTGGCTTTCGGCATGTGGGCTCAGCACAAGGTCAAGAGCACCTTCCGCCGTTACTGCGAAGTTCCCGAAGACAGCGGCATGAACGGCGCTCAGATTGCAGAGCGGATACTGATAGCGAACGGGCTCACCGATGTTCCGGTGCGCTCAGCGCCCGGCTGGTTCACCGACCATTACGACCCACGCACTCGCAGTATCCACCTCTCCGAACCGGTCTTCGGCGGCACCTCTATCAGCTCGACCGCTGTCGCTGCGCACGAGGTGGGGCATGCGCTTCAGCACGCCAAGGCCTATGCGCCGATGACGATTCGCTCAGCGCTGTGGCCGGTTACAGCCTTCGCTTCCAGCACTTGGATGATCCTGCTTTTTGGCGGCGCGATCCTCGGCTTCCTCGGCCTCATCTATCTCGCCGTGGCACTCTACGCGGCAGTCGTCATCTTCCAGTTCGTGACGCTGCCGGTCGAGTTCGACGCATCGCGGCGCGCGGCAGTGCAGCTCAAGGATCTGGGGATCGCGAACGCCGATGAAAGCGAAGGAATTAGCCGCGTCCTGCGCGCCGCCGCGATGACCTACGTTGCCGGCGCGCTGGCTGCGCTTTCGCAACTGATCTACTTCGCCACCGTATTCCTCGGCAACCGGCAATAGCGCCAGCGCCGTAGGATCGCTGGTCGCAGATGGCGCCAGTATTTGAGATTCTCGCCGCCGACCCCGGCTCGCTCGCGCGCGCCGGAAGGCTGCACACCGCCCACGGCGACATTCGCACGCCGGCCTTTGTGCCGCTCGCGACAAAGGCCAGCGTCCGTGGCCTATTGCCGGCCGAGGTTTCCGAGCTCGGCTACGAGATCGTCCTGGGCAACACCTTCCATCTCCATCTCAACCCCGGCGATCAGCGGATCGCGGCGCTCGGCGGCCTCCACGAGTTCATGCGCTGGAACGGGCCAATCATCACCGACTCTGGTGGTTTCCAAGTCTTCTCGATGGGCCACGGCACGGTTGCCGATGAGATCAAAGGTCGCGCGCCGACCGGCCCCGACCGCGCCGGCAAGGTACTGGGCATTGAGGAGGACGGCGTTCGTTACCGCTCCTACGTTGACGGTTCGGTGCGCTTCATGGGCCCTGAGGACTCAATGCAGATCCAGGCCAACCTTGGCTCCGACATCGCGCTGGTCTTTGATGAGTGCACGCCTTTCAACGTTGAGCGCGAGTACACCGCCCGGTCAACTGAACGCTCGCACCGCTGGCTTGACCGCTGCCTTGACTGGCACTCTAAGAACGGCCCAGCCGACCAGCTCGTCTATGGCATTGTTCAAGGCGGCGTTTACGAGGACTTGCGGCGAGAGTCGACCGAGCAGATTGCCGCCCGCGCATGCGACGGAATCGCGATCGGTGGCTCGCTTGGCAACCACAAGCAGCAGATGTACGAGGTCGTCGGCTGGGCGACCGACACGCTCGCACGGGCAGGCGACCTACGGCCAAGACACCTGCTCGGAATTGGTGAGGTCGACGACCTGATCATCGGCGTTGAGATGGGAATAGACACTTTTGACTGCGTGATGCCAACGCGGCTCGGTCGCCACGGCATGGCGCTTGTCCCCGACCCTGATAATCGCTGGCGAGTGGATCTGACGACAGCGAAGTGGTCGGACAGCGATGAGCCGTTAATGGAGGGCTGCCCGTGCCCGGCCTGCGCCGTTGGCTACAGCCGCGGCTATCTGCGCTACATGACAAAGGCCCGCGAGCTGACCGCAATGCGCCTGCTGACGGTCCACAACCTAGCCTTCGTGGCGCGCGTGATCGAGCGGCTGCGCGAGGCCATCCCGGCCGGCAATCTCGCAACGGTTGCGGCCGAGCTGCGCGCCGGCGATGCGCCCTAGCAGAGCTACTTCGTGTTCTGGCGGATCAGCTGCTGCATCTGCGCTGCCGTCTGGTCGACCTGCTGGTAGACGACTTGGCGCAGGCGCACGCTGTTACTTGAGCTACTACCGGTGATGTAGACCAGCGCTGCCGCACCGACCGCTAGCGCCAGCAGAAGAACGATCGTTGGCGCCACCCAGCCGCGCTTGCGGCGCGGCTGGTCTGGCGCCGCGGCTTGCGCGGCGGCGCGCTGTGCGGGCTGGCGCGGCTCGCGGCGCTGAACCGTCGTTGCCGGTTGTTCGCCGGTTGCTTGCGAGACCGTCGTCGCCGCGGTGCGCGGCGTGCTCACCGAGGTGGCGGCAGTCTCCGGCGCAACTCCACGGGCTCCGTCGGCGAGCGCAAGCCGCAGCTCTTCGGCAGTCTCGTAGCGGGCCTCGGGCTCCAGTTCCAGTGCGCGGTCAACTGCCGCCGCAAGTTCAGGGCTGACGTTGGGGTTTAGATCGCTGAGCAGCGGCGGCGCTTCGCGCTGCTGCTTTAAGGCCAGTTCGGTGATTGATTGAGCCTCATAGGGCAGGCGCCCTGAGAGGAACTGGTAGCAGACGACGCCGAGCGCGTAGATGTCCGAGCGCGGGTTGGAGCCGTGGCCGCTGGCCTGCTCGGGAGAGAGGTAGGCGGCGGTGCCGAGCACAGAACCGACCTGCGTGATTGAGGATTCCTCGCTGAGCGCCTTGGCAATTCCAAAGTCGGCCAGTTTGACTACCCCGTCGCGCGAGCGCAGCAGGTTGCCTGGCTTGACGTCGCGGTGAATCACGCCGCTGCGATGGGCGTAATCGAGCCCGCGGCAGGCCTGCGAGAGGATTCCAACCGCTTCGGGCACGTCAAGCATTCCTTCGGCGGCCAGAATTTCGGCGCCCGAGTTGCCTTCGATGTATTCCATCACGATGTACTGGCGGCCGCTCTCCTCATCGAGGCCAAAGTCATAGACCTGCACGATGTTCGGGTGAACCAGCCGAGCCGCCGAAAGTGCTTCGCGCCGGAAGCGCGTCACGAACTGTTCGTCGTCGGCGAGGTGCTCGGCCAGCAGCTTGATTGCTACCTGGCGCTCGAGCCGGCGGTCGATCGCCAGCTGCACCGTCGACATACCGCCGCTGCCAAGCCGCTCGCCCAATTCGTAACGTCCTGCCAGAGTTCGCTCGGTCATCTTCTGCGGCCGTCTCAGCCGTTCGGCGTGATCCCGCCATTGTCGGGCGGTGTTGTCGTCGTGGTTGGTGTTGTCGTTGTCGTCGTAGGAGTCGTCGTTGTAGTGGTCGGGGTTGTTGTTGTTGTTGTTGGCGTTGTCGTTGTGCTCGTGGTGGTTGGCGTCGTGATCGGCTTTGGCTTCGTCTCAAGGCACTGCGCGGGCACGCTGCTATCGAGCCGCGCCAGCCCTGCAGCGATCCGCGAGCGCAGCTCGCTGTTGACGCTCGAAGGCAACTGGTTGAACTGGCTTTGCGCCGATGCGAGCGCCGAAGCCGCCGCCTCGCAGTCGCCGGCGGCGGTCGCGTCGGCAACCTGACCGATCGACTGATCAAGCGCCGATGCGTCCGAAGCGGGAAGCAGATCGGTGCTGCTGCCGCAGCCTGAAATGGCCACAGTCGCGAGCAAAATGCAGCCAACAAACGAGATTTGAACGGCTTTCATCACTATTGACCGTACTGGAGCCTGTCGGCGAGTGAGTCAGGTAAGCGCGCTGCACGGATTGCTGCCGCCGCACCGACGACGTCGTATTCGGTTCGCTGCCAGATAGCGGACGAGCTTTCGGTGTCGAGCAGCAGCCAGGCAGCGCGCGGGTCGCCGTCACGCGGCTGGCCAACACTGCCGGGGTTCAGCAGCCAGCGGTCGCTGCTCGCGTCAACGCTGTCGCCGCCGCGGCGCGCGTCGCCGGTTGCGAGCTCGGTCTCGGTGCGATGGAATGCAAGCGCCACGTGGCTGTGGCCGATCAGGCCGATCCGCGTGCGCATCGTGTCGAAGCAGAGGTCGGCCAGCAGCGTGCTGGTCACGTACTCCCAGACAGGGTCGCGGGGACTGCCGTGAAAGAGGCCAACCTCCTCAGCCTTCGCTTTTGAGGGGAGTGAGGAGAGCCATTCGAGCTCTGACTCACCGATCACTTCAATTGTCCAGCTAGCGGCCAGCTCGGCGCCGCGTGAGAAGTCATCGAGCCTCAGTTCACCGGTCACAGCAAGGTCATGGTTACCGGCGAGGCAGACCGAAGCGCGCTCGCGCACGAGCTCGACGCAGGCGTTTGGGTCGGCGCCGTAGCCGACGAGGTCGCCAAGGCACCAAAGCTCGTCGGCACCAATCGCATCGACCGCCGCCAAAACGGCTTCTAGAGCCTGACGGTTGGCGTGTATGTCGGAGATAACGGCTACTCGCATCGCAATAAAAGTTCACTTCGACGGTAGCGTGATGGGCGTGCGTTTCATCCGTCAAAGCGCCCTCTTCGCGGTTATCGCAGCACTGCTCGTCGCCGAGCTGCTGGTTTTGCTGATGACGCCACGCAGTGGCCTGCTCGCGCCGCTGCCAACCGACGGCGCGCAGTGGTTCACTTCAGCGCAGCTCAGTCGCGCTGCTGCCTTCAACGGTTTGCAGCTCTGGCTGGGAATTGCCGCGCTGCTGGTGAAGGCCGCCGTGCTGGCGCTGATCGTCGTCCGCGGCCCAGCGCGGCTGCGCGGCCCCTATCGCCACCCGGTCATCGTTTCAGGGGTAGTCGGCGCAATGATCTCGATCATCGTGGCTTTCGCGCTGCTGCCGCTCAGCGCGCTAATGCGAATTCGCTCGATTAATTACGGCCTCACTACCAGCAGCTGGGGCGAGTGGGGCTGGGACCTCGCTCGCGGCGCTGGCATTGCCGCGCTGATCGCTGCCGTGGCGACGGTGATCGCGATCGCACTGATTCGCAAGGCGCCAAGGCGCTGGTGGATTCCCGCGTCGGCGCTGATTGTGCTTGGCGGTGTGCTCGCCACATTCGCAAGCCCGCTCGTGATCGACCCAATCTTCAATCGCTTCACGCCACTGGCCGCTGGGCCAGCGCGCACTTCGGTCGTCGAGCTGGCCGCTCGCGCCGGAGTGAAGGTTGGCTCGGTGTATGTGATTGACGCCAGCCGCCGAACTACGGCTGCCAACGCTTACGTTGGGGGCATCGGATCATCAAAGCGGGTTGTTCTCTACGACACGCTGTTAAATGAGTTTCCGCCGGCGCAGACGCGGCTCGTTGTCGCTCACGAGCTGGCCCACGTTCATTACCGCGACATTCCCCGCGGCCTGCTTTTCCTGCTTATCGTCGCGCCCTTCGGTGCTTGGGCCGGGGCCCGCTGCCTGCGGCTTTGGGGCCCACGTGACGGGCTCCCAGCCGGGCCGTCGAGCGTCCCCGCTCTGACAGCGGCCGTGATCCTTATCGTCTTTGCAATCACACTGATTTCAAACCAGCTCTCGCGCTCGGTTGAAGCTCGCGCCGACGCCTTCGCGCTAACGCTTACTGGCGACGCCCCGACCTTCATCGCCCAGCAGCGGCGAATCTCGATCCAAAACCTCGGCGACCCCGACCCGCCTGAAATTGTTCATTGGCTCTTCGGCACCCACCCAACGACGCTTCAGCGAATTGGGATCGGCCTTGCCTGGCAGCGCGGCGAGCGGCCAAGCGGGAGCGAGAAGTGAAGATCACCGTGCTCTCAGTCGGCCGCCTGCGCGCCCCCTACGCCGATGACATCGCCCACTACGAGAAACTGATCAGCCACTACGCGCCGATTGAACTGATCGAGCTGCGTGAGCCCGAGAAGCTTGCTAAGCGGGTGCCAGAGAAGGCCCATCTAGTGCTGCTCGATGATCAGGGAAAGCAACATGACAGCGTTGCCTTCAGCCGCTTCCTTGAGCAACGTCGTGCCAGCGGCCTTGACCTTTGCTTCGTCGTTGGCGGCGCCTACGGGACTCAGCTCGAGCGCGCCGACGAGCTGCTCTCGCTTGGGCCAATGACGCTTCCCCACCAGCTTGCGCGGGTTGTACTCCTGGAGCAGATTTACCGCGGCCATTCGATCCTCGCCGGCGCGCCTTACCACCATTAACTCGCGGCAAACCGCCTACCACCCTGCCGCGCTGCGATCATCGAAGCCGTGAGCAGTCCATTAGACGATCTAAACGCTGGGCTTGCGGCTGCCGTCGCCTCGCTTGCAGGCGGTCAGCCGCTGCCCGCGCAGCTCCATTTTGAGCGGCCAAAGCAGCCTGAGCACGGTGACTTTGCGACCAACGCTGCGCTCGCCGTCGCTAAGGGACTCGGCGTTCAGCCACGCGAGTTCGCCGAGCAGCTCTGCGAGGAGCTCGGGCGCCAGCTCGGTCCCGCGCTCGTCAGCGCTGAGGTTGCAGGCCCTGGCTTCGTCAACCTCGTGCTCTCCGACGAGTGGTACGGCGGCGCCGTTGACGCCGTGATCGCCGCCGGCGAGCAGTGGGGCGGGGCGTTCGCCGACCCGCCGCTGCAGATTAATGTTGAGTTCGTCAGCGCCAACCCGACTGGCCCAGTTCACGTTGGCGGCACGCGCAACGCTGTCTACGGCGACGCGCTCGCGCGACTGCTGAGCTTCGTCGGCCACAAGGTCCACCGTGAGTACTACGTCAATGACGCGGGCTCGCAGATTCGCGCGCTTGGCGTCTCCGTTCAGGCTCGCGCGCGAAGCGAGGAGCCGCCCGGGGACGGCTACCAAGGCGAATACATCATCGCGCTGGCGGCCGACATTCCAGGCGCCGCCGACCTGCCTGTAGACGAGGTTGCTCGGCTCGCAGTTGAGCTAATGGTCGCCGAGGCTGAGCGCAGCTTGGCGCGGCTGCGCGTCGTCTTTGACGACTGGTTTCACGAGACGACGCTGCACGCCGGCAGCCCATCGCCGGTCGCTAAGGCGCTGGAAATTCTTGACCGAGATGGCCGCACATTCGTCAGCGACGAGGCTCTATGGCTGCGCACAACCGAGTTCGGTGATGACAAAGACCGCGTGCTTGAGCGCTCCAGCGGCGAGCACACCTACTTCGCTTCCGACATCGCCTACCACCAAGACAAGCTCGACCGCGGCTTCGACCTTATGATCGATGTTTGGGGCGCCGACCACCACGGATACATGGGGCGGATGCACGCCGCGATCGCCGCGCTCGGCCACCAGCCAGACTGCCTTGAGCTGCTGATCATGCAGCTTGTCCACCTCGTCGATAGCGGCGAGCGCGCACAGATGAGCAAACGCGCCGGTGATTTCGTCACGCTCGACGAGCTGATCGAGGACATTGGCGTTGACGCTGCGCGCTGGTTCTTGCTTGAGCGCTCGCATGACACGACAATCGAGCTCGATCTAAAACTAGCGCGCGAGGAATCGGCCGAGAACCCTGTCTATTACGTTCAGTACGCGCACGCGCGGATTGCTTCACTGCTTGCCCGCGGGGCCGACGAAACAGGCCCCGACACTTCAAGCGACGAACCCCTCCACGCCAGTGAGCGGGCGCTGGTGCGCAAGCTGCTCGAGTTCCCAGCCGAAGTTGCTGATGCCTCCGAGCGTCGCTCGCCGCACCGCATTGCCAGCTACGCGCTCTCGGCCGCGCAGGCCTTCAGTGCCTTCTACCGCGATTGCCCGGTGCTCGACGCTGGCCCGCAGCAGCGCGACTTTCGCCTACGCGTTTGCGCCGCCACCGGCCAAGTGCTGGCACGCTCGCTTGACCTGCTCGGCGTCAGCGCGCCACAGTCAATGACGCGCGATCAAATCGTGTAGAAAAAGTCGAGTCCAATCGAGTCCAGTAGCTGCTGGGCTTCACTATTGAGCCGCGTCAGTTCACCGGTCAGGATCAGGATTCCCATCAGGATCAAAACGGCGCCCGAGATGAACGTGATCAGCAGATAGCGGTCACGCAGCCAGCTAAAGGCGACCGTCGCCTTGTCAAAAGCCATTGCCATCAGCAGGAATGGGATCGCGAGGCCGAGCGAGTAGAAGAACAGCAGCAGGCCGCCTTGGCCGACCGTGTCGGCAGTTGACGCGGCGGCAAGTATCGCCGCCAGCGTTGGGCCAACGCAGGGCGTCCACGCGATCGCGAAGGCGAGGCCGGCGATTACCGGGCTACCGGCGCCGGCGCGCGCCATTAATGCTTCAGGATGCCAGTCACGGTTGAGTTTGGTCACAAACGGCGTCGCCATGAAGAAGGCTCCGAGCAGGATGATCATCGCGCCGGCGATCGTGTTTAGCGTTTGCTGATGGTCGCGCAGAGTTGAGCCGATCCCGGTCGCCGTCATTCCGAGCGCAACGAACATCACTGTGAATGAGAGGCAGAAAATCAGCGCCGGCAGCAGGATTCGGCTGAGCCGCTTCTCGCCGGCACGAATCTCGGCGATGCTGGAGCCGGAGATCGCAGAGAGGTAGCCGGGGACCAGCGGCAGCACGCACGGTGAGATAAAAGAGACGAAGCCGATCGCAAAGGCGGCGAGGATCGTTGTATCGGCGGCGCCGATTACAAAGTTCATCAGCGGCCGAAGCGTTCGAGCTCGTCATCAAGGCGGCTTACGTCATCGTCACCTAGCGCAGGCTCGTGGTGCTCTCCGCCGCGCCCGTTACGGCGCCAGCGAACGATCAGCACGATTCCTAGCAGCAGCAGCCCGGCCGCGACCGCGAGCGGCACGAGATAGGCGCTGAGGCTAAATCCCGAGGTCGGCGGCAAGGCGAGGATCGCTGGGCCGTAGCGCTGGCTTAGGGTCGCCTTAATTTGCTCTTTTGTTTCGCCGCGTGCGATCAGTTTGTTGATCTCACGGCGCAGCTGGTCGGCGCGCGGCGCTTCGGCAATGTTCAGCGGCACGTTGCAGGTGTCGCACATCACTTCGTCTTCGATGTCCGGGAACGAGACCGCCGCCAGAGCCGGTGTCGCCGGGGCCAGCACGCAGAGCGCCAGCAGGGCGGCGAGCGAGGCTTTCAGTTTGCGACTCATCAGCCTTGCTGCTCCGCGCGCTTAATCGCTCCGTCGAGGAATTTCTGGTCGAGCTGTCCGCGGCCGATTGCGACAACGCGCCCCTTGGCGTCGATCACGAAGGTCTCCGGTAGCTTCGTCGTGCCAAAGAGCGGCGCCAGCTTCAATTCGTCGTCGCGCACGGTTGGATAGTTGATTGCGTAGCGGCGCTCGAAAGCGCGTGATTCGTCGGCGAAGTCTTTGTAGCTAGCGCCAAGTACGATGCCGCGGCCGCCAAGCTGCTTCTGGGCATTGATCAGTACCGGCGCTTCGGCGCGGCACGGTTCGCACCATGAGGCCCAGAAGTTAAGCACGACGATCTTGCCGCGCAGCTGCGCCAGTGAGAGTGACCCCTTGCCGTCTAGTTGCTGGAGTTTTACATCGGCGCCCGGTGCGGGCGGCCGCTGGCCGGCTTTGACCTTGGCGTCGAGCGAGTCGTCAGCGCCGGTGTTGACGACGCCATAGATCAGCAGCGCGATCAGGCCGCCGGTCAGCAGAACAACGATTGTGGGAATAAGGCGGGGACGCTTCACGCTTCAATGAAGGCTAGAGGGCCACCCGCGCGAGCGCGGCGCTCGCAGGTATCCTTGCCGTGATGCGGCGGTAGCTCAGTTGGTAGAGCATCAGCTTCCCAAGCTGAGGGTCGCGAGTTCGAATCTCGTCCGCCGCTCTTGGCTTTTTGCCTCGTCGGCTGAGCGCCGACGCGACAGCTTGGCGCCCGTAGGAGCCTTTGCGCGCGGCTGAGCGCTATGTGGCCGATTTCACACTCTGGTCTGGCGAGCAATCCTGCGATACTGATGCCTAATGGATCCCGCCCGCAAACGCCGTATCCGGATGGTCGTGGCACTCAGCTGCGCGCTTCTACTTGTTGGCGCTCTCGCCTACACAAGCTTTTCGGCTGCCAGCACGGCGGTTGAGCCAAGTCAGCTTCTGGCCTCAACAAATCCCACTGAGAGCTACCAGCTGACCGGCAAGGTTGTTGACGGCTCGGTTGTCCGCTCGCGCGAGGCGATCCGTTTTCGCGTCCGCGACCGCACGAGCAAGAAGTCGGTTGCTGTCAGCTACATCGGCGCTGTCCCTGACCCCTTCCGTGAGGGGCGCGAGGTGATAATCACCGTGCGCTCTGCGGGCGCCGCCGCGCCGCCACACACGTTCATCGGTGAGAAGGACACGTTGATCACAAAATGCCCTTCGAAGTTCAAAGAGAGCGAGCCCGTTTCGCCCGCCTCCGGCGCGAAGAAGTCCTAAGGCCACTGTGGCAACCGTCGGCCAAGCCTGCCTGATTTTTGCGCTCGGCTTCAGCATCTACGGCGTCGCCGCGTCAGTGGTCGGTGCTCGTACTAGGCGCGAATCGCTGGTCCGCTCCGGCCGCCGCGCGCTCTACGCGCTCTTCGCGCTCTCACTGACGGCATTTCTGATTACCGAGTTCGCGTTCTTCACCTCTGACTTCCATTTCACGGTCGTCGCAACCCACTCATCGACGACAACGCCTTGGTATTACCGCCTTGCGGCGATGTGGTCTTCGCAGCAGGGCTCGTTAATGCTTTGGCTGACGCTTCTAGCCGGCTGGTCGTCGCTCTGCGTCGTGATGCTGCGTGGCCGCCTGCGCGACGTTGCGCCCTACGCGGTTGCAGTGCTGCTGGGCTTCGGCGCTTTCTTTACCGCTGTGATGCTCTTTAGCGCTTCGCCTTTTACAGTCGTTGCGGTTGCACCGGTCGAGGGCGTCGGCCTCAACCCGCTGCTGCGCCACCCGAGCATGATGATCCACCCGATCATGCTCTACTCGGGCTACACGCTCTTAACGATTCCGTTCGCCTTCGCCGTCGGGGCACTAATTGTTCGCCGCGTTGACGCAGAGTGGCTGCGAGCAACACGCGTTTATGCGCTAGGGGCTTGGCTGGCGCTCGGTGTAGGCATCATCCTCGGCGCACGCTGGTCGTATGCCGAGCTTGGCTGGGGTGGGTACTGGGCCTGGGACCCGGTCGAGAATGCCTCGCTGCTGCCGTGGCTTACCGGCACCGCCTTCCTCCACTCGGTCAAGATCCAAGAGCGCCGCGGGATGATGAAGGTCTGGAACGCCTCGCTGGTGCTTGCCACCGGCACGCTCGCAATCCTTGGCACATTTCTCGTTCGCTCTGGCGTGCTCGACTCGATCCACGCCTTCGTTCAGGAGGGCAGCGGAGTGGCCTGGTTCTTCACGGCGTTAATTGTCGTGATGATCGCTGGCTCGGTCTATCTCGTGATCACGCGGCGCGATAACGCGCTGAAGAGTGAATCACGGCTCGATTCGCTGCTCTCGCGCGAGTCCGCTTTCCTCGGCAACAACCTTGTTCTGGTGGCGATCGCCTTCGTCGTTCTGTGGGGGACTTTCTTCCCGCTGATCTCGGAGGCTCTGACCGGCCAAAAAGAGGCCGTGGGGCCGCCGTGGTTCGACCAATACACCGTGCCGCTGGTGTTAATTCTCGTTTTGCTATCTGGAATTGGGCCGGTGATCGCTTGGCGACGAACTAGCTGGTCAAGGCTTTGGCGCAGCATGCGCGCGCCGGCAATCTTGGCGCTCGTGGTGGCGATCGGCTGCATTATTTGGGATCCGGCAAATGGTGACGTCAGCGCAATGATCATGTTTGTCGTCGGCGCCTTCGCGATCGGCATTTCGCTGCAGGAGCTCTGGCGCGGAACGCGCGCCCGTCAATTAATGACGGGGGAGGGGCCATTCGCGGCTTTCAGGCTGCTGCTGGCGCGCAATCGCGCTCGCTACGGCGGTTTCATCGTCCACATCGGCGTCGCCGTGCTCTTCATCGGGCTGGCCGCGTCGTCGAGCTTCCAGAGCGTCCGCGACGTGCGGCTAGGCGTCGGTGAGCAGACGACGCTCGCCGGTTACAGCTTCACCTACGTCAAGCCGGTAGCGAAGATCGAAACGCAGGCCGGCAGGCTAGAGCGAATCACGCTCGGCTCGCAGGTTCGCGTAACTAAAGATGGCAAGTTCGTCGCTAATCTCGAGCCAAACCGAGGCTACTACCCCGCCGTCGGCTCGATGCTCGGCGCCGTCAGCACATATTTCGCCGGCGAGTCAACTAGCGAGATTGGCCTTCAGGCCGGCATTGCAGAGGATCTTTGGATCGCTGAAACGCCCGACATCTCATCGCTGATGCCGGTCGTGCGCCGCGGCGACGCTGTCTTCGAAAAGGCCTCTTCGCAGGGGCTGGAGCCGAAGGCGCGCGCGGTCTTCCTCGCAGCGGCGCTCAACGGGCTCACCACTCAGTACCGCGAAAATCCCCCGCCGGCTCAGTTCAGGGTGCTAGTTTCGCCGATGGTCTTCTGGATCTGGATCGGATCGCTGATCGTTGTCATCGGCGCTATGGTCGCCGCATGGCCAGCGGTTGGCGCCGTACGTGATCTTGTTCGCGCCCGCCAAGCTGCTCGTGTTGCGCAGGAGCTGGGGCGCGCCTAGCGCCCGCTTCCCGTCTTGATGTCGGTGATCGGCCCAATCGTTGCAGTAGTCATTCTCGGACTCGTAGTCTGGTTTGTGAGTCAGCCGCTGCGCTCACGCGTTGCGGCGCAGGATGACCTGCGCGACGATGGGCGAGTAGCCGACCTTCGCGCCGCGCGTGACGCCAAGTACCGCCAGATCCGCGACCTCGAGATGGATTACCGCACCGGCAAGCTCTCTGAGGACGAGTGGCGTTCGATCGACCGAGAACTGCGCGGCGAGGCGGTTGAAGTGCTGCACCGGCTCGACCAACTCGTGCCTCCGCAGCAGGGCGCGCCGATCGCGCCTGCGCTGCCCGAGCCGCCAAGCGCGCCGCCCGCTAACGATCCCCGCTAAGATCGCTTGCGATGGTTCAGTTTCTTACAGCAGCAGTGGCGATTCTTTCGGTTGTCGTGATCTTTTTGATCTTGATGCACTCCGGTAAGGATGCTGGCCTTTCGGGCGCCTTTGGCGTCGGCACTGGCGAAGGCTCGCTCGGCGGCGGCTCGCTGGTGGAGCGCAACCTAAACCGCTGGACCGTCGGCCTGACGATCATCTGGGTTCTTTCGATCATCGCGCTAGTCAAGCTCAGCTGAGCTGCGCCGCGCTTTACCACCAGCGAGCAGCGCAAAAGCTAGCGGCCGAGCCCGCGCAACTGGCTCGAGAACTGCGGCGCTCGGACTGAGCCCCAGCCGGAGGCCATGTCGTAGTAGCGCCCCGCCGCGCAGCAGCCGACCGGTTGGTTATCGCCGAGGTCGGCTGGCCCGATCATCACGCCAAGGTCGTTGCCGACCTTCGTTATGTCACGGAAGACGCTCTGGCGGCTGCTCTTTTTAGCAGCCAGGCGGTAGATGCTGGGGTTGATGAACCCTAGCCGGGGCTGGCCGGCCTTGTGGGCCTGCTGGTTGGCAAGCGCGAGAATTCCCCCCAGCAGCGGCGTCGCAGCGCTGGTTCCGCCAACCGGCAGCCAGCCGCCATCTCCACAGTCTGTAGCCGTGCAGTAGATCGCGTAACCCGGGAACTGGTCGGCGAGCATCGCTATGTCCGGCACCGAGCGAGCGCCGTTGTTCACGCCGACGCCGGGGCCCTGCTGCCAGCTCGGCTGGCGGAACATCAGGCTCGGGCCCCCGTTACCGGCGCCAAAGAGGATCGGAGCATTGTTCCAGACCACCTCTTCTGTGATCTGGTTGCGCGCGTCGAGCGTGAAGTTGGTGCCCCCAACGCCGGTCACCCATGGCGAGCTGGCTGGGAAGCCAGCGGACGGAATTCCAATTGCCGCATCGTTACCCCCTCCAATTGAACAGCCCGTGGAGCCGGTGTCACCGGTCGCGGCCACGACTGTCATGCCCTGCGCGGCGGCCTGCTTCAAGGTCCGTTCCAGCTGGCGCACGTAAGGCCCTTTTTGGTAGTTGAAGATTTCGCAGCTGCCAATCGAGGACGAGATTACGTTCGGACGCCTGGACGAGGGAAGCGAAACCGCCGTTGAGTACTGAAGGTTGAGACCGTAGGACGAAGACGACCCTTGCATTACGACGATCTCTTTCAGTGACGGCGCGACTGCGGCGAGGACCTGCAGGTCAAGTGTGTTTTCGCCGCCAGGCGCGAGCGGCTTCTTGACCCCGCCGACCGTCCGAATAGTCGTCGGCGGCGCGCGGAAGCCGAAGCATTTCGCGGCGGTGGTCAGGTCGGAGCGCTTGAAGCCGTCGATCTCGATCAGCGCTATGCGCTGGCCTTGGCCCTTGAAGCCACGGTCGTGGAGCCGCTTGACGCCGTAGGCATCGAGGTACTGGTTTGGCGTGTAGGCCGGAACGTAGGAACCCGCAAGGTCTGGATCTAGCGTAGCCAGCGGTGTGCCGGTGGCGCGGCCCTCGGCGCAGCCGGCTTGGGTTCCGAGGTTTGCCCGCAGCGACGACCCTTGCTTACGGACTTGGGAATTTATCTCTTTGCCCTGCTGGGGCGTGACTGGCTGCAGCGCTTGGGCGGCCTGCGCGGCCTGGGCGTTGGCCTGAATGGCCGAGTTTGTCTGCGCCACCGGCCGGTCACTGAGCCCATTGACACCGACGACCGAGCCGCGCAGCGAAGCGGGAAGGCTGGCGGCGCGGACCGGAGCCACAAAGCTGTCCCCGGCCGATGAGCGGAAAGCGCCGAGCCGGACTGAGAACAGCCTCTGCGCCAGGGCGACTGTGACGCGGGTATCGACGGCGAAGCCTCCCGGCGCAGTCTTGGCCGGCAGGCCCTTGCTGCGAAGCCAGGCGGCCACGCGCGCGCGGTCGGCCTGAGAGGGGCCAAAGCGGGCGAGCACCTGGCCCGGCGTCAGGTGGCGGCCAAAGAGCGGCGAGTCGGGGTTAGAGACGGCGTTGGCGTAGCGGGTCAGGCCATCGTCGTCGGCCCGAAGCAGCAGCGAGAGGTCAAGGCGCTTGCTGGCCGCCGCAGCGCCAACCGCGCGCCCCTCGGTGCTCGACACGCCCGCCGCACCAAACAGGCTGGCTGATGCGGACGGGCCGGAGTCGGCAGCGGCGCCCGAGGCCGGCAGCAGGGCGCCAAGCGAAAGGGCAACGCTGGACAGCAAGCCGATCGAAATTCGCATGCCATGAAAGTCTATATGATCGATCGTCGCGCTGCGGCAGTTTCGCCGCTGTCAGCTGGGAACTTGGCGCCGGCTACCAAGCGGCGCGGTAAAGCTCAAGCAGCTCGTCGGCGCTGGCCGGCGGCGGCGTTAACGCAAGTTCGCTGCGGCCGCTTGCCAGCTCTGCGCAGTGGGGGAGCAGCGCTTCGTCGACGCCGATCGCCTGCAGCGAAGGGGCCTGCGCCAGCTGCGCGAAGCGGCTGGCCAGCTCTTCGATCGGCATTCCCGCGGCGTCATCGACGGCAGCGATCGCGTCGCCGCGGCGCTGGCGCAGCGCGGCGCTGGTCGTCGGCAGCATCGCTGCGTTGGCGTTGCCATGACCGACACCGGTCTCGCGCACCAGCGTCTGGCTCATCACGTGGTGCAGTCCAGCGCAGTCGATTGCGTAGCCAGAGAGCAGTGCCGCAAGCGCCAGCGCGTCGCGGTCCGGCTCGCCCTCGGCCGGTAGCGCCTGTGCCAGTAGCGTTACGGCGCGCAGCGCTGCCAGCGTCTGCAGCGGGCTGGTGACGCCGGTTACGGCGCCCTCGACTGCGTGGGCGAGCGCGTTGGCGGCACTGGCAGCCAGCTGCGGCATCGGCTGCGAAGCACTCAGCGTGGGGTCGTTGATTACGAGCTGCGGGCGCATCGCCGTGCTGCCCCGGGGCGCGCCGACGGCCTGACGGTGAAGCGAGGTCATCTCGGCGGCGCTGAGCGTCGTTGGGATCGCCGCGACCAGCGTCGGCTCGCCAGCGGCAGCGCCGAGTGCTTTTGCCGTGTCGATCACGCGGCCGCCGCCGAGCGCGACGAGCTGGTTTGTCAGCGGCCCCGCCGCCAGCAGCTGGCCAGCGATCTGGTCAACAAAGCCGGGCGCAACGTCGACGACCTGCGCCGCTGCCGCTTCAAGCTGCGGCTGCGTGGCGCGCGCCCGCGGCGTTGACAGCAGCGTGTAACCGTCGCCTAGTAGCTGCGGCGCCTCGAGGATCGCGCCGCGGGCAAAGCGAACCGTTCGCTCAGCGTCGCGCCAAGTGAAGTCGGAGTCCATTCGGTGATCTTGGCAGCTGGGCGCGCGCTACATAGCGACGCCCCACTTTGGCGGGGCGCCGGTTACATGCGCCGGAGAGGACTCGAACCTCCACGAGCAAAAGCCCACCAGCCCCTCAAGCTGGCGCGTCTACCAATTCCGCCACCGGCGCGGGTGGGGCCACAGAACTGTGCGGCAGGCACGAGGATAGCACTGGCCGCGCGCCGGCGGAAGGCGCCTTGGAGGCGATGAATACGGTGTTTCCGGCCGCCTGAGCGTTCCGTCCAGAAAGGTCGCTACTGTTACGAACACATGTTCGCTCTCCAACCAAAGCGAGGAACACCATGGACCTAACGAAACGCCAGCAAGAGATCACCGATTTCATCAAGAGCTACGCCGATCTCAACGGCTACCCGCCAACCGTCCGTGACATCGGCAAGGCCGTTGGCCTCGCCTCGTCGTCAACCGTTCATGCCCACCTTTCAAACCTTGAGAAGCTCGGCGTGCTGCGCCGCGATCCAACCAAGCCGCGGGCGATGGAGCTGCTAGATCGAGCCACCCGCGGCGCCGGGGCCGCCGTTCAGGGAGCGATCGACAAGGTCACGCCGCGCGGCCTGCCGCTGGTCGGCTCAGTCGCCGCCGGCTCGCCGCTATTGGCGGAAGAGAACATCGAGGAGTACGTCCAAGTGCCGGCCGCCGCTGGTGGCGAGGACGGTGAGTACGTGCTCCGTGTTCAAGGCCAATCGATGGTCGATGCCGGAATCCTTGAAGGCGACTTCGTCGTTGTTCGCCCGCAGGACGACGCCAGCGACGGCGAGATCGTCGTGGCGATGGTCGGCGACGACGAGGCGACCGTGAAGCGCTTCTTTCGCGAGAGCGATCACATCAGACTGCAGCCGGAGAATCCGGCAATGCAACCGATCCGCACTAAGGACGTTCAGGTCCTCGGGCGGGTCGTTGGACTCTTTCGGAGCGTCCGATGAGCGCCGTAATTTTATGGTACTCGGAGTCCAGTCCTTCCTGTCATTGGCGTCCCCGTAGGGAGCGCCCACGCAACAGCGGTTGTCGCACCGCTGGCGCGGGAGCTCGAGGGCTCACGCTCGACGATCTAATCGTCGGCGTATGGGAGGGCCTTCACGCCGACCATTCGGTTGCGTGCCCGGTCTGCGGCGCGGCAATGAAGCCGCGCAGCAAGGCTGGGGCGCTTCCGGTGGCCGGGAACTGCCAGCGCTGTCACTCAGAGCTGGCTTGATCAGGCGGGCCGCGGGCGCTACGGCGTCGCGTTGTTCAGGTCCTGCTTCGCGTCGTTCAGGTCCTGCTTCGCCTTATCGATCTGCTTCAGGACCTCGTCGGTCTGCTTGCGCTGCTGGTCGATTTGGGTGTTGACGTCGTTCTTGACGCTGTCAACCGCGTCGGTTACCGGGTTGCCGCAGGCCGCGAGCGCGACTACAGCGACGTCGGAAGCAGAATCTTCGCCAAGCGCATAGCTCAAGAGTAACGCCTCAGTACTAGTTAGCGTTGATAAACAGCTTCTGCGCTGAGTTGCCGCCGGGGCCGGAGGGCTCAACCTGAATGTCGATGCCGCCCTGCATCTCGCCGGGCAGCCAGGCCGCGTTGCGCGGCGGGACGTTGAAGCAGCTGCCGATTGCCCACGACAGCGTGATTGTCGGCTTGGTCGCCACGTTGCTCGGCGTATCGACCGCCATCGCCGTATCAGTGGCTGTGAGCTTGTCGCACTTGCCGGCGCTGTTCGGCAGATCCGGCGTGTACTTGAAGCCGCCGAGGTCGTAGAAGCTTCCCGTCTCGCCATCGATCGCCAGACGTTGGGGCCTGAAAAGCTCCAGTTCCAGTGTGTCGGCCTGCGCCAGTGAGATGCTCGGGCTGTTAACCCGCGCCCCGTCCGGACCAGGCGTGCTGGCGGCATAGTTGATCGTCCCCGCGACCGTGCCAGCGCTGTAGCGCACGACCATCGGGTGAGTCACGAAGACGAAACCGGGACTGGAAGTGAACTCGTAGCTTTTTCCGTCAGCGGTCGTGACCCGCATTACGAACGTGTCCTGGCCGGTAGGCAGGTCTGCGCCCGTGAAGCTGTGGCCGGACGTGAAAGCCTGAGTTCCGCAGATCCTTCCGTTACCGATTGTCCACTGGTAGTCGCCTGTATCGCAGGCCGCCGACAGCTCAACGAAATCGCTTGGCGCGTAGGAGACGCCGACGCCCTTCAGCTCAGTCTTGGTAACCGCCGAGTCACAAACGCTCGAGATCGGTGAGAAGACCATGCTCATCGTGTCGGTTATCGCCTGCGGGATGCTGGAGTCCTTCGTCGCCTCAAACGGCCCAGTGCCATATGCGTTGATCGTCCCGGCAAAGCCTGGCTGCGTGGCCTTGAAGTTAGTGAAGATCTTGAAATCGACCGTGGAGCAGCTGCCGCTCTCGTCGCCCGCGACTTTCGGCGCTGGCGTCACGCTGTCGGCGGAGTCGGTCTTGCTATCACCGTCATCGTTGACGTCGAAGGCGTTTGGCAGGCCGTCCTTGTCAAGATCGCCGCCGAGCAGCGTCTCGCCGGTGGCGCCGCTACCGCCGGTGGGCTGGCCGCCCCCGTTCGGCGGGCCGGTGGGAGGACCGGTGGGAGGGCCGCTGGGCGGGCCGGTGGGAGGACCGGTGGGGGGGTCCTGAGCTGCGTACGCGGACGCGCCAGAGCTCTTCGCCATCGTGACCTTGCCGTAGTTGCCAACTCCAACCGGCTTTCCCTTTACCGCTAAAGCCCGAGCTGCAGCCCTGGAGTCAGCCAACTTGGAGGCCCGAGCAACCGCCGCATAACCCTGCTTCTTGGTGACCTTCACAACGGTGATCGTTCCAAGTGACAGGCTTCTCGAGGATGACGCTTTGAGTTTCGTATAGACGCCGCGTGCCTTCGCCAACTTCGATCCCTTCCAGCCCACTAGGACCGGGCCAAAGTACGAACCCTTGCCGGCCGTCTTCGAGCCGTTGACTAGCTGCAGCGTTGCGCCAGCCAGCGTCGATACGCGCTTTGTCTTCAGCGTCGTCGCCTGAGAGGCAGACTTGATTGGCGCCGAAGCGAGCAGACTGCCGGAGCGACCGAGGATCAACAGAACAAGATTCTTGCCCTTCTTGACCGTAACTTTGACCGTGTAGGCCTTGCTGGCCGCAGCGTGGGCGCGGCTGGGGTTGGCGCCAGCGGTTGACGCAAGCGATAGCGAAGCAGCCAGCAGCACTGCTGTCATCAGGACGAATAGACGGATCGTGCGGATCACCATTGATCGCCTCCATTGTGACCATCAGAAACTAGATCTAATGCTTACCTACGAATAATGACTCTAACCAGCCCGGTGAGTAAATGTCGCGGTTCGTTTCGCTACCATGATGCCCGTACGCCAGACAGTCGCGGCGGGGGAGAAATCCCGTCGAGGAAAGTCCGGACATCGCAGGGCACGGTGGTCGGGAAGCCGACCCGGGGAAACCCGCGGGAAAGTGCCACAGAAATACACCGCCGATGGCGTGAGTGAGTTGGACGTCCGCTCATTCGCGCACAGGTAAGGGTGAAAAGGTGCGGTAAGAGCGCACCGGCGTCGTGGTAACACGGCGGCCAGGTAAACCCCACCGGATGCAAGACCAAGCAGAACCGTTTGTAGGCTGCCCGCCAAGGTTCAGGTAGGTCGCAAAGATGGATGACTGTCCACGACAGAATCCGGCTTATCGGCGCACTAAGGGAAGGGCCTCGCTTGCGGGGCCCTTCCTATTTACTATCGAAAGAATGGACGAGTACGAGCCGGGCCAGCAGATTGAGATTCGGCCAATGACGCAGCAGGACGCAGTCGGCGTTACCGAGCTGGTTCGCCGCTGCTACGGCGAGAGCTACCTCCACCAGGCGATCTACGATCCGGCGCAGTTCTTCGCCGCTCAGCAAGCTGGCCTTCAGATCAGCGAGGTCGCCGTCGCCGCAGGCGGCGAGGTTATCGGCCACTGGGCCTTCATTTTCCACGGCCCGGCTGTAGCTGAGAGCGCGATGACGATTACCGATGAGCGCTACCGCGGCCACGGCGTCGCCTCCCGAATGGAGGCAGCGCTGCACGAGCGTCTGCTGGAGCTTGGCGTCAAGTGGATGATGGGCGAGCCGGCGCTGGTCCACACAGCAACGCAGGAGATCGCCGTTGCTCATTGGGATAGCGGCGCTATCACTGGGATGCGGCTCAAGTGCATTGTCCACGTCGATCTCAAAGGTTTCGAGCAGCAGACGGAGACCGGCCGAATTTCGCTGGCGATGGCTTTCGGGCCGATGGCGGCGATGAAAGAGCACGATCTTTGGCTTGCGCCGCCGTACGCTGAGATTGCCGCGTTGGTGCTGGAACCAACCGACTGGCCGCGAACAATTCGAACCGAACCACCGGCCGATCTGGTGCTCCCCGAAGCGACAAAGCTGAGCTACTCGTTCGATAGCGCGATGGCTGCCGCGAAGATCGAAGTCGAGCAGATCGGCAGCGACCTTCGCGCAGCCGTCGGCGCTGCTCGTGATCAGGCGAAGAGCGCTGGCGCGCAGTTCATCGATCTGCGGATTCCAACCGATCAACCGGCGTCTGCCACGGCCGAGCTACTTGAGCTTGGGTTTTCGTTTGCCGCCCTTCTTCCCGAAATGCGCGGCCACTGCGACCTGCTGCTGCTTCAGTGGCTCGCCGACCCGCAGGTTGAGCGCAGCACCTGGCAGCTACTTAATCGGCAGATTGAGCGGCTTGCCGACGCCGTCGTCGCCCAGGCCGAACTGGCCGCCGAACTGAAGGATTACTAGCGAACCAGGTCGGAGGGGAATCGCGGCCGGGCCTTGATTAGCGGCGCAGGCTATGCGAACATACGTTCGCTTATGGTGATCGCTGTGATTCTTCCTCGCTTTTCGCTGGCAATCGCTGCCGGTGGCCGCGCCGCGCTGGCCGAAGGGCCACTGGCACTGGCGCCGGAGCCCGGCCGCGCGGCGCTGGTGGGCGAAGTTTCAGCTGCCGCCGAGGCGCTCGGCGTAGCACCCGGGATGAAGGTCGCCGAGGCCTTGGCGCGGGCGCCGCGGCTGCGACTTGTCACGGCCGATCCCGTTGCAGTTGCAGACAGCTGGGAGCGGGTGCTCGTGCGGCTTGAATCTGTTGGCGCTCAAGTTGAGGACGGGGGAGTGGGACTCGCCTGCTTTGAGGCGCGCGGGCTCGGTCGCCTCCACGGCGGCTCACTTGACGGAGTCGTCAAAGCGACGCGCAGCGCGCTGAAACTTCCGGCACGGATTGGTGCTGGGCCTTCTCGCTTCTGCGCCGTCGTAGCGGCAGAGCAGGCTCGCAGCCGCCGGCCCTCAGTAGTTGAAGGCGCCCCGCAGTTAGCTGGCGCGCCTGTAGTGCTGCTGGCGCGCGAGCCAGCTACAGCGAAGCTCGTAGAGCCGCTCGGCCACTTTGGCATAACGACGCTCGGTCAGCTCGCCGCACTGCCGCGCGGCAGCGTCGCCGATCGCTTCGGCCGCGCCGGTATTACGGCCTGGGAGATGGCCTGCGGCAGCGACCGTCCGCTGCGCCCGCGCGAACCAAGTGAGCCGGTTGACGAGACGCTCACACTGAGCGAATCGGCCTCCGGCCCACAGCTCGCCGTGGCGCTCGAAATGCTCGTTGATTCCCTGCTTGCTCGCAGCGAGCTTGGCGGCCGCACGCTGCGCGCAGCAACGCTTTCAGCTGAACTGACAGAAGGCGGCACTTGGCGCGAGCGCGTCGTTTTTCGCGAGCCACTCAGCGACGCGCTACGGATCCGCACGGCGCTGGCGCTACGGCTGGTGCTGCTGCCAGCGCCGGCGCAGTCGCTACGGCTGGCCGCCGAGCAGCTTGGCCCACCGGCGCCAGCGGCAGAGGCGCTCTTTGATGACGACGAGTTCCGCCGCGCGGGGCGACTTAGCGACGCGATCGGCCAGCTGCGAGCGCTGGCCGGGCCGCAGGCGGCGTTGCGCGTACTGCTAGCCGACCCGAAGTCGCGAATTCCGGAGCGACGCGCCGTCTTAACTCCTTTCGAGCGATGACGCCTGCCGCAAGGAGGCTTGGCACGCCGCGCGCGGTGCGCGTTTGCGCCGGCGTTGGCGGCAGGCCGCTCGATGTTGGGGGGAGCGAGATCAGCGCGATTCGCGAATCGTGGCTGGTTGAGGATGGGTGGTGGAGTGACCAGCCCTTGCGCCGGCGCTACTGGGAGCTTGTGACGATCGACGGCGGCGACCTCGTTGTCTTTCGCGACCTTGTCGGCGGTGGCTGGTTTCGTCATCGCTGAAGCGGCGATGCTGCGCGCCGGCGCGCGCGCTGCGGCACTGGCTTGCAGTAGCGATGTAACCCGCGCGCCGCCAACTTAAGGCGCGTGCGAGACGACAGCGGCCAAGCAAGCCTTGAATATATCGTCCTGCTCGTAATCTCAACGCTGGTAGTTGGTGGCGGCGCGATGGCCGCCAAAGGTGAAGGACTGGCGGCCTCTGTGCTGGCGCAATTCGCGCGCGGAATTTGTGTTGCCAGCGGCGGCGACTGCGAGCGCGACCGCGCGCCCTGCGTCGTCAGCTCAGCGACGACCAGTCAAGATCTCGTCGTCGTTGTCGCCGTGGTTCGCCTTGCCGGCGGCCGCACAATTATTCGTCAGCGTAGATCCGACGGCACAGAGGTTGTGACGCTGGTCGAGAGCGGCGGCGCTGGGCTGGAGTTGACGGCCGGTGGCAGCATCTCCGTCGGCGGCGCAGAGTTTGGCGGCGCAGCGAGCGGCTCGTTCAGCGGCCGGATTTCCCGCGGGCGAGCGTGGACGGTGCCTAGCGCGGCCGCCGCCGAGCAACTAATGGGGCAGCTGTCAGCGGCGGCAACGACGCTGGCCAGTCGCGGCAGGCCGCCGCTGCCGCGCTTGCGTCGCGCGGCGGCCGCGCCACCGCCCGCTGAGGTCACGTTCGGCGCCAGCGGACTGAGCAGCATCATCGGTGGCCGCCTCGCTGCGGCCGGAATCAGCTTCGAGGCCGAGGATCTCGTTGGCGAGCGGCTAAACCACGTCACAGGCCAGCGCACGCTCACTATCGCCCGGCGCAACGAGCTGCTAGCTGACCTCTCGCCGCTGCCTGCCAGTGGCTTTGAGGGCGGGCTGCGCCGGTCCGAGCTCTATACGCTCACGCTTGATCGCTCCGGTAATCCAATTGACATTGGCGTTTTTAGCGCGCGCCGCTTTCACGCCGGGGCAAAGCTGCCGGGCGCTGTCACCACACTCGTTCCTGGCGTTGGCAGCTTGCCGCTGCGCCAGGGGATGCTGGTCGAGGTCGAGCAGCATCTTGACTTAAGCAGCGCCGCCAGTCGCGAGGCGGCCGCCTCCTTTATTGCTGCGCTAAGCGATCGCAGCGTTGGTTTCGGCCCGGCGGTGAAGGTCGCTGAGCTGCTTAAAGCAAGGATCAATAGCGACGGTGTGACGCTCGTTCGCAGCTATGGAATCGAGGGCCGCCGCAGCGGTTTCGGCGGCAAGCTAGGAGCTGGCGTGGGGCTGGCCGGCAGTTACCAGCGCAGCGCCGAAAACGCGATCCTGCTCGACGCTCGCGTGCGCGGGATCGACCAGAACTGGCGCGCGCGCAGCGATTGTCTGCGCCGGTAGCGGCGGCGAGTTCCTAAGGCGGGAAAAGAATTTCTGCAAAGGCGCTGCAATGATGCGAACATACGTTCGTGTTGTACGCAGAACTCCACTGCCATTCGGCTTTTTCTTTCCTTGACGGCGCGTCGAGCCCCGACGAGCTCGTTGAAGCTGCAGTTGCTCACGGCTATCGCGCGTTGGCGCTGACCGACCACGACAACCTCTGCGGCGCCATGGAGTTCGCGCAGGCCGCGAAGGCGGCCGGGCTGAAGGCCGTCCACGGCGCTGAGGTTCGCGTCGTGGCCGAGTGCTCGCCGGCCGCTGAGTTTCGCCACCTGACGCTGCTAGTTAAAAACGCGCAAGGCTGGAGCAATCTCTGCCGTCTCTTGACGCTCGCCCACGCGCGCACGCGCGATGGCCGCGAGCGCGGGCAGCCGGAGCTGACGCTTGAACAGATCGAAGCCCACAGTGAAGGGTTGATCTGCCTGAGCGGTTGCGCCGGTCACGGTTTCCACGACGAGCCGAGCCTGCGCCGCCTGCTGGCAGCCTTTGGCCGCGACGATCTGCGGATTGAACTGCAGCGCCCGTTTGCGCGGCATGACCGCGCGCTGGCGCGTGAGCTGGCCGAGCGCGCACGGCTGCTCGGCGTTCCCTGCGTGGCGAGTGGCAACGTCCATGCTCACGCGCCGAGCCGCGCGCCGCTGCAGGACACCTTCGTTGCCGTCCGTAGCCACCTCACGCTCGACGGCTGCGAGCCACTGCGGCGGGGCAACCACATCCACGTGATCGCAAGCCCGCAGGCGATGGCGGCGCGCTTCGCAGATCACCCCGAGGCGCTCGCCGAAACCGAGCGGATCGCCGAGCGCTGCGAGTTCGATTTAACAAGCGACCTCGGCTACCGCTACCCAGGCGCCGAGGACGACGGCGCTGACCGCGATCTCAGCGAGGCCTGCCAGGCAAGCTTCGCTCGCCGCTACCCGCCCGGCCACAAGCTGCGAGACGAGGCCGCCGCAAGGCTCACCGAAGAGCTGAAGATCATCGCCGGGCTAGGGCTCTCCGGCTTCTTTTTGCTGCACCGCGACATGCTGGAGCTGGCGCGCGAGGTCGCGGCCGAGGTGCGCGGCCCCAGCAGCGCCCGCGCGCTACTGCCGCCCGGCCGTGGCCGCGGCTCGTCGGTCTCCTCAATCGTCTGTTATTTAACAGGCCTCTCGCACGTAGACCCTGTCGCCAACCGGCTGCTTCTTGGTCGTTTCCTCAGCGAACAGATCACCGAGCTGCCTGACATCGACCTCGATTTCCCGCGCGACATTCGCGAAAAGCTGATCCCACGGATCCACCAGCGCTACGGAGCCGAACGAACGGCGCTGGTTGCTGCCTTCCCGACCTACAAGGCGCGCGGCGCAATCCGCGACTTTGGCGCTGCGCTTGGCTTGCCGGCAGGGGAGATTGAGCGCGTTGCGCGCTCCAGTGAAGGCTGGTCGCTGAGCGGCTTTGACGAGCAGATAGCCGAGGCGATCGGTGAGCAGCGGGCGCAGAGCGGCCGCTGGCGCTGGCTCGCGGCGCTGGCGCGCGAAGCCTCCGGTCTGCCGCGCCACCTAGCCCAGCACTCCGGCGGGATGATCGTCGCAACAAGGCCACTGATTGACTGCTGCCCGGTCGTGCCGTCGGCGATCAAAGGGCGCCAAATCGCCCACTGGGATAAGGACTCCTGCGCCGACGCCGGCTTCCTCAAGATCGACCTGCTCGGCCTTGGAATGCTCTCCGCCGTCGAACGCTGCGTCGAGCAGATCGATGCCCGCCGCGGCGAGCGAATTGACCTCTCGCAAATTCCTTACGACGACGCGCAGGTTTACGAAGCAATTCAGCGCGGCGAAACGACCGGCGTATTTCAGATTGAAAGCCGCGCGCAGATCGCCTCATTGCGCCGCACGCGGCCAACAAATCTTGACGAGATAACAATTCAGGTTGCGATCGTCAGGCCGGGGCCAATCCAAGGTGGCGCCGTCAACCCTTACATCAATCGCCGCCAGGCGCTGAACGCAAACCCCGACTTCAAGATTCCCTACCCGCATCATTCGCTCGAGCCGATCCTGCGCGAGACGCTCGGCACGATTATTTTTCAAGACCAAGTGATTGAAGTGGCGATGGCCTTCTCCGGCTTCAGCGCCGCCGAGGCCGCGGGTCTGCGCCGCGCGATGAGCCGCAAACGTTCGGCCGAAGCAATTCAGTCGCACCGCCTTAGCTTCATTGAGGGAGCGATGGCGCGCTGGCCCGACGTTGACGAGCCCCAGGCCGCCGCAGTTTTCGAAATGGTCGCTGGCTTTGCAGGCTTCGGCTTTCCCAAAGCGCACGCCGCCGCCTTCGGCCTGCTCGCCTACCAATCAACGTGGCTGCGCGTTCATTACGGCCCGGAGCTGCTGGCAGCGCTACTCGACGAGCAGCCGATGGGCTTCTATCCGCCAGATTCGCTGGTGCATGAAGCACAGCGTCGCGGCACAACGGTGCTGGCGCCGGACCTCAACGAAAGCGCGCTCGGCTGCATAATTGACGAGCAGGGAGCCTTGCGGCTCGGTCTGCGCCACGTGCGCGGCGTGCGTAAGGAACAGCTTGAGGAGCTGCTTGATGAGCGCGGTGCGCGCGGACCGTTCTCTTCGCTCAGCGAGCTGACGGCCCGCGCCAGTGGCGCTCGCTCCTCGCTTGAGGCGCTGGCTTGGGCCGGCGCCTGTGACCGGCTGGCCGAGAATGAGCAAGCGCAGCGACCGGGGCTGGCGCGGCGCGCTGTGCTCTGGCAGCTCGGTATCGGTGCGCCGGCGCCAGCAAGCAAAGCGCAGCTCTCGCTCGGCTTTGATCTTCCGCCCGCGCCAACGCTCGACCCGCTGACCGCTTGGCAGACAATGCTCGCCGACTACGCCGCTACCGGCCTAACTACCGGCAGTCACCCGCTGGAGCTGATGCGTCCTGACCTGGACAAGCGAGGCGCGCTTCCCAGCGCTGCTTTAGAGCAGGCGCCGCACCGCAGCCGCGTCTGCGTCGGAGGGCTCGTCGTCGCGCGCCAGCGGCCCGGCACTGCGAGCGGAGTCTGTTTCGTGCTGCTCGAAGACGAGCAGGGGACGATCAACCTCGTTCTAAAGCCGCAAGTTTACGAGCACTTCCGCCTGACGGTCAGAACTGAGCCGCTCGTCTTTGCAAAAGGAATCCTCGAACGCCACGCCAGCGCTGGCGGCACCGTAAATCTGCTCGTTGATCAGATTGAAGCTCTTGAGCCAAGCAATGCGCAGTTGGCTGAGGTCGGCGAGCTTGTAAGTGGCGACTTCCGCGCCGTCGCTCCCGCCGTGATGTCGTTTGCTCAAGGCCGCCGCCGCTAACGCTTTTGCGCGCTCAGCAGCGCCTGCGTTTGCGCGCCCAGTAGTGGCTGCGAGAGGGCGTGGCGTGCGCGGCTGCGTGTATCGTTTAGGCTGATGCTTGGTGTAATCATATTCACCGCAATCTTCTTGATTGCCGGAATTGTCGTTATCGCTGCGAGCTTTTCGTCGAAGCGCAAAGCGAAGGCTGATGGCTCAAGTGGGGGCGGAAGGCTGCTCTACGTGGGCGTCGCAATCTGCGTCATCGGCATAGGTCTTGCGATTCCGGGCTTACTGCTGGTCAACAATGGCACGAAGACCACGCGCGATGCGAGCGGCGGGGTCGTTCTGACTGCCAATCAGGAGACCGGCCGTGCCCTCTTCGCGCAGAACTGCTCCGCCTGCCACACGCTGCAGGCCTCTGGCTCTGCCGGGCAGACCGGCCCTAACCTCGACTACATGGTCCCGCCTGAAGCGCTGACCCTCAACGCGATTCAGATCGGCCGTGCTCGCGGCAACGGCAACATGCCGGCAGGGCTTGTGACCGGTACTCAAGCGAAAGACGTCGCTAGCTACGTCGCAGCCGTCGCCGGTCAGGGACTGGTTGCAGGCGAGAACGACTCCGCTTCAGCGCCTTAACGCATCGTTTCTTGCGGAAATGGTGAGGTTTTGCTCGCTGCCGCTAATGTGCGCTAGGCACACACCGCTGAGTTCCCGGTCGTTCTGAAGAGCCGGGGAGCGGGGGACCCAACAGTCGGGGCGAATCGCCGCTCATTTCGGCGTAGCGCAGCTCTTTCAGCGCGAGCCCGTCAGCTAACCCCGTAAGCACAAGAGAGAGGCTCACAGAGCGATGTCAAACGAGATCAATTCCCCATGGTGGTCGGAAGTTGAACACCTCCGGCCCGCGAACGAAATGAGTAGTGCCGTTGTGGAGGGCTCAGTAATCGCGCTCGAAGTTGCCCCGTCAGCGCGGCAAGAACGCTTTGAGCGTCTGCCTGTAGTCCGCCGCCCCGGCGCGCCAAAGGCTCGCGCGCTGGTCGAGCAGCGCCGCGCGCGGGCAGCCCATAGCGCGATGCCAAGTAGCTCGCGGACCCTCCGCCGCCCCGACCGGATTGCCGCTTGGGCAGTGATGCTCGGGCTGGTACTCGTTCTCACGGCCGCTGCCAGCGCGGGCGCGGCGCCACTACATCGGCTCGGCGATCGCACCCTGAAGAAGCCGATGAACGGCTATGACGTGAAGGTGATGCAGGGCAAGCTGCGAAAAATCAAGCTGCTAAAAGTTGCGCCAACCGGCCATTTTGGTTCCTTGACCTTGGCCGCGGTTCGCAGCTTCCAGCGCACTCGCTGCCTGACGGTTGACGGCATCGCCGGACCAACGACAATTTCCGCGCTTCGCCGCGGCAAGCGTGCCTGCTCATCGAAGCGGCCTTCCAGTGGCGGCCGCGGCAACAGCGGCGGCATCGATCGCACGCGCGTCGTCACTTGGTACGGCCCCGGCTGGTACGGGCGAAAAACTGCCTGCGGCAATACGCTGACCAGTCGCCTTTACGGCGTGGCGCACAAGACGCTGCCTTGCGGCACGGTTGTCTATTTCAGCTTTCGTGGCCGCACTGTCAAGACGAAGGTTGTCGACCGCGGCCCGTACGCTGCGGGCGTCCACTTTGACCTCACATGGGCCGCGGCGCGCAAGCTCGGCGTGATCAGCATTGGCCGCGCAACAGTTCGCGCAAGCCGCTGACCAAAGCGCCCGCATTTGCTTTGCGGCGCTAGGGTCGCTTGATGGCCGATTCGCCGACCAGCTCGGAGGACGTTAAGGCGCTCTGCACTGAGCGTGACATCCGATTTATTCGCCTTTGGTTCACCGACATTCTCGGGCAGCTTAAGTCGTTCTCGGTCGGCGTCGACGAGCTCGATGACGCCTTCGAAGGCGGCATGGGCTTCGATGGCTCATCGATCACCGGCTTCAACGCGATTGAGGAGTCGGACATGATCGCGATGCCCGACCCATCAACCTTCGCGGTGCTTCCTTGGCGACCCGACGAGCAGGGTGTGGCGCGGATGTTTTGCGACATCCAAACGCCGGAGCGGACCCCATACGAAGGCGATCCGCGCCAAGTTCTGCGACGCGCGATCGCGCGAATGGAGGGGATGGGCTTCGACACTTTCAACGTTGGCCCGGAGCTTGAGTACTTCCTTTTCAAGGACGCACACGGAACAGAAGTGCTCGATCAGGGTGGCTACTTCGACCTGACGACGCTCGACGCTGGCTCCGATGTGCGCCGCGAAACCGTGCTCGCACTCGAGCAACTTGGCATTCATGTTGAATACAGCCACCACGAGGTAGGCCCAAGCCAGCACGAAGTCGACATGCGCTACGCGCCAGCGCTGAAAATGGCCGACGACTGCATGACTTACCGCATCACGGTCAAGGAGTACGCGATGAAGTACGGCTGGCACGCGACCTTCATGCCAAAGCCACTGTTCGGCGAGAACGGCTCTGGAATGCACACCCATCTTTCGCTCTTCAAGGATGGCCGTAACACTTTCTACGACGAGAACGACCCTTACTTCCTGAGCGGCATCGGTAAGGCCTTCATTGCCGGCCAGCTTCGTCACGCGCGTGAGATGAGCGCGATCTTCGCGCAGTGGGTCAACTCCTACAAGCGTCTGGTCCCCGGCTATGAAGCTCCCGTTTACGTTGCCTGGTCACGCCGCAACCGTTCCGCTTTGGTGCGCGTGCCGCTCTATCACCCAGGCAAAGAGATGGCTACGAGGATGGAGCTGAGGTGCCCTGACCCGGCCTGCAACCCTTACCTCACGTTTGCCGTCTTGCTGCAGGCCGGCCTTGAGGGAATCGAGCAGGGGTATGAGCTGCCCGAGCCGATGGAGCAAAACCTCTACCACCTCTCGCCGGAGGATCGCCAGCGGATGGGAATCGAGCAACTGCCTGAGAGTCTTGGCGAAGCCGTCGAGCTCGCCGCTGCTTCAGAGCTCGTTTTGCGTACTCTTGGTGAACACACCTTTAATCGCTTTGTTGAGATTAAGCGTCGCGAGTGGGAGGAGTACCGACTCGATGTTTCACAGTGGGAGCTCGACCGCTATCTCTCAATTCTTTAAGTCATCCGCAAAAGGAGCCGCCTGATGCCTAGTGCCGCCCGCGCAGGAATGATCACGATCGGCCCCGATCTGGAGGTTTGTCGGATGGGCTACGGCGCTATGCGCCTCACAGGGGACGGCGTTTGGGGGCCGGCCGATGATGCCGAGAACGCTCATGCTGTTTTGCGCGCCGCCGTCGAGATGGGCGTAACGCTGATTGACACGGCGAATTCCTACGGTCCTGAGGTCAACGAGCAATACATCCACGACGCGCTCTTCCCGTACGCCGATGACTTAGTGATCGCAACCAAAGGCGGGCTAACGCGCAGCGGCCCAAGTGAATGGCACGCCAACGGCGACCCCGCGCATCTGAAAGCGGAGTGCGAGGCCAGCATCAAGCGACTCGGCGTCGAGTCAATCGCGCTGTACCAGCTTCACAGGCCCGACCCTGAGGTGCCTTACGCAGAGTCGGTCGGAGCGCTCGCTGAGCTCCAGCGCGAAGGCAAGATTCAGCACGTTGGGATTTCAAACGTCGATTCAGTTCAGCTTGAAGTTGCCAGCGACATCGTCGAAGTCGTCAGCGTGCAAAATCGCTTCAGCGTCAGTGATCGCGGCTCTTTTGAGGTGCTCCTGGCCTGTGAGCGCCATGGAATCGCCTTTCTCCCTTGGTTTCCGCTCGCCTCGGGCGGCCTGGCTGATGGTGGCGCGCTAGCGGCAATTGCCGCTGCCCACGAGGCAACGATCTACCAGATTGCGCTCGCATGGCTGCTGGCGCGCTCGCCGGTAATTGTCCCGATCCCCGGCACCTCGTCGCTAGCTCACCTGGAGCAGAACATCGCCGCCGCGGCGATTCGCCTCAACGAAAGCGAAATGCGCTCGCTCGAAGTCGTCGCTTAAGCGGCTGGCTTAGCCGGGTCTGGCACCACGTCTGGCTCTGCTTGCGGCATGTGCTCGCCGGGTTCACCTTCGTGCGCCATTCGCGACGGCCACCAAATCTTCTTCCCAATGTCGAGCACCAGCGCTGGCACCAGCGTTGAGCGCACTACAAAGGTGTCAAGCAGCACGCCGAAGGCGATCGCGAAGCCTAGTTCGGTCAGGAAGATGAGCGGCAGCGTGCCGAGGATCGCGAAGGTGCCGGCCAGCACGATGCCGGCCGACGTGATCACGCCGCCGGTGACGGCAAGGCCACGGATCATGCCACGCTCGGTTCCGTATTTGAGCGCCTCTTCTCGCACTCTCGCCATTAGGAAGATGTTGTAGTCGATTCCCAGCGCCACCAGGAAGACGAAAGCGAAGAGCGGCAATCCAGGGTCGCTGCCCGGGAAGCCGAATACGACGTCGTAGACGACAGCGCTAACTCCAAGTGCGGCTGCGAACGAGAGGATCACGGTCAAAATCAGCACGAATGGAGCGGTGAAGGCTCGCAGCAAAACAATCAGCACAAGGAACACGACGACGAGCACGATCGGAATGATCAGCTTTGTGTCACGGGTCGACGCGGCCCGTAGGTCGGTCTCAATTGCGGTTGGTCCGCCAACTAGAACCGCTGGGCCTCCGGCCTCCTTCGCTGCCGCCCGAATGTTCGGAATCACCGCGTAGGACTCGGTTGCGTAGGGGCTGGATGTCAGCGTCGCGGCCAGCTGCACGCCGGGCGGCCCCGCCCCTGCTTGGCGGACGTTTGCTACGCCGGGAACCGCGAAGACCGCAGCGGAAACGGCTTTCGCTTTCGACTTGTCAGGGACAACTATCTCGGTTGGCGCATTCTCGCCGGCGGGGAAGGATGTAGCGAGCATCTCTTGACCCTGAACGGACTCAACGTCACCACGGTAGGAGTTGCCCTGCGTTAGCCCGGTCGAAAAGTTCAGCAGCCCAAAGCTCATTGCGACCAGCAGTAACACTGTCGCGATCCAAACTGCTCGCGGCCGCTTCTGTATCCACTCGCCCCAGCGCCGCCAGCGGCCGTGCTCTGCGTCTGCGCCCTCGTCGCCAACGCGTGGAATGAATGGCCAGAAGGCACGCCGTCCGGTGATTGCCAGCAGCGCCGGCAGCAAGGTAAGCATCGCCACCATCGCCACGCCAACGCCAAGCGCGCCGAGCGGGCCTAGCCCCGAGGTGCCGTTTACCTCGGCAAGGGTGAGGCAGAAGAGCGCCAGCATTACGGTCACGCCAGAGGCGATGATTGCTGGCCCGGCAGCACTCGCTGCGTTTGCCACCGCTAGGTGTTTGTCGTCGTGCTGGCGCAGCTCTTCGCGGTAGCGCGCCACCAGCAGCAGCGCGTAATCGGTGCCCGCGCCGAGCACAAGGATCGACATAATCGATGAGGACTGCCCGTTAATTGTCACGCCCACCTCGCTTAAGAGGTAGCCAATTGAGCGGCTCGCGAGCTCTGCGACGATCACCGTGAAGAGAGGAATCCAGAGAAAGATCGGACTTCGATAAATCACGGCCAGTAGGAAGAAGACGAGCCCGACCGCGGCGAACAGCAGCGTGCCGTTAATGCCTTCAAAGATTTTGATCGCGTCGGCCGAGAAGCCGGCCGAGCCGGTGACCTTCGCTTCGAGCCCGCCGCCGGGGTCGTTGACAACCTCTCGCACCTTGTCAACGGGGTCCAGAATCGTCTCCGCTTCGCCGTTGGTCGTAATGTTTGCGACCAGTAGCTCTGCTTGCCCGTTCTTCGACGGAATTGGCCGGGCGAACGGCGTCGTATTGGCTAGCTTCAGCGCGTTGAGCTGTTTGCGGTTTTGCGCAATGCGGGCGCGGTCGGCGGCGGTGAGCCCGCTTGGGCGACGGTAGACGGTGACTATCGCGACCGTTTCCTTGCCTTGAATCAGCTTGACTGCGGTCAAGGCCTTTGTCGATTCGGCGCTCGCGGGAAGGAACGAGGCCGAGTCGTTCTTCTGTACGTCCTCAAACTTTGTCGGGAATTGCAGCGCCGAGAAGAGCACCAGTAGTCCTACCCAGATCGCGACGACAACCCACTTCGCGCGACGGCCTGCAGGAATGGCAAGGATTCTTTTCATCGGACGCTGGAGGATACGAAGCTGGCGGGCGGATAGGCGAGCGCCCGCGCGCGCGTCACTCTTGAGCCAGTGCCTTAGGCCAGCGCCGCGGCCAGCTGATCGGCGCTGGTTACGGGCGCCGCGCAGCTGAAGTTTTGGCAGAGGTAAGCCGCGGCGCGCCCGTCCTTCGCCGTTTTGCCTTCAAGCAGGGGAATAACTCTCTCGTCGCTGCTTCCGTCATCGCTCGCAATCACTAGCCGCGGTCGCAGCCGACTTCGCACAACGTCGAGCAGCGGCTCGATGTCAGCGCCAACCAGAGCTAGTTCCCGCGCTGGGCCGACGTGAAGATCAATCGCTTGCAGCGCGTGGCCGAAAGCCTGGGGGTGGCGAACCACATAAGGGCGCACCAGCCGCAGCTGCCCGAGCGCGCCGTCAGCGTAGCGCGCGTCGCCGCTCAGCAGCGCCAAGCGTAATAGCCCAAGCGCGGCGCTCGAGCCGCCGGCGGGAAGCGGCGAATCTTCCATCTCTTTGCGCCGCGCGACGAGCTGCGCGCCGCCGGCGGCGGTCGAGAAGAAGCCGCCGCGCTCTTCGTCGCCAAACTCGCTGAGAATTACTTCAGCCTCAGCCACGGCGGCGAGGTACCACTGCGGCTCAAAGGTCGCCTCGTAGAGCGCCAGCAGCCCTTCGAGCAGCATCGCGTGGTCTTCAAGATAGGCGCGCAGCTTTGCCGCGCCAGCGTTGTAGCTGCGCAGCAAGTGGCCGTTCTCGTCGCGCATCTGCGTGATCACGAAATCGGCTGTTGCCCGCGCCGCTGCGATGTAATCCTCACGGCCGAGCACCGCGCCGGCCTCGGCCAGCGCGCTGATCATCAGGCCATTCCAGCTGGTCAGCCGCTTGTCGTCTGTCGCCGGCCGCACGCGCCGTGAACGCACTTCAAGCAGACGCGCGCGGATCCGCTCGCGAACGGCCGGCTCAGGTTCCGCGCCACGCGACTCGGGAATGTTCAGCCCTTCAAAGTTGCCACCGGCGCTGGCACCGAGCCAGGCGACGCCGGCGTCAGCGTCATCGCCCAGCGCGGCGCGCAGCTCTTCTAGCGACCAAACGTAGAACTTGCCTTCAACGCCTTCGGAGTCGGCGTCGAGTGCGCTGTAGAAGCCGCCATCGGGGGCCAGCATCTCACGCAGAGCCCAGTCAAGCGTCTCCTCACAGGTTCGTCGCAGCACGGCGTCGCCGCTGACCTGCCAGCCGTGTAGGTAGGCGCGCGCTAGCAGCGCGTTGTCATAGAGCATCTTTTCGAAGTGCGGGACGGTCCATGCCGCATCGACGCTATAGCGAGAGAAACCGCCGCCAACCTGGTCAAAGATCCCGCCCGAGGCCATTGAGCGCAGGCTCTGCAGCGCCATTGAGTCCTCGCCGCGCGCGAGCAGGAACTCGATTGCACTGGCATTCGGGAATTTCGGCGCCGAACCCCAACCGCCGTTGATCGCGTCGAACGGCAACGCAAGTCGCTCCAGCGCTTCGGCGAGCAGCGCAGCGTCTAGCGGGTCGGCGCTTGGCTCCAGCGTCGCCGCGCCGGCTAGCCGCTCAAGCCCAGCCTCGGCCTGCTCAGCGATCTCGTCGCCGCGCTCGTCCCAGGCCTCGGCGATCGCGCTGAGGATCTGAGGCCACGAGGCCATTCCCTGCCGCGGCTCAGGCGGGAAGTAGGTGCCGCCGTAGAACGGAAGTTGGGCGGGCGTAAGGAAGACGTTTAGCGGCCAGCCGCCTTGGCCGGTCATCGCCTGCACTGCCTCCATGTAGATCGCGTCAACGTCAGGGCGCTCCTCGCGGTCAACTTTTACGCAGACGAAGTTGTCGTTCATCAGCGCCGCAATCTCGTCGTTCTCGAAGCATTCGCGCTCCATCACGTGGCACCAGTGACAAGCTGAATAGCCGATCGAAACGAGCAGAGGCCGGTTTAGCTCCTGCGAGCGCGTCAGCGCCTCTTCGCCCCACGGTAGCCAATCGACCGGGTTCTCGGCGTGCTGGAGCAGATAGGGCGAGGTTTCGCCGTGAAGCGCATTTGCCACCCGTCGCACGCTAGCGTGCGCTCTCATGAGTTACGACAGGGAGCCGATTAACGCCCCGCGGGCACCCGATGCCGTCGGCCCGTACTCGCACGCGGTGAAGGCAGGTGGGCTGCTTTTCTGCTCGGGGCAGATTCCACTCGACCCGGCAAGCGGCGAGATTGTCGGTGACACGCCAGCCGAGCAGACGCGCCGCTGCCTTCAGAACCTTCAGCTGGTCTGCGAGGCCGCTGGTGCGAAGCTCGAAGACGCGACGCGCTGCACCGTCTACATGACCGATCTCTCCGCCTTCGCCGAGGTCAACGAGGTCTACGCCGAGTTCTTCGCCGACAAGCATCCGGCTCGCGCCACAGTTGGCGTTTCCGCTTTGCCCAAGGGCGCGCAGGTTGAGATTGACGCGATCGTCGCCACCGCCGGCTGAGCCTCTTGTATGGGCCTCAGTGGAGTTGCCCTTAAAGAAAGATCAAAAAGCTCAGGCGCGGAGCCAAAATCGCTGAGTGCAAAGTAGAGCGCTGCAGCCGGTTACTGCTCGCGCAAGCTGGCGCGGCGCAGCTTGCCGGAGTTCGTCTTTGGCAGGTCGTTGGCGAACTCGATGATCCGCGGGTACTTGTAGGGGGCGGTGCGGGCCTTGACGAACTGCTGCAGCTCGCTCGCTAACTGCTCTGACGGCTGGTGGCCGCTGCGCAGCACGATCACGGCGCGGACAACGGCGCCGCGCTCCTCGTCGGGCGCTGCAACCGCCGCTGCCTCGGCGACCGCTTCGTGTTCAAGTAGCGCCGACTCAACCTCGAACGGGCCAATTCTGTAGCCGGCCGAGATGATCACATCATCGTCGCGGGCGTCAAAGTAGAAGTAGCCATCCTGCTCGTGCACGCGGTCACCGGAGTGCCAAGGCCCGCCAAGCTGGCGGTCCTCAATCTCCCAGCCATCTGCACCCTGCACAGCCCCTTCGCCGATGTAGCCGAGGAAGAAGGTCGGCTCGCTCAGCGGGTCGAGCACCAGCTCGCCTTCGTCAATCGTCAATTTCACGCCCGGCAGCGCGCGGCCCATCGAACCGGCCGGTGGCTCGTCGGGGCCGGGCGGATGGCCGGTCGAGTGGCCTGTTTCAGTCTGGCCGTAGCCGTCGCGGATCCAAACGCCGGTCGCTTCGTGGTAGGCGCGCAGAATCTCTGGATTTAGCGGCTCGCCGGCAGCGACCATTGAGCGCAGCGAAGTGACCGGCCGTGGCGCCGAGCGCTTCGCGATTACGCGGAACTCGGTCGGCACCATGCAGAGCACGTTCACCTGCTCAGCCTCGAGGATTGCGAGCCGCTCGCTTGGGTCGAAGCGCGCGTCGTGCAGTAGCGCAGCCGCGCCGCAGATCCATGGCGCGATGAAGACGTTGCGGGCCGATTTGCTCCAGCCGGTAGCGGCCGTGCACCAAACCAGCTCGCCCGGCTGCGCGCCAAGCCAGTGCTCCGCCTGCAGCCGCTGGCCGGGCAGGTAGCGCTGGCCGTGCAGCACGCCCTTCGGCTCGCCGGTCGTGCCGCTAGTGAAGGTGATCAGGCAGGGCTCGTCAGCGGCCAACTCGGCGAAGTCTGGTGCATCGTCGGCGCGCGCCGGGTCGGTCACCTGCTCGTCGCCGATCCAGATGATCGGGCAGGGAGGGGAGGCGGCTTGAAGTGCTTCGCGGTTGCGCTCGTCGGCGACGATCGCGGCCGGCTTTGTGGCATCAAAGCGCAGCTTTAGGTCATCGGCGCGTAGCTGCTCGGAGCAGGCTAGCGCGACGAAGCCGCAGCGAAAGCAGGCGACCATTGCCCAAACCCACTGTGGCCGGTTGCCGACCAGCGTGATCACAACGTCGCCACGTGCCACGCCAGCATCGCTCAGCGCGGCCGCGAGCGCCGCTGAACGCTCCGTGCAGTCGCCAAAGCTCCACTCCCGCCGCGCGCCATCGCGCGCAAGCTCAATCAGTGCACGCTGGCTGGCCGGCATCGCTGCCACTACGTCACGAGCGAAGTTCATTCGGCGCAGTATGACTACTTAATTGCTGATCTATCGGGCCGGTAATCCGCTGTCGCCACGAGTGCGTATCCTTCTTTAAGTCCAACCTTGATTGACGAAGGATGATAACTATGGCCGTTGCCGTTCCGTTCGAAGAGAAGACCGACGAGCAGTTCGCGATCACTGAGATGGTGCGCCAGTTTGCCGACGAGCAGATTCTCCCCAACGCTGAACATTTCGACCATGAGGACGAGTTCCCGGCCGAAATTGTTGAGCAGATGAAAGAGCTCGGCCTGTTCGGAGTGACGATCCCGGAGGAGTACGGCGGGATGGGCCTCGACCTCACGACCTACGTGATGATCGTTGAGGAGCTCAGCCGCGGCTGGATCTCAATCTCCGGGATCATCAACACGCACTTCATCGGCAGCTACCTGCTGATGAAGTACGGCACCGACGAGCAGAAAGACAAGTATCTGCCGCGGATGGCGACGGGCGAGATTCGCGCAGCTTTCTCAATCTCTGAGCCGGAGGTCGGCTCCGACGTTCAGGCGCTGAAGACGAGTGCCAAGAAGGATGGCGAGCACTACGTGATTGACGGCCAGAAGATGTGGGTCACGAACGGACTGCGTTCCGACCTTGTCTTTGTTCTTGTGAAGACCGACCCTGAAGCCGAGAAGCGCCATCAAGGAATGACCTGTTTCATCGCTGAGAAAGAAGCCAGCGTCAACGAAAACACCGGTGACTACGCGGGGCTAAACGTGCCGCCGATTTTGAAGAAGATGGGCTACAAGGGCGTTGAGTCAACGGAGCTGATTTTTGACGGTTACCGCTGCCCAGCTGACAACATCCTCGGCGGCGAAGCTGATGGGCTAAACAAGGGTTTCGTTCAGATGATGGACGCGCTCGAAGTGGGCCGCGCCAATGTCGCCGCTCGTGGTGTCGGTATCGCGCAGCGGGCGCTGGAGCTGGCTTTGAAGTACAGCCAAGAGCGCAAGACCTTCGGTAAGCCGATCTGCGAGCACCAGGCGATTCAGTTCAAGCTGGCCGATATGGCGACGCAGGTTGAGGCGGCAAGGCTGCTGACACTCCGCGCAGCGCGGCTTAAGGATGCAGGCGAGCGTTCTGAGATGGAGGCCGGGATGGCGAAACTGTTCGCCTCCGAAGCTGGCCGCTTCTGCGTTGAGGAGTCGTTCCGCATTCACGGCGGCTACGGCTACTCAAAGGAGTATGAGATTGAGCGCCTTTACCGTGACGCCCCGTTGCTGCTGATTGGTGAAGGTACCTCCGAGATCCAGAAGATGGTTATCGGCAAGACGCTGCTGAAGCGTCACAAGATCTGAGCCAGCAAGACCCCCCAAAGACGCGCTGGCACACGCCGCTAGCGCGGCAGTACCCTCGCAACGTTGCGGGAGCTACCTACGGGCTGATCATCGCCGCATCGGTGATCGCGGCCTCAGACCCGGAGGCCGGCGAAAAAGCGGCGAGAGTCGCTGAGCTTGTCGCTTTTACCGTTCTTGCCTTCTTTGCCGCCCACGTCTACGCATCTCTGCTAGGTGATTGGAGTAGGGATAAGCGCGCGCCCAGTAGCCAGGATGTGAAGGCGATGGTGCTGGAGCAGTCGCCGATGCTGACCGTCATTTCGGTGCCGATCGTGATCCTGCTGCTTGGCGTATTCGATGCTGTTGACGACACAAACGCCATCAACCTAGCGCTCTACGCCTGCGTTGGAGAGCTTGCGGCGACCGCTTGGTACGCATCTCGCGGGGCTGGCGCGTCAAGGCCACAGAGCTTGATCGCAGTTTCGGTCGCGGTAGTGATCGGCGCCGGGATAGTCGTCATGAAGGCAGCCCTTCACTAAGGAGGTAAGGTTTGGCGATGTCCGGTGACGCGCGCACATTGATCGCCAAAGCCGCCAACGATGTGGTGGCGCAGGTACCTGCGCTTGCGCCGCTGAAGATCGTCGTCGACGTGCAACTTCAGGGCCGCGGCGACCTTCAGGTATTCCGGCTTGAGATGCCCCAAGCTGAGGTGACCAAGGAGGTGGCTGCAGACGCGAAGATTCACTTGGCGATGCGCCGTGAGGAATTCAACCGCCTCGTCGAAGAGGCCAGCATTGCGGCTTGGCGCAAAGCGTTTGATACTGGCGTCGTGAAGGCGAGCGGCGTTGAGCAATATATGAAGCTGATTACGCAGGTAGTTGACAAGCAGCAGAGCCGCGCGCAGCTCAAGCGCGCGCGCCACTAGCGCTGATGACGGTCGCGGTAACCCACTTCACGGACCCTGGCTGCCCGTGGGCCTACTCGGCTCGTCCAGCGCTGCGCACGCTGGAGTGGCGCTTTGGTGATCAGCTGGCCTGGGAGCTAGTCGTTATCGGCCTTACAGAGGACGCAAAGCAGTATGAGGACCGTGGCTACACGCCTGAGCGCATGGTTTCAAGCTGGCCGGTTTATCACGAGCGCTTTGGCATGCCGTTCGGGTATCAGGTGAAAGCCGGCGTGTCGGCCACGAGCCGCGCCTGCCGCGCCGTGATGCTGGCCAACGAGCAGGGCGGCCAGCTGGGCGAGGCGGCGCTGAGCGCGCTGCAGCTAATGCACTTCACGACGACCGAGATGCTGCAATACCCGGCCGCGATTGCCGCGGCGCTGAACGAGGTTGCCGGCTTGGACGGCGAAGCAATAGTGGCTCGCCTTGATGACGATGACGTGCTGGAGCGCTACGAGCTCCAGCGCAGCCGCGCCCGCCAGGCCGCAGGCGGGGCAACCGAGGCGCAGGGCAAGAGCGCCAACAGCGATGGCGCCGTCCGCTTCACTGCGCCGTCGCTGATCTTCACCGCGCCGGACGGCCGCTCGCTGGAGGCCGGCGGCTTTCAGCCGATTGAGGCTTACGACGTGACTCTCGCCAACCTCAATCCGGCGCTGGTGCGCCGCCCGCCGCCCGAGAGCGTGAGCGAAGTACTCGAGTCCTTCGCTGTGCCACTAACAACGGCCGAGATTGCCGCCGTGATGGCCGAGCCGCTGATGGCGCCCAACACAGGCGCCGTGATCGCCGAGTTGCAGGATTTAACGGCCGAAGGCAGGCTCGGCCGAGAGATAGTCGGCGACGACGCGCTCTGGCGCGCCCTTTAGTTAGCTGTAAGCGGCGACGCCGTCGATCGCTACTTGGCAGTCGGTTCCCTCGAGGTTGTCGGTCATCGTGTAGCTGAGCCCCTCGGCCTTAAGGCGGCGAAAATCTCCAGTGCCCGCGACTACCCGCATCGTTCCGGTGACCGTAATCTTGTCCGCCGCGCTATCGACGACGAATGTCGCCTTGACGACGCCTTTGATCGCCCCGGCGGGCGAGCCCATCGTGATGTTCCCAGTCCCGGTTCCCTTCGCCGCGTTGAGTACCCAGTCGCCAACGAACTTGCCGTTGCCGGTCGGCACGCCGGTACAGGTGCCGGTGTCGGTGAAGCGGAAAGTCTTGCTGTAGGCGGTCTGCTTGGCGGTGGCCGTCATGTCTATCACCACTTCGGTGCCTTTGATTGGCCGCAGCCGCTTAATTTCGACCGCCGCAAGTTTCTTCTTCAGTCGCGCTAGCTCACGGCTCTGGAGTGGCGTTCGGTTGAAGCTCGGGAAGGCGATGTTACGGCGCTCGTTCGGGTCGCGCTGGAGGTCGTACATCTCCCACTCCGTCTCTTCAATCCTGTTCGGGTCGTAGTAACGGGAGAGCTTCCAGCGTGATTCGCGGATGCTCGTCATGTGGTTTGGTTCCTTCGTATACGGGCCGGTGCTCTGGCCGCACTGGTAGTCGTCGTAAGTGAAGACGACGTAGTCCTGGACCGGCTTCGCCTTCGCGCTAAGTAGCAGCTTCGAGTAGTCAACGCCGTTCCAGTCGGCGCGGGCCGACTTCGGGGCGCCGAAGAGGCTGGCGATTGTTGGCAGGAAGTCAACGTGCGATACCAGCGCGTCGCTCTTGCGCGGCTTCGGGAATAGCTTCGGGTTGGAGTAGATCAGCGGCACGCGAATCGCTTCTTCGTAAAAGACGAACGACTTCTGGCGCATCCCACCATGCGTCACGCCCATCTCGCCGTGGTCGGCGGTGCGGATCACGACAGTGTCATCGAGTAGCCCCTGCGTTTCCAGCGCCTTGAGCGTGTCAACGAGATAACCGTCGGCCTTCTTCATCAGGTTGCCGTAAAAGTTCAGGTAGCGGCGCTGCTGGAGCTTGTTTTTTAGCTTGCCGCTGAGGTTGAAGATGCGAAAGATTGAGCCTTGGGCAGTTGGCTTCGTGTCGAAGCTGTCTTCAGCCGTCGTGGGAATCTGAATTGAACCTTCAAGGTCAGCGTCCTCGTAAAGCGCTGCATCGAAGTTGTTTGGGTAGAAGAGCACGTCGTGCGGGTTGACGAGCGAGATGATCATGAAGAACGGCTGCTGCTGCGAGGCAACCGAGTTGATGTACGCCAGCGCCCCTTCCTGGCCGATCGTCACGTCACCGTTCTCGTTCATGAAGCGGTCGTCGTTGTCGCCGCCGGTGTACGGAACTGCAGGATTCTCGTAAGCGTTGCCACCACCCTCGGGCAGCGTCTGGTCGCCGCCAGCGTCCTTAGGGTTCCAGCGCGAGAAGCCGTACTTGGAAAGATCGGACGGTGCGTAGGTGCCGCTCGGCGGCTTCGTCAAGTGGAACTTGCCTTTGTAAATCACGCTGTAGCCAGCTGCGCTCATCACCGAGGCAATGTTCTTAAGCTCTGTGTCCAGCTCAACCTGCGGGTACTGATCGGCGGGCATGTCGGGCTCAAGCGTGTGGCGCACGCGGTGCTGAGCGGGCATGTACCCAGTCAGAAGAGTGGCGCGGGCCGGCGAGCACATGCAGGAGTTGGTGAAGGCGTGCTCAAACTGAATCCCGTGCTTTTTGAGCTGCGTTAGGCCCGGTAGGTTTTTTTTGGCCCAGCCCTTTGGGAAGTGCATCAGCTCGCGCTCTTGATCAGTAATGAACATCACTACGTTCTTGCCGCCGAAACCGCTCGCGGCGGCTTTTGCTTCAGGGCCGCCGGCGGCTAGCGCGCTGATCGCGTTGGAGCCGAGCATCATTGCGGGGGCCGCCGCGGCGGCCCCTTTCAGCAGTTGACCGCGAGTGAGCTTCGTTTCGTTTGGCATCTAGCGACCCTTTCGGACTCGGGACTACTGGTAGCTTGCGTTGCCGCTGATCGTGATCTGGCCGTCGGTGCCCTGCAGGTTGTCGGTCTCAACGAAGCTAAGACCGCTTGCCTTGATGCCGCGGAAGTCGCCAGTGCCGCTGGTCAGCTTCAAGGTTCCCGTTAGCGTAATCTCATCTGCAGCAGGGTCAGCGACGAAGCTGACCTTGGCGACCCCGTTGATCAGGCCAGCGCCGCTGGACATCGTCAGCTTGCCAGCGCCGGTCCCCTTAACCGGATCGAGCACCCAATTGATCACGATCTTGCCGCTGCCTGTTGGCATGCCGATGCAGCTTCCGGTGTCAGTGAACTTGAAGGTCTTACTGTTCTTTGTCTGCTTAGTCGAAGCCGTCATGCTGATTGGCTGCGCGGTGCCGGCAAGCGGACCAAGCCGCGTTGCTTCGACCCGCGCAAGCTTCGCCTTCAGCCGCTTGTACTCACGTTGCTGCCTTGAGCTACGGCGGAACCCAGACGCGGCAAGATTAACTTTCTCGTTCGGATCGCGCTGCAGGTCATACATCTCGAATTCAGCTTTTGCGACGCCGAGCGGGTCGTAGTAACGAGCGAGCTTCCAGCGCTGCTCGCGGATGCTGGAGATGTGGTTAGCGCCCGGCACGTAGGGGCCTTTGGGCTGCCCTGACTGGTAGTCGTCGTACGTAAAAATAACGTAGTCCTGAACGGCCTTGGTCTTAGGGTTTGTGATCAGCTTCGAATAGTCAACGCCCTGCCATTTGGCGCGGGCCGAAGCGGGCGCGCCGAACAGCGATGCGAGCGTCGGCACGAGGTCCACGTGCGAAACGAGCGCTTCACTGCGGCGCGGCTTTGGGAAAATCTGCGGATTGGAGTAGATCAGCGGCACCTTCATTGACTCTTCATAGAAGTTGAAGTTTTTCTCGCCAACGCCGCCGTGTGCCATCCCCATCTCGCCGTGGTCGGCGGTGCGAATGATCACCGTGTCGTCGAGCAGCCCTTGGTTTTCGAGCGCCTCAAGCGTCTGCACGAGGTAGGCGTCGGCCTGCTTCATCAGGTTGCCGTAGAAGTTGATGTAGCGCCGCTGCTTAAAACGCACGCGCAGCTCAAAGCCAACCCGGAAAATTACCTGAAAGGCCTGCTGCGCCCTCGGCTTTGTCTTCAGGTTCTCATTCACAGTGCCGGGCAGCTCAATTGGGCCATCAACGTCGCTGCTTGGGTATTCGCTGTCAGCAAACGATTTCGGATAGAACAGCACGTCGTGCGGGTTGACCAGCGAGATCACAAGGAAGAACGGCGCCTGCGTCGCGGCGACCGAGTTGATGTAGGCGAGAACACCTTCATCGCCTTGCGCAACGGCGCCGTTGTCATTCATGAAGCGACCGTCATTATCGCCGCCGCTATAGGGGACGGCGGGGTTTGAGGCTGCGTTACCGCCGCCTTCGGGAAGCGACTGGTTGGCGCCAGCGTCCTTCGGATTCCAGCGCTGTGGCCCGTATTGACCAACGTTCGCAGGCGTCCAGTCCTGGACGGTCCCAGTAGCCGTAGCGCCGGCCGCTGGCAGCGGGCTAGGCGGAGTAACCGCCTGCTTAGTCATGTGGAATTTGCCCTTCCAGACGACGTTGTACCCGGCGGCAGCCATAACCGTGGCCATGCTCTTCAGGTCAGTTGAGAGCGGCACCTGTGGGTACTCGTAGACTAGGTTGCCGTCACTGTCAAAGCTGTCGTTCATGCTGCTCTCTAGTGTGTGGCGGACTTGGTGCTGGGCCGGCATGAAGCCGGTCATCATCGTCGTGCGCGCCGGCGAGCACATGCAAGCGTTGGTGAACGCGTTCTCAAAGATCATTCCGTTCTTCACGAGCTGCATTTGGCCGGGGAGGTTCTTCTCAGCCCAGCCCTTTGGGAAGTGCTGGATCGCCCGCTCCTGATCGGTCATGAAGAGAATCACGTTCTTGCCACCGAAGCCAGCAGCCGCGGCCTTTGCTTCAGGCCCGCCAGCGGCGAGCGCGTTGATCGCGTTGGAGCCAAGAATCACGGCGGGGGCGGCCGCGGCGGCGCCCTTCAGAAGTTGACCACGAGTGAGCTTCGTTTCGTTTGGCATTGCGGGAACTTACTTGTTTTCCGCGCTGGAGGCGGCGGTTCGGACCGAAGCTACGATGCGGCTTGCTGCTCAGCCCAGGCGCTTAGCAGGGGTTCGATCAGCGGCGCATTGTGGGCTGAGTTCCAGCGGGCGAAGACCCAAGCGCCGGCGATCTGCGTCGGCTTAATCCCGTCGCGCTTCCAGGCGCGGGCAATCTGTGGCTCGCGCGTAATCCACTTGGCCGAATCACTCAGTCGCCATTGGCCGCTGTGCCGGGGCGGCTCCGCTGGGTCGAGCACATCAGCATCGTCGCTTTCGGGCGACTGGGAGCTGTTTGGGCTGAGAAGCAGGTAGTGGCTTGCGACGGTGTCGTCGTAGGTGCCGGTCTTCAGCATCACAATGAAGTTGCTGCGCTGCGCTGGCGCCAGCGAGCGGTAAGCACGGATTAGTGGCGCCGTATTGGCAAACATCGCCGGCCAGGAGGGCACCGCCGGCAAGTAGTCCTGCGAGATCGCCAGTTGAACGGTGCCTTCGCTCATCTCAGAGACAAGGTCGGGGTAGAGCGTCACCATCGACAGGCCCGAGCGCGTGTAGTAGTAGGCGTCTTGGGCGGCGCGGTTGAGCGTAGCTGGCGTCCAGGCTGGCTTGGCAGCGGGCGCCAACATCTTCAAGACCATTGCCAAGCAGCTCAGCATGCAGCCTTCGTTGGCGATGTTGTTGCCGTCGCTGTAGGGGTAGAGCAGTGATCGCGCGTCGGCGCGCGTCTCGCGGTTGAACTCGCGCGCAACCTTGACCACCTCTTTGCGATCCCACATCATTTTTTTGCCCCAGCGGGGGTCAGCTTGGCGGTAGGGCATGCCAGCAGTGTTCAGCAGCGCGCCGGAAGGCGCCGCGACGCCGGCGCCGGCCGCGGCGACGTTTACAAGCGAGCCTGCGCTGACTGCTGCGCCGGCGCTGATTGCGCCTCGAATAAAGCCTCGGCGGGTGGATTTGCCCATCGGCGAAGTATAAGTCGCCAGCGGCGCCCGGGGCGCTGGTTTGAGCCGCGACCCCTAAAGCAGAATCAGCAGCCCGGTAATCAGGCTGAAGCCACATAAAACAGCGGCAGGTGCCCAGCCGTCGGTTTGGTTTTGTGGCACCGCGCCGTCGCCGACGCTGACGTGGAATCTGACCGCCATCGCCATCAGCGCGGCGAGGCAGAAAGCCGCTAGCCAGCCGAGCGTCGCGGCGAGCACGCCGGTCGCGGCGAGAAAGAGCCCAAGCGCGCCGAGCAGCTCCAAGATCCCGGCCAGTCTGTATGTCGAAGGTTCAATCCGGAGGTGCTCGGGGGCGGCTGCTGCCAATTCGGTGCCGGAGAACTTAATCGCGCCGGAAAGCAGAAAGACGACCGCGAGGATGATTGAGAGGATTACGGCGACGGTTGACATGGCATTGACGTTCGCGGTTCGCGCGGACGGAATAGCCCCGATAACCTGCGCCAATGAGCAACTTTAAACTGGTTCAGGCCAGCGCTGTTCTGCCGTCTCCCGCGCGCGTGAACGAGCCAACGCGGGAGCCGCTGCGGATAGCTGGGGTGCAAACCTGCTTCCACGCCGATGCGGACGAGCACAAGGCTGTGATCGCGGAAGGAATCGAAATCGCCGCGGCGGCAGGCGCGAAGTTGATTTGTAACCAGGAGATCACGCTCTCGCCTTACGTCTGCTGGGAGCGCCGCAGCGAAGCGAGCGACCCGATCACGCCGGAGCCGCTAGAGGCCGGCCCCTCATACGAGTTTGCTGCGCAGATGGCAGCGAAGACTGGGGCGGCGATTCACATTTCGCTCTACGAAGAGGCGCCCGCCGATGACGGGCGCGGTTTTAATACGGCGATTGTCGTCTCACCGGAGGGCGAGATTCTCACGCGCACGCGTAAGGCGCACATCCCGATCAGCGCCGGCTACTTTGAGGACACCTGGTTTCGCCCCGGCCCAGCCGAAGAAATTGCGCAGGTAGCTGAGGTCTGCGGCGCGAAGGCCGGTTTCCCTACCTGCTGGGACCAATGGTTCCCCGAGCTCGCGCGGCTCTACGCGCTCGGCGGCGCCGAGCTGATTGTCTATCCAACCGCGATCGGCTCCGAGCCAGACTTCCCCGGCTTTGACACTGAGCCGCTCTGGCAGGCGGTCATTACTGCCAACGGCATCAGTAGTGGAACCTTCATGGTTGCGATCAATCGCTACGGCGACGAAGGTCCGCTCAGCTTCTATGGCAGCTCATTCATCAGCGACCCGTACGGCCGCGTGCTGGTGCAGGCCGGGCGCGACGAGGACGCCGTGCTGGTCGCCGACCTTGAGTTCGATCAGTGCCGCGACTGGCTCGAGCTCTTTCCCTTCAACCAGACGCGTCGCCCCGACGCATATAAGGGGTTAAGCTGAAGCGCAATGAAATGCCTATTCGCTCTGGTTGGCCTCAGCGCAGTGCTCGGCAAGGCACAGACAGGGCCAACTAGCGTGGCCTCCTACAGCGACAATCTTTCAACTAGTGAGCGGTATCACCGAGGCTGGTGCCGTGGCCGAGGCGGCCTAGCGGGCGAAATGGCCGCCGTACTTAAATGAGCGAGTGGGCCGACGAGTTCTTTCGCAACTGGCAGGTTGCTTGGAACACCGGCACGGCCGAGGTTCTCGAGTACGTCACAGATGACATTGAGTATTGGGACGTAACGCTGGAGCAGCCGATTCGGGGCCGTGAGGCTTACGCCAAGCACTGCGACGGCTTCTTTGCGGCATTCAGCCAGCTCGACTGGTCAATGCGCGAGCCAGTGGTTCATGAAGGCGACCGCGTCGCCGAGCCGTGGGCCTTCCGCGGCCTCAATAGCGGCCCGCTTTGGATTGGTTTGCCAGCCAGCGGCAAGTGGCTTGAAACCAAGGGCACCGACATCTTTGAGTTTCGCGACGGCAAGGTCTGCCGCGAGCATTCGTTCTACGACGTCGTCAGCTCGCTTCGCCAGCTGGGCTTGTGGCCCGCGATCGGCAGCACCACCGAAAAGCTCGCGATGGGCGCCGGCGGTGTGGCAATCCGCGGCGGCAGGGCGCTGCGGCGCTCGTAGCGAGCGCGGAGCCAGACGCAGCGCCGCAAGCGGCCGCTGTTGCCTTTCTCGCGTGCCGCGCCGGCGTTTCCTTCAACCAGACGCGTCGCCCCGCTGATCACGACCGTCTAAGCTGAGCCGATGAAGATCTTAACGCTGTTTGCGTTGACCGCTGTGCTGCTCGCCGCTAGTGGCTGCGGCAGTAGCTCAACGCTCGACGACAGCCAATTCAAAGACCTGCGCGCACAAGGCAAGCAGTTTGCGAAAAGCATGCAGGGCGTTGGCGCCGATGCTGCATCCTGTGCGTCGACTGCCAACAGCGGTGCTAACTCCAGCTCGCCCGTGCCACCAGACCTGAATATCGTCAAAACCTGCCTCGGCAACGCGCTCAGCAAAGCTCAGGACAACCTAACGAAGATCGTGGCTTTTACCGACGACCTGTCGACCGAGGTAGACGGTGCCTGCAGCACCGACCTGAAGGCGCTCGGCGCCGCAATGAACGATGTGAAAGGGACTTTCGCAAAGGCTGAAGCTCAAGCCCAGAAGGCTGACCTGATTGCGATGCAGGCGACGCTGAAGTCGCTCGACTCGAACAAGATCACCTCAGCCGGAGTCGCAGCGGAGAAAGCCTGCCGCTAGTCTCGCTCGCGGCAGCGGTTAGCTGGCCCCCGCGGCCAACAGCTCGCCGCTCTGAATATCTAGTACGTAGCCGCTGATCCTGTCGCGGTGCTTTAGCTAGGGCGCTGCGCGCAGTAGCTCGAGAGTCATTGCGAGCGTGGTTTTCGGATCGCCCGTCGCAGGCACATTCCAGTCGGGAACTTCGCCGATCTCCTCGCCTACCTGCTTGGCGAATTCGTCCGGCGCAATCCGGTGAATCCCGCAGTCGGTGTGCTGGATCACGACGATCTTTTCGCTGTCCAGCAGTCTTTGGGAGGCGGCTAGCGAGCGGATCGCGTCGGTTGTTGCCAGTCCGCCGGCGTTGCGAATCACGTGCGCGTCGCCGAGGCTTAGGTGGAACAGGTCCCAAAGGTTGATTCGCGCATCCATGCAGGTCAGGATCGCTAGCTTCAGCTTCGGCGGCGCATCTAGGTCGCTCGGCGCGGTTTTAGTTGGCTTCCCCGGTTCGCCCATTCGGGAGAAGATACTGAGTGGCGCTGGTGTCTGGCGCGCTAACACCGGGTCGCGGCGAGTAGTGGCCGCGTGGAATCCACCGATAGTGAAACTGAGGAAGGCAAATAACGCTGAGCGATCCGCCACGCCGCACCCAGCGCTGGCCGAGCATGGAAAATGGCTGCGCAAGCAGGCGCCGCGCGTTGGCAAGTTGCGGCCGCGGGGCAGGGGATGAAGTCTCTTGGGACCGAGCGCCTAACGTTCGTTTGGCTCGTTTCCCGCGACGCCGCTAATTGACTACTACCACTCTGACCACTATTCCTAAGACTGCGGCGTGGCGCTCGAGCCCTCCGCGCCGCTCGCTATACCTATCCGGGTGGAAGAGAGCAGCACCTACACAACGTTGATGCTCGATGTGGCCAAGGGCTTCGAGGTGATTGCGGCGCTCGTTTTCATCGCTGGTTTGATCTTCGCTTTCGTGATCTCGATTCGCGCTTGGCGACGGAGCAGCGGCGCGCTCGCTTACCGGACGATGCGCCAGACCTTCGGCTCGGCGATCCTGCTTGGTCTGGAGATCCTCGTGGCTGGCGACCTGATTCGCACCGTCGCCGTCTCGCCAACGCTCGACAACGTGGTCGTACTGGCGATCATCGTGCTGATTCGAACATTCCTCAGTTTCAGCCTTGAGATCGAGATTGAGGGAGTGCCGCCGTGGCGGCGGGGGGTCGTTAGCGGCGCGACGATGATGAAGAAGGCTGTGGCTAGCAGCGGAGAAGCTGCTTCGCGCCCGCCTGCTAGCAGCGCTGCGGATTGAGCTGCTCTCTGCGCGGTTCGCAACCTGCCAGCCGTTGACAGTTAAAGCTGAGCGTCGTTGTCGTAGCGCTTGATGATCGTTACGGCGCCGTCGGGCGCAGCATCGAGACAGAGGCGGCAGAGCACGCACTCGTCGATGTTCTTGTCGACGAGCTCGAGCTCTGCAGATGGGGCGACAGCGAAGATGTCAACTGGGCAGACCTCGGTTAGCGTTGCGGCCAGTGCCGCATCAGCGGCGGCGCTGTCTTCAACCTCGACGGCGATGAAGATTCCTTCGGCGCGCATTAGCTCTTGCTCTCATCAATCTTCGCCTGAATTAGCGCTGGAATCTCGCTGATTTCCTCGGCGACGGTGATCCCTGCCTCGGCGAGCCGCGCGATCTTCTCGCTTGCCGTGTCCTCTTTGCCTTCGACGATCGTTCCAGCGTGTCCGAAGCTCATTCCCGGCATCTCATCCATGAAGCGACCGGCCATAAAGGCGACGACCGGCAGGCGCGAATTGTTATCGGCGACCCACTGCGCCAGCTGCGCTTCCATGCGGCCGCCGGGCTCGGTGTAAATGACGATTCCCTCGGTTGCCTCATCGGCCTCGAAGAGCGGCATCAGCTCCGCGTAGCTGGAGCCAATGATCGCGTCGCCGCCGATCGACACAGCGGTCGACTGGCCCATACCGGCGGCGGTCAAAGTTGACGACATCTCAGTTGTCATTCCGCCAGAGCGGCTGATTACGCCAATCGCTCCGGGCGTGTAAGCCTTCGCGGCGTCTTTTGCCGGGCCACCAATTCCACCCATTTTGATCACGTCCGGGACGATGATGCCGAGGCAGTTGGGGCCGATGATGCGCGCGCCACGATCGCTCGCCAGCTCAACCATCTGCGCTACATCGCGGCGGGGGATCCGCTCGGTGACAATCACGATCAGCTTGACGCCATTCTCAATCGCCTCGAAGACGGCGTCCTTTGTGAACGCCGGTGGAACGGTCACAACCGAGCCGTCAATCGGCTCGCCGTGGTGGGCGACGGCCTGCTCGACGGTGTCGAATACCGGCACGCCATGCACCTCGCGGCCAAGGCGCCCGGGAGTCACTCCGCCAACGACCTTTGCGCCGGCGCCGTAGTCGAGGCATTCACGAGTGAGGTTTACCGCCTCGCGGCCGGTGATTCCCTGAACGATGAAGGTTGTGTTGGCGTCAACGAGAATGCTCATCAGCCGGAACCGATCTTTTCGACGGCGCGCCTGGCGGCCTCGTGCATCGATACTGAACGGTCGGCGTACTCAACGCCGTAAGCGTCAAGGATCAGGAAGCCCTGTTCTTCCCAGGCGCCTGGGATGCGGAAGATTGCGATCTTCTCAGCCGGATCCATTCCCAGCTCAAGGCAGGCTTTGATTACGCCGCGGGCAACGATGTCAACGCGCGTGTTGGAGACGATCGACATCATCACAGCGATCTTGTCGACGCCCGGCTTCTGCAGCACCAGCTTGGCTAGGCCGCAGGTCTTTGAAACCGACGGGTTGCCGCCTATTTCGCAGTAGTTGGCAGGCTTGCCGCCGTGGGCGCGCACGGCGTCAAAGAGCGTCAGCGAACCGCCACCAGCGCCGATCACGAGGCCGAGGTTGCCGTCGAACTCGGTGACATTGCCAGCGACGCCGCGATGATCCTCGCTGTCTACCGCTTCGCCGGCCAGCTCAAAGGCGGTCGGTTCGCGAGCCTCGCGAGTTTCGTCATCACCAACGCCAAGCTCGGAGAGCAGCTTCTTGTGGCGGCCGCGGGCTTCGTTCTCCATCTCCATGTGCGCGTCAAGCGCGATGAACGAGCCGTCGGCGAGGCGGCCGATCGGGTTGATCTCAGCCAAAGTCATGTCGTTATCGATGAAGAGCTGGGCGAGCTTTGTGACGATCGGAACCAGCTTGTTTAGCTCCGGGCCAGTGACGCCAGTCGAGGCGATTACCTCCTTGGCCTCAAAACCGGTAAGCGGCAGCAGGTTTGAGATCTGGCGGCGGCCAACCTTGTCGGGCTGCTCCTCAGCTACCTGCTCGATGTCAATTCCGCCGACGGGGCTAAAAATAATCACCGGCCGCTTGGCGCTGCCGTCCCAAACAACGCCCGCGTAGTACTCCTGCTCAACTTCGGCCTTTGTGTCAACGAGCACGCCACGCGGCATCTGGCCGCCGATTTCGATCTTCAGCACGTCAACTGTGTGAGCTGCAGCTTCATCGGGCGTGTCGGCGAACTGCACGCCGCCGGCCTTCATCCGGCCGCCACTGAGGACTTGGCTCTTGACGACGCTGGGACCGTCGATCTTCTCAGCGGCGATTCTCGCCTCCTCGGGCGTCGTGGCGAAACCAAACTCGGTGACTGGAATTCCGGCGCGGCGAACTATTTCGCGAGCCTCGTATTCATAGAAGCGCATTGGCGACGGCGGACTCTAGCGGCTACGCTGCGTCGGTGTCAGCCGGGAGATCAGAAGGCAATGGGCTGGTGACTGTTGCGGAGGCGCTGGGGCTGATTGCTGGCGCATGCGACGGCCTTTCATTCCTCTCCCTTGACGGTCTTTTCGTCGCCAACCAGACGGGGAACACGGTGCTGATCGGACTGGCAATCGCCCGTGGCGACGGCTTCGCGACGCTTGAACATTTAATCGCGATCGCCGCCTTCATCGTTGGAGTCGCCATCGCGGCGCTGCTGATTGAGCGCCTTACCCGCAGCGGTGTGGAGCGACTGCTCCCATTCGCGCTTGGCTTTGAAGCGCTGCTGATCGGGATCGGCGCGCTGATCATTGAGCTGGCAGGCGGCAGGCTCTCCGGCGGCACTTCGGAGCTGTTTGCGGCGGCGGTGCTGGCACTGGCGCTGGGAGTGCAGACAAGCGCGCTGCAGAAGGTTGGTTCGTGGGTAATTCGCACGACATTTGTGACCGGCCTACTGACCGATGGAACGCTCGACGTCGTCGCGCGTGGGTTAGACGCGGCAGGCAGCTCAGCCCGCTCGGTTGCGATCCCAGATAAGCGGCCGGCAAGAATCGGCGTACTGACCTTCATCGTCGTTACCGCTTACGCTCTCGGCGCGGTCATCGCTGGCCTACTCTTCAAGTGGCAGGGCGGGACGGCGCTTTTCGTCGTCGCCGCCTTCACGCTGGCGCTGGCGCTGCTTACAGTCCGTATGCGGCTGCCAGCTCAGGATCATCGGCCGACACCATCCGCGCCAAGTCAACCATGACCTTGCACTGCTTCCAAGTGGCGTCGTCCTGCATTTTGCCGTCGATCATGTGAACTCCGCGCCCGTCGGGGATCGCTTCGATCACCTTCAGCGCGAACTTCACCTCGTCGGGGTCGGGAGAGAAGACCTTCTTCGCGATGTCGATCTGCACCGGGTGCAGCGACCAAGCACCGACGCAGCCCATCAGGAAGGCTGAGCGAAACTGGGCTTCGCAGCCGACTACGTCTTTGATGTCGCCGAAGGGGCCGTAGAAGGGGAGGATGCCAGCGCTGGCGCAGGCGTCAACCATGCGGGCGATCGAGTAATGCCAAAGATCTTGCTGAGCGCTTGGACGCTGCTCGTCAGGATCATCGGTCTGAGGGTCCTCGATTACGCGGTAGCCGGGGTGGCCGCCACCTACGCGGGTTGTCTTCATGCGCCTTGATGCGGCCAGGTCGGCCGGACCAAAGCTCATTCCTTGCATCCTTGGGCTGGCGTACGCAATCTCTTCAACGTTTGCGACGCCAAGCGCGGTTTCAAGCAGCGCATGGACAAGAATTGGCCGCTGGAGCCCGGCCTTCGCCTCAAGCTGGGCGAGTAGGCGATCGATGTAATGAATGTCCCAGGCGCCTTCAACTTTCGGCACCATGATCACGTCGAGCTTGTCGCCGATTTCGGTTACGAGCGTTGTGATGTCATCGAGCACCCATGGGGACTCGAGTGAGTTGATCCGCGTCCATAGCTGCGTTGAGCCAAGGTCGATGTTCTTGCCGATCTCAACGAGGCCGGCGCGGGCTGGCTCCTTCTTCTCGACCGAAACGGCGTCCTCGAGATTGCCGAGCAGAATGTCGGTCTGCCCCGCGATCTGGGGCAACTTGGCGGCCATCTTCTCGTTGCTTGGATCGAAGAAGTGGATCATCCGTGAAGGCGTGAACGGAATCTCCATCACTGGGTCCGGAGCGCCGATTGCGAGCGGCTTGAAGAAGTCTCTTGGGTGTCTCATGGGAACCACAGTATTGGACGTCGCGCCGAATTGTTTGCTCGTATGGCAGGCTCCTTGATTACGAATTGTCAACCTCGACGCAGGAGACCATCCAACCGCATGTCAGAACCCGGATTCACCACCAATCAACGTGAGCGCGAGAGCTCTGGTGCCCATCCTTACGGACGCTACCTCGAAGAGTTTGAGGTGGGCGACGTCTATAAGCACTGGCCGGCTAAGACGGTGACGGAGTCCGACGACCACCTCTTCTGCCTGATCACAATGAATCACCATCCGCTGCATCTAAATGACGTCTACGCCGCTGAGTCGCAGCAGAAGCGCAACGTCGTTGTGGGGCCGCTGGTCTACTCGCTCGCGCTAGGAATGAGCGTCAGCGACGTCTCCGGTAAGGCGATCGCCAACCTCGCAACCGAGGAGCTCAGCCACCCAAACCCAGTCTTCCACGGCGACACGCTTTTCTGCGAGACGGAGGTTTTGGAGAAGAAGGAATCAAAGAGCAAGCCCGACCGCGGCGTCGTGAAGGTCCACACTCGCGTTTTCAATCAAGAGGGAGTGCTAGTAGCCGAGTTCAAACGGCTCGTGCTTGTGCCCCGTCGCGAGCCCGGCAAAGCCGTCGCATAAAGTTTTCGAACTCAATGACCGATAGAGCCGTCCCAACTAAAAACGAAGCGCTGATCTCGTGGGTTGATGAGATCTCCGCGATGACGAAGCCCGCCGATGTGGTCTGGTGCGACGGCTCAGCCGAGGAATACGAGCGTCTTTGCCAGCTACTCGTAGCTAAAGGGACGTTTCGCGAGCTCAGCGACGCTAAACGGCCCAATTCGTACCTTGCTTGGTCTGACCCGGACGACGTCGCTCGCGTTGAGGATCGCACCTACATCTGCTCCGAAAAAGAGCACGACGCCGGGCCAACCAATAACTGGGAGGACCCTGCCGCGATGCGCGAGAAGCTCGTTCAGCTCTTCGAAGGCTCGATGACCGGCCGCACGATGTACGTCGTGCCCTTCAGCATGGGGCCGCTCGGCTCAGACAAGTCCTACATCGGCGTGCAGCTAACCGACTCGCCTTACGTGGCGGTTTCGATGCGCGTGATGACGCGAATGGGCGCCAAGGCGCTGGAGCAGATCGGCACTGACGGTGGCTTCGTCCCCTGCCTCCACTCGGTCGGGATGCCGCTCTATGAAGGCGTTGAGGATGTCTCTTGGCCTTGCAACAGCGACAAGTACATCGTCCACTTCCCCGAGGCGCGCGAGATCTGGTCATACGGCTCCGGCTACGGTGGCAATGCGCTGCTCGGTAAAAAGTGCTTCGCGCTGAGGATCGCCTCAGTGATGGCGCGCGACGAAGGCTGGATGGCTGAGCACATGCTGATCCTCAAGCTGACGTCGCCAGAGGGCGAAGTGAAGTACATCGGCGGCGCCTTTCCATCGGCCTGCGGCAAGACCAACCTCGCGATGCTGATCCCAACGCTCGAAGGGTGGACTGTCGAGACGATTGGCGACGACATCGCATGGATGAAGTTTGGCGACGACGGCCGCCTCTATGCGATTAACCCGGAGGCAGGCTTTTTCGGCGTAGCGCCGGGCACGAGTGTGAAGACGAACCCCAATGCGATCGCCTCGATCGAGCGGAACACGGTCTTCACGAATTGCGCGCTGACAGACGACGACGACGTCTGGTGGGAGGGGATGACCGACGAGGCTCCTGACCACCTAACCGACTGGCACGGCAATGACTGGGCGCCAGGCTCCGACACGCCGTCGTCGCACCCCAATGCCCGCTTCGCTTGCCCGGCGGAGCAGGACCCAGCGATCGCTGCTGAGTGGGAAGACCCGGCTGGTGTGCCGATCGACGCCTTCCTCTTTGGCGGTCGCCGCGCAACCGTTGTGCCGCTTGTCCGCGAGGCATTCGACTGGAACCACGGCGTCTTCCTCGGCGCAACAATGAGCTCCGAGATGACTGCGGCGGCCGCAGGGACGGTTGGCCAGCTCCGCTTTGACCCGATGGCGATGCTGCCTTTTTGTGGTTATAACGTCGGCGACTACTTCGCCCACTGGCTCAAGCTTGGCGCGCAGGCCGACGCCAGCAAACTGCCAAAGATCTTCTACGTCAACTGGTTCCGCAAAGACGACGATGGCAAGTTCATCTGGCCAGGCTTTGGTGAAAACAGCCGCGTGCTGGAGTGGGTATTCCGGCGCTGCGACGGTGACGCTGAAGTGGTTGAGACGCCGATCGGCCTGGTGCCAGCGCCAGGCTCGCTAAACGTTGATGGACTCGAAATTGATGAGGCCGATCTGGAGGCGCTGTTGAGCGTCGACAAAGCTGCCGTTGCGGCCGAGATTGATCAACTTCGTGGCCATCTCGATAGCGTCGGTGACTCACTGCCAAGCACGCTGCGCGATGAACTCGCCGCGCTCGAAAATCGCCTCGTTAGCTAGCGGAAAGTCGAAGCGCTAGTGGCGCTGCTGGTCGCCGGTGGCTGGCGGACGCGATTCCTCTGCCAATGACGAGATAGTCAGCGTGCCGCGGGTGGCGTCGGTGAGGACCTCTGTCGCCTCTTCCATCGAGCGCGCGTAGAGCTCGACTAACAGGTGGATCGTGATCGAATCGTCGTCGTGCTTGTGGTATCGAACATGAGTGAAGAACTCGCGCGTGCCGTTGTCGCCAAAAGCTGCGTGAGATAGCGCGTCGCCGGACTCTGGGCCGGAGCAGCTTTCGACATCGCTGGAATCGACGGTGACGGCGCAAGAGGCAACCCAGGGCGTGCCGGTGACCATGCGCTCCCAGCGGTCCTCGATCGGCTCGACGCGGCCGTCGCGGAAAACCAGGTGTGGCTGGTCGTGCATGCACTCAAGGCACTGGACGACGGCCTCTTGGAGCTCGTCGATCACCTCGGCGCGCTCGCCGCTGTGCGGGTCGATCTTGTGAATGCCCTCGTAGTGGAACTGAATCTCAAGGTCGGTTGACCAGCAGCGATAGCAGCGCAGCCAGGCGTTTGTTTCGACAGCAGGTTCCACGAAAGGCCATTCTATGCGGCTAGGCTCGCGCCGTGAGCGAGAAGCGACTAGAAAGCGCGGTGGCAGCCGTGATGGCTGGTGGTAGTGGCAGCCGAATTGGCGGCGCGAAAGCAACCGCTCAGCTGAGTGGTCACGCGCTGATCAGCTATCCGCTCAAGGCTGCCCTCGGTGCGCTTGAGCAGGTGGCCGTAGTGGCGAAGTCCAACACCGAGCTACCCGATGATTTAGGCCAGCGCGTGGAGCTCTGGATCGAACCAGACGAGCCACGCCACCCGGTGGTTGGAGTGATTGAGGCGCTGCGCCGCGCAGAGGGGAGGGCGGTCGTCGTGATCGCCTGCGACCTGCCGCTGCTGACTAGCGCAACGGTGGCGCTGCTCGCCTGCGCCGACGCTGGTGGCAGCGTCGCCGTGCTGGCCAGCGCCGCCGGGCGCCCACAGCCGCTGCTGGCACGCTACGAGCCAGCAGCGCTGGGGCTACTTGAAAAGTTCGATACCGACGGGCCAATGACGGCGCAGGTGATGGCCTTGCCGGCGACGCTGGTTGAGGTGCCGCCCGAGGCCAGCTTCAACGTCAACGACCTCGAGCAGCTAAAAGAGGTCAGCCGCCGATTGCGCTCATCGTCCGAGCCGGCTGAATAAAACCTGGCTCGCCGACGTGATGCTTTAGCTCTTTACGCCAGACAGCGTCGCGGACGATCTGGATCAGCTCGTCGTCGCTTGCGCCTGAGCGCAGCGGTTCGCGTAGGTCTGTTTCGTGGAGCGAGAAGAGGCAGGTGCGCAGCTTGCCATCGGCGGTCAAGCGAATCCGGTTGCAGTCGGAGCAGAATGGTTCGCTGACCGGGTTGATCAAGCCAATTGTTCCATTGCCATCGGCGAAGTTGTAAACCTTTGCCGTGGCGCTTGGTTCGCGTGGCTGCTCGTCGAGTCGGTGGATTTCGTTGATTGCGGCGTGAATTTCAGCACCGCTCAGAACCTTCTCCGGCTCCCAAGCATGGTCGGCGTCGAGCGGCATGAACTCGATGAAGCGAACCTCGAATGGGTTCTCGCGCGCGAACTGGACGAAGGCCGGGATCTCATCCTCGGTAAATCCGCGGATCGCGACGGCGTTGATCTTAATCGGGTGAGCCTCAGGAAAGGCTGCCAGCGTGCGTAGCCCTTCTAGTACTTGGGGTAGGGCGTCGCGGCGCGTGAGTTCGTAAAACTTGTCTTGCTGGAGCGAGTCAATTGAGATGTTGAAGCGGTTGATCCCTGCGGCCACAAGCGCGGCGGCGTCGCGGCCGAGCAGGAAGCCGTTCGTCGTGACCGAGAGGTCCTCAACTCCAGGGACGGCAGCGAGCATTGCGGCGAGCTTCGGGAAGTCTTTGCGCACCAGCGGTTCGCCGCCGGTTAGCCGCACGTCACCAACGCCGATAGACGCCAGCAGGCCAACGAGGCGGGTGATTTCCTCAAACTGCAGCACCGAGGAGCGCTCCAGCCACGCTAGGCCCTCAGCTGGCATGCAGTATTGGCAGCGAAAATTACAACGGTCGGTGACCGAAATTCGCACATCACCGATCTGGCGGCCATGGCCGTCAACGAGTTGCTCGCGCTCCACACTGGGGAGGATACCCGGCTGGGCGCCGGCGAATGTGTGCCTCACTGCGCGGCGTCGGCGCGGGCCTGCAGCGCTTCGTAGAGCGCGGCGAAGTCAACCTCGCCGAAGCCCTCCGCTGAAGCCTCGGCCATCAGCTCTCGCGTTTGAGCGGCGTAGTCAAACGGGACTGCCTCTTCGGCCGCTAGATCGAGCGCCAGGTCGACGTCTTTGATCATGTGGTCGAGGCGAAACAGCGTGTCGTAGCGACGCTCGATCATCGGCTGCAGCTTCAGCTGAGCGATCCGCGAATCGGCCGCGCCGCCGTCGATCACTTCGCTTAGTGCTCCGAGGTCAACGCCAGCTCCGCGCGCCAGAATCAGTGCCTGCGCTAGCACGGCGGCGTTGCTGGCGGCGATGGCGTTAGTGATCAGCTTGATCGTCTGCCCCTGGCCGAGCGCGCCGCAGTGGACAGTCTTGGCACCGAGCACCTCAAAGATTGGCGCTGCGCGCTCAACGTCGGCCTTGCTGCCACCGGCCATGATTGTCAGCGTGCCGGCCTCAGCGCCGGGCGAGGACCCTGTGACGGGGGCGTCGATGAAGGCGATGCCGTGCTGACCTAGCCGCTCGCCAAGTGAGCGCGCTGTTGCCGGGGAAATAGTTGACATGTCGATGCAGAGCATTCCTTCGCGGGCGCCAGCGATCACTCCGTCTTCGCCAACGAGAAGCTGCTCGACCTGCTCGCCATTGACGACGATCTTGATCACAACGTCGCTGGCGGCGGCCAGCTCGGCTGGCGTTGCCGCTGCGCGCGCGCCGTGCTCGGCGGCGAATGCTTCGGCCTTGGCGGCGGTGCGGTTCCAAACGGTCAGCTCGTAGTCAGCTGCGGCGAGATTCGCGGCCATCCGTGAACCCATGATTCCAAGCCCGATGAAGCCGATCCGCTCGCGCTCCATCAGCCGATCACTTCGCTAAGTTCCGCGGCCGCCACCGGTGGAACCGTTAGAGCCACGTTTCGGAACTGCCTGATCATCACGCCGCAGCCGAGCGCGTTGAGCTGTTTGCGGTCATAAGCGCAAAGAGTATCGGCGCCAGCTACTCGAGAGCTAGCGGCCAGCGCTTGCCAGCGGCGCCAGCGTGGAGCCACCCGAAACTGAGTAAAGCGAAACTTTCGCGCTGCTGCCGCGCAGGCTCTCTGGCGGCAGCACGATGCCGAAAGCCCCGCCCGAAGCTGTGTCATAAGCCTCTCCGACGGCGACGATCTTGCCGTTGACTGCGGCGGCAAGGGGCGTGCCCGGCGCCAAGCCTGAGGTGTTGCCAACGAAATAGATCTGGACGACGCCACTCTTGTGCGGGATGCTCGAATAGAGGTTGCTGAACCTGATAGTCGCGCGGGCGCTAGTGGTTGCTTTACCAAGCGCGGAAACCTGCTGGCCGATCAGGTTTGGGTTCGGCCCGAGCCGGTAGAGCGAATCTTGGCCGCTGGGGAAGGTCGCCGACCATTCGCGCGCCAACTGGTCGCGCCGCGCCATCACCTCTGTCGAAGGACCCCTCACTCGCGCAGCGCGGCGGCCGTTACGAACTGCCACCTCGCTCGTCGGCTGGGGGTCATTGAACGGGACCCCATCGAACTTCAGGTTCTGTCCGGTCTTCGTTACGGCAGCGATCGTCGGCGCTACGTCGACGGTCCGCGTCGGCGCAGTGCTGACGATGCCTTTGGTCTGCCCTGGGTACTTGACGAACATCACTTGGTTTGCGATCTCTGGGAGCGTCTCTTCCGTGACTGGGCGGCGCGATGCGCCAGCGCGGAAGCTAACGCCGTGGTCGGCGGTGACGATGAAGAGCGCCCTGTCCCAAATGCCGGCTTTTTTCATCCGCTCGACGATGCTTGCGACGATCTTGTCGGTGTATTGAGTCTGCAGAATAAATCGCTGAAGGGCGACGTTGGTGAGGTATTTGTTGGTGGTCCAGGTGGCGTCATTGAGGCCTGGAGCATCGCTGCCGTTGGGGTAATACTGGTCGCCGCTCGAGCCAAAACGCCACGGCACGTGAGGCATCAGCATGTGCATTACATAGAGCGGCGGTTTGCCCGCGCCGGTGATTGCGTTTTGTAGCCCAGCAACTTGGCGCAGGCCGTTGTTGTTGGTGCCAGCACCAGGCACTTCGGCAATCGGGGGTGTGTTTTCAAAACGCGCGTTGGGATCAGCGTTCTTCTTGTCGTTGCTGTCTAGCTCAGCCGCCTGTGCAGGCGAGAAATCGCCGTATGTAGCATCGATTGAGGGCAGCTGATCGGCCAGCGACTTGGGCAGCACGGTACGGCCGGTCACGACAGAAAGGTCGCTGTAGAGCGACCTCAGCCGCGTCGCAGCGGTTTCAGTTTGTTTTGCAGCACAGAGCGCCGGTGGGCAGATGTGCGTGATCGCTTCGACATTCCCGATTCTGTGGCTGGCGGCGAGCATCGTGTAGATGTTGTTGCGGTAGAGCTCGTTGACCTGCGCGCCCGAGAGCTTGCGCAGATCGTCCGGTGGGGCCTTGCCGGTGAGGATCGCCGGAACGGCAGAGAAGGTCGAATCGCTGACGGTGGTGTTGTTTTTGTACCAAGTTGAGGTCTTTGCAAGCTCCGCAAAGTTTGGAAAACGCTCAGCGTTGATCGATGTGTCGGCGTTCATCAGCGTGGCGTTAGGCAGCTCGTCGAAAATAATCAACACAACAGGCGTCGAATTGCCCGACTCACCGGGGTTGTTAGAGGAGCTGGAGCCCTCGCTGCTTGGCATCAAAATGTTCGAAATAGGCGCCGTGAATAGAAACAGCGCTAGGAAGATGAAAGGAGCTGGCGTCAGCACGGTGAGGAAGCTGCGCATGCCCGCCGTTCTAAGGAAACCCCAGCCGACGAGGGCGCCGACTAGCAGCGAGATTGCGATTGCTGGCAGCGCGCCAGCGAAGATTCCTTTGATGAACTGCATCGCAAGTAGCGCTGAAAGGAGAGCTATGAGGAGCACGTGTAGCTGCCTGGCGGCCTTGCTGGAGGCAGCGCTGACAGCCAGCTCGATGAGCGTCAGCAGAAGTGGTGGAATGAAGGTCAGCCCGATCGCGAAGATCAGAATGTCGCCGGGCGTATTGCCCCTCGCAACGAAAAACGCATCGTCGCTACCAAGTACGTCAAAGAGCGGGCGAACCAGCCCTAGCGACCAGAGCGCAGCGAGCTGGAGCCCTTGGATCCACCACGAAGGCCACTTCAGCTCGGCCGGTGGCTTGGCGGCTGGCCCGGGAGCCGCCTCCTCGTCGGTCAAATCAGGACTGTGGTGTGTCGTTCTCGGCGGGCGCGTCGGCTGATGCGGCCGTGACCGTCGAAGCCTCATCATCATCGCCGCGACCAAAGATGCCCTTGATCCGCTTCCAGTACATCCTCATTGCAACGCCCGCGGCGGCAAAGCCACCTATGAGGAGCTGAATAATCATCGAGCCACTACCTGCGTCGAGGTAGGCGAGTGTTGTGTGAAGGCTGGTCATGAGGAGAGTCTCCTGAGTCGGTTGCAACGCGGGCAAAAGACCCGTCGCCAATACGATTTCGTCCTAGAAGGTTACCGGCTTGTGATCAATAGTCCTTCATTTAGCTGAAAGACCGCCCAGTTTGCGTTCAACGAGCAATTCGGTTCAGTCTTTGAGCAAGATCCAAACAAGCGCCGCTGCGAACGCGATTTGCCCGAAGCTAAGGGCGATTCCGAGGCTCGCGGCGCCGAAGAGCAGCGCGATCAAGGTGCCGAGCGTGAATGCAGCAAGCAATGCCGCAAGTTGAACGGGGCGTGAATTAATCATGCGGCGGCGCTAACTCCGTTGCGCTCGGCGACGAGTCTGACGATGTCGCCGATGATCGACGTGATCTCAAAATCCTTTGGCGTGTAGACGCCGGCGACCCCGGCCGCTTTCAGCTCTGCGAGGTCCGCATCAGGGATGATGCCGCCGACGACAACAGGTGCGTCAACACCGAGCTTGGCCATGTCGTCAATCACGGCGGGGATCAGATCGCGGTGCGAGCCGGAAAGAATTGAAAGGCCAACAACGTCGACGTCCTCCTGCATTGCGCTCGTGGCAATTTGCTCCGGGCTTAGTCGAATTCCCTCGTAGATGACCTCCATCCCAGCGTCGCGCGCGCGAACGGCGATCTGCTCAGCGCCGTTTGAATGGCCGTCAAGGCCCGGCTTGCCAACGAGAATCTTGATCCGGCGGCCGAGCGCATCACTGACGCGGTTCACCTCGTCGCGCAGCGCTGATAGCGACCCGTCAGCGGTGCCGCCGCTGACGGCACCGCTGACGCCGGTCGGCGCGCGGTACTCGCCAAAACTGCTGCGCAGCGCGGCGGCCCACTCGCCGGTAGTGACCCCGGCCTTTGCTGCGGCAATCGTCGCAGGCATGATGTTTTCGCTCTCGTCAGCAGCTACTCGCGTTAGCTCAGCGATCGCGGCCTCAGCGGCGCCCGCGTCACGCTGCGCGCGCCAAGCGCGAACCGCTTCTGCCTGCTCAGCCTCAAGCGCTGGGTCAACGGTCAAGATGCCGCCGTCACTGCCGGCCATCAGCGGTGACTCCTCGCTCTCGGTGAAACTGTTGAGACCAACGACGGTCTGCTCGCCGCTTTCAATCCGCCGTACGCGCTGCCGATGGCTGTCAACGAGCGCGCCCTTCATATATTCGACCGCTTCAACGGCGCCACCTTGGCCTTCGACGACCTCCATCTCAGCGCGGGCACCCGCCAGCAGCTCGTCGACGAGACCGTCCATCACGACCGAGCCTTCAAAGATGTCGGGGTACTCGAGCAGGTCTGTCTCGTAGGCCATCAGCTGCTGAATCCGTAGCGACCACTGCTGGTCCCAGGGGCGCGGCAAGCCAAGCGCCTCGTTCCAAGCCGGTAGCTGGATCGCGCGTGCGCGTGCGTCGCGACCGAGCGTCACCGACAGCATTTCGAGCACGATTCGCGGCACGTTGTTCTCAGGCTGGGATTCCGTCAGACCGAGCGAGTTGACTTGAACGCCGTAGCGCAAGCGTAGTTTGCGTTCGTCCGTCACGCCGTAGCGCTCGCGGCCAACCTCCTCCCAGAGGATCGTCATCGCGCGCAGCTTCGCGTGCTCCTCGATAAAACGCATGCCGGCGTTTACGAAGAAGGAGATGCGTCCGAATACGTCACCCATCCGTTCCGGGGCGACGCGCTCAGCGGCGGCGTCGAGCACCGCGATCGCGTTGCTCATAGCGAAAGCGATCTCTTGAACCGGGGTGGCCCCAGCCTCTTGGAGGTGGTAGCTGCAGATGTTGATTGGGTTCCACTGCGGAACGTGCTCAACGGTGTAGGCAATCATGTCGGCGATCAGCCGCATCGACGGCGCCGGAGGGAAGGCGTAGGTACCGCGAGCGAGGAACTCTTTGATGATGTCGTTTTGAGTCGTGCCGGTCAGCTCTGCCTGTGGCGCTCCTTGCTCGTCGGCGACGGCGACGTAGAGCGCAAGTAGCCAAGCGGCGGTTGCGTTGATCGTCATTGATGTGTTCATCTTGGCCAGTGGGATGTCCTTGAGCAGCGCTTCCATGTCGCCGCGATGCGCGACCGGCACGCCGACCTTGCCAACTTCGCCTCGGGCGATCGGGTCGTCGGGGTCGTAGCCGGTCTGCGTGGGCAGGTCGAAGGCGATCGAAAGTCCGGTCTGGCCCTTCTCGAGGTTGGAGCGATAGAGCTCGTTTGATTTTTCGGCCGTCGAATGACCGGCGTAGGTGCGAATCATCCAAGGGCGGTCTGGCTCGGGTAGGCGAGGATCCATTGGGCAATTGTATGCTGCGAGGCCTTGTCTGAGCTCGAAGCGATCGATCTGCAACATATGGGCCGCGAACAGTCCATCTGCTGTTACCGGCAGGGCGACGTGATCATCGATCCTGGCCCGCAGGTCACTAGCCAGCGCGTGATCGATGCGCTTGGCGGGGAAACGCCGCGCGCAATCCTCTTGACTCACATTCACCTTGACCATGCTGCTGCGACCGGGGCGCTGATCAAACTGTGGCCCGAAACCGAGGTTTGGGTTCACGAACGCGGAGCGCCGCACGTAATCGACCCGGCGCGGTTAATTGCCAGCGCAACGCGACTTTACGGCGACCAGATGGAGCGGCTATGGGGCAAGATTCTGCCGGTGCCGGCGGAGCGCGTGCGAGCCCTTGCCGGTGATGAAATGATCGGTGACTGGAAGCTCCTCTACACCCCCGGCCACTGCGGAAACCACATTGCTTATCTGCACCAGCCGAGCGGCACGCTCTTCAGCGGCGACGTGGCAGGGGTGCGTCGGCTCGGTGGGCCGGTGTTGGCGCCAACGCCGCCGCCCGAGGTTGATCTTGCAGGCTGGGAGCAGTCAATCCAGCTGATCGAGACCGTGGCGCCGCGGCGGCTTGCGGTAACGCACTTCGGCGTCTACGACGACGTCAGCGCGCAGCTTGCGGCTCTGCGTGAGGATCTGGCCAGAGCCGAGATTTGGGCTCGTGAGGCGCCAGATGCTGAGGCCTATGCCGCTCTGCAGCGCGAATGGCTAGTTGGCGCGGCCGACGAGTCGACGGCCGCCGGATATTTCGCCGTGATGCGCTCGCAGGACGGCTACGCGGGGATGGCGCGAGCCCTGCTGCAGCGCGAGAAGTAATCAGCAGCTAGGCTTTTTAGCAATGTCACAGACCGTTGAACTTCCTCGCACGCAGGGCCCTTGTAGCGGAATTGGTGGCCAGTGGCGCGTGATCGTGCGCAATGATGATCACAACACCTTCGACGGTGTTGCCGGGGCCCTTGCACGCACCCTGCCCGCGGTTACTCTCGATGGCGGTTACGCGCTGGCGGACGAGATTCACAATCGCGGCCTCGCGATCGTCTGGAGCGGTCACCAAGAGGCGGCCGAGCTGTACTGGGAGCAGCTGCGCGATGCGGGCCTAACAATGGCGCCGCTCGAGCAGGGCTAGCGGCAGCAGATTTACCTGTTGGCGATAGCGTCCAGCACTGCTTCGCGGTCGGGATCCGGGGTCGGTGTGTGGCCATTGGGCCCGCCGCCATTATGGCCGCCGCCATTCTGCGGCGGCTCAGGGCTCACGCGCCCTTCTCCGACGAGGTCATTCCACTCGTAGAAGACTGGCACTTGATACCAGCCAGAGGTGATTGTGCGAAATTCGATCATCTCCGGACCAGACCACCAGCGCTCGAAATCGAGCTTGTCCTCGAACTGCGCGGTCTGACTGAACTTGTAGCGGTCATCGCGGCTGCGGTGGACGGCCCAAGCTACCGCGCCGTAGCGCAGCGCGGTCGGCGCTACATCACGAAGGGCTGCTTCCAGCTTGTCGCCACGGAAACCGGTTGCGTACCAAGGAATGTTTATAACGCTTGCCATTAGGCACCTACCTCTGCTCGAATTGCCGGCGGCTCGGCTGGGGTTTCACCGCTACGACCAAGATTCTCCTCTTCGGCCCCGACAAGAACAGCAATCTTGCCTGCGTGCTTGTTCTCATGCATCAATTGGTGGGCCTGCGCAACTTCTTCAAAGCCCATCGTCTTCCAGAGCACTGGCTTGATTAAACCATCGTCAATCAGCTGGTTTGCCTTCGTGCACTCCCACGCGTTGGCGAAGTGCGAGCCGATGATCTCCTTCTGGCGCATCCAGAGGTGGCGAACATCAAAGTCGCACATGAAGCCTGATGTGGCACCGCAGATCAAAACCTTGCCGAACGGCTTGACTGTGAAGACGGAGGTCGGAAACGTCGCCATGCCGACGTGTTCGAAGACGATGTCGGGCGATTCGCCGAGGATCTCCTTTACTCGCTTTGCAAAAGCGCGGCTAACTGCGAAGCGTTCCTTCTCTTCGGCTGGCGTTTCGTTGCCGGTGCGCATCATTCCGGCGAATTCACGGCGGTCGATGTAATCGGCTGCGCCGAGCTGCTTAACAAGTTCGCCCTTGCCTTCGGACGAGACAACTCCGACGCTCTCGCCGCCAGCTGCTTTGACGAGCTGAGTTGCGAACACGCCAAGGCCGCCAGCGGCGCCCCAGATCAGGACGCGGTGGCCAGCCTGCAGCTTCGCGCGATCGAGCAGCATCCGGTAGGCGGTGAAGTAGGTGAGGCCGTAGCTGGCAGCTTCCTCCCAAGACAGCGCGGCCGGCTTTGGCAGTAGCTGCTGGGCCTGAACCTTGGTGAACTGGGCGAACGAGCCCCAAGTCGTTTCGTAACCCCAAATCTTCTGCGACGGCGCGGCCATCGGGTCAAGACCATGAACCTCGACGTCCTCGTACGAGGCTTGGTTGCAATGGACGACAACCTCATCGCCGGGTGCCCAGCGAGTGACTCCTGGGCCCACCTTCCAGACGACGCCCGAAGCGTCAGAGCCGCCGATGTGGTGGCCGAACTCCGGGTGGTCGCCGGATCGAAAAACGGAGACTGGTTTGCCAAGCGCGGCCCAAACGTTGTTGAAGTTGACGCCAGCCGCCATCACGCGGACGACGACCTCGAATGCCGCTGGCTCGGGTGTGTCCACCTCTTCGAGCTGGAAGGCATCGATCGGCTCGCCCTCGCGCTCCTCGCGGATAACCCAAGCGGTCATCGAAGCGGGGAGCTCTCCCGGCTCGGTTGTGACGTTTGCAATTGCGGATGTGTCAATAGCCATAAAGCTCATAATACGGCTCGCGCGGCGAATCGGACTTGCCGCGGGGAGTAGTCCGGCGCGGCGTCGATACTTTGGCGCAGTGGAGAGCGAGGCCGACAGCACTAGCCAGCGCACAAAGGCATTCGACCTGAACCGCATGATCGCGCTGAGCGACGGCATATTTGCCTTCGCGCTAACACTGCTGGTGCTCAGCATCAGCGTCCCAGAAATCTCGCAGAGCAGCTCAAGTAGTGAGCTTTGGTCGGCGCTGAAGCAGCGCGACCAGGAGCTGATCTCCTACCTGATCAGCTTCGCTGTGATCGGCAGCTTTTGGATTCGCCACCATAAGTTTTGCGGCTCGCTTAAGGCAGTCGACCGCCCACTGCTCGTTATCAACCTGATCTATCTCGCTTCGATCTCCTTCATTCCGTATCCAACTCAGCTGCTGGGCGACTTTCAAAATCCGGCCGCGTTCGCTATTTACTCGGCTGCGATCGCGCTCTCGGTTCTGGTTGCAATCGTTCTCGCTGAGTACTCACGACGAGCAGAGCTGGTCGCCGTAAAGCCAAGCGTTGCGGAGGTCAAGAGCCAGCGCTTCGACGGCAACTCTGTCGTTGGAGGCTTCCTAATATCGATCCCGGTCGTGCTGGTGACCGGGGAGCTATGGCTCGGCTACCTCTGCTGGTTTATTGGCGCGAACTTCCAACTGTTGCAGAGGCGCCGCGGGTCAGGGAAGCATTAGGTCGTTCTGTGCTGACGGACGCTCGCCGCTGACGTTCAGTAGCGCCGCAGGGATTACGTCGTTCTCGACCGAGAGCGAGTAGGTGCCGTCGGACAAATTAGCCTTCATCGACGCCGTGTTATTGGGCGCGATCGTGGCGCTTTGGCTGTCGATTCGCAGATCCGTGCTGCCCGAAGGTGAGTTTGCGCCAAACGTGATTCGCTGATCCGAACTGGTCAGGTTGCTGACGATCAGGGTTATTGGCCCCCCGCCAATCTGGTTTGGCGAAAGCGAGATTTTCTTGGCCATCAGCGAAGCGTTGAGCTGGATTGGAAGCGGAGGGCGAAGCTCGTTGGCGGTGCGCTCTTTCGTGCCACAGCCAGCAATAGTCAGCGCGGCGAGCGCAAGTAGGGCGAGGATTGATTTGCGTGTCGCTCTCGGCATTGCTCAGAGGCGCCTCGTGGAAGCGCTGGATCGAACTCTAACGGACGGCTAGAGGCCAATGCTGGAGTGTTCGCTGGCGGCCTCTTCGGTCAGCGTGAAGAGCTCGGCCTGAAGGCGCTCCCAAGCTCCAGCTTCAGCCCGTTCGTAATCGCTGCCCTTAAGATTGCGAAGGTCTTCGCGGTAGCTCTCCCAAGCGGCCTGCATGCGTGGGTCGGGCGATACCTTTGGTTGCGGTGCGGTCGTCGTCACGTCAATCACCCTCCTCCAGGTTAATGATCAGATGACTGTACTCGTCACCGCGGCGAGTATTGACGAGAGGCGATTATTGCCCGCTGCGAGCGTGAAAAACCGTCGCCGTGGCGCCGCCGTCTCCTACTTGGAGCGTGGCTTCAAGATCGGCCTCGCGGCGCACGAGGGCGAGGCCGATTGGTCCCTGCTCGGGAGAGATCGCAACACTCGTGAGCGTTCCCACTTCGCGCTCGGTGGTGCTTAGTTGAGTCCCTGGTTCAACCTCGCCACTGAGCTTTAGCGAGCGGAGATTACGGTTTGGGCGGCCGCGGTAGTGGAGCCGCGCGATTGTCTCTTGGCCGACGTAACAGCCCTTCGTGAAGCTGACGGCGCGCTCGTTGAGGCCGCCCTCTTCGGGGATAACTGTCTGATCGAGGTCGACGCCGTAGCGCGGGCGGCCGCGTTCGATCCGCGCCAACTCAGCGAGCGGCTCGTCGGCCGCCGTCGCGCCGCCAGCCAGCAGCGCGGCGCGAACCTGCGCGCCGTCCTCTGCGGCGCAGAGTACGTCAACGCCAACGTCGGTCGTGATCAAGCGAAGCGCGAGGCCTGCCAGTTCGGCGGCCGCGTTGTCGTCTTCGCCATCGCCGAGCGCAGTTGCGCCGGCGACCGCGCGCGACTGCGGCCCGAGCAGCGAGAAGAGGCTGGTCTCCAAGGTCCGCTTATGAAGCTCCGCCTGATAGCCGACGAGACCGTGGCGGATTGCGTCGAATATTGGCTGCAGCGCGCAGCGTTCCATGTCGAGTAGCAGCTCATCTTCAGCGCAAAGGACGCGCAGGTCGCCGAGCATCCTGCCTTTTGAGGTGCAGCAGGCCGCAAGGCAGCCGCGGCCGGGGGTCAGGCTTTCGATCTCGTTTGTGACCACGGCGTTGAGCGCTTCGCGCGACTGCGAGCCACTGAGTGCGAGGCGGCCTCGATCAGAACGGTCCACCAGCGCTGCGCCGCCGCGTAGGGCGGCGATCTCGGCAGGGCTCGGTTCGACAACAGGCATCTGCCTCCAAGGATACTGAGCAGCCGAGCAGCGACTGGTTAGTTAGCCAGCTTGATAATAAAAGTTAGGCTTGCCATAATTATTTTGTGGAACGGACCGCAGAGCGCCATAGCCCGGCAATTGAGGATTACGCGAAAGCGATTTATGCGCTGCAGGAACGAGCAGATGGGCCGGTGACGACGACGGCGCTGGCTGAGCGGCTCAATGTAAGCGCTGCCTCCGCCTCGGGAATGGTGCGACGCCTCGGCGAAATCGGGCTGGCCGAGCACGAGCCCTACAAGGGCGTTGAATTGACCAAGGCTGGCCGCGCCGTCGCGCTCGAAGTGATCCGCCACCACCGTTTGCTCGAGCTGCTGCTCGCCGAGCTTGGCGTTCCATGGGACAGGGTTCACGACGAAGCCGAGGTGCTCGAGCACCACATCTCCGAGGAGCTTGAGGCGCTGATCGCTGAGCGCCTTGGCGACCCGACTCACGACCCCCACGGCGACCCGATTCCGGCCGTCGACCTGACGCTTGATGAAGGAGCGACAATCGCGCTCGACCAGCTTGAGCCCGGCCAGCGCGGCCGTTTCGTTCGTGTTTCCGACGCCGACCCCGAAATGCTCCGCTACTTAAGCTCGCTTGGCTTAAAGCCAGGTCAGAAGCTTCGGCTGATTGGCCGCGAACCCTTCGAAGGGCCTCTGATCGTCAGCTTTGGCTCCGAAAAGCATCCGCTAGGCGTAGCTCTAGCGCGGGCAATGCGGGTTGAGGTTCAGTAGTGACTGCGCCGCTGCGCGATCCTCCCGCCGATAGCCGCGTTGTGCCGGCTGGGACCGATGCCGAGACCGCGATTGGGGCAGAACAAAGCGACCTTGAGCGGCTCGCTGGCCGCAGCCGCGCAAGAACCATTCTGGCCGTCATGGGGCCGGCCTTCGTCGCCTGCATCGCCTACATCGACCCCGGCAATTTCGCCACCAACATCACGGCTGGCTCAACCTACGGTTACCTGCTGGTGTGGGTGCTGGTCAGCGCAAATCTGATGGCGATGCTGATCCAGAACCTCTCCGCCAAGATCGGCATTGCGACTGGCAAAAACTTGCCGGAGCTTTGCCGCGAGCACTTCCGTCGCCCGGTAGTGCGCGGGCTTTGGGTGCAGGCTGAGATTGTCGCGATGGCGACCGACCTAGCTGAGTTTGTTGGCGCAGCGCTGGCGCTGAACTTGCTTTTCGGCGTGCCACTGCTGCCGGCCGGGATTATCACCGCAGTCGCCTCCTTCGGCATCCTTTCGCTGCAGCAGCGCGGCTACCGTCGCTTCGAAGTTGCGCTGGTCTTCTTTCTGCTGATCATTCTGCTCGGCTTCCTTTACAACACTCTGCAGATTGGCTTCGACGCCGGCGCCGCAGCGGCCGGCCTCGTTCCCTCATTCGATGGATCGGAGAGCGTCCTCCTGGCAACCGGGATCCTTGGCGCGACGGTGATGCCGCACGTGATCTACCTCCACTCGGCGCTAACGCAGGGGAGGATCAAGCCGCGCGATGACGATGAGCGCCGCAAGCTGCTGCGCTTCCAGCGCATCGACGTAACACTCGCGATGGGCGTCGCTGGCGTTGTCAACCTGCTGATGCTGCTGGTCGCCGCGTCGCTCTTCTTCGGCAGCGACCTAGCTGGAACTGACACGATTGAGGGCGCCTATAGCGGCTTTGATCAGCTAGTTGGTGGCGACGCGGCGCTGGCCTTCGCACTTGCGCTGCTGGCCTCCGGCTTCGCAAGCTCAAGCGTTGGCACCTACGCCGGCCAAGTCGTGATGCAGGGCTTCATCGAGCGCACGATCCCACTCGCGCTGCGCCGCGGGATCACAATGGCGCCGGCCCTAGTCGTCTTGGCAATCGGCGTTAATCCAACCGACGCGCTCGTAATCAGTCAGGTCGTGCTGTCGTTTGGAATTCCGTTTGCGCTGGTGCCGCTGGTGCTGTTGACGCGCCGCGCAAACGTGATGGGCGTGCTCGTAAACCGACCGATCACTACGATTGCCGCGTCAATTGTCGCGGCAATGATCATCGCGCTCAACCTCTTCCTCGTCGTGCAGATAGTTGTCGGTTAACGCTGCTGTGCCGCGGGCGAGTAACCTGCAGGCGTAATGGGATTAGCCGCTTCATTTCAAGAAGTTCTCGATTCGCTGCCTGATGACTGGTCGGATCTTGATCTCGATTTGCGGATCTTTGACGAGTCGCGCTACGTCGAGGCGGCGACCTTCCTAGTGGTTTGTAACGCCCAGCCTTACTCGCACAACAGTTGGCACTGGAAGCTGCTGTGCGCGCACCGCTTCGGCCACGCCGCGGCGCCGCAGGCCGTCCACCGCTCGTTGCTCTTCCTCGACGAAGCTGGGATCGACGGTGAATTCGTTGTCCGCAGCGTTCGCTCCGGCCGCGCACCGGTGTTCGACTCGTGGGGGCGGCCAGAGAGTGTGCGCGAGGATTTCCGCCGGATTCACAACCAGTAGCCATGACGAAGGTAATCGCGGCCGTTCCCGACCTTCTCTTCGGTTCGAAATTGCAATCTGCGCTGACCGCAGGAGGCTTCGATTGTGAGCTTATTGCCAGTGCCGAGGTCGCTCGGGCCGCTGCCGCCGACGCGGATTTACTCGTTGTTGACCTGACCGACGATGATTTCGGCGGCATCAAACTCGTCACTGAAATGGGGCAGGCCGGCGAGCTTGGGTCGCTTCGCACGCTCGGCTTCTACAGCCATGTTGAGCCGCAGGTGAAAGCGGACGCGGCGGCCGCTGGATTCGATCTCGTCGTGCCGCGCTCGCGGATCAACCGTGAAGGCGCCGAGCTAGCCGCGAAGCTGCTCGCGGGCGCATAGACTACCGATCTAATGCGCCGCCGCGTCACCTTCTCTCGCAATTTCACGCTTTCGCTTTCGCGTAGCTGCCAGTGCTACTGCAAATACTGCGCCTTTAAGACGCACCAGCCACACCTACACACGCCGGATGAGGTTGACCGCTTTATCGAGCAGGCGGTGCGGCGCAATGCGAAAGAGCTTTTGATCCTCACGGGCGAACGGCCCGAGGCCGTGGATGGAGTCGCCGAGCAGCTCGCAGAGCTTGGCCACGAAGACTTCACGGCCTACGTCGTTTGGGCCTGCGAACGGGCCCTGGAGCGCGGGCTACTCCCACACACAAATATCGGAGTCGTCCCGCGCGGGGACCTTGAGCGGCTGCGCGCGGTGACTGCATCACAAGGCCTGATGCTCGAATCGACGCGCGATGACCTGATCGCCCACCAGGGCTCGCCGACGAAATCACCTGCGCGGCGGCTCGAACTGATCGAAGCGGCTGGCGAACTGAAGATCCCGTTCACGAGCGGAATTCTCGTAGGTATCGGTGAAACGCAGATTGATCGCCTAGCGGCGCTTGACGCCTTGGCCGAAGTCAACGCCCGCCACGGCCACATTCAAGAGCTGATTATTCAGAACTTCGTTCCGCACGACTCTTATTACGGCGAGGACGTCGGCGAGCTAGCTGACATTGCTGCGACGCGCTTCTGGGAGACCGGAATCGGCGAGCCCAATGGTGCTCAGCTTCCTGACTGGGCGACGGGCGTTTCGATAGAGCAGCTCGAGGAGCTAATTGTCTACGCGCGCGCCAAGCTGCCCGGTGTTGGCGTGCAGGTTCCGCCCAACCTCTCTGAGCATTGGCCTCGCCTCGTCAGCGCCGGCGCGACCGACCTTGGTGGCCTCTCCGCTAATGGCGACCACATATCGCCTGAGCAGCCGTTCCCGTCGCCCCATCAAGTCCGCGCGCGGCTGCTCGAGGATGGTGTCGCGTTGACCGAGCGTCTTTGCGTCTACTCGCAGTACATCGGTCCTGAATGGACGGCGCCGGCCGTGCTCGACACGATCCGCGCTAAATACTGGAGCTTCATTCCACGCGGCGGCTCCGGTCGCAGCGAGGCGCCGTTCGCTATCAACGCTGATCTTGTCGGTCCGGCAATCGAGAAGGGGCGCGCCGGCGAAGCGCTGAGCGCAGAAGAAATAACGGCGCTCTTCGCTGAGACGCGGCCGGAAGCAATCGAGCAGATTCGCCTGGCCGCCGATGAGCTACGAGTGGAACTCGCCGGCGACAAGGTCAGCTTTGTTGTCAACCGCAACATCAACATTTCGAATGTCTGCACGGTCGGCTGCGGCTTTTGTGGTTTCGGCCAGAGCCGCCGCTCACCCGATGCCTACACGATCGATGAAGAAGAGTTCGTGCGGCGAATCGGCGAAGCGACCGAGTTCGGTGCCAGCGAACTGTGCATTCAGTCCGGTATCCACCCGCAGTGGCAGCTTGAGGATTATCTCGGCTGGCTGCGGCTTGCAAAGGCGGCCGCGCCGCAGCTGCACCTTCACGCTTACAGCCCGATGGAAATTGCGCACATGTGCGACATCTCAGGGCTACCGGCTGCAGAAGTGTTCGCGCGGTTGGCTGAGGCCGGCCTGGGCTCCACGCCCGGCACGGCAGCCGAGATCCTCGACGACGGCGTGCGCCAGCGGATTAGCCCAAACAAGCTGCCAGTAGCGCGCTGGGTGGAGATCATCGAAGCGAGTCACCGCGCCGGGCTCCGCTCAACGAGCACCGTGATGTTTGGCCACATCGAAGAGCCGTGGGAGCTGGCCGAGCACATGCGCGTGATCCGCGAGCTACAGCAGCGAACAGGTGGAATTACCGAATTTGTGCCGCTTTCATTCATTCCTTTCCACACGCTGCTTGGTCGCACGCACGGAATCGAGGAGATTAGCCGCGAGGCAAACCTGGCTCACACAGCGGTATTCCGCCTGGCGCTCGGCAAGACGATCCCCAACCTGCAGGCCAGCTGGGTAAAGATGGGGCTCGAAACTGCTACCGAAGCTTTGCGCTGGGGCGTAAATGATCTTGGCGGCACGCTGATGGAGGAGAACATCAGCCGATTGGCTGGCAGCTACCACGGCGTGCGCCTTGAGCCTGCCGAGTTGATCGCAGCCGCGCATCGCGCCGGCCGACCGGCCTTTGAACGCGACACGCTTTACGGCGAAAGGCGCGACTATCCACTCGCAGAGACGACCCAGGCGGTGACGGCATGACCGGGCTTAGCGACGATCAGCAGGCGATTACGCCCAAGGGACTGAAGGACTTGGAGGCAGAGTTGGCCGAGCTCGAAGGGCCCAAGCGGGCCGCGCTCTCAAAGCGAATTCAGGCAGCGCGCGAAGAGGGCGACTTGAAAGAGAACGCCGAGTACCACATCGCCAAAGACGATCAGTCGCACATGGAGACGAAGATTCTGCGCCTGCGTGAGCGCTTGCGCAGCGCCGTCGTCGTTGAAGCTGATGGCGACGCCAAGGTCGTCGCCTTTGGAATGCCGGTGACGGTGACAGATCTAGAAACAGGCAAGAAGCAGAGCTTCACGATCGTCGGGCCGACCGAAGCTAAACCGGCCGAGGGCAAGCTCTCAAGCGAGTCTCCAGTGGCGCAGGCGCTGCTAGGCAAGGCGCCGGGGGCCGAGGTTGAGGTTGAAACACCTGGCGGCGCGCGCCGTTGGCGCGTCGATGCGCTCAGCGGCTAAAGGAAGCGGTCGTCAGCCGGCGGGCGCAGTAGCGCCTGTGCACCCGGACCATCGTCCTTGCTGATCAATCGTCCGAGGCCACGAACGATCACCGCCGGGCAAGAGCCGTCCTTGGTGCGCACAAGGTCAGCCGCTGCGGCGGCCTGATCGGCGACAGCAATTAGCGTTGCGCTCAGCGGGCGGCCTTCGCTGTCGCTTCGGCCGCGCCAATCGTCGAGCGGCTCTAGGCCCGCGAGCCCAATCGCCACGTCGAGCTGCCCGAGGCGCCAGGCGCGGCCAAAGGAGTCGGTGATCATTACCGCTGGACGGCCGGGGAGCGCTGCCCGCAGCGAGCGGGCGCTGGCGTCAGGGTTACGCGGCAGCAAGACGAGGCGACCGTCAGCGCCGGAGTTGGAGCCATCGACGCCGGCGTTGGCACAGATCAGGCCATGGTGGGTGCGACAGATCAGCAGCTCACCGCTGTCGCGAATAATCTCGGAGCTTTGCTGGAGGATCACTTCGACGTGGCGTGCGTCGCGGCCTTGGCGCTCAGCAATCTCGACCGCTCTTGGCGAGGGCTCAACTTCGGCCAGGTCGATGACTGAGCCCTCAGCCTTGGAGACGATTTTGTGCGCCACGACGAGCAGATCATCGGCGCCGAGGGGCTGCTCTAGCGCCCCGCTCAGAAGCTTCGCGAGGTCATCGCCCGGTTTGATCTCCGCTAGCCCTAGAACAGGAAGCAGCTCGATCCGGTTCACCGCGCGCCGAGCCGCCCTATCACTGAGCGAGTGAACGCAGCAACGCTGGCGTCGGCGCTTTCAAGCGCCGCCGTGAGGGCGTCGAGATCATCGGCGGTATCGACGTCTAGCCCAATTCCGAAGCTGGTCTCTACCCGCGCCTGCGCCCCGGCCTCAGCGGCAATCTGCTGGTGGCGCTGGCAGCTGCCCTCGCCGAATGCGGGGCTGATCACATTGGCCGGGGTGAGGATCAAAGCGTTGGTCCCGCTGCCGTGGCGGTCGGGGATGATCACAACCTCGTTGTCATCGGCGAGCGATTCGATCAGTGAATCGATTTCGGCTGGGTCAAGCGCTGGAAGGTCGCTGGCGATCAGCAGCGTGTGGAAGGCGCCGTCGGTGACGGCCCAGTCGATTCCACGCTGCGCGGCCTCGCTGTGGCCTCCGTTCGGGTCGTCGGCAACCACTTGGGCGCCGGCGCCGCGCGCCAAAGCCTCGGCGCCTGGTTCGCTCGTGACGACGATGATGTCATCAACGAGCTTGCAGCGGCGCAGCGCGGCGAGCACGTCGCTGAGCATTCCGGTCGCGAGCGCCAAGCGCTGAGCCGACGAGAGCCCACCGCTCGCAAGCCGCACTTTGGCGGCAGTGAAGCGCTTGACTGGCAGCACGGCGACGAGACTCATGCTCAAAGAGATAGCGCGTCGACGGCGGCCAGTGCGTTGCGGGCGACGATTTGGCGGGACTGAGGTGAATCCATCAGTGTTGATGCGACCGTCACTATCAGCCCTTCGATGGCGACCGCCTCATCGGTCATCAGGCCGTCAATTAAGCCGTCGTAGGCGGCGGCGATCCCGGCCGCGTCGACGCTCAGTCCGGCGTGCTCCATGAACTCTGCCGTTGGACCCTTGAGTACCGCGCCGCCGACTATTGGCGATACGGCCAGCAGCGGCGCCGGGGCCTCGAGTAGCGCTTCGTAGAGTCCCTTAAGTTCGAGGATTGGACCGATTGAGATCACCGGATTGGAAGGGCCGATGATGATCGCCCGGGCGCTGGCAATCGCTTCGAGCACGTCGGTGCTTGGCCTTGCCGCTTCGATCCCCACCAGGCGGACGCCGTCGACCGGCCCCTTTCCTTGCCCCGCGATCAGGAACTGCTGCAGGCTCTGCCATCCACCGTGAGCGAAAACCTCGGTCTGGACGGCCTGGTTGGTCATCGGCAGGACGCGCGCCTGAATGCCAATCGCGTTCGTTAGGCGCGACATTGCTCGCGTCGGTGTGCTGCCGCGCTCGAGCAGTCGCCTACGTTCAGCGCACCAGGCGATGTCGCGGTCGCCAAGGTTGAACCAGACGCTGGTGCCGTGGCGGCGCAGCGCGTCCATCGCGCTGAAAGTGTCGCCTTCGATGCCCCAGCCGCGCGAGCCAATCAGGTCGGCGAGGGTAAAACTGATCAGGTCTGGGTCAGGCGAGACGGGCACGCCATAAATCTCAATGTCATCGGCCGTGTTTGCGATTACGACCAGATCTCCGCCCACGTGATCAAGCAGTCCGCGGGCTAATTTGGCGCCGCCGGTTCCCCCGGCCAGTACGACTACCGGGCCGCCGCTCACAGCCCGGTGATGCGGATGCCGGCGTGCGATTTGCTGCGGATGTTGATGCCGATCATCAGCGCCGTCAGAGATTCAGTGATGCGCGAGTTCTCGAGCCGGCCGGCGTCGATTGCGCGCAGCCCGCTGATCGCTTCGATCAGCTCTGAGGCGATTGCCTTCTGCTCTTTGTCGTCGCCGCAGACGAGCACGTCCTCATCAAACTTGTGTTCAGGATTGGCCAACATCGCCGCGCTGACGGTGTGCAGCGCACTGACGATTTGGACTCCTTCAGGCAGCAGTGAGGCGGCCTGCTGAGCGGCCGAACCCTGCCAAACCCCGAGCATCTGCGTCGGCTTGCCGCCGACCTGCGCGGCTAATGGCACGCTGGCATCGATCACCAGCTGGCCGGGGCTGAGCGCCTCGCTGACCTGCTTGAGCGTCGTGGCCTGAGCGCTGAAGGGGACAGAGAGAACGACGACCGGCGAGGCTGACGCGGCGGCCAGATTGTCGGCGCCTTCAGCGGCGGCGCCGGGCACGGCGGCGACTACCGCGGCGGCAGCCTCAGCGGCGCGCTGGGCTTCGCGCGAGCCGAGCACGAGCGGCACGCCGGCCTGGGCCCAGCGCAGCGCAAGGCCTTGGCCGAGGGCGCCGCTGGCACCAATGATCGAAACAGATGAAGGCAGGGGCATCGGCGCGGAGTATAGGTTTCAGCGCATGAGACTTGAGAAGAAGTTGGCTGTCGTGACTGGTGGAGCGAGCGGAATTGGCGCGGCAACCTGCCGCCGCTTGGCCGCTGAAGGGGCGACGGTCGTCGTCGCCGATCTGCAGATCGACGCTGCGCAGGAGCTCGCAGGCGAGATCAGCGGCGCCGCGATTGAGCTCGACGTAACTGACTTCGCAGCCGTCCATGGCAGCTTCGAGGCTGTCGCCGCAGAGCACGGGCCGATCGACGTTCTCGTCAACAACGCCGGCACCGACCGCTTCGCTTTCTTCATTCATACCGATGAGGAGCTGTGGGATTTCCTGCTCGCCGTTAACGTAAAAGGCGTCTTCAACTGCACCCACGCCGTGCTGCCGGCGATGCACGAGCGCAAAGGCGGCGTGATTGTCAACGTCGCCAGCGAGGCCGGCCGCACGGGTTCACCTGGCTCGGTCGTTTACTCGGCCGCCAAGGCTGGTGTAATTGGTTTCACGAGGGCGATCGCGCTGGAGTCGGCCCGCTATAACGTGCGCAGCAACGCGGTAGCGCCTGGCCCGGTTGACACGCCGCTCTTCCAAGCCGCCGCAACGATGCTCGGCGAGATCGGCGAGCGGCTCCAGCAGGGGATGATTTCGAAGACGGCAATGGGCCGCGCGGGGCAGCCGGAAGAGGTTGCCGCAGCTATCGCCTTCCTTGCCAGCGACGACGCCTCGTTCGTGACCGGCCAGACGCTGAACGTCAGCGGCGGCCTTTCAATGGCTTAAGTGCCGCTGAAGTTCGGGTCGCGCTTCTCGCTCAGGGCGCTCACGCCTTCGCGGAAGTCTGCGCTGCTTGCGCAAAGCTGCTGAGCGGCTACCTCCTGCTCGAGTGTCGATGCCAGCGCCGGCTTTGCGGCGGCGTCGATCACGCGCTTTGAGAGGCCCACGGCGATCGGTGCGCAGGCCAGCAGCTCGGCTACCAGCTGATCGGTGGCAGCGTCGAGCTCGTCAGCCGGCGCGACGCGGTTAGCCAGGCCGATTCGCTCGGCCTCGGCGCCGTTGATCATCTTCGAGGCCATGATCAGCTCCTTCGCGCGGCCAACGCCAACTAGCGCCGCGAGCCGCGAGCAGCCGCCTACGTCGGGGATCAAACCGACGCGGGTCTCGGGCATGCCAACTATTGCGCTGTCGCTGATCGTCCGCAGGTCGCAGGCCAGCGCGAGCTCTAGCGCGCCGCCGATGCAGGCGCCGTTAATCTGCGCGATAGTCGGCTTTGTCATCTCCTCGAGCAGATTCCAGCTTTCGATCATCGGGCGACGGAAGCCGCGCAGCTGGGAGGGGTCTTCAATTAGCGGCAAGAAGCTTGCGAAGTCGACGCCCGAGGAGAACATTGCGCCCTCGCCGCGCAGCACCACGGCGCGCACCTCGGGGTCGTTGGCGGCGTACTCAAGCGCCTCGCCGAGCGCAAGGATCATCTCAGCGTTCATTGCGTTGCGCTTCTCAGGGCGATTGAGAATCAGGTGGCGGACCGCGCCGCGGTCCTCAGTGATAACGGTTTGCATCGGAGCCTTCCTTGTTGAGCGGAGCCACCGATGATGACGGCTCGCGGCTCGCGCCGCCGTCAAGCAGCCGCCAAACGAAAGAGCTACGGGTAAACCTGGTCTCCGGTGGCGCTGTCGGTGACGACGATTGCAACCGAAGGACAGGCCTCGGCAGCGGCGAGAATCAGGTCGTCAGGGCCGGTGCCGATGACCTCGGCCACTTGGCCGCTAAGAAGAAACACTTGTGGCGCTACTTCGACGCAGTCGCCGTGCGCTGCACAGGCAACTTCGTCAATCGTCGGAACTAGGGTCATTCTGCCTCCTTGGTTTGCTCGGTTGAAGAGTGCTCAGCGATCAGTTTCCTCAAGCGAGGAATTTCGCGCGGCTGGCCTACAGCGAGCGCGGCGACGGGAACCCCATCACGGCTCACAAGAGCATGAAAATCACGTTCGTCGCGGCTGCCTTCGAACACAATCTGATCGCCCGCGGCTGGCTGCCCGAGTCCTTGCATGCGAACGCCATGAACGTCGCTCCACCAGCCGGTGAAGGGCACAGGAGCCGGTTCCTGGCCGAGGATTTCGTGTGCCGCTGCCTTGCCCTGGTGGGCCGCCAGCTCCCAGTGGTCGCCGCCCGCAACGTCGCCCGCTGAGTAGATTTCGGGTCGCTCCGTCAGCACCTCAATCGGCTGCGGCAGCCATTCACTGTTCGCGGTCACGCCGATCGCGACGAGCATCTCGTCGAGCTCAACGCGTGAGCCGTCGTCAAGTATCAACGCCTGAAGCCGGTCGCCCTCACCGATCAGCTCAGCGACGCGGACGCCGAGCTTCACCTCGACGCCCTCTTCACGCTGGAGGTCTACTAGCCACTGAGCTAGCTCTGGGTGGAGCGCGCGCGCCAGCGGCAAGGCTTCGGCCTCAATCAGGGTCACGTCGGCGCCACGGCCTTTCGCCGTCGCCGCCACCTCTTGGCCGATCAATCCGGCGCCGAGCACCACGAGCCGCTTGCCTGGCTCAAGAACATCGCGCAGGCGCAGGGCGTCGTCGAGCGTTCGCAGCGTGTGAACATTTTCGTAGCGTGAGCCGCCCGGGAGCTCACGCGCGCGGCTGCCGGTTGCGATCACTAGATGCTCGTAGCCAATCTCGGCGCCGGATTCGAGGATCAGCTTGCGGCGTTCGACGTCGAGCCCGCCGGCAGCGTCGCCAAGCAGCAGCTCAATCTCCTGATCGGCGTGCCAGTCGGCGGGGCGCAGCGCGACGTCGCCCGCATTCTTTGTCCCCGCAAGTAGCGCCTTGGAGAGCGGCGGCCGGTCGTAAGGGGCGTGCGCTTCGCTGCTGACAATCGTGATTGGGCCAGCAAAGCCACCTTGACGCAGCGTTTCCGCGCAGCGCTGCGCTGAGAGGCCACCGCCAGCGATCACAACGCCCGCGCTCACCGCAGCCCCCCTGACTGCTCTAACGCAGGCCGAGCTGCGCGCTGCGAAAGCTGGCTGCCCGAGCCAACGCTGGGGCTCAGTTCGTTGTCCAGCTGGCGAATCAGCTCCTCACCAAGTTCGGCTACGACAGAAGCAACGTCCTCAGTGGCGCTTTTTTCGCCCTTCTCTAGCTCACGCGAGCCGATCGCGATCGCGGGCCACCCGTCGCCGCGCGCGACTCCGGCGCCGGTTGCGTCTGCGCCGCCACGCGGCTCGATCGAGCTGTCGACCTGTGCGGCGGCTGCTCTCGCCGCGCGCCGCAGCTGAGGGTGGAGCCCGGTCGCGATCACGATTCCGTCTCGGCGCCACCAGCTCGGCGCTCCCGCTGAGCAGGGTTCAATCTGAACGATCGCAATATCGGCCGGCTTCATCGAGCGTTTGCGGCGGCTGCGTAGCCAGTAGCGCAGTCCGGCAGCCTGCGCTGAGCCGGCGCCGCTGAATACGATCGCGACGGCGATGTTTTCGGGCGGGTCGGCCGCTAAGCGGGCGGCGATTTCAAATGTTGCTTCGACGGCAGTTGGATCGCGCACCACCGCGCTCGTGCCGCGCCCCTGGAAGACGAGGATTGCCGCTAGCAGCAGGATCGTGGGGACCATTTGCGCGATCGATATCGGGAGGCCGTCGATCTCGGCTAGGCGCAGCGAGGCACAGGCCGCGATGAGCGCGATGCAGGCCGCGTTGGTTGCAATTAGTGATGCCGGCAGAAAGCGGTTTTGAGCGGTTGGGCGGTCATCGACGGAGGCGGTCAAGATAACTGTCACCGCTCGGTTTGCATCCTTCGACATGGGCGGCGAGATCACGTTCTGGCTGGAGCGCGCGCCGGTCAGGCGGCGAAGCGGGGCGAACCTTGTTCCGTCAGTCAGGCTGAGCACGAGCGCGACTACAGCAACGATTAGCCCAGTTAGCGGAGCGCCGATGCAGATCACGCTGGCGGCTACGCCTAGCGCCGAGCAGATCGCTTGTGCCAGCCACCAGCGCGGGTAAGTCCAGAGTGGCTGAACGGTCGCGCGGCGCCCAATCAGCGCAAGCTGCTCGCAGAGCGCTTCGGCTGCCAGCCGTTCGGCTTCGCTGCAGGCGGGCCGCGGTTCATCGGCTAGCAGCGTGGAACTCATACGACGGGGAGACTAGTGTTCAGCGCACTATGGATCAAAATGACCTCACCTACTCAGGCGCAGCCGTCCAATCCCAGATGATTCAAAGCGGCGCAATCACCGCTCGTCAACTCGTTGAAGCAACGCTGGCGCGAATTGAACATGTCAACCCGCTGATCAACGCCTACCGCGTTGTCTTTGCCGACGCCGCGCTGGCAGAGGCCGACACGATCGACGCCGCTGGCGCCGACAGCTCGCAGCCAATGCGCGGCGTGCCAGTGGCGATCAAGGACGACACCGACGTGCTCGGCGAGCGCACCGCTTGGGGGAGCCTCGCTACCGACCCAAACCCAGTTGGCCAGGACGCCGACGTAGTCGCGCGGCTGCGCGAGGCGGGCGCGATCATCATTGGAAAGACGAACGTGCCGGAGCTGACGGTCTGGCCTTTCACGGAGACGCTGGCCTTTGGCGCTACGCGCAACCCGTGGAACATCGACTACGCCGCTGGCGGCTCAAGCGGCGGCTCTGGCGCCGCGGCGGCGGCGGGGCTTTGCGGCGTGGCGCATGGTTCCGACGGGGCCGGATCGGTCCGAATCCCAGCCGCCTTCAACGGGCTCTTCGGCCTCAAGACCCAGCGCGAGCGCATTTCCCTTGGGCCAAATAATTTCGACGGTTGGAACGGCATGACCGTTTATGGGCCGCTCTCGCGCACCGTCGCTGACGCCGCTCTCTTCCTTGACGCCACCGCCGACGGCGCTCCGGAGGGCGGCTACCTCGCGGCGCTCAGCGCTCCTGTTCAGCCTATGCGGATAGCGATCGCGCTGAAACCGCCGCCGGGTTCGCTGACAAAACTCGGCGCCGAGCAGCGAGCCGCGATCGACGACACCGCCGCGGCGCTGCGTGAGCTCGGCCACGACGTCTTCGAGCAGGAGATCGACTATCCGCTGGCTGCTTTCGTGAGCACAGTTGCCCGCTACCTGCGCTCGGTGACCGACGACGCCGGGGCGCTGCCGCACCCTGAACGGCTTGAGCGACGCACTAAGAACATGGCCAAGCTAGGTGGCTTGATCTCTGACCGCAGGCTCGCGCAGGCTCGCGCCGCTGAGCCAAGGATTGCCACGCAGATCAACGCGATCTTCGAAAAAGCTGACGCCGTGCTGATGCCCGGCACCGCAGGGGCGCCGTTCAAGATCGGTCAGCTTCACGGCCGCGGCGCGCTCTGGACGCTCAACGCCGCCGCCTCACGCGTGCCGTGGTACGGCGTTTGGAACGCGATAGGCCAGGCGGCCTCATCGGTACCGGCTGGTTTTGATTCGAACGGGTTGCCGCTTTCAGTCCAGTTTGGCGCCGCGCCGGGCGACGAGCTAACGCTGCTGCGGCTCGCCGCCCAGCTTGAGCTGGTGAGGCCGTGGGCGCAGGCGCGGCCGCCGCTCGGCGGCGCCTCGAAGTGAGCGGCGCTGAGCTGCTGGCGGTCGCCGAAGAGGCGGCGCGCGCCGCCGCGGCCGAGCTTCTGGCTCACCAATCCGGCGCCCACAGCAGCGTTGAATCGAAGAGCACCCCGACCGACCCTGTAAGCGCCGCCGACCTTGCTGCTGAAGCGGCGATCCGTGCTGTACTGGCGGCGCGCCGCCCGGACGACGCGATCCTTGGCGAAGAGGGCGATGACAAGCTGGGTACGAGCGGTCTGCGCTGGGTTGTGGACCCGCTCGATGGAACCGTCAACTACCTCTATGGCATCCCGCAGTGGTGCGTTTCGGTGGCCTGCGAGCAGCAGGTCGGGGTGATCTTTGACCCGCTGAGTGGCGACCTCTTCAGCGTCGTTGCGGGTGATCGGCCGCTACTGAACGGAGAACCAATCGCAGCGTCGCAGTGTGATCAACTGGAACGGGCGCTGGTCGCGACCGGCTTTGGCTACGACCCGGCCGTGCGGCTCGGGCAAGGGGCAATCGTCGCGAAGCTCTTGCCCAATGTGCGCGACATTCGCCGCGGCGGCAGCGCCGCGCTGGACCTCGCTTGGCTCGCCGCCGGGCGCTACGATGCCTACTTTGAGCGCGGGGTGCAGGCCTGGGACACCGCCGCAGGCCTGCTGATCTGCGAAGGCGCGGGGTTGCAGCTGCGGACCCTCGATGCCAGCGGCGCGCAGGGCCCGGGTGTGCTCGTTGCGCCGCCAGCGATCATCGACGAGCTATTCGCGATCGTCGCAGCGGCTTAGCCGTCTAGGCTAAACGTCATGAAGCACAGCGCCGAAGGTTGGTGGATAGAAGAAGCGGGCGCTCCAGCGCCCTGCCCGCCTCTGGGCGGTTCGACCGACGCCGACGTAGTGATCGTCGGCGCGGGCTACCTAGGAATGTGGACGGCGTGGCACCTGCTCGCCCGTGACAACGACCTGCGAATCGTGATCCTTGAGTCCGGGCTGGCTGGCCACGGCCCAAGCGGCCGCAACGGTGGCTTCGTCAACGGCTACTGGGACCACGTGCCGTCGCTGGCAGAGAAGTTTGGGCCCGAGCGCTCTATCCGTCTGGCTGAGCTGGCCGATCAATCAATCGTCGCCGTTGGTGATTTCTGCAAAAGCGAGAAGGTTGACGCTTGGTACAAAGCGGTAGCGCACCTTGAGATCGCGACTTCGCCAAACCAGGACGGCGCCTGGCGCGAGGCGATGTGGGGTTTAAGTCGGCTTGGGATTGACGACGAGATCGTCGAACTAACGCCCGATCAGATGGCTCAAATCTGCTATTCCGCCGAGTTCCGTGGCGCCGCTTTCAAGCCTTTTGGCGCGACAGTTCAGCCGGCGCGGCTGGCATTCGGGCTGCGCGCTGCGCTGCTTGCGCGCGGCGTGAAGCTGTTCGAACAGAGCGCGGTAACTGAGATTGAGCAGCACGGCCCCCGCGTCACCGTCCGCACGGAGCGTGGCCGCGTGCACGCTGATTCGGCTGTGCTCGCGGTCAACTGGCGCACGCTGCGTTGGCCAACCTTCGCGCGCGAGCTGAGCGTTGCCTCTAGCCACATGGTGCTAACCGAGCCAGTGCCAGACGTCTTGGAGGAGATCGGCTGGGTTGGCGGCGAAGCGCTAAGTGATTGCCGTCGGATGCTGCATTACTTTCGCACCACAAACGACGGCCGAATCGCCTTTGGCTGGGGTGGGGGAAGGGTCGCCAACGGCGCCAAACACGATCCCAGGCTCGATCTTGACCCGGAGATGGTCGAGCAGACGGCGGCAACGCTGCGCCGCTTCTTCCCGCAGCTCGAAGGGCGCGCAATCACCCACGCTTGGGGCGGCCCGATCGACGTGGCCCCCAATTCGCTTCCGATCTACCGCACGAGCGGCGCCGTTCACGCCGGCTGGGGCTTCACCGGTCACGGCGTTGGTCCTTCCAACCTTGGCGGCAGGATTCTCAGTGGCCTTGCGCTCGGCGCCGACGACGAAACTACAAGCTGCCCGCTGGTTGAGCCGAAGGTCAAATATTTCCCGCCCGAGCCGGCTCGTTCGATCGGTGGCAATCTAATCCGTGGCGCGCTGATTCGCAGCGACGACGCCGATCGGCGGGGCGAGAAACCCGGCCCCGTGACGGCAGCGATCACGAAGCTGCCGAAGCTAATTGGCATGAACCTGCCGCGCTGAGCATCTAGTCGTGCTTAGGCGCCTCTTTGCAGCTGCAGTCCTCGTCGCCGCGATCTTCGCCGTGCTGGTCGTCAGCGGGAAGATTCAGTTCGACCGCTCGTCGCTGAGCATTTCCGTTGGCTCAGAGCCTTCCAAGAGCGAGAGTGCGAACCGCGCCAGCCGAACCGCGAACGCTACGCGCAGCATCGCGCTTGGTGCTGCGCCGCCTCCGATCGCTGAGGCATCCGGCTTGGCGGCCAGTAGCGACAACCCTGGCGTTGTCTGGACCCACAACGACAGCGGCGGCGCCGCAAGTCTCTACGCGCTCGGCAGGCGAGTCCAGCTGAGGGCGACTCTGCCTCTCGCAGGAGCAAGCAACATCGATTGGGAGGACATTGCGCGCGGGCCGGGGCCAACCGGCGCGGCCGACTGGCTTTACGCCGCCGACATTGGTGACAACGACGCCGTCCGCAGCTCGGTTCGCGTCTACCGCACGGCCGAACCAAACCTCTCGGGCTTCTCCGACGGGGCGCAGCTTGCGCCCTCGCCAACGAGCTCGGTCGAGCTGGTCTACGCTGACGGCGCTCGCGACGCCGAAGCGCTGATTGTCGATCCGAGCAGCAACGACCTTTACCTGATCACGAAGCGCGAAGCGCGCTCGCGGGTCTACCGAGCGAGAGCGCCGAGCTTCGCTGGCGAGAGCGCAACGCTCAGCTTCGTTCGCGAACTCAGCTACGGCGACGTCGTCGGCGCTGACTCCTGCCCAGACGGGCGCACGGTGCTGGTTAAGCGTTATTTCGCGCTAGACGCTTACATCGGCTCGTCGGTAGCTGACGCGCTGGCGGGCTCGCCTTCTCCGCGGCTCTTGGAGGCCGAGCCTCAGGGCGAAGCGGTCGCCGCTGACCCGAAGTGCCGCGGCTACTACACGCTCAGCGAAGGCGCCTCGCAGCAACTGATTCGCTACCGCCGTTAAACGAAACTGAAGTACCCGGGGCGGGAGTCGAACCCGCACATCCTTTCGGACAAGGGCTTTTGAGGCCCCCGCGTCTACCATTCCGCCACCCGGGCAAGGCAATCACATCGTAGGCGCCCAAATGGTCGGTCAGGCGCCAGCAGGCAAAACTTCGCCCTCTTCGCCGATCAAATGCTCCACTTCGACGTTCCATTTCTGGCTGAACGCGTACATCGAGGCAAAGATCACCAGCACTTGTAGCGCTACAAGGATCGCTGTAAGGCTTCCAAGCGTGCCCGAGCTGAGCGCTGGCTGCGCATATCCGGCCGCTTCGCGATCAACCCAACTTGGAATCGCGATCATGCCAAAGACGGCCATCATCATCGCCAGCGTCGCGACCACCGGCAGCAGGCCCCGCGACCACTTCCAAACGTAGAAAGCGAACAGAAGATCAAGGAAAATCCAGACGACGCAGACCGGCTTCATTCCTGCCAGAGCACTCCAGCCGCCAAATGTGATGACCCCAATCAGCAGCGAAGAGAGGATCAGCACCACAACAACTGCTGCCCGCATTGCCAAGCTGGCACCCGTTTCGCGGTTGGGGTGCTCAATAATTACTTCGCCTTCCAGAAAAACGCGCTTCATTGCTTGCGACGATACCGCGAGCTATGGCTACATGCCAGCGGCGCTACGATTTGTGCCGCGCGGGCGTGGCGGAATTGGTAGACGCGCCGGGTTTAGGACCCGGTGGCCGAAAGGCTGTGGGGGTTCGAGTCCCTTCGCCCGCATCAGCAAAGGCGACAGCAATGGCGGCTAGATTGAAAAGTAGTTCGTCGTCATCGTGATCAGCCCACCGATGCGCGGTACTGTCCGGCATATGAGCCCAGCCCCCGGTCAGAAGCACGCGATCGTTGTTCCCGGAGCGTGGACCAAAGCGGCGGCCTTTGAAGACGTGTCAGCCGCCCTCGAGGAAGGGGGTTACACGAGCGAAATTCTTGAGCTTCCGGTTCGCAGCAGCAGAATTGCCCAGCTCGATCGAAGGGGCCTAGGGGCGATCGACGCGGCGCTTGACGAGCAGATCGATCTTTGTGCTGAGCCCCCAACCCTCGTCGGCCATTCTCTCGGCGGACTGATGGCGCTGCGCGCGAGCCGCCGACGGAAGGTTCAGGCGTTGGTTCTTTTAATGCCCGCCCCGCCGACAGGGCTTTGCCGGTGGTGCTCGGCGACGCTGTCCGCGACCCGCGGCACTCGATCCGGATGCTCGGCGCGGCCTTCAGCGTCACCCTTGCCACGCGCCTAGGTTTCGGTCCCCCGGATGGTTTGTATTCGAGTAGCGTGACAACTGAGGCTCTTGAGCGCGGCGCTGGTTTCCGCTCAGATGAGTCCTGGGCGGTGCTCGCCGCAGCGATGCTGGGCTCGCGCGATGCAGTCGGTCCCGCAAGCGTTCCGACGCTCGTCGTCGCTGGGAGCCAAGATCGCTTTACGCCAACGCGCGTCCTGCGGCCCCTTGCTGACGATCTCGGCGCTGAGCTTCTTGAGTTCGATGTAGCTCACGCTTTCAACGAAGAACCAAGTTACCGACTCGTCACTGACGCGGTTCTGGATTTCCTCGCTCGTAGCTCAGCCACTTCAGAGACCGATTAGGACGGCGCGCTTGCTCGGGCTTGGGTTCTGCTTTGAGCTGCAAGCGGTGTAACTTATCGAGGTGACCGCGCGCGCTGAGGAAGAGCAGCTGGAGCAGCTTGCCGGCGAGGTCTTCCGCGTTGACGAACGCGAAATTGACTTTGGGATCGCACTAGCTGGGATGCTCGCGGTGGCCCCTGCGCTGCTGATTGGGCTCGCGACTGGTGAGCCAACGCTCGGATTGCTCGCCGCGCTAGGTGGCCTCAATGTGGCGCTCGCCGTTCCTGGCCGCGACGTGAGCGACCGCTGGGCGTGGGGGCTGCTTTGCCTCGTTGGCTCAGTTGCCGCGGTCGCCCTGGCCGACGTTACGCAGCCGAGCATTGCGGCCTGCGTCGTCGCAACCTTCTTCTGGACTGGCGCTTGGTCGACGTTGCGCGTGGCAGGAAAGCACGGCGCGCTAACTGGGTTTGCGCTCGGCGCTGTTTTCATCATCACCAATGGCCTACCAGCCCAGCCGCTTGGCCCAGCGATCGCGGCGGTTGCCGTCGGCGGCGCAGCAGCGCTGGTGTTGATGCTGATCGCTGGTGGCGGCCCGGCGCCGAAAGGGGGAGCGGCAACCTGGCCGGGGATCCGCGCAACGCTCGGCGCAGCCTGGTCGGCGCTTTGCACTGGGCCGGTGCTGCGCCATCACGCGCTTCGAATCGGCATCGCTACAGCCGCTTCGGTTCTCGCCTACCGCCTGATCGACCTCTCCTACGGCTACTGGGTGACGCTGACAATCCTCGCGATCCTTCAGCCTGACCCTCACGCAAGCCGAGTCCGGAGTATTCAGCGCTCAACAGGTTCGCTGATTGGAATTACGATCGCCGCGGCATTCGTTTTTCTGACAGGCGACCCGTGGGTTCTGGCCACCGCGGCATCGCTGGCGGCATTCGCGCTTTTCGCAATGCGCGAGCGCAGCTATCACTGGCTGGTGATGCTGCTCACGCCAACTGCGCTGCTGATGATCAGCAGTGTCTTTTACAGCGGTTTGGCGCTGGCCGGCTACCGCGTGCTCAACACTGCGCTAGGAATCCTTCTCGCGTTGGCGGCGAGCTGGCTGATCTGGGGCAACGATGGGATCAGCAAGCCGCCGCCTGCGCTGCCGCCGCGCTGAAGGCAGCCGCCCTCCAGTCGCGCTCGCGGCTGGCTATTGTCAGCGGCGCACCTGGGGGACTGGTGTAATGGCAACATAGGGGTCTCCAAAACCCTTGCTCGAGGTTCGATTCCTCGGTTCCCCGCTCAAATCTTGATTCACTTGTTTGCTTGCGGTGCTCGCTATAGCCGCGGATGGCAGGCGCAATCGATAATCTGCCTCCAGTGACGGCGAACATCCTCAGCTTTGACGCGGTAACTAAAAGTTACGGCTCGCGCAAGGCCGTCGATGGGCTCTGTTTTGAGGTGGCTGAGCGCTCCGTAACCGGGCTACTTGGGGCAAACGGAGCTGGAAAGTCGACTGCGATGAAGCTGCTGCTCGGGCTCGCAGCGCCTAATGCTGGCCAGATCGAGCTGTTCGGGGCAAGGCAGGGCACTGCTGCGTTCGCAGGTGCCGTGCGCCGCACCGGTTCTCACATCGAGCTGCCGGCGCTTTACGAGCGCGCCACGGCGCGCCAAAATGTTCAGATTCAGGCTTCGGCATTTGGAATCGGGCGCCGCGACCCGAAGATCGAGGCAGCATTGGAGATGGTTGGGCTTTCGTCGCGCTCTGACGACAAAGTCAAAAGCTTCTCGCTTGGGATGCGCCAGCGGATGAGCTTGGCGCTAGCGCTAGTTCACGAACCCGAGCTGGTCGTGTTAGACGAGCCCATCAACGGCCTCGACCCCGAAGGAGTTGTTGGGATGCGAGAGATGATTCGCTCGCTACCGGCTCGTGGGATGACGGTTCTTCTCTCCTCGCATGTCCTCGACGAGATCGAGCGGACTGTTGACTCTCTAGTGATCATCCGTGACGGGAAACTGATAACCGAAGGTTCGATCGATTCGATTGTTACGGGCAGTGGAATGATCCTGCGCGTCCCAGCTGGCCGCGAGGCGGCAGCTTTGGCGGCGTTGGCCGCAGCTGGCCTGGAGGCCGAGCATCTGGAGAGCGGCGCGATAGCGGTAGAGACGGGAGCCCGGCCCGGGTCAGCGATCGCAGAGCTACTGGCTGGCGCCGAGATTTATCCGGATGAGCTACGCCCGCAGAGCGCAGACCTTGAGTCCGTCTTCCTTGGTCTAAATGCCGACGATCCGAGCGGCGCCTGATGTTCGCCTCAGAGCTACTGAAAGTCCGCAGCCTGCCAGCGCCGAGGATTGCGCTTTTGATTACTGTCGGTCTGGTCGTGATCGGCGCCGTCGTGGTCGTAATCGTCGGTCCAGCACAGGGGACTTCAAGCGCTTATTACGAGGTCCCGGCAGCGATCGCGTCGATAGTTGTCACGGTCGGCGCAATCGTGCTGGGCGCTTGGACCTTCGGGCTCGAATTCGCGAGCAAAACGCTGCGGCTCGCCGCCACTAACCAGCCGTCGCGCGCTCGATTGGTGCTTGTGAAGGTCTTCAGCGCGCTCGCTTTGCTTAGCGTCTACGTAATCCTGTCGCTGGCGATCACGCTCGCGATCGAAGCCGTCATGGCATCTGTTGGGGGCGTTAATCTGCCGTTCTCAGCGCAGCTTGAGTCGATGCTAAGCGGCGGCGTCGAAGCGATCATCTGGGGTCTCTTCGCCTTCGGGCTCGCCCTGTTATTTCGCAGTTATACGGCGGGGATTGTTGCGGCACTGGTACTCGCGCTCGGCGTGGACGCGGGCCTTCAGGAGATCCCGACGGTTGGCAAGTACAGCCTTGGTTCGGCGATAAGCTCGATCGGTGACGCGATTGCCGGCGACATCGCCACGCTGGCGCTGGGGGTTGCGCTGGTGGCGGTCGCCGCTTGGCTGGCCTTAGTGATTGGCGCCGGCGCGGCGCGCTTTATCACGCGGGATCTGGCGTAGCTGAACGCTCAGCTACTTGGATGCAGCTTCGCGCTCGGAGCGGCTCTGGGCCAGCATCGCGTCGCGCTCGCCGATCTGCTCGACCTTGGCGAGCAGGTTCTCGGCCATGCGGATCGAGGCGGCGTCAATCAGACGGCCGTCGAGAGAGACCGCGCCGCGGCCTTCGGAGGCGGCGATCTCCATCTCTTCGAGGATGCGCCGCGTGCGGCTAACCACGTGCTCGGCTGGCGTGAAGACCTCGTTTGCGAGATCGACTTGGGAGGGGTGGATTGCCCACTTGCCTTCGCAGCCGAGCATCGCAGCGCGGCGGGCGGCCGAAATGTAGCCCTCAGGGTCGGAGAAATCACCGAACGGCCCGTCGATTGGGCGTAGACCGTTTGCCCGCGCGGCAACTGCCATGCGGGCGATCGCGTAGTGCCAAGGGTCACCCCAGAATGCCTCTCGCTCGCCGCCCTCTTCGGCTGGGTCGGTCAGGACCGAGTAGTCGGCGCTGACGCCACCAATGTTGGTCGTCGAGGACTGAATTGAGGCGGCATAGTCAGCAACGCCGAAGACCAGAGCTTCGAGCCGCTCGGGGTGCGACTGCGCGATCGTTTCAACGTTGGCCATCCCGGCTGCGGTTTCGATCAGCACGTAAAGCGCAATTGGATCCTTAATCCCCATCGCTGCTTCGATCTGCTCCAGCATCGTTGCGACTAGGTGCACGTCGGCAGCGCTGCTGACCTTCGGGATCAGAATCGCGTCAAGGTTCTTGCCGGCCTGCTCGACGACGTCAACGATGTCGCGGTAGCACCAGTAGGTGTCGAGGCCGTTGATGCGGACCGAGACTGAGCAGGCCGACCAGTCGAGGTCGCCAAGGGCGGCGATCACGTTGAGCCTCGCCTGAACTTTGTCGTCGGGGGCGACTGCGTCCTCAAGGTCGAGAAAGACGACGTCGGCTCCCGCGTCAGGGGCGCGCTCGAGCATGCGCTCATTACTGCCGGGGACGGCTAGCTCAGAACGGTGCAGGCGGTGGGGCATTGTCATGGCGGTCTTCTCCTTTGCAGTGCGAGCGGCGCAGTGAACCACACCACCACGGCGACTGTCAAAAGACCGCCGCTCTGCGGCCTGATCGACAATCCAGTGATTACGGCACTTTTAGCGTCAACTCAATGAGTTGGGCGAAAATTTTATAGTTTCAGCTATTGATCCTATTTGTTCGAACGGGCAGGCTACGCGAATGACAAATTCTCAAATCGAAGCAATCAACGTCGAACCGCGACTGCTCTGTGGCCCCGGGCCGGCAAATATTAGTCCCGGGGTCTTGAGCGCGCTGAGCAAGCCGCTGCTCGGTCACCTCGACCCGGACATGTTCGAGATCCTGACTGAGCTCGCTGCGATGACGGCAAGGGTCTACCAGCGCGACGAGGGTGACGGCATGACTTTGCCGATCAGCGCTACAGGGACATCGGGCATGGAAGCCGGTATTGCCGCTCTGGTAGAGCCCGGCTCAACTGTGATCATCGGCGTCAACGGTTACTTTGGCCGCCGCCTTGTTGAAATTGCTAGCCGCTACCACGCTAACGTCGTCGCGGTCGAAGCCGACTGGGGCCAGGCGGTAGCGAATGAAGCCCTGCTTGATGCTTTGGCAGCGAACCCCGACGCGCGCCTAATGGCGGTCGTCCACGCTGAAACATCTTCTGGCGTTCGCCACGACTTCGCCGAGCTCGGAGAAGCGATGAAAGGCAATGACACCTTCCTGATGGCCGACTGCGTCACCGCGCTGGGCGGGATCGAAGTGGCGCTCAGCGACTGGGGCGTGGACTACGCCTACAGCTGCTCACAGAAATGTCTGGCGATGAGCCCCGGCATGTCGCCGATCTCAATCTCGCAGCGTGCGCTTGACTTTATGCGCAGCCAGCCAAAGCCAAGCACCTTCTACCTCGACCCACAACTATTGGAGGCCTACTGGCTAACTCGCCCGGCGGCCTACCATCACACGCTGCCCTCGCCGCTCGTCTTTGGATTCCACGAGGCGCTGCGCGAAGTTCTCAACGAGGGGCTTGAGGCTCGCTGGGCACGGCACGCCGAGGCCGGCGGACACCTGCAGGCAGCGATGGCTGAGCGCAGCATGGAACTGCTTGCCGACCCGGCCCACCAGCTGCCGCAGCTAACGGCAGTGCTCGTCCCCGAGGGAATCGACGGCCCAGTCGTGCAGAGGCAGATGCTGCGCGAGCATGGAATCGAGATCGGCGGCGGGCTGCCCGGTGCTCCCGCGATCTGGCGCTTCGGCCTGATGGGCTACAACGCCAACATCGCAACGGCCGACAAAGTTTTGGCCGCGTTCGACGCCGTGATGGCTGACGCACCCACTCTGGCTGTCGCCTGAACGAAGCTAGTCGCTGTCGCGTCGCTTGACGAGCTCGCTTGGCAAGTCAACTGGCTGCGGCACCTTCCAGTCGCGTAGGCGCGCGATGATGCGGAGGCTGACGATGATGATCGTCGCGACGATCGCAGTTTCAGCTGCGGGCGCACCGAGCCTGATTGCAGCAACGTAGAAAATCAGTCCGATCAGGGCTGCCGTCGCATAGAGGTAACCACGCTGGAAGATTGCTGGAGGTTTTGCCGTCATTAGGTCGCAGATAACGCCGCCACCAAGCCCTGCGATCAAGCCGACGAGAATCGCCGGCACGGGGCTGATCCCGTTCACGAGCGCCTTATTTGCACCGGTTACGCCGTAGAGGCCGAGCGCAGCGGCGTCGAAGATCAGCAGCAGCCAAGCAAGCCTCGTTACCTGATGGGCGAGCACTGCGACCAGCGCCGAAGCGACCACCGCGGCAACGATGTACCACGGATTTTTTAGTGCGACCGGCAGCTGATTGAGGAGGACGTCGCGAAGCAGGCCGCCGCCTAGTCCGGTGAGAATTCCCAGCGCAACGACGCCACTGATGTCGAACTTTGCCCGCACCGCTACTAGTGAGCCGCCGAGCGCGGAGGTCGTTACCGCCGCTAGGTCTAGCCAGAGCGGAGTCTGTACGGGATCGAGGATCACGCAATGAAAAGTTAGAGCGCGCGGCGGATGCGTCAGGGGCTCTCGCTAGCCTGCCGCCAATGACAACCGCTGCTGTAGCCGACAACGTCAATCCGAAGCGCTGGCTGTCGCTGCTGGCACTTTGCACGCTGACCGGCCTAGTTTGGCTTACAGCAACCGACATCTCGATTGCCTTGCCAACGATCGGCAAGGCTTTCGGTGGCTCGATGGACAGCCTGCAGTGGGCTGTAAACGGTTACTTCCTCGCCGGTTCGCTGATCGTGCTCGGTGGCAGGCTCAGCGACATGAAAGGGCGCCGGGCTGTCTTCGTGGCCGGCGGCGTGCTGCTGCTGGTTGGCTCGGTCGTTGCCGGTAGTGCAAACGGCACCGAGCAGCTAGTGGTCGGACGCGTGATCGAAGGAATCGGCGCCGCGGCGATTCTTCCCTCGTCGTTGGCGATCGTCGCTGTTCAGTTCCCGGTCAATGAGCGTGCGCGAGCAATCGCGATCTGGATCGCCGTTGCTTGGGGCGGGCAGGGCCTTGGGCCGCTGATCGGTGGTGGCCTAATCGAAGCATTCGGTTGGGCTGCGATCTTCTGGATCAATCTGCCGCTAGGAATTGCCGCACTCTGGCTTGTGATCAAGACGACTCCTGAGACCTTCAACACACGTGAAGGGGCGAAGCTCGACATTCCCGGAGCGGTCGTTGTCACCGGCGCGCTAGTGATGCTCTCCTACGGGCTCGTCAAGTGCGACTCCGCCAGCGCATCGCAGCTGCTGCTCTATTTCGGTGGGTCGGTTGCGCTCTTCGCGCTCTTTGTCCTCGTTGAGGCGCGCGCCAAGGAGCCGCTTGTGCCGCTTTCTGTATTTCGCCGTGCGGCTTTCATGGGCGCCGTCTCGGCCAATCTGCTTGCGAACATCGTCTTCTCGGCCGTGATCTTCATCATGGCGCTCTACCTGCAGGTAGTGATGGGTTACGGCGCGCTGAAGGCTGGCGCGCTGCTGCTGCCGGCGACGCTCGTTGTATTGGCCGTCAACGTACTTGGTGAACACTTAACCCAAAGGCAGGTTTACAGGCTGCCGATCGCGCTCGGAATGGTGATCCTTGGCGTTGGCACGGTCTTCCTAACAGGCCTTGGCGGAAGCTACGCCGAGCTGCTTCCGGGCTTCATCCTCGTAGGCGCAGGGATCGGCCTGCAGATCACACCGGCCGCGGAGCTGGCTGTTGGCTCATCCGGCGCCGGCGAGGGCGTTGCCTCGGGCGTCTTTAAGGCGATGAGCATGATCGGCGGCTCGCTCGGGGTTGCTGTCTCAACTGCCGTCTTCCAGAACGTCGCCGTGCGGACCTTCGACGAGCCTGCCAATAGCGCTGCCCTAAGCGGCACGGCACAGACAAAACTGCTCGACGTGCTGGTTGGTTCGCAGCCAACCTCGACGCTCTCCGACAGCGCAGTTCAGATCGTCTACAAAGCATTCGACAACGGTGGCGGCGCGGCGATGATCTTCTGCGCATTGGTCTGCGTGGTCGGCGCGCTACTGGCCTTCTTCCTGCTGAAGGGCGCAAAGACCGACTCTGAAGCTGAGATCGCGGCTCTTTAACTAACGGGGCCGATCGCACCGACAGCGAGTTACACTCTCTCAATGGAGAAGAGACGGCTTCTGATTGTGCCGCTGCTGGCCGCTGCGCTACTCGCCTTAAGTGGAACAGCGATCGCTTCACCGGTTCAAATGACTTTCACTTCAGCGCCGGTCACGGTCGGCGGTTACTCGGTCGAGCGAGATTCATCCTACGGCCCGCCACTGAAAGTTGATCGGCCGGTTGGCGCCGGTTTCATCACCGCGATGTCGGTCGACGTCGTCGATGTAAAAACCGGCAAGGAGGTGCCAATCAACCGGATCATGCTCCACCACATCGTCTTTGCTGCCTACGGCGGCCCGGCAGGAATTACGCCGTTCTACGGCGATGGTGAAGAGCGAGCCGTGATGAAGCTGCCGCCCGGCTACGGCTACCCAGTTGACGCGGCTGAGAAGTGGTACATGGTTTGGATGCTGATGAACCACCGCGCGCAGACCGATTCGGTCAAAATTCGCTGGCGCCTGACGTGGGACACGAACCCCAACCTAAAGCCGGTCAAGCCGATGACCTTCGATGCGTCGCGGCGCGCTCAGGGACTGGTTTACAGCGTTCCCGGAGGAGGCAAGCCGGGCTCATCAGACGTGCGCACACAAACACTGAAGGCGCCCTTCAACGGCCGTATCGTTGCCGGGCTTGGCCACGTTCACGGCGGCGCCAAAGAGCTGACGCTGAGCCAGCCGGCCTGCGGTGACAGGGCGCTCTACCGCTCACTTCCTACTTGGGGAGCTGCTAACAACCCGTTTTACCAGGTCAAGCCGGTTCTGCATGAGCCCGGGCCGATTAACATGAGCCGGATTGCAAGTAGTACCGGGATAGCGGTGCGAGCAGGCGAAGAGCTGAAGCTCTCCTCGATCTACGACGCGCAGTTTCCCCATACCCGCGTGATGGGGCTGATGCTGGTTTACATTGCCCGCGATGATTCGCCGTCCAGCAGCTGCACGCCGCTTCCCGCTGACCTCAAGCAGGTCGGTACGAAAACCAAAGGCCGCAGCCGGGCGCCGGTCTTTCCCGTTCCGCTCACCGGGCTTAATTCAAAAGGCCGCGCGGTTGAAATCTCAAGGCCTCCAGGTAGCACGTTGACCGCAGGACTCAGCGCGAATTTAAGTGTTGGCGATGTTTTCTACACGCGGCGAAACATCTCGATTGCCCAAGGTGGCTCGGTCACCTGGGCCTTCGGCAGCGTGCTCCAGCATGACGTGACGGTCGCTGATGGCCCGCGCGGGTTCAACTCTGATTGGATGAAAGCCGGACAGACTTTTACTCGTCGCTTCGACGTGCCCGGCACATACAAGCTCTTCTGTTCACTGCACCCTGTTCAGATGACGCAGCTGATCAAGGTGCGGCGGAAGAGCGCTGGCTAGCGCCAGCAGCGGTAGGATTACGAAGCCTGCGGGCGAGGTGTTGTGGTTGCACAGGAGCCTTCCAAGCTTCTAGGGCGGGTTCGATTCCCGTCGCCCGCTTGGACTGAGTTGCAGGGCCACGGGGAGTGGCGCAGTCTGGTAGCGCACCCGGCTGGGGGCCGGGCGGTCGCAGGTTCAAATCCTGTCTCCCCGATTTACCGCGGTCGACCGAGGACCGCTTAGCTAAGCAGCGCCGCCAGCCGCTTGGCTGCGGCCTTTCCGGCAAGCCAAGCGCCGTCCATCGTTGACGGCCGCGTGGTGCTGGTGTGCTCGCCGGCGAGAATCACTCGGCCTGCGAGCCGCCCGAGCGCGACGCGGTCTGCGGCCGATGATCCGGGCGGCAGATGCGAGTAGGCGCCGCGAGCAAACTGGTCGGTCTGCCAGGCAGTTGAGAGCGTCTCCCCAGTCATCGCCTGCTTGCCGAAGCCCGAGCTCAAGCGGCCGACAACTGCTGCCGCTTGCGCCCCGCTGCCAGCACGCTCCAGCCGCACGGCGTATGAGCCACCCGTGAACGCTACGGCGAGCGGTTTCCCGGTCAGCGCGCTTAGCTGGAAGGCGCTGAGCGTCTGTTCCAGCGACGCGCCAACCGTCCCCAGCTGGGCGGCTTCTTCAGGCCACCAAACTTTTGGATAGTTGAGGAAAGTTTTCTCAAGCAGGCCGACGCCGACCCGACCGATCGCTTGGCGTGTAGCGCTAGGCAGCGGTGGATCAAAGCTGATCGCCGATGCCTTGAGGACACCGAGCGGCACCGTGACGATGCAGCCATCAGCCGAAAGCTGCTCGCCGGTAGTGGTGCGCAGCGCGACTTTGCTGCCCTGCGTGCTGACCGAGACAACCTCGACTCCCGTCTGTGCGGTTAGACCGCTGGCGATTGCCGTAATGAGCTGTCCGGCGCCACCCCGAATCAGCAGATCCGGTCCACCATCCCAGGCGTCGCCCTCATAGAAGCCGTCCAATGAAAGCTGGCCCGGGTCAGCGCCGAGATCGAGTGGAATTTCGACGCCCAGCTGCCAAGTGAGTACTTGGCGGTCGCTGTTCGTGAGCTTCAGGCGACGAATTTCGCGGGTGAGCGCCGGAGCCATCGGTGCGCGCGGGGTCCGCTCCGCCTGCCTGTAGAGAGCGGTGATGATTTTGTCCCGTGTCTGGCCTAACCGTTCGACCTGCGACCGCGCGACCGGCGCGCCGCCCGCTCTGCGCAGGCGGACGCGATCGTAGTTTGTGGCAACCGTCTGTAGGCGAGCGTTACGTGCGACGGCGGTCAAGGGGTTGCCGCGGCTGTCATGGATCCACGCAGCTCCGAGATCGATCGAGGCTCCAAAGTGCTGGATTGTCTGCACTCGGCCACCAATCCGGTCGCGAGCCTCGAGCAGCGTAACCTCAAAGCCACGGCTCTTCAGCGCTTGGGCGGCGCCAAGCCCGGCCAGTCCAGCACCAACGATGATCACTGACCTCCCGCTCGCGGGCGTGGCTGCGTCGGCGCAGCCCGCAGATAGTGAGCCGATCGCTAGAGCACCCGCAGCCAGTGCCTCGCGCCGTGTTAACCCTGCAGGCCTTATCGGCGAAATGCTCGCGCTGACGGGGCGGGCGGCACCAACTTTGGGCTCGGCGGTTAGGAGATCTCGACGAACCGTCACGCCTGCACGATACCCGCGTCGCGCCGCCTTCGCTTCGGTTTAGCGTGAGTCTGATAGCTAGCACCGGATCAGCCACGAACTGCGGATTTTCTAGGCCAGCCACGTGGTTCATCACGCAAGCCGTCGCTACGACCTCTCAGCGCGCCGATCGCGCTGCTCGGGTACCGGCCGCGGATGATCTTCACGATGCCGTCGGTCAATCTGATCAACCCAGAGCGAAGCCGCCGTCGGCACACCGCTCTAGAAGATGATGATCTGACGGACTGCTTCTGCAGAAGCGAGGCGGTCGAAGCCTTCGTTGATCTCGTCCAAGCTTATGCGACCGCTGATCAGCTTCTCTACCGGCAACTTGCCCTCGCGCCAGTAGTCGAATAGCCGCGGCAGCATTTCACTTGGATTTGCTGAGCCGAGGTATGAGCCTTTTAGCGTTCGCTCCTCGGCGACAAGGCTGACGGCTGGAATTGAGAGCAGCGCCTCGGGGTTTGGCAGGCCGACGGTGACTGTGATGCCGCCGCGGCGCGTTGCCAGATAGGCGCTTTCCAGCACCTTGGCTGAGCCGACCGTCTCAATTGCGCGCTCAGGTCCACCGTCGGTGATTGCCTTCAGATCTTCAACGGTTTCAGGGCCGCCTTCGAGCAGATCGTCGGCGCCAAGCTCGCGCGCTAGGTCACGTTTATGGTCGACCGGGTCGATCGCGATGATTCGGCCTGCGCCGGCAAGTTTCGCTCCCATCACTGCCGCTAGTCCCACGCCGCCCAGGCCGAAGATTGCGACCGTCTGACCGTGCTTAATCTCCGCGGCGTTGAGAGCGGCGCCCACGCCGGTAAGGACGGCGCAGCCAAAGAGCGCGGCCAGCTCGTACGGAAGGTCGTCGGGGATCTTGATCGCTGAAAGCTCAGAGACGATTGTTTGCTCGGCAAAGGCGCTGATCCCAAGGTGGTGATGGAGCAGCTCGCCCTGATCGCCGCTCCAGCGCCGCTCGCCGGAGCTAAGCGTCCCTGCCGTGTTGGACTGGGCGCCAGGCACACAGAGCGCGGCGCGGCCAGCGAGGCAGGCTTCACACTCGCCGCAGGACGGAACGAAGGCCAGCACAACGCGGTCCCCAAGCTTAAAAGCACTCACGCCTGCGCCAATCGCCGTCACCTCGCCTGCTGCCTCATGGCCGAGCACGATTGGAACCGGCCGCGGGCGGTCGCCATTAATCACGGAGAGGTCGGAGTGGCAGAGCCCGGCGGCGTGGATCTTCACGGCTAGCTCTCCGGGCCCCGGGCTATCGAGCTGAAGCTCGCGGATCTGGATCGGCTCGGTTGAGGCGAATGGTCCTGGGTCACCGCTGCGAACCAGCACGGCGGCGCGGACGCTAGCCACTCAACTGACCTGTAGTCGTTCGAACAGTTCGCGCATCTGCGTAGAGATCTCCGCAGGGCGCCGCGTCCGCGCGTCAACGAAGACGTGGACGAACCAGCCGACAGCTGCCGATTCGCCGCTGCTGCGATCAAAGAGTGCCAGCTCGTAACGGACGCTGCTGCTGCCAATGTGGGCGACGCGGAGAAAGGCATCGACGCTGCCGGGGAAGGAGAGCGGGCCGAGGAACTTGCAGTGCGATTCAGCGCAGAGCCCGATCGTCTCGCCGTCGTGGATGTCGAGCCCGCCTTCGCTTATCAGCAGCTCATTAATCACGGTGTCAAAGTAGCCGTAATAGTCGGCGTTGTTGACGTGGCCGTAGACGTCGTTGTCCTTCCAGCGCGTCGCAATGATTGCTTCGTGTGCGTAAGCAGACTTTTCTGCAGGGGGAATCTCTGGCGCGGCGGGCACGATCGCCTGAAACTACCAGCCGGGCGCGCTGCACCGACTGCCCTCGGACAAAAAAACAACGGCGCCCCGGCTTCGTGCCGGGACGCCGTTAGTTTCAGCGGTACTGCGGTGCGGGCCGCGCGAAGGCGCCCGCGCGCTAGGAGCCCTTGACTGCCTTCTTGAAGGCGCCAAGCGCTGAGAACTTCGGCGCCTTGCTCGCGGCGATCTGGATCGTCGCGCCGGTTGCCGGGTTACGACCCTCGCGGGCCTTGCGGTGAGCAACGGTGAACTTGCCGAAACCGGCGAGGTTCACTTCGCCGCCGCCAGCTACTTCGCTGACAATTGCGACGAGTGTTGCGTCCAGCGTACGCTGAGCTTCTGCCTGCGTTGCGCCTGTGCTTGCTGCGACCTTTGCTGCTAGATCTTGTTTATTCACGGTTCCTCTTTCGGTTGCGAGTGTGGCAAGCCTAAGCAATTACGCGGTCGTACTGCGTTTTGAGCTTGCGCACTGCTTACTTACGGGCTTTTTCGGCTGGCTGCCCGCGACCGCTCTAGCAGGGCGTGTAAGTCACTAAAAGCTCGATAAAAACTAGGTTAAACTGGCTTTATGACCCTTCAGAGTGTGATCAGATCGAGCCTAATCGTGCTCCTTGCCTTGTCGGCAGCTGGTTGCGGCTCTGGCGAGAGTAATTCAGCAAACACGGCAGCTCCCGCGCCGACCACGAAAACGGCAAAGTCGATCAACTCGGCGCTGATCTTCAGCGTTAAGGGCTCCGATGTAGCGGTTGGCGTGAGTGGCAAGCAGGGCACGCCAAAGACCGATTTACCGGCCCAGGTTGTCTGCGCCAAGCTCGCCGGCAACGGTTTCGCGGATCGCAACGAAGCTGCAGTGACTTGGAAGAAGGGTGCAACGTCGGTCAGTGTCACGCTGCCCAAGTCGGCTGCCAGCCAAGACCTCTGCGCGATCAGTTTCACGACGCTGAAAAAGCAGGCTGTCGCCTTTTTCAACGAGGCCGCGAAGAAGAAGTACCTAGCTGACGCTGAGGGCGCGGGGTAACTAGCCAGCGCTTCGCTAACGGCTAGTCGCGGGCTCAGCCATGAGCCGCTGTTTAGGCAGCATTAGCGAAAGCAGCCCCGCTGCGATCACGAAGATGACTGAGGCCCAAAGACAGGCGGTCAAGCCCTGCCACTGGTAGAGAAGGCCGGAGAGAAGCGTGCCGATGAGCCTTCCGGCGGCGTTGGCCATGTAGTAGAAGCCGACATTCATTGCCACCTTGTCGCCGTCGGAATAGGAGAGAATCAGGTAGGAGTGGACGGCTGAATTGAACGCGAAGATCACGCCGAAAAACGCGAGGCCGACGATAATCGCAAATGTTTGATCAACCCCGACGCTGAGCGCGATCGCAATGGCCGCTGGGAAGAAGGCGAGGGCAAATGCGATTAGCGCCGCCGTCATGCCATCCGGCTCGCCATGGCCATCGGCGGCGCGGCGGCGAACAAATTTCGGCGCCGAGGCTTGGACTGCGCCGTAGCCGATCACCCAGATTGCGAGGAAACCGCCGACCTCCCAGAAGCTCCAGCCGAGCACTGTACGCAGGAAAACCGGCAGACCGACCACGAACCAAACGTCGCGCGAGGCAAAGAGGAATATCCGTGCTGCAGCGAGCACGTTGACGGCGCGGTTTTGGCTAAACATGTGACGGAACTTGGCGCCCGCGTTAGTCGTGCCTAGGCCACCGTGCATCAGCGTTGCCGTCGCAATGAGCGCTGTCAGCACAATCGCGACGAGGATCAGCAGCGCGCTTTGGAACCCGACCAGTGTTAGCAAGAGGCCGCCAAGGAAGAAGCCAACGCCCTTGAGCGCGTTCTTTGAGCCGGTTAAAATCGAAACCCAACGAAAGAGGGCGCTCTCGTCGCCATCTGCGACCACCAATTTGACGGCGCTCTTACTACTCATCTTTGTTAGGTCTTTGGCAATTCCAGAGAGCGCCTGCGAGCCCATCACGTAGGGAACGACGAGCCACGACTCGGGGGCCAAAGCAAGCATTGAGAGCGAAATAATCTGGACGACGAGGCCACCAAAGAGCGTTGACTTCAGGCCGAAGCGAGCCGCAAGCCAGCCGCCGACGAGGTTGGTGAGAATGCCAAACAGCTCGTAGAAGGCGAAGATCGTCGCCAGCTGAAATGGCGTGTAGCCAAGGTTGTAGAAGAAAAAGAGGACAAGGATGCGGCTGGCACCATCAGCGAGCGTGTCGGCCCAGTAGGCGGCCGTGACGAGAATGTAGTTGCGCAGATTGCTGGTGTTCTCGCCGTGCACGCCGGAAGTGCCTGCCATCAACTGCTGCTGTCGGAGATTGCTAGCGCTACGCGGCGCGCCAGCTCGGCCCAGCGATTGGCGTAGCCCCACTCGTTGTCGTACCACGCGAGGATCTTGACCTGAGTTTCGTTGGTAACAATCGTCGAGAGTGCGTCGACGATTGAGGAGCGCGGGTCACCCTTGAAGTCGACCGAAACCAGAGGCCGCTCTTCATATCCGAGGATTCCGCAGAGTGGACCGCTCTGAGCGGCGTCGCGCAGTAGCCCATTGACCTCCGCGACCGTCGTTGGCCGCGACACTTCAAATACGCAATCGGTTAGCGAAGCATTCAGCAGGGGAACGCGGACGGCGAGGCCATCGAGCTTTCCCAAAAGCTCCGGGAAGATCAGTCCGATGGCGGTAGCTGAGCCCGTCGTTGTTGGGATCAGCGAGAGGCTTGCGGCGCGACCGCGGCGCAGATCTTTGTGCGGCGCGTCGACCACCGATTGCGTCGCCGTCATGTCGTGGAGCGTCGTTATTGCTCCGTGATCGATGCCGATTCCCTCGTGGATTACCTTCACCACAGGAGCCAAGCAGTTAGTCGTGCAGGAGGCGGCCGTGACGATTTTGTGCTGATCGGGGTCGTACAGGTCGTCGTTGACCCCAATCACAATGTTGAGGGCTCCCTCTTTTACCGGGGCGGCAACGACAACGCTGTCAACTCCGCGCGCAAAGAAGGGCGCAAGTGCCTGCGGCGTCTTGAACTTGGAGGTCGATTCGAGCACAACGTCAACGCCCAGCTCGTCCCAAGCAACGTCGCCCGGCGCCTCGTGGCTGCTGAAGCCGATCCGCCTACCTGCGGCGACGATTTCAGCTCCCTCTGCGATCGCCTCGTGTCGCCAACGACCCTGCGCGGAGTCAAAGTTGAGCAAATACGCAGCGCTGGTTGCGTCTCCGGCCACCTCGTTGATCCAAACCACCTCAACGTCGCTGTGTTCCCACAGCACGCGAAGCGCGAGCCGCCCGATTCGGCCAAAGCCGTTAATTCCTATGCGAACTGGCACTTGGATACCGTCACTAACACATTTATCGCGGAGTTTGGGGGCGCGATGTGAACAAGCTGGTAACGACGGCCGTTTTTAAGCTTCAGTCGTCGTCGTGCGCGCCGCTCGCCATCCGCGTCTGCAGCTGCCCCATAACCGCAGGGTCGCGCAGCGTTGTTACGTCGCCTAGCTCGTGGCCGCCGGCGATGTCGCGCAGCAGGCGGCGCATGATCTTGCCCGAGCGCGTCTTCGGTAGGTCGTCGGCCCAAATAATTCGCTTCGGCCGCGCAAGCTTGCCGATCTTTGTGGCGACGTGCTCGCGGATCTCGCCCTCCATCACCTCGTCGCCCTCGTAGTTGCCTTCGAGCGTTACGAAGGCGACGATTGCCTGCCCGGTCAGCTCGTCGTTTTCGGCGACGACGGCGGCCTCGGCAACGGCGTGATGGGCAACAATTGCCGACTCCACTTCAGCCGTTGAGAGCCGGTGGCCGGAGACGTTGATCACGTCGTCAACGCGGCCGATCACCCAGAAGCATTGATCATCGTCGCAGCGAGCGGCGTCGCCGACGAAGTAGGTCTCAGGGCCAAAGCGCTTCCAGTAGGTCTCGACGTAGCGGTCGTCGTCGCCGTAAAGCGTGCGCAGCATTCCCGGCCAAGGCTTCGTCAGCGCAAGTAGACCTTGCGGCCCGCCGGGTGCGATCGGTTCGCCGTCGGCGCTGAGCACCTTCGCTTCGACCCCCGGAATCGCCTGCGTCGCCGAACCGGGTTTGGTCGTCGTTATCGCCGGTAGTGGACTGATCATGATGTGGCCGGTCTCGGTCTGCCACCAGGTGTCGACGATTGGGCAGCGGCCGCCGCCGATGACCTCCCAGTACCACAGCCAAGCCTTCGGGTTGATCGGCTCGCCGACCGATCCCAGCAGCCGCAGCGACGAGAGGTCGTACTTCTCTGGGAATTCGGCGCCCCACTTCATGCAGGCGCGGATTGCGGTCGGCGCGGTGTAAAAGATCGTCGTCTTTGAGCGCTCAATTAGCTCCCACCAAATTCCCTTGTGCGGGTAGTCGGGGGCGCCTTCGTAGATAACGCTTGTGGCAGCGTTGGCGAGCGGCCCGTAGACGATGTAGGAGTGGCCGGTGATCCAGCCGACGTCGGCTGAGCAGAACCAAACGTCGCTCTCCGGCTTGATGTCGAAGACAGCGCCATACGTCCATGCGACGCCGGTCATGTAGCCGCCGGTGGTGTGGAGGATGCCCTTCGGCTTGGCGGTCGAGCCAGAGGAGTAGAGGATGAAGAGCGGGTGCTCGGCGCCAAAAGGCTCGGCCGGGCACTCGGCTTCAACCTCGGCGCAGATTTCGTCGAGCCAGACATCGCGCCCGTCGGTCATCGGCGCTTCAATTCCGGTGCTGCGAACGACGAAGATCGTCTCTAGGTCGGGGAGGTTCGCCATCGCCTCGTCAACGTCGGCTTTGACCGCGGCGGTCTTGCCTTTGCGCCGCGCGCCGTCGGCTACGAAAAGCGCCTTCGCCTTTGAGACTTCCATCCGCTCCCGCACGGACTGCGGCGCGAAACCGCCAAAGACGACGTTGTGAGGCGCGCCAATTCGCGCGCAGGCAAGCATCGCGACGACGACCTCGGGGATCATCGGCAGGTAGATGCCAACGACGTCGCCGGGGCCAACGCCGCGCGCCTTTAGCGCGTTTGCGGTTCGCTGCACGTCGGCTAACAGCTGCGCGTAAGTAATCTCGCGCTGCTCACCCTCCTCGCCGAACCATTGGTAAGCAACGCGGTCTCCAAGCCCAGCTTCAACGTGGCGGTCGAGGCAGTTGTAGGAGGCGTTGAGCTCGCCATCCTCAAACCACTTGTAGAAGGGGGCAGCCGAAGCGTCGAGCGTCGTCGAAAATGGGGTGGCCCAGTCAAGTTCGCGCGCGCGGTCGCCCCACCAAGCCGGCGAGTCGGCGGCAGCTTCGGCGTAGATCGCCGGACTCGTTAACTTGGCAGCCTCGACAAATTCGGCCTCAGGCTCGAACGATTCCTGCAGAAGCAACGCTTCGAGTCGCTGCTCGAGTGGGTCACGGCCAGCCTCCATTGGCCAAGCCTATCGGCAGTAGCAGTTCGCCGGTTTAGCGCTTCGCTGTCTTTGGCGCTTTGACGCGCCAGCTTCCGCGCATGAACGGATGAACCCTGCAGAAGTAGGTGTATGTGCCAGCCTTCAAGTAAGTCGGCGTTGACCAACTGTTGCGGTTTGCCGAGGCAGTAATGCCGGCAGGCCCGAAGCCGAGTTCACCTGAGTCAACTTGAGCACCATCGGCGAGCGGGTAACTGATTCCCGAGCTGCGGTCGCAGGGCGCTTTGCACGGCGTCACAGTATGGAAAAGGTCTTCAGTGTTCTTTTCTTGGTTTACGAACGTGATGCTCTTGCCAGGCGCTACCACGGGAGGTAGCCCCTTCTTGCCAGGCATTGTCAGATCGCCTTGCTTGTAAATAAAGTCCTTGATCTTCACTTGGGAGAGCGTTGGCCCGTCCGCGAGCTTGCGCGCGTCGGTGTAGCCACGCGTCTTGCGGCCGCCGTAGTCGCGGTTCTCTTTAAGCTCGCCATGCGTAAGGACTTCGGTCTGGTCAATTGTCTCAGTGAACGGGTCAGGGCCTCCGGCTGGCTCGTCGGTCATCGCCACCGGTGAGATGCCCATTGACTCGTACCAGGCCGCCTTCGTTGTGTCGTAAGTAACTTGAACGCTGAGCACGTCGCCGCGCTTGACAGCGACCCGCCAGTTAGGCGCAGTGGCCCCCATCGAAACGTTCCACGAGGCGCCTTGGGCAGCGCCATAGTAATAAGCGTTGGAGCGGAAGATCCGCCTTGTTTCGCTACCGCGCGTGACGAAAAGATCGGTGTAGAGGCCACCGGGGTGGAGGTGACCGGCGGTTGAGACCAACGTGCCATCCCGCCGTACCGTCAGCCTGTTGCGCGCCATCAAGCTCGCTGGAGCCTGCGCGGGGTAGGTGTAACGGCCGTTGATTCCGGCGCCCTTCTTAACGTCAAAGACCGGGTACGCCTTGCCACTTTCAACATCAACGAACTGCGTCCTGACGTTCTTCATTGAGGATGCCGCCGCGGCCGAATCGGGCAGAAAATCGATCGTATATTCAAAAACGACCTTCTCAGGCGTGGCCGTCAGGTTGTGGATCATGTGGTTGAGCCGCATGCCGTCGGTTGACTTGTAGCGGTAACCGAAGCCGTTTGGCACCGAAATATAAGTTTTCTCCTCGCCGGCGGCGGCCAAGATATCCCAATTGAGCAGCATCACGAGGTGATGAAGGTGAATCGCGTCGACCGGCGGGGTGGTGCCGTCGGCGCGCTTTAGGTTGGGCCTGAAGCCGACGATCCAGCCTGACTCAGATGGGCGCTGGTCGGCTTTCATCGCTTGATAGAGGTTTAGGTTTTGACCGGGCTTGATCGAGAGCGGCACCTTGTAGGTGCGAGTCACAGTGCCTTCCGGCAATGTCGGCTTAACGACCGGCGGAGCTTTGGCGGGCACCGTTGCCGCCGTAGCGGCCGCGGGCAGCGCGAGCAAGCAAAGCGCGCACGCCGCCAAAAGGATTTTCCCCACCGGATTTGCTCTGATCATCGTGCGAACTATAACCGCTGTAAAGACCGACCGATGCAGTTCATCGAACTGCGTCCGCAAGAGCGGCGCCGCCGAGTTCGTAGATGTCGCGCATGTGGCCCAGCCCTACCAGCGTTTGGGTCTCTTCGGCGACGTCGCCTTCACGCACGCGCACAACGATCTCCAGCGACTCGCGCGCGGCGCGGGCGGCAACTGCCACTTCAACGTTGATCAGGTCATTGGAAGTAACCGCCGCCAGCGCCCGAGCACGATCGACGTGAACACGCTTTAGGACACTCCGGTCCTCGCCGTGGCCGATCACGACCGGTATTCCGAGGCCGCGCGCTAGCCGGACGTTAGGGGCCGCTTCGTTGAGCTCGATGGCGACCGACGCGATGCCACTTTGGCGCAGCAGCGAGCAGAGTCGAAGGCCAACCTGGCCGAGCCCGATCACGATCACGTGGTCGCGCATTGGGATTGAGCGCTGACCAATAATCGTCGTCAGCCGTGGGTCAATCAGTCGCTGCACCAGCCCGGCAGTGAACATCGCCGCGAAGGCAATCGTCAGCAGCATTGTGAGCGCTGAGAAGAGCTTCAGCCAAGCCGGCCCGGTCGCTAACTCGGGCTCGGAGGCAACAGTTGTTAGCGTGCGCGCGGCGCCATAGATTGCGTCGACAGCAGTCAGGTCGAGCACGGTGGAGAGCAGGATCGCGTCGAGTAGAAAAACGCTGAGTAGGCCAAATAGGCCAGCGATCAAAATGCCCGCGCCGGCGTAAGTTGGGTTGAGGATGCCGCCGAATTGACCAAGCAAGTCGCGCCCGGCCCAAGCCGGTTTAGCAGCGGCGATGCAGGGCTCAGCAAGCGAGGGGGCAACGATGTCAGCCAACGACACCACCCTGCAGCGCGGCACTGAGCGCTGAATTTCGCTGGCAATCGTTCGGTCAAAGACCGTCACAACGAGCTCAACTCCCGGCCTGAAGTGCTCAGCGACCAGGGCTAGGCGCAGCGCGACGATGTCGTCGCGCGCGATCACCGCGATCGTTCCGACCTGATTCTCCAATGCCCGCTGAATCTCCCGATCGTTGGGGTCGCGGAGCACGATCGGCTCGGCGCCGCGGGCGCGCAGCTTGCGAACCGTGCTGTCGGCTAGTTGACCGCCGTCGGAGAGCACCAGCGTCTTCATTGTCAGAGCGTAACGCGGCGCGATGCGGATGAGAGGACTCGAACCTCCACAGAGTTGCCTCCACACGGACCTGAACCGTGCGCGTCTACCAATTCCGCCACATCCGCTTTGCTTGTGGCGACAATAGCACCGCGCAGATTGCTATTCTGCGCCTCGCAAGCCGCCATCGTCCAGGGGACTAGGACGCCGCCCTCTCACGGCGGAAACAGGGGTTCGAATCCCCTTGGCGGTACTCGTTATTTGGCGCGGGATCACGGCGGCGAAGGGCGCGGCGAGAGCTCTTGCAGTTTGCGGCCTGAGATCTCATCAAACGACTTGCCGGTCGTTTCAATCCGGAAGACGCGCGTGATGACCATTGCCAAGATGGTCGTCCCGGCAATTGCGTAAAGCAGCGCGCTGGCGCCGATCGAATCAAGCAGGATCGGGAAGAAGAAGACGCCAACCGCCGCGCCGAGCTTCGCGCAGGCGGCAGCGAAGCCATGGCCGGCTGCACGAATCTCCGACGGGAAAACCTCGGCAGGAAGGGCGTAGGTGGTCGAGTTGGGGCCGGCATTCATGAAGAAGTTAAAGAGCGCAAAGCCGACGAGTACGAGCGGAAGGTGAGCCTCTGGGCCACCGCTAAGACCTTCGGCAAAAGCGAGGATCAGCAGCGCGATCGTCATCATCGCGAAGCCAACCAGCTGCAGTGGCACGCGGCCAACGCGATCAACCAGCAGGATCGCCGCCAGGAAGCCAAGCGGCAGGAAGACGTCGAGTATTGCCGTGCCGGCCGTCGCCGTGATGTCGTCGGTGAGGAAGTTTGTGTTGGCGCCTTTGATCGCGATCGCTGCCAGCAGCGTCGGCGTGAAGATGCCGACGCCGTAGGTCGCAATGTCCATCAGGAACCACGGCACGGCGGTGAAGATCGTGCGACGGATCATGTTCCTCTTAAAGAGGGCTGGTTGGAAAAGGGCTTTGATTCCTTCTCCTGAGTCGGTCGCTTTTTCGCGGTCCTTGTCTGTGACTTTGACTTTCGCTTGAGTTAGCTCCTCGGTTACCGCGACCGCTTCCTCTTCGCGTCCGTTCTGGGCTAGCCAGCGCGGGCTCTCGGGGGTTTTGCGGCGGACAAAGATAATGATCAGGGCAGGGATTGCGCCGAAGCCGAGCATCAGCCTCCAAGCAAGGTTGATCTGCGCGTCGGTGGCATTGGCGCCGGCGTGGCTGGCGACCGCCAGCAAGATTATTAGGCCGACGACCGCGGCCAGCAGGATGCCGACTGCCTGCAGGCTGAATGCGCCAACCAGCCAGCGCCCGCGAGCCTTCTTCGGCAGGATCTCGGCGAGGTAGCTGGCAGCAATCGGGTAGTCGAGGCCGATCGCCACGCCGACCATGAAGCGGAAGAAAATTAGTAGCCCGATCGACGGGGCAAACGCGCAGGCAACAGAGAAAATTACGAATAGCCAGAGGTCAAAGATGAAGATCCGGCGGCGGCCGATTTTATCGGCGAGCGGGCCGAGCAGTCCAGCGCCGAAGATCGCGCCAACGATCGCCGCCGCTGAGACAAGTCCAAGCGTTGACGCGCTTAGGTTGTATTGCTCCTTGAGCAGCGGGTTGACGATGCCGATGATGAAGAAGTCAAAGCCGTCAAGCAGAATGCCAAGCGCGGCGAGAAGCCAGAAGCGGCGGTGGCGCTTCGACATCTTTGCGTCGTCGAGAGCATGCCCTAAAGAAACCGCTTCGCCGCTTTGACTCATGGCTCGGCAGTTTGGCAGCGCTGGGGGGACTTCCCGCCTCCGTTCACCACCTCTTTACTCTCCCGCGAGGATCGCTAACGAAAGCGGCCCGGCTGCCAGAGCGGCTCTTCGCCAGCGTTGGCGCCGCGGCTGAGGATGAAGAGCAGGTCGGAGCAGCGGTTGAGGTAGCGAACCACCTCAGGGTTAAAATTCTTGACCAGCAGCGTCCTGCGCTCGGCTCGGCGGCAGACGGTGCGGCAAACGTGGAGCTGGGCTGCGGCAGCGGTGCCACCAGGCAGGATGAATGACTTAAGCGGCTCGAGCGCGCCGTTGACTTCGTCGCAGCGCTCTTCGACCCACGTGACTTGCTCGGGCAGCACTCGCAGCCGCTCCTTTGCCGCTTCACCGTCCTTCGCGGGCGCTTCGGGAACTGACAGGTCGGCGCCAACGTCGAAGAGGTCGTTCTGGATCTGCCGCAGCCAAGCGACGTACTGCTGCGGCATGCCCGCGGTTGTCAAGGCGACGCCGATCTGCGCGTTCAGTTCATCGACGGTTCCATAGGCCTCGATCCGCGGATCGACCTTCGCAACGCGGCTCATGTCACCGAGGTGCGTCTCGCCATCGTCGCCGAGGCGGGTGTAGATTTTTGTCAAGTTGACGGTCACTGAAGGTCGAGCCTAGCGACCGTGTACGCTTTCTGTCATAAGGGTCGGTGGTGAATGGGAAGTCCGGTGAGAATCCGGCGCGGACCCGCCACTGTGACCGGGCAATAGTCGTCCACATGCGTGAGAGCGCAGCCACTGAGAAGCGACAGCTTTTTGGGAAGGCGTGGGAGCGGCAGTCCCGGGAGCCAGGAAACCTGCCTCCGACCGAAAAGCACATAAATCCTCGTGGAAAGGGGTTGCTCAATGATTAAAAGTTCGCTCTTGCGAGTGCTCGCGCTCGCTTCTGTATTTGTGATTGCGCTCTCGGCTTCGGCCGTTGCGGCGACAAAGGTCGGCGTGCGCGTCGAAGGTGCGTCGGCGACGCTGTTTGAAGGCGATGTCGCTGTAAGTCCGGGAAGGTTGACTTCCAACATGGGCGAGGATCGCTCCTCGCACCTGTGCAATGTCACCGCTAATGGTGCTAGTGGCGCGCCGGCGGCTACGCCAACCCGCGCGCTTCAAGCCGCCTCTGAAAATGCGCTTGGGGATCGCTTGTCTCCGCTCGGGCTCGAGTGGTACGCGTCTTTTAGTGACTTTCTCGTTGGCTCGATCGGCGGCGAAGCGCCTAGCGGTGACAAGTACTGGGAGCTCTCGGTCAACTGGAAGGTTGCGCAGCTCGGCGGCTGCGGGATCGCGCTGAAAAAGGGCGACAAGGTGCTCTGGGCGGTCTCCGACGGCGCCACCCCGTCACTACGGCTGGTTGCGCCCAAGACGGCCCGCAAGGGACGCCGGTTCAACGTCCGCGTGACCAACGGCGCAACCGGCAAAGCGGTTCCTGGTGCTCGCGTCGGTGGCGTAACGACCGGTGCTACTGGAGTCGCTGGTTTGACGCTGAAATCGGGTTCCAAGCGGCTTCTACGCGCTACCAAGGTAGGCGCTACCCGCTCTAACAGCCAGACGGTTGAACTGAGATAACAAGGTGAACCGCCGCCTCGCTGCAGTGCTGGCCGCGTCGTCATTGGCGGCGCTGGCCAGCGGCTGCGGCGCTGGCGCTGGCCCCGGCGACAGCAGCATTCAGCTGACTGTCAGCCGCGATTTCGGGCGGGTTGAGCTGATTCAGCGCTCGCTAGGTGGGCTACCGCAGTCGGAGACCGTGATGCGACTACTGAGCGCAAATGCCAAGGTCGAAACGAGCTACGCAGGCCGCTTCGTTGACTCTGTGGACGCAGTCAGCGGTGGGCAACAAGGCGGTCGCTCGGTCGACTGGTTCTACTTTGTTAACGGCAGCGAAGCGGCGCTAGGTGCCGCTTCGACGAAGGTCCGCGACGGAGACCGAATCTGGTGGGATTGGCGCGACTGGGGTGAGGCCGATCATGTTCCGGCCGTCGTTGGGTCCTTCCCCGAGCCGTTTCTGCACGGCCCGGGCAGCGAAAAACGCTTGCCCGTGAGGGTCGAATGCGTAGAGATCGAGTCGGCGCCGTGCCGACAGGTTTCAAAAACGCTCGCTCAGTTTGGCGTGCCGGTAGCGACAAGTCTCTTCCGCGCTTCGTTTACAGAGCAGACCCTGCGCGTGATCGTCGGCCAGTGGGTAGCGCTGCGCGAGGATGACGCACTGGTTGCGCTTGAGAACGGGCCAGCCGCGAGTGGCGTCTACGCGCAGCCAAACGCAAACGGCAGCCGGATTGACTTGCTCAGCGCGCGCGGCCGAACCGTTCGCTCGCTTGGCGCTGGCGCCGGGCTGGTGGCAGCGACCGCGATCGGCGCAGAGCCACCGGTATGGGCGATCACTGGGACCGACGGCCGCGGCGTTGCCGCCGCCGCCGCGGCCTTCAACGAGAAGCAGCTGAGGCGCCATTACGCGATCGCACTTCCACCAAGCCCATCGGCGCCGCTGAGCTTGCCGCTCACGGATGGCGCGACGTGAGCTCGCTCGCCAGCAGCACCGTGCTTCTGCGCGCACGCTCGTCGGTTTCAGCGCTCTACGGCTTCGCGCTGATCGCGCTCGCGCTCGCCTTCACGCACCCGTTGATTTTGCTCGCCGTCGCCGCCGCGACCTTTGGCGCGGCGCGGCTTAGTGGCTGTCAGCGGCAGCTGCGCGGCGCGGTTGCCTTCGCGATTCCGTTGGCGCTGATGCTGGCCGTGATCAATGCGCTGCTCGTGCGCGACGGCGTAACGGTGCTTTGGCGCTTTGGGGAGCTGCCGCTCTTTGGCCAAATTGACCTGACCGCTGAAGCTTTCGTTTACGGATTCCTGCTCGCCCTTCGCGTCGTCGTGATCATCGCTGCGAGCGCGCTACTGGTAGCGATCGTTGACCCCGACGATGTTCTGCGGCGGATGCGCCGCACGGCTTTTCGCTCGGCGCTGACAGCGACGCTGGCGACGCGAATGATTGGCGTGCTGAGCCGTGACGCGCGGCGTATGGATCAGGCCCGGCGCTGCCGGCCGGACGGCGGCGGCAGCGGGCGCCGCGCGCAGCTCTTGATGGTCGGCTCGGTCGCTGCTGGAGCGCTCGATCGCGCCGCCGATGTGGCGGCAACGCTTGAGCTGCGCGGCTACGCGACGCGCGTCGCGCCTCCACGCGGCGACAGCTTGCCCTATTCGCGCGCCGACCGCGCCGTGCTGGTTTCGGGGCTTGGTTTGCTGGCGCTGCTGATCTTGGGCGCGGCATTTGGTTTGGCTTCCTTTGAGCCCTATCCGCGGATCACGATCGTGACCGGACTCAATGAGCTGCTCTATGGCGCGCTGATCGTGCTGACGGCGCTGGCGGCGCCGCTGATCAGCCAGAAGGGACGTCCATGACCAGCGCGCTCAGCTTCGACCGCTTCTCTTACAGCTATCCGGGCGCCAGCGCGCCGGCGCTGCGCGAAGTTTCATTTAGCCTCGACCCCGGCGAGTTCGTCGTCTGCGCCGGCCTCTCGGCCTCAGGCAAATCGACTTTGCTGCGAGCTGCGAGCGGCCTAGTCCCCCACTTCCATGGCGGCACGGCGAGCGGCCACGTAACCGCCAATGGCCTTGACACTCGCGAGCACGGACCGGGCGACTTGGCGCGGGTGGCTGGAACACTGCTTCAGGATCCAGAGACTCAGGTCGTGATGCAGACGGTCGGCGCCGAGCTCGCGTTCCCGCTTGAAAATCGTGGCCTTTCTCGCGCGGCGGTCGCGCGCGGCGTTGAGGAGATCGCGCTGACGCTCTCAATCGCCGACCTGCTCGAGCGCGCTGTCGACGAACTCTCCGGCGGGGAGCTTCAGCGAGTCGCGCTCGGCGCGGCGCTCGCAGCCCGGCCCTCGTTGGTCTTGCTCGACGAACCGACCTCGCAGCTCGACCCGGTCGCCGGTGATGAGCTGATCTGGATCCTGCGCCGCCTCAACGAGGAATGGGGGACGGCCGTGCTGGTCGCCGAGCATCGGCTCGAGCGCTGCCTCGCTCACGCCGACCGCGTAGTTGTTATGAGCGAAGGAGCGCTGGTCTGTGACGCGCCACCGAGCGAGATGCTCAGCTGGGCGGCCGAACATCAACCGGCGCTGCAGACTCCGGCAGCTCGGCTCTTCGAGCGAGCTGGGTTGCGGCCGCCACCGTCGGGAGTGAAAGAGGCGCGGGCAACGCTGCAGTCGCATGGACTGCTCGACGCCCCTGAAAACCCTGCGCCGGCTGGTTCGCAGCAGCGGCGCGGGCGGCCGCGCTGGCCACGCCGCGACCGGCCGGCCGAAGACGCGGCCCTCAGCTGCCGCGGATTGACCTTTCAGCTGCCCGGCGGGCGTGAAGTCTTGCGCAACCTTGACCTTGCACTCGTTCCCGGCCAGCGAACCGCGCTGATGGGTCGCAACGGCGCCGGGAAATCGACCTTACTGAGGATCCTTGCTGGGCTTGAGAAGTCGACCGAAGGTAAAGTTGAAAGTGAAGGGCGCGTCGCCTTGCTGTTGCAGAACCCCGGTGACTACCTGATTCACGAGCGGGTCGACGGCGAGGTAGCCGCCGAGGCGCTCGCCGACTTTGGCCTCGAAGCGCTGGCGGCCTGTCATCCGCGGGATATCTCCGGCGGCCAGCGCCAGCGGCTGGCGCTGGCAATCGTGCTCAGCGGCGAACGGCCGACCGCGGTGCTGCTGGACGAGCCGACGCGGGGCATGGACCGCGCCGCCAAGGGTGACCTGATCTCGAGGTTGAAGGCGTTGTCGGAGGCTGGTACAGCGGTGCTCGTTGCAACCCACGACACTGAACTGGCGGCAGCGATGGCTGAGCGCGTCGTGCTGCTCTCCGGGGGGCGGATCGTTGCCGACGCCCCAACCGCAGAGGTCCTAAGTGGCGGCTGGCACTTCGCAACTGAAACGGCGCGCGTGCTCGGTGGCCAAGGGCAGGCCTGCACGCCCGAGCAGGGCGGGGCGCTGCTGCGGGCGCGGATGACAATTGAGGCCGCGCCATGAACTGGGAGTTTGCGGCGCTGGCAATCCTCGCCGCCGCTTTGATCAGTGGCTTCGCCTGGTACGAGCGCACGCACCCGGGCTCGCGGATGCTGGCGCTGGTCGCGACGATGGCTGGGCTAGCCGCGATCGGGCGGATCGCCTTCGCCCCGATCCCGAACGTTAAGCCGACAACCGACATCATCTTCATCGCTGGCTTCGCGCTCGGCGGCGCGCCTGGGTTCGTCGTTGGCGCAGTCGCAGCGCTGGCCTCCAACCTGCTTTTTGGCCAAGGGCCTTGGACCCCCTGGCAGATGGTCGCCTGGGGGCTCTGCGGCGTTTTTGGCGCGATTATTGGGCGCGCCACAGGTCACCAGATAGGCCGCATTCCGTTGGCGCTGCTGTGCGGCGCGGCCGGGCTCGGCTTCGGCGCAATCATGGACGGCTCAATCTGGGTCACTTACGCCGGTGGTCAGGGGATCACTCAATACCTCGCAATTTCGGCTACCTCGCTGCCGTTTAATGTCGCGCACGCGCTTGGCAACGTTGTTTTCGCTTTGGCCTTCGGACCGGTACTACTGCGCGCTCTTATGCGTTATCGCGCGCGGCTCGAGGTTAAGTGGACTGAGACGGCCCCGGGCACCGCGACGACCGAGGGATTACGAGTAGTCAGTGGCCCGCTAGTGGTCGTCCTCGCAGCGCTGATCCTTGCTGCGTCAGCGGTCGTTCCGGCCAGCGCGCAGGCTGCTAGCTCGCCACTACGCGCCGCGCGTTATCTCGTCTCAGCGCAGAACAGTGACGGCGGCTGGGGCTTCTCAGCCGGTGGCCGCACAACTGCCGTAACAACCTCGTGGACGGTCATCGGCCTAGCTGCTGCTGGCTACGACCCGCTCAGCGTGCGTCGGCGTGGCCGTTCGCCGGCGGCGCTGCTGCGCGGCTGGGCAGCCCGCGCGAAGACAACGGCCGACATCGAGCGCACGGCTCTGGCTCTAGCTGCCGCCGGACTGAGCCCATCAACCGGGGGCTTATTGACGCGGCTCAAGCGCAGCCAGCGCGCGGACGGCTCGTTCGCAGGATTGATCAACCTGACTTCCTACGGCCTGCTCGCGCTGCGTGCAAGCGGGCGCAGCGCTCGCAGTAGCTCGGTGCGCAAAGCCGCTAGTTGGATTATGCGGCGCCAGAACAGTGACGGCGGCTTCAACTACGCGCGCCGCGGCGGAGCCAGCTCGATCGATGACACGGCCGGCGCGCTACAGGCGATCGCCGCCGCTGGGCTAAGGCGCGGTAGGGCGGCTCAGCGGGCTGGCCGCTTCCTCGCCGCGCGCCAGAACGCTGACGGTGGCTATCCGCTTCAGCCTGCAGGCAGGTCGAATGCGCAGTCGACGGCGCTGGCGGTTCAAGGGCTCGTCGCCGCTGGTCGCAGCCCCGACCGCCAGCGCCGCCGCGGCGCTCGCTCGCCGCTGAGCTACATTCGCTCGATGCAGTCTGCGCGAGGTTCAATGCGTTACGCGCGCTCAAGCACAGCTACGCCGGTCTGGGTTACCGCGCAAGCGCTCGCCGCGCTGGCCAAGCGGCCGCTTCCGATCAGGATCGTCCGGCGGTGAGCTTCGCGGCGCCAACCACGGCGGGCGTGCGTCGCCAACGCCACCCGATCGTTTAGCTTTCCCAAGCCCGAATGCGTATCGCCGTCCCAAAAGAACATGATGCCGATGAGCGCCGCGTAGCTCTAGTGCCTGAAGTCGTGCGCAAACTGAGTGGCCGTGGGATCGAAGTCGCCGTTGAGCGCGGCGCCGGCGAGCGCGCGCTGATCAGCGACGCAGCCTTCGAGGAGGCAGGCGCGGTGGTCGTCGATGGCAACGAGGTGTGGAAGTCCGACGCTGTGATCACGATCGCCCCGCCGAAGCCAGAGCAGATCGCCGCGATGAATGAAGGAGCGCTGCTGATCGGGTTCCTTGCGCCGCTGACAAGCGCGCCTACGGCGGCCGCCTCGCGCGACGCCAAAGTTACGGCCTTTGCGATGGAAGCGGTTCCAAGGACAAGCCGCGCGCAGGCAATCGACGCGCTCTCGTCGCAGAGCAATGTTGCCGGCTATGAGGCTGTGATCCTCGCCGCCGAGGAGCTAACGCGCTTCTTCCCAATGCTGATGACCGCCGCTGGAACAATTCCGCCAGCCAAGGTTCTCGTGCTGGGCGCCGGGGTTGCGGGGTTACAGGCGCTGGCCACGGCGCGTAGGCTCGGCGCCGTCGTTACCGGCTATGACGTGCGCCCCGAAGTCGCCGAGCAGATTGAGTCGCTTGGAGCAGCCTTCCTGGACCTTGGAATCGAGGCTTCCGGTGAGGGCGGCTACGCGCGTGAACTGTCGGAGGACGAGCGCGCCGCCCAGCAGCAGGCGCTGAACGAAGCAATCACAGGCTTTGACGTTGTAATCACAACGGCGCTGGTGCCTGGCCGCCCGGCGCCACAGTTGGTTTCGGCCAAGGCCGTCGAAGGAATGCGGGCCGGGTCGGTGATTGTTGACATGGCCGGTGAGAGCGGCGGTAACTGCGAATTAACCGTCGCCGGAGAGAAGACGGTCATCCACGACGTCACGATTCTCTCGCCGCTGAACCTTCCAGCGCAGATGCCTGAGCACTCATCGCAGCTCTACGCGCGCAACGTGCTCGCGCTGCTCGACTTAATGATCAACGACGGCGAAGAAGGCGACGCGGCGACGCTGGTTCCCGACTTTGAGGATGAGATCATCAGCGGCGCCTGTATCGCCAAGAGCGGCGAGATTGTCCACCCCGGAGCCAAGGCGGCGGTCGAAAGCGCCGCTGGCGGATAGGAGGCCGAAGCCGTGTTCATTACAAACGTCGCAATTCTCGTACTGGCTGGCTTCGTCGGCTACGCCGTGATTTCAAAGGTCCCCAACACGCTGCACACGCCGCTGATGTCGGGCACCAATGCGATTCACGGAATCGTCGTGCTCGGCGGCATCATCGTGCTCGGGCTTGGCGAGGACCTCAGTGCGCTCGACAAGGGACTGCTGGTAGTCGCAATCATCTTCGGCACGATCAACGTGGTCGGCGGTTTCCTTGTGACCGACCGCATGTTGGAGATGTTCAAGAGCAAACCGGCGCCGGTTAAGCAGGACGACGAGGAGCAGGCATGAGTTCGATCCTCGCAGCCTCATTCATTCATTCCAGCGACTTCGTCGCCGTGCTCTACATCGTCGCTTTCAGCCTTTTCATTTATGGCCTCAGCGGCTTGACGGGGCCGCGCACGGCGGTTCGCGGCAATCGCATTGCGGCGGTTGGCATGGCGATCGCGCTGCTGGCCACATTCTTGATCGATGGGATGGGTAACTGGGTTCTGATCATCATTGCTTTGATCATCGGCACGATCATCGGCATCCCATCAGCGCGCAGCGTCAAAATGACGGCCGTGCCGCAGATGGTGGCGCTCTTCAACGGCGTCGGCGGCGGCGCCGTCGCGCTGATCGCGTGGGCTGAGTTCAATGACAGCGCTGGCTTTGTGGGCAAACCGCTGACCTTTGTGATTCCGTCGCTGTTCGCGGCGATCGTCGGTTCCGTCAGCTTCTGGGGTTCGAACATTGCATTCGCCAAGCTGCAGGAGATTCTCCCTGGTCACCCGATCGGCGCCGGGCGCTTGCAGCAGCCGCTGAACCTGCTGCTACTGCTGATTGCGATCGGTTCGGCGGCGGCGATCGCCAGCGGTGAGACAGCGTCGATCTACATCCTCGTGCTGCTGGCGGCCTCGGCGCTGCTTGGGCTATTCGTCGTGCTGCCGATTGGCGGCGCTGATATGCCCGTCGTGATTTCTCTGCTCAACGCCTTCACCGGCCTTTCGGCTGCCGCAACCGGGTTGGCACTCAACAACACCGCCCTGATCGTCGCCGGGATGATCGTTGGCGCCTCGGGCACGATCCTGACGCGCCTGATGGCCGACGCGATGAACCGCTCAATCCCGAGCATCATCGCTGGCGGCTTCGGCGGCGGTGGTGGCGAAGCCGGAGCAGAAGGCGCCGGTGAGCATGGTGGAACAGTTAGGGCAACTAGCGCCGCCGACGCCGCAATTCAGATGGCATTCGCGCGCCAGGTTGTAATCGTCCCCGGCTACGGAATGGCCGTCGCGCAGGCTCAGCACGCGGTCCGCGAGCTGGCAACCGAGCTTGAGAAGCGCAACGTTGAAGTGAAGTACGCCATTCACCCTGTCGCGGGTCGAATGCCAGGCCACATGAATGTGTTGTTGGCCGAGGCCGACGTGCCCTATGACCAGCTCAAAGAGATGGATGAGATCAACCCCGAGTTTGGCCGCACCGACGTGGCACTGGTGATCGGTGCCAACGACGTCACCAACCCGGCCGCCAACACCAACTCCGATTCCCCGATCTACGGCATGCCGATCCTCAACGTCAATGAGTCAAAGTCTGTGATCGTGCTGAAGCGTTCGATGAACCCGGGCTTCGCTGGAATCGAGAACGAGCTCTACTTCGAGCCGATGACTTCAATGCTCTTTGGCGACGCAAAGAGCTCTGTCGCCGAGATCACCGCTGAGCTGACCGCGCTCTAGCGCGCCGGGCTGGCGCTGATCGCCCGCTCAGGCTGCGAGACTGGAGCCACGATGATCGAACGCAGCAAGGCGCTAGAACTGCTCGCTGGACAGAGCTTCGACGTCGTCGTGATCGGTGGGGGCATCACGGGCGCTGGCGTTGCGCTCGACGCGGCAACGCGCGGCTATGAGGTGGCGCTGATAGAGCGCGCCGACTACTCGTCGGGAACGTCGAGCCGCTCCTCAAAGCTCGTCCACGGTGGGCTTCGCTACCTGCAGCAGTTTGACCTTGGGCTGGTGCGCGAAGCACTGCTTGAGCGCCAGCTCATGGTTCGCTTGGCTCCGCACTTAGTGACGCCGCTACCGATGATCGTGCCCGCCTTTGATGGTGAGCGCCCCGATCGCAAGCTCGGCATGGGGCTAAACCTTTACGACGTGATGGCCGTTGACAAGCTGCGCGGACGGCGCAAGCGGGGGGACGAAGATGAGGATCAGTTCGGCGGTGACTGGTCGCCCGAACGCCATCGCATGATCGACGGCGCCGAGGTCGTCAGGCGCGCTCCGGCGCTGGAGCCGCGTAACCCTACCGGCGGCTATCTCTTCTATGACTGCCAGACCGATGATTCCCGGCTCGTTCTAACTGCGCTTGAGGAGGCAGAGCGCTTCGGCGCGATCTGCGCCAACCGGGTTGAAGCGACCGGCTTAGTTGAGACGAACGGCCGCGCGCGCGGAGTCGCGGTACGCGACGTTGAGAGCGGCAACGAGTTTGAGATCGGGGCCGACAACGTCGTCAACGCAACTGGCGTTTGGGCCGACCGATTGCGCCCCGAGGAGCTCCACGACGACGCCGGGCTGCCGATTATCCGCCCCAGTCGGGGAGCGCACATCACAATTGCGCGCGAGAAGGTGCCGCTAAACGACGGCGTGATCGTGCCGGCCGGCGAGGGGCGTTCAATCTTTGCACTGCCTTGGCTTGGCTCTACGCTGATCGGGACGACCGACGAAGATTACGACGAGACCGACCTCGACCATGTCAGCCCGGCGGCCTCTGACATCGAGTACCTGCTTGAAGCGACAAACGATTTCTTCGCTACCGACTTTGACGCCAGCGACATCAGCGGCGCTTTCGCTGGAGTGCGCCCGCTGATCGCCACCGGCGACCCAAAAAAGTCGGTTGATATTTCTCGCCGGGCCGAACTTTATGAAACTGCCAGCGGGATGATCACGATCACCGGCGGCAAGCTGACCACTTGGCGGCGGATGGCGAAGATGGCGGTCGACCGAATTGTTGAGCGCGACTCGCGCGAGGCTCCCTGCCGCACCGAGGAGATCCCACTCGGGCAGGCGATCGACGCTAACGAGCTACCGCGCGTTGAAGGCGTCCCCGAGCAGGCCTACGAACAGCTAGCTGGCCGCTACGGACACCGCGCGCGCGAAGTTCTGGCTGTAGCCGCCGAGCGCGGCGAGCTAGCCCAGCCGATTGTTGCCAGCGGCCCGACTGACCTGCTCGCCGAGGTTGTTTTTGCAGCCCGTCATGAACAGGCCAGGAGCGTCGGCGACGCGCTTCTGCGCCGCAGCCGCGTAGCGCTTCTGGCCGCTCGCGAGGTGACCGGTAATGGTGATGAGGTCGCGCGCCGCGTGGCGCAAGCGATGGCCAGCGAGCTCGGCTGGAGTGATGCAAAGATTGAAGCCGAGGTTGAAAGCTTCAGCGCTGAAGCGGCCGCGGAGGGAATCGTCGCCAACGTCGCGCCGACCGCGTAGCCTTCCGTAAATGCCGCTTTCTCTGTTGAAGCGCGGGGTAGTTGCCTCCTGTGCGGCTCTGCTCGCCCTTGGCTTGGCAACCGCTTCGCGCGCGTCGGCCGATGGCATATTTGCGCCGGCGCTGATAGCTGACGGGCCCTCATCTGGGGTGAGCTTGCTCGGCGACGTCGACATGGCCTTTGACAGCAGCGCTGTTGTTTCATATGCGCGTAGGGACGAAGGCGCCGATCACGCCTTCATCAGCATGCTGGCCTCGGGCGCGCCCCAGACGCCCGTTCGCGTCGATCCCGGGCAGCCGGCCGTGATCGGCAAACCCGTTGTGGCGATCGCGAGTGGAGGTCGAATGACCGTTATATATGCCAACAGCGACGGGCTCTGGGCGCGCGTGCAGATCACACCCGGGCAGCCGTTCTCTGCCCCACAGCAGCTTGGCGGCCCGGGAGCAAACTCGCCATCGGTCGACATGGCGCCGATCACCGGGGTCGCTTACGTTGCTTGGGCTGAGAACGGCAGCGTTCGCGCCGCCTACCTGCCACGCCGCGCTGCGATCTACACCGTGTACCCGGGGGCCGCCAACATCAACCCAGCCAATAGTGCCGGTTCAACCCCTGAGCTAGCGCCCAAGGTCTCAACATCGGCCGACGGTACCGGCGTCGTCGCCTTCGGCGAGAGTGACGGGGCAACTGCGCGCATCGGCGTTCGGCGGCTGGTAAGAAGCTCGTTCTCAAGCGTCGTAATGAGCGCCGCCGCAGAAACGCTTGATGGCCAAGCCGGCGGCTCGGCCGACAGCCCATCAATCGCGATGCAGGCCGATTCAAGTTTCGCTTGGGTTGTCTTCTCGCAGGGCTTTGCCGATGGTACGCGCCGCGCCGTCGTGCGCCGCCTGCGAGCTTCGACGCTTGAGGCGCCAAAGGCGCTGGCCGGCGGCGCCGCGATCGGCGCCAGCAGTGGGCCGACGATCGCCGCCAACGAGCGCGGCTCGGGGATCATCAACGTGCAGGGCGCGGACGGGACGATCTGGGCTTCGATCATTCGGCGTGGCGCGGTTACGGAAGCGACCGCGCTGGGCAGTTCTCCAGCCCAAGACGCGGCCGCGTCAAGCACCTTTGCGGTCGATCAACTCGCTGTGAGCGCATGGTTTCAGGCTCCGGAGCAGGCGATCGTTGCGCGCAACATTGCCGAAGATGACGCGCTGCCAGCGCCCCCGCCATTCGGTGCCGCGGCGACGCTGTCGGTTCCCGCTTTTGGAGGCGCCGAAGCCGCTGGCGGCCTCGACCTCGCCTCCGACCGTTACGGCGACAGTGTGATCGCCTTCACGCAGGGGCCGTTGGGCGCGCGCAGCATTGCTATTGCGTCGTTCTCACTGCCGCCAAAACCGGTTCGGCTGATTGGCGCTGCTTTCTGGCGCAAATCCTTACTGCCGCCGCTCAGCTGGTGGGCCTCAACTCGCGGCTGGCCAGCACTTGGGTATCGCGTTTACATTGACAATCAGTTGGCTGGGACATCGACCACTACATCTTTCACGCCGCTTGGCGCTCTCGCCGAAGGCACGCATAAATGGCGCGTTGAGAGCTTCGACCGAGCCGGTCAGGTCGTCTCCTCATCGCTCGAGGACCTAAAAATCGACACGACGATTCCGAAATTGGTCGTCAAATTGAGCGGGTCGGGTTCTGGCGTCATGGTTTCGGGCACTGCGACCGACGCGAAGCCACCAAAGGGCTCGGGGCTGGCCTCGGTCAAGGTTAACTTTGGTGACGGTTCGCCTTCGGTGAGGTCGAAGAAGGCTGCCTTCAGGTTGAGGCACAGCTTCCTGCGCAGCGGCGAGCTGACGGTGACGGTTACGGCAACCGATGGCGCCGGTAATAAAGCGGTCTTCAAAGGCAAGGTCAAGGCGGGCGCCGCCTGACCTGAGCTGCTGGCGTAGGATCGCTGCCGTGACCGAAGTATTCGAGCAGCTCGCCGCCGCTGGCGAAGTCGACGCCACTGAACTCATAGGCCGGCTCAATTTCGGCCAGTCAGACGGTGAGCAAGGCCGCCCGCGTGTTATCGCGGCGATGATTGGCTCAGCTGATGGCCGAGCCGCCGTTGAGGGGCGCGCCGGCGGTCTCGGCAGCCCTGCCGACCGCGCCGTTCTGCGCGAGCTGCGCTGCAGCGCCGACGCAATCCTGGTTGGCCCGGCAACGCTGATTGACGAGCGATACTCAAGCCTGCTCGACAGCGACCACCGCGAGCGACGGATCGCGGCCGGGCTTCCCGCCGAGCCGATTGCGGTGACGGTTTCCCGCCGCTTCAATCCGAAACTCGCCGAACTCGAACTGTTCGCCCAGCAAGGTCAGCGAATCGTTCTCTACACCGAGTCCGATCAGCCGATCGAAGCGCGCGGCGCGGAGCTAGCCGTCGCTAGGTCAGCAGTGGGCGAGCTGACGTTGGCTGGCTGCCTCGAAGATCTCCGTGCCAACTACGGCGTGCGCTCACTGCTCAGTGAAGGCGGCCCGACTTTGCTGCGGGCGCTGGCGGCGGATCGGCTGGTCGACGACTTCATCTTCACCGTGGCACCGCTGCTCGTCGCTGGATCGGCGCCGACTTTGCTCACTGGCGAGCCTTTCGAGCCGCCGCTTGGCCTAGAGCTGGGCAACGTCTGGCGCAGCGACAGCTTCCTCTTCCTTCACTACACGCGTCGGCGCTGAGCGCTACTGTTTAAAACGCAATGGGTCGCTTGCCGCTGTCACAACGCGGCTGGAGTGCCAACCGATCCTCTTTCAATCTAAGGAGAAGTCAATGTCCGTTTTTTCCCGCGACGCCCTTGAGGGCAGTCCGCTCGCCGACCTTCACGCAATCGCCGCGGAGCTCGGTATTGAAGGCTTCCGCCGCATGCGCAAAGCTGATCTCGTAAAGGCGATCATCATTGATCAGGGTGGTGACCCAGGCCCTGACCCCGAACCAGTCGCTGACGACGACGGTGATGAGGCCGAAGAGAAGCCAGCTCGCTCACGATCGCGGCGCAGCGGCTCCGGTGGCTCACGCAGCGGTGGGCGCGAAGGCGGCGCTTCGCGTGGTGGTAGCTCACGCAGCGAAAGCGGCCGCAGCGGCGGCCGGGGCGGTTCGCGCTCTGAGCGTGGCTCCGATGGCACTGAAACCAACGTCGAGGGAACGATCGAACTGCTTAGTAATGGTTCGGCCTTTGTGCGCGTCAAGCCACCCGGGAAGAGCGACGAAGATGTTTACCTCTCAGCGGCGCAGGTTCGTCGCTGTGAGCTGAAGTCCGGCGACAAAGTTGCCGGCCCGGCGCGCCCCGCGCGCCGCTCGGAGCGCTACCCGTCGCTGGTTCGCGTCGTCACAATCAACGGAAGCTCCGCCGACGAGGTAACGGTCGGCACTCCGTTTGACAAGCTCGAGGCCGGCTTCCCGACGAAGAAGATCAGCTTTGGCTCGAGGAACTCAACCTTGAAGTCGATCGCGTCGAGCGCCCCGTTTGGGCGCGGATCACGCGTCAGCGTGATCGGTCCGTTCGCCAGTGGGCGTAGCACGACGCTGCGTATGCTGGCGGCCGAACTGGCAGCGATCGAAGAGATTGAGCTGGCGGTTGTGCTGGCTGGTGCGCGGCCTGAGGAACGCGCCGAATGGGTTGCCGCTGGAATTGAGCTGACCGCGGTTGAAACGCTGACGGCGTCGGCTGACTCGCAGGCCAAGGCTATCGACCGCGCAATCGAATCGGCGCGCAACGTGACGGCAAAAGGCGGCCACAGCGCCGTCATCATCGATTCGCTTGATGATCTTGATTCGCAAGCCGCGCGCAAGGCGCTCGGCGCCGCTCGCAGCGTTCCGGGCGCCGGTTCACTGACCGTGATCGCCGCCTCGGGCGCTTTGGTTGGCGGCGAAACGACGCTGATCTATTTAGCCTCGCAGGATGGCGGCAAGGTCGGCGACCCGGTCGTTGACAAGGCGAGGAGCAAGACGCTGCGCAGCAACCTGCTTGGTGCTTAAGGAGCGGCGGAGCGCGGAATGTAGGCGACTCGGCCCCAAGAGGGCTCGGGTGCCAGCTCAACCGGTTCATCGTCTCGGTCGGTCTGCACATAAGTGAAGGAGCGAGTCTGTTCGTCGTAACGGACGTCGAGCTCGCCCTCCATCACGCGCTGGTCAAGCCAAGCGGAGCGAAAGATCAGGCGACGTAGCCAATGAACCAGCGATCGATCAGCGGGCCCCACTAGCTCCGGCCAGCAGTCGTTGACGTGTTCGCCCAGCGCTGAGGCGGGCTGTTGAATCTCACCGTTGACTGCGAGATTTACGAGGTCTTCGAGCTCGTTCTCGTCGAGGCTGCCGGTCACGAAGCCAAGGCGGTGTGCGGCCTGCTGGCTGCGCTCGGAGAAGTCGCGCTCGTTGAAGGTGAAGCGAAGCTCACCGTACTCGAGTACGAAGTCCTCTCCGGAGTCGTAATTTCCGCGGATGGAAGGGTTCATTGAGTCCACAAATAAAGAGGGTCCAAGCCGGAGGGCTAAGGACCCGTCGGGATCCTACGGCCGTTCCCTGCGAATCGCCCCTGCTGAACGGGATCTTTCAGATTTTCCCGCACAGAGCGGAAATTTGGACGGCGCACAGGCGCCAATCTGGCGGCCTCTATTCGAAGTCTGAGTCGTCCCAGAGGCCGCCGCGGTCAGCTTTCTCTGGCCGCCGCTGAGGCTGGGGCTGGGGCTTCGGTGGGGCTTTCACTTTGCTCGGCGTTTGCGGCCGCTGCGGCGCGCCGTGCTGGGCGTAGTCGAGGCTCAGGTAGCCGCCGAACAAGATGATGATTCCTGACAGTGCGCCAAGCCAAGCGACGGGCTGCACGTCAACGATCTCACTTGGCTGCGGCCCGCTGAGGATGTGCAGCAGCGCTAGCAGCGTGCCGATAACGCCCAGCGCGAGCAGCGCGGCAGCGAGGCCGACGGCGCGCGAGCGCCCGGCGATCAGCACAACCGCTAGTCCAATCGAGCCAAGGATCACGGTTAGCATCACGATGTCGCTGCCGAAGCCCCATGGCTCCCAAGCGTTTGCGCTCGTTGCCAGGTCGGCCTGCTTGGCGTATTGGGCGGCAAACTTTGCGCCAGCCGAGATCTTCGTTAGGTCAACCTCGTACCAGGTCATCAGCGAGACGACGAAGAGTGCGGCCGCGCCGATGATTCCAAGCAGCGGCCCGAATAAGCGTTTATTACGCACTGCTTGATCCTAAGCGGCGCGGCGGTTGGCGCGCCACTGGCGTGGGGTGGGGGGAAGAGTTACGCGCCACGCCCTAAAGGGGGCATGATCAATCGAGACCGAGCCACAATTCTCCTAATCGAAGAAGATGACGCCACCCGCACCTTCCTCGCCGACCACCTCACCGCCGACGGCTACGACATGCTCGTTGCCGATTGCGTCCGTGACGGAATTCGTCACCTTGAGACCAGCTACCCCGACCTCGCACTCATTGACGTTGACCTGCCAGACTCGTCGGGGCTCGACCTAGTTAGCCACGTGCGCGAAGCCGACGGCGTGGCCAGCCGGATTGACCCGCAGGTGCCGCTGATGCTGTTGAGCTCGCGATGCGGCGAACTTGACCGAGTCCGCGGCTTTGAGCGCGGCGCCGACGATGTTGTAGAAAAACCTTTTAGTTATCGCGAGCTGCGCTGCCGCGCCGAGGCGTTGCTGCGCCGCGCCGATCGCAGCCGATCTGGTGGGCGTCTGCGCGTTGCCGAGATCGAACTCGACACCGCATCGCGCACTGCTCTGCTCAGCGGGACGGTGCTGGAGCTGAGCGCAAAAGAGTTCGCTTTGCTGCGCGTGCTCGCCGCCGACCCTACGCGCGTCTTCACTAAGGCTGAACTGCTGCGCACTGTTTGGGGTCGCCGCACCGTTGGCACGACCAGGACTTTGGATTCCCATGCTTGCCGCTTGCGGCGCAAGCTCGGCGCCGATGGTGGGCGCTACGTCGTCAACGTGTGGGGCGTCGGCTATCGCCTTGTCGACGCGCCAGCGCTGGTTGACGAGCGCGAGCTGCGCGAGGAGATTGCGCTGGCGGCGTGAGTCGTCGCCGGCGCGCCCTGATGTTAGGTGGGGTTGCTCTCTTGTTAGGCGCGCTCGCAGCCTCCGACGTAGCTGGCCGCGAAGCTGAGATTGAGCAGCGCGTTGGCAGCCCAGTCAAAGTCGTGGTCGCAATCAAGCCGATTCGTCGTGGACAAACGATTGAAGCGTCAATGTTGGCTCTGCGCGAGCTGCCTGAAAAGTTCGCGCCCGAGCAGTCCTTCGCTGGCGCCGAACAGCTGATAGGTGCACGCGCGGCGGTCACGATTGCTGCGGGGTCCGACCTTCAACCGGCGCTGCTGCAAGGCGCCGACTCGAGCGCTGACGGCGCCTTGCTCGCCGCTGGCGCCAACGAGCGACTTTCGCGCGTGATCGTGGTAGGTGATGCTGACGAAATCACTGCGGGTAGCCGCGTCGATCTGCTGATAACGCGAGACAGTGCGAACGGTTCCGCGATTACACGGATCGGGCTTCGCGACGCTGAGGTAGTGGAGGCGTCGCCAGCCGCGGCCGTTGCAGAAGGCTCCAGCGCGGGGTTGCCTCGCGTTGCGCTGGCGCTGCGCGTCACTCTTCAGCAGGCCGTCCTGCTGGCTGAGGCGCAGAGTGCGGCGCGCGAGCTGCGCGCACTGCCGCGGCCGCCGGCGGCGAAGCGATGAAAAGTGGCCAGCTCGACGAGATCGAAGCGATCGCCGCGCGCTTCCACGCAATCCTGCTCGAGCAGGCGCGGGAAGGAGCTGCCAGCGCTGAGATGGCTTCCGAGCTGACGAACCTTGTCGACGCGAGGGCGGGGGTACTAAGCGCGGAGAGTCGGAGCCTGATTGTGCAACGGATTATCGAGCGGGCGCTGGGCGCGGGCCCCCTGCAGCTTCTCCTGCGCGACCCGGAGGTCGACGAGATTCTCGTTAGCGGCACGAAGCCGATTTGGGTTGAGCGCGGCGGCCGTCTGGCTGAGACCGATGCCAGCTTTGAAAGTGATGATCAGCTCCGTTTGACGATCGAGCGGCTGCTGGCTCCGGCCGGTCGGCGCGTCGATGAGGCTGAGCCGCTCTGCGACGCGCGCCTGCCCGATGGTTCGCGCATCAATGTCGTTTTGCCCCCGCTCGCGGTCGACGGGCCGGCGCTGAGTATTCGCCGCTTCCGCCCGCGCGGACTTTCGGCGAGTCAGCTCGTCGAGCTTGGCTCATGGTCACCCGATCTCGCCGTAATTCTCGCCGATGCGATTGAGCGCCGACTGAACATTCTTGTTTGCGGTGGCACTGGGTCGGGGAAGACAACAACATTGGCTGCGATCGCTGGGCTGCTTGGAAACGGCGAGCGCGTCGTAACAATTGAGGACACGGCTGAACTTCGACTAAATCTGGCCCACGTGGTGCGACTAGAGGGGCGTCCGGCCAGCCTTGAGGGCCGCGGCGAGGTGACTATTCGCAGTTTGGTGCGCAACGCCTTGCGGATGCGGCCCGATCGGATAATCGTGGGTGAGGTTCGCGGCGCCGAAGCGCTCGACATGTTGATTGCGCTTTCGACAGGGCACGACGGTTCACTTACAACGATCCACGCTGGCTCCCCAGCGGAAGCGCTGCGCCGCCTCGAAACGCTCGCGCTGATGGCCGATATGGGGCTTCCGCATCGAGCGATTCGAGCCCAAGTAGCCGATGCGATTGACCTCGTCGTCTTTCAGCAACGCGAAAGCTGTGGGCTGCGACGAGTGGCGAGCGTTGATCGGGTCTTGGGAGGAGATGGTGAAATCCGGACGGAGTCGATCTATCAAGGGCCGCTCAGCGAACCTTGAGCTCAGCAGCCTTAATTGCTGGACTCGCCGCAGCTTTAGCGTCAATCGTCGGTTGGGAGCTCCTTGCTGGGCTCGAACGCGTAGCGCTACTGCGCACCGTGGCGTCAGTGATCGCGCCCGCGCGGGCGGCCGGTAGCGATGGCCGCGGCGCTGCCAGCAGCGAGCGCCGCAGGTTGGCCCTGATTGTGGCGGCTGCCGCTGCGCTGCTCGGGTGGTCAACCCTGGGCCTAGGGCCAGCGCTGGTGCTGGCCTGTTGTAGCCCGCTTGCCGCTCTGGCCGTCATTCGCTCGCGGCAGCGGCGCTGGAGGAGAAGCATCAACCACGACGCTGCCCCGGCCGCGCGGGCAATCGCCGATTCACTTGGAGCGGGTCACTCGCTAAGTGTTGCGATAGCAAACGCAGCCAGCGAAGCAGCTATCTGTAATAAGACGCGATCCGTGCTCGCTGAGGTCGCCTCGTCGATAGCGATCGGCCTCAGCCCCGATGATGCGCTCGAAGCGATGCGTAGGCGCTGTGGCGACGGGCCGTGGGAGGCGATTATCGCTGCGGCCCAACTGCAGCGACGAACGGGGGGAGACCTGGCGCGACTACTGCGCGAGCTGGCCGCCGACCTCGACAGCGTCACCCGAGCCGTGCGCGAGGCGCGCGCGGCCAGTGCGCAGGCTCGCCTGACGGCGAGAATTGTTCTCGCGATGCCGCTCGTTGGTGCAGTCATCTTCGCCGTCGCAGCTCCCCGCACCCTCGCGGCGATCTTTAGTTCACCACTACCACGGGGATTGCTAGCTTTGGCCGCGCTGCTTCAGATCGTGGCAGTAGTTGCGGTGCGCCGGGTGGCACGGGTGCGGCAATGATTAGCGTGGCTGCGCTGAGCGCTGCGCTGGCGACCGGCTGCGCTGCTTTTGCTTGCGGCGAGATCGCAATGCTCCGCGCCGAACGCAGGGCAGCAGCGGAGGCCGCGGTCAGACCTCGTAGGTATTGGCTGCGCGCTCTCCTTGGTCGGCTCACGGCGCCGACGGCGCCGGGTGATCTGGCTGCCTTGGTAGACGCAGCTGGCGCCCCCGGTGGCTACACCGCGAAGGAGCTGATGGGCGCGAAGCTGGTCGGCGCAGCTAGTGGATTGCTGCTGGCATTGATCGCCGCCGCCGTCACAGCGGGAGGGCGCATGACGCTGCTGGTGGTTGCCCTGCCGGTTGCTTTATTCCTCCTTCCCGACCTCCTTCTGCGCCGACGCGCCAGCCACAGGCGCCAGCTGCTGGAGGCCGAATTGCCAATCATCAGCGATCGGATCCTGCTCGCGATAAGAGCTGGGCTGCCACTGGGCCGAGCGCTAGCGAGCGCTGCCGAGCACGGGCGCGGGCTACTGGCGTTAGAGCTCGGGCGCGCCGACGCGCTCACCAGATTGGGCGGATCGCGAACTGAAGCGCTGCTTCAGCTGGAGCGGCGTTGCCCACTGCCGGAGGTTGTCGCGCTCGTCGCGGCGATCCGGCGGTCAGACCGCTACGGGGCCGCGCTGGAGCCGATGCTCGCCGCGCTGGCCGCGGGTGCGCGCGCCGACCACCAACGCAGAATCAGCGAACAAGCCCAGCGCGCGGCGCCGAAGATCCAACTGATTGTGGCCCTCTTGCTTGTGCCGGCGGCGATTTGCTGCATCGCTGCAGGAATGATTGCGGGGCTCGCTGGCGGCTAGTCATTAGCGCTTAGAGTCAGTAATTACAGCGTTTACTGGCCTAGCTTGGTGTGCCAGCGGGGAGCGGCGAAACGGCAATGTGGGAAAAAATGTGCACTTAGAGTTGCATTGTGGGGCGATGTGGGTATTATCGGAATCGCAGACCGGGGTGGAGGGGTTCCTCCCACTCCTCCACCTCGGCCCGCAACTACTTATCTCGCTGGCGACAAGCGAGGCCCTAGATGGCATTCAGAGGAACCTTCGACCACACACTCGACGCGAAGAACCGGCTCACGGTGCCGGTCAAGTTTCGCGCATCGCTAAGCGACGGAGTAGTAGTGGCGAAGGGTGTAGAGCGCTGCGTTTCAGTTTGGACGCCCGACGAGTACGAAGCCTTCGTCGCCTCAGCGCTTGGTCAGCTCAACCCACTCTCGCCGCAGGCGCGTGATCTACAGCGCTACTTCTCAGCCAACGCCGTTGAGACCGAGCTTGACGCCGCCGGCCGCGTGATGGTGCCGCCGTTTCTGCTTGAGCACGGCTCGCTTGGCAAGGAGGTCGTCGTGACCGGCGCCGGCCCGTGCATTGAGATTTGGGATCGCGCCGCATGGTCGGCCGAGAACGCCAAGCTCGCCGCCGACGTGCTCGACATCACCGCAACCCTTGGCCAGGCCAACTGAGATGTTGCTGATGCGCACCGACCACGTTCCCGTCCTGGCCAATGAGCTGGTCGCCGTGCTCGACCCGCGCGCCGGCGAAGTTGTCGTAGACGCAACCTTTGGCGCTGGTGGCCACAGCAGCCGGATCGCTGAGAAGATTGGCCCAGACGGGCTGCTGGTGGCGATCGACCGGGATCCAGAGGCACGCGAGCGCTTTGATCAGCTTGCCAGCGAGCTGCCTTGCCGGACGCGATTCATTCAGGCTTCCTTCGCCGAGGCTCTCTCTGAGCTAGCGGAAGAGCAGCTGCCGGTTGACCTGATCTGGTTTGACCTCGGCGTCTCCTCGATGCAGATCGATACGCCTGAGCGAGGTTTCTCCTACTCGGCTGACGCGCCGCTTGACATGCGGATGGACCCCACGGAGGGGATTACGGCGGCTGAGGTCGTCGCCCAATGGGATGAGCGCCGCTTAGCACGGACCTTCCGTGAATACGGCGAGGAGCGTTACAGCGGCAAGATCGCGCGAGCGATTGTGCGCGAGCGCGAACGCCGTTCTATCGAGACGACGACCGAGCTGGTCGAGATCGTCACGCAGGCTATTCCTACGCCAGCTCGCTTCGGCGCCGGTCACCCAGCCAAGCGCGTCTTCCAGGCGCTGCGGATTGCCGTCAACAACGAGCTCGAAGAGATCGACTTAGCGCTGCCGTTAGCTTGGGAGCTGCTCCGCGAAAACGGCCGATTTGCAGGGATTTCGTTCCATTCGCTAGAAGATCGTCGCGTGAAACAGTTTCTTGCTGGATTGGCCCGCGAATGCGCATGCCCGCCTGGCCTGCCGATCTGTCGCTGCGGCCACGTCGCGGAGGCAACCTTGCTGACTCGCGGCGGTATTACTCCGACCGAAGCTGAGAGCGATGAAAACCCCCGCGCCCGCTCAGCACGGCTGCGTGCGGCGCAGAAGATTCCTGGAGCGGCGCAGTGACCCCTCCACCGACAGCAGCATCGGCAACAGCAGGGCGGATTAGCAGCCCAAGACCGCTGCGCCGCGGCCGCACGCTACCGCGCCCGTCGCGGCCAACGCGCCAGAGCATCGGCCGCGCCGGTGTTGCCTCCGGTGGCCTGCTAGCAAAGCTCTTCGTCGGTCGACGCCTAATTGGCGTTCTTGCGGTATTCCTAATTGGGCTTGTATTCCTTCAAGTTTCGCTGCTGAAGCTGAACACGCAGATCAGCAGCGACGCAGCGCAAAGCCAGGTCCTGATGCGAGAGAACGCCGAGCAGCGCTCGTTGCTCGCTCGGCTCGACGGCGCCCAGCGCGTAACTGGAGCGGCCGGGAATCTCGGCCTCGTGATGCCAGCTCCCGACGCCGTCTGTTACCTGAAGGCAAGCGACTCGAAGGCCTGCGTAGTGAGCGGGGCGGTTGCTGAGTCCTTAGCAGATGATTCAGGGAGCTTGAGCGCCGGGATGACCGACGAGTCAACGGCCATTAGCGACACCGGCGTCGAATCGACTGACGAAAGCGTTCAGGTCGAAGCCGCGCCTCGGGATACACCGGCCGTGGAGTCGCCGCCCAGTTCCGAGCCGAGCGCCGACCCTGGCGGAATGGCCGCAGGGGGAGCCAACTAAAGATGCCGCTGGTCGAGCGACGGATTGGCCTGCTTTTCTCATTATTCCTCTTCCTCCTCCTAATCGCCGGAATGCGCGTCGCCTACCTCGGCATCGTTAAAGGCTCCGGACTATCGAGCGCGGCGGCTGCGCAGCAGGTTGCCGTCGCCAAGCTCCCAGCGGAGCGGGGCACGATTACCGACCACAAAGGTGTGCCGCTTGCCACTTCGATGCCAGCAGATGACGTCTCAGCGACCCCATACCTGATTAAGGACCCCGTAGCTACGGCCAATCAGCTCGCGCCACTGATTGGCGTGCCGGCCGACAAGCTCGTTGCTGAGCTCGCCCGCCGTGATACCGGATTTGTCTATTTGGCCCGCCACGTGCCCGCGGGCGCCGCCGACAAGACCAAGGCCCTAAAAATAAACGGCATCGATTTTGCGCCTAGCGCTCTGCGCACTTACCCGCGAGGGACGCTCGCGGCTCAGGTGTTGGGCGTCGTTGGCGTCGATGGAGACGGACTATTCGGGCTCGAATACGCACACGACAAACTTCTGCGCGGGCAAGATGGTGAGCAACGCCGCGTGCTCGACGGCGGCCGCCAAGCGATAGAGACGCGCGACCTCAAGAGCGCTGTTCCTGGCGGGGCGATTGAGCTCTCGCTTGACGCCGAGATACAGCTAAAGGCCGAGGAGGCACTGCAGTCGGTTGCCGATCAATACAACCCAAAGGGCGCAACCGCGATCGTGGCTAACCCCAAGACCGGAGCGATACTGGCGATGGCCAACTGGCCAAAAGTTGACGCCAATGATCCAGGCAGTGCGCCCGCTGAGGCAATTCAGAACCGCGCGCTCGGAATGACCTTTGAGCCCGGATCAACCTTCAAGGCCTTCACGGTCGCAGCGGCGCTCGAAGATAAAAAAGTTGAGCCAACAACCTCGTTCAACCTTGCGCCATCAATTCAAGTTGCTGACCGCGTGATTGGTGAATCGCACGAGCGCGGCTGGGTCACGCTCGATACCTCTGGAATCCTTGCGCAGTCCAGTAACGTCGGCGCGATCATGGTTGGCCAGCGCCTCGGGGCGAAAAGGTTCAGCCAGTGGGTCAACAAGTTCGGTTTCGGCCAACCGACCGGCGTTGACCTTCCCGGCGAAGAGCGTGGATTGATCACGCCGCTCGCGAAATATTCCGGCTCTTCGATGGGCAACATGCCGATCGGACAAGGCCAGCTTGTGACTCCGCTGCAGATGGTCAGCGCTTACGGCGCAATCGCAAATGGCGGAACATTGCTCAGGCCGCGTTTGGTCGACACCGTCAACGGCAAAGCGACCGGCGGCGCTGGCGCAGGAGAACGAATCATCAGCGCTAGGACGGCTGCTGCAGTGAGGATCATGTTGACGGGCGTCTTCCAGCCTGGCGGTACCGCCAGCGAAGTATCAATTCCCGGCTACGAACTGGCCGGCAAAACCGGAACCGCCAACAAGATTGATCCGGCGACGGGTAAGTATTCGCAGACCGACTACGTAGCGTCGTTTATTGGAATGGCCCCGGCGGCAGATCCAGAGCTGCTCGTGAGCATCGTCGTAGACGAGCCTCAGGGCGACATTTACGGTGGCGCGGTTGCAGCTCCAGCGTTCGGTGAGATCGCCGCGTTCGCGCTCCCTTACCTGCGAATCGCACCGAAGTAAAGGCCGGACGCCTCGTTACTCTGGCGCAATGCGCTTGCGCGAGCTATTCGACGACCCCGGGAGCGGGCAAGAAGACGTTGAGATCAGCTCAATGGCGCTCGATGACCGGCTCGTTGAGCCAGGAACTCTGTTTTGCTGCGTTCCCGGCTTCGAGCGCGACGGCCACGACTTTGCGCCCTCCGCAGTGAAGCGCGGGGCCGCCGCCTTGCTGACCGAGCGAACGCTCGGGCTCGGCGTTCCAGAAGTCGTCGTTGACGACGTTCGAGCGGCGATCGCGCCCGCCGCCGCGAGGCTCAATGGCAACCCGACCAATGCACTGCAGATGGTTGGGATCACCGGCACGAATGGCAAGACGACGACGGCTTTTTTGACGCGCGCGCTGCTCGAGGCATCTGGCAGTCAGACAGGGCTGCTGGGAACGGTCGAACAAATCATCGGAGGTAGGCGCGAAGCAACGGCCAGGACGACGCCGGAGGCGATTGAACTGCAGCGCTGCTTTGCGCAGATGGTCGCTGCAGCTGACGAGGCATGCGTGATCGAGGTTTCCTCGCACGCAATCGCCCTGCACCGTTCGGATGCAATTGATTGGAACGTAACCGCCTTCACGAACCTCAGCCGAGAGCATCTCGATTTCCACGGCGAGATTGAGGCCTACTTCGCTGTCAAGGCGCGTCTACTAAAAGAGGCCGGTGTGCGAGCGGTCGTCAATATCGACGATCAATACGGCAGGCGGCTCGCCGCGGAACTGAGCGACGTGACGACAATTGGAATCACTAGCGACGACGCCGATCTGCAGGCCGAGTCGATCACGATCGATGCCTCCGGCAGTAGCTTCACGGCCGCAGGGGTCGATTTTCGCGTGCCGCTCCCCGGTAACTTCAACGTGCTCAACGCGCTTTGTGCTATCGCAATTGCACGCGCTTTGGGCGTCGAGAATTCAGTCATCGCGGTGGCATTGGCTGGCGCTGAGGTGGCGCCCGGCCGTTTCGAGCCGGTCGATGAAGGGCAACCTTTTGCGGCAATCGTCGACTACGCACACACTCCCGATTCGCTCGAAAATGCTCTCCGAACCGCGCGCGAATTGACAGAGAACAGATTGATTGTCGTCTTTGGCGCCGGCGGCGACCGTGACAGCGGCAAGCGTGAGCAGATGGGTCGCGTAGCCAGCGAGCTCGCCGACTTGATGATCGTCACGTCCGACAATCCAAGATCGGAAGAGCCGCAAGTAATCATCGACGCGATCCTGGCTGGCGTCGCTGGCGCCGGCGCGGCAGAGGTTGAGATTTACGTTGACAGAGCAGAAGCGATCGCTGCGGGCGTCGCCGCCGCCGCCGTTGGTGACGTCGTGCTGGTGGCTGGCAAGGGGCACGAGCAGGGGCAGCAGATCGCGCACGGGGTAGTTCTGGATTTCGACGATCGCAAGGTTCTGGCTCAGGCAATTGAAGGCCTTCGCTCGTGAAGACTCGCTGGAGCGCGGCCGAAGTCGCCGCGAACGCGGGCGGGCAGATTGCGGCCGGAAACGCGGCTGTCGCTGCGCCCAGCTCGGTAACGATCGATTCGCGAGAGATCGTGCCGGGGGCATTATTCGTCGGCCTCGCAGGCTCAGTCGAGGACGGCGGTGAATTTGCTGGCGCAGCGCTGGCCTCGGGGGCGTGGGGAGTAATCGTTTCCGAGCAGCACGCCGCCGCGCTGGACTGCGACGACGAGCAGGTTGTGATCGCGGTTAGCGACCCGTTGCAAGCGCTCGCCAATCTGGCGGAGGCCTGGCGGCGCGAACTTGGCTGCGCGGTGATCGCGGTCACCGGATCAACCGGTAAGACGTCGACAAAGGACATCATTGCCGGGATGCTGGCGCCGTCGCGACGGACGGTCGCGACAGTAGAAAACTTCAATACCGAGATTGGCCTACCGCTCACGATTCTCGCCGCGCCCGCAGGCACAGAGGTGCTGGTACTGGAGATGGCAATGCGTGGAGAGGGTCAGATCGCTGAGCTAACGCGGATCGCCCAGCCGGACGTAGGAGTGATCGTGAACGTCGGGCCCGTGCACCTTGAGCAACTGGGCACGGTCGAGGCGGTCGCGCGCGCCAAAGCTGAGCTGATAGTCGGCCTTGGGCCGGGCGCTGTCTCAGTAGTGCCCGCCGGCGATGCGCTGCTTGAGCCCCACATCCGTAGTGACATTCGGACTATCCGGTTTGGCCCAGGAGGAGAGCTTGAGCAGCTGCCAGACACAATTGAGCTGCCTTTCGCGTCGGCTCACATGCGCAGCAATGCGCTCGCCGCGCTGGCCGCTGTGCGCGCTCTCGGGGTCGAGCCGAGCGGCCTAATCGAGGTCGAATTGTCAATGCTGCGTGGGCAACGCCTGCTGCTAAAGGACAATGTTGTTGTCATCAACGACTGTTACAACGCAAACCCAATGTCGATGCGTGCGGCGCTCGACGATCTAGCCGATTCGGCCTCCGGCCGAACCGTCGCCGTGCTCGGCGACATGCGCGAATTAGGCCCCGATCAGCGCCGTTTTCACGCTGAGCTTGGAGCCCACGTCCGCGAGCTTGGCGTCGATGTACTCGTGACGGTTGGTGGAATGGCGCGCGACGCCGGTCCGCCCTTTGGTGGCGAAAACCTCTACTCACTGGAGAGTGCGGCGCAGGCCGCCGACCAGATCGCTTCGATTGTCGAGCCGGGCGACACGGTGCTGATCAAAGGCTCGCGTGGCGTCGGGCTCGAGGTCGTCGCTGAAGCACTTTGCCGCGCGCTGCCGCCGGCCGCCGGGGGAGGCGACTGATGGGCGAGGTTCTGATTGGTGGAACGTGTGCGTTGCTGATCTGCGTCTTTGCCTCGCCGCGACTGATCATTTTCCTGCGCGGGCGCGAATTTGGCCAGCAAATCCGTGAGGAAGGGCCGGCCGGCCACCACGCCAAAGCTGGAACACCGACGATGGGTGGGGTTTTGATCTTCATCTCGATCGCGGTTCCATTCCTTGTTCTGACCGAATGGGATTGGCGCGCCATCGCTGTATTTGGAACTGCCGTGGCCTGCGCGCTGCTTGGTTTTGTTGATGACTATTCGAAGATCGTCCGGCGCCGCTCACTCGGCCTTCGCGCACGCACAAAGATGATCGTGCTGCTGTTAATTTCGCTCGCGCTTTGGTGGGTTGCGACCCACAAGGCTGGGCTCTCAACCACCGTGCAGCTGCGCTTCGTCGACGTAAGCGTCGATCTCGGCCTTTTCTTCCCGGTCGCCGTCTTCCTCGTGATCGCTGGCTCAACTAACGCCGTCAACCTCAGCGATGGGCTTGACGGCCTCGCGGCAGGCTGCGTAGCGATCGTGATGCTCGCCTATGTTGCAATCACGTTCATCACAACCGGCGACCGCGACCTTGCGCTGCTGAGCGCCTGCATCGTCGGCGCCTGCATCGGCTTCCTGTGGTTCAACGCATTTCCAGCCACAATTTTTATGGGCGACACCGGCTCGCTTGGGCTCGGCGGCGCAATCGGTGCGATCGCAGTCATGACCGACACAATGTTGCTGCTGGTGCTAATCGGCGGCATCTTCGTGATCGAGGCGCTCAGCGTGATCATCCAGGTTTCTGTTTTCCAGAGTTTGCGCAAGCGCGTCTTCCTAATGGCGCCAATTCACCACCACTTCGAGATGCGCGGCTGGTCAGAGACGAGGATTATTCTGCGCTTCTGGATTGTTGCTGTGGTCTGCTCGGCGATTGGATTTACGCTCTACCAAGCCAACATCAGCTAGGCGGCGGCGTATCGTTGGAACTATGGCTGCTGCAAGTCGCCCTCCAATCCCGCCCGGCCCATGGCTCGTCGTTGGGCTTGAGCGCTCCGGCGCCTCGTGCGCGCGAGCGCTCTGGAATAGGGGTGAGCCGGTTATCGGAGTCGACATCGGCGAGCCAAAGCAGAGCGAAGTGTTGCGCCAAGAAGGAATTGAAATCTCACTGATGAGCGATGGCGTTGAGGAGCTCGAGCGCGCCCGCGCGGTCGTACGCAGCCCAGGCGTGCCCAACGACGCCGCGGTCCTAGTTGCTGCTCGAGCGGCAGGAATCCCGATCTACAGTGAGCTCGAACTGGGCTGGCGAATGCTGGAATCACCATTTGTTGCCGTCACCGGCACGAACGGAAAGACGACGACGGTTGAGCTGCTGAGCGAGATTTGGCGGGCGGCCAGCCGCGAGGCCGTCGTGGCAGGCAACATCGGCACGGCGGTCAGTTCGCTGGTTGGACAGATTGGGCCGGAGACGACAGTGATTTGTGAGGCCAGCTCATTTCAACTTGAGGATTCGGTTGCCTTTGATCCCGAGGTTGCAGTGCTGCTGAACATCGAACCCGACCACCTTGACCGCCACGGCGACTTCGACTCCTATCGCAAAGCAAAACTTAAACTCTTTGCCTTTCAAGACGAGGATGATTTTGCCGTCGGGCGAGCCGAGATGTTGGCACTAGCCGGCGGTCACGCGCGGCGCGTTACGGTCGATCTGGGCGTCGACAACGGCGCCGAGCTCGAATTACGCGACGGACTGATTTGCTGGAACGGCACCGCACTGCTGGCCGCTAGCGAGGTTCGCCTGCGCGGCGCTCACAACCTTGAGAACGCGCTGTGCGCAGCTGCCGCTGCGCTTAGCTCCGGAATCCCAGGCGAAGCAGTGGTCGCGGCGCTGAGGTCATTTGCTGGCGTCGAGCACCGGCTTGAAGAGATTGGCAGCAGTGAAGGGGTGCTCTGGGTCAATGACTCGAAAGCGACCAATGTGGCGTCAACAATCGTCGCTCTGGCGGCCTTCGAACAGCCGTTAGTGCTGATTGCCGGGGGCGAAGCAAAAGGCCAGCAGTTCGCAGCATTAGCGCAGGCTGCTGCTGCAAGTGTGAGCGCCGCGTTTCTAATTGGCGCGGACGCTGAGCAGATCGCATCATCCTTCGAAGGACTGGTGCAAACAAGCCGCTGCCGCAGCCTTGAAGAGGCCGTCGCTGCCGCAGCCGCCGTTGCGGTCGAAGGCGAAATCGTGCTGCTTTCACCGGCCTGCGCAAGCTTTGATCAGTTCCCCGCTGGCTTTGAGCAACGAGGTGAAGAGTTTCGGCAAATGGTTCAGCAACTACCGGGGTTTTTGAGTATCTAGAAGCGCTGGCAAGGAGTTTTTCCTAGGGCGGCGAAGAGGACTATGAATGGCCCGAGCGAGCGCACCTGCGCATGAACCAGCCGCCGCTCGGGAAAGCTCGCGTAATCGATCGGTCGAGGAGGACGTGCTACTGAGCGCGGTCTTCTGTTTAGTCGCTTTCGGCGCGGTGATGGTTTACAGCGCTTCGTCGGCGTCGTCCGTCGTCGAAGGCGGCGGCAACGGCAGCTCACTTCTGATCCGTTACCTCGTTTTCGCAGCGCTCGGCTTCGTTGGCTTGAACATCGCGATCCGTTTCCCACTGAAAAAGCTGCTGGCGCTGACTGGGCCGCTGCTGGCCATCGCCTTCGTCTTGCTGATAGCGGTAAAGATTCCGGGAATCGGCGTTACCGTCAATGGCGCTCGCCGCTGGATTGGCTTTGGCGAACTGCAGTTCCAGCCCAGTGAACTAGCGAAGCTCGCGTTGATTCTCTACTCGGCGCGTTTCCTGGCCGAGCGGCAACGAGGTTTCAGGAGCTCCGGCGAGCTTTTGCCTCTGGTCTTGGTCGTTGGCGCGGCGATCCTCTTGGTTGTGACACAGCCAGACCTTGGAACCGCGCTAGTGGCAGGGTTTACCTGCGCGGCTATGTTGATTGCGGCTGGAATCAAGCTTCGCTGGCTCGCCGGTTACGCCGGCGTTGCAGCGGTGCTCGTGCTCTTTTATTCGCTCAGTGCTCCATATCGCCAAGCGCGACTGACGTCATTCCTCGACCCTTGGAGCCATGCAAGTGACATCGGCTTCCAGGCAGTTCAGGGCCAGATCGCAATTGGTTCAGGAGGCATTTTCGGCCGCGGACTGGGGCAGTCGGTACAGAAGATCTTTTACCTGCCCGAGGCTCACACCGACTTCATCCTTTCGATCATCGGTGAGGAGCTTGGCGTGATTGGGCTTTGCGGACTGTTGCTGCTTTATGCGCTAGTCGCCTGGGCTGGGCTGCGGATCGCACAATCTGCCAGCGGGCGCTACGCGCAGATGCTCGCCGCCGGGATTACCTCGCTGATTCTCTGCCAAGCATTGCTCAATCTTTTCGCGGTGCTCGGAATCGTGCCGCTTACTGGCGTACCACTGCCGTTTCTTTCCTACGGCTCAACTAGCCTCGTTACGCTACTTGTTGGCGTGGGGCTCTTGCTCAACATCGCCCGAGGCGGCAGTGCCAACGCGCGGGCCGCCACTGTTAAGCCGGATGCGCGACGATCTGAGGACGACTATGCAGACGACCTATCTGATCGCAGCCGGAGGAACCGCCGGCCACGTAGTGCCAGCGCTCGCGGTCGCCGACGCGCTGCGCACTAGCGGGTCGCGCGTAGTTTTCGTTGGTGGTGATCGAGCCGAGGCCCAAATGGTGCCGCGGGCTGGCTTCGAATTTCACCAAATTTCAGTCGAGGGCCTCGACCGCAGCAACCCACTGCGAGCGATCCGCGCGATCTTGATGTCGATTGCAGCGACATTCAGTGCTTGGAGGATAATCGGGCGCTTGCGTCCAGCGGCGGTTCTGGGCGGCGGTGGTTATGTCGCCGGCCCCGTCGGCGCTGCTGCCGTTCTGCGCCGAGTTCCACTGGTTCTAACCGAAGCTGATTCCCACTTCGGTTTGACCAACCGCTTGCTTGCACCGTTTGCACGCAAAATCTGTCTTGCATTCCAGCTCGAGGGACGCTCCAGCGAGCGCTACATCGTGACCGGAAGACCGATTCCGCAGCAGGCCAGCGACGCGGGCGCAGCCCGCCAGCGCTTTGGCCTCAGCGACCACGATCGAGTCGTCGTCGTCGTTGGCGGCTCGCTCGGTGCACGTTCAATCAACGAAGCAGCCCTGGAAGCATTCGCCGACAATTCGGATTTGAAGGTCATTCATGCCGCTGGAGAGCGTGACCTGGCGTCGCTCGAGGCGCGGCCGCGCGGCCCTGGCTACCAGCTTTTTGGCTACATCGAATCTTTCTCTGAGGTGCTGCTCGCCGCCGACCTCGTTGTTTCACGCGCCGGCGGCTCCGTCTTTGAAATCGCTGCGGCAGGACGCCCGGCAATCTTGGTTCCATACCCGCACGCAGCGGCCGATCATCAGGCAGGTAACGCGCGCTGGATGGAGCAGGCGGGCGCGGCAACAGTGCTCGCCGATAAAGAGCTCAGTGGCGCGCGACTTGCCAGCGATGTTGATCGCTTGCTCGCTGACCCAGCGCTGCTCGCGCAGATGGCTCGGGCCTCGGCCTCGATTGCGCGCCCGGACGCAACTGCTGCAGTTGAGACGCAGCTACGAATGGCTGGCGGCGAGCGATGACAGGCGCGGCAGATTGGAGTTCACGCCAGCTTCACTTTGTTGGAATCGGCGGCGCTGGAATGAGCGGCTGGGCCGCCGTTGCGGCTGAGCTCGGCGCCACGGTGAGCGGCAGCGACGCTGTCGATTCTCCAACCCTGGCGGCGCTGCGCGAGCAGGGAATAAAGGTTTATGCCGGCCACAGCGCTAGCCATTTGCCGAGCATTGAAGCAACCGAAGTCGTTCGGTCTAGTGCAATTTCTGACATTAATCCTGAGCTTGTCGCGGCGCGAGAGCGTGGCCTGCCAGTGATGGAACGGGCTGAGCTGCTGGCTGAGCTAACCGCCCTGCGGCGCACGATTGCGGTCGCAGGGGCGCACGGCAAGACCACCACGTCGAGCATGCTCGCGCAGGTCTTGATCGAGTGCGGGCTGGACCCCGGCTACCTAATCGGCGGGGAGCTGAGGAGCAGTGGCCGCAACGCCGCTTGGGGAAGCGGCGAGTGGCTGGTCGTCGAGGCCGACGAGTCGGACCGCTCGATGCTCGCGCTCAATGTCGAGGTAGCAGTGGTTACCAACGTTGAGCTAGATCACCACGCCAGCTATCGATCGCTCGCCGAGCTGCGCGAAGTCTTTCGCAGCTTCGTCAGTAGGCCCGCCGCCGCTGTGATTCCAAATTCGCCAGAGCTGCTCGAGCTGCGCGGCGATCGCCCCGTTGTAGCGTTTGAGGTCGGCTCGCTCGAACTGCGTCCAAACGGCTCCCAGTTCGACTGGCGCGGCCAGCAGGTCACGCTCAACGTTGGTGGAGCTCACAACGCAAGCAACGCGGTCGCAGCGCTGGAAGCGGCCCTGCTGGCTGGCGTTGAGCAGCACGATGCTGCACTAGCAATCGGTTCTTTTAGCGGCGTCGGGCGACGATTTGAGCAGCTTGGGCGCAGCGAAGCCGGCGCTTTGATCATCGACGATTACGCACACCACCCGACCGAGATCGCGGCGACGATTGCGGCCGCACGAACACTCAGCTCAAAGCGCGTGGTCGCCGTCTTCCAGCCGCACCTCTACTCGCGTACCGAGAGACTGGCCTCGGAATTCGGGCGTGCACTTGCCGCCGCCGACGTCGTCTGCGTGCTCGACGTCTACGAGGCTCGCGAGAAGCAAGTAGATTTCCCTGGTGTCGACGGAAGACTGATCGCCGCCGCCGCGGCCGACGCTGGCGGCGGAAAAGAGGTGCTCTGGCTACCCGAGTTCGGCGACGCGCTGGCGCAACTGAAGTTGCGCCTGCGCGCCGACGACAGCTGCCTGATACTTGGCGCTGGGGACGTTCGCAGCCTTGGCGAAACTCTCGTCGCTGAGCCGAGCAGTCGCTAATGAAGGAGAGCAGAGCCTGCGGGCGAAGAGTCCCTTAATGCCCAGTTGGCCCAGCGCGCTAGTGCGCGCGCCTCGATTTATCTCAATGCCGCGAGTGCGGCGCCCGTCGCTGACGCTGATCGTCTCGCTGCTAGTGGCGGCTGCACTGCTGCTCGGCGGCTGGGTCTGGTTTCGTGATTCGTCGCTCGTCGCCGTCGAGAGAGTCACCGTCACCGGCGCCAGTGGCCTCGGAGCGCCGGCGGTGCTCTCGTCGTTGACCGGAGCCGCTCAACAGATGACAACCTTGAACGTTGATCGCGGCGCGCTAAACGCTGCTGTCGAGCGCTTCCCGTTGGTCAAAAGCATCAGCGTTACGACGAAGTTTCCCGATGGAATGTCGATTGTCGTGCGCGAGCGCCGACCAGTGGCTTCATTGGTTGGGCCCGCAGGGGCGCTCACGGTCGCGGCAGACGGAGTGATTCTTACCGGGATTCCAAGTGCCGGCCTACCGGTGATCGCCGTAACGAGCCCCGTCAGCGGGCCCCGCGTTGTCGACCCCGCGACCGCATCAGAGGTTGATCTAGTTGCGCTCGCTCCGCGAGCGCTTCGCGCGCAGATCGCGGAGGTGACGGCGGCCGACGACGGGTTCGGTGTCAGGCTGCGCAGCGGCACACTGCTGCGCTTTGGCGACGCTAGTCGCTTAGCTGCCAAGTGGGTCGCGGCCGAGCGAGTTCTTCGCGACCCACAGGCAGTCGGCGCTGCTTACATTGATCTTTCAATTCCCGAAAGGCCCGCATCGGGGGCGCTTACTAGCGGGAATTCAGCGGCAGCCCCGGCAGCCGTTGATCAGTGAGCAAAACCAACTCTAAAGTAGAAGGTAAGGGTCAAAAAGGGGCAAACCCTCGACTCAAGCTCGAGGGATTTGGCCTGCAAGCGGTCTTGCTTCCCTAGTCTGTCGTTGACAAGCGGCTCTTTCACTGCCACCGTGGCGTTCGTCCGTCGGCAGAAACTGACGCCGGGACAGGACATCGATAAATCGAGGGTCGGACGAAATTTATGACTGACTATCAAGCCGGAAGCTATCTCGCAGTGATCAAAGTCGTCGGTGTGGGCGGCGGGGGAACTAATGCCGTCAATCGGATGGTTGACGCTGGCCTGCGCGGGGTTGAGTTCATCGCGACAAACACCGACGCTCAAGCGCTTGACGTATGCGACGCCGACATCAAGCTCAACATCGGCCATGAGCTCACGCGCGGCCTTGGCGCCGGCGCGGACCCACAGGTTGGCTTTGGCGCGGCGGCCGAATCACGCGATGACATCAAAGAGGCGCTGAAGGGTGCCGACATGGTCTTCGTCACGGCGGGCGAAGGCGGCGGCACCGGCACCGGCGCTGCCCCCGTGATCGCTGAGATCGCCAAGGCCGAGATCGGCGCGCTGACGGTCGGCGTCGTTACTCGCCCGTTTGAATTCGAAGGAGCGCAGCGTATGCGCGCCGCCGACGAAGGGATCTCCCGCCTGCGTGAGGTTGTTGACACGCTGATCGTGATTCCGAACGAGCGCCTGCTGGCAACAGTCGAGAAGCGCACGACCGTGCTCGAAGCTTTCCGCGAAGCTGACAATGTGCTGAGGCAAGGCGTTCAGGGCATTACCGACCTAATCACCATCCCTGGCCTTATCAACCTTGACTTCGCCGACGTTCGGACCGTTATGTCGGACGCTGGCTCGGCGATGATGGGGATCGGCGCCTCGACTGGCGAAACGCGCGCAGTCGACGCCGCCAAGGCGGCGATCGAAAGCCCGCTGCTTGAAGACACGATTGAAGGCGCGACCGGCATTTTGCTGAACATCACCGGCGGCAGCGAACTCGGCCTCTTTGAGGTCAATGACGCGGCCGAGATCGTCCATTCGGCGGCCGATAAGAACGCAAATATCATCTTCGGGGCCGTACTCGATGAGTCGATGGGCGAAGAGGTCCGCGTGACCGTAATCGCGACCGGCTTCGACCAAGCTTCCGGCCGCAGCCGTCCGCGCAAAGCGCGCACGGAACAAAGTGATCGAGCGCCAAGCGATCGAGCGACTAAGCGCGAGCGCTCGCCGCGGCCGTTGCCCGCTGACCTAAAGATCAGCGACGACGATCTCGACATCCCGTCATTCCTTAAATAACTCTTTAAACGGGATTGCTGGCTGATCAAGATCTCGCGCTTGGCTGCTGGCCAGGCTGAGCTTGTGCTAGGCGCTGAGGACTACGAGGCAACGTGGAGATAGGCAGCGCAGCCCAGAGTTGTCCGCCGCGGCGGTAGCCTCGCCTCACATGCGCATCTTCTCTGGCATCCAGCCGACCGGCCGCAAGCACCTCGGTAACTTCATTGGGGCGATCCGCCAGTACGTTGACGGGCAAGAGCGGGCGGCCGCGCAAGGCGGCTTGGCGATCTTCTGCATCGTCGACCTGCACGCAATCACGGTTGCCTACGACCCATTAGAGCTGCGTGAGCGTACTTACGACATCGCTGCGTTGCTAATTGCTGCTGGCCTCGATCCCGCCAGCTGCATTCTCTTTCGCCAATCCGATGTGCCTGAGCAGACAGAGCTTTGCTGGCTACTCTCGTCGGTCAGCTCACACGGCGACTTAAACCGAATGCATCAGTTCAAAGAGAAGTCGCAGGTGCAGCGCGAGCTGGTTTCAGCCGGGCTCTTCTTCTACCCGGTGCTGCAGGCCGCCGACGTGCTCGCCTACCGCTGCGATGAGGTGCCGGTCGGGGAGGACCAGCGCCAACACATTGAGCTGATGCGCGACATCGCTGAGCGCTTCAATGCTCGCTTCGCTGGCGGCGAGGAGTTGCTCGTCGCGCCCCAGCATCAGATCCCTGAGGTCGGCGCGCGGATCATGGACCTCCAGAACCCCGATGCCAAGATGTCAACGACGGCTGCCTCCGAGGAAGGCACAATCTTCGTGCTCGACGAGCCTTCGACGATCAAACGCAAGCTGGGCAAAGCAGTTACAGATTCCGACGATCCACCGGTGATCGGCGTAGGGCCTGACAAGCGCGGTGTCAGCAACCTGCTTGAGATTCTTGCTGCTTGCAAAGCAATCACGCCGGAGGAGGCGGCCGCTGAGCTGGCCGGGGCGCGTGGGTACGGCGACCTCAAGAACGCAGTCAGCGACGCGGTCACTGAGATGCTGGCGCCGGTCGGTGAGCGCTACGAGGAGCTCCGCGGCGACGAAGCAGCGCTTGAGCAAATACTCCAAGACGGGGCGACCCGCGCCCGCCAGATTGCCGCAGTGACGCTCGCCGAGGTTCGCGGCGCGATGGGCGTCGGCCCAGTCGGCTGAGCGAAGTGCAGCGCCGGCTCGTAATTCTCGCTGGCTCGATCGTCCTGCTCGACACGCTCTTCTACGCGGCTTTAGCGCCGCTATTGCCTTCGCTCTCCGAACAGTTTTCGCTTGGTAAGAGCGGTGCAGGCCTGCTGGTTGGGGTCTACCCGATCGGAACCTTTATCGGCGCGCTGCCAGCCGGCTGGGCGACGGCTCGCTACGGGCCGCGACGTACGGCGCTCGTGGCACTCGTGCTGATGGCCGCCGCGGCGCTCGTCTTCGCCTTCGGCCAAACAATCGAATTGCTATTCCTCGGTCGGTCAATCCAGGGGCTGGCAGGAGCCGTCTCATGGACCGCGGCGCTAGCTTGGCTGGCGCAAGGAACGAGCATTGAGCGGCGCGGTGAAGCGCTCGGATTCGGTATTGGTGCGGGCGTCGTCGGCGCGCAGTTTGGCCCAGTGCTGGGCTCAGTCGCTCACCTCATCGGCCGCGGACCAGCCTTTGCGGCAACAGCGCTAGCGGCCGGGGTCATAGCGGCCGTCGCAATTCGCACACCGGAGCCACGCGTCGACGTCGCGACGACCGGTGGCTCACCGCTCAAGCTGCTGCGCAACAGTCGCTACCTAGTTGCGCTGCTGATTCTTGTCATTCCGTCGATGGCTTTCGGCGTCGTTGAGGTGCTGGTGCCACTACGACTTAGCGAGCTTGGCTCAAGCGCCGAGCTGATTGGGCTGATTTTCTTCCTCGCTGGAACGCTGGAGGCAGTGATGAGCCCGCTTGTCGGTCGCCTCAGCGACCGAGTCGGCGTGTTGAAAATCATCCGCCTAGGGATGTTCCTGGTGGGTGCACTGCTGATCTCGCTCTATTTCCCTACCAGCGTGATCCTGCTCGCCTTCGCGCTAATACTCTGCTCTGGAGCTATCGGAATCCTCTGGGTTCCGGCCGGGAAGCTAGTTTCCTTGGCCTCTGAGCGACTTGGCGTTGACCAAGGCTGGGGATTCGCATTCCAGAACAGCACCTGGGCTCTCGCAATTGGTGCTGGAGCGACTGTTGGGGGCGCGCTGGCCTCGATTGGTGGCGATCTCCTGGCTTATGGCGTGGCTGGCGCACTCTGCGCGCTGGTCGGCGCCGTGATGTTCGGGCGTCGACCGGCCGCCGCTGTAAGTTCTGAGCCGTGATCGCTGCCGAGATTGAGCTCGACCTTGAGCTTTTCACGGGCCCATTTGACCTGCTGTTGACGCTCGTCCTTCGCGAGGACGTCGACCTGCTCGACCTAGACCTCGCTGAAATAGTCGTTTCGTACATCGATGTGCTCGAAGCGCGCGGTGAGCTCGACCTTGAGACGGCGACCGAGTTCATCGTGCTCATCGCTGCGCTACTAGAGCTGAAGTCGCGCCTGATGCTTTCGGCCGGCGAAACCGATGAGCTCGGCGACCTTGAGCCTGGCGAAGCGGCGGAAGAGCTGCTGGCACGGATGCTCGATGCGCGCCGCTACCGCCACGCTGCCGATCATCTCGCGGCGCTGCTCGATCAGCAGCGCGGCCATCATTACCGCGAAGCACCACTTCCCGGCTTCATCAAGCAGATAACACTCGAGAACGCCGAGCAAGTTTACGCCGCGAGCCAGCTCGGCGAGGCGATCGGTGGGCTGCTGCGGACGCCGCCGCAGATCTCGCTCGCCCACCTGCGCATCTCGACCGTCACGGTTCCGGCGCGGCTCGCGCACCTGCGCAAGGTTTTGCTGCGCGGTTCCTGCTCCTTTGACGACGCCGTAGCCGGAGCGGACCGAATGACCGTTGCCGTGACGCTTTTTGCGCTGCTCGAGCTTTACAAGCAGGGCGAGGCGACTTGGCAGCAGGCGGCGCCGTTCGCGCCGATCACAATTGCAGCCGTCGAGCAGCCGCAGCGCCCGTATCTGATCGAAGGAGCGGCATGAATCAGCCAGCGCAGATGATTGAAGCCTTGCTCTTCGTAAGCCCCCAGCCGGTCAATGAAGCGGAGTTAGCAGAGGCGATTGGCTGCGAGATCGAAGCGATAAGCGCCGGGCTGGCTGAACTTGAGCTCGCTTGGGCAGCAGGCGAGCGGGGGATCGTGCTGAGGCATGTTGCCGGTGGATACACGCTCGCCAGCGCACCCGAGAACGACGAAGCCGCGCGGCGCCTGCTTTCCAAACCGCGCACACCGCCACTGACGCCAGCTCAAGCCGAGACGCTCGCGATCGTCGCCTACCTTCAGCCCGTTTCAAGGCCAGAGATCACGCGAATCCGTGGCGTCAGCGCTGATTCCGCTAGTGGCACTTTGCTAGAGCGCGGGTTGATCGAGGAGTCGGGCCGCTCGCAGTTCGGCGCGATCTGCTTTCGCACAACCGATCTCTTCCTCCGTCTTTTCGGCCTCAGTTCGATTGGCGAGCTGCCGCCTATTTCCGAATGGGATCCAAGCCCGGAGGACGAGTCCGACCTGCGCGAGCGGTTGATGGCTGCTGGGGGCGGGCGACTTGGGGAGCAGCCGATCGCCGATGGCGACCGGGCGATGCAGGAAGCGCTGCCGCAAGGCGAAGCGCAAGCAGCTAGCGGAAGCGACGCGCAAGGCAGTGACGCATCAGAAGGCGATCAGTCGGCCAACGCGTTCGCAGCCAACTGACCGCAGGCAGCGGCAATGTCTTGGCCACGCGTCAAGCGCACCGTCGCACCAATTCCGTTTGCTTCGAGCGTGCTTTGGAAGGCGTCGATCGCCGCCCTCGATGAACCCTCATAGGGCGAGCCGGTCGGGTTGTACGGGATCAAGTTGATTTTGTAGCGCCGCGGGTCGAGCAGCGCAGCCAGCTCGACCGCCTGCTCGTAGCGGTCGTTGACCCCGGCCAGCATCACGTACTCAATGAACGTCATCCGGCGGCGGGCCTCGTAGTGGCGGTCGCAGGCGGCCAAGATCTCGGCGATTGGGTAGCGCTCGTTGACGGCCATGATCTCGCTGCGCAGCGCGTCGTTGGGCGCGTGCAGTGAGAGCGCAAGGCGGATCGGACGAGATTGCTGCGCAAGCGCGTCGATCCCCGGCGCCCAGCCAACCGTTGAGATTGCTGTGCGGCGGCTGGTGATTCCGAGGTCCGGCAGCAGGTCGCAAGCCGCGAGCACGTTGTCGAGGTTCATCATCGGCTCACCCATCCCCATGAAGACGCAGTGGTTGACGTCGCCAAGCCGCCGGAAGTAGAGCGCCTGATCGATTATCTCTGCGCTCGTCAGGTTGCGACCAAACTTCATCGCGCCTGTCGCACAGAAGCTGCAGCTTAAGGGGCAGCCGGACTGCGATGAGAGGCATAGCGATCGGCGCCCGTCGCGGTAGCTCATTAGCACCGCTTCGACCGGCCGCCCATCGATGGTGGTGAAGAGCACCTTGATCGTGCCGTCACTTGAAACCGCCTCGTTCTCGACCTTCAGCGTTGAGAAGGGGATCGACTCGCTGAGTTTCGCGCGAAGCGGCGCTGGAAGGTCGCTCATCTCCTCCCAGCCGGCGGCGCCGCGCGCCTGCCAAGCCCAAGCTTGGTCGAAGCGGTAGCTGGGCTCGCCAGCTTGATCGAGCGTCGCGCGTAGAAGTTCGAGATCCATTGCCCCCTATCGTGGCAGCCAAGACGATGAGACTCGGCAAGTATTTAGCCCACTCAGGAATCGCCTCTCGCCGCGGTAGTGAAGCGCTGGTCGCCAGCGGGCGGATCAGCGTCGACGGGGAGATCGTTTTCGACCCCGCTTTAGACGTCGATTCGCGCAATAAGATCCTTTTCGATGGAGAGCGCGTTGGCAGCGGGCCCCAGGTAAGGGTTGTCTACGCGCTCAATAAGCCGCCCGGCGTAGTTTCGACCGCGGCCGACACGCACGGTCGACCAACCGTCGTTGAGATGGTTCGCAGCGGCGCTGCAAGTTCGCGCCGGCTGTATCCGGTTGGCCGGCTCGACGTCGATTCAACTGGGTTGATCTTGCTGACCGACGATGGCAATCTCGCTCACCGCATGACCCACCCGAGCTTTGAGGTGCCCAAGCGCTATATCGCACGCGTAGCCGGTGGCGCGCTCAGCGAGCGGGCGCTCCAGGCGCTGCGCGATGGAATTTTCCTTGAGGACGGAAAGACGGCTCCCGCGAAAGTCAGACAGATCGCCGCTGGCCACATCGAGCTGACAATCCATGAGGGACGAAAGCGGCAGGTTCGCCGGATGTGCGAAGCGGTTGGCCACCCCGTAAGTGAGCTAAAACGGATCGCGTTTGGAACGCTCGAACTTGGTCCACTGCCCGAAGGAAGCTCACGGCGGCTCAACTTGGCCGAGATTGAATCATTGCTCGAGCCCACAGATCAGAGCTGAGTGGCATGATTGGGCGGCAATGAGCACTTACGGTCTACGTGGAGCAATAACAGTCGAGAGCAATGAGCGCGAAGCGATCCTACGCGCCACCAGCGAGCTGCTTGAAGCACTAATCGAACGCAACGGCCTCGCGCAGGGCGACATTGTTAGCTGCATTCTTTCAATGACCGCCGACCTCAACGCCGAGTTTCCGGCTGTCGCGGCGCGCGAGATGGGGCTTGATCAAGTTCCCCTGCTCTGCGTTCGTGAGATTGATGTTCCCGGTTCGATGGAACGCGTTATCCGAGCCCTGGTTCACTACCGTGCGGCAGCAGGGCATCAAGCGCAGCACGTCTACCTGCGCGAGGCTCAGAGCTTGCGCAGCGACATCTCCGGGCCGCAGTAGCGCAAGCGAGCGTCCATCACGCGCTCCAGCCAGACGCGGCCGCTAAAGTTGCAGCGATGCTAGTCGTGATGAGCCTCGGGGCCACAGAAGATCAAGTTCAAGCCGTAATCGACCGAATTGAGTCGGTCGGGGGCACTGCGCATCCAAGTCGCGGCGCTGAGTTGACGCTAATCGGCGCGATCGGTGATGCCGACACAGAGCTGCGCGTGAGCGAGCTCGAGCTCGGCGCGCTTGCTGGCGTCAGCAAGATCGTTCCGATTTTGAAGCCATACAAGCTTGCAGCGCTCGAATCTCGCCACGGCAACCACTCGGTCTTTGACATTAGTGGCGCCAAGATCGGCGGCGACAACTTCGCCTTAATCGCAGGCCCTTGCACGGTTGAGTCGCGTGATCAGCTGCTTGACACCGCCGCGCTCGTGAAGTCCTGCGGCGCTTCGATGCTGCGCGGCGGGGCCTATAAACCGCGCACCTCGCCTTACTCATTCCAAGGGCTCGGCGCTGAGGGCCTGAAACTGCTGGCGGAGGCTCGCGACGCCAGTGGGCTCCCAATCGTCACTGAGCTGATGGACGCCCGCGACATTGAGCCGGTGCTAGAAGTCGCCGACCTGATCCAGGTTGGCGCGCGCAACATGCAGAATTACGGCCTATTGACGGAGCTCGGCCGTGCTGGCTGCCCGGTGCTGCTGAAGCGTGGCCTTTCGGCGACGCTGGAAGAGTTCGTGATGGCCGCCGAGTACATCCTCAAAGAAGGTAACGAGCAGGTAATCCTCTGCGAGCGCGGGATTCGCACCTTTGAAACCGCTTACCGCTTCACGCTTGACCTAATGGCCGTACCGGTGCTCAAAGAGATGACCCACCTTCCAGTCGTGATCGACCCAAGCCACGCGGCAGGTCGCCGCGTGCTGGTGCAGCCGCTTTCGCTGGCTGCTGCCGCAGTCGGTGCCGACGGCATCATTGTTGAGGTACACCCGGAGCCCGAAGAGGCGATCTGTGATGGCCCGCAGGCATTGCGCAGCGAGGAGTTTGAGCAGTACGCCGAGGCGGTCGACCAGGCGGCCCAGCTTGCCGGCAAAGCGTCCTTCCTTCACACGCAGGCGCGCTCGGCTTGAAGCTCACGGTCGTCGGTGTCGGCCTGATCGGCGGGTCATTTGCACTCGCCGCTCGGCGCCGCGTCGGGGCCCACGTTCGAGGAGTGGGGCCCGAAGCCGACCAAGCACTCGAATTGGAGCTAATTGACGAAGCCTGCGCAGGGCTCGAAACGTCGTTGATCGGGGCCGAGGTTGTTGTGGTCGCTGTACCCGCCGATCGCTTAGTCGAAGTGACCGAACAAGTCCTTGCCGCCGCACCGCTCGACTGTGCGATAACTGACGTCGGTTCGATCAAGCGGCCAGTCGTTACGGCGGCGGCGCGTGACGAGCGCTTCGTCGGGGGGCACCCACTCGCTGGCAGCGCCAACTCGGGCGTCATCAACGCCCGCGAGGATCTTTTCGACGAGGCGACTTGGTACCTGACCCCAACCGAGATCACCAGCGGCGTGATGCTCGAGCGCGTGCACAATCTGCTCAGTGCGATCGGTGCGAAACCGACGATCGTCGGCGTTGACGATCACGACCGCATGATGGCCGCGGTTTCGCAGCTGCCACATCTGTTAGCAAACGTGCTTGTGCTTCAAGCTGACGCCGCACTAGAGGAGCGCAAGATCCCGGTAACTGGGCCTAGTTTCCGCGACGTAACGCGCGTCGCTGGTTCAAACCCAGAGATGTGGACCGCGATCTACCTTGCCAACGCTGCTGCCTTGGTGGGGGAGCTCGACGGCGCAATTGAACGGCTCACGGCGGCGCGTGCCGCGATCAGCCGCGGCGATGGCGCTTGGCTAATTCAGTGGCAGGCTCTCGCAGCTGAAAGGCGAGAGGCGCTGACGGAGGCTGGCCTGTCCGGCGCCGTGCTGACCGAACTTCGCATACCAGTGCCAAACCGCCCCGGCGTGCTAGCGCAGATTGCGCTTGGTCTCTATGAAGCCGACATCAACATCGTCGACATGGCGCTGAGCCCATCGCTCGACGGGCGCCAAGGTGTAGTGGCGCTGTGGGTCTCCGAAGCGTCGGCCAGCGAGGCCAGCGAATGCCTTGACAAGCTCGGGCTATCAATCCTGTGAAGGTGCTGATCGAGCCAGCGGGGCGGATCAAGGGGAAACTGACCGCCCCGGCCGACAAGTCGATCTCTCATCGCGCCGCCATTCTTGCCGTAATGGCCGACGAGCCGGTGCTGATCACGAACTATCTAGAGGCTGCCGACACGCTCTCAACGCTCAACGCGATAGAGCAGCTCGGCGCGCTCGTGGAGCGCCGCAGCGAAGGAGTAATGATTCGCGGGGTTGGCTTGCGCAACGCGCAGGTTCCGGCGCAGCCAATCGACGTCGGTAATGCTGGGACGCTAATCCGGATATTGCCCGGCTGGCTCGCCGGGCAGGTTGGATCGAGCTTTCAGCTCGACGGTGACGAGTCGATCCGTCGTCGGCCGATCGACCGAATCGCCGAGCCGCTGCGCCTCATGGGTGCGTCAATCGTCGCGAGCGATGAGCGCCACGCACCATTCACTGTTGAGGGCGCTCGTCTTCAGGGAATCGATTACGCACTGCCGGTCGCCAGCGCCCAAGTTAAATCCTGCATTGCGCTCGCCGCGCTGACCGCTGAAGGGCCAACGAGGATCACCGAACTCGGAGCTAGTCGTGACCACACGGAGCGGCTGATGGTCAACGCCGGCGTGAAAATTTCGCGCGAAGGCGACGACCTAACGATCTTCCCGGCCGATGAGCTGACGCTGCCCGAGAGGATTGAGATCCCCAGCGACCCTTCATCGGCAGCATTTCTAATCACCGCTGCGGTACTAGTTGCGGGATCGCGGCTGCTGATCGAGGACTGCTCCGTCAACTGGACGCGCAGCGGCTTCATCGAGATCGCCAAGCGGATGGGCGCGGTGATCATCACCGACCTTGAAGAGCGGCCTAGTGATGGGGGGATTGCGCAGCAAGAGCCAGTCAGCGACATCGACGTAACGGCCGGCCCGCTAAAGCCCACGACCGTGACAGCAGATGAGGTGCCGCTGGCGATCGACGAGCTGCCGCTGGTTGCATTGATGGCCTGCTTCGCTGAAGGCCAGACGCGCATTGAGGGCGCCGGTGAACTGCGCCTCAAGGAGTCCGACCGGATAGCTGCCGTCGTCATGGCGTTAGGCGGCCTCGGCGCAGAGGTCGAAGCGACCGACGACGGTCTGATCGTCAACGGGCATGGTTCGCTGCGCGGCGGCCATCTTGATGCTGCAGGTGATCACCGCATCGCGATGCTTGGCGTCGTTGCTGGGCTTGCGTCGCAGGAGGGCGTTGAAGTAGTTGGCGTCGAGGCCGCAGCGGTTTCGTATCCGAACTTCCTTGACGACGTCGCCGCGCTGCGCTGAAGCGCGCCAGCCCGCTACGTTCACTGGCGATGATTGTGGCGATAGACGGGCCCGCAGGGGCCGGCAAATCGACCGTGGCGCGAGCGGTCGCGGCGGCGCTCGGTTTTACCTACCTTGATACGGGAGCGATGTACCGTTGCGTAGCGTTGGCGCGGATACGCGATCCCGCGGCTGACCCGGAGACGCTCAGTATCGCGCTCGCTGCGACGGTCAGCCTAAGCGGCGAGGATGTAAGCGAGGCGATTCGCTCGGCTCCGGTTACCGAGCTGGCGTCGGAGGTCGCCGCCGAGCCAGAGGTGCGGGCAGCGATGGCGCGCCGTCAGCAGGCAATGCTGGCCAACGGCGACTGGGTTGCCGAAGGGCGCGATATTGGCACCGTGATTGCTCCCCACGCGGAGCTAAAGGTATTCCTCACCGCTGACCCAAACGAGCGCGCGCGGCGACGCGCTGAGCAGACCGGCCGCCAAGTAAAGGACGTGCTCGCCGAGCAAGAGCAGCGCGATCGGCGCGACGGCGAGCGCGAGCTCTCGCCACTCGTCGCTGCCGATGACGCAATCGAGCTCGACACGACCGCGCTGAACGCGGGCGAAGTGATCGCTGCGATTGTCGAGTTGGCCGCGCAGCGCTCTGGCGGCGGTGCCCAGTGAACCGGCCGCGCGTAGCGATCGTCGGTTATCCGAACGTCGGCAAAAGCTCGCTCGTTAATCGCCTCAGCGGCTCGCGCGAAGCCGTCGTCGAGGAACGCGCCGGCGTTACGCGCGACCGTAAAGAGCTCGACTGCGATTGGAATGGGCGTCAATTCACGCTTGTCGACACAGGCGGAATGGACCTGCTCGACCCAGACCCGATTGCCGGTTCGATCCGTGATCAGGCAACCGCCGCGCTATCCGAAGCGCAACTTGCGGTGCTCGTCGTCGACGTCAAAGGCGGTCTGCGCCCAGGCGACGAGGAGATGGCCGACCTGCTGCGCCGCAGCGGGCTGCCGGTGCTCGTGGCCGCCAACAAATCAGACGTTCTTGCCGACATTCCGCTAGCCGGGGAGTTCAACCGGCTAGGCCTGGGCGAGCCAATTTCGGTCTCCGCAGCGCAGGGGCTGGGAAGCGGCGATCTGCTAGACCGCATCGTTTCGATGCTTCCTGAGGCCGATGGCATCGAAAGCGAGGATCTCGATCCTCCGATCCGCCTCGCGATCATCGGCCGCCCAAACGTTGGTAAATCGACCTTGATGAACAAGATCGTGGGTTCCGAACGCACAATTGTCAGCGAAGTTGCTGGCACGACTCGCGACGCAATCGACATGCCGATCGAGGTTGCCGGGCGAAAGTTGATCCTGATCGACACTGCAGGAATGCGGCGTCAGTCGAAGCTCTCCGACAGCCTTGAGTACTACACCGTGCTGCGCTCGCAGCGCGCGGTCGAACGAGCCGACGTAGCGCTGGTTGTTTGCGACGCCGCCGATGGCGTCACCTCGCAGGATATGCGGATCGCTGAGCTTGCGATGCAGGAGGGCTGCGCGACATTGATTGCGCTGAACAAGTGGGACCTAACCCCGCTCGATGAAGACGAGCTAGACCACGAGCGAGCAAAGGTCACAAAGAAGCTGCGTTTGCGGCCGAAGCTGATGACGATCAGCGCAAAAGATGGTCGCCACGTTGGCCGCGTGCTCGATCAGGCCGTCGCTCTCGGGGAGCGCCGCGCAGAGAGGATCCCAACGCCGCAGCTGAACCGTTTTCTCGCTGAGGTCGCCGAGGAGCGCCAGCCGCCGGCTCGCCAAGGTAAGCGCCTGAAGTTGCTCTATCTGGCCCAAATTGAAGACTCACCGCCGCGCTTCTCGCTGCAGGTCAACAGGCGCAACCGCGTAACGCGCGACTACATCTTCTTCATCGAAAACAAGATGCGCGCCCGCTACGGGCTCGATGGAGTCCCCTTGATCATCGACATTCACGAGCGCAAGCAACGACGCTCCGAGCGTTGAGGCACCGGGGCGCTGCAGGGCGACGGGCCGCTCGATTCCTCGCTGTCGCTAGGCTGCGATCTCTATGAGCGACGAAAACAGTTTTCTCTTCACCTCCGAATCGGTAACCGAGGGGCACCCCGACAAGGTCGCCGACCAGATCTCCGACGCGATCCTTGACGCAATTCTCGCGCAGGATTCATTCGCCAGAGTCGCTTGTGAGACGCTGGTCAACAACAATCTTGTCGTCGTCGCGGGGGAGACCTCGTTCGACGTTAAGAAGATTGATGTCGAGAAGATCGTCCGCGACAAGATCCGTGAGATCGGCTACGTCGGTTTCGACAAGGATTTTGATGCCGATAGCGACAGCCTCGAGATTCAAAACCGGCTGGCCGAGCAGTCGGCCGACATCGCCCAAGGCGTTGTCGAAGCGAAAGAGGCTCGTGAGGGTGATGAGGATCCGCTCGACAAAGCCGGTGCTGGCGACCAGGGAATGATGTTTGGTTACGCCACGAACGAAACTGAGTCGATGATGCCGCTGCCCGTGCACCTTGCGCACCGGCTCGCCGAAAAGCTAACTGAGGTTCGTAAGAACGGCACACTCGATTATCTGCGGCCAGACGGAAAAACGCAGGTCAGCGTCCGATATGTTGAGGATCGCCCGGTTGCGATTGAGCAGGTTCTAATCTCGACCCAGCACGAGGAGGGCGCCGACACGCCTCCGGGCCGCATCGCCGATGACCTTTGGGAGAACGTCGTTGTTGCGGTTCTGCCGGAAGCGATGTATGACGCCAAGCAGCTCCGCGAGGCTCTGCTCGTCAATCCCACCGGTAACTTCGTGATTGGTGGCCCGGTTGGCGACTGTGGCCTCACAGGGCGCAAAATTATTGTCGATACTTATGGCGGCAAAGCACGCCACGGCGGCGGCGCTTTCTCCGGCAAAGATCCCTCGAAGGTCGACCGCTCGGCCGCTTACGCCGCCCGCTACGTCGCCAAGAACATCGTTGCCGCGGGCCTCGCTGACCGCGCCGAGGTGCAGGTCGCTTATGCGATCGGCGTCGCCAAGCCGGTCTCGATAATGGTCGATACCTTCGGCACTGAAACGGTTCCCCGTATTCGGATCGAAGAGCTGATCAGGGAGCACTTTGACCTGCGCCCAGCCGCATTTCGCGAATATCTCAGCCTCCACAGCCCGATTTACTCAGCGACAGCCGCCTATGGGCACTTTGGCCGTAACGAGAAGCAGTTCACGTGGGAGCGGACCGACCGCGCCGACGCGCTGCGCGCCGCCGCCGTCGAGTAATTAGAGCCCGTCGCTGGCGCTGCCTGAGCGCTGTAGCTGCTCAGCGTGAAGGCGCTGGGCTTGGTCAATTGCTGCCGCCACGGCGGGAGGATCATCAACCCCTTCAAAGCGGAGATTCCCGCCGTCAGCGCCGGCAGTGTCGAAATCGACCGTGCCAACCTTGAATAGGCGGTCGAATACCGACTGGCTGGTCGACACGTTTTGCACGCGATCAATCCGCGTCTGCGCAACCCGCTTGGAGAGGCCGCCGCGCTGGATTGCCAAGCGGTCGCTGGTGATTGTGTAAACCGTGAAGATCCGCTTGAGTAGGCCGACGCCGATCGTCACAGCGGCGATCACGGCAAAGACGAGAACCGCGCTGAGCGGCGAGACGATCAGCCAGCAAAGGGCGCCGACGAGGAGCCCGATGCCGATCCCGCTCAGGTAGAAGGCCTTGATTGAGCGCCAACTCGGGTGACCGCTGTAGATGACCTCTTCGCCAGGGTGCAAGTCCATTGTAAGAAAGTTAGCGGCTGCGAGGCAGCTCGGCCAGAGCGACCCATCCCAAGCTCGCTCTATCGTCGCGGCCGTGGCAAAAGTTGCTCAAGTTGAGCCGATAACGACGGCGCGCGTGCTGCGCGGGCCGTTCGACTACATCTGCCCGGAGGGCGCAGCCGTCGGTTCAGTGGTGACCGTTCCCTTCGCTGGGCGCGAGCTGTTAGCGGTCGTAACGGCGCTGAAGAATTCGTCTGAACACAAGCTGAGCGAGCCAAAAGAACTGCTGGCGATCTCGCTGCCGGCCGACCTTGTTGCGCTCGGCCCGTGGATAGCGGATCAGTACTGCTCAACGCCGGCCCGCGCCTATTCTTTAATGCTGCCGCCGCGTGGCGTGAAGCAGCGCGTGGCGCTCTATGCAAGCGTGCTGCGCGAGCCCGAGGAGGGCGAGCGGCTGACGGCCAACCAGCGCGAGCTGCTCGGCTCGCTGCCGCGCCTAGCTGGGCCTGACGTGGCGGCGCTTAGGAGGCTCGAGAAGCGCGGCCTCGTGCGGCTGGAGGCGCAATCGCAACGTCGCGCCCCGATGCACGCAGCGGTTGGCAAGGCTTCGGGCGCTAATGGGCCACCGCTCACTTCAGACCAGGCCGAAGCACTCGAGCAGCTACAGGCTGCCGCGCCGGGCGAGCAGCTGCTGCTGCACGGCGTCACCGGATCGGGCAAGACCGAGGTCTACCTGCGCGCCGCCGCGGAGGTTTTGGCAGCCGGTAAAACGGTCCTCGTATTAGTGCCGGAGATCGCGCTGACGCCGCAGATCATCTCGCGCTTCGGCGAGCGCTTCGGCGAGACGGTTGCCGTAATTCATTCCAAGTTGACTGCCGGTGAGCGCTTCGACGAATGGATGCGCATTCGTAGCGGCGAGGCACAGATCTGCATCGGAGCTCGCTCCGCCGTCTTTGCGCCGCTCAGCCAAATCGGGCTGATCATCGTCGACGAAGAACACGACAGCAGCTACAAGAATGAATCTGACCCGCGCTACGACGCTCGGCACGTGGCTGCTCGCCGGGCAGAGGACCATGGCGCTGTTCTGGTAGCAGGTAGCGCCACGCCGCGGGCCGAGAGTTGGCAGCGACTGCGGCGCTTAGAGTTGCCAAAACGGGTTGATCAAATGCCGCTGCCAAAGGTTGAGATTATCGATCTGCGCGGCGCGCCAGGCGCGCTCCACGCCGACACCTTTCAGGCGCTCGTAGACTCGCGCAAATCGATCGTACTGCTCAACCGACGCGGCTGGTCAAACTACCTCAGCTGCTCGAGCTGCGGTTACGCTTGGGAGTGCCCCGCGTGTGATGTGACATTGGTTCTTCATCGCGCCAGTGGCTCAATTTCGTGCCACCACTGCGGCCACCGTGAGCGAGTTCCAGAACGCTGCGTCGACTGCGGATCGGTTTCAATTGCGCGCCATGGCACGGGGACCGAACGGCTTGAAACCGAGCTACCCGGCACGGTATTCCGGCTTGACGGCGACGCTGCTGACGCTGGCGCCGTGCTGCGCGCGTTCGAGCACGCCGATGAGGGAATTCTGTTGGGCACTCAGGTTGTGGCGAAGGGCCACGATTTTCCCGATGTCGAACTTGGTGTCGTCGTCGACGCTGACCAGACCTTGCGTTTCCCGGACTTCCGCGCCGAGGAGCGAACTTTCTCGCTCGTGACTCAGCTCGCCGGGCGCAGTGGCCGTGGCAGAGAGCGGGGGAGGGTGATCGTCCAAAGCCTCAACCCTGACGCGCCAGCGCTCGTCTTGGCCGCCGCCCACGACGCACCGGCCTTTCTCGAAGAAGAGCTCGCGCGCCGCGAGGCGCTGCGGTATCCGCCGTTCTCGACGCTGATCCGGATAGTCTGCGCCTCACCACAGGCAGGGGCGGCTCATGACGTCGCTAGCGAGCTGCGCGAGGCGCTCCCTGGCTCGCTCGGCCCAGCCCCGCTTTTCCGCCTCCGCGGCCGCGAGCGCTCTCAGGTCGTGATCAAGGCCGAGGACCGCAAAGCCGCTGTTGAAGCTGTCAACGTCGCGGTCGGCAAGGTTGCTAAAGGGGCGGGGCGAAAGTCGGTCTCGATCTCTGTTGACGTCGAGCCGCAGTAGCGCCCTGCTCTCCGTCTAGAATCTGCTCCCTGCCAATGACTGAGGAGCGCCAAACAGAAGCCGAAGAGCTACGTCGCGAGCCGCCCGAGCTTGACCCCGAGATGCTCGCTCGCCGCGATGCCGCGCTGCGCCACGTGCGCAAGTTCGGCGACCCGGTACTGAAGTCGCGCGCGGCGAAAGTCGATGGCTTCGACGAGGGTCTGCGCAACGAGATTGACCGCATGGGACTGCTGATGCAGGACGCAGTTGGAGTCGGACTCGCGGCAAATCAGGTTGGATTATTGCGGCGCTTCTTCGTCTATCGCATTAGCGAAGACGGGCCGCTCCAGGCTCTCGTCAACCCCGTCATCAAGTGGAGCTCGGCCGAGAAAGAGACCTTTGAGGAGGGCTGCCTCAGCCTGCCGCAGGTTGTCGTTGAGGTAGAGCGCCCAGCGCAGATCCGCGTTACTGCTCAGGATCGCTTCGGCGAGCCGGTCGAACTCGAAGTCGACGGCCTGGAGGCTCGTGTAATCCAGCACGAGCTCGATCACCTCGACGGTGTGCTGATTATCGACCGCACCACGAGGGCGCAGCGGCGCGAAGCAATGCGAAACCTGCGCGAGCACGCCGCAGGGCTTTAGGGGCCTTGCCAATGCGAAGCGTCTATCTCGGAACGGCGCAGTTCGCCGCCGGGGTGCTGCGACATCTGGTCGCCGCGGGAACTGTGCCGGAGCTCGTCGTCACCCGTCCCGACCGCCCCGCTGGGCGGGGCCGCAAGCTGACCCCACCGCCGGTTGCCGACGCGGCGCGCGAGCTCGGCATCGCAATCGCCCAGCCGGACGACGTCAACGATCAGTTGAGCCGCCAGACAATCGCCGAGGTGCAGCCGCAGGCGCTGCTGGTTTGTGCCTATGGAGCACTGATAACCGAGCCGCTGCTATCAACCTACGAGACCTTCAACGTGCACCCGTCGCTGCTGCCACGGTGGCGAGGCGCCGCGCCAATCGAGCGGGCGATCATCGAGGGCGATAGCGAAACTGGCGTTTCAATAATGCGGCTGGTCGAAGGTCTCGATTGTGGCCCGGTCTGCGCTCGGGTGCACGAGGCAATCACCCCTGAGGACAGCTTTGGCACGCTCAGTGCAAGGCTCGAACTGCGTAGCGCCGAGCTCTTAACGGAAATCCTCGCCAGCCCGCAACCGTTCGTCGAACAGGACGAATCTGGAGCCACATACGCCGAAAAGATTGCCGCCGCCGACCGCATTCTTGACGCCAGCCGCAGCGCCGCAGAGCAGGAGCGGGTTGTCCGTGCGCTCGCACCTCACATTGGAGCCAGGGTCGAACTCGAAGACGGAACGATGCTCGCGGTGCGCCGCGCCCACGTTGATCACGAGCGTCTGATCTACGACGAGGTAGTGCCGCCGGGCTCGCGCGCGATGAGCTGGGAAGAGTTCCAGCGCCGCCGCGGCGAATGAGCGCGTTCGCAATTCCGGGGGAAGGCGTTCTATTGTCAGCCAAATGGCAGAAGTTTCAGTCGGACTGGAGTGCCCTTCGTGCAACGAGCCTTGGCTGCGTCCGACGACCGTGCCCGGCCGCTACCGCTGCGTCTACTGCCTCCACCGTTACGAGCTTCGCTCCGTTTGCCCGGGCTGCGGTGAGCACCAAACAATTGTTCGTATGTCGAGCACCGCAACCACCCAGTGCTCGCACTGCGGTACATCAATGCTGGTGGAGGTTTGACCGTGAAGGTTGAGATTGCGCCCTCAATTCTGGCTGCTGATTTTGGGATTCTGCGTGAGCAGGTGAAGCTCGTTGAGGGCGTCGGTGCCGAAGTCATCCACGTCGACGTCATGGATGGGCAGTTTGTCCCGCCACTATCGATGGGGCCGCAGGTCTGCGAGGCGCTGCGAGACATGGGACTCCACTTGGAAGTGCACCTGATGGTTGACCGACCGGAGAGCGTGCAGGTCGAATCTTTCGCCAAAGCTGGTGCTGGCACGATCATCATTCACGCAGAGGCCACCCCGGCAGTCGACTACGCCCTTGAGCTGATCCGCTCACACGGCTGTAAGGCAGGTTTGGCCGTCAACCCTGCCACGCCGCTCGCGATCTACGAAGAGGTCGAACCAGACTTGGCGCTGTGCATGAGCGTTAATCCAGGATGGGGCGGACAAGCCTTCATTCCCAGTTCGGTTGAGAAGATTACGCGCCTGCGCGCGATCGTCGGCGACGAAGTGGTGCTCGAAGTGGACGGTGGCATCGATGCGAAGACGGCGGGCCTATGCGTCGCGGCCGGCGCTACACGCTTGGTCGCTGGCTCAGCGATTTTCGGTCAGGATGATCCCGTCGGAGCTTTCAATGACATCCTCGACGCCGCGACGAGTCGCAACTAGCCCTCCATCGGCGCCCGGCGCTCGCCGGTAGAGGACGTAGAGCAGAATGCAGAGGGTTGCTGTAGCGGCCGGGTAGCCAAGTTCGGCGCGCAGCAGCGCCGACGATACGAGCGGGACGAACATCCAAACGACGAAAGCCAGCGCCACAAGCATCCAGATGACGCTCGCCGCCGTTGCCTTACCGCGCGCGAGAGCGGCTTGGCTCAGCGTGCCAGCAACGAGGTGAAAGCCCATTCCTGCCGCAACGGCAGCCAAACCCCAGCGGCCAAAGATCGTCTCGTCGCCGAAGAAAAGCGCCATCACGCTCGGCCCGATCAAGAGCATCACGAGCGCCGAGAACCCCGCGAAGATTGCGATTGCACGAACCGTGATTGTGATCGCACGGGAGAAATCTTCACCACCCTTCGTTGCTTCGAGTCCCGTGAGGTGCGGCAGCAGCGTCGTTTGAATCGACTGGAAGAGCTGCAGCGGGGCGCGTGTAATTAGCAGCACACTAAAAACAGCCCCAGCTGTCGCTGCGCCAGCAACCGAATCGGCGACGAGCACGCCAGCATTGAGCAATGTTTGCTCACCGAGTTGGATTACCGCTACTGCGGCAGCGAAGCCGACTCCGCTGCCAGCGAGGGGCTCGATTTCTGCGCTTGGGGCATCTTGATCTAGCCGGGCGTGGCGCGCGATTGCCCACGGCACAACAAGCAATGAGGCCAGCGGGGCGGCGAAGATTCCGAGCGCTATCGCGGTTTGACCGCTCGTGACGCCGACCAGAACCGCAAGCGGAAAGCAGACGCGCGCGCTCGATTCAAACAGCATCAGGCCGCCGTAGAGAACAAACCACTGGTGTCCGGCGAAATATCCACGCGCGAAATAGCTCGCGGCATAAGCGAGCGTAGCTCCGACGAAGACGAGGTAGAGCGCCTCCGATCCACCCAAAAGGGTTTTGATCTGCTGCTGTAGCGCAATCGACACCACAAGAAAGGCGAGCGCGAAGCCAAACTGAATCAGCATCGGGCCGCGCAGTGGATGGTTGCCCGTCGCGCCGCGGGCGCGACGGTCAGAGATTGAGCGCGACAGGAGCTGCTCTATCGGCCGATAGATGACCGATATGACAATAAATAATGCCGCCCAAAGAACCGTCAGTTCACCGTAATCACTGGCCGAAAGCAGATGAGACGATAGTGAGAAGTAGACGAACGTAAGCAACCCCGTGGCGCCTACGCCGACCGCTAGTACGCGCGCGCCACCAACATAGTCCTGCTGGCTTTGTGGCGCACTTTCGGCCTCTCGGCTGCGACCTCTCACGGAAGTCGCACTACCGCCATGACCCAAGGAAACGGGTGGCGCAGCTCGACTATTTCGCCGTGGCACGAGAGCAGTTCCTGAAATGATCGGCTGGACCAGTGATTGATGTGCCCGGGGGTGTTGCCAAAGTCGCTCCAGTAAGCACCCCGCGCAAGGTTCGTGACTTGCCAGAGCGGCTCGCGCGGAACGGAAACGAGCAGCCAGCGCCTTGCGCAGCGTGCCATTTCGCTGAGCACCATTTGCGGGTCTGCGACGTGTTCTAGTACCTCGATTGCGGTAGCCGTGTCGAACTCGTCGGCCGCAAAATCGAGCTGTTCACCCTTCATCACTCGGTATTCGAGGTTTGGCGCGCGGTTGAGTGCCCAGTGCTCGTGGAGCAGCGGGTCGTCAAGGTCGGTGCCGATAATTCTGCCGCCGCTACCGAGCCGACCGGCCCATTCCTGAGTCAGAACGCCTTCGCCGCAGCCGATGTCAAGAATTGATGTCGGTGCGGCAGTCGCGTAGCAGGCGTCGAGGTTGCGGTGGAAAGCCGCCATTAAGCGACGAACGATGGGGTTCGTGGAGCCGTACTTGTCGTAGGTGTTTCCGGTGACGGTACCTTCGCTGTCAACCGTGACTCGCGGCTTCACCTTTCGATCGCCTCGCGCGCTCCTCCGCCGCGATCTTCTGCCGAAGGAGGAGCCGCGTGCGCGCCGCTCGTCGCAGGCTGGCCTGTCGGACTTGCCCCCGGTTCGTAGTGTGAGGGTGGTACGCCGAGTTCAAGCTCAAGCCGGCGGACGCGCTCAAAAATCCTCTGGCTCATGATCCGCTGGGCGTGCATCAGGTCACCGATTACGGCCAGTGCGCCCATAACTACCGCGGCGTTAAAAAGCACGGCGCCGAAAATCAGCGACTGAACGTGCCCAGCCCCGTCGCCCTGAACCCAATAGATGAAAAAGAGTGTGAAAGGAATCAGCGCCGCGGCGCCAAGGATTACTGCGCCGGTGAAGAAGACCCGCATCGGTTCGTATTGCGCGTAGATGCGAAAGATCGAGATTCCGTTGCGGCGCACGTACGACCAAGTCGAAGGGAATAGGCGCGACTCGCGCGTCTTCGGATTTGTGCGAACCGGAACGTCCTCGACTGCGACGAGCAACTTACCGGCCTGAATAATCGTCTCCAGCGTGTAGGTGAATCGCGAGACGACCGCCATCTGCAGGGCTGCTTCGCGGTTGTAGGCGCGGAAGCCTGAGGTAGTGTCGGGGACGTCGGTCTCCGATGCTTGGCGAACGACCCAAGAGCCGAGTTTTTGGAGTCGCTTCTTGATCGGCGAGAACTCGGCAATTGTGTCTGTTTGGCGGTCGCCGACGACCATGTCGGCGCGTCCGTCGACGATTGGCTCGACGAGCTTGGCGATGTCGGCGCCGCAGTATTGGTTATCGGCATCGGTGTTGACGATCACGTCCGCGCCGAGCTTCAGGCAGGCATCCAGGCCAGCTTGAAAGCCTGCAGCCAAGCCGCGGTTGTTTGTCAGCCGCACGATGTGGTCTACGCCGTTGGCCCGTGCGACTTCGATAGTTGCGTCGGTCGATCCATCGTCAATGATCAGCCATTCGACCTCCGTCATCCCGTCGACCTCGCGCGGCAGGTCTGCCAATGTCTCTGGCAGAGTCACTTCTTCGTTGAGGCAGGGGATCTGAATAATCAGCTTCATTGCCGCCTAATCGTACGCGTCAGCTGCAAATCAGGCTGAACGGGCGCGACCAGCGCGGGCTCCCTGTCAGGCGCCCGCGTAGAATCTCTGCCAATCGTCTGCGTCTGTACTCCACCAACCAGCCTTCATTCTCGTGACCACCGCTCCTTCTTCCTCTCTAACTTCCCGCGCCGCAGCGCTGCCGTGGCCGATAATTCTGCTCGCTATTTTGGTCGTAGTAGTCGCCGCAGGGACGATCATCTTTCCCACCTATACGGCCTACGACGCGACCTACTCGTTGCTCTGGGGGCGCGAAATACTCGACGGGCAGCTTCCCGTATTCGCGACCTATCGCGCGCCAACGGAGCACCCGTTAGGGCTAATCTTCGGCGTCTTCTTTGCGCTATTTGGTCGCGCTGGCGACCGCCTAATGTTGCTGGCGACGATGGGCACTTTTGTGCTGGTAGTCGTGGCGCTTTACCAGCTTGGCCGCAACTCGTTTACGAAGTTGGTTGGCATCACCGCAGCAGTAGTGCTTTGCACACGATTTGATTTCCCGTTTCTGGCGGCGCGAGCCTACATTGACATCCCGTATCTAGCGCTGCTGCTGTGGGCTGCAGCGCTCGAGGTCGAACGGCCACGCCGTGGCGCAACGATCCTCTGGCTGCTTCTTCTGGCCGGGCTGCTGCGCCCGGAGGCGTGGATCATTGGTGGGATCTACTGGCTCTGGCTCTTCCCCACAATTTCTTGGCGCCAACGCGTCCAGTACGCACTGCTTGTTATTGCGCCAGCACTGATCTGGTTTAGCACTGATTACATCGTCACCGGCGATCCGTTCTTCTCGGAGAGGAACACAACCGCGATCTCAGCCGAAGACGGCCGGTCGAAGAGCGTCGATCAGGCGCCCGGACAGACCATTCTCTTCCTCGGTCAGCTACTGAAGCTGCCGGTTTTGATCGGCGGCCTAGCGGGGATGGGCCTCGCCATATGGCTTGTTCCGTCGCGCGTGCGAGTGCCACTAGCGCTCTTCCTGATTGGGCTAGTGACGTTCCTGCTGCTGACGCTCGGCGGTTTCTCGGTGATTAGCCGCTACCTCTTGCTGCCGGCGATTATGTTGATGATTTTCGCGGCTTTCTTGGTCTCGGGTTTTACGGTTATCGTCCCCGGCCGCGTGCGGACGTGCTGGGCAATAGCGTCAGCGCTTGGGGTGGTCGCGCTAATTGTTTGGACGGTCCTGCGCGTCAACGTAGGAGTACTCGTTTCGGAGCTGCGTTTCCGCGGCGACTCATCGCAAGCACTTGCCTCATTGTTGGACCGCCCGGACGTGCGTGCCGCTGCGAAATGCGGGCCGGTATTGACCAGCAACCATCGCCTCGTACCTGGGGTGCGCTGGATAATGGATCTGCCGAGCGATCAAGTGATCGCGCGCAGCGACCTGCCACAAGCGGCAAAGGTGAAGTCCGGAATAGTCGTGCTGGCTGCTGGTCGCGCAGTTCTGCTGCGCGGCGGTCTCGATCCTGAAAATCCCACCGCCGAAGACACGTTGCGAAATCTCCCGCCGGAGGGCTACCGGCCTGTCGCCTCCAATGAGCTCTATTCGGTGTACGCCCGCTGTCGCTGAGCGCGCCTCCGTGGTCCTATCCTCACTGACTAATGGAAAGTTCCGTCTCAACGCGCGATTTGGAGCTGCTCACGCGAGCTATTGAGCTTGGCCGTAATGGCATCGGCAGCGTCAGCCCCAACCCTCAGGTAGGAGCGGTGATCGCGCGCGACGGAGAGGTACTCGGCGAGGGCTGGCACGAGCGGTATGGCCAGGCGCATGCTGAAGTCAACGCGATAGTTGACTGCGGCGCGATTGACCTGACCGGAGCAACGATTTACGTGTCACTTGAGCCCTGCTGCCATCAGGGCCAGCAGCCGCCTTGCACCGACGCGATCACCGCCGCCGGGATTAGCCGCGTCGTTGTCGCCAGCGATGACCCAACCGAAAAGTCAAGTGGCCGCGGGCTGGGAATCCTTCGCGACGAGGGCGTTGAGGTTGAAGTTGCCAGCGGCGAGCTTGCAGCAATAGCGCGGCTCGAGAACCAAGCCTTCCGCAAGCACGCGCGCAGCGGAAAGCCGTGGGTGCTTTTTAAGTCAGCGATGAGCATTGACGGCAAGGTGGCAACGCGCGAGGGGGATTCGCAGTGGATCTCTGACGCCAGTAGCAGGGAACTGGTTCATCTTTGGCGAGCCGAGGTCGACGCGGTCGCAGTTGGAATCGGAACGGCAATCGCTGATGACCCGCAGCTCACCGTTCGCGCTCAAGAGGCTGAGACTCAGCCGCGCCGAATTGTTTTCGATTCTGACTGCCGACTGCCGCTTGATTCGCAGCTCGTCGCAGGAGCCCCAGAGTTGGAGCTGATCGTGATCGTCACGCGCGCCGCTCCCCGCAGCGCCGTCGAAGCGCTCGAATCGGCCGGCGCTGAGGTGATCGTCGTCAGTGGTGAAAACGAGCCACTGAGGATCAGCGATGCGTTGACTCAGCTTGGCAATCTAGATCCGCCGGTGACGGCGATCATGCTCGAGGGTGGGCCACACTTGGCCGGGGCTTTTTTCGATGCCGGCGAGATCGACGAAGTTCGGCTCTTTGTCGCGCCGCTGGTGCTCGGTGGCTCGACCGCGCGCGATCCGGTTGAGGGAATGGGGGCAACGGCGATCGCTGACGCGACCCGCGCTCTTTCGCTGACAGCCGAGCAGGTGGCAGACGACATCTTGCTGACGGCCCGATTGCGAGAGTGGTGAGGATGTTCACAGGGCTAATTGAGGATCTTGGAGAGCTCAGCGAGCTCGAGAGCAATGAGCTGGGAGCACGACTGACAATCCGCAGCGTGCTCGCTTCCCAGCTTCGCGAGGGTGACTCGGTCGCGGTCAACGGCGTCTGCCTTACGGCCACTGAAGTTGGCGCCGAGAGCTTCTCCGCCGACGCGATGAACGAGACGCTCACTCGCAGCTCGCTAGGTCAGGCCGTCCTTGGGTCGCCGCTCAACCTTGAGCTTCCTGTCCGTGCCAACGGCCACCTTGGTGGCCACATCGTCCAAGGCCACATTGACGGCGTTGGTGAGGTTACCGAAGTGCGCAGCGACGGAATTGCACGTGTCATTACGCTCAGCGTGCCAACTGCGCTGCTCCGCTACGTCGCTGAAAAGGGCTCAATCGCTCTCGACGGCGTCTCGCTGACCGTCGCGCGCGTCGATAATGATGGCTTCGATGTTTGGCTGATTCCCGAAACTACCGAGCGGACCAACCTCGGCGATTGCGCATTGGGGCGTACAGTCAATATCGAGGTCGACATCCTTGCCAAGTATGTTGAGCGGCTGCTCCCGAGATCCCGATGACAAATTCCGCTGAGACCGATTTCCGCTTCGCAACCGTTGACGCAGCGCTAGTCGACATTGCCGCCGGCAAAATGATCGTCGTCGTCGACGATGAAGACCGCGAGAACGAAGGCGACCTGCTGATGGCCGCTCAGCACGTTACGCCGGAAGCAATCAACTTCATGGCCAAGAATGCTCGCGGTTGGATCTGCCTCGCGCTTACGCCTGAGCGCTGCGCTGAGCTTGACCTTGAGCTGATGACGGCGAAGAATGAGACTCCGTACGAGACCCCGTTCACGGTCACAATCGAAGCTCGCGAAGGCGTCACGACCGGTATCAGCGCTGCCGACCGAGCGCAGACGATCCGCGTTGCCAGCGACCCGGCCAACGGTCCCGAAGCAATCGTCAAGGGCGGGCACGTCAACCCGCTCAAGGCGAAGCCCGGCGGTGTGCTCGAGCGCACCGGCCACACCGAAGCGGGCGTTGACCTAGCCAGGCTCGCTGGCTGCACGCCGGCTGGCGTGATCTGCGAAATCATGAACGACGACGGCTCGATGGCGCGCATCGATGATCTTAAGGCCTACTGCGAGCTGCATCAGCTGAAGATGCTGACAATCGCCGACCTAATTGCCTACCGGCGCATGAATGAGAAGCTCGTTGAGCGCGTCGTATCGACAACAATGCCGACTGCTTTTGGCGACTTCACGGTGGTCGGCTATCGCTCCCTAGTTGATGACAAGCATCACGTCGCGCTGGTCAAGGGCGAGGTCGACGGCAAGCAGGACGTAATCGTTCGCGTCCACTCCGAGTGTTTGACCGGCGACGTTTTCCATTCGCTGCGCTGCGATTGCGGCGACCAGCTTGCTGCCGCGCTCGCGGTGATTGAAAGCGAGCAGCAGGGAGTGCTGCTGTATCTCGCGCAGGAGGGGAGGGGTATCGGCTTACTGAACAAGCTGAAGGCTTACAAACTTCAGGAGGAGGGCTACGACACCGTCGATGCCAACCTCAAACTTGGCCTTCCTGCTGATCTTCGCGACTACGGCATTGGCGCCCAGATCCTCGTCGACCTAGGCCTCAGCTCGATCCGAATCCTGACCAACAATCCGAAGAAAATCCATGGGCTCGAGGGTTATGGCCTTTCGATCAGTGAGCAACTGCCGATAGAACCTGCTTCGAACGCTCACAACGAGGATTACCTCGAGACCAAGCGGCGGCGGATGGGCCATACGCTCCATCACCAGGGGCTCAACCTCGACGCGGAGATGATTCACGCCGAGCGCGAGCAGGACAGAGCCACGAAGGAAGCCAGCGGTGAGTGATCTCTACGCGATTGTCTGCGCTCAGTTTTATCCCGCATTGGCTGAGCGTCTGACCGCGAGCGCGCAGGCCGCGTTTGCTGAGGCTGGCTGCGACGCGGCTGACTGCTTCGAAGTGCCGGGAGCCTTCGAGCTGCCCGCCGCGGCGAAGCTTTGCGCTGAGTCGGGCCGCTTTGCGGGAGTTGCCTGCCTCGGCGCCGTGATCCGTGGCGAGACCGACCACTACGACTACGTTTGCGCGGAAGCAGCGCGTGGAATTCAGGACGTGGCTCTGGCTACCGGCGTGCCGTGTTCATTTGGCGTGCTGACCGTCGACACGGTCGATCAGGCGCTTGAGCGCTCTGGTGGCGGAGTCCGCGACGCTGGCCGCAACGCTGCCAATGCGTTATTGGCGTTGCGGCGGGTCCGTTCGCAGCTCGCCTCTGATTAGCGTGGGTCAGTGGCGCGTGGCTGCCAGCGGCGCTAAGCTTCGGACGCATGAACGGACAGGCAATCGCCCTACTGATTTCGGGGTTCGCTCACGTCGGCGCGGCTGCAATCCTGATCGCAATGTTGATCCATCTCGGCTCTAATCAGCAAAATTTAAGCGACGGTTGGGGCAGCGATGACGGCCCCGGCGGCGGCCCAGATGACCGGCCGACGCGCGGCCCGGGCGGTGGCGGGATTCCGCTCGCAAACGCGCAGCCTAGCGCCGTGCGCCTGCGTGGCCCGGGCACCATCGCTGATGCTTTCAGCGCTCGGCGCCGCGCCCCCCACCGGCGCGCAGCGCCCCAGCGCGCTTCTGGACCGGCTAGCTGACCGCTACACTGCGCAGCGCAATGGCCAAGGTATGTTTTAGCTGCAATAAAGGACCGGCATTCGGCAATAGCCGAAGTCACTCGATGGTCGCTACGCGCCGTCGTTTTAACCCCAATTTGCAGAAGGTGCGGATAGTGGTCGACGGTGCACCGCGCCGCGAATACGTCTGCACGCGCTGCCTCAAGGCCGACAAGATCCAGAAAGCCCTTTAGGCTCTGCGGCGCAATGCCGCAATCGAACTCAAGCTCAAGTCTGCTGCGCTTCCGCACAATCCTCAGCGGCGCGCTTGTCGCGCTCGAGGAGCGGCGCTCTGAGATCAACGACCTCAATGTCTTCCCAGTCGCCGACGGCGACACCGGCGACAACATGGTCTTGACCGTTCAAGGCTGTCTTACAGAACTCGACCGGCTCGCGGAAGAGTCCGGCGAGCGTTCGCTCGATGAGATTGGCCGCGAAGAGATTGTCGATCTCGTCGCGCGCGCGGCGCTGCTCAGCGCGCGCGGCAATAGCGGCGTCATTCTCTCTCAGCTAATTCGCGGCGCCGCCGAGGAGCTGATCTCACGGCCGGGTGTTCTGGTCGACCCCGTGCTGATAGCAGTCGCGATGCAGCGCGCCGCTGAGCGCGCTTACGCCTCTGTCCGAGAGCCCGCTGAAGGGACAATCTTGACCGTGATGGCTGACATGGCGAGAGCCGTGACCGCTGCGCTGGAAGGGCTTGAGCCGATGCCGCCCGATGCAACCCCCGAAGAGCAAAATCTGAGAATTGCCGACCTACTCGAGATTGCCGTGGTTGCTGGCGAGGCATCGGTCCGCCGTGGCCCCGAGCTGCTGCCAGTGTTGAAAGCTGCCGGCGTTGTTGATTCGGGCGGCTACGGCGTCGTCGTACTTTTTGCTGGCTGCGTCACGACACTTCGGGGGGAGCAAGGGCTTGCGGTCGAACACCACGTCGCTCCAGCCCGTTCCAGCAAGCCTCAGCACGAGTCCTCGACCTTCCGCTTCTGCACTAACTTCGCCGTCACCGCTGGCGCCGCTTCGAAGCTCGATGATTCGGCCGACTACATCTCCCAGCTCGAGCAGCTAGGCGACTCCGTCCTCGTCGTTGGGGACCAAGTAACGCTGCGCGTCCACGTCCATACCGACGAGCCCGAGGCTGCAACCGCGCTCTTCGCAGAGGTTGGAGAGGTCTCGCGGCTCGATGTTGCCGACATGTCGGCTCAGGTCGCCGATCGAAACCAACGCCTGACCGGCGAGGCATCAGCCCGTGCCCGCTGCGGCACATTGGCAATCATTGCCGGTGAAGGGGTGGCTCAGCTTTATCGGTCGCTGGGAGCTCACGTGCTTGACGGCGGCGAGACGCTCAACCCATCTACCTACGAGATCCTCGCTGGCATTCACAGCGTTCCCGCCGACGAGGTGGTCGTGCTGCCAAATAGCCGCAACGTATTTATGGCTGCTCAGGCGGCAGCAGAAATGTCCGAGCGCGTGGTTCACGTTGCGCAATCGAACGAGATGCAGGCGGGGCTGGCTGCGCTTGTAGTCGCGCGCCCCGACCTCTCGGCCGCCGAAAACGTCGCGGAGCTCGACAAGATGTTGGAGCAGGTCCGCAGCGGCAGCGTCGCTCGCGCCGCGCGCGCCGATCGGGAGGGGCGATTTGATGAGGGAGAAGCAATCGGTTACGTCGGGGATGAGCTGATCGCTTGGGGCGAGCCCGCTGCGACCTTGAGGACCGTGATCGAAACACTTAGTTCAGACAGTGAACTGCTCACAGTGATTGCGGGTGCAGGAGCGCCAATCGACGCTGGCGGGGTCAAGCAGCTGGTCTCAGGCAAAATTGAACTGGAGCATCACGAAGGCGGCCAACTAAGTCGCTGGTGGCTGTTGTCCGCTGAATAGTTGACGATTGGGCGGTGGATATGAGCCTTCGCGCGATAGGCGACGGCGCGCCGTTGGATCACGAGCAGCTAATCGGCGCTCCGCTGCGCTGGCCTTCGGCAAAGGCGCTTGCGGAGCGTCCCAAGTTTGGCGGGCGCAAAGCCGGCGACGCGGCCGAGCAGCTCGGTCTGACCACGGTGGGGGCGCTGCTCGAACACCTGCCCCGTGACCGTCGCGAAGCCCGCACTGTCGCAGCGCTAGTAGCGGGCGAGCAGGCAACGGTTGTCGTCGAAGTTCGCTCGATCAGCTCGCGGCCTGTGCGCCGACGGGGGATGCGACCGCTGGTCGAGGCGCTGGTCTTTGACGAAACCGGACCGCTTCAGGCCACCTTTTTCAACCAACCCTGGCTGGTGAGGAAGTACCCAGCTGGCACGCGGCTTGTGCTGCACGGCAGCTATGAAGCCCGCAATCGCTTTCGCGTCAGCTCGCACGCCCCGACCGCTGACGAGATCGGCGCCGGTGATGAGGTGGCTCACTATCCGGCTGCCGAGGGGCTCTCATCGACGCAGATCCTTGCCGTCGTGCGCGAGCACCTTGGCGCAGCAAGGCTTGCCCCGGACCCACTCCCTGGCCGCTTACGCGCCCGCCACCGACTCCCTGACCTGCCCTCAGCACTTCTTGCTGGCCACTCGGGCGAGCTTGAGCCGGCGCGCCAGCGGCTTGCCTTTGATGAGCTGCTCTACGTTCAACTCGACCTGCTGCGCCGCCGCGCGCGCCGCGCGGATGAAATAACGGCGCCAGTGCTGCTATCCGGCGGCGCTGACGGTGGCCTCAGCGTGGTCGATCAATGGCTCGAGCAGCAGCTGCCCTTCGAGCTGACCGGCGATCAGCAGCGCGCCGTGGCGGTGGTGCTCGGCGACATAGCGCGTGGCTATCCGATGCAGCGCTTGCTTATGGGGGAGGTAGGTTCGGGCAAAACGGTCGTCGCCTTGGCGGCGATGCTTCGCGCAGTCGAGAATGGTCAGCAAGCTGCGCTTATGGCGCCCACTGAGACGCTCGCCAACCAGCACTTCGCCACGCTTCAGGCGCTGATGCCAGGGCAGAGCGTGCCGATCGCGCTACTGACCGGGTCGACTCCGGCTGCGCGCCGGCGTGACATGCTCGGAAAGCTCGACTCCGGCGAGTTATCGATTGTTGTCGGCACGCACGCCCTGATCGAAGACGACGTTCTCTTCGATCGGCTCGCCGTTGTCGTTGTCGACGAGCAGCACCGCTTCGGCGTGCGTCAGCGCAGCGCGCTCGACGCGAAGGCCGCTGGTCCTGCTGGCCGCGCGGCGCCGCACGTGCTGCACATGACTGCGACGCCGATTCCACGAACACTCGCCCTGCTCGGCTACGGCGACCTTGATGTGACCGAGCTGCGTGAGCTTCCAAAAGGGCGTGAGCCGATCGCCACGCATCTGGCCTCAGGTGAGCGCGATCGCGCGCGCGCCTACGAACGGATTCACGAGGAGCTGCGTGCAGGGCGCCAAGCCTATGTCGTCTGCCCGCTTGTCGAAGAGTCTGAGGCGCTGGCGGCGCGCGCGGCAAGCGCCGAGTACGAACGGCTTAGCGCCGATCAGTTCAGCGACTTCAGCGTTGCTCTGATTTACGGCCAAATGCCTTCGGCGCAAAAAGCAGAGGTGATGCGCAGCTTCAGGGCTGGCGAGGTCGACGTGCTGGTAGCGACGACCGTGATCGAGGTTGGTGTCGACGTTCCCAACGCGACAGTGATGCTGATCGAGAACGCCGAGCGCTTCGGCCTCTCGCAGCTTCACCAGCTGCGCGGGCGAATCGGCCGCGGCGAACACGCCTCTATCTGCATCTGTTTTGGGCCGAAAGAATCTGAACGCCTGACGGCCTTTGCAGCTTGGAACGACGGGTTCAAACTGGCCGAGGTCGACCTTCAGCTGCGCGGAGAGGGCGAGCTAACCGGTACCCGTCAATCAGGGATGGCGGCCTTCCGCTTCGCGATTATGCCTCAGGACGGCGAATTACTGGAGCGGGCTCGGCTGAGTGCGCGCGAGATTCTTGAGGCCGACCCGGAGCTTGTGCTCGCTGAGCACGTGCCGCTGCGCGAAGCTATGGAGCGGGCGAAGGGTTCGTTGCTGACGGCGACGATTCCGGCCTGATGCGCGTAGTTGCCGGACGTCTTGGCGGGCGCAGGCTGGCGTCACCCAGCAGCGCAGTTACGCGGCCGACGAGCGACCGCGTTCGCGAGTCACTTTTCGCGGCGCTCGGCCCGATCGATGGAGCCGTAGTGCTCGATCTTTTCTCCGGGTCAGGTGCGCTCGCTATTGAGGCCCTGTCGCGTGGCGCGGCAAGCGCAGTTTTGGTCGAACGCGATCGCGGCGCGGCGAAGGTGATCGCGACGAATCTTCAGGCGCTCGGCCTTTTAGAGCCTCAGGCGCGCCTCGTGTGCAGCACCGCGCGACGAGCGCTTGAGCACGCAGTGCAGGCCTCTGATGCGTACGATCTAATCTTCCTGGATCCCCCATACCGCCAGCCTGCGATGCTTGGTGACGACGCTGCGATGCTGATCGAGACAATTCTTGCTCCAGATGCGAGAGTTGTGACCGAAAGCGACCGGCGTCAGCCATTTGAACTTGACTTTCCGATGATCGATGAACGCCGCTACGGCGACACCCTGATACGAATTCACAAACCATGAGCGACACAAAGAAGATTGCCGTCTGCCCAGGCTCCTACGACCCGATCACTCGTGGGCACGTCGACGTGATCGCGCGCGCCGCCGAAGTCTTCGACGAGGTCGTTGTCGCCGTTGTCAATCATCCGGTGCGCAAAGGGTCGACGCTATTCAGCCTGGACGAGCGGATTGCCTTTATCGCCGATGCGACGGCAGGGCTGTCAAATGTTCGTGCTGCTCCATTTGACACACTGATCGTCGACTTCGCCCGCGAGATTGGGGCGAAGACGATCGTCAAAGGCCTTCGCGCGATCTCCGACTTCGAATATGAGACCGAAATGAACCAGCTAAACCGCCAGCAGGCTCCCGATATAGAGTCGCTCTACATGATGGCCAGCCCGCAATTCAGCTTCATCAGTTCCAGTGGCATCAAGGAGTTGGCGATCTTTGGCGGAACTATTGATGAGTTGGTCACACCAAAAGTTGCAGCTCGACTGAAGGAAGAGCTGGCTCGCTAGCGAAAGGCACGTTGCTATGGACGTTCTCGTACTAATCGACAAACTTGATGACCTGGTCCACAATGCCAAGCCGGTGCCGCTGACCGACCAGGTTCGCGTGGACAAAGAGGAGATCTACGACATCCTCGACCAGATGCGTGCCACGATCCCTGAAGAGATCAAACAGGCCCGCTGGATTGTCAAGGAGCGTCAGGAGATGCTCGCCGAAGCGAAGCGCGAGGCAGAGCGCGTGATTAAGGAAGGTCACGAGAAGCAGACACAACTGATAGCCAGTGAAGCTGTCACTCGCGAGGCCGAGCGCGGCGCCGAGGACATCTTGGAAGAGGCGAAGGTCCGCGAGCGCGAGATTCGCCTCGGGGCAGAGGATTACGCCGACGAGATTCTCGGCACGCTCGAAACTAATCTTTCGAAGTTCATCTCCGCCGTGCAGCGCGGGCGCGACCGCCTCGCCGGCGCTGAAGATGACGACGCCAACGGCAGCCGCTGACCTTCAGTTAGTCCTCTTCACCTACTGCAGGGTTAGTTAGCGCGGTGATCTCATCGAGCTGCTCGCGGACCGAGTTGGCTAGCTCGTCAACGCTCTTTGAGCTAGCGAGAATCTGGTTGCTGGCGGTGGTTAGCGATCCCTTTATCCCGGATACCTTCTTCAGCAGGTCTAGCGCGCGGTCGGCTGCCTGCCTAACCGCGGCTCCATCGATCTGCTCGCCTTCAGGGCTGGCCATTAGGATCCGCGCCCGCGCCAGCAGGTAACCGGTCTCCAGCACCAGCGTGGAATCAGTGTCGGGATCGAAGGTCACGACAATCTTGTTGCCGTGCAGCTCCTCTAGCGGGCTGAACTTTGCCGGCGCTTGAGCGCTGCTTGGAACGACGAGAACGCCGTAGCCAGCGCTGCGCTGCGCGCGCGCTGCGTCGAGCGTCTCGATTGCCTCGGTTCGGCTGAGCCGCGAATTCTTTGCTTCAAAGGCAATGCGCCCGCGGGCCGGGCCGCTCTGGGCCTCGATCTCGACGACGACGTCACCCTTCTTGCCGCCTCGCTCGGTCTTCTCTCCGACCGCCTCTGCGCTGTCTCCGCGACCCTGCGCGATTGTCGCGATCGCGTCGCTGACCTGTTCCTCATAGCTGCGACCCTTGGCCGCTCCGCGCGCCTCGGCCTCAGCGAGTTTCTCGGCGCCTTGCGCTTCAGCCTCCGAGCCGGCGATCGCCTTCTGCATCTCGGTGATCGAGCGATTCATTTCTAGCAGCTGCTTGGCTTGCTGCTCGGAGGCCTGCTTGATGATCTCGGTTGTCAGCTTTTGAAACTGGATCAGCGGGTTGCTCTCGTCGTCGGCCGTGAACTGTTTAGTCAGCGCTTCACGATGTGCGCGTAGCATCTCTTCAACGAGCGCCTTCACCTGATTTTGGACGGCGCTATTGGAGTTCTCGCCGAAGTGTCGATCTAGCAGCGCCGGCAGCAGGCCCGCGTCGGCATCAAAAGTCGCGTCAATTTGCTTTTTGAATGTGTCGCTGACTTTCTGCGCGCTTTCGTTGAACTGGGCCTCAACCTCGTGCGCTTGGCGCTCAAACTCGGCTTTAACGAACTCTGTGTCGGACGCCGTCTGCTCGCGCTGGAGAATTCGCGCGCCGATCTCAATCGCTTGGCTGACGAGCTGATCGAGGCTCTCGCCGGCTGCCTCACGTTCGCGTGCGAGCGAGATTGTTGCTTCGTCATCGACAGTCAGGCCGTCAATTAGAAGCTGGTCTTCGAGCAGTCTTACCTGTTCGGTCGTGTTTGGAGTGATCGGTTCCACTGACATCTAAGTTGCACCGTACGCCCAGCTTCTGACAGATCACAACTCGGCTCGCAGCCTGACCGTCGCGTAGCGGCGCGCTCGCTACGCTGATCGTGATGCGCGAACGGATCGAAGAGGTAGCGTTTGTTGCCCGCACATTTGCCCGCGCCGGAATGGTACGGCCGGAAAATCCCTTCTTGCTACTGAAGTCGGTCGACGTGCTGCGCCGCTGGGGTACGTCGATCGCTGGCGGCTATGCGAGCGCTGCCATCCGCCGCCCCAACGCCACGGCACTGATCGACGATCAAGGCTCATTGACTTATGCACAGCTCGATCGCCGCGCCAACCAGTTGGCGCGCGGCTTAGTGGCCGCTGGAATTGGCGCAGGCGATGGAATCGCCGTTCTTTGCCGCAACCATCGTTACTTCGTTGAGATAACGATTGCTGCCGACAGAATCGGCGCCAACCTGATCTTCCTCAACACGATGTTCGCCGCGCCGCAGGTGAGCGAGGTGTGCGAGCAGGAGCAGCCTGTAGGAGTCGTTTACGACGAGGAGTTCAGCGAGATCGTCGCGGGCGCGAGCGAGGGCCGCATGGCGTTCGTTGCCTGGGCCGATCGCGCCGGTAGCGCGCCACAGCGGACTCTTGAACAGGCCCGCACTGGCCAGTCGAGCAATGCGCTCGACCCGCCACCGTCGCCGGGACGGATCATCATTCTCACGAGTGGCACGACCGGAAAGCCAAAGGGCGCTCAGCGTGAGCAGCCGAGCTCGCTCGCGCCGGCCGCCTCACTACTTGACGCGATCCCGCTGCGGGCACGCGAAGTAACGCTGATCGCGCCGCCACTCTTTCACTCCTGGGGAATGGCTCACTTCTCGCTAGCGTTGATGCTTGGCTCGACGATTGTCTTGCAGCGCGGTTTCAACCCAGAGCAGTCTCTGATTGCAGCCGCGCGCCACGCCGCCAGCGCGCTAGTGGTCGTGCCGGTGATGCTGCAGCGGATGGTCGACCTCCCAGCTGGCGCATTGGCTGGCATTGACCTCTCGAGATTGAAAGTGATCGCCGCCAGCGGCAGCGCGTTGCCCGGCGATCTCGCGCTGCGCGCGATGGATCGCTTCGGTGAAGTTCTTTACAACTTGTACGGGTCAACCGAGGTCGCTTGGGCGACGGTCGCGGGGCCAGCCGACCTGCGCGCGGCGCCGGGGACTGCGGGCCGGCCGCCGCGAGGAACGGTCGTGCGGCTCTTCGATCAGCAGGACAAGCCGGTCACCCAGCGTCGGACGACCGGGCGCATTTTCGTCGGTAATGGGCTCGGCTTCGAGGGCTATACCGGCGGTCAAACCAAGCAGCAGATTGACGGTCTGATGTCGACTGGGGATGTAGGCCACTTCGATTCTGCCGGCCGCCTTTTCATCGATGGCCGCGACGATGAGATGATCATCTCCGGTGGTGAGAACGTGTTTCCGCGTGAAGTCGAGGACCTGCTCGCCGATCACCCGGGGGTCACTGAAGCCGCTGTCATCGGAGTGGTTGATTCAGAGTGGGGTCAGCGGCTAAGGGCCTTCGTCGTCGTCAGCGGCGAGAGCGGGCCCGGTGAGGCCGAGCTCCAGGAGCTAGTTCGTGATTCGCTGGCGCGGTACAAGGTTCCTCGAGAAGTTTTGTTCATCGACGAGCTTCCGCGAAACGCAACAGGCAAAGTTTTGCGCCGCGAGCTAAGTCGCGACTGACGCAGCTTTACTCGCACAAAGCTCTAATCTGCAGCCGATGGCGAGCGATTCGGAGAGTTTCGATCTGTCAATCCTCGGTCTTAGCGCGGGCGACGGCAAGCGGCTTGAGCTCGAGGCTGAGCTTGGCGAATTTGAGTTCGCTGGAGAGCCCTACCGGCCACAGCCGCAACCGTGCCCTGTGGTCGTCAATGTGACGCGGATGAACGGCGACGGTTGGGCGCTGAAATTGGCCTTCGCAACGACGATGCGAGGAACCTGCATGCGCTGCCTCGGGCCGGCCGAGCGGGAGATAACGGTTGAGGTGCGCGAAGTAGATCAGGCTGATGGCGGCGAGGAACTAGACAGCCCGTATATCAGCGGATCGTTACTGAGCCTCGATCGCTGGGCCCACGACTCGCTCGCCCTCGCGCTGCCAACCCAAGTGATCTGCAGGCCGCAGTGCCTTGGGCTCTGCCCAACTTGTGGCATCGACTTGAACGCCGATCCCGGCCACGAGCACGAGCCGGGTAAGGACCCGCGCTGGTCGAAGCTGGACGAGCTGAAGTTCGACTAATCAAGGCTCGTGCCGCCGGTTCGCTATCTTTGAGCATCGAATGGCCGTCCCTAAGCAACATCAATCACACAGCCGTACGGCAAAGCGCCGCGCCCAGCACGGGATTGCCGCGCCGACCGGTGGCGCCTGCCCAGAGTGCGGCGCGCCGCGCCTGGCGCACCGTGTTTGCACGAACTGCGGCACTTACGGCGGCCGTTCCGTTGTCGCCCCGGCCAACGCCGACCAGTAACTCCTGATGGGCGTCACCGTCGCGGTCGACGCGAACGGAGCTGATCTTGGACCGGCTGAGGTAGCAGCTGGCGCTGCGATTGCCGCCGAGCTTGGCGTAATGGTGCGTCTGTACGGACCGGCCGAGCAGATCGGTGAGGTAGGCGACGGAGTCGAAGTGGTTGATGCACCGATTTCGATCGCGAAGGAGGCCGACCCGGTTCGCGCGGCGCGCTCAACCCCTGAGGCGTCGATCGTTCAGGCCGCTCGCGCCGTAGCTGAGGGTGAAGCTGACGCACTGGTGAGCGCTGGCGCGACCGGCGCCACGTTGGCCGCCGGGCTATTCGAAATCAAACGCGCACGGGGGATCTACCGTCCCGGATTGGCTACGCCGGTGCCAATTCCGGGCAGTCCGGTCACGCTGCTCGACGTCGGTGCCAACGTGGAGGTCCGCAGCGAGCACCTGGTCCAGTTCGCCTTCATGGGCGCTGCGCTAGCTGCGACCGTGCTGGGCCAGCAGCGCCCTCGCGTAGCGCTGCTCTCGAACGGCAGCGAATCGACGCGTGGAACGGCAGTCGTGATCGAAGCCGGTCAGTTGCTTTCAGCCGGACTTCACTCAAGTTTCGATTTCGTAGGCAACATCGAAGGCAACGATCTGGCCGCAGGTATTGCCGACGTAATCGTCACCGATGGCTTCACTGGCAACATTGCGCTAAAGGTGATGGAGGGGGTATCGCAGGCCGTGGTCGACGGTGTTCGCGGCGCTGCGACCAGCTCAGTGCGCGCGAAGCTAGGTGGCGCGCTGTTGCGCCCGGCGCTGCGCGACTTCCGCGACGCGATCGACCCGGAGGGCCCGGGCGGCGCCTACATGCTCGGCCTCAGGCAACTGGCTGTCGTCTCACACGGCCGTTTTACGCGGTACGGCTTCTCGCAGGCGATTCTGCTGGCTGCTCGCGCCGTAAATGGCGATCTCGTCGGGCGTACCGAAGCAATGTTGGAGGCCGGCGGCGCGCTGCGCCGTTGAGCCAGAGCTGGGGGTGGTAGCCCGTCCGAGGGCGTGGCTAGATTTTCGCCTGTGACTCGTGACGATGTCCTCGAATTAATTCGCCAGCACCTCGCCGACGAGCTTGACGTCGACCCCGCAACAATCAACGCCGATACGCGCTTCAAAGAAGACCTTGAGGCCGATTCGCTCGACCTCTACACGCTGGTTCAGGAGTTCGAAGATACGTACGGCACGAGGATGTCCGACGAACAGGCTGCAGAGATCCTCACCGTCGGTCAATCAATCGACTTTGTCCTCGCCCACACCAGCGACAGCTCCTGAGCCCTGCAAACCCTCACTTCACTCCTCGACGAACTGCCGGCCGACCTTTACCGGCAGGTTTTCACGCACGCCTCGTGGGGCGAGCGCAGCAGCGACTCTTACGAGCGGCTGGCGTTCCTTGGCGACAGCGTGTTAGGGCTAGCGATAACAGCGCACCTGTATCCCCTGCTCGAAGCCGAGCGCTTCGGCGCTGGGCGCCTCACGAAAATCAGGGCGCAGACGATTTCTGGGGCGGCCTGCCGCGAAGTGGCGGTCCGCTTGGATGTTCCTGGCCGCTTGGCGGCGGCAGCGCCGCAGGGGGTGCCGCTCGCGGACACGCTCGTAAGCGAACGCGTCCTCTCTTCGATCGTCGAGGCGATCATCGGTGCTTGCTACCTCGATCAGGGCTACGGCACTACTGCCGCCGCGGTGGTCGAGTGCTTCGCACCGGAGTTGGCGTTGGCGCTGGAGCATCCGATCGATTTCAAATCCGCGCTGCAGGAGCAGCTAGCTGCCCAAGGCCAATTTGTCGAATACGAGATTGTCAGCGAGGATGGGCCTCCGCACGAGCGCAGCTTCGCGGTCACGGCCAGCGTCGGCGGCGCGGTTGTAGGCACGGGTGCGGGGCGGACGAAAAAGGCAGCAGAGCAGGAAGCGGCACGGGCCGCGCTTGGGCCGATCGAGGCGGGCGATTGACGTGCACCTGAAAGCAATCAGCCTGAAAGGCTTCAAGTCGTTCCCCGAGCGAACCGTGCTCGAGTTTGCTCCCGGCGTTTCGGTAGTTGTGGGGCCGAACGGTTCAGGCAAGTCAAATATCACCGACGCAGTGCTCTGGGCGATGGGCGAACAGTCGCCGCTCGCCGTTCGCGGCCAGAAAATGCAAGACGTGATCTTTGGCGGTGGCCACGGCGTGAAAGCTCGCTCCTCGGCTGAGGTTGAGCTAACGATCGATAACTCTGACGGGGCGATTGACATGCCGCTGGGCGAGATATCGATTCTACGTCGCCTTGACCGCAATGGCGAAGGCGAGTACCGCCTCAACGGCGCCCGATGCCGGCTTGTTGACGTGCTTGAAGTTCTCTCCGACACAGGCCTTGGCAAGGAGATGCATTCGATCGTGTCGCAGGGGCGTGTTGAATCGATCGTCACCTCGAAGCCGCGCGAGCGTCGCCTCTTAATCGAGGAGGCGGCCGGGCTTGGCAAGCATCGCAAGCGCCGCCGCCGCGCGCAGCTAAAGCTGGACCGCGCGCAGGAGAACCTTGATCGCTGCCTCGACATCGAGCGCGAAGCGCGCTCGCAACTGCGCCCGCTCAAGCGCCAAGCTGAAGCGGCGGAGCTGCTGGCCCGCGTGGACCGGCAAACGACGGAAGCTCACTGGGAGTTGGTTCGAGACGCATCGCGGGCTGGGCGCAGCGCGCTGGCAAGCTCAGAAAAAACGGCAACCGCTTCTAGGGCGGCTCGTGACGCGCTGCAAGAGAAGCTCGGGCAAGTTGACCTGCAGCGCGAGCAGGCTGAAAAGCAGCTGGCGGAACGAAGTGAACGGCGCGAAGCAATCGCGCGCAGGGGGGAGCTCGCGCGCAGTGCAGCCGGCAAGATTGAGATGAGGATTGAGCGCGCGCGCGAGAGCGCGCTTGCGCTGGCCGATCGCTTGGAGCAGCGCGAGGCTCTGCTTGGGCGGTTGCGGCCTCAGGTCGCCGCCGACTCGGCTGACCAAAGCGGAGGTGAAAGGGTTGCAGCGCTGGAAGCCGAATTGGCGGAGCTTGAGCTGGAGCGGATCGCTCAGCTCGACTCCGAGCTCGCAACGCTGCTCGTTGAGCGAGATGCGGCCGTCGCCGAGAGCGACGCTGCCGCCGCGGGGGCAGCCCAGCTAAGCGCTCAGAAAGAGCTGGCCGAAGCGGCCGCCAAAGGCGCCCGCACAGAGCTGCGCGCCAGCGAGCAGGCCGCCGAGGAAGCAACGCGCCTAGTTGACCGACTGAGTGCTGAGCTCGGCCGCCTCGATGATTTTCTTCGCGACCACGCGACCGCGCCAGAGGGGAGGGACTCCTTGGCCAGTAGCCTTGAAATCGAAGCTGAATGCGTGACCGCAGTCGCGGCGGTCCTTGGGGCTCGCTTGCGGGCTGCGATCGTCGACGACCTCGTCAGCGGCCAGCAACTGCTCGGCCGACTAGGGGCTGAGGGCGGCTCAGCGCTGATAGCAAGCGCCGTCACTTCGAGCCCGTCTGCCGGCCCAGCGCCGTCCGGAGCATGCCCGCTGGCGGACTGCGTCAGTGGCGGCGCCAACGCAGCGCTTGGACGCAGGCTGTTGGCGGGCGCCTGGCTGGTTGATTCATTCGCCGACTTGCCAAGCGATTTCGCTGCCGTCGCTGTGACGCCTGAAGGTCGCGTCTGGAATGGCACGAGCGGAGAGCTACGCCAAGGCGCTAACGGCAGCGGTGAACAGGTTCTGGCCGAGCGCCAACGTCGCGAACAGCTCGCCGCAGAGGCCCGAGGCGCGGCAGATTCCGCCAGCGCGGCGGCCGCGGCTCTAGCCACCGTGGTTGAGGCCTCCAGTGCGGCCGAGCGGGCCCTTGCAATCGCCGACGAAGGCTCCCGCACGGGCGAGCGTGGCGTAGCCGCGGCGACCGAACGCTTGCGCCGCGCGGAATGGATCATCGAGCAACGGCGGCAGGCCCCAGAGCAGGGCGTCGGAGCGGTTGCCCGCGCTCAACTGGAGGGCGAACTGGCAGCCGAGCGGCGCGTTGCAGAGCAGGCCGCGCAGGCGCGCGAGCAACGCAAGGAGTCGGTCGCCAGCATAGAACTCGCGATCGCTTATGAGGTTTGTTTGGTCCCCAGCTACAACGCCTTCGAGCAGGCTTTGCTGGAGGCTCACGTAGCGGTCAGCGAGCGAGTATCAGCCTTTGAGGCTGATCTCGATGCCGACCGGCTCGGCAACGCTGGTGTGACCGATGAACTGCGCGCATTCGCTCAATCGGGCGCCGAGCTGCAGGGTGCTCTGCGCGAGGCCGGTGAGGCTGTCACCGCGGCCGAGGTGACGGCGCAGCAGGCTCGCGATCAGCACGCTGAAACCGAGGCTGAACTGGAGCGGTTAGCGGGGCTTTTGGGGCTCGAAGCGGAAGCCTCGAGCGAGCCGCTTGACGGCGAGGCAATCGCGGCGCTCGAACAACGGATCGTGCGTCTGGAGCGGCGCCGCGACCAGATTGGGGCGGTCAACCCGCTAGCCAAGGCTCAATATGAAGAGGCGCTCGAACACGTCGAGACGCTCGAGCACCAGCGCACCGACTTGGAGACGGCGATGCGCGAGCTGCGAACCCTAATTCGCGACACCGATCGTCAGATCCGCGAAAGCTTTGAAGAGACCTTTGAGGCGGCGGCGAAGAACTTCGAGGAGTTGGCAGCCCATTGCTTCCCGGGTGGTCGCGGTCGGCTGCGGCTGGTGCGCGAGGAACAAGCGCCCAAAGCCGTGCTCGGTGGCGGAGCTGAAGACGAGGCCGCTCGGCTCGAGGCGGCAGAGGACGAAGCTAACGCCGAAGCGCAGCGCGAGAGCGGCGAGCCGGAAGATGACCTCGGAGTAGAGATCGAGATCACACCAGCAGGCAAGTCAATGAAGCGCCTGACATTGCTTTCGGGCGGCGAAAAGTCGATGACTGCGATTGCCTTCCTGTTCGCAGTATTCCTTGCCAAGCCCTGCCCGTTCTACATCCTCGATGAGGTCGAGGCGGCGCTCGACGATCTCAACATCACTCGTTTTCTCGAACTTCTGCGGCTCTACCGTGACCGTGCTCAGTTCATCGTCGTGACCCACCAGCAGCGGACAATGGAGGCGGCCGATTGCCTGTACGGCGTGTCGATGGGAGGCGACGGCGTCTCGAAGGTGATCAGCCGCGAGCTGCCCAGCGAAGTCGACGATACCGCCGTGCGCGCAGCCTGATCTGCGTTCGCTAATTGATGCACAAAGGTCCGAGCCAGTAAGCTTTCTTTGATGTCAACTCCCGTGATCTGGCTCCTGGTCGCTGCCGCTCTGGCGCTCGTTGAGATCGTCACGGAGAGCCTCTTTCTTGCCCCACTGGTCGCCGCCGCGGTCGTGATGGCGCTAGGCACGTTGATCGGTGCCCAGCTTGTTCTGGTTGTGCTGATCGCGATTGTCGTCGCGGCGATTACGTTGATCGGCTTACGGCCGCTTCTGCGCCGAGCCCGACTCGATTTCGCTGTCGGTGGCGCCGAGCATGACTTTGTGATCGGTCAGCACGGCATCGTTGAGGAGCGCGTTGTAAACGATGAGGCGACCGGAGTGATTGAGATCGACGGTGAAGTTTGGACCGCACGAGCCATCAATGACGAGCAGACCTTCGCGCCCGGTGACGCAGTCGAGGTGGTTGCTGTGCGCGGCGCAACAGCACTAGTCGACGCGGCGCCGTAGAAAGCGCAGCGTGACGGACGCGCCGCCGATTGCGCCCCCCGCTACTCTCTGCTACTGGCAGTTTGTGAACTTCGAGAGGAACCTGTGGCTGTACGACTAAGGCTCACGCGAGTGGGCGGCAAGAAAAATCCTATTTGGCGCGTTGTTGTCGCCGACCAGCGCTCACCGCGTGACGGTCGCTTCATCGAGGTTGTCGGTCAGTACAACGCCCAGACCAATCCGTCAACTATCACGCTCGATGAAGACCGAATCAAGCTCTGGCTCGACAAGGGCGCGCAGCCGACTTCACAGGTCCGCAAGCTGCTGCACACGCAGGGAATCCCAGTCTAAGCTGAGTCAATGCGCGAACTGCTCGAGTTTCTGGCCCGCTCGTTGGTCGATGACCCAGCCGCCGTTGTGGTCGAACAGTTTGATGACGACGACGGCACGGTCGTGCTGGAATTAGTCGTCGGCGAGGACGATTACGGCAAGGTGATTGGCCGGGGTGGTCGCACGGCAAACGCCCTGCGCGCCGTCTTGAAAGCTGCTGCCGTGCGCGAAGAACGCCGCGTAATTGTCGACATCGTCGACTGACGTGGCCGCTGAGGCAGAACGCTGGTTGCAGGCCGGGCGGATAGGCCGCCCGCATGGCCTAGACGGAAGTTTCTACGTCACGCGCGCCCGCGCCATCTTGCTGGAGGTCGGTGTCAGCGTCCTCGTTCAGCAGGATCAGTTCGCGATCGAACGGCGCGCCGGCACTGATCAGAAGCCGATACTCAGACTTGCCGGCATATCGACGCCGGAGGCAGTCGAAGCGATTCGCGGGCAGGCGCTGTTCTGCTTGCTCGCCGACGCTCCCCCTCTTGGCGAGCGGGAATGGTGGGCAGAAGAGCTCGAAGGCTGCAGCGTAATTGATGGCTCCACGCCTATCGGTGAAGTGTCAAAGCTTCTGGTGCTGCCGTCCTGCGAGGTTCTTGAGGTCAAGCGCCTCGATGGCACCGAGCTGCTGGTTCCGATGGTGAGTGATGCGATTCGCTCGGTCGACGTCGATCAGCGCAGAATCGACGTAGATCTCGCATTCGTCGGCGGTGCTTGACCGATGCAGCTCGACGTCGTAACGCTTTTCCCGCAGTGGTTCGAATGGTTCGCTGAGCAGCGCCACGTAGCCAATGCAGTTGCCAACGGCAGCGAGCTGCGCGCGCTCGATCTGCGCGAGCACACGCCACTTAGCGGCGGTCAGGTAGATGACACGCCATTCGGCGGCGGTGCTGGAATGGTTCTGCGCGTCGACGTGATGGAGGCTGCGCTGCGCGGGTTTTACGCCGTCGATCCGGTCGAGTTGCCGCGCGAGCGGCGCGTGATTGCGCTCACGCCGGGCGGCCGCGTGCTCGACGAGCAGCTCGTCAATGAGCTGGCGTCCGAGCCAGCCGTGACTTTGCTTTGCGGTCGTTACGAAGGCTTCGACGAGAGAATTGTGCAGCACTTTTGTAGCGACGCGATTTCGATCGGTCGTTATGTGATCGCTGGCGGCGAGCTGGCGGCGATGGTCGTCTGCGACGCGATTTTGCGCAAACAGCCTGGTGCTCTCGGTGACGCCGACTCCGCGGTCGAAGAATCTTTCAGCGCAGCGCTCGGCGGCGACCCTGAGTATCCGCATTACACCCGCCCCGCAGACTTCCGCGGTTGGGGAGTTCCCGATGTCTTGCTTTCGGGCCATCACGAGGAGATCCGCCAATGGCGCAGGGCAAGGAGCCGCGAGCGCGGGGCCGCTTCGCACGACGCTCCGCTATCCTAAATCACCTCGCCTCGGTCGCGACGCTAATGCGTCCGCGGATTTCATGGCCGCAGCTTCGCGAGCGCCCTCACTATGAGCACAGTAATCGAAAATCTTGAACGCGCCCAATTGCGACGCGTGCCCGACTTCGCCCCAGGCGATCGGATCAAAGTTCACTTCCAAGTGATTGAGGGTGAACGCCGTCGTACGCAGGTCTTTGAAGGCGTCGTGATCGCTCGTCAAGGCAGTGGTGCACGCGAAACATTTACGGTCCGCAAGCAGTCCTTCGGTGTTGGCGTCGAGCGAACCTTCCCAGTCCACTCGCCGAAGATCGAAAAGATCGACGTAGCCGCCCGTGGCGAAGTGCGCCGCGCAAAGCTTTATTACCTGCGTGATCGCGTCGGCAAGGGTGCTCGCGTTCGCGAGCGCGACTACTACGGCCCTGAGGACGACATCGCCCCGGGGCTTGTGCATCAGCCCGAGCTCGCCGCCGAGGCCCTTGAGGGCGACGAGCAGACGCCCGAGAGCGACTCAACCGAGCAGGTTGCTTCTGGTGTTGTCGAAGCCGAAGACGGTGGATCTGAAGAGGTCGCCAGCGAAGAGATTGTCGACGCTGCGCCTGACGGTCAGCCTGAAGAGGAGACCAGCGATGCAGCGCCAGCAGCCGAGGGTGATTCAGAGCAGCCGGCCGACGGCAGCGAAGAACCCGCCGGCGACGCAGCGTGAGCGCAGCCAAGCAGGAAAAGTCGGCAGCGAGCTCGATCCTTGAGTTGATCGTGATCGTCGCGGTTGCGCTGGGACTGGCGCTACTGATCCAAGCCTTCGCAGTGAAGCCATATCGGATCCCCAGCGAGTCGATGGTGCCGACGCTCGAGGTTGGCCAGCGCGTGCTCGTTAATCGCTTGACTACGCGATTTGGAGATCCGACAGTCGGCGATGTCACCGTCTTCAACCCGCCGGTTGGATCGGAAGAGATGCCGCTCGATCAGTGCGCTCAGAGGCCCGAGCAAGGCGCGGCCTGCAACACGCCGACGCCACAACGGTCCGAGATCAATTTCATCAAGCGGATTGTTGCGGGCCCTGGCGACACGATCTCAATCATTAAGGGACGAGTTATTCTCAACGGCAAGCCAACCAGCGAGCCATTTATCAGCGACACCTGCGCCAATGACGCTGGCGCGGCCTGCACACTGCCGAAGGCGATCAAGATTCCGCCCGGACACTGGTTCATGATGGGTGACAACCGTGGCGAGTCCGACGACAGCAGGTTCTGGGGACCCGTCCCAACCGAGTGGATCATCGGACCGGCCTTCGCCACCTACTGGCCGCCGGACCGAATCAACATCTTCTAGCGCTGCCAGCCCCAATCGCTCCAAGCGAAAGCGCGCGGGCAGCGGCTCGACTGGCGCGCGTTTGATTGCCCACGATCGAGCCGTTGGGGCACGCTGGATCGCCGGCGCCGATGAGGCGGGGCGCGGCTGCCTTGCAGGCCCTCTGGTGGCGGCGGCTGTTTTGCTCGATCTCGAAGCGATTGGAGTGGCTGAGGTCCGCGCGCTCGGCAAGCTGAACGACTCGAAGCAGCATGATCATGCGGCGCGCGAGGCCTTATTGACGGTTGTGGTGGAGACCGCGCGGCGCGTTGTCGTTGTTTCGCGCAGCGCTCGTGGGATCGATGAGCGCGGGCTGCACAAAACAAATCTCGCGGCGTTGAGGGAATCGCTAATCCGCGTCGCTCGCCCTGGCTGCGTCTGCTTGATCGACGGTTTCGAGGTACCGGCCTTCGATTACGAGCAGCGCGCCGTGATTGGCGGCGATGGCCTCAGCGCGGCAATCGCCGCGGCGTCGATCGTCGCCAAGGTGACGCGCGATCGATTAATGACGCGAGCGGGAGAGCAGCTGCCTGAGTGGGGCTTCGACAGCCATTTTGGTTACTCGACTCCAGCGCACCGCGAGGCGATTCTCGAGCACGGTGTCTCGCCGCTGCATCGCATGTCGTTTCAGTCGAGCGCCTACCAGCAACTCGCGCTTTAGCAATCAGAAGGCGTTTTCGATGTGATCGAGGCGCAGCATTCGGCCCTGGCTGTCGAGCAGGATCCCGATTGCATCGAAGCGCAGTTCCTGCGGGCGCGGGTGTTGTGGCTGCTCGCTTAGAAAAGCGCTGGCTAGGCGCCGGACCTGACGGCGCTTGCGTTCGTCCAGCGAATCCCACGGTGCGCAGCTGCGGGACGAACGGCGCGTTTTAACTTCGATGAATACGAGTGTTGCACCGCTGCGCACGATCAGGTCGATTTCGCCAAAACGGGTTCGATGGTTGCGGGCGACGAGGTGGTATCCAAGGCGCTCTAGGTGCTCGAGGGCTAACCGTTCGCCGGCGCGGCCGAGGACATGACGAGGATCAGGAGTGGTTGAACGGATGAGGACGAGGCTATGGGCGAGATCGTGCCCGCTCTACGGGCCATCTGTCGAGTAATAGTTTCGCCTTCGTTGCATCTGGCGAAGGCAGCTGAGGTTCGCGTTGAAGCTGGAACATAGCGATCGCCACCGCGCTCAATTACGCCCGTAACGTGAGCGCCAATGGTCACCGAGGTCATGACATTCGCGCTCGAAGGGTTGGAGCCGCGCGCTGTAAGGGTCGAAGCTGACCTGCGTCGCGGACTGCCTAGCTTCACGATTGTTGGACTGGCCGACCGAGCAGTCGCAGAGGCTCGCGAGCGTGTCCGCGCGGCGCTCGTAAACTGCGGCTTCGAGTTCCCAATGCGGCGCTTGACCGTCAATCTTGCGCCGGCGCACCTGCGCAAGGTGGGACCTGGCTTTGATCTCGCGATCGCCTGCGCGATCCTCGCCGCCAGCGGCCAGATCAAGCTTGATGCCTTGGCAACAACCGCGCTTTTCGGTGAGCTATCGCTCGGCGGTGAGCTACGGCCCTGCCGCGGGGCCTTGGCAGTTGCTGAAGGTGCGAAGCAGGCCGGGCTAACAGCGTTGGTTGTGCCCGTCGCCTCTGCAGCCGAGGCGAGGCTCGTCGATTCGATCCGTGTTGGTGCGCTGGCGGTGCTCAGTGACCTCGCGGCGGTGCTGGCTGGCGAGTCGGACTTCAGCGCGAAGCGACCTCAACAGCTAGTGAGAGCGGCGCTACCCAACGCGCCTGATCTTGCTGACGTGCGAGGCCATCGCGCCGCCATCGACGCAGTCACGGTTGCCGCCGCCGGGGGTCACAACCTGCTTTTAAGCGGCCCGCCCGGAACCGGCAAGACGATGATCGCTCGTCGTCTACCCGGTATTCTGCCGCCGCTCAGTCGCAGTGAGGCTCTCGAGGTCACGCGGATCAGAAGCATCACCGGGCTTGGTGGTGATGGCACGCTCGCCGACCAGCGTCCCTTTCGCGCACCACACCACACGATCTCGGCTGCCGGCCTTGTCGGTGGTGGGGCCGTTCCGCTTCCCGGCGAAGCGACGCTCGCGCATCGCGGTGTGCTCTTCCTTGACGAGATTTCGGAGTTCGATCGCCGAGCTCTGGAGGCGCTTCGTCAGCCGCTCGAGGATGGGGAGGTGACGATCGTGCGCGGTCAGAAGGTGGCGCGCTTCCCGACGCGCTTTGCGCTGGTCGCGGCGACTAATCCCTGCCTCTGCGGCCGCGGTGGTAAAGCCTGCCGCTGCAGCGAGCCCGAGCTGGCGCGCCACCGTCAGCGGCTCTCCGGCCCGTTGCTTGACCGAGTTGACTTGGTAGTAGGGGTAGAGCGACCATCCTCGGCCGCGCTCGAATCCGCCGCGCTAACAACTAGTGAGTCGGTCGCCAGACGGGTCGCTGCAGCGCGCGAGCTGCAGCTCGCGCGCGGCGGCTGCGCGAACGCGCAGCTCGTCGCGCGCGACATGATTTCGGCTGTCGAATGCGGGCCGGCGGCGGCGCGTGCGCTCGCGAGCGCTTACGACAGTGGCGGGCTTAGCGCTCGTGGCCGCGACCGCGCACTACGAGTGGCGCGGACGATTGCAGACCTTGAGGGCGGTGGCGTGATCGGCATCGAAGCCTTGGCGCAGGCGCTCGGCTATCGCCACGAAACAGAGCGGCTCGGTTCACGATGAGTGAAGCCTGCGATCGCTGTACGCGGCGCAGCTGGCTGGTTGGGCGGCTCTCCGGTCACCTCGATCAGATCCGCGGCAACCGGCCCGCGATACGCGGCGTACTCGCGCTTAGTGACGAGAAGCTAATAGCTGCCCTCTCTGGTCGTGAGAAGGGGATAATTACGGCTGAGTGGTCTCGCCTTGACGCCAGCGCCACACGGCGCGTGTGGCGCTCCGCATCGACGCTGGCAATATGTCGCCACAACGCATGCTTCCCTCTCGCTCTGGCTCAACTGCCCGATCCGCCGGCCGTTATTCACGTTTTCGGCCAGCTCGAGCGCTTTGAGCAGTTGATCTCAGACTCTCCAACAATTGCCTTGGTTGGTGCGCGGCGCGCTTCTGCCGACGGCCTCGCGCTGGCTCGCGAGCTTGGCCGTACGCTTTCAGTCTGCGGCGTCAGCGTAATCAGCGGCATGGCGCTGGGTATCGACAGCGCTGCTCACGAAGGGGCGCTTGCCGCCGACGCGCGCACAATCGCGGTTCTCGCTTGTGGCCCCGAGCGGGCTTATCCGGCGCGGCGCAGGCAGCTCCACGCGGAGTTGGCGCAGCGGGCCGTCGTTGTCTCTGAGCTGCCCCCCGGAACCGCTCCGTACCGCTGGGCATTTCCGGCCCGCAACCGAATCATCGCGGCGCTTGCACAGATGGTTGTCGTCGTGGAAGCCGCAGATCGCTCGGGCTCGCTGATCACGGCTGAGATTGCTGCCGATCTCGGACGCGTCGTCGGAGCTGTGCCAGGTGATCCCGGTTCGTGGCACAGCGCCGGCACCAATGCGCTCCTGCGTGACGGCGCCCACCTGATCCGCGACGCACGCGACATCCTCGACGATGCATTCGGAGTTGAGTCAGCGGGTGGAGCAGGCGCACCGCGCGAGCCGTTGCCGTTGGCGCTTTCGTTGAGCGACGACCAGCGGGCCGTCATCGCCGCGGTCGATGCTGGCTTCACGACGGCCGCGAGCGTCGCTGAATATTGCGGTAGCGCCGCTGAGGTCGTCGGCCCACTGACTGAGTTGGAGCTGCTTGGCGTGCTGGAACGCCGCCGCGATGGCAGCTATCTGCGACTGTGATCTGCGGCTGACGCAAGCCAGCTGCGAGGCCACGAGTTAGTGAGGCTGGCATAATCCCTCCTGAGATGACCGACACTGGGACGTTCAACATGAAGCACCGCAGCGCAGCGCTGACCGAGGGGCCAGCGCGCGCGCCTGCGCGCGCTTACCTGAAGGGCATTGGCTACGACGACGAGGCGCTCGCTAAGCCGATCATCGGTGTCGCCTCGACATGGATTGAGACGATGCCCTGCAACTTCCACCTGCGCGCGCTGGCAGCCAAGGTCAAGGAAGGGATTCGCGCTGCGGGCGGCACGCCGATGGAGCTGAACACGATTGCAATATCGGACGGAATAACGATGGGCACGCCGGGAATGAAAACGTCGCTCGTATCACGTGAAATTATCGCTGACTCGATCGAACTAGTGGGCCGCGGCCATCTCTTCGACGGCGTCGTCGCGCTCTCCGGCTGTGACAAAACGATCCCTGGCACGGTAATGGCGATCGCGCGGCTGAACGTCCCTTCGCTGATGCTCTACGGCGGCTCAATCCCTCCCGGCCGTTTCCAAGGCCATGACGTAACAATTCAGGATGTCTTCGAAGCGGTTGGCGCGCACGCCGCTGGCAAGATGAGTGATGAGGAGCTCCACGAACTAGAAGGTGTGGCAAGCCCCGGTGCTGGGGCCTGCGGCGGCCAGTTCACCGCCAACACGATGGCGATGGCCTACGAGATCATGGGCATTTCGCCAATGGGCTCAGCGATGGTTCCGGCTCAAGATGAGACTAAAGCCGATGTCGCCTTCGCAGTCGGCGAACTCGTTATGGACGTGCTGCGCCGAGGCGTTATGCCGAGCGAAATCATTACGCGCAAGTCGATCGAGAACGCCATCGCCGGCGTAGCAGCGAGCGGCGGCTCGACTAATGCGGTCTTGCACCTGCTCGCGCTGGCGCGCGAAGCAAAGGTTGAACTGGACATTGACGACTTTGACAGGATCAGCGAGGCAACGCCGCTGCTTTGTGACCTAAAGCCCGGTGGCAAGTACGTCGCAGTTGATCTTTACGCAGCGGGCGGCGTTCCACTGGTCGCCAATCGTCTGCTGGAGGCAGGGCTACTGCACGAAGACGCCCCCACTGTCACAGGCCGGTCAATCGGCGAGGAGGCCGCTAGGGCGACTGAAACTGAAGGTCAGATGGTCGTTCGTCCACTGAGCGATCCAATAAAGGCCTCCGGTGGGCTCGCAATTCTGCGCGGCAATATTGCTCCTGAGGGTTGCGTCGTCAAATTAGTCGGCCACGAGCGCCGTCACCACGAAGGGCCTGCGCGCGTCTTCGAGAGTGAAGAGCTAGCGATGGAGGCCGTCACCGACGGCAAGATCGAAAAAGGCGACGTTGTAATTATTCGCAACGAGGGACCGGCCGGTGGCCCTGGGATGCGCGAGATGCTTGCCGTCACTGCGGCGATCAACGGCGCCGGGCTGGGCGAGCACGTTGCGCTGCTCACCGATGGGCGCTTCTCCGGCGCCACTTACGGTTTTATGGCTGGCCACGTGGCACCCGAAGCTTTCCGCGGTGGACCGATTGCCGCGCTTCGCGATGGAGACACAATTACCATCGATGTCGACAAGCGCACGCTTGACGTCGACCTGACCGTCGCCGAAATCGACGAGCGCGTGGCGGCTTACATTCCGCCGGCCAACCCGGATCTCACGGGCGTGCTGGCGAAGTACGCCGACCAGGTGGGCAGCGCCTCCGAAGGTGCCGTGACGCTCGTTGAAAGTCCACGCTGACCTGCGCCGATGCGGATCGCGATCGACATCGACTCAACGCTCCACCACTACTGGGAGCAGCTAGCCGAGGTAGTTCGTCTGCGCTACGGCGTCGTCCTTCCCTATGACCAGCAACACACGTGGGGAATAGGTGAGCTCGAACAGGAACAGCTGGCTGAGACAATTGCTGAAACCCACAGTGAGGAGTGGATCAGCGCGGCTGAGCCGTACCCCGGCGCTGTCGAGGTCGTCAACCGCTGGTCGCAGGAGGGGCACTTCATCCACATCACCAGCCACCGCGATGTCGCTGCCGCGGCACCAACAGAGCGTTGGCTTGATGCAATCGGACTCAAGTATGACGAGCTCTACTGCTCCTACGACAAGATCACGCGCTGCCGCGAACTGGAGATTGACCTGCTCGTTGACGACAGCCCGGTCAACCTCAGTAGCGCCCTAGGTGAGGGAATCCGCGGCGCGACGCTGCTGCACCCATGGAACGCCGAAGTTTGCGCGTCGAGCCAAATTACCAGCGCCGAAGACTGGACTGAGCTTGGGCGTCTGCTCGAACCGCTGCTTTCAGCGGGAAAGTGAGCCGGGGGGCAGGTTCAGCGTGCTGGGTGGCGAAAAAGGCCTGAATGGTGGCTCGCGCGCTCGGTCGGCTGTACGGTCTATCTTTGGGTGAGTTTCGATGCCACGTAAATATTTAATTCCACTCATTACGGTCGGTGCATTTTTGCTGCTGATTGGCGGAGCCTATGCATACGACAACGCAACATCGCGCGCTATCGCGCCTGGTGTCACCGTTGGCAACGTCAACGTCGGTGGAATGACCGCCGGGGAGGCTGAAGGTAAGCTGCGCCAAGACCTACTCGGCGAGCTGGAAGCGCCAGTGATCGTGAGTCGCGGTAAGAGAAGTTGGCGGCTGGGCCCTGGGCAGTCGAAGGTCGCGGTCGACATCGACGGGAGTGTGCAGGCCGCACTGGCGAGGACAAATGATGAAACTTTCCTCGTTCGCGCCTACCGGAAAATAAGTGGTAGCGCGCTCGACGCTTCTGTAGAGCCAGAGATCTTTTACTCAGCGGCGGCAGTGGAGCGCTTTACTTCCCGCGTCGGTAAGGCGGTCGATCGGCCTGCGGTTGACGCAGCGCTCGCTTTTACCGTCTCGGCGGTTGGGCCGGTTCCATCGAAAAGTGGCGTCGCAACCAAAATGGGCCGACTAAAGGCTGATGTGACGAGGGCGCTTTCCGTTCCCGGCGCCAACCATTCAGTCGCCGTCGCGGTTCGTAAGCTGAAGCCGAAGGTGACGACGAAGCAGCTAGCGAGCAAATATCCGGAAGTAATCACCGTTGACCGTTCAAACTTCCGCCTGACACTTTTTAAGGATTTAAAGCCAGTCAAAAGCTACCCAATTGCCGTCGGCCAAGCTGGTCTTGAGACTCCTGCTGGGCTGTACTCAATTCAGAGCAAACAGGTTAATCCGACCTGGTACGTACCCAACAGTGAGTGGGCCGGCGATCTAGCGGGCACGGTGGTTCCACCTGGGCCGAATAATCCCCTGCGGGCGCGCTGGATGGGCATCACCGCCGGTGCCGGAATTCACGGTACATCGGAGCCATCGTCACTAGGCTCGGCCGCATCGCATGGCTGCGTGCGGATGGCGGTCCCGGACGTGATCGACCTTTACGACCGCGTTGAGCTTGGAACACCGGTATTTATTGCCTAAAGGCGTGGCCCGCCACGCGCCTCGGGGCCACCGCGGATCTCCTCAATGGGAATATCTTCCCAGCCTTGCTCGGCGAGCAGGCGTCGATGATCACTATGGCGAAAGACGAGCGAACCAAGAAAAATATCCCGCTCACGGCGACGCATGACGGAATACCACATCGTCGTTGCGTCGCTAGATCCTTGGATATTGTGCCAAGGCCGCGGTGGTTGCTCCTCCCGCGAGCAGACGCCGTCAGCTTCTAGCCCTGCGGCGGTTGCCACCTGACCAGTTTCAGTATCGATGAAGAAGATCGCCACAACCAACGAGGATACGAACCCGGGCCTGACGGGCGAGTGGAGCGCGGCGTTAAAGCTTGTCGCCGACGACCTTGTCCGCCGCGGCAGCGCTGAGCGCACCAGGCGTGCTTATCGGGCCGACCTCGTCCAGTTCGCCCAGTGGGCGATGCGCGTGCAACTTGAGCCAACCGACGTCGACGTGCGCCAAGTGAGGCGCTTCGCCGCATACTGCAGCGAGAGTGAGATGGCGCCCTCAACGGTGGCGCGCAAACTAGCGGCGTTACGCGCCTGCTTCCGGACGCTTCGCGAACACGGGGTCGTAGAGCAGAATCCGGCGGAGCTGGTCGCTGCTCCGAAACTGAGGTCTAGCCTTCCCCGCGTACTACGCCCGGCGGAGCTGACCGCCCTGATCGAGCGAATTCCAACCGGCACCGCGCTCGAAGCGCGTGACCGTGCGCTGATCGAGCTGGCATATGGGTCTGGGTTGCGCGCCGAAGAATTAGTCAGCGTCGACGTTGATTCTCTCGACTTGGATGGCGAGCAGATCCGCGTTGAAGGAAAGGGATCGAAGACGCGTTTTGTGCCAATCGGCGAGTATGCGCGCGCTGCAATAGTTCTCTACCTTGAGCGCTCGCGGCCCGCGCTGCTAAACGACCGTGCCGAAGCGGCGCTATTCCTCTCGAAATCAGGGCTGCGGCTGCAGAGTTCAGATGTTCGGCGCCGGCTGCGCCTCTGGGCACGCCTTGCTGAGCTGCCGGGACGCGTTAACCCTCACGCGCTGCGCCATTCATTCGCGACTCACCTGCTTGACGGCGGCGCCGACCTGCGCGCGATCCAAGAGCTACTGGGCCATCAGAACCTTTCGAGCACACAGATCTACACGCGTGTGGAGTCAGCCCGGCTGCGCAAAGCGTATGGCGCTAGCCACCCACGCGCCTGAGAACGATGCTGCGGGCAGTGGCGAGTGCTCCGCTACCGTTAAGAGCCGTGATCGTACGCAAGGTCTCAACCACGCAAGCCCCGATATTCTGCGACGTCTGTGAGCGCAATTTGTTGCGCGGCGAAGTCTCCAGCGCCTTTCTTCATGGGGGTCAGCGCAAGATCGTCTGCGAACTGTGTATGCAGCGAGCGACGCAGCTTGGCTGGATTCGAGAATCTGGCGACACGGCTCCAGCCAGCGGTCGGATCGGGTGGATTCGGCGCACGGCGTCACGCTCGCCCCGGGGCCGAATTATTCGTCGCCAAGAGATAGACCCTGGCGAGCTGCTCGTGCCACCCGAGGCTGAGGGATTGGTCGAGCGTTCTGGTGAGGCCACCGCGGACCCGAGCGAGATGCCAGCGGAGCAAGTCGAAGCCGTCCAGTGGTCAGAATTTGACCTTCCGCCGACGGAGTCGCTGGCCTCCAACGAACGCTATGTGCGGGCCGTTCCGACGCACGCCGACATGAAGGGCGCGCGCGCGATCGAAGTATTCAACGTCGGTGAGCATCCGCGCACAATCGCGTCGCTGGCACGGACCCTCGGAGCACCACTAGTGAGCGTTCGACCCTCAGCGCGGGAAGGCAGCGTCGTCTCGGTCGTAATCGCATGGGAGCTCTCCTGGTACGGATACGAAATTGATCTAGCCGACGAGGCCGCCGGCGCACGACTAATTGATCAAGGCAGCGAACTTGACGAGCTGATGGACCAAGATCGCACCCCAAACGCTGTCGCTGATTCGCTGGGCATGCTCCATACGGCGGTTGAAGCTCAGTGAAGCTGACGGTTCACGTAGACGGCGGTTCGCGCGGCAACCCAGGCCCAGCAGCTGCCGGTGCCGTCGCCTCCGACGCCGACGGCGAGGTTGTTGGCGAGCGCGGGGAGATGATCGGCACAGCGACCAATAACGTCGCCGAATATCGCGCCGTCCTGCTCGGCGCGGCGCTCGCGCTCGAACTGGGTGCAACGGAGGTTGAGCTAGTGAACGACTCCGAGCTGATCGCTTATCAGCTAGGCGGTAAGTACAAAGTCAAGCATGCCGAAATGAAGCCGCTTTACGCCGAGGCGATCGACCTGCTCGGTCGGTTCGAGAGCTGGTCGATTCGCTGCGTACGCCGCGAACAGAACGAGCACGCCGATCTGCTCGTCAATCAAACTCTCGACGCCGGCGCGCTGTAGGTAAGAGATCCCCGTTTAATCTGCGCTCCGCTCGCGCCGCGGGCGCTGTCCAGCGTTAGAGCAGGCCAGCCTTCGGGCCGTCCTCCTCGTTCTTGTGGCCGACTCCGCTTTTCTGGAGTAGCGCCCATCCTGCAGGTAGCAGCGCGGCAGCGAACGCTAGCTTCACGAGGTCGCCAAGAATGAAGGGCTGCACACCGGTTTTGTAGGCTTGCGCCCACCCGAACGCAACTCCGTCGCCTGCCGGGTCCCAACTGGCCAGCCACGGCACGCCGAATGCGTAGATCAGGATGTTGCCAAGCAGCAGCGCGCCGATCATCGCCACCACGCGGCGGTCAGCGCCACGCTCAGCGAGCCAGCCAACGACGGCCGCGGCGACTATGAAGCCCAGAATGTAACCACCGGTCGCGCCGCTAATGATGTCCCAGCCACCTGATTGATCTGAAAATATTGGGGCGCCAAGCGCGCCGATGATGAAGTAAAATGCCAAAGCTAGCGCGCCTTTGCGAGAGCCGAGCACGCCGCCCACGAGTAGTACGGCGAGCGTCTGTCCGGTGAACGGCACTGGGTACCAGGGGATCGAGATCTGCGCTAGTCCGGCAACGAGCCCGGTGCCGCACAAAATCAGCACGAGATCGCGGACGAGCTCTGTGCTGCGCGTCCCGAAATGAGGGATAACTCTGTCGATAATTGTGCCGTAACGCGCAGTTTCCATCTGGTCTTGCTCCTTTGTAAGCCGATTGATCTGAATAAGCCTACGCCAATCGCGCGACGATCGGCCGAACGATTAGCTCGTGCCTGAGTCTGGTATACACCCGGTCATGAAAACGATTCCTTCCCTCGTCCTCGCCCTACTGGCAACTGCTCTTCTGGCGGCCTGCGGCGGCTCCAGCAGCTCTGACACCACCTCGGCTGCCACGACCGCCAGCAAAAACATCCGGATCGGCATGGAAGGGCCTTTGTCGGGTGATCAGAAGGTAACCGGCGAAGGGATGCTCAACGGCGCAAAACTAGCGGCCGAGAAGCTCAACGCAAGCGGCGGCCTGCTCGGCAAGCAGATCGAAATCGTGCCGATTGATGACGCCGCCGACCCTGACACCGGCGTCAGCGCCGCAAACGCGGCGATTAAAGCTGGTCTCGACGGCGTCGTTGGCCCCTACAATTCTGGCGTTGGCATCGAGACTCTGCCACTCTATGAGGCGGTCGGCTTAACGCCGATTCGCCTTACCTCTGACAGCGCAACCAACGGTCTTGGCTACACGCTGCAACCGATGGATTATCAGATCGCCCCGGTCGCAACTACGGCGCTAACCGACTGGCTTGGCGCGAAGTCGGTTGCGATCGCTTACGACCCAACGCCCGGCTACACGGCAACGGTCGGTGCGCAGATGAAGAAGTCGCTCGAAGCGGCCGGCGTCACGATCACCGCCTATGAGGCGGTCAAGCCGGGAGCGTCAAACTACACCAGCACCGTCACCAAACTCGAGGCCACGAAACCTGACGCGATCTACTCGGTTGTCTACTTCCCTGAAGGCGGGTTGATTGCGAAGGCGATGGACGCCAGCTCGTCGCAAGTGAAGTGCCTCGCCGATTACGCCTCGGCGGACCCGGGTTTCGTGACAACTGCCGGCGAAGCGGCAGCGCAGAATTGCCCTGTCGTTGGCGTGCCTTCGCCGGGCGACTTCCCTAGCGGCAGCTCGTTCGACGCCGCCTACCAGAAAGAATTTGGCGAGGGCCCGGGCACATGGAGCTCGTACGTGTACGACTCCGTGAATCTGCTCGCTAGCTGCGTCAAGGAAGCGGGAGGCTTCGACAACACACCGAACGCCGACGGCTCAACAACGGCGCAGGTTGATGGATCTACTGCGCTAACGAAGTGTCTAAACGCGGTGAAGGACTGGAACGGCGTGACCGGCTCGGTCACAATCGACCCAGCGAACGGGAATCGAAACCCTGCAACCGTCGTCGTTCTCGGTACCGACAGCGACGGCGAACTGCACGTCGATGGGGCTTGGGCAAATGCCGTCGGCGCGCCCTACTAGGCGCCCAGAAGTAGCGCAAGCCCAGCCATACAGATCATCGAAATTGTGATTCCCGCCGCCGCGAGCGGCCGGTTTTCACGAGGGCCAATCGCATCGGGGAGTAGCTCTAGCACTACGAGCGCCAACATCGCTCCGGCGGCGAAGCCAAGCGACCAAGGAAGCAGCGCGGTGATCTGCTCAACGAGCACAAATGCAATAACCGCACCGATCGGTTGCGGCAGGCTCGTACCGACGGCGGCCCAGAACTGCTGCGAGGCGCTAAAGCCAGCCTGAGCCATTGGAATCGCCGTCGCCGTGCCTTCGGGAATGTTTTGGAGCGCGATCGCGATGAAGACGAAAAGTCCAAGCGCGTTGTCGGCCGACCATGAAGAGCCGAGCGCAAAGCCTTCCGGCAGGCTGTGGACGAACAGCACTGCGAAGACGAGAGCAGAGCGGCGCACGTGGACGCCGCTGAGTTCGCCGACGCGCATCTCGCGGCCAGCCATTGCGCGCTGGCCGATCAGCAAGAAGCCAACACCAATCACGCCGCCAACGATCAGCGGCACCCACTCTCGGTTGTTGATTGGTTCGATTACAAGCCCGATTGAGGCGGCAGTCATAACGCCTGCGGCGATCCCCCAAAGCAGTGGTCGCCAGAGTGCCGTCCGCTCTGGGCCCAGCCAAGCAACCGGCAGCGCACCGAGGCCGGTGGCCAGCGCAGTTGCGCTGGCAAGTAGGAACACAGTCAGCAGTGCCACCGGCGCAGGTTACGCGACCACGCGGCACGAAGGCTTGTTGGCCAGCGCGTTAATGTTGCAAAAGTGGGTCGCGAGCAGAATTACACGATCAAGCCCGGCGCGAACCTGACTAATGCCGAGCTAACCGGCGCAAACCTGCGCCGCGCGAAACTAAGCGATGCGAATCTGATCGGTGCGAATCTGACCGGGGCGAATTTGCGCGGTGCAAACCTGACGCGCGCGAACCTGACGCGCGCGGACCTCAAGTGCGCTTGGCTGATCGATGCCAACCTTCGCGCGGCAAACTTGGCCAAAGCCAACCTGACTGGCGCGTACATGGTTGACGCGAACCTGCGCGGCGCGGTCCTGACAGGCGCAACCATGCCGGACGGTTCGGTTCACGAATAATTTCGAAACAGGCCGCTAGGCAATAATCCGCCCGGCTGGGAATTTTATGCGGTAATCCCTAGTGGCGCATCTGCTTGCGCTTTCCGCAGGTCAATCGCAATGCTGGGTTTACTGCGTTCGTGCGTCACGGCGCGCGCTAACCTCGCCGCTCAATGATTTCCACCAATCAGCTAAAAAACGGCAACCACATCGAAGTCGACGGAACCGTCTTTAAGGTCGTTGACTTCCAGCACGTCAAGCCTGGCAAGGGCCCGGCTTTCGTGCGCACGAAGCTGCGCCGCACCTCGGACGGGAATGTGATCGACAAGACCTTTCGCGCTGGTGAGAAGTTCCGCTCAGTGCGCTCCGAGGCGCGACGGATGAGCTTCCTCTACTCCGATGGAAGCGAAGCCCACTTCATGGATTCAGAGTCGTTTGAGCAGATCGCGCTGCCGTTAGCTCTGGTTGAGGACGAGCTGCGCTGGACAAAGCCAAACGACGATGTCGACATGCTCTTTATTGATTCCGAGCCGAGCACGCTGCAGCTTCCCGCGTCGGTCGAGCTTGAGGTGACGGAGACCGAGCCCGGGCTTCGCGGCGACACTGCCTCCGGTGGCGGCAACAAGCCAGCAACGCTCGAGACAGGCGCCGTGATTCAGGTTCCCTTGTTCGTCAACATTGGCGACACGATCAAAGTTCAAACCGATAGCGGCGACTACATGTCGCGCGCCTAGGCACCACCCTCGCCGTGTCTCGCCGCAGCGATCAGCGCCGCGAGGCTGCATTCATTCTTTACGAGGCCGAGATCGCTGGGGCGCCGGTCAGTGATCTGCTCGATCGCGGCGCCAGCTCGCTGACGCGCTCGCTAGTTCACGCCGCTGATGATCAGCGCGAGCAGCTCGACGAGGTTATAGGTCGCTACGCAATTGATTGGCGCGTTGAACGGATCGCGATGCTCGAGCGTTGCATCATGCGGATCGCACTAGTTGAGATGCTTTACCCAGACGCCGTGCCAGCGGAGTCACCAATTCCGCCCGAAGGAGCGATCGATCAGGCTGTTGAGGTAGCCAAGGAGTACTGCGGCGAGCAATCGCCTGGGTTCGTTAACGGCATCCTCAACGCGGCGATGGCCGAAATCGGGGAGACTGCGTCCAGCGATGACTGATCTAGACACAACTGCAATAGATGAGCTCGTAGAGCAGCTCAGCCGTGCAGCACAGCAGCTGCGCGGCGGTGACCTGACTACCGACGCTGCTGCCTCGCTGGTTGAGGATTGCGCAGCGCTCGCCGGCCAGGCTTCTAGCGAGCTAGACCGACTAGCGAAAGAGACGCCAGCCGAGCCGCCGCCGGGCCAGGAAACGCTGCTGTGAGGCGCCGGTGAGTTACCCCGACGACCTGCGGGAGCAGGTCGACGAGTATCTGCAGCAGCTGCGCTTTAGCGACGGGCCAGCGACAGAAGGACTCGAGGAAGCAATGCTCTACTCGCTGCTCGCGGGGGGCAAGCGGATCCGGCCCGTGCTCGCGCTTGCCACCGCCGCCGCTCTTGGTGACCAGCCAGCGAGCGTGATGCCGCTGGCGGCCGCGCTGGAGATGATTCACAGCTACTCGTTGATTCATGACGATCTTCCAGCGATGGACGACGACGCGCTGCGCCGCGGCAAGCCTTCGTGCCACGTGGCCTTCGGCGAGGACGTTGCGATTCTCGCGGGCGACGCGCTTTACGCAGAAGCCTTCCAGCTAATTCTCACCAAGCAGCCTGGCGACCCTACGCGGCTCCTGGCCGCCGCGACCGAGCTAGCTGCAGCAACCGGGGTTAACGGCATGGTCGGTGGTCAGTACCTAGACGTTGAGGCCACCGCCGCCGATGGCCCAGGCGGCCTGCGCGAACTGCACGCGCGCAAAACCGGTCGACTGATCGGTGCCTCGGTCGAGTGTGTCTGTTTGCTCCATGGCGTTGATGAAGCGTCGCTCTTGGCCTACCGCGAATTTGCCACCGAGCTTGGTGTGCTGTTTCAAATCGTCGATGACATTCTTGACGTCACCGGCTCTGATGAGGAGCTCGGCAAACCATCGGGCAGCGACGAGCGGCAGGGCAAGCGGACCTATGTCAGTGAGTTTGGCCTTGCGGGGGCCGGAGCTTTGGCCGATGCTTCGCACCGGCAGACGCGCGCCGCGTTGGCCGCCGCTGCTCCTGAGGGTGCCGATCAGCTCGAGCGAATCACCGATTTCATTGCTGCGCGCGAGAGCTGATTACCAGCGATTATCAATTAGTAGATCAGCGATAAAGCAGTCCGCTGGAATCGAGCTCGCGGGCCATGAACGGCGCAAGTGTCCGATTCCAAAGCTCGGTCTGATGATGCTCGTCGGAATGGACGAGGACGCCGCCAATAACGGGCAAGCAAAGCCTTGCGCTGCAGTAAAACTCGGAAAGATCGATCACGCCGATGCTGGGATCGTTGAGATTTTTTGCCGCAACCGCCAAGGCGTCGGGGATCAAGGCCACCGAGCGCGGGATAGCGCAGGCCGGGCCGGCTGGGGTCTTCGCCGCGATCGCTCGTTCCACGCAGTCAGGCGTCGTCCGCCCGGCGCGCGGATTATCACGCAAGACGATCACGTGCTTGATTGATGAAGGCAGGCGTCTTAAGCCTTCCTCGTAGCCGCGTACTCTCGCGTCAAACGAATTGGCGTTCCGCCCGGTCCCAGCAGATCGCGCAAAGATGACGGTGTCAATTTTTGGGTGGTCGGCGAGCCAGGCCACCAGCTGCCGCTGCCACTTGCGGCACGCGCGCTGCTCTGTCCCGCCCCCGGTGACGAAGCTACTCAGCGGGCAGGAACGTCGAACAATTGAGGTGACAGTCCAGTCAAGCTCGCGCGCGACAAGGTTGAGCCCAGGGCGCCAGCGGCGGGCGTGACTATCACCGACCGAGGCAACCTGACGCTTGGCCTGGTCGGCTGGCACACCAAAGGTGCAAAGTTCGAGCAGCCCAGCCAACTTAAGCCCGCCGCGGCAAAGCACGCTCTTGTTCGCTTCTGTTCCGTCACGCGGAATGACAATTTCCCGAGCGGTTGCTGGCGATGGCGAAACGGAGAGCCTCAGGCTGGGATTTATGCAGGGCTGATTTTGCGGGTCACGAGCCGCGGCGCCCAGACAACGTTCGCCGCTGACCAATAGGCGCGCCGTCGTGCGACGGTCTTCAGCTTGACGCTCCTTGAGGACGGCGATCGCGGCAAAGCCGGCAAGTACGACGAAGGCGGTCGCTGCGAGCGCGGCGATGAAAGTTCTGCGCGGACGCTTCTCGGCGAAAAATGGGCCCGAACGGAGCGGATCTTCAACAAGGCGTTTCGTCAGCGCTGCAAGGATCAGCGTCAACGCAAGGAGGCCAAGCTTAATCGGCGTTGTTAGCTCCTCAAGCAGAACAAACGGCGCGAGAATTAGCAGCGGCCAGTGCCAAAGATAGATCGAATATGAGTTGTCACCTACCCACTGCACAGCCCTTAGCTTCATCCACCCAAGAGGGCCCCAGCGCAGCTGCGGAGCGCCCGCCCAGATTATGGCGAGGGTGCCAAGAATCGGTAACAAGGCGGCCGCGCCCGGAAACGGCGTTTCCGGGCTGTAGAAGAAGGCGGCGGCCAGGACCGCAGCTATTCCGAGCCATGAAACAGCGGCACGGACCGCGGGCCGGGCAGCGCCTGAAGCCGCCAGTGCGAGGATTCCACCCGCACCGAACTCCCAAACGCGCGTCGGTGTGACGAAAAAGGCTGCGGCCGGGTCAGCGGCGGTCTCAATAATTGAGTAGACCAAGCTTGCGGCGGTCAGCAGAACCAGCATCACGGCGATCGACTGGCGGCGCAAAAGCTTTGAACCATTCCGGGCCACGGTCATCGCGATTAGAATTAGAACCGGCCAGACAATGTAAAATTGCTCTTCAACTGAGAGCGACCAGTAGTGCTGCACGGGAGAAGGTCGGTTCTCTGCTCCGAGGTAGTCAACGGCCTGGGCTGCGAGGTTCCAGTTCTCGACGTAGAGCGCGCTCGCGCGGATCTCAGTGAAGAACTGCTCCCACAGGTTGAGCGGAACCCAAATGTAAGTTGCGACCGAGCAGAAGAGCAAGACCAGGAGCGCCGCTGGGAGGATTCGCCTAGCTCGGCGCGCCCAGAAACCAGGCAGCGATACCTTCGCTGTGCGATCAACTTCACGAACAAGATGGGCCGTTATCAGGAACCCTGAAATGGCGAAGAAAACATCGACGCCGATGTATCCGCCGGGGATCAGGTCAGGCCAGTAGTGAAAGATGACGACCGTGACGACGGCGATCGCACGCAGGGCCTGAATTTCTGGACGGACGCCGCGCTTACTTGGCGCAGCACCTTTGCTCGCGGGAAGGCTGGCTTCGGCTTCGGCTTTTGCTCGGTCGGTCACGGGTCGGAAGGAGCCCTTCGTTGGCCTGCTAACCGGGCAAGCTGCTGCGGGCTGCAGGAAGGAAAGTACAAGCTTGACGGGCGTCCAATGGCGCCCGAGTCGAAACGCAGGCTGGACTGCAGCTGGTGAGAGTTAGACTGAGGGACTGCGTATGTACGCTGAGACTTCCGATGCAACGAATTCTTGACTCAATAAATGGCCCGCAGGACCTCAATGGTCTTGACGACGCTCAGCTCCAGCAGCTGGCGCAAGAGGTGCGCGAATACATCATCGATACCGTCGGTGAGATTGGCGGCCACTTTGGTGCCAACCTCGGCACCTGCGAGCTGGCGGTAGCGCTCCACTCGGTGCTGGACTCGCCGCGCGACAAGATTCTTTGGGACGTCGGCCATCAGGCCTACCCACACAAGGTTCTGACCGGACGCCGTGACCAGCTGGCGACGATTCGCCATTACGGTGGCTTAGCCCCGTTCTGCTCAATCGACGAGAGTGAGCACGACATCATGGGTGCTGGGCACGCCTCGACCTCAATTGGTTACGGCGTCGGACTGAAGGAGGGGATGCGCCTTCTAGGCGGCCCCAACCAAGGGCGCGTCGCCGCCGTAATCGGTGACGGCGCGATGACCGGTGGTGTTGCGTTCGAGGCGATCCATCAGGCCGGCGGACTAGGCACGCCGATGGTCGTCGTGCTCAACGACAACGGAATGTCAATCGCCCCCAATGTTGGGGCACTTTCTCGATATTTCAACCGCGTGCGGCTCAACCCGAGGTTCTGGCATGCGCGCGAAGGAGTTGAGGATCGCCTCAGCCATTTGCCTGCCGGGATCGGTGCGCGGGTTGAGAAGCTTGGGCCGCAACTAAAGGAGTCGCTGAAGGCTTTCTGGGCGCCAGGGCTCTTTTGGGAGGAACTCGACTGGGCTTACGTTGGCGTTGTAGACGGTCACGATGTAGCGGCGCTGCGGGAAGCGCTGCAGGCCGCCTTCGCGGCCGATCGCCCTGTCGTAGTCCACGTTACGACGGTGAAGGGCAAAGGCTTTGCTCCAGCCGAGGAGGGTGGTCTCGAAGGAATGGAGCAATGGCATGCCGCGAAGCCTGGCTCGATTGCCGACGGGGCGCCGGTCGCGAAGAAGAAATCCACGCCGGCTGACGATGATCCCGCACCAATCCCGACGTACACCGAGGTTTTTGGCAACGCAATTGTCAGCGAGGTAAGGGCGAACCGGCGCGTCGTTGGCATCACCGCTGCGATGAACTCCGGTACCGGTCTAAACATTCTCCAAGAGGCAGAGCCTGACCACTACTTCGATGTCGGCATCGCTGAGCAGCAGGCGGTGCTCTTTGCCGCTGGGATGGCGCTAGAGGGTCTGCGGCCCGTCTGCGCGATCTACTCAACCTTCCTGCAGCGAGCCTACGACCAGATAGTCCACGACGTCGCATTGCAGTCACTACCAGTGATTTTCGCGATGGATCGCGCCGGTCTTGTCGGTGACGACGGCCCAACACACCATGGTGTCTTCGACATTGCTTACATGCGCCCACTGCCAAACATGACGGTGATGGCCCCGCGCGACGAGGCTCAGCTAGTGCACATGCTCCACACTGCGATAGCGCACGAGGCTGGCCCGGTCGCGCTGCGTTACCCGCGCGGAGAGGGCGCCGGCGCGCCGCTTCCGGACAAACCGCAGCTGATCGAGATTGGGACCGGCGAAATACTTCGTGAGGGCCACAGCGTCGCACTGCTCGGCTATGGGCTTGGCGTTTCGAAGGCGCTCGAAGCGGCCGATATCTTGGCCGAATCTGGAATCGAAGTCACCGTTGCCGACGCCCGCTTCGCCAAGCCACTCGACGCTGCGCTGCTCGCGCAGCTAGCGGCTGAGCACGACCTGCTCGTCACAATTGAAGACGGTGTGCTGACCGGTGGCTTCGGAACCGCCGTCTGGGAGCACTTCAGCGAAACTGGAATCCCGACGCCACGAATGCTGCGAATCGGCCTGCCTGACCGCTACGTCACGCACGGCAAGCCGGCCTTGCTCTACGAAGAGGTTGGGCTGACAGGCGATCGAATCGCCGAGCGGATCACCGCGCTGATTGACGTCGGTGACGGAATTCCCAGCGAAGCCTGATCGGTCGACCAAAAAGAAACGACCCGCCAATTTGGCGAGCCGTTTCAGGAGGAGAGATACTTCTATGTGGGTCTAACGTCGCTGCGAGAATATGTTGCAGACGACTGGCATTAGAATGACGCAGAAGTCATCCGCTGTGTGTGAGGCCGCGCACACAAGCTCTGTGAGCTAAGGCACACATAATCGGCGGTCTCTGGTCACTGCCGATAGCGTTAACCGTGATGAGTGACCGAATCCGCCTAGACGCGCTGCTGACGCAGCGGGGCCTCTTCCCGTCGCGCTCGCGCGCCGCCGCCGCCGTGATGGCGGGTGACGTTCGCCTCTGCGCCTCTGGCGCGCGCTCTGCAAAGCCCGGTCAGATGGTCCTGACCGATGCTGAGGTAGAAGTAGTTGAGCGCGCTCGCTACGTCTCTCGCGGCGGGATCAAGCTTGAAAACGCGTTGGCGCTTCTAGGCCTTAGCGTCGATGGCCGCCACTGCCTCGACGCCGGCGCTTCTACCGGTGGTTTCACGGACTGTCTGCTGCAAGGCGGTGCTCGCGAGGTAATCGCGGTCGATGTTGGTTACGGAGAATTGGCTTGGTCGCTACGCGAGGATCCGCGCGTCCACGTGCTCGAGCGCACCAACGCTCGCGAGCTGCAGGCCGATCAATTGCCTTACCAGCCTGATCTGATCACTGCCGACCTTTCGTTCATCTCGTTGACGAAGGTTCTTCCAGCGCTGATTGACTGCGCGGCGGAAAAGTTTGATGCTGTTGTGATGGTTAAGCCGCAGTTTGAGGTGGGCCGCGACCGCGTGGGTCGCGGCGGCGTGGTTCGCGACCCGCAGCTGCGCAAAGAGAGCGTTGCGTCTGTCGCCGAGTTCGCGCGCGAGCGCTGCGGTGCCGCGGTACTGGGCTTCGCCTCCTCTGGCCTGCCGGGGCCGAAGGGTAATAAAGAGAGCTTTGTCCATCTCGCAGAGGGCGGGAGAGCTGGCGCACTCGGGCATCTCAGCGCCGCGCTCGATCGGGCAGAGCTATGAGTTCTGAAGCCATTAGCGGCTCGATTACAGCCTTCTCGCACGCCAGGCCGGGAGAGACCGATGACGCTCTGCGGCATTTGATTGCGCTCGCCCACGAGCGCGGTTTAGAGGTTCGCCTCGACGCTGATGAAACGGCCAAGCATCCTTCAATCGCGCCAGGCCCCGGGGTTCAGCTGAACGCTGAACTTGACCGCGACGTTGGCCTGGCTGTGGCTTTCGGAGGCGATGGAACAGTCTTGCGCGCATTACGCGCCTACGCAGGAACGAGCGTGCCGGTAATTGGGATCAACTTCGGCGAGGTCGGCTTCCTCGCTGCGATCAGCCGTGATGACGTTGCCGGTGGGCTCGAGCGAGCAATCGCGGGTGACTTTGATCGACTCACGTTACCGGCCATTGAGGTCGATTTTGGTGACCAGTCGGCGCTTGCGATAAACGACATCGCGATCACGCGGCGCGCTGGGGATCGCGTCGCGCAACTGGCCTACGCGGTTGGTGGAGAGGAGGCCGGAAGCGTTCGCTGCGACGGACTGGTGGTTGCAACAGCAGCCGGATCGACTGGATACAACCTCGCCAACGGCGGTCCCGTTATGGCTTGGGGCGTGGAGGGATACGTCGTCTCCTTCATCGCGCCGCACTCACTGACGGCGCGCGCGCTGGTGGTTGCGCCAGAGGACGAGTTGACGGTCGACAATCGATCGCATGATCCGGTCGAGCTTTCGATTGACGGCAGGCCAATCGCCGAGGTTGCGTCGGGCGAGCAGGTGACGGCGCGATTCAGTCCAGATGTCTCGGTGCTGGCGCTGCCGGTTGACTCGAGCTTCTACCGGCGTCTGCGCGAGAGCTTCGGTCGCCTCGCTTCGTCGTAGCTACGTAACAGGAGCACGCTCCTTGCACACAGCAACGTGGCAGCGGACGTAACTTGGGCCCCCATCCGTCCCCGGCCGCTGCTAAACCGGAGCAGTGCTTCACGAGCTTCGAGTCGAGAATCTGCTGTTAATTGAGAGCGCCGAGCTTCGGCTCGCGCCCGGGCTCAACGTGCTCACGGGGGAGACGGGGGCCGGCAAGACGGTGCTCGCGCACGCGCTCGATCTGCTGCTTGGTGGTCGTCCTCGCGCGGGGATAGTTAGGCCTGGCGCTGACGAAGCTTATGTGGAAGGAGTTTTTGAGCTGACCGATGGGCTGCGATCGGAGCTCGGTGAGCGGATCCCGGCTGACGCCGAGGAGTTGATTCTCGCGCGGCGTGTGGCCGCCGAAGGGCGGACGCGAGCACTGATTAATGGCCGTTCCGCAACCGTCGGTGATCTACGCGACATCGCCGCTGCAATGCTCGTCTTTTACGGCCAGCACGAACACCGCAAACTCACTGTCGCCTCAGCGCAGCTCGACATTCTCGATGGCTTCTGCGGCGCTGAGCAGCAGCAGCGACGCTCGCAGATGGCAGCAGCCCACGCGCGCATGGCAGAGTGCGAACAGCGAGTCGAGGAGCTGCGCGCGCTCGACGGCGCGCGCGAACGAGAGCTCGACCTGCTGCAGTTCGAACTGCAAGAGATTGATCAGGCTGCTCCTAGCGAAAGCGAACATGATGAATTGCTGGCGCTGCGAGAAAAACTCGTCCACGTTGAAGGGCTCCGTAGCGCCGCCTTCGCGGCCTGTGAAGCGCTGTCGCCAGACGACGGCGACGGGGTCAACTCGCGGCTCGCGGCGGCCGGCGGCGGGCTCGATGGCGTGGCACGAATTGACCAGCAGTTAGACGCGCTCAATCGCCGCTGGCAGTCACTCTCGATCGAAGCCGATGATCTAGCCGCCGAACTTCGTCGTTACTGCGAGTCACTTGGCGTTGAGCCGGGGCTGCTGGAGAAGACTGAGGAACGGCTCGCCTTGCTTGATCGCTTGACGCGCAAGCACGGTGGCTCAATCGCGGCAGTGCTCGCTTATGCCGACGTCTCACGCGAGCGGCTCGCGCTGCTGACCGACGCCGAGGCGTCGATCGAGGCGGCAACCGCTGAACTGGCTGAGGCGAGCAAGGCCGCCACACGGCTCGCTACTGAGCTACGCAAGGAGCGCAGCGCTGCGGCGCCGAAACTCGCTAAGCAGGTCTGCGAGCGCCTCGATGAGCTAGCGATGGCTGGCGCAAGCTTCGCTGTCGAGCTCAGCGAGCGCGAGAGTGGGCCGAGCGGCGGCGACGCCGCTGATTTCATGATCGCGACCAATCCTGGAGTTCCAGCTGGACCGCTGCGGGAGATCGCCTCAGGGGGCGAACTTTCGCGCGTAATGCTCGCGCTTCTCGGCGTCGCAAACGATGGCTCGACGACGACGCTTGTGTTCGATGAGATTGATGCTGGAGTCGGCGGCAAGACGGCTCGTGTGGTTGGTGAGCGGCTACGCAGTCTCGCCGCCGAGCGTCAAGTTTTGTGTATAACGCACCTGCCACAGATCGCCTCGTTGGCCGAGCGTCATTTTTCGATTGAGAAGGATTCAGCAACCGATCCCGTCCTGACCACGGTGACTGAGCTCCGCGAGCCGGAGGTTGTCGGCGAGCTGGTGCGAATGCTCGGTGCCGAAGAAGACGACAGCGCCGCGCTGCGTCATGCGCGCGAGCTGCGCAACGCGGCTTAGACGAATCAGCCTTGCTAGGCCTAAACTCGCGGTGCAATGACCTTTTCTGCTCAAACGACGCCGACGCCCTCCGTCGCTGGCCGAGTGCGTCGCGGCCGCCGAACGAAGAAGCTCGTTCGCAGCCTGCGCCCAGGCGAGATCGCGTTAATTGACCATGACGATCTCGACCGCGTCTCGGCTGAAGACCTGATTACAGTTAAAGCGGTGGCCGTGCTCAACTGCCGGGCCTCTCGCTCTGAGGAGTACCCAAACATGGGGCCGCTGCTGTTAGTCGAGGCTGGGATTACGCTTATAGACCTTCCCGATGATCAACTCTTCGAGCTTTGCCGTGATGGCGACGCGCTCGAACTGCGCGAAGGCGAAGTCTGGCGCGACGGTGAGATGCTCGCCGCCGGCACGCTTCAAAAGCCGCAGCTCGTTCGCGCCGACAATGCACAGCGGCGGCTCGAGATCGGAGGTGCGCTCGAAGCGTTCGCGCGAAACACGGTCGAACACATGGTCGAGGAGCAAGACCTTCTCTCCGGGAGAATCGAGCTGCCGCGCTTTGAGACCGACTTCCGCGACCGACCTGCCTTGATCGTCGTGCGCGGCGTAGATCATCAGGCCGACCTGCAGGCACTGCGGCCTTACATCCGTGACACGCGACCGGTTCTCGTTGGGGTCGACGGCGGCGCCAACGCGATCATTGAGGAAGGCTTCAAGCCCGACATGATTGTTGGCGACATGGATTCAGCCTCCGAGGCAACGCTACGCAGCGGCGCCGAACTAGTCGTCCACGCCTATCCCGATGGCCGCGCGCCAGGCCGCGAGCTGCTTGACAGCCTCTTGCTCGAACACAAAGTTGTGCCTGCACCGGGCACGAGTCAGGACGTGGCGATGCTGATCGCCGGCGAGAAAGGCGCTTCGCTAATCGTCTCTGTCGGTTCGCAGTTCAATCTTGTTGAGTTCCTCGACAAGAATCGCCGCGGAATGTCATCAACTTTTCTAACCCGGCTGCGACTGGGTGAGAAGATCGTCGATGCAAAGGGCGTGAGCCGCCTCTACCGACCGTCGCCCGGTATCTCGCCAGCGGTAATCGTCCTTGCGGCAGGCTTGGTTGCGTTCGTGATCGTGGTTCTAGTAACCCCCGCGTTGCGGGAGGTGGTCGACCTCTTTTGGCTCAAGCTGCGCGTCCTGCTCGGCGGAAGCCTCTAGGTTCGCGGCGTGTTCGACTTCCGCTACCACGCCGTTTCGCTCGCAGCCGTGCTCGTCGCGCTCGCTGTCGGCGTGCTACTCGGCGTTGCAATTGGCGACGCTGGGCTCGTCTCGTCGGCCGAAAAACAGGTCCGCTCGAGTCTCCGTGACGATGTTCGCGGCGCGCAGGCCAAGGAGCAGGCGGCAGGGGATCAACTGGTTGCCGAGCAGCGTTACTCTCGCGCGGCCTACCCGTTCGTTGTTGGCGGCAGGCTGCAGGGGGCAAAAGTGGGCTTGGTTTTTCTTGGCGAGCCAAACGAAGCGATCGCCGCCGATGTGCGTAGCGCCCTCGAAGGCAGCGGCGCCGACCTAAGCGGCACGTTGGCGCTAAGAGAGCCACCCGATCTCGCCGCGCTGGCAGAGAGCGGCGGCTCCAACCGCTACGCACAGCTCGAGGCCAACGCGGTTCTCTTGACTCCGTTTGGCAAGTCGATCGGGCGGCAGCTAATTCTCGGCGGTCAGCTTCTGCGCAGCGAAGCTAACGCACTCTTCACAACCCGCGCCGGCGGCCTCGGGCCATTTGATGTTGTCGTCGTTGTCCGAGTTCCGCGAGTACTCACCGGCGAGGCAGCAGCCAATACAAACCGGCTTGAGGATGGAATCATGGCTGGGCTGACAAAGACGCGCAGCGCAATTGTCGGGGTGCAATCGACGACGACGCGTCCGAGCCAAGTTGGTTGGTATCGCGACCGCGGTCTCTCGAGCGTCGACAACATCGGCACGACTGCAGGACAGGCGGCGCTTGTCTTCGCGCTCGCTGGCGCGCAAGGCAGTTTTGGCAGCGGGCCTGACGCCGGTAGCCTGCTGCCGGGCCCAGAGCTCGCCGCCAAGTAGTGGCTACTCGCGCGCTTCGAACTGGAGCGCAGCAGAGTTAATGCACCAGCGCTGACCGCTGGAGCCAGGGCCGTCGTCGAAGACATGCCCGAGGTGGCCTTGGCAACGTGCGCAGATCGCTTCGGTGCGGCGCATTCCGTGCGAATTATCATCGATCAGCGTTACGGCATCTGAGACAACCGGATCGGTGAAGCTCGGCCAACCGGTGCCAGAATCAAACTTTGTATCTGACGAGAAGAGCTCGGCGTCACATCCCTTACAGCGAAACATTCCAACACCCTTCTCGTCGTTGTAGGCACCGGTGAAGGCTGGCTCTGTCGCAGCTTCGCGCAGCACCGCGAAAGATTCAGGGTCAAGCTTCTGACGCCACTGCTGATCGCTTATTTCGGCGGGGTTCATCTGCTCGTCGCTGCTCATCATTAGCTCCTAAGTTTGGCTTTCCTGAAAGGTAGCGCAGGCTAGGCGGGGCAGCCAAAAGCTCGTCCGCGGCGCTATGTAGGTTGCTCAGGTGCCAGCGCTGCCACTGATCCTCTCTCTGATCCTCGCGCTCGCGCTCTCGCGCCCGCTGATCAGCTTCCTTACAGAAGGTGGTCACCGTCGCTCCAACTACCGCGGCGAGCTGCTTCCCTGCCCGCTCGGCTTATTGATCCTCGCCGCCGCGCTGGCGGCGCTGATTCCACTTGCGCTGCTGGCTGGGCTATTCGACCTAAATACGCTCGAGCTCGTGGGTCTGCCGCTAATTCTCGGCGTCGTGGCGCTCGGGATCGCTGACGATGCTTTTGCTGGAAGCTCGCGCGGCTGGCGTGGCCACGGCGGAGCGGCGCTCAGTGGTGCGTTCAGCACTGGCGCGCTGAAGGCCTTTGGAACGCTCGGGCTAGCGCTTGCTTGGTGCGCTGTTACTCAAGATGGAGTTGCCCGATTTCTCCTCGCCCCGCTCGTGATTGTCCTTGCCACCAATCTGTTCAACCTTTTCGATCTGCGGCCAGGCCGCTCGGTCAAGGTTTTTGTTCTCGTTGGGGTCGGCTGCACGCTCGGCGCCTGGAGCTTGGATTCGCTCTTTAGCCTTGGTCTTTGGGTCGGCCCGATTCTCGTCTGCGGCGCGCTTGACCTACGCGAACGGGGGATCCTCGGCGATAGCGGTTCAAATGTTGTAGGTGTGGTTGCCGGGATTTGGCTGGTACTCGTGCTCGGTACAACCGGGCTCGCAGTGGCAGCCGCAGTACTAGTTGTGTTAACCATCTATGGAGAACTTCGTTCGATCAACACGCTCGTCGAATCGACTCCGGGACTCAGTCATCTAGACTCATTAGGGAGGATTGTTCATCGTGCCTGACGCTCAACGCCAGCCCCGTCATATTTTCGTCACAGGCGGAGTCGTTTCATCTCTCGGAAAAGGAATCGCCGCCGCCTCAATCGGGCGCCTTCTGGTTGCCCGCGGCCTCACGGTCGGATTGCAGAAGTTTGATCCGTACATCAACGTCGACCCGGGAACGATGTCGCCTTACCAGCACGGCGAGGTGTTCGTCACCGAAGACGGAGCCGAAACCGACCTAGACCTAGGCCACTATGAGCGATTCACCGATTCGAATACGACGCGGGCCTCAAACGTCACCGCCGGTGGGATCTACGACGCCGTGATTCGCCGCGAGCGCCGCGGTGATTACCTCGGAGCGACCGTTCAAGTCGTGCCCCACATCACCGATGAGATCAAGCAGCGGATCAAGCTGATTGCGGAGACGAGCGACGTTGACGTTGTGATAACCGAGATTGGCGGCACGGTCGGTGACATCGAATCACTCCCGTTCCTTGAGGCGATCCGCCAATTCCCGGTTGACGTCGGCCGGCGTAACTGCATGTTCATCCACCTCACCTTGGTTCCCTACATCGGCCACGCCGGTGAGCTGAAGACGAAGCCGACGCAGCACTCGGTCAATGAGCTTCGCCGGATTGGTATCCAGCCCGACATGCTGCTTTGCCGCAGCGAAGGTGAGCTATCGCTGGACATCCGCAAGAAAATCGCGCTGTTCGCATCGCTCCCAGTCGAGGCCGTGATTTCGGCCAAGGACGTCGACGATATCTACGAAGTGCCGCTGTGGTACTGCGAGCAAAGGGTCGATGACTTCATCTGCGACGAGCTGGGGATTGATGTTGCCGCAGCCGACTTGAGCGAGTGGGGGGCAATCGTCACGCGCGCCGCCGAAGCAACAACGCCAGTCAAGATCTCGCTGGTTGGGAAGTACATCGCGCTCGCTGATGCTTACAAGTCGGTTAGCGAGGCCTTGCTCCACAGCGGCAATTTGGCCGGCACGAGCGTTGAGATTGACTGGGTTGACTCAGAGGATCTAATCGATGACGCGGTTGCGCTTGAGCGGCTTGGCAGCTCCGACGGAATTCTCGTTCCCGGAGGCTTCGGCGGTCGCGGCATTGAAGGCAAGATCCGTGCGGTGCGAGTAGCACGTGAGCAGAAAATTCCCTATCTGGGCGTTTGCCTTGGAATGCAGATGGCGGTCTGTGAGTTCGCTCGCTCAGTTGCTCAGATGGACGGCGCCAACTCGACCGAATTTGATCTTGAGACGGAGTGGCCGGTAATCGACCTGCTCCCCGAGCAGAAAGAGATTTCCGACCTTGGCGGCACAATGCGGCTCGGCGCCGATCCAATCAAGCTCCACAGCGGCACGATCGTTCGCGGCTGCTACGGCGAGGCGGTTGTTTACGAGAGGCACCGCCACCGTTACGAGGTTTCGATCGCGCTGCGCAAGAAGCTCGAGCACGCTGGGCTGATTGTCAGCGGAACTTCGCCGGACGAGCGGCTCGTTGAGGCCGTTGAGCTCCCGACCGACGTTCATCCGTTCTTCGTTGCTGCGCAATATCACCCCGAGTTTAAATCGCGGCCCGAACGCCCGGCGCCGCTCTTCCGTGAGTTTGTCGCGGCCGCCTTCGCGGCTCGCGGCGGCGCGCAAGATGCTGCCGACGGCGACGCGCACGCAACTGACCGCATCGCCTGATCGAAGCTGAGATGCGGCCTGCCTCGGAGCTCGAGTCTCGTCGCCTCAACGAAACCTTTCGTTCGCTCTGCGCGATCCCCAGCCCATCGCGGCTCGAGGGTGCTGTCGCGGCCTTCGTCCGCGACGAACTCGAAAAGATTGGAGTCGAGGTTTCTGAGGACGACGCCGCTGAGGCAATCGGCGGTCAGAGCGGCAACCTGCTGGCACGGCTTGGCGAGCGGGGAGGCCGTTCGGTGCTTTTCTGCGCTCACTTGGACACCGTGCCCCATCAGGAGACGATCGTCCCGGTGGTCGTCAACGGGGCTTGGGAAAGCGAAGGTGACACAATTCTCGGCGCCGACAATAAGGCTGCAGTTGCGGTGCTGCTGGAGTTGGCGCGGCGCGCGAAGATTGAAGGAGCCGCAGTCGATCTAGAGCTTTGTTTCACGGTCGCCGAGGAGCCGGGTTTGTTAGGCGCCAACGCCCTTGACATCGGCAAGCTTCGCTCCCAGCTTGGTTTTGTCTACGACCATGCCACGCCGATCGGCGAGATCATCACGGCATCACCAACGCACATTCGCTGGCGTGCTGACATTCGTGGCCGCCCCGCCCATGCTGGCGTCTCTCCAGAAGACGGACGCAGCGCGATTACGACGGCCGCGCGCGCGATTGCGTTGCTACCAGACGGCAGGATCGATGCCTCCAGTACCGCCAACGTCGCACGCATCCGCGGCGGTGTTGCGGGCACGAACGTCGTTCCCGAGCACTGCCAAGTTGACGGTGAGGTGCGCTCGCTCGAAGAAGGGCGCGCGGAGCTGCTCGCTGAGAGTGTCGCTGAGAGTTTTCAAGACGCGGCCAACGAGCCCAGCTGCCAGTGCGACCTTGATCTCACGATTGAGCGGTCGTTCATTGGCTACACGCTCGCCAGCGACGAGCTCGGCGTGGTCGCGGCGCGCGCCGCGCTTGAGAGCTGTGGTTACGAAGCGAAAATGGTCGTCAGTGGCGGCGGCTCCGACGCCAACGCATTTCGCGCGCGAGGCTTCGATTGCATCAACCTCGCAAACGGCACGCAGGACCCGCACCAGCCAACCGAGCGCGTTGAGCTCGCCGCGCTTGAGGCGATGCTGAACGTGACGTTCGCTTTGATTGACGAGTTGGGGGAGGGTTAGATGGTGCTCGTCCTCTCGGAAGGAATCGTTACCGAAGCTGGTCCGCTCGCGCCTGAGCAGCAACTACTCGTTGACGTCCCCGGCCGCGGCGTGCGTGCAGCGACCGCCGACACCGCGCTGCTTGGCCACTGCGAAGTTGGCGACAGCGTGATTGTTAACACGCAGGCGGCAGATCTAGCGCTTGGCTCGGGAGGCTTTGACGTCGTCCACGTCAACCTCACTCGCGGCCTTGGCGGGGAGGGTGTTGCGGGCGCGCACGTGATGAAGCTCAACTACAGCTCGCTTCAGCACGCTGTTCTAGCGGTCGAAGACGGCAGCGCCGACAAGTTGCCATCACCAAAGCCGGTCGGCGTCTGTTTCCTTCACGGCCAGCTTGCCCCATTTGCATGGGCCGTCAGTCAGGCACGGCCAGGCACGCAGCTCGGTTACATTCAGGGCGGCGGAGGCGCGCTACCGGGCGGTCATTCGCGAACTGTGATTGAGCTGCGAGAGCAGGGCTTACTTGCTGGCACAATCACGGCCGGGGCAAGCTATGGCGGCGAGGCTGAGGCGATCACGCTGGCCGGTGGAATTGCGCACGGGATCGGCGAGCTTGGCTGGGACGCAGCCGTCGTCGCGCCGGGGCCCGGGATTATTGGATCGGGTTCACGCCTTGGCCACGGCGGGATGGCAGCGCTCGACGCCGCTCATACGGCGCTTGCGCTCGGCTGCCCGGTGATTGTCGCCCCGCGGATGTCAAACGGTGACGCCCGTGATCGCCACCAAGGCTGCTCACACCACACACAGACCGTGCTCGGTTTGCTGCTCGCTCCAGTCAGTGTTGCTGCGCCGCAAGGTGCTGGCGAAGAGATCACGCGTGGCTGCGGCCACACAATTGTCGAGCTTGACGTAGACCTCGTCGCATACGGCGCAAGCGGCCTGCCTGCCGCAACTATGGGCAGGTCAATTGACGACGACCCGCTTTTTTTCGGCGCCGCGCTCGCCGCTGGCGAGCTGCTGGCGTCAACGATCGACGCAGCTAGTTAGCGATTACGCTCCCGCGCAGCGCCTGTTGCAGCGGTAAGGAAGGCGGGCGCCAGCAGCGAACTGAAGGCTAATGGCGATCACGACGGCTTCCGCGCAGCGCTCATTTCAGCACCACGTTCTTGATTTTCTTGCCTATATGGAGCTCGAGCGTGGTCTCTCGCGCAACACGCTCGGCGCTTACCGCACAGACCTGATGCAGTTTGGGCTCTACCTCGACGAGATTGGTGCAAACTTGCTGACGGCGAGGCACAGCGAGCTCGCCGGCTTCCTCGACCAGCTAACACGAGGCTCATCAGGACGCGCTCCCGCTGCGGCAGCGACGCTCCAGCGCAAGACGGCATGTCTGCGCTCCTTTTACCGTCATCTGCGCCGCGAAGAAGTCGTCGCCCACGACCCAACGGCCGATCTGCGCGCGCCGCGCAAGAGCCGCCGCCTGCCGAAGGTTCTCAGCCGTGATCAGGTAACGATGCTGCTTTCGGCGCCTCAGGGCAGCACTCCCGCGGCGCAGCGCGACCGCGCTCTGCTTGAGCTGATGTACGCCTGTGGATTGCGGGCGTCGGAAGCGACTGGACTGCTCGTTGGCGACATCGACCTCGACGAGGGCGTGATGCGCGCGCGTGGCAAGGGATCAAAGGAGCGCTTGATTCCAGTCGGTAGCGCCGCAGTGACTGCGCTGAGGATCTATCTCGAACTCGCGCGCCCGAAGATGGTTGGGATCGGCGACGAGGAGCATCTCTTCGTCAATCAGCGCGGTGGCGCTCTCACCCGCCAAGGGCTTTACAAGATCGTTCAAGGCCACGCGCGCGCTGCCGGGCTCGCCGGCCTGATGAGCCCGCACACTCTGCGCCATAGCTTTGCGACGCATCTGCTGGCAGGCGGCTGTGACCTACGAGCCCTGCAGGAGATGCTCGGCCATGCCGATATTGCAACGACTCAGATCTACACGCACCTCACAGCCGAACGGCTGAAGGATCAGTACTTCAGCGCCCACCCACGCGCGACGATTGGTAGCGCCGCCTAGGTTCGCGGCAAACGACGGGCGACGCGCCTATCCTCGGCAGTGATGCCAGAGCTGCCTGAAGTCGAAACGATCCGCCTTCAGCTCTCGCCGGCGCTTGCCGGCAAGCGGATCAAGCGGCTTGAGGTAATCGACCCGAAGTGGGGCAGTCCAATCGCCGCCGGTGAACTGGCGGCGCTGGTGCAGGGCCGCACGATTGAGTGCCTTGACCGCCGCGGTAAGTATCTGATCTTTGATCTTGGCGAAGAAATATTCCTGATCTGCCACCTGCGAATGACAGGAAACTTCCTTTACGACGCTGACCCAGCAGTCTCCTATCAGCGCGCGGTATTCGAGCTCGAAGGCGGCCACGCGCTGCGCTTCACCGACCCGCGGCGCTTCGGCACCGCCGAAGTGATCGTTGGCGCAGGCGCCCTGGAGAAGTACTTCGCCGCGCGACTTGGGATCGAACCCTTTTCCGGGGCCCTCGACGGCGCCGCGTTGCGGTCGCTGGCGACCGGCAAGCGAACATCGATAAAGGCATTTCTGCTTGACCAGAGGGCTGTCGCTGGAATCGGCAACATCTACGCCGATGAAGCACTCTTCCGCGCCGAAGTTCACCCCTTGCGCGAGGCGGGGCGCTTGAAGCCAGCGCAGTACCCGCTGCTCGCCAGAACAATTCAAGAGGCGCTCCAGGCAGGGCTCGACGCCGGCGGCGCAACGATCGATGATTTTCGCCACGCCGACGGGCTCTACGGCAGTTTTCAAGATCAGTTTCTAGTGCACCGGCGAGCCGGCGAGCCGTGCCCGCGCTGTGGCAACGAGGTCTCGAAGATGGTCGTTGCTGGGCGAGGTACCTACGTTTGCGAGCGCTGCCAAAAGCGTCCGCGGGGGTCGCTCAAGCGTCGAGCAGCTCCGACAGCTTCCCGCTCCGGTCGGCAGCGATGAGCTCTTGGAAGCCGCCAATCAGTTCGTCATCGACGAGGATCTGGGGAAAGGTCATCATGCCCGTCTTCGCGTTCAGCGCCACGCGGCCCTCCGCGTCCATGCCAAGGTTAATCTCTTCAAAAGGGATTTCGCGCGCGTTGAGCAGGGCTTTCGCTTGCGTGCACAGCGGGCAGGCGGTTGATGAGTACATCACGACATTGGACATAAGGTTCAATGTAGCGATTCAGAGGAGTTCAGCCTGATGGCTGGGCCAGTCAAGACTGAGGCCGTCGTGCTGCGTTCAATGCGCTACGGCGAAGCGGACCGCATCCTGCACGTCTACACGCCGATGCGCGGAAAGATCAGCGCTATCGCGAAAGGTGTTAGGCGCTCCAAGAGCCGATTTGGGGGTCGCTTGGAACCATTTTTCCGGCTCAACTTGGAGCTCCACGAGGGGCGCAGCGACCTGATGACCGTGACCGGAGCAGAGACGATCAGTGCCTACGCTGCGCTGCGCTCGGATGAGCACGCTTTGGGCAGCGCTGCGCGGGCCTGCGACTCGCTCGGCCGCGTATTCGACTCTGGCGAGCCGCACCCCGAGGTTTTTAATCTGCTCTGCAGCGCGCTCACTTTGCTCGACGAGCAGCCCGAGAAGGCGACAGATGAGTTCCAGGTTGCCTTCAGGCTGAAGCTGCTGCTGGCGGCCGGTTTTGCGCCGCAGCTAGCCGCCTGCGCAAGCTGCGGCGAGGCCGATCAGCTCGTTGGCTTCTCACCGGCTGCCGGCGGCGTGGTTTGCGCATCGTGCGAAGCGGGATCGTTCGAGCTCGACGGCGAAACCCATTCTTTTCTCACGGGCGCGCTTGGCCACTCGCTCTCCGAAACTCCTAGCGCCGATCAGCGCGTCATCGCGCTAGCCGATCGCGCAATCAGCGAGACCGCCGCGCATCACGGTCAGGTTCGTTTGAAAGCGATCGCGTGAAAATCTTCTCGGATCGCTTGCCATGGGCTGCGAGAATGAGCTGAATGGACCCTCATGCCAACCCCGGCGCAGTCGCCACTGAGTTCGCAGAGCGCCAGCAGGCGCTCGAGGACGAGCTCCTCTCGCCGCTCGCTGCCCGCTCTTGGCCCGCGCATCGGTTAGTCGACGAGGCCGACTGCGGTCTTCGCTCGCCGCTGCAGCGTGATCGCGACCGGATTGTTCACTGCAAGGCGTTCCGCCGTCTCAAGCACAAGACGCAAGTCTTCGTCTCTCCCGAAGGCGACCATTACCGCACGCGCCTAACCCACACGGTCGAGGTAACCCAGATTGCTCGCACGGTCGCCCGTGCATTGCGCCTGAACGAGGATCTAACCGAGGCGATCGGGCTCGGTCACGACCTCGGCCACCCACCATTTGGCCACATTGGCGAAGCGGTTCTCGACAAGTGCCTCAAAGAGCGCTTCGATGGTGGCTTTCGCCATTACGAGCAGTCGCTTCGCGTCGTCGAAGTGCTTGAGCGTGACGGCGCCGGGCTGAATCTCACGGCCGACGTGCGCGACGGCATCGCTTGCCACTCTGGCCGCGCTCCAATGCCGCGAACGCTCGAAGGGGGAATCGTGCGGCTGGTCGACCGGATCGCCTACATCAACCATGACATCGATGACGCTACGCGCGCCGGGCTTGTCGCGCAGGCCGACCTGCCCGACGGTCCGATTGGGACGCTCGGCAAGACCGGCTCCGCGCGGATCGACTATCTCGTTCATGACCTCGTCGAAAACTCGCAGCTCGCTGGTGCAATCGTGCAGGGAGAAGAGGCCGGCGCGGCAATGGATGAGCTGCGCACGTGGATGTTCGACAACGTCTATCTGGGCGATAGCGCGCGCGCTGAGCACAGCCGCATTGAGCGCGTTATAACGACCCTCTTCAACCATTACGCAAACGATCCCGATCGCATCCCTGATGCTGGCGGCGCGCCCGGCGCAAGCCTCGATCGCCGTGTTACCGATTACTTGGCAGGGATGACCGACCGCTACTGCATCCGCGTCTTTGAGCAGTTGACGGTGCCGGAGTCGTTTGCCGCGTAGGCTGCTTTCGATGCCGCTCTATACCGACGATTCAATTGAGCGCCTGCGCCAAACCGTCGACATGGCTGAGCTGGTCGGCGCGAAGACAGAGCTAAAGCGCTCGGGTCAGCAGCTAATGGGAATTTGCCCGTTCCACGATGAGCGCAGCCCCTCGTTCAGCGTCGACCCCGTTCAGAAGGTTTTCCACTGCTTCGGCTGCGGCGAAGGGGGAGACCTCTTCAAGTTCGTTCAGCTGACCGAAGGGCTCAACTTTCGCGAGGCGGTCGAATCGCTCTCTGATCGTTATGGCGTAACAATGGAGCTGACTGAGGAGGATCCGCAGGCCGCGCAGAGGCGCGAGCAGCGCGAGCGGCTGCTGGGCCTGCTGGAGCGGACTGCCGCCTTTTACGTGCGCAATCTATGGGAGTCGCCGGAGGCTGAAGAGTCGCGCGAATATTTGAAGTCACGCGGGCTCGACGAGGCGCTACTGCTCGAGTTTCGCGTCGGTTACGCCCCGAGCGCCTGGGACACGGTGTTGGTTGCGTCACGCAAGGCCGGTTACAGCGAAGCAGAGCTTCTCGATGCTGGCCTGTCGGCAAAGAACCAGAAAGGCAATGTTTACGACCGCTTTCGCCGCCGCATCACATTCCCGCTCTGCGACAGCCGCGGGCGCGTGCTTGGCTTTGGCGCGCGCGCGATCGGCGCCGACCAGCAGCCCAAGTACCTAAATAGCTCTGAGAACGTCATCTTTCACAAGGGCCGCCAGGTTTACGCCGTCGACCTTGCCCGCGCGGCGGCGGCAAAGAGCGGTGAGGTGATTCTGTGTGAGGGATACACCGACGTGATCGCGATGCACCAAGCCGGCCTGCGCAACACAGTCGGGCTGATGGGCACGGCGCTGACCGAGGACCAAGTTGGCGAGTTGGCACGAATGGCGCCGGTCGTCGCGCTGGCGCTCGACGCCGATAGCGCAGGGCAGGAGGCGATGATTCGCGCCGCCAAAGTTGCCGCTGGGCGCAAACTCGAGCTGCGAGTGGTGCCGCTGCCGGCGGGTAATGATCCGGCCGACCTCGTCCAGCAGGACGGCGCCGAAGCAATCGCGAAGCTCGTCGCCAGCTCGGTTCCCTTTGTGCGCTTCCGAGTTGACCGAGTGCTGTTGCTCGCCGACCTGGCAAGCGCCGAAGGAAAAGATCGCGCCGTCAGTGAACTCGCGCCAATCATTAAACCGCTACCGGCAAGCGCGATGCGCGACGAGCTGACCGAGCTGGCCGCCGCTGCGCTCGGCGTGCCTGGCGCAAAGTTGACGGAGTGGCTCGGCCGCGCCCGCCCGGCGCCCGCCGCCACCGAGGCCGCGGCCCCGGCCCCGGCCAGCGATGCTCCGGGTGAGGCGCCGCGGCAAGCGCCGAGCGCGATCGATCCAGCAGCGCGAGTCGAGCGAGCGTTTCTTGTCCAGTGCCTCGCCGACCCGGCCACTGGCCGCGAGGCGATCGCAGATTTAGACCTTGATGCCGATTTCGTAAGCCCAGTCTTTCAGCGCGCAGCAAAGTTGATTCTTACAACGCCGGCAGGTAGCGAGCTGCACGCGCCTGTGGACGATGAGGAGCTCAGCCGCGCGCTCGCCGAGCTCCAGGTGAGGGCGGTACAGAACGCCAGCTCGAACGCTGCGCTGAAGGCCGAGGGGCTGCGCCTGCAGGCGGCCCGCACCGAACGCGAGATCCTCATAGCGCCGCAGGATAATCCAGATGCGCTCGTGGCACTCGTCGAACAGCGCGAGAGGCTCAGAGAGCAGATTGAGCGCAAGGTCGAGGAGAGCCTCGAACAGTCGCGCGAACCGCAGAGCTAACGCTACCGAGGGCCGCGGCGCAAGCTAATAGTCACTTCGCGCTCGCACTCTTCAAGCAGCTGGCCTGTAGTCGAATCCCGGCTGTTGCCAAGCAAGCGAACGCGAGCGGTCCCTCTACCATTGGATCCGAGCGTGCCGCTGATTCGAACGGCGGCTAGGCGGCCGTTGCTGACCCTTGTGAGGTTGAGGACAAACTTGTTCCTGCGCAGTGTCGCCTGAACCCCGTTGTTATAAATATCGAAGGCGACTGGAGATACGCGGCCATCGGATCTGTCGGTACAGGCCATTACAGCCTGGAGCGTTTTTATCGACACTTTGCCGCCGCTCGTCCTCAGCTTCAAGGTTTCAAATGGGATTCCGACGAAGTCGTAGACGCCGGGCGTGCCGTGAGTCCCAACCCAGTACACAGGGGCGGCCGACGCCGAGGCAGGGACGGCAAGAGCGGCAATCAGTGCGAGCAAAATCAGAAAACGATTCATTTGGCCAAAATAACAGCTTGGCGACGGCTGCGCGCCAGTTCTGTGGGCGAGGCGCTTATCGCCAACCGAGCGACGTGCGCCGCAACGCCGCAGCCATGATGGCTGAGAAGCTCCGGGGGTGGGACTCGAACCCACAACCTAACGATTAACAGTCGTTCGCTCTGCCATTGAGCTACCCCGGATTGCTCGGCGCCGTTTGGCGGCGCAGCGAGCTGCATGGTACGACACTGCTGCGCTAGCGCGGGCGCTGCGTTGGCGCGTCGGCGAGCCGTTCAATCAGCTCGGTCGCCCGGGCGCCCGCGTCGTGGGCGCCGTGCCAGGCCTCGAACTGGCGCGCCGCGCCGCGCAGAGAAGGCTCACGCAGTGCCCGCTCTGTGGCGCCCCGGATCGCTCGCGGCGAAGCTAGCCGCGGAGCGATCCGCAGCCCAGCCCCTGCCCAAGCGACGCGCGCGGCGTTCTCGGCTTGGTCGCCGCCGGCGGGAATCACCACCGGCACGGCGCCGCTCGCCAGTACGCGAGCCAAGGTTCCATGGCCGCCGTGGTTGATCACAACGTCGCAGTGGCTCATCGTCTGCGCGTAACTGATCCATTCGACCAGCGTGACATTCGCTGGCAGCTCTATCGGCTCCGATAACGGGCGCCGGTTCGATGTCGCAAGGACGCGGACGCCGCTGAGTTCTCCGAGGCCTCGGATGCTTGCGCGCAGGAGGCTGTGCTGAGGGTCTTGCGCCGTTGATGGCGCCACCAGCACCAGCGGTCCATCTCCGGCAGGCAGCGCGACCGGCCCCGTCGGTGGTTCCCAGATTAATGGCCCAATGATCTCGGTTGCCGCTTCGGCGGGGCGCGGGTATTCAAGTGCGGGGAAGCTGGCGACGAGTGTCAGTTGGCGCGAGAGGCCACTGTGAAGATGCGCTACCGCCGCTAGTCCAAGGCGGCGGCGCGTCTCGTTGAGTTCTGCGCGGCCGAGCTCAAGGCCTCGGTTCGTCGCCGGGCGAAGCGTGCCCCAAAGCTTGCGGCCGAACGCTGTCCGCGGCATCAGCGCGCCGACTGAGTACGGCGGCGCACCTGGCGCGGTGCGCGGATCAACGTGGGGGACGAGCGTCGCGACCTTCACGCCAGCGCGCTCGGCGGCGAGGGCGGGCGCAAGCGTCAGAATGTCGTGGACGACGACCTGCGGGTCACACTGCTCAACGAGCGGCTGAGTCTCGTCCGTTGCTCGTAGGACCGCCTGGTAGGGCTTCAGCGGCGCCTCGCGGGTGGGAAAGACTGCGTATTCGGGCGCCGCTGCAAATGCCAGCCCTTCGCCGCGGACGACCTGCTCCCACTGCCGCGCTGTTTGCAGCGTCACCTCGTGGCCAGCGGCGCGCAGCGCGCGGCCAAGCGCGATCATCGGGAAGGCGTGGCCCGGGTCGCCGAAGGCCCCGAGCAGCAGTCGCATCGGCGCTCAGTCTGCCGCCAGCTCGGCGATCAGCCGCAGCTGATTGATTCGCTCTTCGCGCGTGAAGGCGACCGGGCTAACGCCGAGCGTGCCGACGCCGGCCTCGCGGTAGGCGGCGATCCGTTCGCGCACGTGCTCAGCCGGTCCATGGATTGAGACCATGTCGATTAGTTCATCCGGAAGCGCTGCGCAGGCCTCGTCCTTCTTTCCGTCGAGGTAGAGGTCCTGAACCTTTTGCGCTTCGTCCTCAAAGCCGTAGCGGCGCACCAGCTGGTTGTAAAAGTTCTGCTTGCGCGAACCCATTCCGCCGACGTAAAGGCCGATGAACGGGCGCATCAGGTTGCGCGCCGATTCCATGTCGTCACCAACGTAAACCTGAACCGTCGGCGCGATGTCAATGTCGGCGAGCGTTTTACCGCTGCCAGCACGCTCTACACCGATCTGAAGCTCGTCCCGCATAACGGCGACGTGCTCGGGCGAGAAGAGCGTGGGGATTACTCCGTCGGCGATCTCACCTGTTAGCTGGGTGTTCTTAGGGCCGATCGCCGCAATGTAGATCGGGATTCGCTCTTGGACGGTGCCAATTGTCAGCTTCAGAGCCTTGCCCGGGCCGTCGGGCAGCGGAAGCTCAAGCGTTTCGCCGCTGTACTCGAGCCGTTCACGCGCCAGCGCCATCCGCAGCACGGCAACGTAGTCACGCGTGCGGGCGAGCTGCTTGCCAAAGCGGACGCCGTGCCAGCCCTCGCTCACCTGAGGCCCAGAGGATCCAATGCCAAGAATCATGCGGCCACTTGAAAGCTGGTCGATCGTGGCGGCCGTCATTGCCGTCATCGCGGCCGAACGCCCGGGCATCTGAAAGATTCCCGAACCTAAGCGAATCGTTGAGGTTTGGCCCGCGAGCCAGCTCAGCACGGTCGCCGTGTCGGAGCCGTAGGCCTCCGCCGCCCAAACGGAGTCATAGCCGAGTCGCTCGGCCTCCTGAACAACTTCGAGCTGGTCTTCGCTGGTAAGGCCGAGCCCCCAGTAACCAATGTGCACGCCGAGCTTCATCGAACCTTCCTCCTAGTTCATGCCGGGAATTGAAATTCCCCCGGGCTGCTCGAAGCGGATCTCGGGGACCATGCAGGCTGGGCTGACGTCGAGTAGGAAGCGCACGGCAGCAGCTATGTCCTCGGGCCGCATCATCGTGTCCTTGGGAACGTACTCGGCAAATGGATCGGTCATCGGCGTATCAACAAAGCCGGGGCAGAGCGCGGTGTTGCGGATCCCCGCGGGCCCAAGCTCCTTGTTCATCGCCTGAGTGAACCCGACGACGCCAGCTTTAGTCGCAGAGTAGATTCCCAGCAGGCCTTCCCCACGGATACCCGAGATCGACGCCGTGTTGACGACCAGCGTGCCTTTGTGTTCCTCAGCCGATTTGCGCAGCAGCGGCATCGACTCGCGGTAGAAGAGAAAGATTGCGCGCAGGTTGAGGTTCAGCTGAAGGTCAATCTTTTTAGTTGTGAAGTTATCGGCTAGCTCGCCGAAGCCAACGCCGGCGTTGTTGACCAGCACGTCGAGCCTGCCAAAGCGCTGCTCGTGACCTTTTACAACGCCAGCAATTGCGTCTTCGTCGCCAAGGTCGGCTGCGATTGAGAGCACGTCGAAGCCCTGATCAGAGAGGCTTTTAGCAGCGGCCTCAAGCTTTTCTGGGCGCCGCGCCGCGACCGTCAGGCCATAGCCAGCCTCGCCGAGCATCTGCGCAATCGCCAGTCCAATCCCGCTCGATGCCCCGGTGACTATTGCCGCACGCTCTGCCATTTTTGTTCTCCCTAGATTGATTATCGACGACTGCTAGTCGCTATTCGATCACATTGGCCGATCCGAGCGATGACCGGCTCCTTTTTACGCGTTCGCCAATAGAATGATCGCATGCGTCAGTCAATGCTTATCGCCACCGCTTTTGCTGCTCTCGTTGTCGTTGCCGGTTGCGGCGAGAGTTCCTCATCGCAGGGGCAAGGGGGAACAGTTCAGGGAATCGCGGCTTCCGAGGGTGCGACCTCCAACTTTCCAGAGGCCTCGTCAACGTCGCTTGGGGAGCTGAAGCAGCTGAACCAGGAATCGATCATCCTCGCGCCAAGTGTGTCGGTCTTTGAGCCGGGAACCAACCGTTATGGCTTCGCACTTTTTGATCCTGCGCAGAAGCAGACCGCCGGAGCACCGGTGGCGCTTTACACCGCAAATCGTAACGGCACCGGTTTGCGCGGCCCGTTCATCGCGCGCAGTGAGTCGCTGGCCGTTGCGCCGCAGTATGCCAGCAAGACCAGTTCGCAGGATCCAGATGAGGCGAAGAGCGTTTACGTTGCCCAGGTCAATTTTCCCAAGGCTGGGAAGTATCAGGTTGTCGCACTGGCAAGGCTCGACGGGCGGGTAGTCCTTAGCTCAGCATTTGAAGCGCAGGTTGGCCAGCCCGGCGGACCGCCGAAGGTGGGCGAGTCCGCGCCGAAAGTTCACACGCCGACGCTCGCTTCGGTCGCCGGCGATGCGGCGCGAATCTCAACCCGTTTGCCGGCAGCAAGCGGACTACTGACCACCGACCTTTTCGATGTCTACGGCAAAACGCCCGTCGCGCTACTTTTCGCCACACCAGCGCTCTGCCAGAGCCGGGTCTGTGGACCGGTTGTCGACGTGCTCGAAGAGGCTCGTGCTACCGACAAAAACGGCACCGCTGCATACATCGCAAATGAGATCTACAAAGAGAACCGCGTTGACCGCGGACTACGAACGCAGCCCGCGGCCTACGGCTTGCCAACCGAGCCTTGGCTCTTTGTTCTTGACGCGCAGGGCAACGTGGTCGAGCGCATCGAAGGAGCATTTTCGCTCAATGAGCTGCGACGAGCAATTACTAAAGCTGGCGGTTAGTTCCCCGGCTTAGCTCAGGTGCATGCCGGAGATTGCGCGACTGATTACTAGGCGCTGAATCTCAGAGGTGCCCTCAAAGATTGTGTAAATCTTCGCGTCACGGTGCCAGCGCTCGACCGGGTACTCGCGCGCATAACCGTTGCCGCCGAGGATCTGAATCGCCCGCTCGGTGGTCCAGACAGCGACCTCACCGGCCTTCAGCTTGCTCATTGAGCCCTCGGCATTGTTGAAGTCTTGGCCGGTGCGGCCCATCCATGAGGCGCGCCAAACGAGCAGGCGCGCACAATCAATTTCCATCTTCATGTCCGCGAGCATGAATGCAATTGACTGGTTCTCGATGATCTTGCGACCAAACTGCTCGCGCTCTTTCGAGTACTCAAGTGCGTACTCGTAAGCGGCGCGTGCGATTCCAACGGCCTGAGCGCCAACGGTGGGGCGGCTGGCCTCGAAGGTCGCCATTGCGGCTTGAGACTTGTTCTTTGTGCCTTCACGCGCACGGGCGAGGCGCTCATCGAGCTTCTCTTTACCCCCGAGCACATTTTCAGCTGGAATCCGAACATCATCGAGCAGAACCTCGGCTGTGTGCGAAGCGCGAATCCCGTGCTTTTTGACCTTTACGCCTTGGCTGATGCCCTTCGTTTCGATCGGGATTACAAAAGCTGCTTGACCGCGCGACCGTAGCTCGGGATCAACGGATGCGACGACCACATGGATGTCAGCGATGCCGCCATTGGTGGCCCAAGCTTTCTGGCCGTTGATTACCCATTCGTTGGTCTTCTCGTCGAATTTAGCGCGCGTGCGCAGCGCAGAAACGTCAGAGCCGGCGTCGGGCTCAGAGACGCAGAATGAGGCGACCTTTGGATCGTCGACGGTGCCGAAGCAGCGAGGAATCCACTCGCCGATCTGCTCGTTCGTGCCCTGGCCGAAAATCGAAGCAACCGCGAGCGTCGTGCCGAAGATTGCCATTCCGATTCCAGCGTCACCCCAGAAGAGCTCCTCGTTGACGATCGGCAGCAGCAGGCCGGTTGGATCACTGAAAAATTGGGCGGTGCCCTCAAAGCCGTAGAGACCGATCTTGGCGGCCTCTTGAATTACAGGCCATGGGGTCTCCTCGCGCTCGTCCCACTCCTCGCCAGCGGGGCGGATTACATCGGCAGCAAAGCCGTGCGCCCAGTCGCGAATCTCTTTCTGCTCTTCCGAGAGCGCGAGGTTAAATGGAACGGCGGCGTCGGGAGTACTTACTTCATCGGGGAGCTGCTCAGTAGTAGTCATGCGGACAGTGTAACTGACCGATTAGTCAGTAAGCGATCTCGTGGCGCGACAGGACTAATCGTCTGGTCGATTGGCCCAGTGATAATCGGTATGTTCGGCCATCTCGCTGATCGCAAAGGTTGCAAAGCTAAGCAGCTGCCCGCGATCGAGCTCGCAGAGTACGTCCCAAACGGCCCCGGTCCCCTGGCGGTCGTTTAGTCCGCAGAGGGCGTCGAGCGCAGTGGCGCCTCGGTTTAGCGCGTGTCGGCGCTCAAGCTCGGTGCTGTCGGAGCGCAATTCTTCAATTGAGGCGCTACGTATCAATGCCTCAATCGAGGCTTCATCCATCTTAATTCGGATAATTTGCTCGATTTCGGCCTCTTCACCCACAAGATGATCTTAGCTCGTGTCGCAGCCGAGCAGGAACCGATGCGCCCCACGTCGAAACAGAGCAGGCCTATGAATTCAAACGGAAGTACTTCCACGACCACGCGGCGCGAGGGCAGCGGTCATCAGGCCCTGTCGGCCTACATCGAGGCACGCTTCGATGAATTTTCGCGCTCACAAAAAGATGTAGCTCAGTACATCGTCGATCACCTCGACGAGGTTGCCTTCCAGACCGCGGAAGAACTGGCGCGGCGCGCCAACACCTCGAGCTCGACGGTTGTGCGCTTCTCGCAGGCGCTCGGCTTTGAGGGCTTCCCTGAGCTGCAGGTAGCCGCCCGTGAGGAGTACCGCCGGCGCGTTGCTAGCGGCCAGGAGGGCGGGGGCTCAGGCTCTGAGCCACTCTTTGCGCTCGATCAGAACGAATTTGAGACCGCACTGGTGGCCGATCACCTCAATGTCGAGGAAACTGCGCGCAAGGTCTCGCGCCGCGACGTTGAAGCGGCGATTGAGTCGATCGCGAGCTCGTCGCGCGTGCTCGTTGTTGGTACCGATCAGATGGCGTTCTTTGCGTCCTACCTGCGCCACCTGCTGATGTTGCTTGACATTGAGGCGGAAACCGTCGCCAGTCCATCGCAGGAAGCGCTCGGGCGCCTAGGCCGGATCGACGAGGGGTCGCTGGTTATTGGGCTTGCTGCAGGGCGGCCGCATCCACTCGTGTTACGCGGGATGAAATTGGCACGTCATCGCGGTGGTAGCACGCTCGCGATTACCGATGCGACGCTCTCTGAGGTCGCGAAATTAGCGCAGGTTCAGCTCTACTACTCGTCAAACTCGCCAGCCTACGTTCGCTCGCATGTAGCTCTCTTGAGCGTTATTCAGGCGCTGGCATATGGCGTTTACAGCCGTGACACAGAGCGCTATGCCGACCGCATTAAAGCCTTCCGCCTCAAATAGGCGTGTGCAAAATTTTCGACGCTTAGTCCTTGGCGGTCGTTGGGTCGTATCATTGTGGTGATGCGAGATGAAGCGACCTTCAAAGTAAAAGCTGGCCTAGCCGAGATGCTCAAGGGCGGCGTCATCATGGACGTGATCGATCAGGATCAGGCTCGAATTGCTGAGGCGGCTGGCGCTTGCGCCGTAATGGCGCTTGAGCGCGTGCCGTCTGACATCCGTCGTGACGGTGGTGTGGCGAGAATGTCAGACCCGGAAATGATCCAGTCGATCCAAGAGGCCGTGACGATTCCCGTGATGGCGAAGGCCCGGATAGGCCACTTCGCTGAGGCTGGGGTACTTGAGGCGCTGGAGGTCGATTACATCGATGAGTCGGAAGTGCTGACTCCCGCGGACGAGGCCAATCATATTGACAAGTGGGATTTCAAAGTGCCGTTCGTTTGCGGCGCAACCGACCTTGGTGAAGCCCTGCGCCGGATCAGCGAAGGAGCGGCGATGATTCGCTCCAAAGGCGAGGCCGGAACCGGTGACATCGTTGAGGCGGTTCGCCACCTGCGCACAATTGGGGGCGAGATTAAGCGCCTTGGGGGGCTCAGCGAGGCCGAGATCGCTACCGCCGCAAAAAATCACGCGGCTCCGCTGGAGCTCGTTCGCGCCGTAGCCGTGAGTGGCAAGCTGCCGGTTGTCATGTTCTGTGCTGGCGGAATTGCAACCCCGGCCGACGCGTCGCTTGTGATGCAACTTGGCGCTGAAGGCGTCTTCGTCGGTTCCGGAATCTTTAAGAGCGCCGACCCAGAGGCGCGCGCGGCCGCGATCGTTGAGGCGACCACGCATTACGACTCTCCCGAGAGAGTGCTGCGCGCCTCAGAGGGGCTTGGCGCTGCGATGGACTCGATTGAGTCGCGCAAGCTTGAAGAGTCCCAGCTGCTGAGCAACCGCGGCTGGTGAGCGGCGTGCCGTCGCCCGCTGCGGCCGGCGAAGAGGTAACGGTCGGGGTGCTGGCGTTGCAGGGCGACTTCGAGGCGCACGGCAGGGTTCTTAGGCGGCTTGGCGTAATCGTTCGCGAGGTGCGCGTGCCAAGCGATCTTGAGCGGCTCGACGGTCTTGTAATGCCCGGGGGAGAGTCAACGACGATGACGCTCGGGATCGAGCGCGAAGGGCTCCGCGAGCCGCTGCGAGCATTTCACGCCAGTGGCAAGCCTATCTTTGGCACCTGCGCCGGGCTGATCATGCTCGACCGCGACCACCTCGGGATTATTGACATCCGCGCCGAGCGCAACGCGTTTGGTCGTCAGGTCCGCAGCTTTGAAGCGCCGATCGAGATGGGATTAAGCGGCGGCGCGGTCGAAGCGGTCTTCATTCGCGCGCCTTGGATTGCCGATCACGGCCCTGGTGTCGAAATTCTGGCTGAGCTTGATGGCCATGCAGTAGCTGCGCGCGAAGGCGAGGTTCTCGTGGTTGCTTTCCACCCAGAGCTGGGTGACGATGACCGCGTTCATGCGCTTTTCCTTCAGAGCGTGCGCGATGCACGTCTAGCGGCCGCCTAAACTCGAGCGATCTCCGCCGTCTTAATCAACTGCCGAGCAGCCTCGCGCCCCGAGCTCGGAGGAGTTGAACGCTGGGCGCGCGAGCTTGCAGTCCGACTTCCAGCGCTGGGAACGCGCGAGTACCGCCTCGTACGCCCGCCCGCCGCCCTGACGCACCGGGCTGGCCAGCTTTGGGAGCAGGTCGTGCTTCCGGCCGAAGCTCAGAGATCACGCACGCCGCTACTGATCAATCCAGCCAACCTTGCTCCGCTGGCTTTCCCGCGCAACCTCGTTCATATTTTTGATGCGGCGGCGTTGCGCCAGCCCGAGTGGTACTCGAGCCTCTATGCCGGCTACCAACGCCGCCTGCTTCCGCAAATTGCTCGGCGCGCAATGGCAGTTGTCACCGGCAGCGAGTTCGCTAAAGGCGAGCTAGTTGAATTGCTTGGTGTTAGCGCTGAAAGGGTTCGCGTGATCCCAGGCGGCGTCGACGCCCGCTTTTCCCCCGATGCCGATAGCACTCGCTCGCGCAACGCGTTCGGTCTCAATTCGGCCTACGTTCTCTGCGTCGCGAGCCGCACGGCGCGGAAGAATCTCGCCGCCTTGGAGCCGGCCGCTCGACTGCTGGCAGCCGACGGTATTGAGTTGGTTGTTGCCGGAGGGAGCCGGCCGCAGTTCAGTGAGCATGGTTTGGCCGGAGCAGTTCGCTCGCTCGGCTACGTCGACGACGCGCTGCTCCCAGGGCTTTACGCGGGTGCCAGCGCCTTCGTACTGCCATCGCTACATGAGGGCTTTGGCCTTACAGCGCTTGAGGCAATGGCCAGCGGGGTACCGGTGGTACTGTCGACCGCGGGCGCCCTGCCTGAGGTCGGCGGTGCGGCCGCGCTCTATGCCGACCCGCTTGACCCGCTCGCGCTAGCCGAACAGGTTTTCGCGGCGATCGGTGACGAGCAGCTTGCGGGTGCGGGGGTAGCGCGGGCCGCGCAGTTCGGCTGGGAGCGAACCGCTGCCGATCTCGATCAGTTAGTTGGCGAACTGACCGCTTCGAAGTAAGCGATGCCGTCGTCATCGAAGTTCTCAGTAACGCGGCCTTCGCTGATCAGCAGGTCGACGTGTCCGAGAGCCTCCGAGAGCGTGAGGTAAGCCTGCGTCACTGCGACGTTGCCCCAAAGCGCCTGCGCTAGCTCGTAGCCGCTGCGCGGGCGCTCGGTAATCAGCTCGCACAGCTTATTTGCGCGGCGCTCATGCAGCCGGAAGCGTTCATCGATCAGCTTTGCGTGGTCGGTAAATCCAGGGCCGTGGCCGGGGAGGATCAGGTCAATTGGCCCCATCTCGCGAGTCTTCGCTAGCGAGTCTAGGTAGATCATCAGTGATTTAGGTCGAGCCAGTTCGCCGGCGTCCTTTTTGCCCGCGAGCGGCGCCTCCAGCGGCCGCGCGATTAGCGGATTTGATGAGACGCTGGCAATCAGATGGTCGGCCGCCAGCAGAGTCCGGCTATTGGCGTCGAAGAAAATCGTGTCGGAGGGCGAATGGCCTGGGCGGTGATGGACCTTCAGTGTGCGGTCGCGCAATATCAGCTCGTCTCCTTCTGCTAGTGCCCGCGTGACGGTCGTCGGCGCACCCCAGCCGCGAAATGAGCGCGAGACGCTGCGCAGTGCAAGGCAGGTTTCCGCCGGGATGCCATGGCGCAGCATCACCGCCGCGGCGAAGCGGTCGTCGGCTTCCATCCAATCGTCGTACTGAGTCAGCCAGGGTGCCAGCGCGCCCAGCGCACAAACTGGCGCGCCTGAACGGCGAGCGAGGATCTCGCTCAGGCCCAGATGATCCATGTGCTGGTGGCTTATGACGATCAGCTCGAGCTGTTCGATCTTCTTACCAAGGCGTGCCAGCTCAGATTCGAGCGCGTCGAGCGCGAGACCTGAATTGGGGCCGGTATCGATCAGCGTTAACGGATCATCATCGATCAGATAAGTGTTGATCGGTCCGATCCCGAACGGTGTCGGCAGCGGGATTGCATGGATGCCGCGCTCCCGCGCGGTTACGGCCTCAGCCGAGCCTTGATCCCAAAGCGCGCTCACGCGCGGATCAGTTCGAGGACCTCATCGCGGCGGGCTTCCATGTCCTCGAACGAGACGAGCGACTCAAGGCAGAGGCGCAGTAATGGCTCGGTATTCGAGGCGCGGACGTTGAAGTGCCAGTCGTCAAAGTCGACGCTCACACCGTCGAGCCGGCCAATAATTGCGCCCTGTGCCTCGTAGCTGACGACGATCTGTTCAAGTTTGGCCTGCGCGTCATCAACCTCTGAGTTGATCTCCCCGGAGATGAAATACTTCGCCTTTAGCTCGGCCAGCATCGCGCTCATCGGCCGCTCGGCCAGCGAGAGGGTTTCAAGCATGAGTAGGGCTGGGATCGTGCCCGAGTCTGCGCAGTAGAAGTCGCGGAAGTAGTAGTGCCCAGAAACCTCGCCGCCGAAAATCGCGCCTTCGTCGCGCATCCGCGTCTTGAAGAAGGCGTGACCGACGCGGTTTATCAGCGCCGTTCCTCCGAGCCGTTCGACTGTATCGGCGACTGCGCGCGATGCGCGCACGTCGTAAAGGATCGTCGCCCCGGGGTGCTTTGCCAGCAGGCTTTCAGCGAGCATTGTCGTTAGGAAGTCGCCGGCAACAAACTCACCTTTGTCGTCGATGAAGAAGCAGCGGTCGGCGTCGCCGTCCCAGGCGATCCCGATGTCAGCGCCAGTTTCGACTACGCGCTCCATGATGAAGGCGCGGTTTTCAGGCAGCATTGGGTTCGGTTCGTGGTCGGGAAAGTTGCCGTCTGGGATGAAGTAGTTCTTGTCGAGCTCAAGGCCGAGATACTCAAGTAGGGGTCCCACCATCGGCCCTGCCATTCCGTTGCCTCCGTCGACGACGACTTTCAGTGGCTTCACCGCAGCCGGGTCGATGAACTCCAGCGTTGCCGCACGAAAGGGGTTGTAGATCTTTATTTCCTCAGAGGTGCCGCCGCCAGGCGCGGGCCCAAGGCCCGTTTCGAGCATGTCGCGGATATCGCTGATGCCACTGTCGCCAGAGAGCGCGATCGCTCCGCGCTTAACCAGCTTGGCCCCCGTATAGGCCTTCGGGTTGTGTGAGGCGGTGCACATCAGGCCGCCGTCCAGCTCACGGCTGCCGACGAGCCAGTAGAGCATCTCGCTTCCGACTTCGCCGATGTCAATCACGTGTGCGCCCTCGGAAAGCATTCCGCTGAGGTAGCGCTGGGCAAGTTCTGGCGCCTCGAGCCGCATGTCGTGGCCGAGGCCAATACCTAGGTCGGCCGTGTCGCGCCCGAGCATCTGGCTGAGCACACGCACGAAGGCCCGCCCAATCGCTTCCGCGAGGTCGCCGTCGATCTGCTCGCCGTAAAGGCCACGGATGTCGTAGGCCTTGAAGATCTCGCTCGGAACATTCACGGTTCGAAAGATTAGCCGCGCAGTGCGTCGCTCTGCCGACACCGCGCGCGCAGTCCTGCGAGCATCACGCGCCAATGGGCGTAGAAGCGGAAGAGTTTGGAGCGAGCGTCGACGGCCGTCGAATCTTTGTCACAGGTGCGGACGGGTTAGTTGGCTCCTGGCTCACTAGTCGACTTATTACGCTTGGCGCGGAGGTTACGATCCTGCGGCGCGAGCAGGAGCCGATCAGTGCACTCAGGTTTAATGGCGCCGCTGCGGAGTGCGAGGTGGTGGCTGGCGACTTGATGGATTCGACGTTGCTCGAGGCTGAGTTCGCGGCGCGAAACATTGACACCGTCCTCCACCTTGGCGCTCAGGCGACGGTGGGGCCGGCAAATCTTTCCCCGCGGGAGACCTTCGAGTCAAACGTGGCTGGTTCGTGGAACGTGCTCGAGGCTGCGCGGCTCAGCGACGTCTCTGGTGTTGTGGTTGCCTCATCGGACACTGCTTACGGCCCAAGCGCTGTTTTGCCGTACACCGAAGCAATGGCGCTCGAAGCCTCACATCCGTACGATGCCTCGAAAGCCGCCGCGGACATCATCGCCCGCTCCTATTGGTCGACCTATGGGCTCCCCGTCGTCGTCACGCGGATGGCCAACCTCTATGGCGGGGGTGACCGCAACAGGTCCCGACTGGTGCCCGAAACTGCGGCAGCAATCATTGCGGGCCGAGCGCCGGTAATCCGCTCCGATGGCTCCCCCGAGCGAGATTTTCTTTACGTATCTGACGCGGTCGATGCCTATTTAGCGATCATCGACTTACTCGATGCTGGCCTCGGGGCAGGGCAAGCTTTCAATGCCGGGAGCGGCATCCCGCGTAAAGCAATTGAGATTGTCGAGACGATGTGCCGCGTCGCGGGAGTCGATCTTGTCGCCGATTTACGCGGAAGCGGAGTGCCAGAAGGAGAGATTGATCGCCACTGGATCGATTCCGCAAAGCTACGTGGCCTTTGCGGCTGGGAACCAAAGGTCCAACTAGAAGACGGGCTAGCGCTGACGCTCGACTGGTACCGAGAGCACCCCGAAGTTCTCGCTGATTGACCTTCCCATTAACATGATCTGACTAATGGCAGGACATTCAAAATGGGCGGGTATCAAGCACAAAAAGGCGATCGTTGACGCGCGCCGCGGCAAACTCTTCACGAAGCTCGGCCGCGCGATAACGGTCGCAGCGAAGGAGGGCGGGGGAGAGGTAGAGGGCAACCCTTCGCTGGCCCTCGCTGTCCAGAAGGCGAAGGACGCCTCGATGCCAAAAGAGAACATCGAGCGCGCTATCGACCGCGGCACTGGAGCTGGCGCAGACGCAGCGGCTTTCGAGGCGGTCGCCTACGAGGGCTACGGCCCGGGTGGAGTGGCGCTGCTGATCGAAGCCCTGACCGAAAACCGCAATCGCACCGGCGCTGACGTTCGCCACACTCTGACAAAGTTCGGCGGCAGCCTCGGCGAACCTGGCTCGGTCGCCTACCTTTTCTCGCAGTGCGGCCTGATCGTCGTAGACGCCGGCAGCCATAGCGAGGAGGAGCTAATGGTCGCGATCGATGCTGGCGCCGAAGAGATTGAAGTCGACGAGGATGTCTTCGAGGTAATTACAGCTGCTGGCGAGCTCGCCGCTGTGCGCGCGGCGCTCGATCAGGCAGCAATCACTTACCAATCAGCCGAGCTCGTTCAAAGACCGACGGTGCGCGTCGAGATTAACGAGAGTGACGCTTCAACGCTGCTAAAGCTGATCGATGCGCTCGAAGAGAACGACGACGTCGGAGATATCCACTCAAACTTTGAGATCGATGCAGAAGTGCTCGAGCGGATCGCCGGTTAAGCAGTTCTGCACAAATTTATTTCGGATTCGGCGCCAACTGTTGTCAGAATGGAGCCGATGAGCGAGACGCCCCGCCGCCGCATGACGGCCCCGCAGCGACGCGACGAGATTCTCGACGCTGCCGCGATCGTGATCGCGCGCGCCGGTTACGACGGCTGCTCGCTCGAGCAGATTGCCACTGAGGCTGGCGTTTCGAAGGCGCTGATCTACGAGCATTTCGATTCCAAGCGCGAACTGCACGCCGAGCTGCTCGGTCGCCACGCGACAGAGATCTTTGCCCGCCTTGAAACCTGCGCCGAGAGTGGAGCAACTGGAGAGGAGCGGCTGCGCCTCGGCGTAGATGCGTTCCTCTCGTTTGTTGAAGAGGATCGTGACGCTTGGCGCGTGCTGTTCCGCGACGCTGCCGACCCTGACATCGTTGAGGCTCTCGCGGCCGTCCAATCACAGGCGGTCGGCGTGATCGCCGCGCTGATGGCCTCAGACCCTGACCGCGTCGAGCACGACCGCGCCGACCAGGCTGATGGTGCGCTCTACCTCGAGCTTCACGCGCAGCTGCTGGCGGGTGCCACGCAGGCTGTGGCGCACTGGTGGTATGACCACGACACCGTTCCGCGCGCTGCAGTAGTTGACCGCGTGATGGAGTTTTGTTGGCTTGGGCTTGAGCGCGTTGCCTCCGGTGAGTCGCTCCGCCTCGCCGGCGAGGCCAACACATCAAAGCGCTAGCCGTTTAGCTCCGAAGGGGAGGCATCCGGCCTGAGGCGCAGAATCAGAGTTAATGATCGTCGTTGGAATCGACCCCGGGATCGCAAATACCGGCTTCGGAGTTGTGCGCAGGCGCGCCGGGCGCCTAGCGGCGCTCGATGGTGGTGTGATCAGGACGCGGGCCGAGCGAACGCCAGAACACCGATTGGCCGACCTTTTCGTCCAAGTTGAGGAGTTGCTTGACCGCCACAGCCCGGACGCAGTAGCGCTGGAGGCAATCTATTTTGGCCAGAACGTCCGCTCAGCCTTCGCAGTAGGGCAGGCTCGCGGTGTCGTGCTGATGGCTGCTGGTCGCCGCTCGATTCCTTGCGAGGACTACACGCCTCAGCAGGTCAAGGCGGCGGTTTGTGGTAGCGGCCGCGCTCCAAAAGAGCAGGTCACGCGAATGGTTCAAAGCCTGCTGGCGTTGCCCGAGCCGCCAACGCCCGATCACGCCGCGGACGCGCTAGCGGTCGCGATCTGCCACGCCAATCACGCGCCGCTTCGTAGCGCCACGCTTCGTGCTCAGGTTCCCGACTCACGCGTCGCATGATCGCCTTCGTAAATGGCGAGGTGGTGAGTCGCCGAGAGGATCACGTCGTCATCCAGACCAGCGGCGGGGTTGGCTATCACTTGGCAGTGTCGGCCGAAACCCTCTCCCACGTGCCCGCCGTGGGCCAATCAGTCTCACTTCACTGCCACCTTGTAGCGCGCGACGACTCGATGGCGCTCTTCGGCTTCGCCAGCGAAGAAGAGCGCGATCTGTTTTTGATGCTGCTTGGCGTTCAGGGTGTCGGCCCAAAGGTTGCGCTTGCGTTGCTCAGCGGAGGTCCGCCGCGCGAGCTCGCGAGCGCGCTTGCCAGCGGCGACATAGCCCGCCTTCAGGCGGTTCCTGGAATCGGCAAGCGCACGGCAGAACGGATTCTCGTCGAACTGCGCGAGAAGGTCAGTGCTCTCGGCGACGAGGGTGGCGAGATCACGGTTACGCGCGGCGATGATCCAAGGCGGATTGCGCGTGACGGCCTAGTGGAGCTCGGCTTCACAATCCAGGAAGCGGACGGTTTCGTGGCCGGGGCTGAGGGCGAAAGCGCTGAGGATCTACTCCAGAGTGCGCTCAAGGCGGCGCGGCAATGAGCGAACAGTTCCCAGACGAGGCGCCGATCATGACGCCTGGCGCGTTGGCGCAAGAGGATGAGCTCGATCGCTCCCTGCGGCCACAAACGCTCGAAGATTTTATTGGCCAGCAAGTCGTCTGCGATCAGCTAGCCGTGTCACTAGAGGCGGCCGCCGCCAGAGACGAACCGCTCGACCATGTGCTGCTTGCAGGTCCTCCGGGCCTCGGCAAGACCTCGCTCGCACAGATCATCGCCACTGAGTTGGGCGTCCCATTCGTGCAGACCGCCGGGCCGGCGCTGGAGCGCAAGGGCGACATCGCTGCACTACTTACCGCGCTCGAACCGGGTTCTGTTTTTTTCGTCGACGAGATCCACCGCCTCAGTCGCGCGCTCGAAGAGACCTTCTACCCGGCGATGGAAGATCGACGACTCCCGATCACGATCGGTCAGGGGGCTGGCGCGCGCGTCGTGACGCTAGAGCTGCCGTCGTTCACGCTGATCGGCGCCACCACTCGGGCTGGGCTGCTTTCGACTCCGCTGCGCGACCGCTTCGGAATTCAGTACCGGCTCGAGAACTATGGCCCCGAGGAGTTGGCGGCGATCGTGCGGCGTTCGGCGGCGATTCTTGAGGTGTCGCTCGAGGATGGCGGTGCGCTGGCAATCGCTTCCCGCAGCCGCGGTACTCCGCGCGTAGCGAACCGCTTGCTGCGCCGCGTGCGTGACTGGGCGGAGGTGCGTGGAACGGGGACTGTCACCGCAGACGCCGCTAATAGTGCGCTCGAACTGCTCGAGGTCGATCAGCTCGGTTGTGACCGGCTCGACCGCGAAATCTTGACGGTCCTTTGCACCACTTATGCAGGCAGGCCGGTCGGCCTCTCCACGCTTGCTATCGCCGTCGGCGAGGAGTCAGACACGATCGAAGAGGTCTACGAGCCGTACCTCGTTCAGTGCGGTTTGATCGGCCGCACCGCTCGCGGCCGGATGGCGACCGTTCGCGCTTACGAGCACCTTGGGCTCGAGCCACCGCGCGACTCTGCGCTCTTTTAGTTTTAGCTTCAATCGGGCGCGGCGCAGCGGCAGCCAACTTACCCCTACCCTTGTACGCTCTCATGGCGCACCATTTTATTTGTCCGCAGTGCGGAAACCGTTCGCTCTCAGTTGACCTGGGCAGCGGTCTGCGCGACTCGCCGAAAGGCTGTCGGGAGTGCGGCTTTGGCTTCATTTTCGAGCTACTCGACGACTACTTTCCAGCGCCCGACGCGGCCTTCTTTGTTTGCGATGACGGGGCCCGCGTGATTGCGTGCGGCCGAGGCGCGTTCGAGCTGACAGGGCTTGACGACGAGCGCGTGATTGGGCGCCCCGTGCGGGACGTGCTTGGCCTTCATTTCGAGCAGGATGCCGATCCCATCGGGACGGTTCTAGAGTGGGGGGTTCGTTCGCTCGGCCAGTCTGTTGAGGTCCGCGCCGAAGGTGACCTGCCCGCGAAAGCCAGCGCCGATATTTTCCCTGCCTACGACGATGATGGCGGGCTATTGCTCGTTCTGACTCCCGCTAAGTAGTCTCTCTAGCTCGATGACCGACCGGCGCCGCAACCTTTTCATTTTGCTATTCGTGGCTGGCTTGCTGGTTCTCTCGGGGATTGTGATCGCAGCCAAGCCAACGGTTCTCGGTCTCGACCTCAAGGGTGGCGTTTCGCTCGTTTATCAAGCGAAGCCAACTAAGCAGGCGCAAGTGACAACAGAATCGGTCGACCAGACGATCGACATCATGCGCAAGCGAATCGACACGCTCGGAGTTGCAGAGCCAGAGATCCAGCGCACCGGCGCCGACCAGATCGACGTCTCCTTGCCGAACGTCACGAACGCTGATCAGGCCGCTGCACAGGTCGGCAAGACCGCCCAGCTCTATTTCTATGACTGGGAGACCAACGTGCTCGGGCCTGGCTGCAAGCCGGCTCCGACCAACGCGGCGGTCACCGGTGGCGCCTCGGCCGGCAGTGGTCAAGGTTCGCTCACGCAGTATGCAGCGGTTGAGCGCGCCGCGAGCTGCCCAAAAACCGATACCGGTAACGAAACAACCACTGGCTCTTACTACCTCGTCAACGAGAAGACGGAGAAGGTTCTCGCAGGGCCACAGGAAACCAAGGTCGACCTTGACGCGGAAATCGAGAACAACAAGATCGTCCAGTCTGCTGACACCTCGGTGGTGGAAGTTCAGCCGGGCACGATCGTGGTTCAAGCCGAAGGCCCAGCTGAGGGCGCGGCTTCTGATCAGTACTACGTGCTCAACGACAACCCGGCGCTCAGCGGCAACGACATCACCGATCCGGAGCAAAGCTTCGCTAACGGCGCTGGCGGCAGCGGCGCGCCGACAGTCAACTTCAGCTTTACCGACACGGGTGTGGAGGCTTGGCAAGCGACAACGCGTGAGATTGCCCAGCGTGGCCAAGACAGTTTCTTTGGTGGCGATGCGCGCAGCGCTTTCCAGCACTTCGCAATCGTGCTCGACGGCAAACTGATTTCCGCGCCGTACATCGACTTTCAGCAAAACCCCGATGGCATTGATGGCACGAATGGCTCCGAAATCTCCGGCGGCTTCACAATAAAAACCGCGCAGGAGCTGGCCAACCTGCTGAAGACAGGCGCCCTGCCAATCAAACTAGACCTGATCTCAGCTTCGTCTGTCTCCGCTTCGCTCGGAAAACAGGCGCTCGACCAAGGGATCATCGCGGGGCTAATCGGCTTTACTCTCGTCGCACTTTTCCTACTCGTTATCTATCGCGGGCTCGGCCTAGTCGCAATCGGGGCGCTTGGCGTCTACGCAGTCTTCCTGTTGGCGATCGTAAAGCTGATCCCAATAACGCTGACGCTACCTGGCATCGCTGGCTTGATCTTGACGATTGGGGTAGCGGCCGACGCAAACATCGTGATTTTCGAACGGGTCAAGGAAGAGGTCCGCTTGGGGCGCTCAATCCCGGTCGCAATAAGTCAGGGCTACCGCAAGGGGCTCTCGGCGATTATCGACGCCAACGTGGTCACCTTCATGGTCGCGTTCATCCTCTTCATGCTCGCGACAGCGGGTGTTAAGGGGTTCGCTTTCACGCTCGGCATCGGCACGCTCGTCTCGTTCCTAACTGCCGTCCTGCTTACGCAGGCGGTGCTCGGCACGCTAGCCGGCTCAAAGGCCGTTTCGAGCGCGGCGATGCTCGGAGCACACTCCACGCGGCAGCGGTTCCGTTGGAATTTCATGGGCGCTTCGAAATGGTTTTTCTCATTCTCGGGCGTGATTTTGCTGGTTGGCGCGCTAGCGGTCGGGGCCAACGGGCTCAACCTTGGGATCGACTTCACCTCGGGCACACGCCTGATCGCGGAGCTGCCTACGCAGGCGACTGAGCAGCAGGTTCGGGCCACGATCGCGCCACTCGGGCTCAGCAAGGCAAAGATTCAGAAGCTCAGCGGGAACGAGTTCAAGGGCGAGGCTGCCTTCCAAATTTCAACCGATACGGTCGAAAGTGGCGAGCGGGCGTCGGTTGAGACGTCACTGAACAAAGAGTTCGGCAAGGGCAGCTACAGCTTCGAAACGATCGGCCCAACATTCGGCAAAACGGTTGCCGACAGCGCGATTATCGCGATTATTGCGTCGCTGATTGTGATTAGCGCCTACATAGCGCTGCGCTTCACGTGGAGGTACGCCGTGCCAGTGCTGGTCGCGCTCGGTCACGACCTGCTGATCACTGCCGGCGTTTACGCGCTACTCGGCTTGGAGGTGACTACGGCGACCGTCGCCGCGCTTTTGACGATTCTTGGTTATTCGCTGTACGACACGATCATTGTTTTCGATCGTGTGCGCGAAAATGTGCCACGGATGCCGCGGGCTGCCTTCTCACAGATCCTCAACCGTTCGATGAGCGAGGTTCTGATGCGCTCACTGGCAACGTCGTTTTGCACCGTATTGCCAATTCTTGCGCTGCTGTTCTTCGGTGGTGAGACGCTCGCCGATTTCGCGCTCGCACTCGTTGTCGGCGTCATCTCAGGAACTTATTCGTCGATCTTCATCGCCACGCCGGTGCTGATGTACTGGAAGGAAGGCGAAGGCGTGTGGCGCTCGCGCCGCGCGCGGATTGCCGCCGCCAATGGTGGAGTTGTGCCGCCGTACGCGACCGCAGCGGGCGGAGCTGAAGCCGAGGTCGAAGTGGACGAGCCGAAGAAGCCGCGCGGCCGGCTTACAGCGCCGGAGGATCCAGAGCGCACAGTCAGTGGAGCCGAGTTCGATGAGATGGTGCGTGATCTGCACGGCGATCAGGGCGCAGTCGCGACCGAAGACGAGGAGCCCGAAACGGTGGCTGCTGAGGGGGCTGCTGCCGACGAGGTTGCCGACCAGAAGCCAGCCGAAACATCACAGGCGGCCGCTAGCAGCGCCGCCGATGCTTCCCCCGAGGATTTGGTGTTCAAGGATGATCGCTCGAAGCCGACAACGCCGCGGCGCAAACGCAACAAGAAGCGTGGGAGGTCCTAATGGCTGCTTTGGCTTGGGTGATGATGGGCCTCGCGATCTGGCACTTCGCGATCTTGGTGCCAGACCGTTTCTGGGGTGGAATCGTCGGCAGCCTGCTTTGCGCAATTACCGGCGCGATTATCGTCGGCCTAATCTTTAGTGGCTTTAGCGTTCCTGGCAACGACACGATCACTGTCCTCGACGCAGTCGAGGCGATCCCCGGTGCGTTACTCGGCTTGGCCGCCGCTTACGCGATCGGCGTGCGGCGGGGAAATCCGTCGCTCCACCTCTAGACGAAGCATCTGTCGGCTGTGCGACCTACTGTCCAGTAGTGGAATCGGCTCGGGTTGAGATTGCAGAAGCTCCGTTTGGTGAGGTCTTGGGGCTCGCCGACGCGTTAGAGCTGAACCCAGTTGTCGCGCAGCTACTGGTGCGCCGAGGATTTAGCAACCCTGCTGAAGCGAACCAGTTTCTAGGCGCCGCTGATCGCTACGAACCAAGTGATTTCGAAGGGATTGACCTTGCGGTGGAGCTCGCGCTCAGCCATATCAACCCCGGGTCGTCAATTCTGATCCACGGCGATTACGACGTTGATGGCGTCTGTTCGACGGCAATCCTTGTCCGCACGTTGAGGGAGCTTGGGGCCAACGTTGACTGGTTCATCCCTGGTCGCCGCGAGGACGGTTACGGGCTCGGCCTCGAGAACGTTGAGCGGTTTGCCGCAGGGCCGACAACCTTGTTGATCACGGTCGACTGCGCGATAACGGCAATCGACGAGGTTGCACGTGCACGCGAACTTGGGCTCGACGTGATCGTCACCGACCACCATCGCCCGCGCGCAGACGGCAAACTTCCGGCCGTCCCAATAGTTCATCCGCTCGTGAATCGTTACCCGGACGCTGAGCTGTGCGCGACCGCTGTCGCCTACAAGTTTGCCCAAGCACTGCGGCTGGCGGCCGGTGGGACCGCAGCCCAGTGCGAGGATGAGCTCGACCTCGTGGCGCTGGCAACGGTTGCCGACTGTGTGCCGCTGGTCGGTGAGAACCGCCGGCTCGTGCGCGAAGGGCTCGTAGCGCTGGGCCGAACAAAGCGGCCGGGACTGCGCGCGCTGATGCGTGTAGCTCAGGTAGATCCGGCTGAAATTGACGAGAAGACAATTGGCTTTCGCTTGGCGCCGCGGATCAACGCGGCCGGCCGCATGCAGCGCGCCGATAGTGGAGTGGAGCTGATGTTGACTGACGACCCGGCCCGCGCTGAGGTGATTGCAGCCGAGCTAGACCACGCCAACGCGGAGCGCAAGCTCGTCGAGCAGCGCATCCGCTTCGAGGCTGAAGCGCAGGCCGCGGCGCTGGGCGCTCGTGATGGCTACGTTCTCTGCTCGCAGGATTGGCACGCTGGCGTGATCGGAATCGTCGCTTCGCGCCTTGCTGAAACGCATCAGCGCCCTGTTGTAATCGTTGCGCTTGATGGCGATGAGGGGAGCGGTTCCGGGCGCTCTGTCCCCGGCTTTGACCTGCTCGCCGCGCTTGAGCACTGCTCTGCTGATCTTCTGCGGTTCGGCGGCCACCGCGCCGCGGCGGGCTGCACCGTGGCGGCCGGTTCGGTAGCGGCGTTCGCTGAACACTTTGAGGCATACTGCGCCGATATTTTTGCTGACCAACTGCCCGGCGGGGTCGATCACGCCGACGCTGTCGTCGGCGGCGACGGCCTTAGCATCGAACTAGCCGAGCAGCTCGCAGCGCTCGGCCCGTTTGGCGTCGGCAATCCAAAGCCGAGGCTCCTGATCCCGGGGGCGCGGCTCGATGGTGCGCGCGCGATCGGCGATGGGAAGCACTTGCGATGCACGGTCAACAGCGGCGGTTTGCGCGTTGGCGCGGTTGCCTTCGGCACGTCGCGCCTGCCGGAGGGTGCCGACAAAGCACTCGACGTAGTCGGTTCGCTCGAGCTAAATCGCTGGCGCGGCGCAGAGGATCTCCAGTTCGTTATCTCAGGGGCGTTCCCGCCAGCTGGAGCGATTAAGTTCGCTGGCCGTCCCGAAAATGACCTCGAGGCGCTGCAAGCGGCGCTCGTAGCGACGCCGCTGGCGGGCACAACAACTCCTAACGAAGGGCATCGCGAGCTGCTCGATCGTCGCGGCGTGGGAGTGGCCGGCGCGCTCGGCGCACTCGTCGCCAGCGGCCAGAGTGTGCTCGTCGTGAGCGCCTCCGAACAGCGCCGCCGCGCCCAGCTTTCAGGCCGGATTGGCGGCTTTGAGCTGACCTCGTGGCCACTCCTCAGGGCGGATAGCACGCTAATGACCACCTTTGCTCACGTAGTTGTGCTCGATCCACCGTTTTGTGCCGAGGCAGAGGATCTGCTCGCAGCTGGGCCCGTCGGCAGCTTCGCCCATCAGTTGTGGGGGCAGGCTGAGGTACGCTTTACGCTCGATGAACTTGAGCGAAATGCGGATCTGCGCGGCTCAATGGCCAGCGTCTATCGCGCCTTACGAGACAGTCCCGATCAACCGCTGCTCGAACAGTTGCGCAGCGGCGACGAGCTACGCACGCCGGTGCAAATGGCGCTCATCATTCGCGTGCTCGAAGAGCTCGGGCTCGCGCGCTTCGACGGTATCGCGCTCCAGTTGCTGGCAGCGCCGGGCGAGCGGCGCGACCTTGAGTCTTCGCCCGCATTTGCTGAGAACGCTCGTGCGAGTGAGGAGGCCAGAGGATGGCTGAGTCCGATCGTGTCGCTGGCGGCGTAGCCGCCTCCCCGCAACAACTTGCGCCGACGCCACTGAGTGACGCAGAGCGCGCGGCGCTTGCGGAGCTCTTCGCCGTGATCGACGAACGTGAACCGCAAAGCGCGCTGCCGATCGACAAGAACCAGGTGATCGCGGCCTACCGCTTCGCGGGTCATCAGCATCGCGACCAGAAACGCCAATCAGGTGAAGAGTTCATTAGCCACCCAGTCAACGTGGCCACGATCTGCGCGGGTTTGGGGCTCGACAGCGAAGCGCTCGTGGCGGCTTTGCTGCACGACACGGTTGAGGACACGGCCGCGTCGCTCGATCAGATTGAGCAGATCTTTAGCGCCGAGATTTCCGCGCTAGTTGATGGTGTGACCAAGCTCGACGCGCTTTCGTTCAAGTCGCGCAACGAGGCGCAGGCAGAGAACTACCGCAAGATGATCGTCGCGATGGCGACGGACATTCGCGTAATCCTGCTGAAGCTCGCCGATCGGCTCCACAACATGCGCACGATCGCCGCGATGCCGAAGAATAAGCAGCTCGAGAAGGCGCGCGAGACGCTCGAAATCTACGCACCGATTGCGCATCGACTAGGCGTCCACGCGATTAAGTGGGAGCTAGAAGACCTTGCCTTCGCGGCGCTCCACCCGCGCAAGTTCAATGAGATCAAAGGGCTCGTGAATCAGCAGCGGGAAGCGCGCGAATTGTACGTCGCAGCGGCCGGCGATCAGCTTCGTTCAGAGCTGGAGGCGCTCGGGATCGAAGCCCAGATCTCAGGGCGCGCGAAACACTTCTATTCGATCTATTCGAAGATGACGAAGAAGGATCGCGAGTTCAATGAGATCTACGACCTCACCGCGATGCGAGTGACCGTCGAGAGCGTCAAGGATTGTTATGGCGCCGTTGGCGTGATCCATTCAATTTGGAAGCCGCTACCAGGGCGCTTCAAGGACATGATCGCGATGCCCAAAGCAAATCGGTATCAGTCCCTTCACACAACCGTAATAGGCCCGGAGGGGTTGCCGCTGGAGATTCAGATTCGCACGCGCGAGATGCACGAGACCGCAGAGTACGGGGTCGCCGCTCATTGGTCATATAAGGATCGCCTCGCCGGAGCCGCGCCCGGCACGCCGGCCGCCGAAACGAAGCTGATCTGGCTGCGCTCAATGCTCGAATGGCAGCAGGACCTCGCCGACCCCGATGAGTTTGTTGTCAACCTGAAAGGCGAGCTCGACGAGGACGAAGAGGAGGTCTTTGTTTTCACGCCTGAGGGCGAGGTTCGATCACTCGCATCCGGTGCAACGCCGCTTGACTTCGCCTACGAGATTCACACCGAACTTGGCCACCGCTGCATCGGCGCGAAGGTCAACGGCAAGCTGGTGCCGCTCGGTTACGAACTCCGCTCTGGCGACCGCGTTGAAGTACTGACCGGGCGCCGCGAGCGCGGCCCTTCACGCGACTGGCTAGCGATGGTCACGACGACGCGCGCGCGCAAGAAAATCACGCAGTGGTTTAGCGCCGCTAGTCGCGAGGACGCTGAGCGCAAAGGTCGCGAGATACTTAGCGCACAGTTGCGAAGCGCGGATCTGCCCGCGCAGAAGATCACCGGCTCACCCTTGCTGGCCGCGGTTGTTCGCGAGATGGGTTTCCGCAAGACCGAAGACTTCTATGTAGCGCTAGGCGGATCAAAGATCTCGGCGAAGGTCGTTGTCGCAAAAATCATCACACAGCTCGGCCAGGGCAAAACAGCCGAGCCCGAGCCTACTGCTGGAGAGGCGCTCGAGGCCAAGCGCACTGGGCCGCGGGCGCCGAGCGGCAGTTCGCAAGATCTCGGCATCAAAGTCAAGGGCGCCGACCGCGTGATGTTGCGCCTAGCGAAATGTTGTCACCCGGTTCCCGGCGACGGGATCATCGGTTACGTCTCGCTGGGGCGGGGAATCACGATTCATCGCGATGATTGCCGCAACGTGACAGCCCTGCGCAAGGATCCGGCGCGCTTCGTTGACGTCCGCTGGGAGGGAGACAACCAGGCCGGGTTTCTTGCCGAAATACATGTCGATGCTTGGGATCGCACGCGCCTGCTTGAGGATCTAACGCGGACAATCGCTGAGCAAGGGGCCAGCATCGTTGAGGCCCGCTGCCTCGATCACCGGCCGATGGTCGCTAACCGCTTCGTGATCGAGGTCGTGGATACGGCCGTGCTGAAGACAACAATTGCCCGCCTGCGCGCTGTCGAGAGCGTCTTCGACGCCTACCGCGTCACCCCCGGTGCGTAGGGTTCGCCGCGAGAACGGTTAGCGCTCCCGGATCGATCGAAAACTCGACCGCGAGGTGCTCGCCCGCAAAATCGCCATCAACTTGGAGCGGGAGTGGCTGCTCATCGGCCGAGCGTAGCTTGAGCGCCGTCAGAGGACCAAGCTGCGTTGTGCCGTTTTTGCCCCCTGTTTCGGTTGTTGCGCCGACGATCCGAAGTGCCGTCACGCCGGCTCGCAGCGGCGCTCCGCTTTTCACGAGCGCGGCCGAAAAGCTGCCCGAGTCCAGCCCAACGTTGCCGCATAACGTTACCGGCCGACTCCCAGCGAAAGTGAAACTCTCGCCGTTCTGAATGAGGACAGTTGATACCGGCAGTGGCTGGTCATTGCCCTCTACGACGATCCGCGGTTTGCGCAGGGCGTAGCTGCGCAGAAACACGCTAATACCGGTCTGGACATAAGACCATTGCCTCAGCCTCGCCTTGCGTGCGGGAGCGGCATCGACCTTGGCAACCACGCTCGCGTCGAGGCCAACGCCGGCGGCAAAAGTGAAAACGCGGCCGTTTACGCGACCTAGGTCCACTCGCCGAAGTTGCCAACGGTCGGCGAGCTCCAGCAGTCGTGCAGTTGAGTCGACGATCTCGCTCGGTAGCCCCAGCAGCTTCGCGAAAACGTTCTGCGAGCCACCGGGCAAGGGGTAGAGCGGCACGCCCGAGCCAGCAAGCGCAGCAGCAGCTTCGTTGAGTGTGCCGTCGCCACCAAGTGTCGCCACGATTTCAGCGCCACCGCTGGCAGCCGCGGAAGCGAGTTCGCGCGCGTGCCCAGGAGCGGTTGTGTCGGCGACCTCTACTTCGTATCGGCTTGCCAGCGCCGCCAAAACTAGGTCGCGCATCTTTCGATTGACGGCGGTTGCGTAAGGGTTGACGATCACGAGCAGCCGCCGGCGCGGCGCGGCGCTAGAGGATGCCACGGCGGCGGAAGAGCGTAATGATTCCGACCAGCAGGACGGTCATCACACCGACAACAACCCAAAAGGCCTCGATCTGACCTTGGCCGGGAACGCGAACGTTCATTCCAAAGATGCTGGCGATCAAGGTCAACGGGAGCAGAACCAGACTGATCGCGGTGAGTACTCGCAGAATCGTGTTCAACTGATGCGAAAGCACCGATTCGTTCGTCTCCTCCAGCGCTTCGACCGCCTCCTTAAAGTTTTCCAGCATGTCCCAAACGCGCTCTGAAGCATCGTTGATGTCGTCAAAGTAAATGTCGAGATCGGCGGCCATGTAACGCTTCGTGGTGCGCTCAAGGTCGGCTAGCGCTGGACGCATCGGGCGCACGACCGAGCGGAAGTTAATTACCTCCTGCTTGGCGGTGAAGATGTCACGGACGACCTCGTTTGAGCGCCCTTCAAAGACGTCATTTTCGAGCTTCTCCAGCTTATTGCCGATTTTTCGCAGCATCGGGAAGCCAGCGTCAACGCAGTCGTCGACGATGCGATACAGCAAATAGCCAGCGCCTTTGCTGAACAGTTCGTCGCGCACCTGCGGACGGCTTTCGCAGCGCTCAAAGAGGTAGTCGACCGCTGGCATCGGAGCCTTGGGAATGGTGATTACGTAATCGTTGCCGACGAAAACGTCAAGCTCGACTGCGCTCAATCTGCGCAGCTCTTTGTCGTAGCGAGGGAACTGAAGCACGATGAAGAGGTAGTTGTCGTACTCGTCGACCTTCGGCCGTTGGTTGCGTGAGTTGAGGTCTTCGTAGTCGAGCTGATGGAATTCGAAGTGATCCTTCAGCCAGTCGCGCTCGACCGAGCGCCAGTCGCTGAAGTTGATCCACTTCAGTCCACGATCAGAACCATTCGCCTCAATTATCTCGACGCGAGCAGCGCCAAGCTCTTCGGCTACAGGTACCGACTCATTGCCGCGTCGGCGCAAAGGACGGCGCAGCGTAGGTTTGGGAAGGCTCGGCATCGAGACTTCGTGGTTCGTCGGCTGGCATCAGATTTGTCCTCTATAGGCCAGTGTACCGGCGCGTGACAGCTGCTTCCATCGCTGCACGCCAGCGTGCTATTCTGCATAGCACATAGCTGGACACATCTAGAGGGGTGGAGGGACTGGCCCGTTGAAACCCCGGCAACCTCCCGAAAGGGAAGGTGCCAATTCCTGTTAGATGTGGTGGGAGTCTCCAGACCTCCGCCACTTGAAGGCGGAGGTTTTTTAATGAGCGCCACCAACCTGAAGTGCCGCGAATGCGGGTCCGAGTACGACCTAGAACCAATCTTCGTTTGCGAGCGATGCTTTGGGCCTCTTGAGGTCGCCTATGACAACAGCGCCTTGGCTGGGGACATCGCTGAGCTGCGGCGCCGCATCCAGGGCGGCCCACAGAACTTGTGGCGCTACAGCGACTTCCTCCCCTTGCCGGCAGGGCCTCCGGGGCCGTCCGGGCGCAACTCATCGCGCGTCGGCCTCGCCGCTGGCTGCACGCCGCTAATCCGGGCGGACCGGCTGGCCGAGCGGCTCGGGCTCAGTGAAGTTTGGGTCAAGAATGACGCTGCCAACCCGACCCACTCATTTAAGGACCGCGTCGTCAGCATTGCCGCCGCGCGGGCCCGTGATTTCGGCTTCGAGGTCTTGGCCTGCGCTTCGACCGGCAACCTTGCCAACTCTGTCGCTGCTAACGCGGCGGCACTTGGGATGGAAAGCTACGTCTTCATTCCAGCCGATCTTGAGGAGCAAAAAATTCTCGCGACCGGTGTTTACGGAACTAATCTGGTCAAGGTTCGCGGCAACTACGACGACGTCAACCGCCTTTGCCTAGAGCTAAGCGGCGAGCGCAACTGGGCCTTTGTCAACGTAAATCTGCGCCCGTACTACGCCGAAGGTTCGAAAACTTTGGCCTACGAGATCGGCGAGCAGCTCGGTTGGCGCACGCCGGACCGGATTATTTCGCCGATCGCGTCCGGTTCGCTCTTCACCAAAATCGGTAAGGGTTTCGCTGATTGGCTCGAGCTCGGGCTGCTCGAAGGTAATCTGCCGACGATGAACGGAGCCCAGGCCGCGGGCTGCTCGCCGGTCGCGACGGCTTGGTCGCAAGGGCGCGATGTCTGCCAGCCGGTCAAGCCGAACACGATCGCCAAGTCGCTAGCAATCGGCAACCCTGCTGACGGGCCCTATGCGCTCGAGCTGGCTAAGAACAGCGGCGGCTCGATTGACTCAGTCACAGACGACGAAATCCGCGCTGGTATTCGGCTGCTTGCCGAGACCGCAGGGGTTTTCACAGAGACGGCCGGTGGTGTGACAATCGCAACTCTGGCGAAGCTCGCTGAGCGCGGTGACATCTGCCGCGACGAGTCGGTCGTCGCTGTAATCACCGGCGACGGGCTGAAGACGCTTGACGCTGTTCGCGGGAGTTTCGAGTCGTTTGAGATCGATCCGACCTTCGACGAGTTCACTTCGAAGGTTGAGGCGAACCTGGTCTCTGCGCAATGAGTGTCACCGTCAAGCTGCCAACCCAGCTACGCGCCAGCGCCGGCGGCGAGGGAGCGGTCACTGTCGAGGCTTCGACGGTTCGCGAGGCGCTCGAAGCGCTCTACGACGCTTATCCCGAGCTGCGCGAACGGCTAAGTGACGACGACGGCTCGCTGCGGCGTTTCATCAACGTCTACGTCGGCGGCGACGACATCCGCTTCGGTGAGCTGCTCGAGACGCCGTTGACCGATGGCCAAGAGCTTCAGATCCTTCCTGCCGTAGCGGGCGGCTGAGCGAGTTCAGTCCGCCAGCCGTAATCGTGATCTGCGGCCTGGAGATCCCTACCGCAATGCCACAACTGCTCAGCCCTTGGTAGATTGAAGTATGTCTACTAGCTCTGATTCATCGTCACCAATTACTCCAGCCGCCGCCGAACTGTTCGAGGCCGCATACGGCCCCTTGTTCGACGCCGTAATGATCACGAACGCCAACTTCGACGAAGCAGCCCTCGAGGTCGTCTACGTCAATGAGGCGTTCGAGCGAGTTACCGGCTGGAGCTTTGAAGCAATCAAGGAAGAAGGTCCGCATGTGCTTCAAGGGGCTGACACAGAGTCGGCGGTTACCGACCGTCTGCGAGCCGACCTCGACGCAGGGCGCCCGTTTGCCGGGTCAACTGTCAACTACCGGCGTGACGGCTCACCGTTCCCGATGGAGTGGAGCGTCACGATGTTTGAGCTCAGCGAAGGCGAGAGCTACTACGTAACCGTTCAGCGCGACGTAAGCGAGTTCGACGGCAGTTAGGTCGCGCAAGAGTCGGCCGCTAGCTTGTAGTTTGGGCGGTGCGCGCGCAACGCGCTTTAGTTTTACGACCATGGCAAATAGAGAGAACGACACGGACGAGCCGGGCGCCGGCCCGAGCGATTCTGGCCCGCGCGGAGCCGGTGGACGCGCGCTGCGCGAGCCTAATTGGCGCAGTGCGGTAGCGCCTGGCGTGGCCGCCGCCGCGGTCTTTGTGGTGTTTCTTTCGTTGGTTTCAAAAGTCCCGATCAACGAAGCCTTGCCGATCGCCGGGCTGATGCTTGTTTTCTACGTACCGATCAGTTAATACACCGATCGGTACCTCTACCGCCGCCGTCTCGCCAACGGCGCCGCGGCGGGCAAGGCGAAGCTCTAGGCAACGCCATCCCGCAGGGCGCAGAAGCGCTAGGAGGTTCAGTCCACGATTAGTTTCGCGGCCTCAGGCCGATCGACATCGCAACTTGACGGCGATTGGCGGGACGGAACCAAATGAGAAACCTCTTACACGTACGCGCCCGGCAGGATTCGAACCTGCGGCCTCCCGCTCCGGAGGCGGGCGCTCTATCCACTGAGCTACGGGCGCAACAGCCCTGAGCCTACCGCGCGCCTCGCGCGGGTACTCTCGCGGACGTGGATCAGATTGAACTCTTCTTCGCTGGTACTGGCGGCTCAGTGCCGACGCCGCGCCGCGGCCTGCCCGCGACGCTGGCCCGGCTCGACGGCGACCGCCTGCTCTTTGACTGCGGTGAGGGGACTCAGCGCCAGCTGATTCGAAGCATCGGCCTGCCCGACATCGACGCGATCTTTCTAACCCATCTCCACGCCGACCACTGGCTTGGCATCCCTGGACTGGTTCGCACACTCGAGCTGCGCGGGCGCGAGAAGCCGCTAGACCTTTATGGCCCGGGCGGCACCGTCAAGCAGCTCGCGGCCGTCGCCGTCGCCAGCAGCAAGATCGACTATGAACTTCACATCTCCGAATTAGAAGCTGGCGACGCGATCGAATTCGCTGGCTACGAGGTTGAGGCTTTCAACGTCCGCCACCGCGGCACGGCGCTTGGCTATTCGTTGATCGAAGCGGGGCGGCCGGGGCGCTTTGACGCCGAACGGGCGGCTGAGCTTGGGATCACCGACGGCCGAGAGATCGCGGCGCTCGTGGCCGGGCAGAGCGTTGGCGACGTTGAGCCAAGCCACGTGATCGGTGAGCCGCGCGCCGGCAGGAAGGTCGTGATTTCCGGTGATACTGCGCCAACTGAGATGTGTGAGGCAGCGGCGCACGGAGCTGACCTCCTGATCCACGAGGCGACCTTCGCCGATGAAGATGCGGCCCGCGCCGCGGAGACGATGCACAGCACGGCGAGGCAAGCAGCGCAAGTGGCTGCGTCGGCCGAAGTGGCGATGCTTGCGCTCACGCACATCTCCGCCCGCTATCCGGTTCGCAAGATCATCGAGGAAGCCGAAGCGGTCTTTGCCGAAACCGTCGTGCCACGTGACTTTGACGCGATCGAGATTCCCTTCGCCGACAAGGGCGCACCGACGCTGCTGCGTCCTGCCGACGTCGAAGTTGAAGAGCCGGCGGCGGCGCAGTTTGCCGAGGCAGCCGAAGAGGGTTCCGCAAAGAGCGAAAATTGATTCAGCGCTGCGCCGTGAACGGTGCTAGCCTACGCGCAGCAGTTAACCCCCTTTAACTCGGTCCGAGAGGCCAAGAAGGGCAGGATCCAATGAGCCAACAGAATGTCGCCCTTGGCGACGAAGATCTGAACCGAGCGCTAACGCGCATCGCTCATGAGGTCCTCGAGCGCAACACCGATCCGTCTTCGCTCGCGATCGTGGGGATTCATAGTCGCGGCGCGGTGCTCGCGCGCCGACTCGTCGCGTTGCTGAGCGACCTTGCTGGCGTCGAAGTCCCGCTCGGCTTAATCGACATCGGATTCTACCGAGACGACCTTGGAAAGCGACCTGAGGCACCACAGGTTTACTCAACAGAGATTGACTTTCCGCTCGATGGAGCGACGGTCGTGATCGTTGACGACGTGCTCTACAGCGGCCGCACCGTGCGCGCAGCAATCGAAGCTTTATTTGCTTATGGGCGCCCCGCCTGTGTCCAGCTCGCCGTACTCGTTGACCGCGGCCACCGCGAACTACCTATCCGCCCTGATTACATCGGCAAGAACCTGCCGACCGCGCCCGGGGAACGCGTCTTCGTTCAACTTCAGGAGAGCGACGGCGTTGACCGCGTCTTGATCGGTGACGCTGAAAGCCTGATCACTGGGGATGCAGCGTGAAACATCTGCTGAGCATCGAGGATGTCAGCCGCGAGGACATTGAGCGGATCTGCGCACGCGCCGCGGCCTTCTCTGAAAATCATCAGCGTGAGATCAAGAAAGTCCCCGCCCTGCGTGGTCGGACGGTGCTCAATCTTTTCTACGAAGCGAGTACGCGCACGCGCAGCTCCTTCGAACTGGCGGCCAAGAGGCTGAGCGCCGACGTCGTCAACTTCAGTGCCGCCGGCTCGTCAACTGAGAAGGGCGAGTCGCTCAAGGACACCGTCCAGACGCTGAGCGCGCACCGCCCCGATGCAATTGTCGTTCGCTGCCCTTGGGCCGGTGCGCCTGCGCTGGTGGCCGAATGGACCGACGCGGCGATTATCAACGCCGGCGATGGCAAGCACGAGCACCCGACTCAGGCGCTGCTCGACATCTTCACCCTCACTCGTCGGCTCGGCTCGCTCGATGGGGTGAAGATCTGGATCGTCGGCGACGTACTCCACTCGCGCGTCGCGCGCTCCAACATTCTTGGCTTTCAGAAGATGGGTGCGCAAGTGACTGTTGCCGGTCCGCCGACGCTGCTGCCGCGCGAGATCGAGGCGATGGGGGTTGAGGTTCGTTACTCGCTCGACGAGATTCGCGAGGCCGACGTTGTTTACGCGCTGCGGATGCAGAACGAAAGGATGCAGCAGGCTTACCTGCCGAGCATGCGTGAGTACGCCTCACTCTTTCAGATCAACGAGCGCCGCCTTGGCGCCCGTTCACTGTTGATGCACCCGGGGCCAGTCAACCGCGGTGTTGAGCTCTCCGATGAGGTCGTTGATTGCGCTCAGTCGCTGATCCTCGAACAGGTTGCCGCTGGCGTCGTTGTGCGAATGGCCGTCCTTTTCGAGCTGCTCGCCGCGTCGAGGGCCTTTGATCCGGTGCCGGAGCACCAGTCGGCATGACCCGTCGCCAGGAACAGTTATTAGTTCGCGGTACGGCCGCGGAGGCCGACCTAATGATCAGCGGCGCGCATTTGATCGACCCGCGCGCCGGGATCGACGGCATCTTCGACATCAAGATTGACGATGGTCAACTAAGTCAGATCGGTGAGTCCGGCACGCTTAGCGTCGGCGCCGACGCTGAGCAGCTCGATGCCAGTGGTTTGCACCTCTTCCCGGCCTTCGTCGACCCGCACATTCATCTGCGCACGCCTGGCCATGAGCACAAAGAAGACATTGAGACTGGAACTCGCTCCGCCGCGGCCGGTGGCTTCTGCGCGGTGCTTGCGATGCCAAACACCGACCCTGTGCTCGACTCAGCACCGGTCCTTAGGGCTTTGCGCGAGGCCGCCCGCCGTGACGCTCGCGTTCCAGTCGGTTTTTTGGCCGCGATCACGATTGGGCTGGGCGGCGCCGAGCTGACCGCAATGTCGGAGCTGCGCGCCGCCGGCGCGGCCGGCTTCACAGACGACGGTATGCCGGTTGAGTCAGCGGGAATGCTGCGTAAGGCGTTGCAGTACCAGCAGATGGCCGGTGGCGTGCTCGCGCTACATGAGGAGGACCGATCGCTGTCGGCCGGCGGTTCGATGCACGAGGGCGCCGTAAGCGCACTGCTTGGGATTGGCGGCATACCTAGCACCAGTGAATCGATAATGGTTGCCCGCGACGCCGCGCTTGCTGGCTACGAGGGTGGCGCGGTGCACATGCAGCACCTCAGCTGCGCCGAATCGGTCGAAGTAATCCGCGAGGCCAAGCGGCTCGGCTACAACGTCACAACCGAGGTCAGCCCGCACCATCTGTGCTTTACGGAAGAAGCGGTGAGCACGCTCGACACGCGGATGAAGATGAACCCGCCGCTGCGGACAGAGGCCGACCGCCAGGCGCTAATTACCGGCCTGCTCGACGGCACGATCGACTGCATCGCCACCGACCACGCTCCGCACAGTGCGCACGAGAAAGAGGTGCCGTTTGAGCAGGCGCCGATGGGCACGACCGGTCTTGAAAGCTCCTTTGCCGCCTGTTACACGGAGCTGGTCCGCAGTGGCCCAATGAGCATCGAGATGCTGATCGAGAAGATGACCTGCGGTGGAGCAATCTTCGGTCTTGAGATTCCGCAGATGACGATCGGCGAGAGCGCAAACCTCGTGCTCGTCGACCTTGAACAGAAGTGGCGCGTGGGAGCGGACGGCTACGAGAGTCGTTCAGATAACTGCGCTTTTGATGGCCGCGAGCTTTTCGGGCGAGTGCTGCTGACTGTTGCCGATGGCGCGGTTGCTTACCGCCAGCGAAGCTTTGCGCTCAGCGCCGCTCCCGACCCAGAGACGGCCGCGCAGTGAAAGTCGCGCGGCTTGAGGCCAGCCGGGCGGCGCTAATTATCGTCGACATTCAGGAGGCTTTCCGTGGCGTGATCGCCGACGCTGATGCGATCATCGCGCGCACGCTGATCCTTGCCCGCGCAGCGACGCTGCTTGGGCTGCCAATTATCGTCAGCGAGCAGTACCCAAAGGGGCTTGGGAAGACGGTCACGGAGCTGGACGAGGCGTTGGCGGGCGCATTGGTCCTCGAGAAAACGGCCTTTTCGGCCACCAATGCTGAGGGCTTTACGCTCGACGGCCGCGACCAAGCGATCGTTTGCGGCACCGAAGCCCACATCTGTGTAGCCCAAAGTGTGCTTGACCTGCTCGCGACCGACGCCGAAGTCTGGCTTGCCTGCGACGCAGTCGGCTCGCGTAGCGCCGACGACCGCGCGCTCGCGATTCAGCGGCTCGCGCTGGCGGGCGCCGTGCCCTCAAGCAGTGAGTCAATCTGCTTTGAACTAATGAAGGATGCGAAAAATCCCCACTTCAAAGAGATTCAGGAGCTAATCAAGTGAGTGCAGACGGGTTCGTTCTGCTTGAGGACGGCGCACGCTTTGAAGGCAAACTCTGCGGGGCTAGCAGCGGGTCTGTTGGCGAGGTTGTCTTCACAACAGCGATGGGCGGTTATCAGGAGTCGGTAACAGACCCTTCGTTTGCTGGCCAAGTTTTGACCTTCACGGCGCCCCACGTAGGCAACTACGGCGTTAGCGGGCGTGCGATGGAGAGCGACCGCATTCACGTTCGCGGTGTTGTGATGCGGGCGGCCGACAACTCGTCTGATGCGCCGACCGCCGACGAAGGTTGGCTCGACTGGCTTGAAGCGAGCCGGATTCCTGCGATCACAGAGGTCGATACTCGCGCGCTGGTGCGTCATCTACGCAGCCTTGGCGCGATGCGCGGCGGAATTTTCGCTGCAGCTGACGCGAGTAGGGCAGCGGCGACGGTCGAAGCTGAGCCGCCAATGGATGGGCAGAACCTCGCCGAGGAGGTTGGACCGAAACAACTGATCCGCCACGGCGAGGCGAATAGTGGTCCCCGTGTGGCCGCAGTTGACACCGGAATCAAGCTCTCGATTGTCAACCAGCTTGTCCAGCGCGGCGTGCAGCTTGACCTCCATCCCTGCAATGTCAGCGCGGAGGATCTACTCGCCGACGATCCCGACGCAGTCTTTCTTGCCAACGGCCCTGGCGACCCGGCGGCTCTCGCTGGCGTTGTCGAGACTATTCGCGGCGTGCTCGGCAAAAAGCCGGTCTTTGGAATCTGCCTTGGCCACCAGCTCTGCTGCCGCGCACTTGGGCTTGAGACATTCAAGTTGCCGTTCGGCCACCGCGGCGTGAACCACCCAGTTAAAGATCTGCGCACGGGCAAGATTGAGATCACGTCGCAGAACCATGGCTTCGCCGTAGCAGCGCCCGGCGGCGGGCTACGCGTAGAGACCGACGAGCCAATTCGCTGGGAGACCGACTTCGGCGCCGCGGAGCTCAGCCACGTCAACCTTTACGACCGAACCGTCGAGGGGCTCACGCTGCTTGATGTCCCGGGCTCAACCGTCCAGTACCACCCCGAGGCTGGGCCGGGCCCACATGACGCGCGCCACCTCTTCGACGAGTTCGTCGAACGAATTCACAAAGCGGCGGCCTGATGCCGCGGCGCGATGATATCGAAAAAATCCTCGTGATCGGTTCCGGGCCAATCGTGATCGGCCAAGCGGCCGAATTCGACTACTCCGGAGTTCAGGGCTGCAAGGTGCTGCGCGAAGAGGGCTACGAAATCGTCCTCGTTAACTCGAATCCGGCGACGATCATGACCGACCCGGAGTTCGCCGACGCGACTTACGTTGAGCCGCTACTGCCAGGCCCGGTCGCGGCGGTGATTGCGAAGGAGCGCCCCGACGCGCTGCTACCGACGCTCGGTGGACAGACGGCGCTGAATCTCGCCAAAGCGCTCGCTGAGGACGGAACGCTGGAGCGTTTTGGCGTCGAGCTAATCGGCGCCGACTATGAGGCGATTGATCGCGCTGAAAACCGTCAACGGTTCGCCCAAACAATGACCGCAGCAGGGCTGAAAATGCCACGCAGCGCGATTGCGACGACGCTCGACGAAGCACTCCGAGCGCTAGCAGAGATAGGTCTACCAGCAATCATTCGTCCCGCGTTCACATTGGGCGGCCGCGGCGGAGGGATTGCCCGCGACGAGGATGAATACCGCTCAATCGTCGAGCGAGGGATTGAGGCCTCTCCAATCGGTCAGGTTTTGCTCGACCAGTCGGTTCTTGGCTGGGGCGAATTTGAGCTTGAAGTGATGCGCGACCGCGACGACAACTGCGTGATCGTCTGTTCGATTGAGAACATTGACCCGATGGGTGTCCACACCGGCGACTCGCTAACAGTGGCGCCGCAGCAGACGCTGACAGATGAGCTTTATCAGCAGCTCCGCGACCAAGCCTTGACCGTTATCCGCGCCGTTGGAGTTGAAACCGGTGGATCGAACGTTCAGTTTGCCGTCAACCCAGCGACCGAAGAGATTCTCGTGATCGAGATGAATCCGCGCGTCTCGCGATCATCGGCGCTGGCCTCGAAGGCGACCGGTTTTCCGATCGCCAAGATCGCGGCTCGGCTAGCAGTCGGCTACACGCTCGACGAGATTCCCAACGACATCACGCAAGTTACGCCAGCAAGCTTCGAACCGACAATCGACTACATCGTCGTCAAGTGGCCGCGCTTCGCTTTCGAAAAGTTCCCCGGCGCCGACCCACGGCTCTCAACACACATGAAGAGCGTCGGCGAAGTGATGTCTTTCGGTCGAACCTTCCAGCAGGCGTTCGCGAAAGCGATGCGCAGCCGCGAGCTCGACAGCCCAGCAAAGCTCGGCGGGCTCAGCGTTGATGATCTGATCGCCGCCCTAACGCCAGCCGGAGCCGAGCGCTACGACTTTATGCTCGAAGCGTTCCGCCAGGGCGCGACGATCGAGCAGGTTCACGAGGCCTGCCTTGTTGACATCTGGTTCCTGCGCCAGCTCCAACAGTTAGCGCTGGATCCCGAAGCCCCGTTCGCGGGGCAGCGCGTTTACCGCTCAGTTGACACCTGCGCTGCCGAATTCGAAGCCCGCACGCCCTACTTCTATTCCGGCTGGGAGCAGCAAGCCGAAAGCGAGGTCGAGCGCGGTGAGAACGCTTCGGTGATGATCCTTGGCGCTGGGCCAAACCGGATCGGGCAAGGAATCGAGTTTGATTACTGCTGTGTCCACGCCGCGATGACCGTCCGCGATAGTGGCCGCGACGCGGTGATGATCAACTGCAACCCGGAAACAGTCTCAACTGATTACGACACTTCCGACCGTCTCTACTTCGAGCCGCTGACGCTCGAAGACGTACTCGCGGTGGCCGAGATCGAGAAGCCTGAGGGAGTAATCGTCCAGTTCGGCGGCCAGACGCCGCTAAAGCTCGCTGCAGGGCTCGTAGAGGCCGGTATAACGGTGCTCGGAACGAGCGTTAACGCAATCGACCTAGCTGAAGATCGCGGCCGTTTCGGCGGCCTGCTCGAGCAGCTTGGCTATCAGGCCCCTCCGTACGCCGAGGCGCATTCGGTCGAGCAGGCGCTCAGCATCTCCGACGGCGTCGGCTTTCCGCTGCTTGTGCGACCGAGCTACGTGCTTGGAGGCAGGGCGATGGAGATCGTCTACTCACAGGATGATCTAAAGGATTACCTATCGCGCCACGTCCGTGAGGACGGCCGCGCGATCTACCTCGACCGCTTCCTCGAGAACGCAATCGAGGTCGACGTCGATGCGCTTTGTGACGGCGCCAACGTTTGGATCGGCGGCATCATGCAGCACGTTGAAGAGGCGGGCATTCACTCCGGCGACAGTGCTTGCGTGCTTCCGCCTCACTCGCTTGGGCCGGAGATGCTGGCCACGATTCGCGAGCAAAGCGAAGGAATCGCCAAAGCGCTCGGCGTGGTCGGACTTTGCAACATCCAGTTTGCTGTTTACGGCGCTGAGCTTTACGTGATCGAAGCGAATCCGCGCGCCTCACGAACAGTGCCTTTTGTGAGTAAGGCAATTGGACTGCCGCTGGCGAAGCTCGCCTGCCGCTTGATGCTGGGCGACAAGCTTGAGGATCTTGAGCTCCCCGCCGATCCGATGGGCCACGACCACGTTTCGGTTAAAGAGGCCGTGATGCCGTTCGACCGTTTCGATGGAGCCGACGCGCTGCTTGGGCCCGAGATGCGTTCGACCGGCGAAGTGATGGGCATTGCGCGCGACTTCCCGACCGCCTTCGCGAAGGCCCAGGCTGCCGCCGGCGCCGCGCTTCCCGACGGTGGCACGGCGTTTATCACCGTGACCGATTCAGACAAGGCTGGTGCGGTGGCGATTGCGCAGACGCTGCACGACCTTGGCTTCAAGATCGTCGCCACGCGCGGCACGCGCGAAGCGCTCGAGCGGATGGGCGTCCCGGCCACCGAGCTGATGAAGGTCGGCGAAGGATCACCGAACGTCGTCGACATGATCGAAAGTGGCGAAGTGACGCTGGTTGTAAACACACCGACCGGCTCGGGTGCGCGCAGCGACGGCTGGGAGATTCGCCGCGCCGCGGTTGCTGGCAGCGTTCCGTGCCTGACGACCTTGGCCGGCGGCTTGGCGGCCGTGCGGGCTATCGCGTCGGCCCGGAACGGTGAAGCAGAAGTACTCTCTTTGCAGGAGATTCATCGCGGTTTGCGCTCCGTCGAGGCGCAGGCGTGAGTGGCGCCGCTGACCGCGTGCAAGCGCCTTTCGGAACGCGCGAGGTACGAATCGCTGGAACCGAGCAGATCGGTCCGTACCGCGTATTTAGCTGCCGCGACCCGGAAGGACCGTTGCCGCAGGCCGGCCAGTTCTACATGCTCGCGAGCGCCGAGCGGTGGGGTGGGGGCAGCGATGAAAGGCCCTACCTGCCGCGCGCAATCTCCGTCCTAGCGGCCGACGATGATCAGCTTTCGTTTGCGCTCGAGTCTGTCGGCCCGGGCACCGAGCGGCTCGCTGAACTCGAGGAAGGCGACGGCCTGCGGCTGCTCGGACCTCTTGGTAACGGCTTTACCGCACCGCCTGATCATGCTCGGTCGATTCTCTGCGGCGGCGGAATTGGTTTGGTGCCGCTAGCGATGCTCCAGCATGAACACCTGGCCGCCGGCCGCAAAGTCTGCGCTTTGCTCGGTTTTCGAGATGCCGCCCACGCCGCTGGGGCGGAGTTTGTGAGTGGCGCGCAGGTCGCCACCGACGATGGCTCTGTTGGCCACGGCGGGCTCGTAACCGAGTTGCTGTTAACCGAGCTGGATCGTGATTCAAGCGCAGTGATCTATGCCTGCGGTCCGCCGCAGATGCTTGACACTGTGCGCGCCATCAGCGTTGCCAGCGGCGTTCAAGCGCAGCTTGCGTTAGAAGCGCCGATGGCCTGCGGCTACGGAGCCTGCTACGGCTGCGTCGTGAAAGTTACCGACGGCAGTTATGTGCGCACGTGCCTCGATGGACCTGTCATTGCTGCCGACCAGCTCGCAGCCGACTGGCTCCTGAGAGAGGGCTGACGATGGGTGTTGACCTCTGCGCTATCGATCTCGCTCATCCGGTGATTAACGGTTCGGGCACGTTCGACGTAATTGCTGCCAGGCGGGCCTTTGGCGCGTCGGTAGATGAGCAGTTTCCCTTCTCGGCTTTTGTTTCGAAGACAATTACGCTGCAGCCTCGCAGCGGCAATCCGCCGGCCCGGCTGTTTGAAACCCCCGCTGGACTAATTAATTCGATCGGGCTGCCAAACCGGGGCCTAGCCGGCTATCTCGAGCACGATCTGCCGCAGCTCGCGACATTGGCGGTGCCGCTGATAACCAATGTGATGGGCTCCGACGCTGGCGAAGTCAGTCAGCTGCTCGAAGCGCTCGATGGCCGCGAGGAGATCGCGGCAATTGAACTGAACGTCTCTTGCCCGAACGTGAAGACCGGTCTTGACATTGGCTCCGACCCGGCTGAGCTGAGCAAACTGTTGGCGGCCGTGCGCGCCGATACGTCGAAGCCGCTGATCGTCAAGCTGACGCCAAACACGGCAAACGTGGCACTCGTGGCAAAGGCAGCAGAGGCCTCCGGCGCCGACGCGGTCTCCTTGATTAACACGCTACGCGCGTTCGCTGCGGACCCCGCGCGGCCAGGCAAAGCATGGCTTGGCAGCGGCACCGGCGGCCAGTCAGGACCGGCCATTCGCGCCATCGCGCTCGCTCAGACAAGCGCCGTTGCGGCGGCAGTAGAGCTCCCGATCATCGCGATGGGAGGAATCAGCAACGCCGCTAACGCGCGCCAGTTCCTTGACGCTGGAGCACTCATTGTCGCAGTGGGCACGGAGAGTTTTCGCGATCCAGCCGCTGCTGCTCAGGTTCGTGACGGGCTCGCGCGAGCAGCCTAAGTGAAGCTCGATCGGCGTCGTCCAGACGCTTGATAAGTGCAAAGCCTCGACCTCAAGTCGACGTCAAGTCGAATATTTCTGCCACGCCTCGCAGGTCGATCAGAGTTGTGTATGCTCGCGGTCGTGGCTTCGGCAACCGATAAAAAATCTCTCCTAGCGGCCGAGGCACCGGAGCGTTCAAAGCTTCAGCGGATGGAGGCCCTCGAGCGCGCGAACGACATTCGCAGCAAGCGCGCGAAGCTCAAGCGTGACCTGCGCGCCGGGAAGGCGACGATCGATCGGCTGCTCGAATCACCTCCGGAGTACCTACAGACAGCGAAAGTGTTCGACCTGCTTTTGGCGGTGCCGAAGTTTGGTCGCGTGAAGGCCAACAAAATTCTTCAGCAGGTCCGCATTTCGCCGAGCAAGACCGTTGGCGGGCTTTCGGACCGCCAGCGCGGCGAGCTCGTTCAGCTCTTGCGTAGCCGGGTCCGCTAGTCGCGCCGCACAATCGCTTAGCCTGCGGTTATGGCGCACGTAATCGTTATCACCGGGCCTTCAGGGGTCGGCAAAGGGACGGTTATTCGCTTACTGCGCGAGCGTATTCCGGCGCGCCTGACTATCTCCGCCACGACGCGTGGGCCGCGCCCGGGCGAACGAGACGGAGTCGACTACCACTTTCTCAGCGCCGAGCAGTTTGAGCGACTTGTCAGCGAGGCGGCGTTCGCCGAGCACGCACGCTACGCCGGCCAGCAGTACGGCACACTGCTGACCGAGTTGCGCCGCGAAGGCGACGGCGTAGTGCTGCTGGAGATTGAGCTTCAAGGAGCGCGCCAGATTCGTGAGCTGATGCCCGAGGCGCTGCAGGTCTTCATCGCGCCCCCGTCGTTAGCGGCGCTGCGTCAGCGACTCGTCGGGCGCGGCACCGATTCGGCAGCGACAATTGATGAGCGGTTGTCGGTCGCTCGCGGTGAGCTTGAGGCACAGGACGAGTTCAGCGAGGTAATCGTCAACGACCACGTCGATGTCGCTGTTGACGCGTTGGAGGCGCTAGTGCAGTCGCAGCTGGGCGGGGCGGTAGACTGATCAACATGATCGCTCCTCGAATTGACGCCCTGCTCGAACAGGTGGACTCGAACTACGCCACCGTGATCGTCGCTGCGAAGCGTGCCCGCCAGATCAACAGCTACTACCACAACCTCGGCGAGGGAACTTTTGATGAGTTCCCGCCGCCAATGGTCGCCAGCCACTCGGCTAATTACCTCACGATCGCACTCGAAGAGGTCGCCGACGGCAAGCTCATTTATCGCTACCCCGAGTAGCAGTTAGAGCCAGGAGCGCGATAATGGCCCGAATTCTTCTCGGCGTCAGCGGCGGCATCGCTGCCTATAAGGCGCTCGAACTAATTCGCTTGGCAAGCGCCGCCGGTCATTCGGTGCGCGTGATCCAGACCGAGAATTCGCAGCGCTTCGTAGGCGCAGCCTCGTTTGCGGGCCTCACCGGTGCGCCGGTCTTGACGTCCGAATGGGAGCGCGACCCCGCCCGCGGCGCCTTCCCTGATCAGCCGGCTCCTGAGCACGATCCGATCAGCCACCTTGAACTGGTGCGCAATGCCGACTGTTTTGTAATCGCACCGGCCAGCGCGAACACAATCGCCAAGCTGGCGAGCGGCGCGGCCGACAATCTTCTAACGAGCGCTGCGCTTGCGGCCGCGTGTCCACTAATCGTGGCGCCCGCCATGAACCATCAGATGTGGCAGAACGCCGCGACTCGAGCCAACGTCGAGCTGCTCGCTGAACGGGGAATGACGATCGTTGAGCCGGATGTTGGCTCGCTCGCAAGCCGCAACGAGCGGGGCAGTGGGCGGCTCGCTCAGCCGGCAGCAATCCTTGCCGTCATCGAGCAGAGCGTGCCAGTCGGGCAGCGGCCTTGGGACGGTCGCAAAGTGCTCGTGACCGCGGGGGGTACGCGAGAGCCGATCGACGCCGTCCGCTTCATCGGGAATCGATCCTCGGGGCGAATGGGCTTTGCTCTGGCCGAGGCCGCCGCCGCGCGCGGCGCCGACGTCACCGTGATCGCCGCGAATGTTGACCTGCCCCGTCACGCAAAGATCACATACATCGAGGTCGAGAACGCCGCGCAGCTCGAGCAGGCAGCACAAAGTCAGTTTCCAAGCTGCGATCTGCTGTTAATGGCCGCGGCCGTCGCTGACTTCACTGCTGCCAAGCCAATCGCTGGCAAACTCAAGAAGGAAGGACGCGGCGAGCTGGAGCTAACGCTGACAGCAACGACCGACGTGCTCGCCGAGCTGGGCGCGGTACGGAGCGAAGCGCAAACGCTCGTTGGCTTTGCCGCAGAGTACGGCGCAAACGCGCTTGAGGTAGGGCGCAGGAAGCTCTCCGACAAGAGTCTTGATCTACTCGTCATCAATGACGTTTCGCCAGCTGATATTGGGTTTGAGAGCAGCTCCAACGAGGTCACGATTGTCACCGCCAGTGGTGATCAGCACGTCCCGAAGGCCGACAAGGCGAGCATTGCAAACGAAATCCTTGACGCTGTAGACCGGTACGATCTCGCTCGCGCGCCAATGGTGCCCAAGGGCACCCACTAGCGATGGCTGCTCCTTCAGGCTACGACTCTTATCGCAGCGGGCTAGAGCTGCTTGAAAGTGGCGATCACCACGCTGCTGTGGTCGCGCTGATGCGTGCGCGTGAAGTGGAGCCCGGCGCAGCAATGGTGCGCGAGGCGCTGGGTCGCGCGCTCTTTGGTGCCCACCGTTACCGCGAAGCGGCAACCGAGTTCGAGGCCGTCGTAGATGGCGCACCAACGAATGATTACGCGCTCTTCTGCCTCGGTCGCTCGCTCCAGCTGCTTGGAGCACACGACGACGCACGCCGTCCACTTGCACTAGCTGCCTGCCTGCGGCCTGAGCGCGACGACTACCGCGCGTACCGTGACGCGGCCCGACGCCTAGCTTCCTGAAACTTGCGCCGGGCGCATTAAATCGGCGACAAAGCGGCGTCGGTGCTATCGTTGAAGACGAGCTTTCGAAGGCCGGTAGCGCCGGTCACCGCAGCAACGAAAGTGGGCGCTAGCCCACTTTTTTTATCCCCTTATCGCGATGAATACGACACAAATACACGCCGAAATCGAGGCCAAGCTGGCTGAAACTCAGCCGGCATTAGAGGTGCTCGCCGTGGAAGCTGCAGGTAGTGGCACGGTGCGCGTTGTGATTGACCATCCCGACGGCGTCACGCTCGACCTGTGCGCGGCGGTCACGGGCGACCTCGAGCTGATCCGCGAGAAGGTTGGGATCGAGGTTTCGTCGCCAGGGCGTGAGCGGCCACTCACCCGCCCTGAGCATTTCCAGCGTTTTTTGGGCCGTCGCGCGAAGGTGCGCACCGGCGAGCCGCTCGACGGGCAAAGCAACTTCAGCGGCGAACTGGTCGGCGCGTCAACCGAAGAGGTAACAATTTCGGCCGGCGATGCGCTAGTCGTGATCCCTTATGAGGCGATTAAACGATCCAACCTGATCGAGGAGTAGCGAGATGTCGACGGAAATCATCGAAGCAATGACAGTCCTGGCCAACGAGAAAGGGATTAGCCCGGAGCGGCTGATCGCGGCTCTTGAGGATGCACTCCTTTCGGCCTACATGAAGCAGTCGACCTCAGTTAAGTATGCGCGCGTTGCGCTCGATCCTGACACCGGCGACTACCGCGTGATTGAGCTGAAGATTCCTGAGCGGCTTGAAGCTCAGCTGATCGTCGAAGCAATCGATGAGGAAACCTACCTCGACCCTGAGACCGGGGAATACGTCGAGCCCGCTGAGCCGGTGATTGACCCTGAAAAGTTCGCGATCTACCGCGACCAGATCGAAGAAGCCGACGTGACGCCAGACGACTTCGGTCGAATTGCCGCTCAGACCGCCAAGCAGGTAATTCTTCAGCGGGTCCGCGAAGCCGAGCGCGACATGATGTTTGACGAATATCAAGACCGCGTAGGAGAGCTCGTCAACGGCATTGTTCAACAGTCTGATTCTCGCTACACGCTGGTGCAGCTCGGCGTTGGTGGCCGCATCGAGGCGCTACTACCCCGTTCTGAGCAGGTCGACGGTGAGCGCTACGACCACGGTCAACGCGTCAAGGCCGTAATCAAAGAGGTTTCGGCCGACACGAAGGGCCCGTCGATCATTCTCAGCCGCCGCGACCCGGAGCTGATCAAAGCGCTCTTTGAGCTCGAAGTGCCAGAGATGGCTGACGGTCTTGTAGAGATTGCCAACGTGGCTCGGGAGCCGGGCTACCGCTCGAAGATCGCTGTCGTCTCCTACGCCGATGGCGTCGACCCCGTCGGTGCTTGCGTGGGCCCCCGCGGGTCGCGCGTCCGGATGGTCGTGTCCGAGCTGCGCGGCGAGAAAATCGACATCATTCCCTACAACGAGGAGCCTGCCCGCTTTGTTGCCAAGGCGCTTTCGCCAGCCCGCGTTCGCGAAGTCGTCGTCGACGACGAAGCCCGTCAGGCAACCGTAATCGTTCCTGATGACCAGCTCGCACTGGCAATTGGCCGCGAAGGGCAGAACGCGCGTCTTGCTGCCCGTTTAACCGGCTGGCGAATCGACATTCGCTCCGAATCTGAATTCGCCACAGAGGCTCCTGATGGGTCGATGTCGGCCGACGAAGAGGTCGGCGGTCGTTGCGTCGCGGTATTGACAAACGGTCGCCGTTGCCCGAACGCCGCACTGGCTGGCACAACCTCTTGCGGCCTGCCTGCGCACATTGCGCTTGGACGCTTCAGTGGTAACTCGGTTGCCTTCGCAGCGGAGCTGACCGAGGAAGAGATAGAGCGCTTCGCGGACCCTGAAGTCCCAGCTGCTGAGCTCGCTAGTCGTGTCGGTGAGATTGAGGCAGTCGTTTCGGAGGCACAAGCTGTCGCCGCTGCTGCCGCCGCGGCGCAGGCTGAAGCGGACGCTGCTGCAGCAGCACAGGCCGCCGCCGCAGAGGCCAGCGCAGAAGCCGAGGCTGACTCCAGCGCAGAAGCCGAGGCTGACTCCAGCGAAGAGATTGCCGACGCCGAGGACAAGGTCGGTGAGGCCGACGAAGTGGCCGAAGAGGCGGAGGAAGCGAAGCTCGAAGCCGAGCAAGAAGCCGCCGAGGACGAGGCGGACGAAGAGGTCGCTGGCGCTGAAGTGTCTGAGGATCAAGCGGCGAAGGATGAGCTGGAAGAAGAGGCAAGTGGCAACTAAGCGCGTTCACGAGATCGCAAAGGAGCAAAACCTCTCCAGCCGCGAGCTGCTGGAGGAACTTCGCGCTGGCGGTTTAGAGGTAAGCGCCGCAGCTTCGAATGTCGATGAGGACGAAGCGCTTCGCATTCTTAAATCGGCCGGCGAGAGCCCAACTGAGCGCCAAGCGAAATCACCGACGAAGCCTCGCACCCCGGCGGCGCTGCGCAGGACGCCAGCACCAAAAGCCGCAGCCAAGGCACCCGCTGCAGCGCCGCCCGGACCGGCTGAGCAGCGCAGCTTTGACCCTGACGATGGCGTCGACACGGGAGGCAATCGCGTCTTCGAGCCCGACGTCGTCACCCCTATAAAGCCGTCGTCGGCTGGCGGCAAGCGCGAGCCTGCGCTGCCACCGGCGCCGAAGCCAAAGGGCGCACCGAAGCCAAATGTCGGCGCGCAGGCGCCGCCTATGCCCAAACCGAAGGTTGCAGCCGAGAAGGCTCCGGAGGAGCCCGCCCAACCGGTTGCGGCGCCCACCTCTGGCGAGAAAAAGGCAGCAGACGCTCAAACAGAAAGCAAGCCAGCTGCGCCGGTCGACGAGATTGCCGCCGCTGCGAGCATCGGCCCGAAGATCATTGCTCAACCTGATAAGCCGAAGCGTGCGCCGCGCAAGCCCGCTGCCCCAGACGATGCCGGCGGAAAGCGCCGCGTTGTAATCGATTCGCAGGCCAATCGCCGCCCTGGCGGCGGGCCCCCACCAGGTGGTTTTCCGCAGCGCCGCCCACGTCGCCGTGGCCGTCGCAAATTCGATGACACGCCGCTGGCACCGCTGGACACCAGCGCGCAGAGCGCGACCGACGCGGTGCGCGTAAACAGCGGCGCGACGGTCAAAGATGTTGCTGAATACCTAGGTCTGCCCGTCCCGGACCTGATTAAGCAGCTGATGATGATGGGCGAGATGGCGACGCTCACTCAAACCCTGTCCGATGAAGCAATCGTGATCCTCGCTGAAGCGCTCGGCAAAGAGGTTGAGATCGTCACAGCGGCCGAGGAAGAAGCCGAAGAGCTGGTCTTCGTGGACGCAGAGGCTGATCTTGTTGAGCGTCCGCCGGTCGTAACAATCATGGGTCACGTCGACCACGGCAAAACATCTCTGCTCGACGCGATCCGCAAGACCGAGGTCGTCGCTGGCGAAGCCGGGGGCATCACCCAGCACATTGGCGCCTACCAAGTTCATCACGACGGCCGCCTGATCACCTTTCTCGATACCCCCGGTCACGAAGCCTTCACGGCGATGCGCGCCCGCGGTGCGCAGGTGACCGACATCGCGGTGATCGTGGTCGCGGCAGACGACGGGCCCAAGCCGCAGACCGACGAAGCGATAGATCACGCCCGCGCCGCCGGCGTGCCAATCGTCGTCGCCGTCAACAAAGTCGACAAGGAGGGTGCCGACCCGACCCGCGTGCGCACCGAGCTGACTGAGCGTAAGTTGCAGCCCGCAGAGTGGGGTGGGGAGACCGAATACGTTGACGTGTCAGCGAAGTCCGGCAGCGGTCTCGACGAGCTGCTTGAAACGCTGCTCGTGGTTTCTGAACTCGAGGATCTTAAAGCCAACCCTGACGCCGAGGCGAGCGGGATCGTTGTCGAATCAAGGCTCGACCCGGGCCGCGGACCGGTCGTTACGGTGTTAATTCAACGAGGCACGTTGAAGGTCGGTGACGCTTTCGTTGCCGGCGCGCACTGGGGTAAGGCGCGCGCGATGCACGATCACACCGGCGCCGTTCGCGACGCAGCGATGCCAGGTGATCCAGTTGAGCTGCTCGGCTTCGATGGCGTCCCGGACGCTGGCGAGCTGCTCCACGTCACCAAGAACGAGAAGGTTGCTCGCCAGCAGGCCGATGAGCGTCAAACGCGCATGCGCAACGAGGCGGCGGCGCGCCGTTCGGGTCGAAAGGTTTCGTTTGATGATCTATTCAGTGGAATTCAGGCGGGTGTGCTCGCCGATCTCAACCTTGTGCTGAAGGCCGATGTTTCAGGTTCGCTTGAGGCGTTCGAAGATGAGATCGCAAAGCTTCCCCAAGACGAGATCTCGGTCAACATCATCCACCGCGGTGTGGGCGGCATCAACGAATCGGATGTAATGCTCGCCGCCGCTTCCGACGCGATCATCCTCGGCTTCAACGTGCGCCCAGTTGGCGACGCGCGCGCTGCTGCGGACCGCGAGGAAGTAGAGATTCGTGGCTATTCAGTGATTTACAACGCGCTTGGCGAGCTGCGCGACGCGATGACAGGGATGCTCGTCCCAGAGGAGGTCGAGGATGCGCTCGGCAGCGCGGAAGTGCGCCAGACCTTCAAGGCCTCAAAGGTCGGCACAATTGCTGGCTGCCAAGTCACGGCCGGCAAGCTTGTTCGCAACGGCCACGTGCGCGTAGTCCGTGACGGCACAGTTGTTTATGAGACGACAATTGATTCGCTCAAGCGCTTCAACGACGACGCCAAAGAGGTCGCCGAAGGCTTTGAGTGCGGGATCGTGCTAGCCAACTTCCAAGACGTTAAAGAGGGCGACGTGCTTGAGGCTTACACGACGCGCAAGGTAGAGCGCCAGCTGTCCTGAGGCCAGCGCCTCGGATTCTCCAGCGCCCCTTTCAATGGCGTCCTCACGAATGCGGCGGGTCGACGAAGCTATCCGCGAGGTTGCCGCCGACACGATCACGAAGCAGATCAAGGATCCGCGCGTCGGCTTTGTCACCGTTACCGACGTTCAAACGACCCCCGACCTGAGCAGAGCGCGGATTCACGTGAGCATCTTCGATTCGCCGTCGGGCCCGGAAGATTGCCTCGAGGCGTTAAACGCCGCGCACGGCGTTGTCCAGACTGCCTTGGCGAGCCAGCTTCGAATGAAGCGCACGCCAACCGTGCAGTTCGTAATCGACACGACGCCGGCGACGGCGGCGCGGCTCGAAGAGATCCTCGACGGAGTAGATTTACGAAGCGAAGGCGAATCCCAATGAATCCGACTGCAACAGAAAGCCGTGAACAGACGATCGACGCCCTTAGCGTCGGCGAACGCTTCTTTCTCGTTACGCACGAGCACCCCGATGGTGATGCGCTCGGCTCGCTGCTCTCGATGACGATGATTCTGCAGGCGCTCGGCAAGGACGTGGTTGCGTTCATCGGCGCCGACGACCTCCCGCTCTCCTACGAATACGACTGGCTTGACGTCAGCGATGTTGTCTCGCAGATCCCCGCCGACGTCGACGAGCGAGTTGTGGTTCTGCTCGATTGCGGCAATACCGAGCGCAGTCCCTTCGGCGACGCGGCCGCCACGCCGGAGCATCTGGTCAACATCGATCACCACCACGACAACACGCGCTTTGGCAGCATCAACTACGTAGACGAGGACGCGTCATCGACGGCAGAGGTTGTCTGGGGTCTCGCTCGCGAGCTCGAGGTTCCGTTAACTCGTCCCATCGCCGAGGGCCTTTATTTAGGCCTCATAACCGACACTGGGCGCTTCATGTACCCGAATGCGACAGCTCGCTCGCACGCGATGGCGACCGAGCTGCTGGCCTCCGGGATCGACGGCAACCTGATCTTTCGCCGCGTCTACGAGAACTTGCCTGAAGCAAAGCTCCACCTGTTCGCACGAGCTCTCAGCGGCACCGAGCGGTACCTCGACGGGCGCCTGACGCTTTCAGTTTTGAGCAACGCAGACTTCGAAGAGTGCGGCGCTCCTCCCAGCTACACCGAAGGGATCGTAGATTTTCTGCGCGCCGTCGACGGCACCCGCGTTGCCGCCCTTATTCGCGAAACTACAGACGCCGACGGCGAGAGCTATCGCATCTCGATGCGCTCCAGCGACGGCGAGATTGACGTGTCTAAGATCGCTCGCGCCGGTGGCGGCGGCGGTCACGCGGCCGCAGCAGGCTTCAAGAGTGAGCTTCCTAGGGCAGAGCTGATCGATCTGCTTTGCAAGCAGATCAGCGAACAGTCGTAAGCCGTCGTGGACGGAATAGTGCTCGTCGATAAGCCCGCTGGGTTCAGCTCGCGCAAAGTGACAAACGATGTGCGGCGGTCACTGGGAGCCGACAAGGCAGGGCACGCTGGCACGCTTGACCCGTTCGCGACCGGGCTGCTGATTGTGTTACTCGGCCGCGCCCGCCGAGTTCAACGCTTCTTTATGGGAATGTCAAAGGAATACATCGTCAGTGCGCGGCTTGGCGCTACGTCAAGCACAGGTGATCCTGAGGGCGAGATCACGCTCACTGGAAAGATGCCGCCAGACAAGTTCGCACCAACGCTCGGCCGAATTAGTCAACGGCCGCCGATCTACAGCGCCGTCAAAGTCGATGGCAAGCGAGCCTATGATCGGGCGCGCGCTGGAGAAAAGTTTGAGATTCCCGAACGTCAGGTAGAGCTCTATGAGTTCAGCCAGCTAAGCCGTGACGGCGAAGAAGCCGAATATCGAGTTCGGTGTTCGTCGGGCACTTATGTGCGCTCGCTGATCTCTGATCTTGGCGACGCCTATGCCGTCCAGCTGCGTCGGCTACGCATCGGCCCGTTTAGCGTCGACGACGCGGATCCCGACCACGTGGTTGGACTCGGCGCCGCGCTCGGCTTCTTCGACTCAATTGAGCTCGGCACCGACGATGCAAAGAAGGCCGCGCACGGCGTCGCGATCGCCCCAGGTGGGGTAGTGACTGCGGCCGCGCTCCGAGCGCCGGAGGACGCAGTTCCAGACGAGCTTCTTTTGATCGACGAGGACGGGCCAATCGCGCTAGCTGAGCGGCGTGACGACGGGATGATGGGGCCGGTCGTAGGCTTCCGGGCATGAAGGTCACGCCCTTGAGTGAAGTCGAACCGCGCGAGCGCGTAGTCGCGGTCGGCACCTTTGACGGCGTTCACCTTGGTCACCGCGAAGTAATCGCCGGCGCCGATACCGTCCTGACCTTCGATCCTCATCCGATGTCGGTGACCGCGCCAGATAAAGCGCCAATGCTGCTGACTTCGCTAGAGCGAAAGGCGGAGCTGGTTGCCTCGCTCGGCGTTGAGGAGATAGTCGTGATCAAGTTCGATAACCAGTTCGCCGAGCACAGCGCCGAAGAGTTCATCGACGAGGTGCTTGTCGAAAAGCTGGGCGCCGCGCGCGTTCAGGTTGGCCAGAACTTCGGATTCGGCAAGCGCGCTCAGGGGCGCGCCGAGACTCTGCTCGCAGATTCCCGCTTTCAGACCGAGGTGGTGCCGCTCTTTGAGATCGATGGAGCCCCGATCAGTTCGAGCCGGATTCGCACGCTGCTCGAGGGCGGCGATGTTGCCGAGGCCAACCGACTGCTCGGCGCGCCGTATCTGTTCAGCGCCGAAGTGCAGCACGGCGAGCGCCGTGGCCGTGAGCTCGGCTACCCAACCGCCAATCTCAACCCGGCCCCGGGCTACTGCACTCCTGGGCACGGCGTATATGCCGGCCGCGCTCAGATTGATCACGGCGAGACGAAGATCGCGGCGATCAGTGTTGGCGTGCGCCCAATGTTTGAAAGTGGGCTGGGAGAGCTGATCGAGGCCTATCTGCTCGATTTCGATGAGGAGATTTACGGACAGCAACTGAGGGTCGAATTCTTCCAGCGCCTGAGGGGCGAAGAGAGCTTTGACAGCGTCGACGCGTTAAAAGTTCAGATGGCTGCTGACGTCGAGGCGACGCGCCTGCTGGTAGACCTCTAGGAACTGCGTGCTGCTAGCCTGCGCTGTTCAATGAGCACGCTTACCCCAGAGAAGACCCGTGAACTCGCTGCCACCTACGGTGGCAATGAAGCGAATACCGGTGACACGCGCGTCCAAATTGCACTGCTGAGCCAGCGGATTGAAGATTTGACTGAGCACCTGCGCGGCGCCAAGAAAGATCACGCGTCGCGTCGTGGCCTGTTGATGCTCGTCGGTCGTAGGCGCCGCCTGCTCGATTACCTGCGGCGTAGCAACCTCGACGCTTACCGCGAGCTAGTGGCAGCGCTCGGCCTGCGCAAATGAGCATTATTGCGGCCGGCACGAAAGTGCCTGAATTCAGCCTGACGCGCGAGGATGGTTCGAAGTTCACAGAGGCCGACCTGATTGACAGCACGACGGTCCTCGTCTTTTATCCATTCGCGTTTAGCTCAGTCTGCACTAGTCAACTCCAGGTATACACCGAGGCGCTGCCGGAGATCACTGCCGACGGCGCCGTCATCTACGCGGTGTCAACAGATGCGACTCCGTCTCAAACTGCATTCCGTGAGCAGCTTGGCGTACCTATCGAGCAGCTCTCCGACTTTGAGCCCAAGGGCGCAGCCGCGAAGGCCTTTGGCGCCTACTTCGAGCCCGCCGGAATGACTAACCGCGCGATTGTGATCGTTGGCCCTGATGGCTGCGTTACTTGGAGCTATCTTGCTGACAGCCCAGGTGACTTGCCGGGCGTCAACTTGATCATTGACGGCCTCGCAGCAAGCTGAGCCTCAGACCTCGCTACTACTAGCGCGCGCTTCGATGTCGGCTGCCAGCAGTGGCGCGATTACCTCGCCGCGATAATCGAAGATCGCGGCGACGTCGCGCCCGACAAAAAGAGTGTGGGCGAGATCCCCTAATGGGCCGTAGCCGATTGAGTAGCGGACAACGTCGCTCATCAGCGTTCGGCCACCTGGTAGTGCCTCGAAGCTGTGCGTGTGGTGCCAGAGTTTGTAAGGCCCTTTGATCTGCGTATCGACAAATGATTCACTCGGCTGCCATTGCTCAATCAGGGTGCGCCAGCGGATTGGCATTCGGTGGATCTTCAGGCGGTATTCGATCAGCGTCCCTGCCGCCATCGCAATCGGCCTCGGTGTGGTTACCTGAAAGGCAAGTAGCGGCGGCGTGATCGCCTCGAGGTTGGTTGCGTCGGCGAAGAAAGGAAAGACCTCTTCTGGTGTTCCCTCGAGATCCTGCTGGCGGGTGAGTGTGTGGACGGTCATCGCTTGGGGTACGACGCACTGCTGCGCCGAGATCTACTGTTTACACGGTGACGCGCAATCTCAGCAGCTTGCCGGTCGATCCAGTCGGACCCGAGGATCATCTCCGCGGTGAGTCCGGGCAGCCGATAATCGTTTACGCCGAATTCAGCTGTCCGGAGTGCGCCATTGCCGCCGAGCGTTTGCGTGAGAGTGGCAGGCAGGTCTGTTTTCGCCACTTCGCTCTGGCAGCGCGTAGCCCACGGGCGGTCAAGCTTGCAATCGCATCGGAGGCCGTCGCCCGTCAGGGACTGTTTTGGGAATTCCATGATTCGCTTTTCGCTGATCAAGGTCGGCTCGACGACCCGCATCTGTGGCAGCGCTGCGAGCTGCTTGGGATCGATATCGGTCGCTTCGAGCTCGATCGACGCGATCAATCGCTTGCTGAAAAGGTCGCGGCCGACGCGACCGCCGCGATGCGCGCTGGGGCGACGGGAGCGCCATCGTTTGTTGTTGCTGGCGAGCTCCAGAGCCAGTTCCCTCCGCTCTAGCGTTGGGAGCCGTCCTGCGCCGAAACAGATGAGGCGGCTAGGATGGCCGTAATCGGATATCGAAAAGAATTTAACTAAGACGGCCGCAGGGTCCGAAGGCGGCCCGATGAGGAGTACTACAGCAAATGACTACCAACACTGTGACCACGGTCTCGGCTGAGATCGGCGGCACTCAAATCTCGCTGGAAACCGGCAAGATGGCCAAGCAAGCCGGAGGCGCCGTTGTCGTCCGTCAGGGCGACACGATGGTTCTCTGCACCGCAACCGTCGGCAACTTGCGCGACGTTGATTTTCTCCCCCTAACGGTCGACGTTGAGGAGCGGATGTACGCCGCGGGCAAGATCCCCGGATCGTTCTTCAAGCGCGAGGGGCGCTCAGGCGAGAAAGGGACGTTGACGGCGCGAATGATTGACCGCCCGATTCGCCCACTCTTCCCCAAGGGCTGGCATTACGAGACGCAGCTAGTGGCGATGCCGCTCAGCGTCGACATGGTCCACCCCTACGACATCCTCGCGATGAACGGCGCCTCAGCGGCCCTGATGATCTCGCAGGTGCCGCTGCCAACTCCGGTTGGTTCGGTTCGAATTGGCAAAATCGATGGCAGCTTCGTGATTAATCCAACCGAAGAGTCGCTACTAGAGGGCTGCGAGCTTGACCTCGTCGTCGCCGGCACCGAAGAGGCGATATTGATGGTCGAAGCTGGAGCAAGCGAAATCAGCGAAGACGAGATTCTTGACGCTCTCGACATCGCTCACGGTGAGATCAAGAAGCTTTGCGCGCTCCAGCACGAGCTGCGTGAGAAGGCCGGCCGCGAGAAGATCGTCTTTGAGGCACCAAGTCTCGATCAAACGCTTGTCGAGAAAGTTCGCGCTTCACACGGCGCTGACCTTGACGCCGCAACTCAGGTTGAGGACAAGCTCGCCCGCCAAGACGCCAGCAACGCCGTCTGCGACGCAATCGTCGCTGAATACGCTGGCAGCCCGGATGACGCTGGATATGCGGCGCAGAAAGCGACCGCTTTGACGATCTTCTCGAAGCTCGAAAAGGCGACAATTCGGAATCGGATTGCGGTCGACAAGAAGCGTCCAGACGGTCGTGACGCGCAGGAGATCCGCGACATCTCCATCGAGGTTGGAGTAACGCCGCGCACGCACGGGTCGGCGCTCTTCACGCGCGGACAGACGCAAGCGCTTTCGATCGCCACGCTCGGCACGCTGAAGGAAGAGATGCGGCTCGACACGCTTGGACTGGAGAAGAATCGCTTCTACTGGCACCACTACAACTTCCCGCCCTTCTCGGTTGGCGAAGCAGGCTTCATGCGCGGCCCTAAGCGCCGCGACATCGGTCACGGCGCGCTTGCTGAGCGGGCCCTCGTGCCGGTTGTCCCGGACACTGAGGCCTTCCCGTACACGATCCGCGTTGTCTCCGACATCCTCGAGTCAAACGGTTCGTCCTCGATGGCTTCAGTTTGTGGATCGTCGCTCTCACTAATGCAGGCTGGGGTGCCGATCAAAGCACCGGTCGCCGGGATTGCGATGGGGCTGATTAAGGAAGGCGACGATTACATCGTCCTCACCGACATCGCTGGCGTCGAGGATCACCTCGGCGACATGGACTTCAAGGTCGCAGGCACGAACGAGGGCATCACGGCGCTACAAATGGACATCAAAATAACGGGCGTGACGTTCGAGATCCTCAAGGACGCTTTGACTCAGGCCAAGGAGGCTCGCCTAAACATTCTCGGCCAGATGGATGCCGTGATCTCAGGCCCGAGCGAGGAAATGTCGCCTTACGCGCCGCGGATCATCCAAGTTCAGATCGATCCTTCGCAGATTGGCATGCTGATCGGCAAGGGTGGCGAGACAATTCGCGGTCTAGCCGAAGAGTTCGAATCGCAGATCGACGTAAATGACGAAGGCCAAGTGCTGATCTACTCATCGAACGGTGAGCTCGGTGAAGCGCTGCGCGATCGCATTACAACGATGATGAAGGAGGTTGAGGTCGGTGACGAGTTCACCGGCAAGGTCGTCAAGACGACTACCTTCGGCGCCTTCATCGAACTTGCCAAGGGAACGGATGGACTACTTCACATCTCGAACGTCTCACCAGGTGAGCGGGTGGAAAACGTCGATGACGTTCTCTCCCGCGGCGATGAGATTCAGGTTCGCGTCGTTGAAGTCGACCGTGAGCGTGGCCGCATCGGCCTGCGCCTCGCGGACGATCCGTCGATCGCTGGCAAGGGCGCCGACGAACTCGCTGAAGCTGTCGCAGGTGGCGGTGGTGGTCAGCGCCGCGAGCGCAATGGCGGCGGCTCAGACCGTCCCCGCCAGCGCCGCGGTGGCCGCGACTAAGGAATTGGCATGAGTGGAGATGGATCGGCAGCAGCAGCCCCGATCAGGGTCGCCGTTGCCGGCGCCGCCGGCCGAATGGGCATGGCGGTCTGCGAAGCGGTTGAGCTCGATGACGGAATGGTTGTCGTGGGGCGGGCCGACCCGGCCCTGAGCACTGCCGTGGCCGACGTTCTCGCTGACGCCGACGTGCTGGTCGACTTCACGCAGCCCGACAGTGCGCTGCCTAATGCGCGCGAGGCGGTCGCCGCCGGCGTTCACGTGGTGATCGGAACAACCGGCTTTGAGTTAAGTGAGCTTGCAGGCTTGAGCGGCGCAAACATGCTCGTGGCACCGAATTTTTCAATCGGTGCCGTGCTGATGATGCGCTTCGCTACCGAGGCTGCTGCGCTCATGCAGTCGGCTGAAATCGTCGAGCTTCACCACGACAAGAAGCTCGACGCACCAAGTGGGACGGCTGCGCGCACCGCTGAGCTGATGAAGGAATCAAGCGGCAGAGAGGTGCCAATCCACTCGGTTCGCCTTCCCGGGCTGGTGGCACACCAGGAAGTGATCTTGGGTGGCACGGGGGAGACGCTGACGATTCGTCACGACACGCTCGATCGCGCTTCGTTTATGCCCGGGGTGCTGCTGGCCATTCGCCGCGTCGGCGACCTACCCAGCTCTCCCGTCGTCGGTCTTGAGAACCTGCTGTGAGCGCTTCGCTTGGCTCAATCATCACGGCGGTTATCACTCCGTTTGATCAGCAAGGCAGAGTTGACGAGCAAGGCTTCGTCGAGCTGCTCGCTTTCCTCGCCGCAAACGGTTCAGACGGCTTCGTTGTCTGCGGCACAACCGGCGAGGCAGCGACGCTCTCGATTGAGGAGCACCTAGGCCTAATCGAGCTGGCGGTTGCAAATCGGCCTGAAGGGACCTCGATCATCGCCGGCGCCGGCTCAAACGACACCCGTCACGCAGTCCTGATGACAGAGCGCTCAACTGAGCTCGGCGCTGACGCAATCCTCTCCGTAACGCCGTATTACAACCGCCCCAACCGCCGCGGCATCCTCGCCCATTACAAAGAGGTCATCGAGGCCACTGACAAGCCGATCATTCTCTACAACATCCCAAGCCGCACGGGAACTAATCTCCCAAACGAGTTTCTCGCCGAGCTGGCCCAGCTTGATCGGATTGACTTCGTCAAGCAGGCCAACCCCGAAGACGTCGCGCAGGTTGACGGGCTCGGCCTCTACGCAGGTAACGACGACATGCTCGCTGAGGTTCTGGATCTTGGTGGCCTTGGCGGCATCCTCGTCGCAAGCCACGTCGCAGGCCCGCAGATGAGGCAGATGGTTGAGCAGCCCGATCAGCGCTCGCAGATTGACGCTGGTCTCGCTGAAATCTATGCCGCGCTCGGCGTGACGACGAACCCAATTCCGGTCAAGGCCGCGCTATCGCTGCTCGGTCTTCCATCCGGCACGCTGCGGCTTCCCCTCGTGGAGGCCAGCCGTGAGGAACTAGCCGTCGTAGCGACGGCGCTCACAAATCTTGGATTACTAAAGGGAGATGGTCACTAATGGCCGACCAAACATTGCGAGTGCTGCCGCTTGGCGGTCTCGGCGAAATTGGAAAAAATATGACCGTCATCGAATATGACGGCAAGCTGCTGGTCGTCGACTGTGGGGTTCGCTTCCCAACTGCCGAGATGGTCGGAATCGACCTTGTTCTCCCGGACTTCTCGTACCTTGAGGGTCGCTCCAGTGACATTGAAGGGATCGTCATCACGCACGGCCACGAAGATCACATCGGCGCGCTCCCGTGGGTGCTGCGTGAGATGAGCGCCGAGGGCGAGCTTCCGCCGCTCTTCGGCGCGCCACTAACGATGGCGATGGCTCGCTCAAAGCTAGACGAGCACAGAATCAAGGAGATCGACATCGAGGACGTACGCCCCGGCGACGAGATCGAGCTAGGTCCATTCACGGTTGAGCTGATTCAGATGACCCACTCGATCCCCGACGCGATGGCCGTCGCGATTACAACGGCGGCCGGAACGATGCTGATCACCGGCGACTACAAGTTCGATCAAACCCCGGTCGACGCCCGCCCGGCCGATTTCGGGCGACTCGCGCAGCTCGGCGCTGACGGTCTGCTGCTGCTCTGCGGGGATTCCACCAACGCTGACCGAGCAGGGTATTCGGAGAGTGAAGCTGGCGTGGGGCCTCATCTTGAGCAGGCGTTTGCCGGCTGCGAAGGGCGGATCATCGTCACCTGCTTCGCCTCCAACATTCATCGCGTCCAGCAGGTCGTCGATGCCGCGGAAGTACTCGGACGTAAGGTTGCGCTGATTGGCCGCTCGATGATCAAGAACACAAACATCGGCAGGTCGCTCGGCCACATCGATTTTCCCGAAGGTTTGCTTGTCAAGCCGCGCGCGCTCGAGAATCTGCCGGACGACGAGATCGTAATTATTTGCACCGGCTCGCAAGGTGAGCCTCTCAGCGCGCTGCGACGGATGGCTTTCAGTGAGCACCGCGAAGTTCAGCTTCGCCGCGGCGATACGGTGATCTTTAGCGCGACTCCGGTGCCAGGCAACGAGCGCGCCGTCTCCGAAACAATCGACCGGCTCTACCACATTGGCTGCAAGGTCATGACGCCGCGTGACGCGCCGATTCATGCCTCCGGCCACGGTTACGCCGAAGAGATCAAGCTGATGCTAAACCTGACAAAGCCGACGTACGTGATGCCTTTCCATGGCGACTTCCAGCGGCTCGAGCTGCACGGCCGCCTAGCGGAAGCTGTAGGCGTAGAGCCGGAGCGGATCTTCAAGGGTGAGAATGGATTGCCGCTTGAGATCACGAGTGAGGGCGCGCGCTTTGGCGAGCCGGTTCCATCGGGGATGGTTTTCGTCGACGGTGTAGAGCTCGGTGAGGTCAACGAAGCACCGCTGCGTGATCGGCGGATGCTTAGTGCCGACGGAATCTTCGTCGTCGTGGCGACAATTTCAGCTGAGGACGGTTCCTCCGTTGCTGAGCCAGAGGTAATTTTCCGCGGCGTCCCGTTCCCGGATGAGGCCAACGAGCTGCTCGATGAAGTGCGGGCTGGCGTCGAAGCGACAATTGCGCGCGCGGCGAAGGAGTCGGTAAGCGAGATTGACGTGATTGGAGAGATGTTGCACGACGACTTAGCGGCGCTCGTTTATGACCACTTACGACGGAGGCCGATGGTGCTGCCCGTGGTCGTTGAGGTTTAGGCGCCGCCGCTTGACGCCAGCGGTAAATGCACGATGAAGGTTGCGCCGGGCTGCGCATCCTCGACGCTGACTGAGCCCCCGTGCGATTCGGCGACGGTCCGAACTATCGCGAGTCCAAGCCCGCTAGAGCCACCGTGGTCGCTGGACCGACGGACGAAGCGCTCGAAGATCCGCGCTCGCTGCTCGGCTGCGATTCCAGGACCATCGTCGCTGACAATCAGACAAGCCTCGTTACCGTCGCCTTCCGCGCAGATCCTTACTGTCGTTGCTGCTGGCGTGTGGCGGATGGCATTTTCGATCAAGTTCAGCGCTAGGCGGTGGAGCTGGTCGCCGTCGCCATTGATGATCAGTGGTCTTGGTGCGTCGACCTTGAGGTGATGATTGGTTGCCAATGCGCTCGCCTCGGCGCTTGCCTCCGTCGCAATCTTGGCTAGATCGATCGGCTGCCGAGAGACTGGCTGCTGATCGTCGCTGCGGGCGAGAAGCAGCAGATCGCCGACAATTCGCCTCATCCGCTGGGAGCTTCGAAGCGCTGATGACGCAGCCTCTTTGCGATCGCCGTCAAGGCTGTCAGAGAGCAGCTCGAGGTTGGCGAGGATGCTGGTAAGCGGAGTGCGGAGCTCGTGTGAGGCGTCGGCGACAAACTCGCGCTGACGGGCGAGAGCTCCCTCCGTCTCGCCACGCGAGGCCTCTAGCGCGCTGAGCATCTCATCGAAAGTCCGAGCCAGCTCAGCTACCTCATCATCGGTTGGGGGCTCGGGAACGTGGCGATCCGGGTCGCGGGTACGCGCGATCTCTTGCGCCGCCGCCGTCAGGTCGGTGATCGGACGCAGCGAACGCCGCGCCAGCGCCAGCCCCCCAAGCAGCGCTAGTAGCGAACCACCGATAATGCCGCCAACCAGAACCAGTCGCAGCGCGTTGACCGTCTGGCGCAGGTCGGCTAGCGGCCGCGCATATTCGATCCAGATCTGGAAGCTCAGCCCTGAGCCCCCGCCGCTGGTGAGCGAAGCCAAGCGCGTTTCGATTAGGTAGCCAGCACTTTCGGACGTGCCGGGCTTGGAGGGCAGACTAAGCTTTGGCGCGCCAGGCGTCACGCCGCCAGGGATCGGCTCGCGGTCGGCAAAAAAAAGGCGGATCGTGGCGTTATTTGGAGATGCATACAGCTCAAGTGGGGGAGTTATACGAAACTCGGTTGAAGAGGTTGGCGTGATCGTCAAGCGTTCTTCAAGGCGCCTAGCGGCGTCGGCAGTATCACGAACGAAGTCAGCCCGTAAGCGCGATGTGGTCAGCGAACCGAAGACGGCGGCAAAGGCGCAAAGGATTAGGAAGGTCAGCCCGGCCGACACCAAGGCTAGGCGCCAGCGGATGCTGATCCTGTCAAACACGAAGCACGTACCCAACTCCGCGCACGGTGTGCAAAAGGCGCGGCTCTCCGTCGGCCTCTAGCTTGCGACGGATGTTGGAAACGAATACCTCAATCGTGTTCGTATCGGCAAATGGGTCGTAACCCCAGACGTCCTCGAGCAGCTGCTGACGGCTGATTACGACCCGCTGGTTGACAATCAAATACTCGAGCAATTCAAACTCGCGCTGCGTCAGCTCTACGCGGCGATCACCGCGCAAGACCTCGTAGCTGTCGGGCTTTAGGACGATGTCCTGAAACGACAAGCTCGCGCTACCTCGTGGCGGCCGACGCCGCAGTAACGAGCGCAGACGGGCTAGTAGCTCGTCGCGTTCAAATGGCTTGACGAGGTAGTCGTCGGCGCCTGCGTCGAGACCTTCGACCTTCGATTCGGTCGCATCGCGCGCTGTCAGCACGAGTATTGGAACGTCGCTGGCTTCGCGCAGCCGCCGAGCCACCTCGTTGCCGTCTATTTGCGGTAGCCCAAGGTCAAGAATCACTAAGTCGGGATCGAAGCTCAGTGCAAGTTCCAGTCCGATCGCTCCATCGCTAGCGATCTCGGTCGTGTAGCCATCGATTCGCAGCATCCGCTGGACGACTTCAGCGATCGCGTCGTCGTCTTCGATAATTAGGACCCGTGCGGTGCGAGAGGACATTGCCTCAAGAGGGTAGAACGTTGGATTTGCGCCGGCTGAAGGGAGATCGTGCTCGCTGTCGAAGGGTCTGCTCGTAGGAATTTTTCTATGGCCACTGCGAAAACTAAAGCCAAGCCGCGCCCAAAGAGCTCACCGAAGCGCAAATCGCCTTCGCGTGCTGCTGCGAAGCCGCGCAAGCGGCCACAGAAAAAAGTCTCGAAACCGCTGCAGTTGCCGTCGCTAAGCCAGCGCCAGCGCGACCTTTCAGGGTTAGCACTAGTCGCTGCGGCGCTTTTCATTGCCTTTCCGCTTTACTCCGGCGGCGACGCAGGGATTGGTGGGGATCAATTTGTTGCCGCGCTGCGCTGGAGCTTTGGGCAGGTTGCGTATCTGATCCCGCCGCTGCTGGCGCTCGCCGGCTTGGTTCTGATTCTCCGCCCGGTGATCAACCTGCCGCAGACCCTGCGAGTCGGCGCGGCTTGCCTGCTGCTCGGCGGCTCACTCGCGCTAGCCGCCGGCACCCTCGGTCTGGGGACCGGAGGCGGTAGAACGGTTCAGCTAGCGCCCTCCTTCTTCGGTGATCGTGGGGGCGCAGTCGGCGATCTGCTTTACCTTGGTAGCGGGACGCTCGTCGGGTCAGTAGGCAGCCACATCTTTGCGCTTTTCTTGTTGCTGGCCGCCGTGCTCCTGATCAGCGGCCTGTCGATTGCTGGCGTCCTGCGCCACGGTGGCAGCGGCCTCACTGACCTTGGCAAGGCGCTGGCCGGTGGCGTTAGCGCGCTCTCACGCCGGAGTTTGGAGAAAGAGCCGATCACGCCGCCAGAGCCAGAAGGCTTCGAGCCCACAGTTCAGCAGATGGGAGCAGTCGAGTTCTTCGACCTCGCCAGTGATGAGACCGAGCCTCTGATTGAGCAAGAGCTAGCAGCGGCAGAACCATCGCCTGCAGCGTCGGCTCCTGTGGCCGCAAAGCGGGGCAAGCTAGCTGCGAAGGCACAGATAAGCGAGACTGGGGCAGCGCCAGTCTTCTCCCTGCCAGACCCGAAGTTGCTGAAGCTCAGCTCGAAAAAGAACGCGGCCCCCGACACAACCGACCAATCGCGAGTCTCTGACGCGTTATTGGAAGCGCTGCGCCATCACGGAATCGATGCATCGCTCGTCGGAACGGTCGCCGGGCCACACATCACTCGCTATGAACTGCGGCTCGCTCCGGGGGTGAAGATGAACAAGATCGGAGCGCTCAAAGACGACCTCGCCTACGCGCTAGCCGCAACCGATATCCGAATTCTCGCCCCGATCCCCGGGAAACAGGCTGTCGGAGTCGAGGTCCCCAATCGCACCCGGCGTGAGGTAACGCTCGGTGATGTCTTCGGCGAGCTTCCATCTGACGCCAGCCCACTGACTGTCTTTCTCGGCAAGGATGTCGGCGGTCGCGCAGTCACTGCTGACCTCGCGCGGATGCCTCATCTCCTGATTGCCGGCACGACTGGTGCTGGTAAGTCTGGCGCAGTCAACGCAATGCTCAGCTCGATCCTGCTGCGCGCAACGCCTGATCAAGTGCGCCTCGTCCTCGTCGACCCAAAGCAGGTAGAGCTGAACCATTACGAAGCGATTCCACACTTGCTAACGCCGGTCATCACTAGTCCGCGGATGGCTGCCAACGCGCTCGGCAATCTAGTGCGCGAAATGGAGTGGAGGTATGGAGTCATGTCGGTCGCTCGCACACGCTCGTTGGTGGAACTGAATAAGGCTCGCGTTAGCGATGGCGATGAACCACTTCCCTTCCTGCTCTGCGTCATCGACGAACTCGCCGATCTGATGATGGTCGCGCCAGCCGAGGTTGAAACCGCCGTAATCCGCCTCGCGCAGAGGGCGCGCGCCGTCGGCATCCATCTGGTGCTGGCGACGCAGAGCCCGCGCGTCGACGTGATCACCGGCATGATCAAAGCCAACGTCCCGTCGCGGATAGCCTTTGCTGTCTCTAGCCAGACCGATTCACGCGTGATCCTTGACCAGAACGGCGCTGAGAGCCTGCTCGGGCAGGGCGACATGCTCTTCTCTCCGGTTGGGTCGTCAAAGCTTGAGCGGATTCAAGGCGCCTACATCGATGAGCCACAGATCGCCAAACTGACGGAGTTCTGGGCCGCTCAGGGCGAGCCAGCCTTGCGGGAGGATTTGCTCGATGAGCCTGAGGTAGCAAACGATTCAGGCAAGCCCGGGGGCGATGCTGACGGCTTCGACCCCGATGAGGATCCAATGCTCAGCGAAGCGATTGCGCTCGTTGTTGAAATGGATACAGCTTCGACTTCGATGCTTCAACGCAGGTTGCGCGTTGGCTACACGCGCGCAGGGCGATTGATTGACATGCTCGAACGGCGCTCGATCATCTCTGGCTACGAGGGCTCAAAGCCGCGCCAAGTGCTCGTTACGGCAGCAGATTTGCCTCGCGTGCTTGCTGCGCTAGAGGCCACTGGGACACCGTCCGATGAGCCGCCAGAGGCAGAAGATGCAACTCTGCACGCGGTTTCGCCCGATTTAGCTGAAGACTGATTAGCCTTTGGGCATGGCCGACATTGGCACCCAGTTACGGACAGCTCGAACAGACGCGGGTATCGACATCGCTACGGCGGAGCACGTAACTAAGATCCGCTCAAAATACCTGCGCGCCTTAGAGGGCGGTGATTGGGCCGCGTTGCCGGAGGAAACAGCCGCGATTAGCTTCCTTAGGACCTACGGCGATTATCTGGGCCTCGATGGCCGTGCTCTGGTGGAAACATTCAGGGCGGGGCAGGTTTCAGTTGGCGTTCCTGCCAATTACAGCCCGGCCGCTCTTAGCGCTGACGCCCGCAGAAGGCGCGGCTGGCGCACGTGGCTCGTCGTCACGCTGATCCTCGTGTTGATCGGTGGACTGTTCCTTATCGGCACGAGCTCCGACGCGGCGGCGATCGAGGCCTTCGCTCACGCGATCGTCCTCGGTTCGACGCGATGAGTATGCGCGCGGGCATCGTCGTTACCGGAACTGAGGTCTTGACCGGGCGCGTCGTTGATCGCAATGGCCCGTGGTGCTCGGAGCAGTTGCGCGCGCTAGGCGTCGACCACGAGAGCACTGTTGTGGTTGGAGACCGGCCAGCAGACATTCTGGCCGCGCTGGGTTGGTTGGCAGCTGAGGGGTGCTCTTTGATCATTACGAGCGGCGGACTGGGGCCGACGGCTGACGACCTAACGGCGACCGTCGTTGGTGAGTTTCAAGGGCGGCCGATGGTCATCGACGAGCAGCTGCACCAGCGCATCACGGCAATTCTCGAGCGCCTGACGGCGCGTTGGCCGGACGTTGATCAAGAGTCGGTCGCGGCCGGCAACCTCAAGCAGGCAACGATTCCACGAGGGGCAAGTATTCTCGAGCCAGTTGGTACCGCGCCGGGGCTCGTCGTGCCGCCAGCGGAGGGGCGGGACGGGCCAACAGTTGTAGTCCTGCCTGGTCCACCGAGCGAGCTGATCCCGATGTGGGAGGCTGCCGCCCAGACAGAGCCATTCATCGCCGCGACAGAGGGGAGCGCCGCGATTGAGCAGTCGATGCTGCGGCTCTTCGGTATTCCTGAATCAGAGATCGCTGCGACGCTGCGCTCTGCTGAGGCGTCGGGAATCGAGATCGACGATCTTGAGATCACGACCTGTCTACGCCGCGGTGAAATTGAGATCGTGACGCGCTATACGCCCGATCGTCAATCCCTCTACGACCGCTTCGCTCAGTTTGTTGCGAGCAGCCACGCCGATACGCTCTTCTCGGTCGACGGTACGACGATTGACCAGCAGCTTGCAGCGCTCCTGAAGGGGCCTCCACTGAGGACAATTGCGCTGGCTGAGTCATGTACCGGCGGGCTCGTTGCCGCGCGGCTCACCGAGATGGCTGGCGCTTCTGACTACCTACGCGGCGGGCTCGTCGTTTATAGCAACGAGGCTAAAAGCAAACTGGCTGCAGTTCCAGCGGGGTTAATTGAGCAGCACGGGGCGGTCAGCGAGGAGGTCGCGCTCGCGCTCGCAATTGGCTGCCGTGAGGTGTTGGACGCCGAGATTGGCGTTGGCGTGACCGGTATAGCTGGCCCCGGCGGCGGAACGAAAGATAAGCCGGTCGGTTTAGTTTGGGTTGCCGTGGCCCTCGCCGACGGTGCTTCCACGGTTAGAAGGCTCGAGCTTCCAGGGTCGCGGCAGCTGATTCGCGATCGCACGACGACGGTTGTGTTGCACATGACGGCCCGTCTGCTGGGTTCAGTGAGCGCATGAGAGGCGTGCTTTTGGCTTCTTTTTTGGCATTTACGCCCTAGTGACGCTTCAGCCCGCTGCGTAGCCTCACCTTTCCGTCCGCACGAGGCCCGAACATAGGCCTTCGCCCGATAGAGAGGCTGTACAGACGATGCCAACTCCACCAACCGAAAAGGCAGCAAAAGCTCGTGACGACGCCCTCAAAGGCGCTTTGAGTCAGATCGAAAAGCAGTTCGGGCAAGGGTCCGTAATGCGGATGGGGGACGAGGGCGCGCAGGTTAAGGTCGACGCGATCCCGACGGGTGCGCTTTCGCTAGACCTTGCGCTTGGAATCGGTGGTATGCCACGTGGGCGGATCGTCGAGCTGTTTGGTCCTGAGTCTTCCGGTAAAACTACCCTCGTTTACCACGTAATCGCCGAAGCGCAGAAGCTCGGCGGTGTCTGCGCCTTTATTGACGCAGAGCACTCAATGGATCCGCTCTACGCGCGGCAAATTGGCGTCGATATAGACGAGCTGCTCGTCTCTCAGCCTGATTATGGTGAGCAGGCGCTTGAGATCGCTGACATGCTCGTGCGCTCTGGCGCCGTCGACCTCGTCGCCGTCGATTCGGTGGCTGCGTTGACGCCCCGGTCCGAGCTTGAAGGGCAGATGGGCGACCAGACGGTCGGCCTCCAGGCGCGAATGATGAGCCAAGCGATGCGCAAGCTCGCCGGCAACCTAAATCGCGCCCAGACGATGTGTCTCTTCACAAACCAGATTCGCGAGAAGATCGGCGTCATGTTTGGCTCGCCAGAAACTCAGCCTGGTGGCCGCGCCTTGAAGTTCTATTCCTCCCAGCGGCTTGATATCCGACGCATTGAAACGATCAAGGACGGAACAGAAGCCGTTGGTAACCGCGTGCGCGTCAAGGTCGTTAAAAACAAGGTTGCTGCGCCATTCCGGCAGGCAGAGTTCGACATTGAGTTTGGCAAGGGGATCTCGACATCGGGTTGTATTCTTGACCTCGGAATTGAGCACGACATCGTCACAAAGTCAGGCTCGTTCTTCTCCTACGGCGAGGAGCGAATTGGACAGGGGCGTAATAACGCCAAGGCCTACCTCGATGAACACCCGAAGATGGCGAAAGAGATCGAAGAGAAAATTTACGCGATAGTCGGCGTTGATACAGATCTTGTGGTTCCGATTGAGCGTGATCCCGACGCCGAGGTTCCGGACCTAGCGGCAGAGGCTGAGGCGAGCGCCGAAGAGCCGACAGCTGAAGCTGCCTGAGCAGTTGGCAAGCGCGCCACTAGACCACGACCAAAGAGTGCAGGAGGCGCTTGAGCGCGCCTTTCGCTATATCGCGAAGCGGGAGCGGACCGTTGCACAGCTTTCAGCTCGGCTTGAGCGCGATGGAATCTCCACGCCGGTCATCGGTGAAGTCGTGGCGCAGATGATCAGCGACGGCTATCTCAGTGATCAGCGCTTCGCCGCGCTCTACGCTGAGGATCGTCGCGCAATTGACGGCTGGGGGAACGAGCGGATCATCAAAAACCTGCGTGAGACCGGAATTTCGACCGAAATCATCGAAGCTGTCGCCGGGTCACGCGGTCACTCTGATCAGGTCGATGACGCAATTCGCGTG